>Ga0183098_10039_pt1 | contig 623651 bp, 528 predicted proteins | sample BioMet9_FD_128884 | JGI IMG/M metagenome (GOLD analysis project Ga0183098, IMG submission 128884) | Microbial communities from bioreactor (seeded with sewage sludge) at Lawrence Berkeley National Lab, California, USA - Biofuel... | ecosystem: Engineered > Bioreactor > Anaerobic > Unclassified ...
ATCGAGGATCAAATCTTATGAATAAGCCGATTAATATTATACTAAGAATAGCAGAAGGGATTACTGCAGTAAGTGTAACGGCAGGAGCAATAGCCTTTGTTAAAGAGCGTGTGGATGAAAAAAAATCCACAATGATTTCACCTCCAAACATCAGTAATGAGAATAAAGATAATTCTTCTTATGGTCCACTAAAAGTAGAACCACGTGAGATTGGCTTTTATGAACAATATATCAAACGTCCTTTGGACTGCACTTTAGCGACAGGAGCCGCTATTGCTTTCAGTCCTATCCTTGCAGTGACTGCCATTATGGTTAGAGTAAAACTTGGATCACCAGTTATTTTTACCCAACTAAGGCCTGGCAAAATAGATCCGAGGACGGGGAAAGAAACAATATTCAAATTGTACAAATTTCGGTCAATGACATCGGAGACAGATGAGAATGGGGAATTACTTCCAGATGATGTTCGGTTGACAAGTTTTGGAAAGAAATTGAGAGAAAGATCGTTGGATGAGCTTCCAGAGCTTTTGAACATCATAAAAGGTGACATGGCAGTAATCGGTCCTAGACCACAGCTTGTGCGGGATATGGTGTTTATGAATAATACGCAGCGACAACGGCATACAGTCCGTCCAGGACTTTCCGGATTAGCCCAAGTAAATGGGAGAAATAGTATTACGTGGAAAGAAAAGTTGAATTGGGATTTAAACTATTTAACCCAAATATCTTTTCGAAATGATTTAGAGCTTATACATAAAACTTTCAAAAAAACAGCAGGTAAAGTAGAAGGTATTACAGACGGAATTAATGCTACAGCACTGGATTTTGGAGATGTTTTATTAATTGAAAATGAGATAACCGTAACACAGTATAAAAATAAGCAGGAAGAAGCAGAATTGATTCTTAATAGGATGGGTTATTAAAGGATAGATTTTATGGAAAAGTACAGTGTACTTATGTCACTTTATATAAAAGAAAAGCCAGAATATTTACGGTTGGCCATTCAGTCAATGATAGACCAATCTTATAAACCTGATGAAATCATAATTGTTAAAGATGGTCCAATTACAGATGAACTCCAGAGAGTCTTAGATGAATATAAGACTGCTTATCCAAAACTTTTTAATATTGTAGGCTATGAAAAAAATAAAGGACTTGGATTAGCACTTAACTATGGTTTGAATCATTGTAGAAACGAGCTCGTTGCGCGCATGGATACAGATGATATATCAAAGCCCAATCGTTGTGAGAAGCAAGTAAAGCTATTTGAAAAATATCCTTATTTAATTATTATTGGTTCTGCTATAGATGAGTTTAGTGGAGATGTTACAAATATTATAGGTAAAAGAATCGTTCCAAGTATGCCTAAAGAAATTTATGAATTTGCAAAAAGACGATCTGCATTTAATCATCCAACGGTAATGTATCGAAAGAGCAAGGTTCTTGAATTTGGTGGGTATAGTGACCTTCGACGGAATCAGGATGTTGATTTATTTGGAAGAATGCTCTATGGTGGATGCATGGCTGCAAACTTTAAAGAGAGTCTTCTTTACTTCCGTTCTGATGAAAATCTGGCAAAGAGGCGCAAAAGTTGGGTGAATAGTAAGAGTTATATAGACACGATTAAAAGGTTTTGGAAGATGGAATATTCAGGCTTTACTGATTATGCAATTGTAGCTATTGGACAGATGGCAATGTTTATTATGCCGATTAATATGCAGAGTTGGATATATAAACATTTTTTAAGAAAATAATCTATTGTTGAGCAAAACGAACTATAATATAAGGAATGACAAAGTATGAGTATAGAACAAAAGATTAATTATCAGTTAAATAAGTATCCAAAAATCAAAAAAATTATCAAAAGGGTATATCAAAGAACAATGTATATTGTTTCTAAAAAAATAAAATCAGAAGGAAATATTGTACGTATGTCTCCTGATGATTCGAAACATGAGTATTTTTTTGGATACTATGATAAATCACCTTGGGATATTACGGATCGTTATTTGCTTTGTCTGAAAGCCAATGATACATGGAGCAATGTTAGTCCTAAAGAAATTGCCGATATCTTACTTATCGATACTGAAAAGGAAGAATCTGATCTAGAGCGGTACAAAAAAATTGCAGAAACAAGATCATGGAATGTACAACAAGGCTGTATGCTTCAATGGCTAGGACCAGATTATAGTAGTCGGATTATCTATAATGACTATCGTGACAATAAATATTGCTCTGTAATTTTAACAATAGCAAACAGGGAGGAACGCATTATTGATTTCCCTGTTTACACGGTGTCAAATGATGGTAAGATAGCTCTTTCTTTAGATTTTAGCAGATTGTACAACCTTCGTCCTGGTTACGGTTATTACAATGTGCCAGAGAAAACTAATGGGGTAGCACTACCGGATTCGACTGCTGTTTGGAAAATAGATCTTGAGTCAGGATCTGTTATACCACTTCTTAAGTATACTGATTTCGCTTCTTTCCAACCACGCCCAGAAATGCAGGTTGAAGGATCTGTTCATAAAGTTAATCATCTTATGATTAGCCCAAGTGGTCAGCGATTTATGGTATTATATCGATGGTTTAATGGACAGAGAAAATTTACACGATTAATTACTTGTAATATTGATGGTACAGATATGTATGTGTTGTCAGATGATGATATGGTCAGTCATTGTTGTTGGATGGATGATAATAATATTTTAGCCTTTGAAAATAAGAAAGAGTCTGGTTCTGGATATTATTTGATGAAAGATAAAACACAAAAATATGTACATTTTTGGAAAGGTATAGATTATGATGGCCATCCAAGTTTTAGTCCAGATGGAAGTGAGATTGTATTTGATCGATATCCAGATAAAGCAAGAGTGGCTGGAGTCTTTGTTTGTGACTCAAAAGAACAAAAGACTGTTAATGTGAATACAGTTGTCAAAGTATTTGCGCCCTTTAAATATGACAATGATACTCGGTGTGATCTTCATCCTAGATGGAATAGAGTAGGAGATAAGATTTGCTTTGATTCTGTGTATGAGGGACACAGAGGATTGTATATTGTGGATACCGGAAGATTAGTAAAAGAAAAAGAAGATAAACAACAAGCAATATATCAAATTACTCCTAGAATAAAATATTCTTTGATTACACCAGTCTATAATTCTTTTGGTTTAATGGATAGATATTTTGATGGTTTATTGCATCAAACATACAAAAACTTTGAAGTAATTCTTATTGATGATGGTTCAACGGATGGTACTTATGAAAAATTAGTAGAGTATCAGAAGTCAACGCCTCTTAATCTAAAAGTGTTCAAAACAAAAATAAACTCAGGTCCAGGTAATGCCAGAAATATAGGCATTATGGCGGCTAAAGGCAAATGGATTACTTTTATTGACAACGATGATTGGGTTGTTAAAGACTTCCTTGAAAAAATAGATATGACAATTAAACAATATAATGCTGACTGTATAATTTATGATTATTTTATTCAGAGAGTAAGTAAAAAAAAGACAATAGCAAAGTCAGTAATTAATGGAGTCGGAGGATACATACCCGCAGATAAGTGCATTATGAATGTTACAAATCATACATTTGGAAAATTTTACCAGCTTTCTAAATGTATAGAAAATGAAATAATGTTTCCTAATACTAGAAGATGCGAAGATGTAGCATTTACAATTTTAGCAGTGAGTGTTTGTAAGAAGATATATTATTTAGAAGAACCATTATATTACTATTATCAACGTTGTGGATCATTATCTAATAATAATAAATTGGATGAGAAGGATATGGTTCAAGCTTTTTCCGTATTGCAAGAAAAATTAGAATATTTGTATCCCCACCAAATTGAGGAAAAGTCGGTTAGAGATTTACTGTATGGTTGTGTTTTAATGATGTGCAAATCTGGAAAAAGCACAAGAGAAATCAAAAACTACATCAATGAATATGAAAAAAGATATCCTAACTGGTATCAATGTGAAATGGTTCATAAGGTTGGAAAAGCAAAACAGGCTTTTTTAATATGCGCTAAATACAGACAGATAGCTGTATTAAAAGGCTTAAGCTACGTTCATACTAAATTGGTCACTGGATAAAAAACTCTATAATTTTAATATTACAATATAAAAAATATAATTATAGTAAAGAAAAGAGATATACAGAACTATTGAAAATTGAAAAATGTATATACTGGTTTACTTTCTTATTAATAAAAAAAGAAGGGTTAAAAAATCAGGCATTGTTGGGAGAAAATATGAGGATGCTATTCGTTTCAACTTCTTGTTCAAAAAAAAAATATAAAGAAGTTTATGAGATGAGAAATATAGAACTGATAGAGCCACAACAGAAATTTTGCAATTTACTTATAGATGGGATGAGTGTTAATAATGATATAAATATAGAGTGCTTAACCGCGATTCCTGTTTCTGCAAGTACAGTAAACCAAAAAAACTTTAAGGAAGAAATTGAAATAATTGCACCTAATTTAAAATATCACTATCTATCATTTAAAAATGGAAAACTTACGAGATATTTAACCTTATACATAAATAGTGGAAAGGCGATAAAAAAGTGGATCAAAAATAATAATAACGAACAACAGATAATTGTATGTGATGCACTTTCATATTTTATCACGCGTCCAGTTCAGAAAATAGCTAGAAAGAAAAAAGTAAAAGTCATTGGTATTATTACAGATCTTCCGCGACTATCTACAAATATGAAAGGACGTAAAGAATCATATATTAAGAAAATTGGATTAATTGTATTTCAGTATTTAACGGAGAAATCGCTTAGTAATTATGACGCATATATTCCACTTACAAAGTCAATTAATGATTATGTAAATAAAGATAGAAAACCAGTACTTATTATTGAGGGAAGCGTGGATGCTAGTGAAATGTATAAGAATGAGAAAATTATTAAAAAGAAGATAATGTTATATGCCGGAGGCATTTATGAAAAATATGGTCTTAAAAATTTGGTAGAAGCCTTTATCAAAGCAGATACAAAAGGATATCAGTTACACATATATGGAGAAGGAAGTTACGTTGGAGAACTGGAAAGGATAGAGGAAGATCATCCGCAAATAAAGTATATGGGTATGGCGACACTAGAAGATATTATTGTCAAAGAAAAGGAGGCTATGATTCTTGTAAACCCTCGATTTAGTAATGAAGAGTTTTCTAAATATTCATTCCCTTCAAAAACACTAGAATATATGAGTTCAGGCACTCCAGTGCTTATGACAAAATTACATGGAATACCAAAAGAATATTTTGATTATGTTTTTTTATTTAATAAAGAAGATAGTAATAGTATGGCACATACTTTGTCGGAAATATTTAACTGTTCATATGATGAGCTTAATAAAAAGGGACAATTAGCATTTGATTTTGTGATGCAAAAAAAGAATAATATTATACAAGGGAAAAAAATGATACATTTTTTCGAGAAACTACATTAATGGAGAATGTTATCTTGCAAATTAAATACCGTAATATAGATATACACAAAATAAAAATATTTGTATTATTAATTATTATTATTGTCATCTCGGATGATTCTTTATGGTTTGGAACAAATAAAGATCAAAGATTTATTACTCTTAAGTATGCAATACTTATTTTGACAACTTTTTTCATTTGGATAAAACATATAAAAAGTTTAACTTTAAGAGTATCATATGCTAGTTGTTTATGTGCAATAATGTGTTGTTTTGTTATTGTCTGTGCCTTTGTTAATAATGATATAAGAGTAGGCTATTTTTATAAGTGCATTCTTTTATTCTTAGCGTACGAATTTACATCTACTATTCGGCTAGATGAAATGGGACAATTATATGAAAAAATATTATTATTATTTACAACTATCTCATTGTTTGGAATGTTATTGGTTGTAGTTGCAAGGCCCTTTCTTTCTATATTACCTATTTTTGTCAATAGCGCAAATTCGACATTTTATAATGGGTTTCTTTTTATGATTTATATTGGAAACAATATATATAGAGATTATGGGATTTTTCGCGAACCAGGTGTTTTCCAAATATATATCATTATTGCATTCATTTTTCATATATACTATTCGAACCCTGTGAAAATAAGCCATATAATAATTTATGTATTAGGTGTATTGTTGACTTTTTCTACGACTGGATATATTGCGTTAGTACCAGTTTTGATTTTATATTTCATTAATGATAATAAAAGAGTAAACAACAAAAAAAAGATTATTGTTGAAATTTTATTAATATTTGGGTTAATATATTTAGCAACGCAAACAACACTTTTATCTGGAAATGGAGTTGTATTTGATAAATTTGAAAATACAAAAAGATATACAACGATTGCCCGATTTGCATCAATGACTTCAAATTTTGAAATATGGTTAAATCATCCTTTTTTTGGAGCTGGATTAGATAATGTCAGTAAATTATTTCCAATTCTTACAGGTATAAAATATGGTTTTGCAAGTGAGCATAATACAAATACTTTTATGAATGAATTAGCTACATACGGAATTTTTTATACTTCAATATTTATATATGGTTACATAAAGTTCTCAGAGAAAATAGCAAATAGTCGAATTGAACAAATTTTAATAATATTTACTTTTATTTTATTATTTTGTGGGGAAAGATTAACCTTTAGCCCGATTGTGTATATTCTTCTCTTTTATGGGCTCAAAAAAGAGGTGCCATCATATGAATAAGGAAAAATTATTAAATAAAAAAATACTTAGTATAAATCTTGGAAATTTCGGAAGTACTGGTGCTATTGCGTATGGTATAAAAAATACTGTAAAAAAGAAGGAAATTATGTATTGTTGTGCTTATCCAAGTCATGAAAATGGTGTAAAAAAACAAATTGATGATATTGTAATTTCTTCGGCCTTTATTAGACTACTTAATGAAAAATTTGCATGCTATACAGGACTGAATGGTTGTTTTGCTTGGATTACAACCATAAGATTTTTATGGAAAATGAATATGTTTCACCCTGATGTTTTGCATTTTCATAATTTGCATAATAGTTATATAAACTTATCTATGCTTTTTAAACATATAAAAAAGAACAACACAAATGTTATCTGGACTTTGCATGATTGTTGGGCTTTTACAGGCCAATGTCCTTATTTTACGATGGTAAATTGCAGTAAGTGGAAAACGGGATGTCATGATTGTCCGCAATACCGAGAATATCCTACGGCATATGTGGATCGTACCAAGACAATGTGGAAGTTTAAAAAAAAATGGTTTACAGGTATTGAAAATATGACGATTGTCACCCCCTCTCAATGGTTGGCAGACTTAGTGAAAGAGTCATTCTTAAAAGAATATCCTGTTAAAGTGATAAATAATGGAATTGATTTAACTATTTTCCATCCGATAAAAAATGATTTTCGAGAAAAACATTTATGTTTATTGAATACATATATTGTTTTAGGTGTGGCATTTGATTGGGGAAAACGTAAAGGCTTAGATATTTTTATAGAATTGGCAAAGACATTAGACAATAACAAATTTCAAATAATATTAGTTGGTACAGATGAAAACTTGGATAAAAAATTACCAAGTAATATTATCTCTATTCACCGGACTAAGAATCAGAAAGAGTTAGCAGAGATTTATTCTGCTGCAGATGTGTTCGTAAATCCTACGAGGGAAGAGAATTACCCAACAGTTAATATGGAAGCAATAGCGTGCGGGACACCTGTTGTGACATTTAATACAGGTGGCAGTCCTGAAATTATAAATAAAGAGTGTGGTTCAGTTGTTCCGTGTGATGATATTGAAGCTTTAAAAAGTGAACTCATTCGAATTTGCGAAAAAAAACCATATTCACAAGAAGCGTGCTTAAAACATGCTCAACAGTTTGATATGAATGATAGATTTAATGAGTACTTTGAATTATATAAAGAAATAATGGAAAGAAAGGAATGTAAGAGTTAAAATGGAAAATAATATTTTTAGAAATAAAATTTTAATGATCACTGGAGGAACAGGATCTTTTGGGCACGCCGTCTTAAATCGCTTTTTAGGTACAGATATTATGGAAATCCGTATCTTTTCGAGAGATGAAAAAAAACAAGATGATATGCGTCATGATTATCAATCTCGTTATCCGGAACTCAGTGATAAGATTAAATATTATATTGGAGATGTTCGAGATATTCAAAGTGTTAAAAATGCAATGTACGGGGTAGACTATATTTTCCATGCCGCGGCTTTGAAACAAGTACCTTCCTGTGAATTTTTTCCGATTGAAGCTGTAAAGACAAATGTATTAGGTACAAATAATGTACTTACAGCAGCAATTGAAGAAGGTGTAAAGAAAGTAATATGCTTGTCAACTGATAAGGCTGCGTATCCTATTAATGCTATGGGGACTAGTAAAGCCATGATGGAAAAAGTTTTTGTTGCTAAAAGCCGTACGGTTAGTCCGAAGAAGACAACGATATGTGGAACACGCTATGGTAATGTTATGTGTTCCAGAGGATCGGTTATTCCATTGTTTATTGAACAAATTAAAAGTGGCCAACCCTTAACAGTAACGGATCCAGAAATGACACGCTTTATCATGAGCTTGGAAGAAGCAGTAGAACTTGTTCTCTTTGCTTTTGAAAATGGCAATAGTGGAGATATTATGGTTCAAAAAGCTCCAGCCAGTACTATTGGTACTTTAGCCCTTGCAGTTAAAGATCTTTTTGGAGCAAATAATCCTATTAAAATCATTGGTATCCGCCATGGGGAAAAAATGTATGAAACCCTGTTGACTAATGAAGAATGTGCCCATGCTGTTGATATGGGAGAATTCTTTCAGGTTCCGGCTGATAAACGGGATTTGAATTATGATAATTACTATAAAAAAGGTGATGATAAACGTAATACACTTACGGAGTTTAATTCTAATAACACAAAACTATTTGATGTTGAGGATGTTAAAAATAAACTATTATCATTACGTTATATACAAGATGAATTACAAAAAAATAATAATAAAAGTGTATAGTTTAATATTCAATAAAGAACAAAAATGAATTAGGATTTTAAATGAATAATCGTTTTATTAAAAATACATCATGGTTATTATTTGGACAAATTGTACAAATGATAATAGGTTTTTTTATTGGAATATTAACAGTCCGATATTTAGGCCCATCAGACTATGGAATCATTAATTACGTTGGTTCTTATATTTCTTTTTTTACATCGATAATTGGTTTGGGATTAAATGGTGTAATTATTTTTGAATTTGTGAGTCATCCTGAAGAAGAAGGAAAAATATTAGGAACCGCTATTGTAATGCGTTTTATCACAGGAATCATTTGTACTGTTATATTTATTATTTTAATTTGCTTTACAGATAAAAATAATACAACCATTTTGTATGTTGGATTAATCCAAGCCATACAATTACCTTTTTTAGCTTTAGATACATTCAATTACTGGTACCAATCGAAGCTGATTTCAAAATATGCGGTGATTGCTCAAACATCTGCTTTCATTATTGTGTCTTTGTATAAAGTCTTTTTATTGATAACACATAAAGGGGTTGAATGGTTCGCTTTTTCTGTGTCACTTAGTGTTATTGTTGTTGGTATGATTTATTTAGTTAGTTACGAAAAAAGAAAACAATATAGCTTGGGATTTTCAAAAGAAATTGTTCTTCGATTATTACGAGGATGTGGCCCTTTTATTCTAGCCAATATGATGGTGGTGATATATGGTCAAATGGATCGTGTAATGATTAAACAGATTCTTAATTCTACATCTGCTGTAGGACTTTATTCAGCGGCCATGACGATTTGCGGTTTGATTGCTTTTATTCCGACAGCCATACTTGATTCTGGACGACCAGTTGTAATGGAGGCAAAATTAAATGATGAATCTACTTATCAATTGCGTACGAGACAATTATTCGCAGGGTTGTTTTGGATATCTTGTATTTATTCTATTGGTGTTACCATTTTTTCGAAATTCATTTTAAATTTATTGTATGGTAGTGCATATTTGGCAGCAAATAATAGTGTTCGAATCGGAGCTTGGTATACAACATTCGCTTATTTGGGGAGCGCCAGGAATACTTGGCTTATTTGTGAAAAACAAAATAGGTTTGTTTTTATTTTTTCATGTTTTGGTGTAGCTTCAAATTTTTTGATGAATTATTTTCTTATTCCTATTTATGGAATAGATGGAGCTGCTTTTGCAACTTTTTTAACGGAAGTGCTTGTTTGTTTTGTTTATCCTTCTTTTTTTAGAAGTACCAAACAGTATTCAGCTTGTGTTATTGATGCTATTTTACTGAGAAATATTGAGCTAAAAAAAGTATTTATTCTTTTGAAGAAAAAAATAAAGAATATAGTTTGGAGAAATAAAAAATAATTGTATTCATTAAGGGTTTTGGTTATGAAATATAGTTAGCACAACTTTATTTAACATAGAGTGCTTGTTCCAGAAGTTATTAACTCTTGGCAATGAAAAGACCAACTATAAAAAGTCAAGCTAAATCTGAAAGAAAATAAGAAAGAAGTGATGGATAAAAATACAAAAGAAGGCATGACAAAAAAGCCTCAGTTTTTTATGGAGTGAAGCGAGGGAAATTATTCTTTCGGCGTTTGAACCACGTAAGGTGTATTGTTTTTTAGAATTGCATGAGTCACATAGCAAAGTTTTCTGGCAACAGCGCCAATGGCCGTCAGATGATGTTTGCCTTCGGCCCGCTTTTTCTGATAAAAAGCACTAAAGGTGGGATCGTTAAAAGCAGCCACCAGAGCAGCTTGAAAGAAAGCCTTGCGTAAATATGGAGAACCCCGCTTGCTCATTTTATTATTGGTGGATTGATATTGGCCGGATTGGCTGACAGAGGCATCTATCCCGGCATAGGCAACCAGTTTGACCGGACTTGAGAAACGAGAAATATCACCGATTTCGCCCAGGATAACAGCACCATTCACCAGCCCAATCCCTGGGATGGTGAGAATGGGTGAATCCATTTTATCCATGATCTGACTGATTTCCTGTTCGACATCATGGACTTGTTCCTCAATGAATTGGATCTGTTCCAAAAGCATCCGGATTTGAAGGGAAAAACTATCCTTGCAAAAGGAAAGGCCGAAGGAATGCCCGGCCAGCTGGGAGATTTCCTGTACCTTACGACGTGCAAAAGATTTCTTAGTCATCTTATCCAAAACGCCTTCCAACTGATCCGCAGAGATTGCCACGAAATCATCGGCTGTTTGAAAATGCAAGAGTAATTCTTTTGAAGTCTGGCCAAAGACATCCGAAAAGACACTTTGATATTCAGGAAAGACCTGATCCAACAAAGCAATGGTCTTGCGTTTGAGATCCCCGATGGATGAAACCAGGTAGCCCCGGAAGCGCGAAAGATTTCGAAGTGCCAGGGTATCCTCATTGGCCAGGGATGTCTCTAAAAAATCACCATAACGGATCAAGTCGGCGATGAGCAACGAATCGATGATATCCGTCTTCCGTTTGCGAATTTCTGTCCCCTTGCGCCAGCCATCCGTCTGGATGGGATTAACGACATGAACGGAATAACCGGCATCCAGCAAAAATGAATAGAGAGACAGCCAATAATGTCCGGTCGCTTCCATACCGATCTGGATGGAATCCGGCGTATAATCGGAAAGTTTCGCAAGCAGGCTGTCACCGCCATCCATTGTATTGGAAAAGGAAAAAGCCTTAAATAAGGTTTTCCCATCCGCATTAACGAGAGAAGCAACATGTGTGTTTTTTCCAATATCAATTCCTAAAAATGGCATACTGGGGCACCTTCTGTTCTATTATTTCAGATAGTTCCTCAGCCCTTAAAAACGTCACCGCCTTGTGCTAGATCCGGAGTGCCAGATTATAGCCAACATCCAACTTATTCGCAATCTGTTTAAAAGAGAGAGGTGCCAGTCTTTCAAGTACGAAGTTGTGCTTCAAGGAGGACATCGGCATCACTCTATCTGATTAGGTATATTATACATGCTTTTGTATAATATGCCAGGATATAAAGGGTTATAGGTTCCCTTTATTAACCTAAATACATTATACAAGGAGGATAATTATTACAGATATTCTAATAATTAAGATTGATTTTCATCGAAATCACCAATTGTTTAGTATATTTTGGTTATTTTTTAAATACTATATATAAGTCTGTGAAAATGAGATGACAGTTTTTTTCTGAAACTCTTTTGATTTATTAAAATAATGATACAAAATCTATAATTGCGTAATTGAATTTTTCTGTAAAATCTTAAATGAATTGTTTTTGTATATCAATGAGTGTGATATGTGATATGTTTTGTTACATGGATACAAGATGTTTTGAAGAGAACTTGTTTCGTTATATTTGTTAGGACTATTTGATGTAATATGATTATATTTTTCTAATATTAACAGGTGATAGAAAAATGAGTTCATGCTGATTAGAAGTGCTGTAATGTTTTATCCTTGGAGAGGGATATAAAACACTACTACTTTAGTATACAAGGAAAAAAAATGACTCTTTTACAAAAAAAATTATTAGAGATGTTATTATGGTTTCATGATTACTGTGGAGATAATCATTTGAAATACTATGTGGTTGGTGGTACTGCATTAGGAGCAATTCGCCATAAAGGGTTTATACCATGGGATGATGATATTGATGTTGGAATGCCGCGTAACGATTTTGAGTTATTTATAAAACAACTTGAAGAAAATCATAATGAAAAGTACAGAATAGAATCATATTATTCCCAAAAAAAGGATTTTCCTTATCCATATGCAAAAATTTATGATTTGTCTACTACATATATTGAAGATACTCAAATAAAAACTGTCAGAGGGATATATATAGATGTGTTTCCTCTGGATGGAATTGGAAACACAGAGGATGAATCAAAGAAAAATTATATTAAAATTAATAACTGGTTGTATCTTCTAACTTCACGAGTTATTTCTCTAAATATGAAACATTCCCTTTTGAAGGTTATAACAACACCATTTATTTCGATTAACAAGATACTCTTACACATTAACAAGCTTGCTTCTTATAGAGATTTCGATACAAATAAATTTGTTGGTAATCTTGTAGGAGCATGGCGTTATAAAGAAATTATGCCACGTTGTTTTTTTGGAAAGCCAACTTTGTACGATTTTGAAGGAATAAAAATATACGGTCCAGAGCAATATGATAATTACTTGACTGCCATTTATGGCGATTGGGAAAAACTTCCTCCTAAAGAAAAGCAAAAGTCACATCATTCTAATATTGTTTGTGATCTTGAACATTCCTATTTAGAATACAATCAAAGTTTAAATTAATGATAGGTATAACATATGAAATATGGTGCAATTATTTTAGCAGCCGGAAAGGGTACGCGCTTTCATGCACAGAAGCAGTTTTTTAAATTACAAGGCAAACCATTATGGAATCATGTATTTGACAAAACGGTTAGTGTTATTGAATTAAATCAAAATATAATAAAAGTTGGTATAGATATTCCAGGTGGAGTTACTCGAACTGATTCTGTTAGAATTGGTTTAAAGAACTTAGATGAAGATACGAACAGAGTAATAGTAATTGAAGCTGCTAGACCTTTGGTTACACAAGACCAAATCAGGCAGCTTTTATTTGATTCCGAAGATTCCACAACTTTTGTAATGCCGCTTGTTAACACGGTCATAGGAAGGGATGGATCTTACTATGACCGATCTTCATTTTATGAGCTGCTTACACCTCAGGCTTTTAATTATCCTAAACTTGTGGCAGCATACAATTCTGAAAAATATAGTGATATGACAGATGAAACGCGGGTCATGTATGAAGAATACGGTATTAAACCGCATTTCATTGAAACAGGGGATAATTTGATTAAAGTAACTTATCCTAGAGATATCGCAGTAATAACTGAACTCATTAAAGAAAGGGGTGATCAGGTATGAAAAAAGTGTTAATCACTGGTGGAAAAGGCGATATTGCAAAAGCAATAATTGAAGAATTAAACAATGAAGGTGATTATGAGGTTTATGCACCCGGTCATATAGAAATGGATGTAACGGATTGGTATAGTATTGAAGCGGCCATGGAAAAATTCACACCGGATATACTTGTTAATGCAGCTGGTTATGTGGTCCCACAAAGCATAAAAAATGCTGATTTGGAATGCACAAAGAAACATATAGATATTAATCTAGGTGGAACATTTTATTGTACAGAAATTGCTTTAAAGAAGAATCCTGATCTTGAAATAATTAATATCACATCATCAGCAGCAACGAAGGTCCACGCCACTTGGAGTGAATATTGTGCGACAAAAGCTGCTGCTGTAATGGCGACAAAATGCTGGGCTGAAGATGGATTGTACGCAATTGCTGTTTCTCCTGGTCGCACGAAGACAAAAATGCGAAAAAGCTTATATCCTGACGAAGATCAATCAACATTGATGCTTCCAAAAGAATTTGCTAAGGTTGTTATGAAAGCAATCAAGCATGAATACCCTTCGGGCTCACATATCAACGTACATAAAGAGGATATCCCCAGACTTTTAAAAGACTAAGTTGCTATTTCATGCAATGAAGACTGATATCCATTTGTAAAATAAGGAGGTTGAGAAAAACACATGAATTGTTCAGATTACCTTGTAGATTTTTGGATTAAGCATGAGGTCACTGATGTGTTTGGCTATGCTGGTGGCTACATTGTTCCGGTTATGGACGCTTTATATAAAAGAAAGAATGAAATTAATACACATGTTTGTTATAACGAACAGGCCTGTGCATTTGCAGCAAATGGGTTTGCCCGCACAAGCGGAAAAATTGGTGTATATTTTACAACGTCGGGACCGGGGGCGGTTAATGCTCTTGGAGGCTTGGCAGATGCATGGTTTGACGGGATTCCTTTAATGGGAGTCAGCGGTAATACTCCCAGTACTGAGATTAAAGGTTCAACAGGGTTGCGTCAGTTTGGATTCCAGGAAATGGATATTGTTTCTATGGTAGATAGTATCACTAAGTATTCAGTAACACCACATAGTGCAGAAGAGTTTCCCAAGATTGTATCCATGGCATATAATACAGCTCTTCTAGGAAGGAAAGGAGGTGTTTTAATTGATTTTCCACTTGACATCCAACAAGCCAGTATTAGTTGTCGGTAATGGTATCCATTCGGCAGGAGCTGAAGATCTTTTGCATGAATTCATGAAAAAAACGTATATTCCCGTACTTACGTCTATGAACGCTGTAGATCTTGTGCAGGATAATATGCGTTTAGGATTCATAGGAACCCACGGTAACCGTGTTGCAAATACGATTGTATCAGAATCTGATTTAATCATTTCAATTGGTGCGCGACTTGGCTTGAGACAGATTGGACGGTATCCTCGGAATTTCGCTCCAAAAGCCAAGATTATCCGGGCAGATATCGACGAGTATGAATTGGCAAGATCAATCAGAGAAGAGGATGAAGAAAAATATCTCATTGATGCAAAAGATTTTTTAACTAAACTGCTTAACGAAGAGATTCCAAAATATGCGGATTGGAACAATAAGTGTTACGAAGCAAAAAAGTTTTTGGATGATTATGATAATGAACTTGGAAATCTAGTTATTAAAAAGATAGCTTCTCTGTTACCGGAAAATCCGATTATTTCTGTGGATGTGGGTCAGCATCAGTGTTGGAGTGCCCAATCCCTTGAGCTAAAAGGAAACAAAGGTCGAATATTGATAGGTGGTGGATATGGATCCATGGGCTGTGGACTTCCATTTTCAATTGGTGCGTCCATCGCACAACAAACTAAAGGTAGTAATAATATAGTCTATTGCATTACTGGCGATGGTGGCTTACAGATGAATATCCAGGAATTTGAAACAGTAGCTCGTGAAAAGTTACCTATAAAGATATTTGTAATAAACAACAAAATTTTGGGAAAAATCTGGGAAACGCAACATAAAAAGCATGGTGACAGATTTGCTGAAACAGCTGAAATGGGAGGGTATACTGTTCCTGATTTTGAAAGAGTAGCAAATGCATACGGAATTAAAGCGGTTACCCTTACATCCTTTAATGAACTGGAGAAATGTATTGATTGGATCAACGACACGAAACCATGTTTGATTAATATTATGCTTCCAACAGGTACATTATTGTCACCCAAAATTGATTGGGATAATGGCATTATGAAGCCAGATATAGATAAAGAGATAAAAGCAAATGTACTTAGAATTTTAGCATAAACTTAAAATATAATGGGATTACGATTGAAAGAAGATTATTGAATATTCATAGTCATTTTTATTAAGCGGCTGGGCTTGATGCCCAAGCTGTACTTTTTGCTCTTTGTTGATTGGGAAAAAAGTATCGATACAGAAAAGAACTTCGTATCTCTGTTTATGATTATTAATGCGCTGGAAAAATGTTGTGACAAAACCACCCTGTATTCATGCCAATTCCAGAACAAAAGCGATTTGAAGCTTTGGAATTTAGTCTGGACACTGAGGGTAATTCAGCACGATCCATTAGGATTGATTACAATTGCTTACAGTTGAATGCCTCATTGTGATTTATGCTTCTGGTATCCAGTTTGAGGATGCAGTTATTTTATCAAAATTGCCATCCTTTCTCGACGATGTGCTTCTACACTAGCATCGAATGGCTAAAAGCCTTGGAGAAAGGGTCTTTTTACTGGTAAGTATCGATGGCACCTATATGCTTCATGCTGTGGCTGACATTATCGCCATGATGGAAAAGGGTGATTCTTATATCGGATTATTCTGATACTAACGTTTCACGCAAGGTGGTGGAGATAATCTAGGGTTACACTTGGGTGATGGATAAGATAGCTTAGGAGAAAGTAAAAAAAATAATTACTAAGCTACATAATTAACAGTAAGTAATAGAGAATGGATATGGGAGAAACGAAATGAAAAATATCACTGTCGCTGGCACCGGCTATGTTGGTCTGGTCGCTGGCGTCTGCTTCGCCGAAACAGGCCACCATGTCACTTGTGTAGATGTGGATGCGGGCAAGGTCAAACAAATGAAAAAAGGCGTCAGCCCCATTTATGAGGCTGACTTGGAAGAATTGATGGTACGCAATTATGAGGCGGGCCGTCTGGATTACACCACGGATTATGCGTCAGCTTATAAAAAGGCTGACGCTATTTTTATTGGGGTAGGGACGCCGGAGCAACCTGATGGCTCCGCCAATCTTAATTACATCGCAACAGTTAGTCGTCAGATTGCGGAGAACATTGAGAAGGACTGTCTGGTAGTGGTTAAGAGCACAGTGCCTGTGGGCACCAATGACAAGGTAGAGCAGTTCATCCATGATTTCCTGGAACACGATGTCCATGTGGAAGTCGCCAGCAACCCTGAGTTCCTGGCCCAGGGCTCGGCAGTCCACGACACCCTCCACGCTGCGCGGATCATCATCGGTACGGAAAGTGAATGGGCGGAAAATATGCTTCGGGAGATTTACGAACCTTTCCATCTGCCCATCGTCTCGGTCAACCGCCGGTCGGCGGAGATGATCAAGTACGCCAGCAATGATTTCCTCGCACTGAAGATTTCCTATATGAACGATATCGCCAACCTGTGTGAGCTGGTGGGGGCGGATATTGAGGATGTGGCCCAGGGCATGAGCTACGATGCCCGGATCGGCAGCAAGTTCCTCAATGCCGGTATCGGCTACGGCGGATCCTGTTTCCCTAAGGATACCAAGGCCCTCAAGTACCTGGCGGCCCAGAACGGTTACCGGCTACGTACCGTGGAAGCGGCGGTGGATGTCAATGCGGCCCAGAAGACCCGGTTGTTCAAGAAAGCATCGGACCGGCTTATCACCTTTGATGGATTAAAGGTTGCCGTCCTGGGGCTGACCTTCAAGCCTGGTACCGATGATTTGCGGGAAGCGCCTTCCCTGGAAAACGTGCCCCTGTTATTGGAAAGGGGAGCGGATATCATCGCTTACGATCCGGTGGGGGAAGACAACTTTAAAAAACGCTATCCCGAAGAGGATGACCGTTTCAAAGGGAGCATCACCTACGTGGACAATCCAGCCAAAGCTTTGGAAGGAGCTCACCTGTGCTTCATTTATACTGAATGGCCCCAGGTGAAGGCTGTGGCTCCGGTGGATTACAAGCAACTGATGAAACGGCCCCTGGTGTACGATGGCCGCAACCTGTACAGTAAACAGGCCATGGTTGATGCCGGGGTGGAATATTACAGTATTGGGCGTTAAAGGAGGTTTATCATGAGTACAATCCTGGTGACCGGCGCAGCCGGCTTTATCGGGTACCATTTATCCAAAGCCCTGCTGGAAGGCGGGGAACAGGTGGTCGGTTACGACAACCTCAATGATTATTACGAAGTGATCTTGAAGGAATCCCGGCTGGAACAGCTAAGGGATTACGATGCCTTCACCTTTGTAAAAGGGGATCTAGCCGATAAGGAAGCCTTGATGACCCTGTTTGAGCGGTATCATTTTGACAAGGTGGTCAACCTGGCGGCCCAGGCGGGGGTACGCTATTCCATTGAGAATCCCGATGCCTATATTAACAGCAACATCATCGGGTTTTACAACATCCTGGAATGCTGCCGCCATTATCCGGTGAAGCATTTGGTCTTTGCTTCATCCAGCTCCGTGTACGGGGCCAACAAGAAGATTCCCTTTTCCACTGAAGATAAGGTGGACCAGCCGGTGAGTTTGTATGCGGCTACCAAAAAGAGCAATGAATTACTGGCGTACAGCTATTGTAAGCTGTATGGCATCCCGGCGACAGGTCTGCGGTTCTTTACCGTTTATGGCCCCTATGGACGGCCGGATATGGCTTACTTCAAGTTTACCCGGGCCATTGAAGCGGGGAAAACCATCAAGGTCTTCAACCATGGTGATATGTATCGGGATTTCACCTATATCGATGATATTGTGGAAGGGATTGTGCGCCTGTTGCCCCACATACCGAAACAGGACGAAAATGGAGCGGCCTACACGATCTACAACATTGGTAACAATCAGCCGGAAAAGCTCATGGATTTTATAGAGATTCTGGAAGACGCCATTGAAAAAAAGGCAGAAAAGGAATTTCTGCCCATGCAGCCGGGAGATGTGTATCAGACCTATGCGGATGTCACGGATTTAATGGCGGATGTAGGTTTCAAACCGGAGACCAGTCTAAGAGAAGGGATTGGGCGGTTTATGGATTGGTATAAGGAATATTACCCGAGATAATAAATCACTATGACGAATAATGGAGGTCATAATATTTGAATATCTTAATCACCGGCGCGGCTGGTTTCGTCGGCCAAAACCTAACCTTCGCCTTAAACAACATCAAAGACCATAAAGACCGCACACGAGACTTGTCTATTGATGCAGTCTATACCTACGACATCAACACCGATCCAGCCCTGCTGAAGGCGTACTGCCGACAAGCCGACTTCGTCTTCAACCTGGCCGGTGTCAACCGTCCCAAAAATCAATCTGAATTTATGTCCGGCAACTTCGGTTTCGCGTCCACCTTGTTGGATACGCTGAAGGCCTGTGGCAACACCTGCCCGGTCATGCTGTCCTCCTCCATCCAGGCCACCCTCATCGGGCGGTACGGAGAATCGGACTACGGAAAAAGCAAGCTGGCAGGGGAAGAACTCTTCTTTGCATACGGACAGGAAACCGGAGCCAAAGTACTGGTCTACCGCTTTCCCAATCTCTTCGGCAAATGGTGCCGTCCCGACTACAATTCGGCCGTAGCCACCTTTTGCCACAACATTGCCAATGAGTTGCCTGTACAGGTCAATGATCAAAATACCGAACTGACCCTGCTCTACATTGATGATTTGGTTTCGGAGATGCTGGACGCCTTGGAAGGGAAGGAACACCGCTGTACATTTGACGGTCTGAATCCGGTGGCTTCACCGGATGGCCGTTATTGTTATGTTCCCATAACCCATACAGCCTCCTTGGGTCATATTGTCGATACGCTTAAAAGCTTCCACGACCAGCCCCAGACTCTGATGATGCCGGCCATCTCGGAAGGTTCCTTTGAAAAGAAGCTCTATTCCACTTATTTATCTTATTTACCCGAAGATAAAGTTGCTTTTCCCTTGAAGATGAACGTCGATGACCGGGGTTCCTTTACGGAGTTGATCAAGACAGCCGCCTGTGGCCAGGTATCGGTCAATATCAGCAAGCCCGGTATCACCAAGGGCCAGCACTGGCATCACTCCAAGTGGGAATTTTTCATCGTCGTGGCCGGTCATGCCCGTATCGAGGAACGGCGGGTGGGGATGGATAAAGACGGAAAGCCTTATCCCGTTCTCACGTATGACGTGAGCGGGGAGAAGATTGAAGCCGTCCACATGCTGCCGGGATACACCCACAACATCATCAACCTCAGCGACACCGAGGATCTGGTGACGGTGATGTGGGCCAATGAGGCCTTTGATCCCGGTCATCCCGATACCTACTACGAACCCGTAAAGAAAGAAGAGGAGGATTAATGACCATACGACTGGATTATTCCGAAACGGCTTTTAAGAACGACGGCCGGCTGAAGCTGCTCATCATCGTGGGCACCCGGCCGGAGATCATCCGCCTGGCGGCCACCATCGACAAATGCCGGAAGTACTTTGACTGCCTGCTGGCCCATACCGGCCAGAATTACGATTATAACCTCAATGGCGTGTTTTTCCATGATTTAAAGCTGGATGCCCCGGACGTGTATATGGACGCCGTAGGGGACGATCTGGGGGCAACCGTGGGCAACATCATCAATGCCAGTTATAAGCTCATGGTCCAGGTGAAACCCGATGCCCTGCTGATCCTGGGGGATACCAATTCCTGTCTGTCGGCCATCGCCGCCAAGCGGCTGCACATTCCTATCTTCCATATGGAAGCGGGGAACCGGTGCAAAGATGAATGCCTGCCTGAAGAAACCAACCGCCGCATCGTGGACATCATTTCCGATGTGAATCTGGCCTATTCCGAACATGCCAGACGCTATCTCCACGAATGCGGCCTGCCCAAGGAACGGACCTACGTGACGGGCAGCCCCATGGCGGAAGTGCTGGGGAACAACATCAAGGATATTGAAGCTTCGGATATCCTTAAACGGCTGGATTTGAAGCCCAGGGAATATTTGCTCCTTTCCGCCCATCGGGAAGAAAACATCGACACGGAAAAGAACTTCCTGTCTCTGTTTACGGCCATCAATGCGCTGGCTGAACGCTACGACAAGCCCATCCTGTATTCATGCCATCCCCGAAGCAGGAAGCGGCTGGAAGCGTCGGGCTTCAAGCTGGACCCCAGGGTCATCCAGCACGAGCCATTGGGCTTCCACGACTACAACCACTTGCAGATGAACGCTTTTGCGGTGATTTCGGACTCCGGTACCCTGCCCGAGGAAAGCAGCTACTTTACGAGTATCGGCCATCCCTTCCCGGCGGTGTGTATCCGCACCAGCACCGAACGGCCGGAAGCCCTGGATAAAGGGGACTTCGTGTTGGCGGGCATTGACGGCACTCATTTGCTCCAGGCTGTGGCCACTGCTGTCGCCATGGTGGAGAACGGTGATATTGGTATCCCCGTACCGGATTACACTGACACCAATGTTTCAGCCAAGGTGGTGAAGATCATCCAGAGCTATACGGGAGTGGTGGATAAGATAGTGTGGAGAAAAGAGTGAAAATTTGAAACAAATATTTGTGTCTTTCGAAGAAGGGTAAATTAATAAAGACGAAGGATATTGAAGAGTCTTTTTCACTTCCACAATCGTGGATGTCAGTAACTTTTAACTAAGCAATATATGCATTAAAAAATGTTATTATAAGGAGCGGCGGATCAATATCTGTTAGATTATCATCGAATGTTTGACTTTAAAACTGTTGTTTTCAGGCATTCATCCATGTACGGAGCTAATCAGCCTGATGCAATAAATCAGTTGATTGGATTAGAAAATGATTGTATGCTTAATTATAATTTCAATTCATATGAAAATACAATTGATTTTATTGAAAAAGTTAGAAATCATTCTTCGAAAAAGAGAACGGATGTCAGTTATTTACCATACATTGAAACAATGTTGGCTAATCTTTTGCCAACAGCTATTGCTTTAATTATTTATTGCCTTTTTAGATTCAAAAACAATGAATGCCATATTAATATTCTAGTAATTGGAATTTATGTTATTTGTTTTATCATACAGCTTATTTATTGTCATAAATTTAAATCTGACTTTATAAAAATTACATCGGATTCAAAAGCGTATTTTGAAAAACAGTATAGAGAGTTAATAAAATCATTTGTCCAGACTTACGAAATATAAGGCAATTTATATTTTATAACATTATGCATCAATAAATAATATTTCATGAAAAAAAACAAATAAATATAAATCAAGGAAAAGATCATGAAAAAAAAAGATACAAATAAAGATACAAAAAAAGATACAAATAACGAAGAATCATTATCATTGATTCAAGAATTAATATTGAATTTATTCTTGAATCTGAAAAAATTAACTTTTGAAAAATGGTGTGCTTTTGTTGGGTGGGTTTTAATGTTTATTGTGACAATTCTTATTGCATATGCAGTTGCAAAAAATGATGAAACCAATCTGCGACCTTATTTGCAATTTAATCTAACATACACTGAGAGTAGTGTTATTGTCAATTTGGAGAATGTTGGAGTTGGACCTGCAATTGTAACAGGCTTCAAAGTGATTGCTTATGATGATCAAGATCAAGAAATAGAAATAACTGATAAAGCCAATCAAAATGAACCAATTACAAATTTATATGATCTGATGGATTATAAACAATCATTTCAATCAAAAGAATGCTCCGTAGATAAGACAGAACCTTGCGTGATTGACAAAGAATGTATCAAAGATTACAGAACGGATTTTATTGGAGAAGCAATTCCGGATCATAACAAATGGGTGCTCTTAAAATTTGTATCTAGCGATCCAAAGCAGATATATGCTGTTCGACACGCCTTATCATATTGGGATGAGAATAATAATCCTAAGAGTCCTCAATACAAAAAAATAAAATTAGTTGTGACGTACGAGGATGTTTATCATAATCATGATTTTGATGAAGTTATTGAGGATTTTCATACATATCAATCGGATTTTTATTAATATTCTTTTTTCAAAGAGCAACATGTCGTCATGATGGAGGATTACCGGAGTGTCAAACGGATTACTTTTTCTAGTGCTTCTGGTTTTCTGATCATGGCAATGGAGTTGTGATATGGTATAAATATAGTTGACAGAAAAACCTCAAGGATTTTAGGATATTATCTAAAAATCGGAGGTACGACAAATGGCAAAGAATCGACAATACGATCATGAATTCAGGGTACAGGCAGTAAAGCTCGCCAAAGAAATCGGTCAGGCTAAAGCAGCAAGGGAATTGGGAATTCCCAAGAATACCTTGTACAGCTGGATAAGAAGAAACAAACTGGGTGACCTTGATCTTGGTGTGGGTTCCCAAACACCTCAAAGTGCGCTAACACTCAATGAAGAGCTGATTCAGCTGAGAAAAACCGTAAAAGCTCAAAATAAAGAGATCAGGCGCCTGCAGGAAGAAAATGAATTTCTTGAAGAGGCAAGCGCTTTTTTCTCAGCAAGCCATCGGAAGTCAGCAAAACACAGCGAATGAAATTCATCGCTATGAAGACAGACGATGGCAGGATCAAAGGAAAAATCGCATCATATCGCCGGCTTCTGCATGTCAGCAGACAGGGGTTTTATAAGTATCTTAATTCAAAAGACAGACCATGGAAGTATCAGGCACTGGCTGATGCCATGATGACTATACTGGCAAAAGATGAATACAACGATACATATGGTCGGGTCCGCATGTTCCAGGCACTGTTGATAAAACATCCGGAAGGTGTCTACATCCCCAGTGAAAGAACAGTCTATCGAGTTATGGACGGGATTGGCCTAAGCCATCATCCTAAAGGAAACCCAATGGAATAACCAGGGCCGATCGTAAAGCCCATAAATTGGATTCAAACCGGAGACCAGTCTCAGAGAAGGTATAGATTGCTTTAAGGAATATTATTGGAAAAATGCAAAATGCCCCGTGGTCACGCTAATGTTACATTGTGGCTGCGAGGCATTGATTCCTTATTAAGGAAAAATATGAAATTTTCAGAATTACTTCACCACATTACGGGTATTAGCTGCCCAGTTTTTGGCATCTCATGGCAGCCAGCAGCATCAGAACGGACGATTGCAAAAAATATTATCATCTTTTTAGAATCGCGCCGGGTTTTATATTCTGCCCATGCATTTGAGGTTATATCACACGCCATTCAGTCTGTGGTTGATATAAAGAACTTTTTGACTTCTGTATTACAACAGATCCCTGACGATACTGAATTAAATCATTATGTCAGGGGCATGAGGATTGCTTGTAATAAGTTTTTAAATCAGTGCCATGGAGATCGATATGAGGGTGTACTTCTGCAAAATCTCACGCTTGAAAATTTGATCTTTATTTCCGCGCTTGGTGAACTGCGCGGGACGTTTGGCGTAATGATTGGCCAGATTGCAAAAGCATATGGAATAGATGTTGAAGATGAATTGGCACAAATTATTCCAGAATAAAATTGTTTCAGAGAGTGTGCAACCCCCCAGGCTAAATCCCTAAAGGGGGAGACTGCCACCTGATCTTTGACAAAGAAGGTTGATCCAATGAATACCATTATCGACATCATCGCCCTGCGCCTCCGACATCGACGGAAGGCCCTGGGACTGACCCAGGAGCAGCTGGCGGAAAGGGCGGGGGTTCATCCCACGTACATTGGACAGGTGGAACGGGGCGAGAAGAACATCACGGTGAAGAAGCTTTGTGCGATCTGCGAGGCTTTGGATTATCCTTTAGCGGCATTGTTTGAGGCGGTTCCGGTCAAGACAACCGATGCGGCGGGCATTCCCAGCCAATGCGGCGGGCTCATCGCCGATCGGCCGGAGGCGGAGCAGCGGGCGCTTCTGGATCTAATAACGACGATTCTGGCGTATAAGGATCTTCCGGAGGGGGATTAGAATGGACCAAACGATAGAGAAAGCAAAGGCCATGGCAAGGATTTTTGAGTGGTTTTGCTGGATGACGGATGGCAAATATTTTCTTCGGGCGAAAATGCAAACGGAATTCTTTATAATATAAAAATGGTCAATGGGGTACACCCAGTGGAAATTGTCTGGTGGAGGGTAATGGAAGTGTCTGGGAAGCCGGCAGCCTTCGCTCGGATTTTCGGCTGACCCTGCCATCGGTCTGAATTTGACATCTTTCTAATCTTTACAAGAATAGAATGTGAGTAAATAAATTGGGTATTCCAGCTTTACTTTATAGACAAATGATGATATGCTATGTCTATAAACTGAAGGAGGGATGATTATGCAGACAGTACATGAGATCATCAGGCCATCGGCTGATTTGAGAAATCACTACAACGAAATTTCCAAGCAGTGCAGGGAGGACAAGGAAGCTGTCATCATCACAGTCAATGGCCGGGGTGATACCGTGTCCTTGGGCTATGAAGATTACCAGCGGATGAAGTCCCGAATCGAGCTTTTGGAAATACTGTCCGAGGCAGAAGACGATGTGCGCCATGGGCGGGTTGCACCGGTGGGGGAGACCTTTAATGATTTAAGGGCCATCCTTCAGGAAGAGGAATAATGGCGGAATATAAAGTTTTACGAACAGATACGGCGGATGCACAGCTCCATCAAATCATCCTGCAGGTAGCTGAAAATTTTGGCCGTCAAGTCGCTCTGAAAAAATTGGATGAAATAGAAAGGCAATTTTTAATTTTGGAAGCGTGTCCCTATACGGGTAGCCGGCCCCGGTACATGACCCTTCGGAGACAAGGGTATTATGTTTTGATTTTGAAAAAGGACTTGGTCTTTTATAAAATTGATGAAGCTCAGAAAGTGGTCACTATCCATGCAGTGGTCGATCAGCGACAGGATTATTTGAATATCCTCAGAGGCCTATAAACAAACCCCATTCCGCAGCATCCCGCTGCGGTCATGGGGTTCGTTTTTTTTACAGGATGTATATGATACACTAAAAATACCCAAAAACGCCGTTAGGAATTCCCAAAAACACAACCGGATAAAATCTCCGGATGATAAGCCTAATGCTGAAGGCTCCGTCAAGTTTGCCACAACCTGGATTCTTGCCGCTCTCAGGAATCACCATTTTTTCTCACTGTCTGAAGCAAGAGAGGCCGTAGCCCAAAAGTTGGAAGAACTTAACGACAGGCCGTTCCAGAAACGTATCGGCAGCCGCCGTTCCGCTTATGAAGACTCAGGACGCGTTCCTTTCATGGGCTGAACAGAATGGCGAAGCAACCTTTAAAACCATCCAGCATTTCCTTACGGAGGCGAAAGAGCCGGAACAGGGCTACAAATACTGTGTTGGCTTGATGAAGGCAACGGACCGTTATGGTCAGACTCGGGTAGAAGCAGCCTGTTCCCGGGTTTTGACGTTCACTTCCAATCCTGCGCTCCGCAGTATCATGACCGTCCTTAAAAATGGTCAGGACAAAGTATCCATCGGAAACGGGCCCGAGGATCCGGTCAATCCCCCGGCTAAACGCAGCCAAGGGATTACACGGGGTGCCGACGCATTCCGCAAAGGGGGTGCGAACGCATGATTGTGGAATCCACGAAAGATATCCTGAAATCCATGCGTTGTACCGCGATGGCTGCTGAGTTTGAACGGCAGATGTCGGACCCAAGGACTTATGGGAACCTGGGTTTCGAGGAGCGCTTTGGTCTGATAGTCGATGCGGAATGGAACCGCCGCCAGTCCAATAAGCTGGCAAAACACATCCGGGATGCAGGCTTTGCAGAGCGTGGGGCTTCTATCGAAAATATAGAATATCATCCTGACCGAAAACTGGATAAGGCGCAGATGCTCCGTTTCGCCACGTGCCGGTATATCGGAGAAGGTCACCACATCATTCTGAGTGGGGCGAGTGGCGGTGGGAAGACCTATATCGCATGCGCCCTCGGCAATGCCGCCTGCCGCAAGTTTAACAAGGTTCGCTACGTCAGAATGCCGGAACTTCTTGAAGAATTAAATGTGGCCAAAGGAACCGGGACGTTTAAAAAAACAATCGATACCTACCGGAAGACAGACCTGCTGATTCTCGATGAGTGGCTCATCCGCCCTCTGGCGCAACAGGAATCCTACAATCTTCTGGAAATCGTGGAAGCACGGGCGAACAGCCCGAAAGGCTCCATGATCTTCTGCACCCAATATCCCACTGATGAGTGGTACGGACGGATTGATCCCGAATCAGCGGAAGGCAGCCCCATTTCAGAAGCCATCATGGACCGCATCATCCACAATGCCTATGATGTTTTTATCGATGGCAGGGTCTCCATGCGAAAACGTCATGGACTTGATGCCAAACCAGAAAGTGGAACATTGAAACATGAATGACAACCGTGTTTTTAACCATTGATCTAAAAAATCTGATTATCCGAACAGGATATTCCAGTGCCGCCATAGTACCAAAGAATAGCTTTAAATGCATTTTGTAAGGATAGCCCGTAGAAAGCAGTTTGTCAGGACTAAATGATGTCGTCAAGGCTTGGCCTTGACAGACTGCTCTTTGCGGGTGGGGTCGTACATACCATCCTTTGGTACTGCTGGCCGGTTGAGTGGTACACTTTTACCGGTTAGGCGGTACGATTTTACCGTGCAGATGGTACTGTATGAGCGGAATATACAACAGGTTTTGGGTGAAAATACCAGATGGCGAAAGGATGGGTTAAGCAATAAGATGCTTTGGAAAGAAAAGAATAGTGATGTAATAGTGGATTAAATGATTTTGTTGGGAGCGGATATAAAGAATTTTTTAAATGCACAGGGTAATTGGGATATCCTGGGCCTGAAGGATCCGACGCGGCGATGGCGGAAGCGGGAGCGGCCGTCGCCTGATATTTGATAATGGGCAAAGGGGTACACCCAGTTAAACAAACCCCATCCCGCAGCATCCCACATACCCGGGATTTCAGAAATACACCGGAAACATCGCAAACTACCGATTTTCAAAAAATGAGACGTGTAATATGGATAATTCTACGCAAATATCGTATAATGAATGAGAGACTACGGAGAAAGCGTTATAATTTTTCTAAATGAGGTTTTGACGCTGTTTTCTGGAAATAACTGGTGGAAGATCAAACAAGGAGTGTGATCCGTATGATTTTAAATGCTTTGGATTTACATAATTACCGGGGATTTGAAACCCTGCATATTGATTTTGAAAAAAACATCACTGTCCTTGTTGGCGGAAATGGGTCAGGTAAGACGAGCGTATTGGAGGCAGCAGCCATTGCGGTTGGAACCTTTTTGAATCCATTGGATGGCGTTTCGTCAAAATCAATCGCAAAGAGTGATGCGTACCTGGAAGCTTTCCGGATTGGCAGGGTTGATGATGTCCAGTCCCAATATCCGGTGGAGATAACCGCGTTTGGAGAAATCGATGGAAAGAAAATCCAGTGGAAGCGCAGTTTGAATGGACCCAAGGGGAATACGACCATCGCCGATGCAAAGGCGATGACCAAGTTGGCTCAGAAATACCAAACCAGGCTCCGCAAGGGTGACCCGGATTTGCTTCTTCCTTTGATCGCCTATTATGGAACAGGGCGTTTGTGGGATTACCATCGGGAAAAAAAGGGAGATCTCTCCAGGGTTAATACCCGGACCAATGGCTATATTGATTGTTTGGATGGTACGGCTAACATAAAGCTTATGATGAACTGGTTCAAGAAGATGACCATCCAGAATTATCAGGACAAAGAGCTGGGCCGGGCGGAAATTCCAGAACTGAAGGTGGTTTATGCAGCCATGGAAAAGTGTTTGGCTTTGGCGGGAGAACATGAAAACATCCAGATCCGGTACAATCTGAACACCGAAGGATTGGATGTCTATTATGAAGATAGTCCGGGGGAACGGATGCGCATGCCGCTCAATCAGATGAGTGACGGCAATAAAAGCACCATCAGTTTGATTGCAGATATCGCGTATCGAATGGCACAGCTAAATCCGCAACTTCTGGACGAGGTTTTGAACGGGACGCCGGGAATTGTGATGATTGATGAAATTGACTTGCATCTGCATCCGGCGTGGCAGCGCCATATCTTACGCGATTTGACCATGATTTTTCCGATGGTTCAATTTATCGTTACGACCCATGCGCCTTCTGTCATCAATACCACCCGTGAAAAGAATTTACGGATACTCAGGGAAGGGCGATTGGTCAATGTGCCCAATCAGACCTATGGGAAAGATGTCAATACGATAACCCGTGAGGTGATGGACGTGACCCAGCGGCCTGTCAGCATCATGAGCCGGTTTAACCAGTTTTATCAGATGATGGATAAGCAGGATTATGACAAGGCTGAAGGGATTCTCGACGATTTGGAAAGCGAGATTGGTGCCGATGATACAGAATTGGTATCCTGCCGTGTGCGTTTGGAACTGGAACAGTTGTAGTGGTGCATGATTATGATTGAAATCAAGAAGAAGAACCATGAACCTAATGAGCTTCTCGCTTTCCGGAAGCAGCCCTATGCAACGTACAAAGGCATGCCGGGTGCGTGTAAAGAAGCAGTCATTAACAGTTTGTTAAAAGAGCAGGGGTATTTATGTGCATATTGCATGCGAAGAATTCCCGAAAAGGGGAAACAGCCTCCGGTATCCATTGAACATTGGGATGCACAAAGCACTTCTGATGACGCGATGGCATTGGCGTATAACAATATGTTCGCTGTGTGCAGCGGAAACCGCGGCTGTAACTCCAAGGATGATATGACCTGTGATGCGAAAAAGGGAAATGCTTCGTTAAAAGTCAATCCCTGCCGGCCAGAAACGCTGCTTGACATCCATTATTGCGCGAATGGAAAGATTTATTCCGATGATCCCATCATTGATGACGATTTGAATATTCGTTTGAATTTGAATTGTGAGGGGATTTCATTGCCATTGCAGCGAAAAATGGCTGTCGATGAATTGATAAAGATGGTCAGGGCAGCAAAGGGCAGTCATGATATAAAAGTTTTTTGCCGAAATCAATTGAAGAAGATTCGAAACGCAGAGAAGAAACCACCCTACGCAGGGATATTGATTGACTGGCTGGAACAGCACATATAAAAAATTGGGTATTAGATCGTGAATTGAATATCCTCAGAGGCCTATAAACAAACCCCATCCCGCAGCATCCCGCCGCGGTCATGGGGTTCGTTCTTTTTACAGGATCATTCCGGTGAATGCCCTTTCTTGAATTTGTTCTTGTGCTTGCCCACCAACAGGTATTCGATGAACTGCTCGGCGGTCCGGCCAGAGCGGTTGAGGTGGCGGAGCTCCCACTGCAGGGCCTTGGTTTCCAGCTGGGCCTGGGGCATGTCGATGCCCGCTTCCTTGGCCATGCGGTTGACGATGTTCAGGTATTCCTTCTGGTCCGGTGAGCCGAAGGTCAGGACCAGACCGAAGCGGCTGCTCAGGGAGAGCTTTTCCTCCATGGTGTCCTTGGTGTGGACGGCGTCGGTGCGTTCGGACATGGTTTCCGTCACCAGGTGGCGCTTGTTGGAGGTGGCGTAAATCAGCACGTTTTTGGGGTTGTCCTCCAGGGAGCCCTCCAGGATGTTCTTGAACAGCTTGAAATCCCCTTCCTTGTCGTCAAAGGACAAATCGTCGATGAACAGGATGAAGGGATAGGGCCGGTCTTTGATCTTGGAGATCACCGAGGGCATGAGGGCGATTTCGTCCTTCTTGAACTCGATCATCCGCAGCTTGGTGTCCGAGAAGGTGTCCAGTAGGGCCTTGACCATGGTGGATTTGCCTGTGCCCATGTCCCCCTGAAGGAGGACGTTGAGGCCGGTGTAGCTCTGGATGAAGGAGGCCGTGTTGGCGATGAGCTCGTTCTTCTGGCGGTCGTAGCCGATGAGGGTATCCATGGATTTGTACACCCTGGCGGGGATGGGGGAGAGGTGACCCTCCCGGTTGATCTTGAAGCACACGTTGTTTTCAAAGATCCCCAGGCCGTATTCGTGGATGTACTGGTTGACGGCGCCGAAAATCTTGTGCACGTTTCGGGTTTCAAAGGCTTCCCCCATGGCGTTGTGGGGCGGCAGGGTGAAGAAGATCAGGGAGTCGAAGATGTCGTCCTCGTCCAACCCGGTGTTGGCGAGGAAGGCGGCCCAGTCGAAGTGGTACAGGTCCAGGAAGATCTGGAATTCCCCCAGCATGCTGCTGATGAAAGGGTGGTGGAGGGAGACGGGACCCCGTTCGAAGAGCAGGTTCAGGGGATTCTCGTCGGAGATGATTTCCGAGAGGACGTAGTCCTTCCAGGGCGTCTTGGCGTAGTGGTAATCCTCGTCCTTCTTGAAGCTGTATTCCAGCAGCTTGGATTTGAGGTGGAAATAGATCTCCTGGTAGCGGGCGTCAAAGCCGTGGTCGGCCATGACCTGGGGATAACCGGCCATCAGAGCCTGGAAATCCCGGATGATGGGGTGCTTGAGGATGGCGCGGTAAAATGAAAATGACTGGCTTTTGGGCCATTCAATGGTTTTCGGTGGATTCGGTTGTGTGTTTTCTTCCATATTTCAATTATTCCTTTGTTGGGATGATCCCATGTTTTTAATGAGTATACCATAAAACCGCATGAAAATTTAAAATTTTTAAGTAATATTCAGAGTAGGTTTGCTATAATAAAACCCGTTGACAGAAAGCTGCAACGATTCTTTTTTAGCATGAAAACGGAGGCCAATTTGAAAGAGGATGTTTGTCAGAAAGCCTTTGACCTATGTGTGGGCTACCTCTCATACAGGGACCGGACGGAGCTTGAAATCCGGACCTATCTTGAAAAAAAGCATATAGACGGAGTTGTGGCGGAGCAGACCCTTGGCAAGCTGAAGTATTACGGCTACGTGGACGATGAAAAATTCATCCGCAACGCCTGTGAGGCCAACACCCGGTACCAGCATTTCGGACGGAAACGGCTGCGCCGGGAGCTGGAAAAAAAGGGAATCCCCAGGGACATGACGGACCGCATGGACCGCTACTTCACCCCGGAGGACGAGGCGGCCTGTCTGGCCCTCCAGTTCGACCAGGCGGAAAAAAAGTACGCCCGGGAACCGTTTATGAAGAAGAAACAGAAGATCAGCAGCTACCTGGAACGCCGGGGCTTCTCCTACGAGGCCTATGGCTCCCGGCTGGCCCATCTGCAGGCGGATGCCGGGGAAGAGGCGGCGGAGCGGGAAGCCGGTGCGGGGGAATTGGAACGCTATTTTGAAAAATACGCCCGGATGCAGTCGAAAAAGGGGTACACCGGACGGGAATGGCGGATGCGCGTCACCCGCAACCTCATGGGCCGGGGCTTTGGCTCCGATTCGATCCGGCGGGCCTTTGAGGAATATGAAGAGAACCAAGATAACGAAGGTATGGAATAAAGGAAAGCAGGTGGATATTTATGAAGATTGTTATAATGGAACCATTGGGAATCACCCACGATGCCTTGCTGGCTTTGACGATGCTGTTAAAAGCCGATGGGCACGATATGGTGGCTTACGATAAACGGGCGGAAAGCGATGAAGAGCTGATCAAGCGCGTCCACGACGCCGATGTCATCATCCTGGCCAACCAGCCCCTGACCAAGCGGGTCATCGACCAGTGCCGGAACCTGAAGATGGTGGACATCGCCTTTACGGGGACGGACCACGTGGATGTGAACTGCCTCCGTTACCGGAACATCATGATCTGCAATGCGGCAGGGTACTCCACCAATGCCGTGGCGGAGCTGGTATTCGGCCTGGTCATCGATCTGTACCGCACCATCCCGGTTTGTGACCGCACGGTGCGCACTGGCGGCTCAGCCTTCAAGATGGGCATCGAGCTCAGCGGCAAGAAGTTCGGCATCGTGGGCACGGGTTCCATCGGCCTGCGGGTGGCTGAGCTGGCGGGGGCCTTCGGCTGTGAGCTTCTGGGCTACAGCCGTCACGAAAGGCAGGAGGGCATCGACCTGGGCATCCAATACAAGAGCCTGGAAGAGGTGCTGTCGGAAAGCGACATCGTGTCCCTCCACCTGCCCCTGACCAAGGATACCAAGGGCCTCATCGGTCGGGCCCAGATCGGCATGATGAAGGAAAACGCCCTGCTCATCAACACGGCCCGGGGGGGCGTGGTGGATTACAGCGCCCTGGCGGACGCCCTGAACCGGGAAGCCATCGCCGGCGCCGGCATCGACGTGTACGAACAGGAACCGCCCCTGCCGCCGGCCCACCCCATCCTTACAGCCAAGAATACCATTCTGACTCCGCATATCGCTTACGCCACCAGGGAATCCCTGTATCAGCGGGCGAGCATCGTCTTTGAAAATGTGCGCTGCTGGCTGATCGGGGAACCCCAGAATGTGGTTTGAGCGGAATATACTTCCAATGAACGGCGGTGACAGCCATGTTAAATGAAAAAATTACGGACAAGACCCCCATGGTGGAAATCCTGGAGGAAGTGGACCCAGGCATCCTGGAGGACAACGAGGCCAGCCGGAACCGCTTCAAGATCGCCCAGGGCCTGATCAAGGAGCTCTTCGACATGCAGAACTCCTACCGGTCGGCCATCAAGGAGGTCAGCACCAAGCTGGAGATCCTCAACGATGAGTTCCAGTCCACCCATGAACGCAACCCCATCCACTCCATGTCCTCCCGGGTCAAATCCCCCAAGAGCATCGTGGAAAAGCTGAGCCGCAAGGGCTTTCCCCTGACCTGTGATTCGGCCAGGGACAACCTGGACGACATTGCCGGGGTGCGCATCGTCTGCCCCTACATCGAGGATATTTACACCATCAAGAACCTCCTTCAGGCCCAGGACGATATCAAGCTCATCCGGATCACGGACTACATCCAGAACCCCAAGGCCAACGGCTACCGCAGCCTTCACCTGATCCTGCGGGTGCCGGTATTCTTTTCTGATCACAAGGAGCTGGTCAAGGTAGAGGTGCAGATTCGCACCATCGCCATGGATTTCTGGGCCAGCCTGGAGCACCAGCTCCGCTATAAAGCCGTGAACCCCGACAGCATCCCTTCCTCGGTTTCGCAATCCCTCAAAGAGTGTGCTGAAACCATCGCGGAGACGGACCTTAAGATGCAAGACATTCACAATCAAGTGATTCGATAATTAGGAGAATATTATGAAACTAACAGTTTTAGGAAACACCGGCCCTTACCCGGGCATCGGCGGCGCCTGCTCGGGCTATCTGCTGGAGGACGGCGCCACCAAAATCGTTTTGGACCTGGGCTCCGGCACCCTGGCCAACCTGCGCGGCCTGTGCAGCCTGGAGGACATCGACGCCATCATCGTCTCCCATTTCCATTGGGATCACGTGTCTGACCTGTTCGTGCTCCAGTACGCCCTGGCCATGGCGGGGCTGACCATCCCCGTGTACGCCCCGGACAGCCCGGCCGAGGATTACGCCCGTCTGGCGGCCATCCCCGTCTTCGACGTGACGCCCATCACCCCGGACCTGGAGCTCACCATTGGCAAGCTCACACTGACCTTCGGGGAAATGAACCACCCGGTCAAGGACTATGCCACCAAGGTCACCGACGGCAAGTGGACCTTCATGTACACCGGCGATACCGCCATGTGCGACAACCTGAAAACCTTCGGCCAGGGCGTCCAGGTGCTGCTATGCGACTCCGCCTTCCTGGATGACCGGGAAAGCGAGCTCCACCTGTCCGTCTACCAGGCCACCGACGTGGCCAGCGAGCTGGAGGTCCGCCACCTGCTGCTGACCCATTTCCAACCCGACATCCGCACCGAAAAATACCTCCAGGTGGCCAACGACCGCCTGAAACGCGGCCGGGTGTCCTGCGCCCAGATCACGGCGAAAATTAACCTTTAAGTTCTATCAATAAGCGGAGGAAGAAAGATGAAGCGACCGTCACTATGGGCCTTGGCCGTCACGGCCGCCGCCATTTTGATGGTGAGCGCCGGCGGCCCCGTCTGGCTGCTGGCCGCCGTACCGGCCGCCCTCTTTCCTCTCCCTTTAGTCAACAAACAGATAACCTGGGGAGGAATGGCATTCCTCCTCCTTATTTATGTGCTGGCGGCGGCCTCGGCCTGGCAGGTGTGGAACGCTGCCAACCCGGTGGCCCCCTGGGACCAGCGGGAATGTGAGATCACGGGCATCGTGGATGGCATTCCCAAGGAAGGGGACACCCGCACCGCCTTCCCTTTTAAAGTCCTCCAGGTGGACGGCAGCGCCGCTTCCGGGCGGCTCATGGTGACCCTGGCCCATTACGACGCCAAGGGCACCACCGGCACCCAGCCTGGGGAGGTACTGCGCCTCAGGGGCACCGTCTCCCTGGCCGAAGGCAAGCGCAACCCCGGAGGCTTCGACTACGCCCTGTACCTAAAGGGCCAGGCCATCGACGGCCTGCTCTACGTGGGCAGGCCCAGCCAGGTGGAGGCCGCCGGGCAGTGGGCCAGTCCCCTTTATTCATTGGACCGCCTGCGCATGACCCTGTCTGCCGCCTGTGACGCGGCCTTTCCCTCGGACCAGAGCAGCCTGATCCGGGGCATCCTCTTCGGGGACAAGGCCATCGACGCCGATGTGAAGGACGCCTTTGCCGATGCGGGAATCTCCCACGTGATGGCGGTGTCCGGCCTCCACGTGGGGTATCTCTATGCCTTTATTCTGGTGATCCTGGGTGCCTTGGGCCTGAAGGACCGCACGGTGTTTTGGGTGCTGCTGCCCTGCCTGTTTTTCTACGCGGCGCTGACGGGGTTTTCCGCCTCGGTGATCCGGGCGGCCCTGATGCTGCTGGCGGCGGTGGCGGGAAAGGCCTTCCGGCACCATTACGACCCGCTCAGCGGGCTGTGCGCGGCGGCGGTGTTCCTGCTGCTGTTATCCCCGGCCCAGCTTTTTGCGGCGGGCTTTGAGCTGAGCTTCGGCGCGGTGCTGGGCATCGTTTTGTTCAACCGGCCCCTGTGCCATCAATGGGAGCAGAAGACCAAACTGGGCAAGCCCGGAAAAATCGTCCAGTCCCTGATATTGACTGTCTGCGCCACCCTGGGAACCCTGCCGGCCATGCTCTATCACTTCCAGGTGGTCAACGGCGCGGCCCTCATCGCCAACCTGGCGGTGGTGCCCCTGGTGGGGGTGCTGCTGATCCTGGGCTTTGTGACGGTACCCCTCATGGCCCTGTGGCCCGGGGCGGCGGGGATTCTGGCCGTCCTGCCCGGTGCCCTGGCGGGGGTCATCCTGTGGATGACGAACCAATTGGCGGGGCTGGCGGCCTTCAGCTTCCACCGGGGAAGCCTGAATTTATTGGAGGGCGCGCTGATCCTCCTTCTGGCTTTGGCTGCGGCGGGGTACTTCAATCTGAAGCACCGGCGGCAGCAGCTGGCCCTCTGCACGGCGGTGCCGGCTTTGGTGCTGGCCCTGGTGTTGATGGCCTGCCTGCCACGGAATCTGACCATCACCTATCTGGATGTGGGCCAGGGGGATTCGGCCCTCATCGAGACACCCTCGGGCGGGGCCTACCTCATCGACGGCGGGGGCTATGAGGACCATGGCATGACGGTGTCGGCGGACCGGACGCCCATCTCCGAAAAGGTGCTGCTGCCGGCGCTGTACGCCAAGGGCATCACCCGGCTGGACGGGGTGTTCATCACCCACAACCACCGGGACCACGCCCAGGGCATCGAGGAGCTGCTGACGGAGATGCCCGTGGGGACGGTGTACGTCAGCACCAAGTATAACGGCGAGGCCCTGATCCGCCAGACCAAGGTGCCGGTGGGGGTCATCGCCCAGGGAGACAGCCTTTCCACCGGGGACGGCCTGTCCATCCAGGTGCTGTGGCCCAGCCGCGACAGGGAGGTCCTGCCCGACGACGAGCAGAATGAAGCGTCACTGGTCCTGCGCCTCCAGTACGGCGACCGCTCCTTCCTGTTCACCGGCGACGCGGGGTTGACGGCTGAGCCCCAGCTCCAGGTAGCATTAGTTGACACAGATGTCATAAAAATCGGCCACCACGGAAGCGCCAGTGCCACCTCGGCGGATTTTCTGCGGGAGGTGACCCCCAAGGCGGCGGTGATTTCCGTGGGCAAGTACAACACCTACGGCCATCCCACCCAGGAAGTGTTAAATACCATCAAAGCCACCGGCGCGGCGTGTTACCGCACAGACCAGAACGGGGCGGTGGAAATGGCCACCGACGGCAGGAGCCTGTGGGTCCGCACGTATTTAAAGCAGTGATTTTTGTATATTGAATTTATTAGCAGAAAATAATGACAGCTTATTGTCGAGAAAGGGGAGCTATGAAATATCAGGAGCTGATGAAAGTCATCCGCGGCGGGGCCTTCAAGCCCGTGTATTTGTTCACGGGCCCCGAGACCCACATCGCCAGGATGATGGAGAACAATCTGATCAAGCAGGTCATCCCCGCGGGTCTGGAGCAGATCAACGTGATGACCTTCGAGGAAAAGGACACGGCGGTGGAGGATGTGACGGGCATCTGCCGCCAGCTCCCCATGATGAGCCCATACCGGGTGGTGATCCTCCGGGAGGAAACGGGGATGCTCCACTCGTCGGACAAGACGGTGATGGATGAGCTGGGAGATTACATCGCCCACCCTGAGCCCACCACGGTGCTGATCTTGTGGGATGTGAAGGCTGACAAGCGCAAGAAGTGGTACAAGGCCCTCAAGAAGACCGGAGACATCGTGGAGTACGATAAACTCCGGGAGGAGGACCTGGGCAAGTGGATTGGAAGACGGCTCCAGCTGGCGGGGAAGAAGACCACCCAGCGGGTGGTGAATCAGTTTGTGGAGCGCAGCCGGTACCTCCTCAGCGAGACGGCCAACATGGCCATGGTGGACAACGAGCTGAACAAGCTGGTGGACTACACCGCCGGCCGGGAGACCATCACCCTGGAGGATCTGGCGGCGACCATGCCGGTATCGGTGGATGACAACATCTTCCGCATGGTGGACCACGCGGTCCGGGGCCAGATGGGCGAGGCCCTGAAGATGCTCCAGAACTTTTACCTGGAGGGGGAATCGCCCTTCGGGGTGTTCGGCCTCATCGCCGGACAGATCCGGACCATGACCATGGTCCGCATCCTCACCGACCGGGGAGAATCCGCCGCTTCCATCGCGGGCAAGGTGGGCCGGCCGGGGTTTGTGGTGAAGAAAATGGCGGCCAACCGCAAGTTCACCGAGGCCAAGCTGCGTCGGCTGATGATCGACCTGGGGGACCTGGATTACAAGATGAAGGTGGGGGCCATCGAGCCGGAAATGGGCGTGGAGCTGTTCATGCTCACCATGGCCTGAGAAAGCCTTTATTCAAAAAAGAAAAAGACGTGCTGTTGAGCACGTCTTTTGACCCTTGAGACACGGGTTTATAAGTATGGGGTATAAAACAAACGGGAGTTAGGCAGTAACGTTGTTGAGAGCCTTTGCCAGAGCGCTTTTTTTGCGGGATGCGACATTCTTGTGAATGACGTGCTTGGCAACAGCCTGATCCAGGCGTTTTGAAGCCGCGTTGTAAGCTTCCTGCATTTTTGCGGCATCCCCTTCAGCAACAGCAGCATCAAAGCTTTTGATGGTTGTCTTCAGGTTGGAACGGATGGCCTTGTTGCGCATGCGGGCAACTTCATTGGTTTTCGCTCTCTTCATAGCAGATTTAATATTCGCCATTGAGTACCTCCTCATTTATTTGTAACATATGAAGTATAGCACAATCGTCAGGCCAATACAAGGAAATTCTTGCAAGTTTTTCACAGAATTGTTAAACTAGAGGCTGCAGGAAAAGAAATATCACAAGGAAACAGATCAACACATTGTAAGGAGATTCTATGTCGCTCACACAACAACAAAGAACCCGGAATTTTTCCATCATCGCCCACATCGATCACGGCAAGTCCACCCTGGCGGACCGCCTGATTGAAAAGACAGGACTGCTGAGCAAGCGGGACATGGAAGACCAGATTCTGGATAATATGGATATTGAAAGGGAACGGGGCATCACCATCAAGCTCCAGGCGGTGCGCCTGCTGTATAAGGCCAAGGACGGGGAGGAATACATCTTAAACCTCATCGACACCCCGGGGCACGTGGACTTCAACTACGAGGTGTCCCGGAGCCTGGCCGCCTGTGAAGGGGCGGTGCTGGTGGTGGATGCCTCCCAGGGCATCGAGGCCCAGACCATCGCCAACGTGTATCTGGCGCTGGACAATGACCTGGAAATCCTGCCGGTGATCAACAAGATCGATCTGATTAGCGCCCAGCCGGACCTGGTCAAGGAGGAGATTGAAAACATCATCGGCCTGGACGCCGAGGACGCGCCCCTGATTTCCGCCAAGGCGGACATCAACATCGACCAGGTGCTGGAGGACATCGTGGCCAACGTGCCGGCGCCGGAGGGAGATCCCGAGGCCCCGCTGAAGGCCCTGATCTTCGACTCCTATTACGACCAGTACCGGGGGGTCATCATCTCGGTGCGGGTGGTGGACGGCCAGGTCCGCCGGGGCATGAAGATCCACATGATGGCCGGAGGCAAGGATTTCGAGGTGGAAGAAGTGGGCTTTTTCGAAAACGCCCTGATCCCCGGCGCGGAGCTGACCGCCGGTGACGTGGGTTACATCTGCGCCAGCATCAAGACCATCGGCGACACCCGGGTGGGGGATACCATCACGGAAAAGGCCCGGCCGGCGGATGCCCCCCTGCCGGGGTACAAGAAGGTGACCTCCATGGTGTACTGCGGCATCTATCCGGCGGACGGCGCCCGGTACGAGGACCTGAAGGACGCCCTGGGCAAGCTCCAGCTCAACGACGCCTCCCTGCTCTACGAGGCGGAAACCTCGGTGGCTCTGGGCTTCGGCTTCCGCTGCGGCTTCCTGGGCCTGCTCCACATGGAGATCATCCAGGAGCGTCTGGAACGGGAATTCAACCTGGACCTGGTGACCACGGCGCCCAGCGTCATCTATAAGGTCATCAAGACCGACGGCACCCAGATCTGGGTGGACAATCCCACCAACCTGCCGGACCCGTCGGAGATTGAGGAGATGGAGGAACCCATCGTGGACGCCACCATCATGGTCCCTAGCGAATACCTGGGCTCCATCATGGAGCTGTGCCAGGAGCGCCGGGGCACCTACGTCAACATGGATTACATCGAGGACACCCGGGTGGCCCTCCACTACGAGCTGCCCCTCAACGAGATCATTTACGATTTCTTTGACGCCCTCAAGTCCCGGACCCGGGGCTACGCCTCCCTGGATTACGACATCAAGGAATACCGGAAGTCGGACCTGGTGAAGATGGATATCCTGCTCAACGGCGAAGTGGTGGATGCCCTGTCCTTCATCATCCACCGGGACAAGGCCGCCCTCCGGGGCCGGGCCATTGCCAAGAAGCTCAAGGAAAGCATTCCGCGGCAGATGTTTGAAATCCCCATCCAGGCGGCCATCGGCAACAAGATTATCGCGAGGCAGACCATCTCGGCCCTGCGCAAGGACGTGCTGGCCAAGTGCTACGGCGGGGATATCAGCCGGAAGCGCAAGCTGCTGGAAAAGCAGAAGGAAGGTAAGAAGCGCATGCGCCAGGTGGGGGCGGTGGAAGTGCCCCAGGAAGCCTTTATGGCGGTGCTCAAACTGGACGAATAGACGAAAAAGCGCCTGACTGCGGTCAGGCGTTTTTCATTTTCAGTAAAGCGTTAATCTGGTTTTCGACGATGGCGGCGGCTTCCTCATTGGAATAAAGGTAGCCGTAATTGCCCAGGTGGGTGAAGAAATCCATGAATTGGCCGATGAGACCGGGCTCGGACAGGGAGGAGATGAACAGGGAATCCTGGTCGGTGTAGGTAAAGGACAGGGAATCTTCAAAGATGTCCACGAAAAAGTTCGGGCTGCAGGCGGACAGAGGGTTCTTCATGATGCGGAACTGGCCGCTTTTCACAAAGGAGAGCATGGTCCGCAGCACCTGGGCCCGTTCCGTCGGGGTCAGGGGACGGTAAAAGGCCGAGGGGACCTCGGGGGAACGGCCGGTGCGGGCGAAATTGGCCAGGCCCTCCTGGGTGAAGTAGCAGCCGGAATCGGTCTTGGTGAAAAGGGTATGGATGTTCTGGAGGTAGGCCGCGATCATCTTGAGCCCGTCCTCCCGCAGGGGATTGTCCTCCATGACCACCCGGCCGAGGATGTGGGGCGGGATGAAGGCCAGGATACAGGGGACGGCGTCGATGCAGTGGAATTCCCGGGACGTGGCCCCCCTGGCCTGGAAGAAGGCGATCTCTTCGAAAATTGTCTCGATGCGGTGGTGGAGAAGGGTAGCCGAGGCCGCGAGCTTCAGGAAGAAGGAACGGAAGATCTCCACGGCTTCGGGGAAGCGGTAGCAAAAACCCGCCGTTCCCGAGGCGTTGAAACTGATGGCCATATCCGAGGTGATGACCAGGTAGGGCAGGAGGGAGTAGTCGTCAAACCGGGAGGCGGTGTCGTCATAATAGTAGCTGCAGGTGTAGTTCCGGTGCTTGCTCAGGGTGGTCAGGGTGCAGCTCAGGGCGTCGATGTTGGCGTCCAGCCGGTTCCCCGTGTTGTCCAGGCAGATCAGGTGGGTGATCTTGAGGTTGTGGCTCCGGTCCACCTGCTCCAGCACGCTGAAGACACTTCTGGCACCGGGCTGGACGGCAATCATGACCTCGCCGTCGGGGAGGGCGGCCTCCTGGCCGAAGGCGTAAATCAGGGCGTTGGTCAGGGCACCGGAGGATTTGAGCACGGTGCAGGGGGCGTCGATGATGGGGTTGGCGTTGGTGAAGTCCACGCTGATGTTCAGGCGGTAGGGGGCGGTGTTGATGAATTCCGAGAAGCTCAGCAGGAAATCCATCACGTTCCGGTGGGAACGATAGGATTCGGCGCCGTAAAGCTGTTCGTAATAAGCCTCTACCAGCTCGTCGCTTTCGGTGGGGGAGAGGTTGAAGAAACGGCTGAATTGGCGGACCTGTTCCAGCCCCGTGGGCTGGCGCTGACCCTTGACAATCCGGTAAAGGGTGGCACGGTCGTATTGACAGAAGGCGGCCAGGGACGCGATTTTGACATTCTGGCTGCTGATATAGCCGGATAATAACGTTGAAAAACGGGACATGGGAATACCTCCTGAAATAATCCGCCACAAAATTTGCCACATCTTGAAAGCGAAGCTAATTTCGTGTATTATATTTTTACCAGCTAACGTAAGGAAAATTGAAATCGTGCGGGGACCATAGTGACGAACTGTGGTCTTTTTTTGTGTACCCTCTAATATGATTATAAACGTTTTTGAAGTGTTTTATCTGAAATTTTGCTAAATATCTGTAAAAATCAAACTAAAGTATGATGACTTTCCCCTTAAAACATGATATCTTTATCCTGTAATCAAAGGAATCGACGACCATTTGACCATTTATAAAAAAGGGAGGTACGGCTATGAGCCAATGGACGGATTTTGGGGATCAAATGAAGGGATTTGGAAATCAGATGAAGGATGGGGCCCATGGGCTGATGGAGAAGCTGGAAGCCCGTCTGACGGCGGAAGGCGATGTCAGTCCGGCCCAACGGGTGGCCAATTTCCGGGCCGAGGAAGCGGGGGCCCAGGCCAAGGAGCTTGCGGCAAAGCGTCAGCTGATGGCCTGCCGTGACGAGGCTGAAAAATATCAGCGCTACGCTAAAGAAGCAGAGGAAAAGGGCGATTCCAGCCAGGTGCGGCGATACACGGAAGCCATGGAGGATCTGGCGGCCAAGCTGCCGGCTTTGGAACAGGCCTATCAGGACGCGGTGGCCCACCATCAGGCGGCCATGGCCCTGACGGCGAAATACGAACAGGCGGCCAATCCGGCAGCGCCGGAACCGGAGGTAGTGCCGGAAGCAGCGCCCGAAGCGGCGCCAGCGCCGGAACCAGAGGCTGTAGCGGAAGCGGCGCCAGCGCCGGAACCGATGGCTCAACCGGAACCAGCAGCCGATCCGGTACCGGCACCTGAAGATCCCGGACAACCCGCCGCACCGGGAAATGACGGAGGTGACGCATCGTGAGTGGCGAGATCAAAACGCAGAAATTCGTGTGCCCCAACTGCGGGGGCAATTTGAAATGGAACATCCAGAAGCAGGAATTCGAATGTGAATCCTGCCGGACGCCGGGAAATGTGGATTTAAGCGGCGTTCCCATCGAGCAGCATCCCATCGAGGACTACGACGAAGCGGAAAAGGCCGGGGTCAGCTTCCCGGAAGAATCCTTCGCCGTGTGCCAGAACTGCGGGGCCCAGGTCACCTTTTCCGGCACCCAGACCTCCACGGTGTGCCCCATGTGCGGGTCGCCCCAGATTGACGCGGCCAAGCAGGTGGCGGGGGTTCCCCCCGATGGCCTGATCCCCTTCAAGGTGGACAAGGCCGACGCCCAGAATGCCTTCAAGGGCTGGGTGAAGAGCCGCTGGTTCGCCCCCAACGCCTTGAAGGAATCCTATCAGCAGGGCAAGCTCACCGGGGTTTACCTGCCCTTCTGGACCTACGATACCCATTCCGAGGCCCATTACCGGGGCCAGGGGGGCAACTTCGTGGAAGAAACCGACGACGAGGGCCGGGTGGAAACCCACACCGAGTGGTTCCCGGTTTCCGGCCATGTGCAGGAGGATTTTGACGACATCGCCATCTGCGATTCATCCCCCCAGGCCAAGGCTGTGGCCGCCGGGGTGCTGCCCTACAGCACCGAGGCGGAATCCCGGCCCTACGTGTCGGCCTACCTGTCCGGCATGGATGCCGAGCATTACACCGACGGTGCCGAAGTGTGCTTCGACCGGGCGGAGGAAATCATCCGCAGCGAGCTGACCGCACGGGCAGAAGAGGATATCCGCATGAAGGGCTACGACACGGGTACCGTGGACAGCCTGGACATGCGCCATTACGATGTGGAGTACAAGCATTTGCTGCTGCCGGCGTGGCTTTCGGCCTTCGCCTACAAGGGCAAGCAGTACACCTACATGATCAATGGCGAAACGGGGAAGGTGTCCGGCGAACGGCCCTACAGCATCCCCAAGATCATCGCGGCCATCGTGGCCGGCCTGATCCTGGCCTTCCTGCTCTACCGGGTCTTCGGCGGCAGCAGCAAGAATACGTCCTACGTGCTTCCGGACAACCCGACCACGGCCATCGTCTATCAGATGGATGAAAGCCAGTACGCGGCCGGCGTCAGCGGAAACGGCGCCATCCAGACCGCTTATTGGGAAGCGGCAGCGTAAGGGTTCAGCAGCGAAGCGGCAATTTGAATTTTAAAATAGGTAATTGATAAATGAGAACTCAAAGCAAAACTGAGTTATCCACAGGTAAAAAGAAGAAATAAGATTAAAAAGGGCGAGCAAAACCAAGCCCGGAGGAATCAAGACCAAAAGGGGCACCAATCAGGCAATCAGCGGTTTTAAACTTCGAAGAAATTGTGGACAATTCATCCGGCTGGCAACAATGACCGTCAAAAGGCTTGCGATACCGGCCAGGAAAACATCCGCTTTGGTCGTCAAATGATTTCTGGATTTTCTGCCAGCCACACACAGGTTGGTTTTGAAATGAGCGATGGTCCGTTCGATGGAGGCCCTGACTTTGTAAAGAGCCACCCACTGATCGGAATCACGCTGGATACCAGGAAACATCCGAAGATCCATATTATCGTAAGTATAAGCCGTGCGGCCACATTTGGCCGTCGTGCAGGGTGTCTCACAATCACAAATCCATCCATGGTCGTAGTGCATTCTGGGACAGCCCCATTTGATTCGGTCAGCCCGTCCCTTTTCCCTGGTGATACCGAGATATTTCATGGTAAGGGAAGGATCATTGGGACAAGTCGGATAGCCATATTCATTGTAGCCAACCTTTTTCAAGGAACCTTTATTCCTGGGATTATAAGGAATAAGCGCCTTGGAAAAGTGGAAATCATGCAACAGCAGGCCATAAGAAGCGGCCGAATCAAAAGCAGCATCACCGAGAAAAACGGAAGGATGGCAATCGGGATGACAGGAAAAGAAATCCTTCAGGACCGGTTGAAGAGCGGAAGAATCGCCAAGGGATTTATCCCTTTCAGGCGAGCCAACTTTCCGGTCTGAAGTCAAGGCAGGATGGGAAGCATGGAAATCCGGATCATCCAAAAAAGCGATATGTCGAACGACGCCGAGACCATTGGTCAACACAGCAAACTTATCCGCATAACAGAAATGGCCATTGATATACATCTGTTTGGCGTGAGGGCAGGCAGCGGCCTGTGCCGGCATGAGGCCATAGGCCATGCGGTAAGGATCCACATCCGGGCGGTTCTTATAAAAAGATTTTAACCGGCGGATAAGGGCATTGAGATTTTTGGGGTTGTTTTCGGCCACATAAAGTTCGATGCCCGAGGTATCAAAAATCAAAGTTTGAGCAAGGGAAGCATCTATGGCCTGACAGATGGGCTCCGTCACATCAACCATGTTGGAGAACATCTGCTCAATATAAGGCAGGAAATCCTGTTTGAAACGGGTGAAGAGGGAAGCATCGGGAACCTTTGAAAAGCCACAGAAATCCCGGAGCTCCTGACATAACCCGAGGAAAAGAATCAGCATCGCATCCGTAGGGATGGAAAAGATCTTCTGCAGGATGAGGGCCGATAAGAAACCAGAAAGTGGATAAAGACGATTCCGACCCAGATGTTTATAAAAGGCACTGGAAAAGCCAGGCGGGATGAAATCATCCAAAACCACATAGTCATCAAGGATCTTGAAAAAAGAAGGGGTGTCCTCCATGAGCAAATCCTGGCATTGGGCAAAAGCTTCTTTTAAAGAGATCTGGTGGCAACGAACAGACATAAATTTTCTCCTCCATTTGCTAGTATTCAATTGTTTGTGATGATTCAATTTTACTACAAGTGGAGAGAAAATTTATATATAAAATGTAGGAGACCCCACAAAATCAAGGGGTTTGGCAATTAACAATTGCCTAAAGGACGATAACCAAGGAGAAGCGAACGCATGGAATACACAAGGTTGGGAAACAGCGATCTGAAGGTATCGCGCATCTGCATGGGCTGCATGGGTTTCGGCAATGCCGCAACGGGACAGCACAGCTGGACCCTGGATGAACAAGCGTCCAGAAAGATCATCCGCCACGGTCTGGAACAGGGCATCAATTTTTACGACACGGCCATCGCCTACCAGAATGGTACGAGCGAACAGTACGTGGGCCGAGCGCTGCGGGACTTTGCCAAAAGGGAAGACGTCGTGGTCGCCACCAAATTCACCCCCAGGACCCAGGAAGAAATGGACCGGGGAATCAACGGCGCCGCCCACGTTGAAACGTATTTGAACCGGAGCCTCAGCAATCTGGGGATGGATTATGTGGATCTCTACATTTACCACATGTGGGATTACCAGACGCCCCTGGAAGAAATCATGATCGGGCTGGACAACGCGGTGAAATCCGGAAAGGTCCGGGCCATCGGCATTTCCAACTGCTTTGCGTGGCAGCTCGCCAAGGCCAATGCTTTTGCCAGGGCCAACGGCCTGACGGAATTCGTATCCATGCAGGGCCATTACAATCTGATCGCCCGTGAGGAAGAACGGGAAATGGTGCCCTTCTGTGCCTCTGAGAACATCGCCCTGACCCCCTACAGCGCCCTGGCCAGCGGCCGTCTGTCCAGACATCCCGGGGAAAAGACGAAGCGCCTGAACGAGGACAGCTACGCCCAATCCAAATACGCCGCAACCGCCGAGGCCGATCAGAAGATCATCGACCGGGTGGCGGAGCTCGCGGAAAAGCGGGATGTCTCCATGACCGAAATTTCACTGGCATGGCTCCTGACCAAGGTGACCGCCCCCGTCGTCGGAGCGACCAAACTGTCCCACGTCGACGGCGCAGTCCGGGCCGTGGAGCTGAAGCTGGCCCCGGAGGAAATCCATTATCTGGAAGAGCTATACATCCCCCATGAGCTGGTGGGCGTCATGGCCCAGAATGGGAAACAGAAGGCTGGGAATGTTGTTTGAGGTTTCGTCGGTAAATTGATACAAAAAACAAGAACAAGAATGCGTTTTCTTAAGAAAGTAGCATGCCTTCCTCTTTCCGGTTTTTCAATGCCAATGCGCACACTAAAACCATGGAGAGAATATCCGCAAGTGGCTGCGCGACGATCAAACCCTTCAGGCCGAAACAAGTTGTCAAAATGTAGATGGCTGGAATGAAAAAGAAGCCTTGGCGTCCCAAGCTGATAAGCCCGCCATCCATCGCTTTGCCAAGCCCCATAAATTTTGCGCTGTAAACCATCTGAAAACCAAATGTCAGAAAAGTAATAGCGTTCAAGCTCAATGCCTTTGCACCGATGGAAAGCACCTGAGTATCGCTAGCATTAAAGGCACGAATTAGCGGGACGCGATACAGCAGCATTCCAGTGCTGCAAACAGCGCAAAATCCGGTTGTCCAAAGCAGTGCTGTCCGGGTGGCAGATCGAACGCGGTCATAACGTTTCGCACCATAATTGAATCCTACAAAGGCTTGGTAGCCCTTCAAAAATCCCATAATGGTCATGATACCCAGCATGATAATTCGATTGACGATGCCGCAGGCAGCGACAGCAGCATCTCCGAAGGGCGCGGCCAGGTTGTTCATGATAGACAATGCTGCGCTTAGGAGCACCTGATAAATCATGGTAGTAATCCCAATTTTGGCAATTTCCGTCAGCAGAGTTTTGCTGGGGTAGAAATTTTTGAGTGAGAAATGCAGACAACTTTTCTTTTGCAGCAGAAATAACAAATAGGTTGCAAAGGAAATCAGCCGGGCAATTAGCGTAGCCAGCGCTGCGCCGAAGACCCCCATGTGAAACGTAAGAATGAGCAGCGGGTCAAGAATAATATTGATAATGCCCCCCAGCAGCATGGAGCGCATGGAATACATGGGCTGGCCTTCGCAGGTGGCAATGTTGCTCATGGTGGAATTGAACACATTGATGACAAGCCCCAAAATAAATGGAATGGCGTATTCCCGGGCGTAGGGCAGCATCGTTTCGGTGCAGCCCAGTACACGCAGCAGCGGATTGATGGCAAGAAGCATCACGGCAACCAAAGCTGCAGCGGTGACCACCGAAAGTGCCAGTGCGGTGGAGGCGCACTCATCTGCTTTTTGTTGCTCGCCCTTACCCAGCAACCGGGAAAGATAGCTGCCTGCTCCACAGCCAAACAGCAGCCCAATGCCCAGCATAACCAGACTTACCGGAAACACAGCGGCAACTGCCGCCTGCTGGGAGGTGCCCAAGGTTCCCACAAAGTAAGTGTCAACCAGATTGTAAAGCGAGGATACCATCATGCCAACCATTGTGGGGATGCCCAGCTTTAATAATGCCTTACCCACCAGTCCTTCCGACAAAAGAAAAATGTTTTTGTTTTGACTTTTCATAATTGCCTCCATTTCGTTTAGAATTTATATAGTTATAGAGACTTGTAAAAAAAACCGAGCTACAAGATTCTGTTCATCCTGATCCGTAAGCTGGATACATCGCCGGATTTGATTTTCTTCATCCAAAGATCCCGGGATAGAGGATTTCATCCGATTGCTTTACAACTGCGATGAACAAACCATGGAAATCATCAAGGCAACTGCGAAAGCCGCAGTAAATGGCCAAGGTAACCAGACAAAACTGAGCCGATACCACGAAATGTCCTCGTCTGTCATCAGCTCTGCATCTTAGCGTCTGGCTCTTTGATAACTGTAATCTTGAAATTATTTGCATCAATTAATATTTCGTGCTTGCACTTGGGACAATACAGTGGAAAATTACGGAATGCTGTGTCAGCTTGTATTCGAATCCGTGTTTTGCTGTTACATATTGGACGCAGTATCCATTGGCTGTCTATCATAGTACCCTCCATCCAAAGTGTAATAATATAAGGGGTATCAGTCTTGTCCTTTCCCCTCTAACGGTCTTTCTGATGAGAGAACACTTGTCTGTTCCGCTTTCAGCTGCCGATGCAGATGGATTGCCATCAATACAGTAATCACAGCGGAAAGAACGTCCGCAATAGGCTGTGCAAAGAGAATACCGTTCAGTCCCAGCCATTGAGGAAGAAGCAGAATCACAGGAATAAAACAAATTCCCTGTCTGCAAGCACCGAGGAAGAAGCCTTCTTTGGCCTTTCCCATGACAAGAAAGAGGAACGAATAAACGGTATAGAAACCAAAGAGAAGGAAGGATGCTCCGTAGGCGCGCAGAGCCACTTTTCCGATTTCAACCATTTGCAGATCATCTTTTGTAAAGGCAGACATAATTCCGCCTGAGAAAAGGACCGCAGCCAAGCCAAAGATCAGGCAAAAAACAGTTGACCATACAATGGAGGTTTTAATCGCTTGATTCAAACGGTCGAATTTTTTCGCTCCGTAACTGTATCCGGCAATCGGCTGGAATCCCTTCAAGAAGCCGAAAACGACCAGTGTGCCTATGGACATGATTTTCGTTACAGGCCCCATAGCGGCCAGTGCGGAACTGCCATAGTCTTTTGCTGCGCCGTTTATCATGGAGATTGAGAGACTGGTCAGCAGCTGGAAGATCAAGGTTGGAATTCCGATTTTTAAAATCTCAGGCATCACATCTTTCGTGCATCTGTATTCTTTGATGCTGAAGCTAAATATGCTGCGTTTTTTGAGAATGTAAATCAGATAAACAAGTGTTGATACCATTTGAGAGATTGCGGTTGCGATAGCGGCTCCGGCAATACCCAAACCAAGCGGATAAATAAAAATGGGATCTAAAACCACGTTCAAAACCGCACCAGCCATCAGCGCACACATAGCCGTCTTAGCCGCGCCTTCACTGGACACGATGTTATTCATTGTTACATTAAATACATTGAAGATTGAGAAAATGATATAGATGCTTGTGTAAGAAACAGCATAGGGCATCATTTCTTCCAGCGCGCCCAACCTACGAAGGATCGGCTGCAGGAAGATAACGGAACAAAGGATTATAATTGCTCCAATGATGACACTGCTATAAAGCGCTGTACTTGCAACCTTGTTCGCAGTCTTTTTGTCTCCGCGTCCCAGCAACCTTGACAGATATGCTGCAGCACCGTTCCCAAACAGCAATCCAAGACCGACGACGATTTGTCCAAGCGGATAGGCAACGGTAATGGCTCCCATCTGATTGGTTCCAAGTCCTCCTACAAAATAGGCATCAACCAAATTGTACAGGGCGTTGATCAGCATACCGATCATGGTGGGAAGTCCCAAAGCCAAAAGGGCTTTTGGAATGGGGACACTCCCCAGCAGTTCCATTTTCGTGTTTTTTTGATTCATTTTGTTCTCCTCTCATAATTTTGAAAATAATTTAGAGTACTATAATTTATAGTAGTTGACAGCTGAACATTATAGTACTATAATTTATAGTAGTTGTCAAGCAGGTAAGGAGAAAACTATGACCACCATAGATTTAATCGTGTTGGGAATGCTGAAGGATCAGAATTTAAGCGCATATGATATTCAGAAGCTGGTTGAATACAGGAACATTTCAAAATGGGTGAAGGTAAGCACGCCTTCTATCTATAAGAAAGTGCTTCAACTTGAAGAAAAAGGGCTGATTGAAGGTACTGCCATCAAGGAAGGTAAGATGCCGGAGAAGGCAGTCTATTCTCTCACCGATGCGGGAAAAAAAGAATTTGAAACACTTATGCTGGAAATCGCTGAAAAGCCGATTTATCTTTTCCTGGATTTCAATGCGGTCATCGTCAATATGGATAAACTGACCCCGGAATTAAGAACTCGCTGTCTTGACCGCATCGAACATGGCGTGAAAGAACTGAAATCCTATTTGGAAGACAATATCAATCTGAAAGAGGATGCTCCTGGCATCCCGGAAACAGGCTTGGCTGTTTTGCAGCAACAGTATATTTTAGTACAGGCCATTGATACCTGGCTTACCTCGCTGCGGTCGAATGACGAATAATAAGGACTGTCAGCATCCAAACTGGACGCTGACAGCTTTTTGCGTACTATTGCTGTATAGATTTTTAGACTTTGGATTGTAATGCTAAAATTTTTCTTTCACTCGATTATATTTTTACCTATAAATTGAGCAATATTCAATAGTCCTATTGTTTTTATAAAAAATCTGAGTATAATAGTAATTGAGCGATATTCAATTGCGGGAGGTTTAATCGATATGGGTAGAAAAGCAGGTATGGAAACCAACAAACGGGAGGATATCCTTGCGGCAGCGCAAAGTTGCTTTTTGGAGCAGGGATTTGATGGCACATCGGTTCGCATGATCATGAAGCAGGCAGGCGCGGAGATTGGGCTGTTTTATTACTATTTCAAAAATAAGGATGACGCCTTTGACCAAGTGCTGAATCGCTTTTTTGCCGGATATGAGGCGGACTTCGCCCGTATCGTCAAACGCGGCAGACGGAATCCTTGCCGTGTCATGCAGGATTTTTTTGAGTACATGGAGCGAGAAACTGAAGCCTTTCGGGAAAATTATGCGGGTAAAATGCACCGCATGGTGCGCTGGGCCATCCGCGAGCATACGCTCACGCTCATCGAGCCCTATCTGCGGCAGGTGGTGGAAATACAAAGCAGCTATTACGGCGTGCAGCTTCCCATTGCGCCGCAGGTCGCCGCACTGTATCTGACCCACGGGGTAGGCAGTGCGATTTTGCATGAGGACAAAGAGACATACTCTGCATATCGTAAGGAAATTAAGCGCGGGATCAGTCTTTTGATGGGAATGTCCATGGAGGAACAGCCGCTGCGAATCCCCGAACCGGCGACACCGAAGGACATTCCGGCTTGGATTGAGCTGATTTCTTTGGTGCAGGAGCACTTCCCCGGTCTTGACGAATCGAAATACGAAAATCAGCTTGCACAGCGCATAGAACACGGTGAAGCATGGCTGATGCGCAGCGGTGAGACGGTTGCCGCCGCACTACTGTTTTCCAAGGAACGAAAAGAGCTGGACTTCCTTGCCGTGTCACCCGAATACCGCAGACGCGGCCTTGCGCAAAAACTGGTAGAAACGGCGGCGGCGCAGCTGCCTGTTGGAACGCAGCTTTCCGTTGTTGCCTGTCGCGAGGGTGACCCGATGGGCACAGAGGCCCGTGCATTTTATGAGGCGCTGGGTTTTGCTCCAAATGAGGAGCTGACAATCTTTAACTACCCATGCCAGCGGCTGACCGTCACCGTACTGGATGCGCCGCTGACTGCAAATAAAAAGTAGAACAATGAACTGAAATTGGCAGAGTAAGATTCTTTATAATTTATGATGTGAACAAAAACCATGGAAATAAGAAAAATAGGCAATAGCGATATAACAGAAGCAAAAGAAGCAGAAAATAAAATGAAAGAAGGCAAAGAACGATGGCTTACTTGTTAAAAGGAATAACTATTCATACAGACAACTCTGAGCGTGGAATGAAAAAGATCAATGAGGTATGGCAAGACATCATCAGTGGAAAACTTCCATTGATGTTCAACAGTGATGGAACTTTTCAGCAGGGCTTGTCTCCTATATCCAAGTATGCGAACTATGAATCAAATGAAGCGGGTGCTTATGACTTGACAATCTTTACTGCAACGGCGGATTTCTTTACGCAGATGCAAAAAAGAGTACAGGCCGGCGAATACCGTGCCTACGATTTTGACGGTTCGAGCATTCAGGAAGCCGCGAATAAAGCATGGAATCAGGTCTGGGAAGAAAAAAGAAGCGGTCAGCTCTGCCGTGCTTTTACAACGGACTACGAAAGTACGGTGCCGAGTGACTACACAAAGGACGGCAAGGCGCATTGCTATTTATACATTGCGGTAAAATCTTGCTGACAGCACACTGTACTTATACGATATAAAAATCATGTTGCAGAGGCTAAAAGGAGATCAAACGATGGGAAAAAGGACAGAACTGTTCGGTGTGCTCGGCCGAATTTTGGGCTATGTGATTATAATGAGCAATATTGAAAAAACATGTGCCGAACAAACCCAAAATCTGGCGCTTCAAATCTGGCGTGCTGCGGCAGCAATCATAATTCTCGCACTGCTTTTTTGGGGTATGGTAAAGGGAAAAGATTTTGAACGGCTGGGATTTACTTCCCACACGCCGCTGCCGCGGCGCAAGGTGCTGTTCCTATTCCCATTGTTCATCATAGCCACGGCGAATCTATGGCATGGAGCTGTTCTGCGCTACGAACCGGTTGATACGGTTTGGTACATCATTTCTATGCTGTGTATCGGGTTTATTGAGGAAATCCTGTTCCGCGGCTATCTTCTGCGGCTGCTGCTGAAACGTTCCACCCAACTTGCCATTCTGATTTCCAGTTTAACCTTTGCGCTTGGCCACATTGTCAATCTGGCAAACGGTGCGGAGCTTGTTCCCACGCTATTGCAGCTTGTCTACGCGCTGGCGATCGGCTTGATGCTCTCGGTGTTCGTTGTGAAAACCGGGCATCTGCTGCCGTGCTGCCTGTTTCACGGCGTGTTCAACGCACTGGCGGCCTTCAGCAATGAAGCCGCGCAGACTGTCGGTTACGAGATTGCCGTTTGCGTGGTAATCAGTCTGCTCTCGGCGGGATATGCGGCTTATTTGTGGAGACGGAAACTGCCGGAACTAACAGCAGGGATGGCAAAAAAAGATTGGCATATCTGAATTTTTGGAGGAAATTAACATGGCTAATACATATCAGATAATAGATGGAAAAACATGGGAAAGAGCGATGCACTGTATGGTATTTAGAAATAGTGTTGAACCCGCATTTTGTGTAACATTTGAAGCAGACATTACAAATTTTAAGCATATGGTCAAAAAACAAGGGATTTCTTTCACTTTGGCAATGGTATACGCCGTTTGCAAATGTGCAAATGAAATTGATGCATTTCGATATCGTTTTGTAGATGGGAATATTGTATTGTTCGACAAGATAGATACGGCATTTACATATCTGAACAAAGATACGGAACTATTTAAGGTCGTTAATGTACCAATAGTAGATGATTTGAGAAAATACTGTGAATTGGCATCAAAGACCGCAAATGAACAGAAAGAGTATTTTACAGGACCATTGGGAAATGATGTTTTTCAGTGTTCTCCTATGCCTTGGGTCACATATACGCATATATCGCATACAAACTCAGGAAAGAAAGATAATGCAACACCTCTTTTTGATTGGGGGAAATACTATGAGAAGAATGGAAAGATTATAATTCCTATCTCAGTACAGGCTCATCATTCTTTTGTTGATGGGTTGCATATAGGACAGTTTGTAGAGAAGTTACAGAAATATTTTGATGGATGTTAGATTTGAGGATGCTAAGTAACAAAGCCCGATTTATTCAGGAGATTCTGACTATGAAGGAGCTGTAATGGTGGATTATTATGAGATGCTGTTCAAACGGAAATCGTTTCATCTGTTCCGTGGATCTGATGTGATTTCCGAGAATGAGCTTCGTGAGCTCGAGAGCTTTGTCAGGGCGGCAAAGCCCCTGGACGCGAGCATTCGCACGGAGATTCAGATTGTCCCGGAAAGCGAGACAACCTGCAGCCGCGGCGCACAGTACTACATTTTGTTTTACAGTGAGCCGCAGGAAAACTATTTGCGTAATATCGGGTACATAGGAGAGCAGATCGACCTTAACCTTGCCTCCCAAAATATCGGCGCATTGTGGTTTGGCATCGGGCGGCCAAAGCAGACGACCTTGGAGGGCCTGGAGTATGTCATTATGATGGCAATTTCCAAAATGCCATCTGACAAATTCCGTAAGGATATGTTCAAAGCGAAAAGAAAGCCGGTATCTGAAATTTGGGAGGGCGATATTCTTCCAGTTGCCGATATCGTACGGTTTGCACCCAGCGCCTGCAATACGCAGCCCTGGATTGTCACTCACAAGGACAATAAACTTTTAATCTATCGCTACAAGAAGCCCGGCAAGAGAGGGATTATGCCTGCCGATAAAGTGCAATTCTATAATAAAATCGACATTGGCATTTTCCTATTTTTCCTTGAAACCTGCCTTGTACATGAGGGGTGTACGTTTACCAGCGTGCAATATACGGATAATGCCGATGACAATATAGAAAGAGTACTTGTGGCTGCGTACACATTCGTAGCATGACGGTAATAACATTCTCAATCTTTATCACCTCATCCGCACCCCCATACTCGTTAACATCATCTTTCCATTACATAACGATAAGAAAGCGAAGGTTATTATGAAAACAGATTTTTTTCAAATTGGGGCCATTCCGGCCGTACTATATGGTAAGCCAAGTGAACAAGGTTATTTATTTATCCACGGTCAGGGCGGAAACAAAGAAGAAGCCGCCGCTTTTGCAGAAATCGCCGTTCCCTCCGGGTATCAGGTTTTGGGCATCGACTTACCCCAGCACGGAAAGCGAAAGGCTGAAACAAGCGGCTTTGACCCTTGGACAGTGGTGCCGGAACTACAAGCGGTTCTGGCCGAGCGGAAATTGCACTGGAGCAAAATTTCTCTGCGGGCAAACAGCATCGGTGCTTATTTTTCCATGCTTGCTTTCCGGCACGAACCAATCTGCAAGGCACTTTTTGTTTCCCCAATTGTGAATATGGAGCGGCTGATTCTTGACATGATGGGTTGGGCGGGTGTCACCGAAGAAGCTCTCCACTCACGGGGAGAAATCTCGACGAACTTCGGTCAGACGCTTTCCTGGTCGTATCTTTGCTGGGTACGGCAGCATCCTCTTTCTGCATGGAAAACGCCGACCTCCATTCTATACGCTGGGCATGATAACCTTACTTCCCGCAATACCGTCACTACATTTTCCAAAGAGCACAATGCAATGCTGACATTCTATGAAGAAGGCGAACATTGGTTCCATACACCGAAACAGTGTGATCAGCTTCGGGAATGGGCGCAGCAAAACCTTCCCTCAAAATTTTGATGATGTGCTCTGTAATTGCCAAGTGGCGGCTCTAAAAAAACAGAGCCGCCACTTTTGGTATGCACCCAGACAATGGAGAAAATCAGCAACGATCACCTCATTTCTTTCTTTCCGAATTGTGTGATAGCCACAGCGATGGCCAGTACAAAGATTAGAATGGCGCAGGGTAAAAATGGTACGATCTGAAATGTAATATCCGAGGCTGAGGACGAAAACTGATGCAGCGAGCAGGACACCAGATAGCCGCTGTAACAGTAGGGGTAGAGAATCCAAGCCGGTGTGTTCGCAACCAAAATGCCTCCAATGACAAGTAACAGGTTCAGGCCAACGGAAAACAGCGGTTTTTCAAACAGAACAGTGATCGCCCACATGGTCGCAAGGCATGGCAACATGGTTAGAAACAAGCCGCTGCACCATTTGAGCAGGAAAAGAAACGGCAGGGTTTCGGTAACGCCCATTGTGCTGGTGGCAACAAGTCCGGCCACGATAAACACTACAAGAAACACCACCATTTCCATCAGAAAATAAAACATCAGAACGCAAAACTTTGCCAAGGATAATTCCCTGCGACTTACCGGCAATGCCAGCATCTTCAGAATACCATTGTTCTGGTTTTCCCGCCCTGCAATCATCACGCACACCACGATCATAGACAGCGGCAACAAGTAATAGGCGTAAAGCAGCTCACTTTGAATGAACATGGCAGGCCAGGCACCTTTGTATTCTGCCGTGAAATAGGTGCTCAGATTCGCAATTCCGGAAACGACAACCAGTATGGGAGCAATAAAAATCAATGGAACAATTTTGGAACGCTTCACTTTTGTGAACTCAATCCCAAGCAACTCAGCAAATGACATAGGGGTCCTCCTTATTCGTAACGCAGATTCTTTGCCATCCAGAGTCCGCCAAGCAGGAAAATGAGTGTTTCTGCGATGGCAACCATTGAAATCACCTGATTCGGGGCCGCGCTCATGGCAACTGCCGGACGCAGCATCAAAACGACTGGGTGGATCAGCAGATAGTTCGTAGGATAGTTAACAAGAGACATGCCGCTCAAGAAACCCGCTACCCCGACACCAAGTGGAATCCACATGTTTTCGCATCGGGAGGAAACAAGCAGCATAAACGATGCCATCGGCATGGAGGTCAAAAATGAATAGCTGGTAAAACGAACAAGCATATCCGGCTGAAAAGTGCCCTGCGGCAGGCAGGTAAGCCCGATTGCTGCCAGCGCAAGATTCTCAATAGCAACCACAACGAAAAGCAGCACGGCCAATATCAGGAACTTGCACATATACATCCCCGCCACGCTGGCCGGCAGCATATACATCTTCTTAACCGCATTTCCTTTGAATTCCATGTTGTAGATCATGCAGGACGCGACCACGATACCGAGCAAATTCAGAATCACGATCATCCCATAGAGCTGCGTCAGCAGCACATCCATGGGAGCCATCGGCAGACTAAGCAGAGAATCCTTGCGCACAATATAATTCAGAAAAGCATAGACAGCTCCAAGCACACCAACGGAAAGCATTGCCGGAATGATTCCTGTCCGTTTTCCTTTTCGCAGCTCGATGATGAGCATTCTCATAATTGTGCCTTCTGCTTTCTGGCGGTATTATCTTTCTCGACCATGGAGAGGAACATGTCCTCCAGATTATCGTCAGCAAAACCGGATTGCATGGCGTTTTGCTGGAGCTCATCCATGCTTCCTTCAAAAAGCAGGCGCCCGTGATTCAAAATACCGATATCATCAGCCATCAGCTGAATCTCCGAAAGCATATGCGATGAGATCAACACAGTACATTCGTATCGCTTTGGCAGTGATTTAATCAGATTGCGTATTTCGTGGATACCGGAGGGGTCAAGACCGTTCGTAGGTTCGTCGAGAATCAGGATCGGTGGTCTGCCAAGGAGCGCGCCGGCAAGTCCCAGGCGCTGTTTCATTCCCAGCGAATACTTTTTTGCCAGACGGTCGCCGAACTCGGACAGTGAAACTAAATCCAATGTTTCCTCGACCGTGGATTGCGGCAAACCAAGAATCCGACGTATCACATCCAGATTCTCACGCCCGGTCAGGTTTGCATAGAACGAGGGCGCTTCAATGAAGGAGCCAATCTCCTTCAGAATCGCTGTTCGATCTTCGGGAAAGTGCTTTCCTTCAATTGAAAATGTTCCCTTTGTTGGTGCGGTCAAACCAAGCAGCATTTTCATTGTTGTAGACTTTCCCGCTCCATTGGGACCGAGGAACCCATAGATACTTCCCTTGCGGATATGGAGGGAAACATTACTGACTGAAGTAAAATCTTTATACCTTTTGGTCAGCCCTTTGGTTGTGATGATATTTTCCATAGCGACATCTCCTTTCGATGCTTTTATGGTACACGTCCAAACTGACAGGCAGATTCCCGCATCCTTACTTTTACCTTACTTTTACGCAAAACAGGCAAAATGCTGCCTGTATCTCGTTATAATGATCATGGAGGTGCTCACATGGAACATCATTATTTACATAAAAAAGTCATCCTGCTTGCGGATGACGAACCGGAGCTATTAACGATGGTATCCGACATACTGAAAGAAGACGGATTTTCAAATATTTTGACAGCATCCACAATGAAGGACGCCATCACTGTCAGTAAAGAAAAGCAGCCTGATTTGCTAATTCTGGACGTTATGCTTCCGGATGGAGACGGGTTTTCGCTGCTTCGGCAGATCCGAGCCTTTACCGATATTCCCGCCATGTTTCTGACAGCAAAAGACGAAGCCATCGACAGGCTTTCCGGGCTTGGTCTTGGCGCGGATGATTACATTGTAAAACCTTTTCTGCCACAAGAGCTGTTGCTGCGTATCCATGCGGTGCTGCGCCGCTGTTACAAGGAAGAAAGCAACCAGATTGAGTTGGATGACTGCATTGTGGATTTCAGCCGTGCTGAAGTGATCAGGGGAAACAAAACAATCTCCCTGACAGCAAAGGAACACGCGTTACTGGAAGTTCTGTCGCGTAACGAAGGAAGAATCGTCACCGTGGATTCGCTCTGCGAAGCATTATGGGGTGAAAACCCTTTTGGTTATGGAAACAGCTTAAACGCTCATGTGCGCCGCGTCAGAGAAAAGATAGAGCTAAACCCGTCAAAGCCGGTCTCGCTGATTACAATAAAAGGGCTTGGCTATAAGCTCTGTAAAAGAAAGTGAACCCATGAAAGAATTTGGAAACTACATATCGAAACACTTGCTTCGCTTTATCGCATTGATGATTACGCTGCTGCTCGCCAATGTATTCTTTTTTGCTCTCAGCTTTCGTGGCATAGTCGCCGGGGACTATGGACAGTCATCCCCAAAGGCAATGATTCAAAAAGTCGCTGCTGTTTCTACTGAAATCGGAACAACAAGTGAAATGGAAGCCCAGCTCCGGGAGCATCAGATATGGGCCATGTTCCTGGGTCAAACCGGCGTGTTGTTGTGGTCTGCCGGTATTCCGGATGAACTCCCGTCAGCATACACCGTTCAGGATGTTGCTTCCTTTTCAAAAGGATATCTTCAGGATTATCCTGTTTTCGTTTGGGGTACAGACAAAGGGCTCATGGTCCTCGGTTATCCGAAGGACAGCTATGTAAAATACACCAGCAATTATTTTTCTACCCGTGCAGTTGAGCAGATGCCGATATTTCTGTTTGGCGCATTTGTACTAAACACACTGCTTCTGTTTGCCGCATTCTGGCTGTCAAAAAAGGGCATTCTGAAAGGTACAACCCCAATTATCGAATCGCTTGCTTCGCTGTCGGAGGGAACGCCATTATCGCTCTGCGTAAACGGTGAGATGTCCCAAATTGCGGAGAGCGTGAATAAAGCGTCCCGTATTTTAAGTCGTCAAAACGAAGCAAGAGAAAACTGGATCAGCGGCGTATCCCATGATATCCGCACTCCATTATCCATGATTATGGGCTATGCACAGCGCATTGCGCAGGATGAAACGGCAAGCACTTCCATTCGTGAGGAGGCGCAAATCGTTCAAAGGCAGAGTGCAAAAATCAAAGAGCTTGTGCTGGATTTGAATTTAGTGTCCAAGCTTGAATATGATATACAGCCCCTTCACAAAAGGCCTGTTCGATTGGCAAAATTGCTTCGTTCCTATGGAGCGGAAATTTTGAATGCCGGAATTCCTGAAAACTGTTCTCTCGAAATATCCGTAGATGTATCCGCCGAAACAAAGCAATTGGACTGTGATTCCAGATTGATTTCCAGAGCAGTCAATAATCTGGTTCAAAACAGCATGGGACACAATCCGCAGGGCTGTCATGTCCTCATATCGCTTGCCTGTACGGAGGATATGATCACAATTTCCGTAAAAGATGACGGTGTTGGGCTTTCCGCAGACAAACTAAAAGAGCTTGAGGAAAAGCCGCATTACATGGACAGCACAGATGAACGCCTTGACCTGCGCCATGGATTAGGTCTGCTGCTGGTTCGCAGAATCACGCAGGCACATAACGGCATAATGACAATGAATAGCGAGCCGAACGCCGGGTGTGAAACAATTTTGTCGTTTCCGTCACTTGATATGCCATAAATATAGTTGCCAATAAAACCTCAAGAATACTAAGATATGATTTTAAAACAGTTTTTTTTCTTTGCGGAATGGAAGTTATTTCTCCAAGACCTTGAGTTCTCCGGCTTGAATGGCGGCGATGTTGCGGGCAATTTTGTCCTTGTCCCAATCCCACCAGCGGAGCGCGAGGAGCCGTCCGATGGTCTCCTCGTCAAAGCGCTTGCGAATAGGCTTCGCCGGTACGCCGCCTACGATGGTATAAGGCGATACGTCTTTGGTCACCACAGCCCGCGCGCCGATAATGGCACCGTCGCCAATGGTCACACCGGAAAGAATCACCGATTCATAGCCGATCCACACATCATTTCCAATCACAATGTCGCCCTTGTTGTCCCATGCATCCGTAATATTTTTTACATCCAGCTCCCACTCCTCAAAGAAAATAGGGAAAGTATAATTGGAAAGCGAACGCATGGTATGGTTGGCGCTGGTGAACAAAAACTTTGCACCGCAGGCGATGGAACAGAACTTTCCAATCACCAGATGGTCGTGATTGATGGGATAATGGTACAGCACATTGTTTCGCTGAAAATCACAGGGATTCTGTACAAAGTCATTGTATATGGTATAACTTCCGACCTTGATATTGGGGGCGGTAATCACATTTTTTAAGTATACGGTCTGATTATCGTTCGACCGCGGATAAATTTTATTTTCCGAAATCATCTTTACATCCTCCTTTGATATTAATTTGATTTGTCAGACAATTCCGGTTTATGCAATGCAGTCCTTCACCTATATCACCTCTACGTTTCATGTTTTTCTCTATTGCCAAGGCGCACGAGCAGGACGGCAGCACACAGCAGCAATCCCGCCATGCCAATGAGACCGGTCGGATTCGGCCCCAGCAAGCCATTCTTCTGCCCCAGGGAGAGGAAGACCGGAATCTCCCCGATGATATTGACGACGCCGTGGACGATGGCTGCATATATCGCGTTACCGCTGATGATGGTCACATAGCAGCAAATAACTCCAACGGCCATACACATCAGCAGCATCATCGCCATATTGCTCCACGGCGCACCTGGATTGGAAGCGCTGTAATTGAAGCCAAAGTAAATCAAAGTCAGATGGGCAGCCCCCCATAAGAAACTGTTGAGAAGAACCGCCCGTCGTAAGCCAAACCGTCTGACCTGACGGGGCAGCAAATACTCCCGCCACCCGATCTCCTCACCAAGCTCTAATAGCTGGACTGGAATGAAAACAGCCGAAATGGCAATGGCGATCATCCAAAAGGCAAACGGCGTATGGACCGTCTGCATACCGCTGCCCGAAACCCCGGTCAGCGATGCAAGGGCGCCGTAATTGAATACACCGCTGTAGTCTTCCGGGAAAACCCAAAAATACATGGCGGCCCCCAGCGCGATCAAAACACCCGGCATAAAGGCACAAAAGGCCCACAATCCAGGACGTTTCCACACACGCAGAGAAAGATTCCACGGCGACCTGTCCCTCGTCATTCTTCGGGCCGCCAATACAGCCAGGACCGGAATGGCGGTAAATCCCTTTTGCAAAAAACTGTATATGGGGTTTCCACTCGTATTTTGCGTAAACAGGGCAGCGATGCCCAGCCCGAAACAGACGGCATACACCAGCAGAAGATAAACCCAGCTTTGCTTCAAGCATTCCTTATCCATTTCGTCCTCCATATCCTTGCTGGATTATTTCTTGCATTTTCCTTCAACAGTCCCGCATTGGATGACATGACCTTCCATGGCATTGGGCAGAGCCCTATTTATCTCGGACTTCACATCCGTTTCATTTCTTCAAGATTATTCCGGGCAGTCTGGTTGTTTTTAATCACCATCCCAACTGTTTGGCAGTGATCCAACTCAGAACAACTGCCACAGGTGTTAAACCCCTTTTTGCCTGCACATTTTCGAATTTCGCATAAATCATTGCAAAAAGAGGTTTTCACGCCGTCAGTCCGACAGCCCATGCAGTTTATCATCTCTTTCGTAATCGTCACATGGTTCATTTCACTCCAAAGCTTTGCCGTCTTGTCCCGCAAAGCGTCATCATTATGCACCGTAGCAATACGGGCATCGCATTTCTCACAGTTCAATCCACAACAGGCAATCAGGCCTTTCATATATCATTTCCTCCATATCCGTTCAAAACATCAGCTGTACAATAAGCAACCACTTACTTGTATCTATCGCTCATTCTGTCTTTTTCTATGTCCAAGTCCTCTGCACATAATAGTAAGTATCTTTCGCGACAAAACCCAGGTAATTGCGACGTTAACCCGCAATAACAACAGGGAGCTGTTTCAATCCGTTTTGTTATCGTCCCTTTTTCCCAGCACCGAACAGGCCGCACTGATACCGCCGAACAGCACCCCTGCCACCGGCCAGATGATCCAGCTGCGCTGCCAGTCATTTGTGATAAAGCTGTACGCCAGATACGCCGCTACGATCAGCGGCCAGTAAATGGCGGCGATCCGCTGGGCGGTGTGGTTGTTCTTTTTATCCCTGGAGTAATCGCCCTGCTGGAGAAGCCGGTCATAGCAGTCCATGCGCACGCCAACCAGCACGAACAGCACCACCGCAACGCCCACGGTCAGCAGCAGAACGCAGACCATGGCAAAGATGAGCAATTCGTCCATTTCCAGAAGGGATGAGAGCAGCAGCGGCAAAACGCCCAGAATGCACAGCACCGTGGCGATGATGCGATTACGTACGGCAGTGGGCTCGAACATGGCCTTCCGCTGGGATACGAGGCTTTCCACACCGTAGGCCGTCTCGAATATTTCCATCTCCATGTATGCAAAGGGCTTAACCCGCGCATCGCAGGAAATAAAGATTGCCACCGCCGCAGCAACGAGCAGCAGGAGGACACAAAGGCCGATGCCTGCCGCGACGCCTTCCGAAATGGCCGCACCCGGCCGGCTGCTCAGCGCCGCCAGCAGCAACAGGCACACCGGGGAGATAATACATAAAAATATCGCCAATGCCATGGGCCGGGCATTCGCCTCGCTTGCAGCCAAAAAGCGATTGGCCTCCTCCATGGAAACCGTCCGCACGGCGCTGTCAAGAAGCCCATCGCCGGTACTGTCTGCGGCGGTCAGTTCGTCCTTTAAAAGATAGTCCGTGGAGACGCCGAACAGGCGGCTCATCTGCAATACGCGGTCGAGCTCCGGCACGGACTGCGCGCCCTCCCATTTGGATACTGCCTGCCGGGAGACATTCAGCTTCGCCGCAAGTTCCTCCTGGGACCAGCCATTTTTCTTTCTGAGGTCGATGATTTTGTCTGCGAGAATCATATCATTACTCCTTTTTCTTTTCGGAGCGCGTACCCCACGGCCTGCGCATCCTGGATTGATTTATGCCATCATCCTACCGGATTTTACCGTTGCGCACCACCAAACAGAGCTGAAAATTTGTCAACCAGCGGTTGCGGCGGCATTTTTTTATGTTTTCCCCTATGGATGAAAGGATTCCGGGCCACCGAACGGTATCCCATGATTATTTCGACACCCTTTTTTGCAGCACGATGGCGATAAAATTCAAATACCGTCCGCCACCGGCTTCCATTGCTTTGCGGTCGCCAATGGCATATTCGTTTTCCTGTTGCAGCCAATCGGCCCAGACCTCCTCATTGCTTTCCATTTCTGTCACGGAAAGCACTTCCGCGCTTTGGCAGCTGCTTACCATATTGGTCCAATAATCGATATCGTGGATATATTCGAGCTGTTCCGGCGTCCAGGAAAGCAAAAGCTCCCCAGGCAGATTTTCATGGCAGTCCTGCTTCATGCCGGGAATGGCGATATAGATCAAGCCGCCCTTTTTTACAAACGGAAGCAGCTTATCATCCAGATAGCTTTTGTCACGTCCAAAATAGTTGTAAGCATCGGTGCAAATGACCGCATCAAAAAATTCCTTTTCAAACGGCAGGGCCGTGGCATCGGCTTTGACAGGGATGATCTGCCCCTTCGGAACCCCCATCTCGTCAAAGAAAGCCTGGTTTTCAGCCGGGTCACTCCACAGGTCGGCCGCATAGACGGTCAATCCGTATTCCTTCGCAAGGAAAAGGGATGTCAGCCCTTGGCCGCTGCCCAGATCGCAAACGACCGCTCCTGCCGGAATCCGATTGTCGCACAGGAGTTCTTCTTCCAGCTTGATTGGATTAGGCCCCATGATTTTGGTGATAAGCTCTGGCCTGTTGTACTTCTGACTGCGAATATAGTTCATAAGATATTTTCTCCTCACTTTTTACGATTCGTTTTATTGCGAAGGGCCATGTTCTTGAAATTCTGTCCCTCCGGGACCGGCTCGTTTTCTCTATTTTCTGCCTATTCGGTTTCCACTCCAGCTATTTGATCCAAATGCTCTTTCAAAATGGCGGCAGCCATTGTTTTATCCTCAGCACCGTCATAGATGCTGTAAAAAAGAAACATCGGCGCATAAAACTCAATGGCCTTTTTCTGAGCATCTTGAATGTTCCAGGTCTTGAAGAGGTCGGTAATGTAACCCAGTGGTCCTGAAACAAGGTATTGCTGATATAAATTTTTCATTTCAATGTTGTGATACTGTTCCAGCGTCAGCATCTTTCGGAAACAGCAGGGGAAATCCTCCTCTGTCCAGTAATGGAACTGGGCGTAGCTGAAGGCCATCATTTGCTTCATGGATGCACGCTGATAGGCTTCTTCCATTTCATACAAGGTTCCTTCCGGCAGCCCAAACTCCTGGGCGCGCTCTGCGTCAAGCTGTTCCATGCGCGCCACAATGCTGTCAAAAATATCACGTTTATTTTTATAATGCTTGTAAAGCGCACTTTTTGTCATTCCAAGCGCCCCTGAAATGTCACTGACAGAGACCGCCTCGTAGCCGTTTTGTGCAAACAGATGCAGCGCTGCAATCAAAATATTCTCTTTGGTATCATTCATAATACACATCACCTCCAAAGTGACCGACAGTTCACATTTATAATTATAGTGAACGGTCGGTCACTTGTCAAGTCTTTTTGTATTGCGAATGGTTCGATTGTTTCCATACAAAAAAATGACAAACCCCCGAAGGGCAGGAAGCCTTCCAGGGGTTTGTTTAATTGCGCCATCATGGGCGATGACTTCATGTGAAATTCACTGCGTATCTGCTGGACCTTAGCATTTTCCTCCATGACCGCAGCCCTGTTCCCCGCAGGTGCCACCGTGGTGGTGTTCGCCATGGTGGGCGCACATTTCATCGGGATTGTAGTCCAGACGTCCTGCCAGAAGGTCGCTGACGGCCTCGTCCGTTCCGCCGCTGACGCCGCCGTACAGGCGGATGCCGGCTTCGTCCAGGGCCCTCCGGGCCCCGCCGCCGATGCCGCCGCAAATCAAGGTATCCACCTCGATCTTTTTTAAAATATCCGCCAATGCGCCGTGGCCGCTGCCGTTGGTGTTCACCACAGTGGCCATCTTTACCGCGCCGTCTTCCACATCATAAACCTTAAAGCGTTCCGTGTGGCCAAAATGCTGGAATACCTGTCCGTCTTCATAAGTTACCGCAATTCGATTCATTGATTTTCTCCTTCTTTTTCTTCCGTATTTTCATTCCCGGTCGCCGTGTGGCACGGCCGGGCTGAGGGTTCCCCGTCATTTTTCCGGCACCGCCGCCGGCAATGGCCGCAGCCCGCTGCCTGCCCGTCACAAAGCTGGTAGTTGCCCCCTTCGATGACGAGCTCCCTTCCGCCAACCAGGCACTCCGCCAATTTGGCCCGGGCACTGTTGTAAATGGCCTGAGCCGTGGTGCGGGCGACCCCCATCTGTGCCGCACACTGCTCCTGGGTCATGCCCTCCAGGTCGATAAGCCGGATGGACTCGTATTCGTCCAGGGTCATGGTGATGGCCGGACGGTCCATTTCCTGTCCCTCCCCGCTGCCCTTGGGACCGAACCGTCCGCACCCCGGCATGGCGCAAATCCGCCGCCGCTTGCAAGGTCTTGGCATAATCTCCCTCCTTCTTTATTGGCATATGTCAATTACAACCCTATTATATAAATATAAATGGCATATGTCAATATCTTTTTTTGACATATGCCATTTATATTTAAAGTGATGCGGGCTTTTCAAAAATGCTGCAGTAAAAATTATCCCCCAGGGTAAAGTGCTCTGTCTGGATGAAACCGCCGGCCTGCACCTGCTCCCGCAGCTTCATGGCGGTGATGCGATGGGCCGCCGGAGGCCCCATGGGCGTCCAGACCCCATGGAACTCGATGATGCCCAGCCGGCCCGATGGCTTCAGCACCCGGTGGATTTCCCCCAGCATGGCGGCGGGGTCCTCCAGCTCGTGGTAGACCGTCACCAGCAGGGTCGCGTCGCACTGGCCGTCCGCCAGGGGCAGGGGGCCTTCCACCTTGCGCACCTCCACATTGGGGACGCCCCATTCGGCCTGCCGTTCCCCCAGGATGTCGATCATCGTGTCTGATACCTCCAGGGCGATCACCGGCCCCGATGTGCGCCGGGCCGCCGCAAAGGTGAACAGGCCCGTCCCCGCCCCGATGTCGCAGAGGGTCTTGTCCCCGTCTACCCCCAGGTGGTCCAGTACCCGGTCAATCTGCAATTCTTTTACACGGCCTTCGCTTTCCAGTTTATCGATGGTATGTGCCATGGCTTCGCACCTTCTTTCTATACCAAAATGCTTTATATTATTATAATAAAATTTCCTTATTTATTCCGTGATTTTGTCACACTGAAGGGATGATCTGTTTGGAAAAAACCGCCTGGCTGATTCGCAGATAACCGCGATTCTTTCAAAAAATTTTATTAAAAATTTACTTGTATTTTTACAAGTTATAATGATTGCCAACAACGCGACTTAGCGTTATAATCAAAATGACGTTACGGAAAAGAGGTTCTAGTCATGTCCCACACACCCGAAAATCCAAAAGCCACAATCAACAGTTTTTCCTGCCAGGTCCTGTTGCGAAACGGGGAGGTCTATCCCGACGGTTCTGTTGTTCAAATGTGCCGTTTTTTCGGAACAACGGAAACCGATTATAAGGACGGCATTCTGTTCCGGATCAGCCGGGACATCAGTGAAAAAAGTGCGGCCGCCATCCGCCAGGTCATCCTGGACAAGGAATCCGCCGGCCACGATTTCCGTCTTACCTACCCTTCCAAGCGGGGGGATGGATCCCCCTGTGATTTACAGCTCGACGCTTACGCGGTCGGGCCGACGGACAACGGATTCCGTTATACCATCATCATGACGGATATTTCAGAATTGACGGCAGCCCGCCGGGCGGCTGAACGGCTGGCGGCTGAAAACCGTGCCCTGCTGGAGGATATGCCCGTGGGCATGGGCGTTTATCATATCAAAGACAACCACTTCAATCTGGTCTACACCAATCCCGAATATTACCGGGTCCACTGCGGCAGCAAGGCCTATTGGGACAGCTTCAAGGGCAAGAACGCCCTCAGCCGGATCCTGCCTGAAGACCGGCCGGCCCTCCTGAGTGAATGGAAGAAGACACTGGCCAACCCGTCAGACCATGTTTACGAAGCCGAGTACCGATGCCCGGGTGAGGACGGGAAGATCCATTGGATCCGCCTCACTGCCCGGATGTCCCCCCTGGTGGAGGACGGCGCCCACATCTGCTACGCTTCCTACCGCAATATTGACAATGAAAAGGAAGCGGAAGCCTTTAAAGAAAATTACAACCATTCCCTGATTGAAACCATCGGCAGCCTGCCCTCCGCCTCCGTCCTCTACTGGGAACAGCAGGACGGCACGCTGGCCCCCATCCGTTTTTCCGACGAATTCTGCAGCCTCAAGGGCTGTACCCAGCAGAATATCCGGGATTACAGCAGCCCCCGGGACGGCTTTGCCCCGGTCCATCCCGATGACCGGCCGGCGGTGATGGCCAAGGTGGCCGCCAGCCGCACCGGTTCCGGCCTCCACAATGCGGTGTACCGGATCCTGACGCGGGACAGCGGCTACAAATGGGTCAGCGTTAATTTCACCCACTTCCTGCTGGGAGACGACCGTTACCTTTACGCTGTTTACACCGATGTCGACGAGATGAAGAAACAGGAACAGATTTTGGAACAGCAATATCACGACGCCAAATCCTTCCTCGATTCCGTTTCCGACTCCTATCTGGCCACCCGCCAGACCGATCTGACCAACGGCCAGGTGGAAACCATTCAAGGCACCAAGCCCCTGAACGATGTCTCCGCCGCCCAGGATTACGATGAATCCGTCCGGATCCTGCTGAAAAAGCTGCCCCGGGCCAAGGATCGGGAGGCCTGCCGGAAATTTTTCGACCGCCAGAACCTGATCGATGCCTACAACGCTGGGAAGCGTTCCCTTTCCATCGACTATTTTATCCGCCCGAGGCTGGGAAGCTACATGTGGACCCGCAGCCAGGTCACCCTGAGCAAGCGCCCCGGTGACGGCCATATCTTCGCCTTCAGCGCCGTCAGCGATATCACCCAAAGCAAGATCACGGAATCCATCCTCTCCAATATCGTCGTCAACCAATTTGACTACATCGCCTGCATCAACGAACAGACCGGCCAGGTCGAGCTGCTCATTGAAAACGGCCATAACATGGATAACGGGATTTCTTCCATCCGGGTCCATTCGGATTACGATGAAGACGCTCTTTTGTACGCCCAGCAATACGTCATCCCCCAGGAGCGGGAAAGCCTCATGGCCTTCATGAAGCTGGATCAGGTGATCAAGGGCCTGAAAAACGCCGAACGCTACTCCGGCTCCGCCACGGTCCGGAACAACGAGGGCGAGCTCCTGAATAAACGCCTGGATTACTTCTACGCCGACCGGGAGGGCGGCCTCATCGCTCTGGTGCGCACGGACTTCACCGAAATCCAGCGGCACCAGCTGGAACAGGAGGAAGCCCTGCGGGCGGCCCTGGCCACGGCGGAACAGGCCAGCGCGGCCAAATCCGAATTCCTGTCCCGCATGAGCCATGAGATCCGTACGCCCATGAACGCCATCATCGGCATGGATACCCTGGCGGCCCAGGCCATCGGCAACGACGAACGGGTAGCGGACTGCATCGGCAAGATCGGTTTGTCGGCGCGGTACCTGCTGTCCCTGATCAACGACATCCTGGACATGTCCCGGATTGAAAGCGGCAAGATGCTGCTGAAGAATGACCGCTTCCTGTTCCGCGAGCTCATCACCAGCATCAACACCATCATCTACAACCAGACCAAGGCCAAGGGACTGGATTACGAGTGCACCGTGGCCTCCGACGTGGACGAAGCCTATCTGGGGGATGTGATGAAGCTCCAGCAGGTCCTCATCAACATGCTGGGCAACGCAGTCAAGTTCACGCCCAGGGGCAAGGTCTCCCTGTCCGTCTCCAAGCTTTCGGTCAAGGGCGACCAGACCAACCTGCGCTTTGTGATCAGCGACACGGGCATCGGCATCAAGGAAGAAAACCTCAAGCGCATCTTCGGCGCCTTCGAACAGGAGGACACCACGGGAACCACGACCTTCGGCGGTACCGGTCTGGGCCTGGCCATCTCCAGGAATTTTGTGAACCTCATGGGCGGGACCATCCGCGTGCGCAGCATCCCCGGGGTGGGCAGCGAATTCACCGTCGACATCCCCCTGACCACCGACGACAGCCTGCCGGTGAAGCTGTCGCCGGATATCGACCTGGCCAAAATGGTGACCCTGGTGGTGGACGACGACCTGGTCATCTGTGAACAGACCACCGCCATCCTGGATGAGATGGGCATGGTCAGCGAATGGGTGACCGCCGGCCGGGAAGCCGTGGAACGGGTCAAAGCCAAGGCCCTGGAGTCATCCCACTACGACTTCATCCTCGTCGACTGGAAGATGCCGGAAATGGACGGCATCGAGACCACCCGGCAGATCCGCAGGATCGTCGGCCCCGACGTGACCATCATCATCATTTCCGCCTACGACTGGGAAGCCATTGAAGCGGAAGCCAAGGCCGCCGGCGCCAACCTGCTCATCACCAAGCCCCTGTTCCGCACCACCCTGGTGTCGGCCTTCCAAAAGGCCAAGGAACACAGCATCGACATCAAGCCGGAGGATTACAACTACGACTTCACCGGCAAGCGGGTGCTGGTGGCGGAAGACAACCAGCTCAATTCCGAAATTGCCAAGGGACTGCTGGAAAGCCGCCACTTCAAGGTGGAAGTCGCCCCCAACGGCCTCAAGGCCACGGAAATGTTCGTCCAGGCCCCGGCCCATTATTACGACGCCATCCTGATGGATATCCGCATGCCCCTGGTGGACGGCCTCCAGGCCACCACCAACATCCGCCACTGGGATAAGGAGGATGCCCTCACGGTGCCCATCGTCGCCATGACGGCCAACGCCTTTGACGAGGATGTGGAAAAGAGCAAGGCCGCGGGCATGAACGCCCACCTGTCCAAGCCCATCGAGCCCCAGATCCTGTTCAGCACGCTGCACCGGCTGATCTATACCGAATAAACGCGCCATACGCCAAGAGGCCGGACTTTCGTCCGGCCTCTTGGCGTATGCTTTCTCATTTAATTGACCAATCCTGCCACGTCTCTTTCCCTTACAAAAAGGCTGTGGAACTGGGGCACGCCAAACATCTGGGTGAAATGCCCGCACTTGCACAGGAACAGGTAGTAGATGTTGAGGCCGCAGCCCGTCAGGGTTTCAAAATTGCCCTGGCCCTTGGCCAGGATCACGTCTGCGCCGTACAGGGCCTCCCGGGCCGCGCCGTCCAGATAGTCCAGGCTGGTTCCCGGTACGTCCGAGCCGTTGCCCAGCACCTGGAAATCCTGATCCAGCCCAAGGGCCCGGGCATCGGCCACCGTCACATCGTTGGCCGCCGTCTGGCTCTTGACGATGATGGTCACTGCCAGATCCGGGTACAGCTTTTTCAATTCCGCGAGCATGAGCCGGTCCAGCACCACCTCGCCGCAGTTGTCCGTCAAAAGGACCAGGCTCCGGGCCCCGGCCAGATCCGCGGCCAGCTCTGCGTAAACCCGGGGATCCAGTTCTTCATCCAGGGATTTTTCCAGCAGCTCCTTCAATTTTTCCGGGTCGATGGTGTCCAGTACCGCCATGTCGATGTAATTGCCGGCCCGGGCGATTTTGATGGCAAGCTCCAGGGGATCCGCCGCCTTCTTGATATGGGCTTCCATGTCCGGTGCCAGCCCGGCCACCAGGGCATTGTGCTCCTTCTTGGCCGCCTCGTACATCGGCCGGTCGTCCACCTTCCAAAAGGCACGGTGACGGTCCGCAATCTTTTTGTTGTAAACCGGCGCTGTGACGTCCTCCGTCAGAAACAGCTCCAAAAGATCGCGGGTGTAGGCCAGCCGCTCGGCATTGGGTGCCTGGTCCGGGATCCGCCCCACTTCCTTCCCCAGCAGGCAGGTGATGCATTCAGGATGGATTTTCATCCCCACCCCTCCTTCCATTTACATAATGGGGATATTATACCACATCAAAGATAATGATCTCTATGGGAATTGAAATTCCGGACAATTTTCCCAATGGAGCGGCAGGCCTCGGGACAGCTTACCAGGACCGGCAGGGCCTTGAACAGTATTCAGTCTTTTATATTGATTCATCTCCACAACCGCGTTATAATAAAACCATAAAAATCCATCGGAGGTGGCATGATGCCGGGAAAAACAGTGATGCAGGGCGGCAAACGGGACGAGATCATCGATGCCGCGCTGAAATTGTTTTTTGAACGGGGCTACGAAGCCACCACTGTCCGCATGATCCAACGGGCGGTGGGCAGCGAGGTCGGCCTCTTCTATTATTATTTCAAGAACAAGGACGACCTGTTCGACAAGGTTTTGGACCGTTTTTTCTCCCAATACGAAGCGGATTTCGCCCGCATCGTGGCCCGGGGACGACGCAATCCCTGCCGGGCCATGGAGGATTTTTTTGAGTACATGGAGGCGGAAACCATCAAATTCCGGAGGCAATACGCGACCAACATGCACCGCACCATCCGCTGGGCCATCCGGGAGCACAGCCTCACCCTCATCGAGCCCCACCTCCGGGAGATCGTCGCCATCCAAAGCGAATACTACGGCGTGCGGCCGGCCCTGGAACCGGACGTGGCGGCCCTGTACCTGACCCACGGCGTGGGCAGTGCCATCCTCCACGCGGATCAGGACAAATATTTTGACCTGCGGGATGAGATCAAGCGGGGCACCAGCCTGATCATGGCCATGCCCGCTGAGGGTCAGGAGCTGCGGATTCCCTGTCCGGCCGGGCCGGAGGACATCCCCCGGTGGATGGACCTGCTGGAAACCGTCCGGGAGGACTTCCCTGGCCTGGACAGGGATGAGCACCGGCGGATTTTGGCGGACCGCGCGGCCAAGGGGGAAGCCTGGGTCATCCGCAGCGGCGGAGAGCTGGCCGCGGCCATGGTCTTTTCCCATGAGCGGACCGAGCTGGAATTTCTGGCCGTCCGCCCGGATTTCCGCCGCCGGGGCCTGGCCGGCCGTCTGGTGGAAACCATGGCCGCCGGATTTCCGGTGGGGACGGTGGTCACCGTGACCACCTTCCGGGAGGACGACCCCAGGGGCGCGGCGTCCCGGGGCTTCTACCGCCGCCTGGGCTTTAACCCCGGCGCCCTGGCCACCCTCTTCGGCTATCCCTGCCAAACCCTGACCCTGACGGTGGCCGACGGCACCCCGGTCCCGCCCCACCCACCGACATCCGGCCACGCCCATTCCACAAAGGAGGTACCCCATGGAATTTGAACTGGCAACATTAAACGGCGATCTGATTCAAAAACAGGCGGCGGGTGACATCCTCGCCCTGAATGACGGGACCGGCGCCTTCGGCCTGAGCCTGACGCCGGAGCAGGCGGGCCGTCTGGTGGCCACCCGCACCGACGCCCTGACCCAGACCGGCCGCATCGAGTTCGGCAGCGGCGTCATCGGCAAGCTCATCCGGGCCTTTTGCGACTCGCCCTACATCACCCAGCGCAGCTACGAGGAAACCCTCCACGACCTGGTGGAAATCTTCTACGCCTGCAAAAACGAAACCGGGGACCGCATCGGTGACGACGACCTCATCGCCTTGATGAAGGCCGCCTTTGACGGTCCCTGTGCCGGGTCGGTGGAGCTGCTGGCCGGTCAGTCCGCCTACGAGCTGGCCCGGATGGCCGGCGGCGCCTACGGCGCCGGCCTGGGCCGGGAAGCCGCCCCCGACGCCGCTCCGGCGGATGCCCTGGACGACAGTGAAACCCCGGCGGGAGGTCGCCATGAGTGATCTTCAACGCCGCCGCCTCATCCGTCCCGCCAGCCTGAACGGCAGCCACTACCTCCTTTCCCTGCTGGAACAGGGACAGCGCTGCGGCCTGCTTACCGACGACTGGATCACCGCCTTCCAAATGGACTGCGTCGCCCTCCTGCCCCGGCTGGTGGAACGCAGCACCCAGGGTGCCAGCAGCTCCGTCCCCGTGGAACAGGGCCGCTCCCTCATGGCCTCGGTCTTTTACGCCATCGGCCTGGAGCTGAAGGCCTGTCCTTCTCCGGACGATGCCATCGACGCCCTGAAGGCGCGTCCGGCAGCCAGCCTGCACGCCGACGGCCTGGCCCGGATCCGCCGGCGGGTCCTCGTCGCCCGGCAGATGCACCGCCACCTGAAGCACGAGCTGTTTGAAACCCCCAACGTGTTCTACCGCGCCACCGCCGTGGCGGGCATCGCCGGCTTCTTCAAGCTTTACGACCCCGAGCTGGGCGCCCAGGAGATCCACATCACCGCGGACTACCCGGTGTTCGTCCCCGTGCCGGACCTGGAGGGCATCGAGTTCATCGAGCGCTACCTCCAGCATCTGATCTGTGAAAACCGCTTCCTGCTGGGGTTTGCCCCGGACACCGTCCACCACCTGCTGTGCGGCGCCGGTGCCGGTTATGCGGACACCCCCATGAACCTCTACGAGCCGGTCCTCACCACGGCCCTGGGCTGCGTCATCACCCACCGGCCCATCCGGGAGCTGCGCCTGGATCCCTTCGCCCAGGATGAACTGCGTCACGCCCTGGGCGGTTTGGCCCCGGCCTGGATGACCACGGCCCTGGGCAAGGCCCTGGACGCCCTGCTGAAGACCTTCCCCTGCACCGGCAGTTTGAAGGCCTACCTGAAGGCCAGCCTCCCCGGCATCGCCGCCCGGGTCAACGCCGCGGCGGCCACCGGCCACCTGGAAAAGGCCTTCCCCACCATCGCCTACCCCGAGGGCCAGCCCCAGTTCACCCTGTCCTACGGCACCCGGATGGACCACCGGGCCTTTGCCGGCCTGATGAAGACCATCCGCGCCTGTGACACAGCGGAGGAAAAGGCCGACGCCATTACCGGCGACATCCGCTCCTTCATCGACCTGCTGGAAATCCTCCAGGACTGCGGCCTGGACTCCGACGAGCTGACGGTGGTCCTGAACCGCCTGCCCCTGGCGGCAGTAGCCGCCCTGATCAAGCACTTCCCCAGCGACGAGTTTTTGTCCCGGGACGGGGAGATGGACCTGTACGCGGCTCTGCACCAGTTCCAGGAGGCCCTGCCCCCAGACACGAAGCGCCAGCTGGACCGGGCTGTGGAATTGATCCGGTTCGAATAACCCCGGAATCCCGCCTCCCACGTAAAAAAGCCCATCACCAAGGTGGTGGGCCTTTTTGCGCGTACATGCATTTCAATTATTCACCGAAATCCCGGCGGCCAGCTCCGCCAGCAGTCTCTCCCGGTCAAAGGGCTTGGCGATGAAGCCATCCATCCCCGACGTCTGGAACCGCTTTGAATCCCTGTCCAGCAGGTCCCCGGACATGGCGATGATGGGTACCGACTGCCCGTCGGACCGGGGCAGGGCCCGGATGGCCTGGGCCGCCCCGTAGCCGTCCATGACCGGCATGTGGAGATCCATGAGGATGGCGTCGTAGTAACCCGCGGGGTGGCTCCGGAACAGCTCCAGCCCCGTCTGTCCGTCGGGGGCCGCTTCCACCTCCACCCCCGCGTCGGCCAGGAGGATGGCCGCGATTTCCGCGTTCATCGCGTAATCCTCGCAGAGGAGGACCCGCCGCCCGGAAAGGACCGGCAGCGGATCGGGCTTCGCTTCAGTTGCCGCGATACCCCCTTCCCCCACCAGAGGGACCGGCAGGTCCACGGTGAAGGTGGTTCCCCGGCCCACGGCGCTTTCCACACGGATGGTCCCCTTCATCAGGTCCACGATGCGCTTGACGATGGCCAGGCCCAGGCCGGTCCCTGTCACGTTGCGGGCCTCAGGCCGCATCTCCTGGGCAAAGGGCTCGTACAGATTCTCCAGGAAATCCGCGCCCATGCCGATGCCGTCGTCCGAAACGATGTACCTCCGGCTGCACCCGTCCTCCGGCGGGTCGATGACCGCCACCTCGTAGCGCACAGTCCCTCCCGGCGGCGTGTACTTGACCGCGTTGGAAAGCAGGTTCAGGATCACCTTCTGCAGCTTGAGCCGGTCCACCCGGACCCACCCCCGGGGAAAGCGCTCCACCTCGGCCACAAGGTGGATGCCCCGGTCCCTGGCCACCGGCCGGATGACCTCCAGCACCGTCGCGCCCAGCTCAGCGCTGTCCACGATTTCCGGCTCCAGCACCATCTTGCCGCTCTCGATCCGGGACAGGTCCAGGGTATCGTTGACCAAATCCAGCAGAAGCTCCCCGGAGCGCTTGATCTTCTTCAGGTAATCCTGCTTCTTCCCGGCGTCGGCCTCTTCCAGTGCCGCGTCGGTATAGCCGATGACCCCGCCCAGCGGCGTGCGCAGGTCGTGGCTCATGTTGGACAGGAAGGAGGACTTGGCCCGGTTGGCCCGTTCCGCCTCCCGCCTGGCCGCCTGGATTTCCGCGACCTGCTGCTGGTTGCGGGTGTAAGCCGCGCTGGCGTCCGAACGCACGGCGAGGATGATCCCCGCGTCCCTGTCCAGCCAGCTGTAATGGAGCTGCTTGCACAGGAGCCGCCCGCCCTCCCTGCGCAGGTAGGAAACAGTGTGGGTCCCATGGCCCTCCAGCCCCGCCAGGATCCCCGGCAGGGCCGTGGCCGCGTAAAACCGCTCCGCCTCATCGTCGTCGACGAAATGATCGCGCACGTAGGCCAGGCCCTCCGTGTAGGACAGCGGCGTCCGCAGCTTTCCAAAAGCCACATCCGGTGATTTCCGGATGAACTCAAAGGTGTTGGTGTCGGCGTAGATCAGCCCGATGTAATCAAAGGCGATGGAGGCGATGAAGTCCATGACCTCATCCGTCTGCTTCTGCCAGGTAATGTCGTAGGCGTAGAAGAAGCCCTCCATGTCCCCGGAGACCGGCATGATGTAGGTGTGGACGATCAGGGAGATCCACAGCGGCGGCCCATCCGGGACGGCCCGGCGGTACCGGGCGGTGGTGCGCATCCACCCCTGCTTGTAGCGGTCCATGAGATTGGCCCGGCTCAGGGTCCGGCGGAGGGAATTCCCCTCCCCACTCGACCAGGCGGCGGCCACGAAATCCGCGACGGCCTGGTCGTAGGTCTGGCCGGGGACCATATTGTACAGCCCGTCCTGCTTGGCGGTGTATTCCATGATCACGTTGGCCGTCAGGTTGAAGCGCCCCTTGGCCATGAGGTTGTACTCCCTGTTTTCCCGCAAATGCTTCTGCTCCTGGGCGTAGCGTTCCTCCGCCTTCTTGTCCGCCGTGATATTCTGGCCGATGGCGAAGGCCCGCTTCTTCTGGGTGACCGGGTCGGTGATCACCGTGTAGATCACCCGCTCGCAGCGGGGCTGGATCCCCGGCCGTCCCTTGTACCACACCTCACAGGTCGCATCCCGCCCCGCGTCCACTTCCCGGTACATCTGCAGCATTTCCGCCATGCTCCGTTCATCCACGTAGGCGGCCAGCGCATCAGGCACGTTTTCGATCACCATTCCGTAGCCGAAGCGCTCCGCTTCTTCCCGGGTCACCGGATGGTCGGACATGCGGATGGTGTGGGTGTCGATGTCGTACTCCCAGACGATGAGGCGGGCAGCGCTCACCGCCTCGGAAAAGAGCTGGCGGCTCTCGGTGAGGGACACGTTTTGACGGTCGATTTCGTCCATCCCCGAATAATGGTGGAAGAACAGCAGGGAGCCATCCTCCAGCACCCGGGCATTGCCCCGGATGGACACCCGCTTGAAGCCCCCCGCCGTGAGGATCCGGCAGTTGACCACATAATCATCCCCGGGATGGGAAAAGGCCCGGGCATCCTCCGCCTCCACCCGTTCCAGATCATCCGGGTGGATCAGGGTCTCCGGCGCCTCGTTCATCTGCTTCCGGATCCACGACCTGTCCCGCTGGACCAGCCGGCACATGCCGTCGGAAATCAGCACCACCTGGAACACCCCCGCCGTAATATGCAGCACGCACAAGGGAATGGGGAGCCCTTCGAGGGCCGCACGCTGCTCTATCGAGAATATTTTTTTCATTTCTTCCATCGTATTTTACCTCCAGATAACTGGCAATGATTACAGTTTACCATATAATTGCAGAATGTTTAAGGCCTTTTCACAATAATTCCTGACGGACCGGCAAGCCGGCCAGCCGGGTGACGTTTTTTATGGAAGAAATGGAAAAATGGGCCCGAAACCATGCGGCGCGGCTGTGCGATGCCGTTGAAAATCGGGGCGCACTGAAAGAAAGCCTCTTGCCAGCGCCCCCATAATGTGCTACCCTATTCCTGCGAAGATAAAAACACGTCCCGGTAGGTAGTCCGGGAGTTCTGGCCGCCTGAATGGCTCCGGGATCAGTAACCTGCCTCCTTGGTTGTCCCTTCTCCGTGAACTATTCTTTTTACAGGAGGGACAGCATCATGTCACACACAGCGATCAGCCTGACCGTTTTATTCGAGGACCCGTTCTGGGTCGGCTTCTTCGAGCGGGAAGGCGGCGGCCGGTACGAGGTCTGCAAGGTCACCTTTGGGGCGGAGCCCAAGGATTACGAGGTATACGCCTACATCCTCAGCCATTGGCACCGGCTGGTATTCAGTCCTGCCATCCCCTCGGAAGAGCCGGAAAAACGGCGGATCAATCCCAAGCGCAGGCAGCGCCAGATTGAACGCCAGACCGCGTCCCGGGGCGTGGGGGCCAAGGCTCAGCAGGCCTTGAAGCTCCAGCACGAGGCCTGCAAAACCCAGCGCCGGATCATCACCCGGGAAATGAAGGAAGCGGAAAAAGAGCGCCAGTTTTCCCGGAGGCAGGAAAAGCGCAGACAGAAGCACCGGGGACATTAACCCCCGGTGCTTTGCTTTTATATTAACAAATCAATAAAACCCCTTGCTCATCCCCCTGGGTCATGATGTAAACTATAGCCATGAAAAGGCAGCCTTGTCTGCCAAAAGGAGGGTTCACCGTGAACGAAAACAGTAAAATGATGATGTATCTGGTTCTGGCCTTTGCCATGGCCTGGATTCTGCAGGGAATCACCATCGCCCTGGGGCAGCCTGCCCTGAGCACGGCGCTGCTGGCCGTCAGCATGTACGCGCCACTGATGGCGGTGCTCATCGTCCACCGGGGGCTGGGGACGGCCAAAACGGGCATCGGATGGAAGCCCCGGCTCAAGGGGCATTTCCGGTATTACCTGGCCGCGTGGTTCGGTCCGGCCGTTTTTTCCGCTGCTGGGGCGGCCCTGTATTTCATCCTGTTCCCCCAGCAGTTCGACCCGGCCATGGGGTTCCTTCTTAGCCAGATCCCCGCGGGGACGGCTCTGCCCATGCCAATGGGTACCCTGATGGCCCTCCAGATTGCCGGTTCCGTCATCGCTGCGCCCTTGGTCAACACGATCTTCGCCCTGGGCGAGGAAACGGGCTGGCGGGGCTTCATGACCCCCTGGTTCTGCCAAAGGCTGGGAAACCTGAAGGGTAAGGTCCTCTCCGGTGTCATCTGGGGCGTTTGGCACTGGCCCCTGATCATCTTTTCCGGGTACGAATACGGCACCGGCTACGCCGGGGCGCCTTGGACGGGCCTGCCGGCCATGTGCCTGTTCACCGTGGTGCTGGGCATCGCCCTGTGCTGGGTGTACGAAAAAACCGACAGCATCTGGGCGCCGGCCCTGATGCACGGCGCCGTCAACGCCGTGGCAGGGCTGGGGCTATACTTCACCCCGGCAGGGACCACCCATTACCTGCTGGGCCCCACCCTGGCGGGAGTGGTCGCCATCCTGCCCCTGGCCCTGTGGGTGGCGGTCACCCAATGGAAAGATCGGGCAGGCGCCAGGTGATTAATTCACCTGCCGGGCTCCCGTCGGAAGGACAGGGAAGGCGGCAGCTTAATCCCAAGCGCAGGCAGAGGCACCGGGAGGCATTGATGATGACGCCGGTGTTTGGCTTTAATATGAATAAATCAATAAAAATCCCTTGCTCATGACCCCGGGTCATGAGCTAAACTAATCCCATAGGAGGTGAAAGACCATGTCCATTTACACCACAGGAGAGCTGGCCGGGCGCTGCGGCGTTTCCGTGCGGACGGTCCAGTTTTACGACAAGAAGAATTTGCTGAACCCGGTGGGCCGCAGCGAAGGAGGCCGCCGCCTTTACGACGACGCCAGCGAGGAGCGGCTCAAAACCATCCTGCTGCTGAAGGCCCTGGGGCTGTCCCTGGAGGTCATCGGGGAAATTCTCACAAGCGGCCACCCGGCAGAAACCCTGGAGCTCCTCCTCGATGCGCGCACCCAGGCCCTCGCCCGGGAAATCGAAGAGAAGCAGCGGCAGAAAAAAATCGCGGCAGCGCTTAAAAACGCCATCCGCGATTCCGGTGAGCTTCCTGTTAAATCCATCCAGGACATGGAAGAAATGATGAAAGGTCGTAACCAAATGAAAAAAACTTACGCGACGATGCTCGGCGCCGGTATCCTCATGGACGCGGCGGAAATCAGCACCCTGGTCCACTGGATCCGGACCGGTGACTGGAAGCCCTTCGCCGTCACCATCCCCGGGGTGGCCGCCGCGGCCGCCGCCCTGGTGCGCATGTACTACCGGGACACGGTGTACATCTGTCCCCAATGCCATGAAAAGTTCAAGCCGGAAATGAAGGAATTCTTCTTTGCCCGGCACACGGCCAGGACCCGCCGGCTCACCTGTCCCCACTGTGGGTACCAGGGCTTCTGTGTGGAAACCTATTCCGATGGGGCTCAAAAAATGAAAGAGGCGGTTACAGAACCACCCCTTTCCTGACGGCTTTTACATTTTTATCAAACGCCATCCGCCTGGGTGGCGTTTTCCCGGTATATCTCCGGATCCATCATCGGCGCGTCCAGAATGGCCTGGGTCTCTGGGGAGATGCCACCGTCCCTCTTGTACTCGGCCCCGGCTTTCTTGACGGCAGCCAGGTAAGGCGCCGTCCATTCCCCGGCATTTTCCTCCCCTAAAAGAGGGGATTCCGGGCACAGGATCATCGGCCGCTTCCCGCCGAAGGAGCGGTTGAACTGGAAGATCAGCCCGTCAAAATTCCCTTCCCGGTCCGGGAAGCCGGCCCCGGCGATGAGCATGGACGGAATGGGCCGGTCAATGCGTTCAGGATGGGTGGTGTAGCCGTCCGGTCCCAAAATCATGGCGGGCATCGCCAGGACGAACAGCCGGTCGATGATCACCTTGCAGGGGGCGGGCAGGGAAAAGAAATACATGGGCGTGGACCAGATCACCAGGTCCGCCGCCAGAATCTTTTCCAGAATCGCAGGCATGTCGTCTTTCTGGATGCAGACCCCATTGGTCTTCCCCCAGCAGGCGAAACAGCCCCGGCAGGGTCCCACCTTCACCTTCATCGCATCGATGATTTCAGCTTCCTCTTCCATCCCCTCCAGAAAGGCCCGGGTCAGGTGCATGGTATCGCTGCGCTCTCCCTTGGGTGAACCGTTTATAACGAGAATCTTCATTTTGAGTTTCCCCCTCCTTTATTCCAGAAGAAAAACCGTTCAATGAGGCCGCCTGCCACCAGGATGATCCAGCTCCAGGCCCAGGCTTTGGCCAGAAAACTGACCGCCAGATACACCACGGCGATGATCACCCCAAAAATATACATCCTAATGCTTTGCTGATTCCTGTCATACCGACTCATGATACTACCTCCTTATATGTCCTATTGAATAGGAACAACCACAGTGTTGAACCCCAGAGCGAAACGGTAATCCGTCCCCTCGATATCCGTCGCCGCGTTGAAGGGCTTTCCGCCGTAGCGGATGCGGATGGTCGTCACCCCGTCTATCTCAGCGATGCGGATATCGAAGGAGCGCTTGTCCGTTTCCGGCCCCTGGTGGATGATGTTGCGGGCCACCCGGGTGGTCCGGTCCACGATGGGGGGCTCGACCCGGGTCCTGAGCACCTCATTGAACAGCTCCAGAGAATGCTCAGTGTAAAACACCGACACGTCCGCGTACAGGGTGATTTCATCAAACTCTTCAGGCAGCATGAGAAAATTGTTGATATTGAAGGGATTCTTCTTCGTGCGGACAGCCACGATGACGAAGATGGAGGCCAGGGCCAACCAATCGGCAATCAGCTGGGCGACCCACACGCCGTTCAGCCCCATGGTGGAGGACAGCAGGAACAGAAGGGGCACGTAGAAGATCAGGGTCTTGGCCAGCACGATGTAATTGGCAAAACCCGTGTGCTTGGTACTCTGATAGGTATACATACTGATGTAGAACAGTTCCAGGGACACAAAGTAGCCGGCCAGGTAGTGGGCCGCCGACACAGCCGCCGACGCAGCCGCAGCGTCCTTCACCCCAAAGGCCCCGGGCAGACCCGGCGCCATAATGAAGATCCCCACCGAACACACCAGAGAAACAATCACGCCGCTTTTGACGGCGATTGACAGGGAGTCATGCATGGAGCGCCGGTCCTTTTCACCGTAAAACAGGCCCAACAGCGAGGTCAGGGTGTAGCCGAAGACCATGACCACGATGGTCAGCAGGGAGTTCACATTTTCCGACACGCCGGAACCGGTGACCGCCGCCACCCCGCCCACGGAAAGGAGCACCCGGTTGTGGATGATGGTCCGCAGGGCGGTCCACAAAAAGGTGATGGCGTTGGGCATCCCTGTGAGCAGGATGACACCCAGCAGGCTGACTTCCTGCCGCCAGGGAACGAACTTCAGTGTACAGTATTCCTTCTTGAAATGGAGCAGGCACACCCCAAACCCCAGCAGGGAGCTGATGCCCGTGGTCAGGGACACCCCGATGATGCCCACATTCAGCACAGCGCACAGCAAAATGTCCAGGGCGATCTTGGAGACAGCCACCACCACCGTGGCCAGGAAGCCGATAGGCGGCGACCCATCCAGGCTGATGAAGCTCATGAGCACGTTGAAGAGCAGCACACAGGGCATGCTGATGCACAGCCCGGCGATGTAGTCCGCAGTCATGGCGATGAGCTTGGGATCGCTGGCCCCCAGGGCCTGGATGATGGGCTCCCTGAACAGGAAGATGGCAATCCCCAAAATCAGGGATACCCCGAAGCCGATCTTCACCGCCAGGGTAAAAATCACATTGGTCTTTTCATGCTCTCCCTGACCCACGAACTGGGAACAGGTAGTCGCGCCCCCAAGAGCGAAGATCATGAAGGTCATGGTAGACAGCAGGTACACCGGGTTGGCCATGGAGATGGCCGAAATCGCCGTCTCCTTGATGAAATTCCCGGCAATGATGGAATCAAAGACCACCCCCACCGTCGAGGCCAATATCCCCATCCCGCACAGCTTGAGGAATTTCCAATACACCTTTTTTATGGTGTAATCCTGGGTTTTAACATAAGTTTTCTCTCGATCCGAAGCCACTGTACTCACATCCTTTCATATTTATCAATTATTGGAATCGATTGGAATTGATAAGTACAGTATAGCCCGTTTTGAACGATGCACCATTATCCAAAGGGTGAATCGCCCTTAAATAATTTTTTTCACCTGGGCCATTCGGATAGCCGCCACCTTGCCGGAAACCCCCAGCTTGGCGTAAACTGAAATCAGATGCTTCTTCACCGTGACCTCCTTGATGCCCAGCTTGGCCGCGATCTGCTTCTGGGTCAGCCCCTGGGCCGCTTCGGCCAGGACCTCCCGCTCCCTGGGGGACAGAGGGGCTTCCTGCTCAGGCTTCACGCAGTTGGACCGGCATTCCTCCCGATTCTCGCACAGGGCGATGATTTTTGCGAGGAATTCCTGCGGCTCCTCTCCCCGGCGGTGCAGGGCCCGGAGGATGGGCAGGATCTCCCGTGCATTTTCCGCAAAGGGCAGCCGGATGCCATCGAGCTCGGCCTCCGCCACCGCCTGGGCCATGGCCGTCCGGGACGGCCCATCCATCATGAGCCGCCTCTGGACCACGGACTTGAGGATCAGCGCCGACAGCCGGATGAGCTGGCTGTGGTGGACCTGGTGGTGCCCCAGCTCCAGCACGATCTCACATTCCGACAAAGCGATGGCCGCGTTGCCCATGAGGGCCGCCAGCCTGGCCCGGATCAGATTGCCCAGGCCCATGCTGCCCATAAGCCACCCGGATTTCCCCTTGCGCTCGGCAAAGACCTCCGGAACCTTTTCCGGCTGGCCGATGGCCGTGTACAAAAAACCTTCGGACAGCAGGGTCACCTGGCGGTAAACCATCGTATAATCCTTCACCCGGCTCTGGCCCTGGAGGGCGTTTTCCGCCGTACCGCGGATCTTCTCCATCCAATCCATGGCGCCGATGTAATCCCCCTGGTAAATGGCCCGGCGCATCAGGGTGAATTCCGCCGACATCTCCAGAAAATACTGCTGCTCCTCCTGGGCGGCAGCAATGGCCCCCACGGCAAAGCGCTCCGCCTCCACCATCTGGCAGCGGACCAGGGCGGCCTCCGCCTGGATCAGCCGGTCCATGCCGTGGCCGAAGCCGGGCACGATGTGCTCCAGGGGGCAGGCCATACCTCCCGGACGACCTTGTTCAGGGTCCCAGGCTTCTGGTACTCCAGGTACATGAACATGGGCATACCGAAGGTGATGGGATCCGACGCGGTCATGACATCGGCGAAATCCCCTGCCAGGACCTCCAGGGCTTCCTGATAGTGGGCATTCCAATTTCCGTCCCCGTTAAATCCCAGGGAAGTCCGGATCAGGATGAGGTTTCCCAGAATCACATTGCGTCCCGGGAAATCCCGTTCCTGGCAATGAGCGTCGATGGCTTCCAGGATGGCCCGGCCGGTCTGGGCGTATTTTTCCCGTCCGGAGGTCAGCAGGCGGAAGGCCACGTGGGTGAAGCTGAAGGGATAGGTCGTCCACAGGGTATCCGGCTCCCGGCTCACCACCTCGTAAAGCATGTCCTCCATGGTGTACCGGCTCCAGTTGTACCCCGGCGCGTTCAGCGCGTCAAACATCTTTTCCACACAGCCCGCCTCGTCAAAAAATTCCAGGGCTTCCTGATAACGCCGGTGCGTCAAATACCAATGGGCCGCCCGCTCACAAAAATCCCGCTGTCCCTCGTCATCGGGGCAGCGCGTCATCAGATAGCGCTTGAGCAGGGTGTGGAAGTGGTAACCCCCCTGATCGTCCCGCACGATGAAGGCGTTCTCCCGTTCCATGGCCTCCAGGATTGCCACGATGCCACGGTTTCCCGTGGCCTGGACCGCCAGGGATTCATCAAAATCCGGCAGCACCGACAGCCGTGCCAGCATCTCCCGATCCTGAAAGTCGAAGCCCAGCAGGAAATTTTCATCGAACATCTGGTTGATGGGCCTTATCTGATAATCGATGCGGCTGTGGTGGTAGGCCTCGCACAGGAAATAAAGGATGGCGATCCATCCCCCGGAATTCCGCTGGATTTCCGAGACGATTTCCGGAGCCAGGTCGATACCCCGCATGGCCAGGTACCCCTGGGTTTCCTGAAGGGTGAAGGCCAGGGTCTGGCCGTCCAGGATCTGGCACAGGCCCTTGGACTCCCAGGTGCGCACCTTGAGGGGCGGCGTGGTCTGGGTGAGGAGGACCAGGTGGAGGTTGTCGATTTCCTCAAAAACCAGGGTCCGGACCCATTCGTAAAAAGCGCTTTCCGGACCGAAGCACTGGCAGTCGTCGATGACCAGGTACAGGGGCGACGGCGTCCGTTCCCGGATGATTCCCGCCGCCTGGGCCATTTCCTGGGCGTCCCGGGGCATGCCCAGGGGACGGAGGGCCCGGGCCAGTTCGGGCAGCACCGGCTGCAGGGCAGTGCACAGGGCCTCCCAAAACACGGACTCTTCCGGCCCCATCACATTCACCCACACCGCCGGCAGGTCTTCATTTTTTAAAAAATGCCGGACGGTGGTGGTCTTGCCGTACCCCGTGGATGCGATCAGCAGGGTCAGGGGATATTCCGCCATGGCAGACAGGATGGCATCGATCCGCTTGCGCTTATAATAAGACCGTCGTTTCATCTTCGTTACCTCCGCGTGAAAGTTCACCGTGAATTTCAAGGCCATTGTACCACGGGATTTTTGAGTTTGCCATTAAAACACAGCGGCGCAAAAGCGCCGGCTGTGTATAAAAATCTTCAAATGCAGTCCTACCGCGCATCCTTCTCCACCCCTTTCAGGATGATGATGCACAGCACCAGGAACACCAGGATGAACAGGCCCATGACGCCCCAGGCGTGGGTCACGTGGGCCGCAGTGGCTGTAAAGGCGGCGTCGGCCTCGTGGGGCACCATGGGAAATGCTTTCTGAACCATCAGCTCCAGGTCGTTGAGCCTCGCCGTGCTGCCCATGGCCTCCATCCCCCATTTGCTCACTGTAATGACCGAGACCTTTTTGGCGTTATCGCTCAGGGCAAAGTAGACCCCGCTGAACACCATCTGGACGGCGATGACCACAGGCGCCACCAGGATGGCCACTTCGCTGTTGCTGGAAGCAGCAGAAATAACCATGCCCATGAGGTCGGAAACGTACACCACCAGAAATAAACTGATGAGGTATTCCCAGAATCCGCCGTGGATCACCAGGCCCCCGGTGGGAAAATCCATCTGTGTCCAATAGATGACCATGTAAATGGTGCTCTGGGCCAGACAGATGAAAAGCTGGAAGGCGGCCAGGGCCGTCACGTAGGAGACCAGCCGCATATTGGTCATGTATTCCCGCTTGATGATCCTGCGCTCCTTGCAAATGGCGAAAAGGGAATTGAACATACCCAGATAGATGGCCACGCTGATGATGGCGTAGATTGTGCCTTCGGTATCCTCATAATTATCCATGAATTTTTCCCGGCAGACGATGACCACCAGCGTGCCGATGACCACGGGGACCAGGAGGCTGGAAATGAGCTTCTTCTTATCCCTGAAAAACAATTCCCCATTGCGCAGGAACAGCGTGGCGAACTGGCTCAGGATCCCTGTTTCACTGCGCCTCATCCCACACCTCCTTCCAGGGCGAAGGACCGCTTGTACCGGCTGGCGTAATACGCCGTCCTCTCCCGCACCAGAGGGTAGACATCGGTGATATCCGTCACGCCAAAGGCGGCCAGCGCCCCCATCGGACTGCCGAAATAGCAGGCCCTGCCCCCCGGGCCGATAAACAGCAGCTTGTCGAACAGATCGATATTCTTGACCGTATTGGTGACGACGATGATGGTTTTGTTTTCCTGGTGTGCCAGCTTGTGGAGCTGATGGATCAGGTTGGACTCCATCTCCGGATCCAGACCGGCGGTGGGCTCATCCAAAAAGAGCAGCGGCGGATCGGAAATCAGCTCCGTAGCGATGCTGACCCGCTTGCGCTGGCCGCCACTGATCTTCCGCACGTCCGTATACTTGAGCTCCGCCTCCAGGTCCAGCATGCCCATGACCTGGTCGATGGCCGCCATGCGCTCGGTTTTGGAAACATCTTTGGGCAGGCGCAGCCTGGCGACGTATTTGAGCGTGCTCACCACGCTCAGGCCGTTCCGCAGCAGGTCGTCCTGAGGGGCGTAGCCGAACTGTTTCTTCAGCATCCGCTTGTGCTTGTACAGATCCACGCCGTTGAGGATCACCTTGCCGCCGGTGGCCTCCTCGCAGCCGATGACGCAGTTGATGAAGGTGGTCTTCCCCGACCCCGAGGCGCCCAAAACGGCCACCAGCTCCGAAGCGTTGATGTCCAGGTTCACATCGTCCAGGATGGTCTTCTTCCTCCCCCAGTGGCGGGCGTCACTGACCCGCCGGGTCAAGCCCCGGATGGACAGACGGCCGCCGGATTCAGACTGCATGTAAAACAGGACACCGCAGACCAGCATCATCTTGATGTGACCGATCATCAGCACATCCCCATCCGCAAGGCGGCAGGCGCCGCGGAGGGCCTTGCCGTTGACAATGGTGTCCCCCATGCCCTTCAGATCCTTATAATATAAAGCACCATACTCGGTGTAAAACTGCCCATGTTCCCGGGAAACAGAAACGCTGTGAATAACGACCTGACAGCGTTCCTCGTCCCGGCCGACGGTGACAGGGTCCTTCGGGAGGCCCAGGGGATAACTCATCCATTTCTGGTTGCTGTAATCCCCCGCGCAAAAGAGCATCAGGGCGCCTCTGCCCTGATACCCGGCTGAACCGGTGCCGCCCCCGCCGATGCACAGGGCAGCGCCGTCCTTCAGCGGACAGGGACTGTCCCCGCCAGTGATGCGCCGGCCGTCGATAATCGCGCCGCAGTCCCCGCCGTTCCGGTAAAACCACTGGCCCTGCCGGCAGACGAGGGTCCCGCGGCCGCAGGATGCGCCTTCCAAAGCCAGGATGAGGTCCACGGACTCCTGGCCGGCCCGGCCGATAATGTATTGATTTTTTTCAAGGGGAAGCACCCGGACTTCACGGGCTGCTTCTTCCAGGATGAGCAAGCTTGCATTGGCCATGACTTTTTCTCCTCCTTATTTTCGGTATTCACAGCACAGAAAAAACACCCTGCTGGATTCATGTTCCAGTATAGGGTTATCGAGCGTTTTTTCCTATTATCCAAAGGGTGAATTCCGAAAACAAAAAATAAAAAAATCGCGGCAGTGCCGGGGAACACCATCCGCGATTCCGGTAAACCTACTCCGACGGCTCCATGGCCTCCGCCGGCACGCCGAAGAACAGGGTCAGCACGAACCCCCCGGCGTAGGCCGAAAGCAGACCCAGAAGGTAGACCCACCACCGTCCGTCGGCGATGAGGGGGATCAGGGCCAGGCCGCTGGTGCCGATGGCTGTGGCCCCGGTGTGGCCGAAGGCCCCCAGCACGGCGCCGCCGATGCCGCCACCCAAGCAGGCGGTGATGAAAGGCCGTCCCAGAGGCAGGGACACCGTGTAGATCAGCGGCTCCCCGATGCCCAGCAGGCCCACCGGCAGGCTGGCCTTGATGCGGCGGCACAGGGCCGCGTTTTGCCGGCACCGCACCCACAGGGCCAGGGCCGAGCCCACCTGGCCGCCGCCGGCCATGGCCAGGATCGGCAGCAGCACCGTCTTCCCCGTCTCATTGATGAGCTCCACGTGGATGGGGGTCAGGATCTGGTGCAGGCCGAACATCACCATGGGCAGGAAAGCCGTCCCCATGACGAAGCCCGTCACGATGCCGCCGCTGTCAATGAGGAACAAAATGCCGCCTACCATCCCATTGGACAGCCAGCCCGCCAGGGGCATGACCAGGAAGATGGTCCCCAGGCTCACCGCCAGCAGGGTGAGGGTGGGCACCACGATGATGTCCAGGGACTGGGGGGTGACGCGGTGGAGCTTCTTTTCCAGCCAGCACAGGACCCACACGGCGAAGATCACGCCGATGATGCCCCCCTGGCCCGCCACCAGAGGCGCACCGGTGAGGAAATTATTCAGCTTGACCTTGGAGGCGTCCATCCCCGTCAGGTAGACCACCCCGCCCACCGTGCCCCCCAGGGCCTCGGAACCGCCCCATTCCCGGGCGGCGTTGATGCCGGTGAAGATCTGCAGGTAGGCGTAAAGCCCCTTCTGGATGATGGTCATCACCAGGGCCATCTGCTGCCAGCCCAGTCCGTTCAGGACCCCGGCCGTCACGTTGTTGGTGATGATCGCGCCGATGCCGCCGATGAGCCCGCAGCCCACAAAGGCCGGGATCATGGGGACGAAGATGTTGGCGATGGACCCCAGCACGGCCTTAATGCCGGTGGGGGCCTTTTCTTTTTGAGGGGATAGCGCCGGTTCCGTCTTGGGCGGTCCGCTTCCGCCCGACGGCCCCTCCTGGCACAGGGCCGTCAGTTTTTCCGCCGCCTGACCGACGATCCCCGGTCCCAGCACCACCTGGAAGGGCTGGCCGGGCACCACGCCCAGAACCCCCTCCACCGCCTTGAGTCCCGGAATGTCCGGGGCTTCACCGTCTTCCAGCTCCAGCCGCAGCCGGGTCATGCAGTGACCCACCGACCGGATGTTTCCCGGGCCGCCCAGCTTTTCCGCAATGGCCCTTGCCAAATCCTCCGCATCGCGCTTCATACGCTCACCCCCTTTTGAAATACCCCGGACAGCGGAGTCAAAGGGCCCCCTGTCCGATTGCACATGACTTCGTCAGCACCCGGCTTATTTGGCGACCACCCGGATCTGCAGCGCCTCCATGCGCCGGCCTTCCCCGGTGGTGCCCGCAACCTCGCCCTGGTCCGTCCATGCGCCCCAGCCCTTGTCCCGCATGTGGACCCGGTACTGGATCTTGTACTTGTCGGCGCTGCTGCCGCCAGCCCAGATCTGAATGGCCTCGATGCGCAGGTGCCGGCCCGTGGTCCCGACGATGGTGTTTTCCCCCACCACGTCGGACCATCCCAGATTCTGGACGTGCACCCGGTACGTCAGCTTCAGGTTGGCATCGTCATCGGTAATCTGGACGGCTTCCAGCTGCAGGCTCCGGCCCGTGGTGCCCAGGGTCCGGCCATCGGCATCCTGCTGATTGGTCGTGATCCAGCCCTGGCTCCAGCCGTAATTTTCGCCGTGGACCCGGAAAGTAATGTTTTCCAGGCCGGTGTCCCTGATTACGCCGGTAACGGTGACTGCCAGATCCGTCTTGATATCCGGAATGATGTACCAGCCATTGGCGTCAGCGCTCAGGGCCGTGCCCCCCGCGGACACCACCATGCCCGCGTCCCTGTAGCCCTCCGCAATGGCCACGGTGAAACGGAAATCGCCGCCGGTGATGACCGACAGGCCCGTCTGATCCGCGGCCGGGGTCACAGTGACCCCCTCTGCCGATGGCAGGGCGATGGTGTGGACCGCGGTGTCTGCCAGCGCCGCCGTGCGGGCATCCATCCTGTCCGCGTCACAGCCTGCCGTGGCCAGATAGGGAGGCGTGGTGCCGGCGTCGTCTGTCTTCCAGATCGTGGCGCCCCCGTCGGCAAACAGGCCGCTCAAATTGGTTTTGGCCCTGGCCCCCAGCATATCCGCCGCCTGGAGGCCATTCCGTCCGGACGTTATGAAGCCGTTGAGGCCCATGGCATCCCCGGCAAAATCCGCCGCGTAATAGGTCCCGGTAATCGCCGCGGGATCGGCCGAGCCCACAACGCCGCCCACCATGAGGCTGTGGTCCGCAAATTTCACATCGGCATCCACCAGGACCCGGCCCAGGCTGTAGGACCGGCTGATGCTGCCGCTGCCCGCGCAGGATCCCGCCACGCCGCCGAGACTGGCTTCATCCAGGGTTTCGGTCTGGGTGTAGCGCACAGTCCCCGTATTGGCGCTGTCCCGGATGGACCCAGGGCTGGCCCCGGCTACGCCGCCGGCCATGTTCCTGGTATCGCCATTGCCCGTGGCCGTCACATCCCCCAGATTGAAGCAGCGCTGGAGGCTGGCTTCATTCTTGCCGGCGATGCCCCCGGCAAAATTCTTTCCGGTCACCGCGCCCCGGTTCAGGCAGTCGGCGAGATCAAGCTTGAGGGTGGCCCCCATAGCGTAGCCCACGATGCCCCCGGTCTGGGTGGCTCCGGTCACCGCACCCCGGTTGGTGCAGGCCGTCAGGGCCGCCTGGGTATCTCCCTGTTGGTTCAGGCTGCCGGTGATGCCTCCGACATTATTGGCGGTCCCCGTTACCCGGCCTGTATTCAAGCAATTGGCCACCGCGCTGTTTGCAACGTAGCCGGCGATCCCCCCCAAAACCTGGCGGCCGTCCACGCTGCCCTCATTGGTGCAGCCGGTGATGGCCGCCGAATGAAGAACCGCGCCGGCGTCATCCGTCACCGGGATGCTGCTCCCGGCGATGCCGCCCAAGGGTCCCTGGCCCTGCCAGGAAGAAGGATACTGGGTTTCGGCACCCGTCAGGGCCGCGCGGTTGGTGCAGCCCGTGATGGTCCCGCTGTTCTGGCCTGCGATGCCTCCGACCGTCATGCCGCCGCGGTACAGCGTCGTCCCCGCTCCCGTTGAGCAGTCCGTCACCGAGCCGAAGCTGATGCCCGCGATGCCGCCGGACGCTGAAGTCCCCGGTCCACTGAAGACAATCCCGTCCTTTTCATCCGAATGGAGGGTTCCGCTGAAGCTGCAATGGGCGATGGAGCCCAGGCTGATACCGGCGATCCCCGCCACAGTGTTGGTGCCGGTGAGGGTTCCGGTGACTGTCAGGTCACGGATCTCACCCTTGGCTCCCAGGGCGCCAAAAAGGGCCAGCCCGTCCACGTGGCTGTCCGGACCGGCCAGCTGGGCCGAGTCCAGATTCCTGATGGCATGGTTGTTTCCGTCAAAGGTCCCCTGGAACACATTCCCGGCCAGATTTCCCCTGCCGTCCCAGGCGGTGACGGTTCCCGCCGGCTCCCAGGCCGTGCCGGCCATGTCGATATCCGCCCCCAGGGTGACGGTCTGGCCCTCATAGGTCTGGCCGTCACTCACCGACTGCATAAAGGCCGTGAGCTCCGCCGGTGTGGTAATGGTCACCGCCGCCGCCCGGACTGCTCCTGCTCCCGCCGCAAAAAACAGCAGCGCCGCCGCCAGCATCGCCGCCGTCCAAAGCCATCCATCGCTTCGTCTCATCATCTTTGCTTTCATCAATCCCTTTGTATGGTTCCTCCGCCGCTTCTCCGGAAAAGCATACTTCTCCCTTCTGTGTTTATATTTTTATAATATCACGTTTCCATCAAAATGGAATCAACCTTAAGGTGGACAGTTGGGAAAATATTCTTACCGCAGCCGGACGGGGATCATGGGGGTAAAAAAAGGGCCGGCATGACAAGCCGGCCCGGAGCAAGAACGCGCCCACTCAGCAGTTTAGAACAAATTGGCACGCTCCCGGGAGGTTGGGTATTATCCAATAGGATAAGCCGGGTATCTTTTTTGAGACGGCCCGTCAATCCCCGCTCATGAATCTTTTACGTTTCATTCCTTCTCCGCCACCCGGACCTGGACCGCCTCAATCCTCAGACCCAGGCCGGTGGTGCCCGCTTCGGCGCCATCTTCCACCCAGTCGGTCCAGCCCCTGTTCTGCACGTGGACCCGGTACTGGACCGCGTACTGGCTGGCTGCCGTGCCCGAGGCCCAGATCCGCAGGGCCTCCATGCGCCGGCACTGGCCGGTGGTCCCGGCCAGCTGGCCCTCATCCGCCACATCCAGCCAGCCTTTATCCTGGACGTGGACCTGATAAGTCAGCTTCAGGTTTTCATCGCCGCTGGTCAGGCGGATGGCTTCCAGCCGCAGGCCCTGGCCCGTGGTGCCTCCTGTGGCGGCCGTCAGCTGGTTGGCGGTCTGGCCGCCCTGGCCCCAGCCGTAATTCTTGCCGTGGACCTCCAGGGTGATGGCTTCCGCCACAAGGCCAGCCTTATCCGTGTCACTGGCGGGATTTTCCGCCGGAGCGGCCTCGCCCTGCTTCACGACCACCGCCTGGATGGCCTCCGCCGCCCGGCCGAAGCCCGTGGTCCCGGCGACGGCGCCGTCCCTGGCCCAGGCCATCCAGCCCACGCCGGAGACATGGACCCGGTAATACACCGTGTACCGGTCCGCCAGATCACCGGTCAGCTTCATGGTGACGGCCTCCAGCCGCAGCCCCTGATCCGTGGTCCCGGCGGCGGTGCCGTCGCTCTTTTCATCCATCCAGCCCTGGTTCTGGACATGGGCGGTATAGCTGATGCCCAGACCGGTGATGGCCTGGCCGTCCGTATCCGTCACCTTCACCTTGAAGGCCTCCAGCCGCTGATTCCGGCCCGTGGTGCCGGCGGTCGCCCCGTCGGTTTTATCCCCCTGGCTCCAGCCGTCGTTCTGGCCATCCACCTGATAGGTGACGCGGCAGGCGGGAACCGGCACGTCCGGACACACCGCCGTCACCACGATGGGGCCGTGCACCCGGTCCGCCGCAATGGTGAACACGCCGGTGGCCGGGTCATAGGTGTAATCCCCGTCGGTCCCGGAAGAAGCCGTCTGGACGGCGGCGCCGGTCACCGATGATTGTATCGGTCCGCTGGCGCCCAGCATGACGCCATTGGCCGTGACGGCAATGGCTCCCGGCAATTCCTGGCCTACTGCCGCCACGACGGTACCCGAGTAGGCAATGCCATACTGGGGCGACGCGCTCACCTTCAGGCTTCCGCCGCTGATGGTGCTGTCACAGGTCATGTCGGAGCACGTCCCGCTGACAGTGATGGTGTCCGTCCCATTCGCTTTACCCGAAAGGATGGTGACACCACCGGTCAGCGCGTTGTAGGTAAAGTCCGTGCCTTCCTTCAGCGCCACCGTCTGTCCGCCGGTTTGCGCACTGACGGTGACAACCGCCGGAAGGCCCTTGCTCAGATCCCCACTCGACGGTGTGATGATGCTTTGGTAGCCTCCGCCGGATACTTCTTTCAAGGGTGAGATCTCAGCCCCGCTTATACCGGATACCACCTTGGAGGTGGACTGTGGCGGCGGTGCGGCAGTGATCTCGCCAGTTAGCGTATCACTCGCCCACGCGAGACTGTAATTGCCCGCATCCTTACCCGACAGCACGCAGGTCACCGTGATGGTCTTATTCGTACCGACAAACGGGGTATCATAGGCCGCCGTGGCCGTGGACGTTACGTTATCGCCGGGAACCATGCCGGAAGCCATGCCGGAATCCCTATTGGCCAGGCTACCCTGGCTCGTTACCGCCGCTGTCGTGGTGCCATCGTAAACCTTGGACGTCCTGACAGTCGGACGCTGAGAGAATGACAGTCCCGCCTGAAAGATGTCCGTGGTCGCAGTGGTTTGCGAGCTGGGGTCCAGGGTATAATTGCCGGCGGCATTTCCGACCAGTTTCAGGTCACTGATGGTCACGGTCTTCCCTAGTCCCGCGTTTTTGTCTGAAAAGGTGCCGGTGGCGGTGACGCTCAGGTCATCATTTCCCACTTTTCCGGCGAAGCCCGCCCAGGTACAAACCAATGTGGCGCTCGTATTGCCATCATAATCCTTAGGACCCGCCAAAATACCGGAAACCTTCACCGTAGCCGGGGTGATGCTTGCAGTCGTGGTGGCCTGCTGGCCGGACGCATCCTGGGCCTTCAGAAGGGATTGGACGACAGCCCTTGATTCCAGGGTGTAATTGCCTGCGGCATTCCCGCCCAGGGTCAGGCCAGTGATGGTCACGGTCTTGTTTACTTCCACGTTTTTGTCTGAAAAGGTGCCGGTGGCGGTGACGCTCAGGTCATCCTTTTCCACTTTTCCGGCGAGGCTCACCCCGGTATAATCCAATGTGGCGCTCGTATTCCCATCATAAACCTTATCTTTCGCCGTAATACCGGAAACCGTCACCGGGGCCGGGGTGATGGTAAAGCTCCCCAGTTCGATATCCGCTGGGGTGGCCGCAAAAAAATCTCCTTCTGCGATGCTCACCTTCACGGTGTAAGTCCCGGCGTCTTTCGGTTCCGTCGTCATGGCCTCTGCCGAACTGGCTTTAAAATACTTGACCGTGATGGCGCCCATGCCCGGCGCAGCATCTGCATTAGGCGTTACAGTGGCACTGTGATTCTCGCCATCATAACGGACACCACCCGCCGTTCCCGGCATAAGGAGGGTAAAATTCGACGCCGTGGGGACGGGCTTGTCCGCTTCCACCGGATCGCCGCTCCCGGCCATCACCCCGCTGCTCCCCATCAGCACCATCCCCAGGATCAGGCCGATGACCATCCACAAGATCTTCCCGCGTTTCATAATAAGCACCTCCCGATTTTATATGCTTTCAAAAATGATTTCTGCCTGTTTCAATTTGGTCTCTGTTATTATTATATACGCTTGATTTATCCTTCACAAGTTCCTGAATACCAACGGTGCCAAATTTTTTACGAATTAAAGAATGATATCAAAATGGTGTCATTGACGGCAGCCATTAAATTTCAAAATGATTCTCCGGCTGATCTGTCCCATGGGTCTGGATGCTTTTGAAGCCTTCGCCCGGTAGCTCAGCCAATAAAAAACACCCCCGAAAAAAAGGGGGTGTCCGTCCATCCGCTCAGCTCAATGGTTCAGATGTTGCTGTTCATGCCATTCAAAGACTCAATCGGGAATCAGACCTTTTTAGAAATTCACGGTGTCTTCCCCTTTGCCTTCATTGCCGTCTTCATCTGGTACATGTTCTTATCGGCCACGGCGATCATCTGGGCCATGTTGAACACGGGCTCATCGGTATTCTGACAGATACCCCAGGCGTAGTCGATCTGGACCAGTGAATTCTTCTGATTGTAGGTGCCCGCTTTCCTGTCCAGCTCATCGATGAAAACCGCTATCCGTCCCTCATCCCCTTCGTCGAAAATCGCCACGAATTCATCGCCGCCCCAGCGGCCGACAAAACATACCCCTTCCGCCGTCTCCTGGAGAAGGGTGCCGAAGGCGGCGATGAGCACATCCCCGGCCTCATGGCCGTAGCTGTCATTGGTCTTTTTCAAATTGTTGAGGTCGAACATGATGGCGCCATGCCGGGCGCAGTCCGCCGGGTCGGCATGGCCGGACACAACGGCGTCGCAGCTGGCACGGTTGGGAAGATGGGTGGTGTTGTCAGCATAGGCGATGGTGCTCAGCTCCCGAATCCGCCGTTCCATCCGCATCGATCGGACGTTGCGGCTGACCAGGTCGATAACCAGCGCGGCCGTAACGGCAAGCAGGGCATATTCCAGCCATCTCAAGCGGTTGGACTCGACCCGGGAATAGCGTTCCGCCGAGGATACCAGGTCATTGGCCCGGGCAAAATAAATCTCGCTGTCGTTAATCAGGGCAGTCTTGTCCCCACCGGCGCGCACCGTCCCAATTTCACCTTTCAAGACCTGCCAACGTTTCGTCAGATCTCCCAGTTTTTGGTTGTAATCCGCGTCGTCCAGATGGGCCAGATTGTCTCCGCCCGACCCGGAGGCCAGCTCGGAGAGCCATGTGTCCAGCTGGGCTTCCAGTTCCGGGTCCGCCTGACCCACCAGCTCCAGCTTGACCAGCCGCTGGGTGGCGCCGCGGACGAGCCCGGTGTAATTGATGACCCGGGCCGTCCGTTCCAAGCCCGTAATCTGTCCCATGATGACGAAAACCAGAATCAGCATGACGATGACCACCGCCACTTGAAAATTCTCCTCCCACCGGACTTTTTTTCTCTTTTCTTTCATCTCAAGACCTCCCTTTCCAATTTCATTTTATTTTATGTTCTTATCGATGTCAATAAAATAAAAATAAGGATAACATTATTTTTTCAAAAAAAACCCTGACGCACAGAACGTACGTCAAAGGGCTTTAATTTGTCGCTGTTTATTTCCAATGTTAGTGAAAAACCCGACGCATGGAATGTGCGTCAAAGGGCGGCTGACGAGGTCCTTTGTTTGGCGGACATCGCGAGTAAGATCACAGCCGAGGCCGTCATCAGGGCGAACAGAATCATGCTGGCTGAGGAATAGCCCCCGAGGAGCAGCCAGCCGAATACGATGGGGCGCAGGGCCATCATGATATTGGCCCGTGAGACATCCACGTTGATGCTCTGGGCTTCTGAGAAGCCGAGGGTCTTGCCCCGTTCGATGAAGTAAAGATTTTCGTAGGCGCCGCCAATGCTGGTGGCGATCCGCACGAACACGATGAACAGGATGGACCAGCCGTAAGCCGGGTTGAGGACGGAAAACAGCATGATCACGCCCAGAATCAGAAGCAGCGCGACGTAGGACCGCCGCCAGCCGATCCGTCCCGCGAGATCGCTCAGCCCGCTTCCGCAGATGGAAGAAATGGCACTGGCGATGGCCAGGACGTTGGCGATGGAGACCAGGTCATAACCCAGGGACTGGGCGTACAGCGGAAACAGGTAGGTGGGATACCCGATGATCAGAGAAATCATGCAGGCACCCAAAAGGATGGGCAGCACGCCCCGGGGGGTGGCGATGAATTTTATCAACGCCGAAAAACCGAGCTTTTTCTTTTCCTTTGACGGCGAAGCCTGCTGTCCGATGATGCCGAAATCCTTCAGGCCGAAAAGGCAGATCAAAATGGCGATGCCCGCGATGACCGCCTCAGCGGTGTAAATGGCGGGATACCCCAGATACTGGGCGACATAGCCGCCCAGGGAAGCGCCGAGGACCGAGACCGATGCATAGGCGCTGTTGTTGTCGGTAATCAGCCGCAAGCGCGTTTCGTTATCTTTTGCTGCCGTGGACAGAACGCGCTGGAAGACGTAGAGGATCCCCTGAAGAAAGAACAGCAGGAAGGCGATGATGCAGTACAGGACCAGGCTCCCTGCCATCAGGCAGAAGCCGGCTCCGATACAGGCCGCCGCGTAGACAGCCAGCGCCGAGACCATCAGGCGTTTGATGGGGAACCGCGCCGCAAGCCATGCGCCGCAGGCGGGCGCGAGCAGGGCCGCCGCGCTGATGATGGTCAGCAGCGTCGAGGGCAGCATCGGATTGGAACCAAGACCGTTGTCCCCGGTCAGTTTTTTCAGGATCAGGATCATGTAGGTGATGTCCAGCGCCGAACAGAAATAGGAAAAGAAGCACAGCGGCCGGTAGATGGAGGTGATGTTGTCAGTGCCGCTTACTGTTTTTCTCTGTCTGAAGACGCTGCGGATACCATCCAGCTCGGTCAGGGAAACCATGGCGGTCATGAGGATGGTCAAGGTCATGATGATGATGGAGAAGACATCCTGGAGCTGCTGCTGGCTGAACAGGTTTGAATACATCCCGGTTTCCAGGCAGCCGACAATGGTGCCGTCCTGGCTGTAAACCGGCGCGACGGCGTAGCGGTAGGTACTCCAGCTGTCGTGGTTTTCCCCTGTGACCACCTCGCCATTGAAGACCTGCTGCTTTTCCCCGGTTTTGGAGATGGATTCAAAGCTGGTGCCGGGCTGATAATGGCCGGTGCTGTCGGCGGCGACATACAGCCGGTCCCCTTGTCTTTTCTCCAGAAAATAATAGGTGTTCTTGTCTGTCTTTACGCTGGCGTCATAGAATCGGTTCAGATATTCCCTGAGGATCTCGTAGTCCTCTCCATTGAAGTCCGCCGGCGTTGTGATCTGGGCCAGGGCATTGCCGTAGGTCATGTCCGATTCGGAGGAAAAGAAGGTGGCGCTGCGCACGATGTCGGAGAGGGCTTCCTTCTGCTCCTTGGCGGTGAAGCTGGTGATGAAGGCGCACATGATGATGAACGCTGACAGCAGCATGGCCCCAAAGAACCGGACGCGGGGATTGGAAAGCGGCGATGGCCTGGCTTTCTGTCCCCCCTCCGATTCCGTCGTCTTTGGCCGTTTCCGCCTGCGGATGACCAGTCGAACGGCCAAGACCGCGACCATGCCGATCAGCCAGAGATAAGCCAGGGTGATGACGGCGTAACGGAGGATGAATCCGGCGGCGAAGGGTTCGCTTTCAATCGACTGGGCCTCCTCCCTCTCAAATGAAACCGCGTGAAGGGCGCCGTCAGACTCATCCCCGTAGACGACGCCGCCTTTAATCGGAGTCAGAAATTCGGTATAGGCGCTGGCGATGAGGGTCTCCACCTCGCCGGAGGAACTGACGGTGCAGATTTCGCCGTTGTTGTGGTCGGAGGCGTAAATTTTGCCATCATCGCCCCGTGCAGCGTAGTTGAACAGATGCGCCCCTGTGTTGGTATAATCGTGGGTGAGGGTCTCGCCGTCGTAGGTATAGATGTCTCCGGAGATGGTGACGATTTCCAGCTGGCCCAGGCTGTCATTTTCATCGCAGCGGAACACCGTGCCGTCGGGGATTGTCACTGTTTTGTAGGCCGTGATTTCCTGTTTGTCATTGACGTGGCAGAAGCTGATTTGCTTTCCGTCGGCCAGGATGAACTCAAGCTGGCCGGCCTTGTTCAAATACAGATCCCTGATGACGGGGCTTGCGTGGATTTCCTTTTCCGGCCAGGTCTTCTTTGCAACGACGCCGATATAATTTCCCTGCATATCGTATTTCAGGACGCTTTCGCTGGCGATGGCGGTGGTGTTCCCGCGTTTGTTCAGGCTGACGATATAGACATACCTGCCATCGGTCATGGCGGCCTGGCCAAGGGTCGTCTGGCCGCTGCCCGACACCTTCCCGATGACGCCGGTGATGTGGTCCTGGTCTTCGCTCGTGGAGATCGTCACCCGGGTCCGGCCCTTGTCGATGATGACATCGGCGCCGTCTGTGCTTTTGGAGTAGTTTGTGGGCGCGTCCCATTTCTGTGTCGTGAAGAACGGGAAGTAATAGGGCTTGCCGATGGAAAGGCCGATGATGACGAGGGCGGCAACTGTCAAAATCCGGATGGTCAGATGCAGGGCGAATTTTTTCTTGGCATTTTTCATAATGAGCTTATCGACGCTTTCCCGGGCAAAAATCCTCTGTCTGCATACAACGTATGATTCCAACTTTCATGCTGAATCTCCTTCATTTCCACAATCTGCATTCCAATGGCGCATCAATTCCGCCTTGAGGGCGGCGGGGTCGACGGGCTTGGCCACGTGGCCATCCATGCCGGCAGCCAGGCATTCCCTCCGGTCTTCATCGAAGGCGTTGGCGGTGACGGCGATGATGGGGATGCTCCGGGCGTCGGGCCGGTCCAGGGCGCGGATGGCCCGGGTGGCCTCCAGTCCGTCCATCTCCGGCATGCGCACATCCATGAGGATGGCGTCGTAAAAGCCCGTGTCGCTGTGCTCGAAGCGTTCCAGGCCGGCCCGGCCGTTTTCCGCCCAGTCCATGGTCATGGCGGCCCGGCCCAGCAGGTGGTCGAGGATTTCCGCATTGATCCGGTTGTCCTCGCACAGGAGGACCCGCCGGCCGGCCAGATCCGCCGCGGCCGGGGATGCCGGCACGCCGGTCTTCCCCGGCACCATGGCCACATCCAGCTCCACGGTGACCGTGGTCCCCACCCCCAGGGTGCTGTCGATGGCCAGGGTGCCGCCCATCAGGTCCACGATGCGCCGGGCCAGGGTCAGCCCCAGGCCGGCGCCCAGCCGGGCGTCATCCTCGTGTTCCTGGGCGAAGGGTTCCAGGGCACGGGCCACGAATTCCGGCGACATGCCGATACCCGTGTCCCGGACCTCCACGTGCTCGTGGAGCCGGCCGTCGGGCAGGGGGGCCCGCTGGATGACCAGCTCCACCTGGCCGCCGGCCGGGGTGAACTTGACGGCATTGGTCAGCAGGTTGACGAAGATCTGATTGAACCGGGACTTGTCCGTGCGGATCCAGCCCGTCCCCACCTTCGGGGACAGCTGGCGGATGGAAAAGGCCACGCCCTTTTCCCGGGCCATCACCCCGATGATGCCTTCCACGGTCTGGATGAATTCCCCCAGCTCGTAGTCCTCGTCGTGGAGCACCAAGGTATCGCTTTCAATCCGGGTCATGTCGAGCACATCGCTGACCATGTCCAGCAGGTACTGGCCGGAATAGCCGATCTCCACGAGGTAATCCTCCATCTGCTGCCGGGACAGGGACGGGTCCCTGGCCAGCTCTGCCAGGCCGATGACCCCATTGAGGGGGGTGCGCAGATCGTGGCTCATGAGGGAGAGGAAGCGGTTCTTGGCCGCGTTGGCGTCCCGTTCCTTTTCCAGGCTGTGGCGAAGGGATTCCTGCGCCAGCTCGGATTCCAGGTAGGCCCCGTACTGCCGGCGCTGGTCGTCCAGCAGGCGGAAGTAGCGGCCGTGGAGATTGCGGGCCATGAAGTAATACCCCAGGGTGATGGCGATGATCTCCACGCTGTAAATGTCGAAGAGGGTGCCGGCGTAGATCACGGCGGCCAGGTTGACCGCCAGGTCGGAGAAGAAGACGAGGCCCAGATCCCGGGCCTCCAGCAGGGGGGCGCAGATCAGCGCGCCGCCCAGGATGGCGCAGTTCAGCGGCATGCTGCTACCGGCGTCCCGGACCAGGAAGGGAAAGAAGCCGATGCTGAACAGGATCCAGAAGCTGTTGTTCAGGGCGCGGTAATGGGTCCAGCTGCCTTTCTTTTTGATCCACAGCACGATGACCAGGAAAACGGCAGACAGGGCCGCGATGTAAATGGCGCCGCCCCACAGGGACGGCTGCCGCCAGAAGGACGGATTGGCCACGTTGATGGTCTCCAGGATCAGTCCGGCGATGCAGATGAGCAGGATGCGGTTGAGATTCAGCGCTTCAATCTGCTCGGGTGTGACGGCTGAAAAGGGTTCCCCTTTCATGATAATTCTCCTTTGATTGGGATTCTTTTATCCCCTGCTGCGGTTATTTCCGGAGCTGGCCATAGGTCTGGAAGCGTCCGGCCATGCGTTCCATCTCTTCCGGCGGCAGGATCACCGGGGTGCCGATGGCGCGGGCCAGGACGTAAACCCTGCAGCACTGCTCGATCTGCTCGGCCACGGTGAAGGCGGAGGCGATGTCCCTGTCCCCGGCGATGAGGCCGTGATTGGCCATGATGGCGGCCTTGCGGTCCACCATGGCGTCGAAGGTGACCCGGGCCAGCTCCGGGGTGCCGAAGGAGGCGTAAGCGCCGCAGCGCACATCGGGTCCGGCGTAGGCCACCAGGTAGCTGGAAGCGGGCAGCCCTTCCCCCAGGGTGCCCAGCACGGTGGCGTAGGTGGAATGGGTGTGGACCACGGCGCCGATATCCTTTCGGCCGGTGTAAAAGATCCGGTGCAGGGCATGCTCGCTGGAGGGCTTGCGCTCCCCGTCCGCCACCTTTCCTTCCAGGTCCATCACCACCACGTCCTCCGGCCGGGTTTCCCCGTAATCCAGCCCCGATGGGCTGATGGCGAAGAGCCCCGCCTGACGGTTCAAAATGCTGATATTCCCGCCGGTGCCGGTGGTCAGCCCCGAGGTGATGAGTTTCTTCCCGTAGGCCACGACGGCCTCCCGTTCTTCTTTCAGTAACATGGTTCGTCCTCCGGATTCAGGTAAATGTTTGCGTTAATTTTTATTATAACACAGGTTGGATGTCTGTGCCAATAAACCATTTTCATTACGCTTGACATCCCGGCCCTTTGGTGTATGATTAGCATATTATTTGGACCAACGGATCATTCAATATTAAGGAGGACCCCCATGATCATCGAAACCGAACGGCTGATCCTGCGCCCCTGGGAGCTCACGGACGCCGAAGCCCTTTACCGCTACGCCAGGGACCCGGAGGTGGGCCCCATCGCCGGCTGGCCGCCCCACATCAGCGTGGGCTACAGCCGGGAGATCATCCGTCTGACCCTGTCGTCGCCGGAAACCTACGCCGTGGTGCCCAGGGACGCCGGCGGGCCCGTGGGCAGCATCGGCCTCATGCCCGGCCAGCGCAGCAACATCCCCATCGGGGACGACGAGGCGGAGATCGGCTACTGGATCGGCGTGCCCTTCTGGGGCCGGGGCCTGATTCCCGAGGCGGTGGAGGCCCTGTGCCGCCGCGGCTTTGAGGACCTGGACTTCAAGGCCCTGTGGTGCGGCCATTTCCGGGGCAATGAGAAATCCCACCGGGTGTGGGAGAAGTGCGGCTTCACCTACCACCACACCGAGGAAAACATCTTCTGGCCCATGATGGGGGATATCCGCACGGAGATCATCGCCCGGCTGGGGCGGGACGAGTGGGAGGCTCGTCAAAACGGCTGAAAAGCCCCCCGTCAGCGCCCCGCCGGCCCGTCCGGTTCCTGAAATCGAAAAACTTCATTGTCACCTCCGGGGATTTGATGTATACTTTGTTATGAGTATATTAATAATGAGAAAGCGCAGTTGTTTGAAAAATGAGAATGTCTGAACGCTACAACCTTTACCACGATAAGCTCAGCATCAATGACTTCATGATCTGGGATTTCATCAAAAGCCATCCCACGGAATGCGGCAAAATGACCATCAACGCCCTGGCCAAGGAGTGCAATGTGTCCCACATGACCATCCTCCGCTTCGCCCGGAAGATGGGGTTTTTGGGCTACGCGGAAATGAAGGTGAATCTATGGCAGGAGGGAAAGAAACCGGCGGCCCCGGCTTCGGGCATCAACCGGGCCGTCACCCTGTACAACGATGTGATCGGCAATATCCGTCACCGGGACTGTTCGGATATCTTCAAGATGATGAATGAGGCCGGCACCATTTACGTGTACAGCACGGGCATGGTCCAGAGCGCCGTCGCCCGGGAGATGAAGCGGCTGTTCATGGAGCAGGGCTGCTTCCTGTACGAAATCCGCGGGAAGACCGAAACCATGCAGCTCTTCGACACCCTCCGCCCCAATGATCTGGTCTTTGTGGTGTCCAACACCGGGGAAGCCCAGATGACCCTGGATTTCGTCCGGTCCTTCAAGGCCGGGGGCGCCCGGGTGGTGGCCTTTACGGCCCTGTCCGACACCAGCCTGGCCAACATCAGCGATGTGAACCTCTACGTGACGAGACAGGATGTGGATCGTCCGGGGATGGACGCTTACGATTCCCTGACCGCTTTCTTCATCCTGGTGGAAATGCTGTTTATCAAATACTGTGAATACGAGGTGAAAGAACGTGGAGCTTGAATCCCAGGTTGCCGCCCATTACGGCGAAATGACGGCGGTGGAGCGGACCATCTGGCAGTACATCAAGGCCAACCCGGACCAGTGCCGGACGGCGTCCATCTCCCAGGTGGCCCGGGCCTGCCATGTGGCCCCCACCTCCATCACCCGGTTCACCCACCGGATCGGCCTGTCGGGGTACGCCGAGCTGAAGATGGCCCTGAAATGGCAGATGGAAAGCGAAGAGGCCCCGCCGGATCCCTTTGCCCTGGATCGCTGCCTCCAGGATTACCGCCTGACCCTGGATGCCCTGGAAACCCGGGATTATGCCGATTATCTGGCCGTCCTGGACCAGACCCAGCGGCTGTTCGCCTTTGGAACCGGCGAGGTCCAGCGCCACGCGGCCCGGGAGATCAAACGCCTGTTCATGTTCTGCCAGCGTTCGGTATTCGTCGCCGAGGGCATGACCGAGCTTTCGGCCATCGCCCCGCGCATCGGGACGGGGGACGCCATCTTCGTCTTTTCCATGACGGGGAACAACCCGGCGGCCAACGCCCTGCTGGCCCGGCTCAAGACCCAGGGATGCCGGCTGATCACCGTGACCTCCTACGAGGACAACGCCCTTTCCCACCTCAGCGACGCCCACTTCGGCTTTTACAACCACAAGGTCATCAACGGGAACGGCACCCGCCCCGACGCCCATCTCAGCGCCCCATTCTTTTTAATCAGCGAGATTCTCTTCGTCAAATACCACGAGCACCAGAAGACCCTGGGCTGACCGCCTCCTTGCGGTGCGCCCGGGGTTTTCTGGCGCTGCAGACCGCTTCCCTGATGTTAAAAGCCTGTTAAAAAGAACAGGAAATGTGAATTTTTCAAAGGGCCTGTTAAACAGACCTAAAGCCCCCCAAACCCTTGAAGCCATTTCAGGATGCTGATATACTGGAACCATCTTAAAGAGGCAGACCACCTCGGGAAATGATACCAGTCAAGGAGGCATCCCCATGAAAAAGTCATTAACACTTCGCCTGATCGCCCTATTCTTTGCAACTCTGCTGATCTTCACCTCAGCACCCATTTCCGTTCTGGCCGCCGCGGCAGCCGAAGGCGCCGCAGCCACAGAAACCACCACCGGGACTCTCAACGTTCCGGCCACAGACAATACCACCGGCACCGACCCGGTTGTCAGCCTGCCCATGGACCAGCCCCAGGCCGCAGCTGCCAATGACGCGGGCGACGCGGCCATTGCCGGCAACGCAGCCGCCAATGACACCCCCGCTGCCAACACCAGTGACACCGCCAACACCAGCAACGATACCAGCGCAGCCACTGCTGCCAATGACACCACCGCTGCCAACACCAACGATACCGTCACCAGCAACGATGCCAACGCCGCTGCTGCAGCCAATGACGCAGCCAATACCAATACAGCCGAAAGCAGCACCCCTGCCAATGACGCAGCCAGCACCAACGCAGCCGAAAGCAACACCGCGGCAGCTGTAAGCGCACCGTCATCCGTCACCCTCCAGGGCGGCAAGGCCAGCTACCAGAACGGCGACGAAGTGACCACCCTGACCCTCGTCCTCAACGGCGGCGGCCGCTTCAGCCAGAGCCTTTCCAACGTCAAGGGGAATGACTTCGACCTGACCAAGGGTTTTGAAAATCTGGAACTCCTCAAGGTGGACCGGATCAGCGACACCCAGGTCATCCTGACAGTAAAGGGCCAGGTAACCAACCTGTCCGCCAACCGACTGGACAGCTATAACGAAGCATTGGTCACCATCATTGCCGGCGCCATCGAAGGCGTAAACACCGATATGACGGCCCGTGCGGCCGTGATTGCCCCTGTCCTCACCGTCACCAGCCTGGATGGAAAGACCGGCAGTGACAAGGCGGTCTACTCCGACGCCGCCACCACCGACATCCAGCTGACCGTGGACAATGGCGGCAGCCCCGACTGGTACTTCAAAGCCACAGACGGCGCCACCGGCAGCCTGAAAACCACCGACGTCATCCTGGGCGGCGCCTTTGCAGGAGCCACCCTCAAATCCGCACCCCAGGTCAAGGGCAATACCCTGACCCTCTCCCTGGATACCGCCGCATCCGCCCTGTCCAAACAGGAATCGGCCACCGGCACGGTCACCATCCCCAAGGCCAACACTTCCTTCGGCCAGGACCTGACAGCGGCCATCCCCATCCACCAGACCACCCTGTACGCCAAAAACGCCATCGAATCCACAAAGGCTGACAACGGCGATTTGAACTACACCTGGACGGTCCTAGTAAACGGCGGACGGATTCGCAGCACCATCCGGGCCAACGCCCTGACCTTCGGCCAGGCTTTCGCAAAGGCCAAGGATGTCACCACGACCACCGCAGCGGACAAAACAAGCTTTACCGTAAAATTCACCATCGCCTCAGCTGATGTGGATGCCACCGCAGCCAATGGCACCCTGACCCTGGCGAAGGACAACCTTCTTTACGACGGCGGCGGCAAGGTCGGCCTGGACCTGACCCTCACCGGCAGCGACTCCGCCAAGACCATCGAAGCCCCGGCCAAGGAAGAATCCGCCCTCAGCATCAACACCAAGAAGATCGTAAGCGCCATCGCCAAGACGGTGGTCAGCTCCCTGATCAAGTACTACCTGCCGGACATCAAGCTGGACGCGGCCCAGGGCGGCGGTCTGGATCTGATGCGGCTGGCCGAACAGGGCACGGTATCCATTTCCGGCGACCTGCTCATCGGCGCCTACAACGGCGACAACTGGACGATGGGCTCCACCCGTCCTGTCAAGGATGCGCTGACCCAGCAGTTCGACAACATGAAGGCCACCCTGGAAACCGGCTTCGTCCAGCAGGAACTGTCCGCTCAGGACCGTGATAAGGGCAACCGCCTCTACAACTACCTGGATGAAGATTCCAAGGCCATGGCGCAGATACAAACCCATTTTTACGATAACTTCAACGCCAATGAAAATCAGGCCCTGGCCCTCATCGCCGGGAACCAGATTACCACGACCAACCTGCAGGACATCAACAACCGCATGGGCCAGGTTTACAGCGACGGCAATATCGCTTACCTGAGTGATTACAATATGCTGACCAAGACCCTGTCCGGCAATGCCGGCGCCGGCGGCCTGGACGTCTTCACCGTCTATGGCAAGGCCCAAAGCTACGAATACGACTTTGATTCCCAGACCCTGATCAACCGCAAGAAATTCAACGTGAACATCATGCGCTTCATGACCGAAGGATTCATCACCCTGGACAAGGCTCTGGTTTACGACTACAATTATTCCAAGGGTAAGATGGACGCCAACAATCAGGCCATCGAATCCTACACAGCCCTCCTGGCCGCGGCGGAAACCACAGCGGATGAAAAACAGGATGCGGAAGCAGCCATCCAGAATCTGAAATCCGAAAACACCTGCCTCCAGACAGCCATGAACAACGCTGTAAACCGGGAAAAGGAACTCACTGCCAATTACACCACCCTGAAGGCCCTGTACGACCAGTCAGAAGCCATCCGGCTGGCTGAATACAAAGAAGTCTACGGAACAGACGATACCGAAATACTCGATGTGGCCTCTGCCACCACCGTGACCAAGATCGACACCATGCACGCGGGTTACGACGATGCCGTAACACCTGCGGCCTCCGAATGCGGAACCATCTACTGCTACCGGAATGGCAAGCACTACAAAGCCAACCTCCAGTCCGCGAACACCAAGGACCTGTACTGCAACGCTTCTGCCAAGACCCCGTCCGATGCCGCAGCGGCTGCCAAGGCTGCAGGCCTCATCTCCGGTGATTACGCCACCATCGACATGGATTACGGTGAATCCCTGGACATCTATCAAGGTAAAAAATGCAGCAGCACCCAGTGGTCTTACGTGATCCATTCCAACCGGTGCGATGACATGGTAGGCAACGCCCCTTATTACAAAGGCGATGGCATGGGAACCAACATTGAAACCGCCAAGAATGACAGCAACCACCTCAGCCTGGAACAGGCGTCCTACGCCAAAGCTTTCCGGAACGTGATGCCTCTGTATCAGAATCTGGCCTCCAAGGACGATTACCTGGCTCTTGAAAAATGGGCCGCACAAAAAAGCAATGTCCCGGCCAGCCAGCGGAACCTGCTTTCCGAACTCAACCGCGCCGGCTTCCTGACCGACGGCCAGGGCTACGGCCAGGGCACCACCGTCCAAAACGACCCCCTGTTCAAAGGCTTCTACATCGATACCAATGGCTATTACAAGGGTGGAACCCTCTGGGCCTTCGGAGCTGCCGACGACCATTTCTACCGGGATGCCACCATCCTCAGCGCCAGCGGTTCCATGGATACGCTGCCTGTCCAGGATGTCACCTGGGCCTTCTATCATAACTATATGGAACTCGGGGATGATGTCCATGAAATGACCATCGACATCACCAAGGGTGAATTCCTCACCCTGCAAAATGCCGATGATGCCGCCTGCTCCACCGTCCACACCCAGTTGTAGGCAGGACATTCCAGCAGACGAGGAATCAGAATAATTGATTAAAGATCACACAGAAAATAACGGAGCGGCCGCTGATGATCAGCGGCCGCTCCGTTTCTTTTTATCCGATGCCGGCTTCAGGCCAGCACATCCCCGTATTCCGGGTGCTTGGGGAACCAGCCCCGGGCGTAGGGGCAGGTCAGATGGGCCCTGCGCCCGTTTTGGCGCAGGTGCTCCGCCACCAGCTTCATGAGCTGGCCCGCCACGCCCTGTCCCCGGAGGGAGTCGTCCACAAAGGTGTGGGTGATGGTCACGGTGCCGTCCTCGTTCCGGGGAAAGGTCACCTCGGCGATCATCTGACCCTGGGGGTTATCCAGCCAGATCCGGCCTTCTTCCTGTTTGAAATCCATGATGCGTTCCTCGCTTTCCATTGATGATTCATTATAAGGGGCTTGGGCGCCTTTTGTCAATAGGGACAGTCAACTGGTCCGGTGTCCCCAGACGCGAATTATTTTTCCGGGAAGATTACTGTCAGCAGCATTTTAAAGGCTTCCGGCGCGTAGAGGGCGTGTTTGATTTTGGCGGGCATGATCAGGGCTTCTCCGGCGTGGACTTCGTGGTCGGTGCCGCCGACGGTGAAACGGCCGGTGCCTTCCAGGACCTGGACGAAGGCGTCTCCTTCGGAATCGTGGGCGGCGATGGCTTCACCCTGGGCGAAGGCGAAGAGGGTTACGCTGACCGCGTCGTTCTGGGCCAGGGTTTTGCTGACCACCTGGCCGGGCTGGGCGGCGACTTCTTCTGCCAGGGTTACCACTTTTTCCGCTTCCATGTTTTTGATGATTGCCATTTTATTTTCCTCCTGTTGGTTTCATTTGATTTTATGTTCTTATTATATGTGGTCTGACGGGATCTGTCGGTTGGCAGGACAACGGAATCCGAAAATCCCATCAAAAATCAGAACGGAAGCCGCCCCTTCGTGCGTGGTTGCCTGGATATCATTTTAATAACCGGTTCAGGGCCTGGCGCAGCTTTTCCTGGTCCACGGGCTTGGCCAGGTGGACGTCCATGCCCGCCTCCCTGGATTTCTCCAGGTCCTCGGCAAAGGCATTGGCCGTCAGCGCCAGTATGGGAATGCTGGCGGCATCCGGACGGTCCAGGGCGCGGATGGCCCGGGTGGCCTCGTAGCCGCCCATGACCGGCATCATCACATCCATGAGGATGGCGCCGTAGGTACCGGGCGGTGCGGCGGCAAAGGCTGCCACCGCCTCCCGGCCGTTTTCCGCCAGATCCACGTCGGCGCCGTCCCGTTTCAGCATCATTTTGACGATTTTCCGGTTGACGGGGTGATCGTCTGCCACCAGGAAGCGCCGCCCGGTAAAGCATGGCACCGCCCCGCCGGCTTCCGATGGGCCAGCCTTAGGTTCCGGTCCGGCTTCAGAGGCTTCCGCGGCGCCATCAGCCTGGTCCCCGGCTCCGTCTTCCACAAGGGGTGCGGGGCCTTGGCCTCCTTCCTGGATGGCGAAGGGCAGCTCTGCAGTGAAGACCGATCCCCGGCCCTTTTCGCTGTCTACAGTGATGGTGCCTCCCATGGCGTCGGTGATTTTTCTGACGATGGCCAGACCCAGCCCCGTACCTTCCACGGTGTTGAGGTTGGAATGGGTTTCCCTGCAGAAGGGTTCGAACACCGACTCCAGCTTATCTGCCGCGATGCCGATGCCGGTGTCCGCCACGGTGAAGCGGAACCAGCCCACAGGGGCATCCCCTTCTTCCCCATCACCGGGATGGACGATTTCCTCCACGGCAAACCGGATGCTTCCACCCTCCGGCGTGTACTTATTGGCGTTGGTCAGCAGGTTCAGCAGGATCTGTCGCAGACGCATGGGGTCGCCCTTCAGGCTGCCGTGACGGATGTCCCCGGAGCTGAAGGTGAAGCGCTGCTGCCTTTTCCCGTACATGGGCTGGACGATGGCCACGATCTCCGCCAGGAGGTCCGGCAGGACGAAATCTTCCCCAGCCAGGACCATCTGGCCGCTTTCAATCCGGGACAGGTCCAGGACGTCGCTGATCAGCCCCAGCAGATGCCGGGAAGAGGCCCGGACCACCTGGAGGTTTTCAGTCACCTGCCGGGGATCATTGACATTTTCCAGGGCCAGGTCGGTCATGCCCACAATGGCGTTCATGGGGGTCCGGATGTCGTGGCTCATGTTGGACAGGAAATCGCTCTTGGCCTGGCTGGCGGCGTTGGCCGCCTTCAGGGCGGTATTGAGCTTCTGGTTCAGCTCCTCCTGGACCTCCATGCGCTTATGCTGTTCCCGGATGGCCTGCCGCTGCCCCAGGTAATAGACCACCCCCAGGACGATGACCGCAGCCACACAGGCGAAGAGGAGCTGGTACACCAGCGCCAGGATGTCGCCCTTGCCCCCGTCGATGTTTTCCGTTTCGGCGGTGACGCAGACGTACCAATGGGTGCCATCCACCGGGGTCAGGCAGCAGATCTGGGCGGTCTCGGCGTAGTAAATGGGCAGGATGGCGGTCTGATCCCCGGCCATCACCGCATTCACCGCGTCATCGTGGGCCTGGGCGTCGTCGGGTCGATCTCTTTCGCTGCTGTAATTGTCGATGATCCGGTAAATGGACGCGGTCCGGCCGTTGATCACCGAGGTGGTGCCATCGCTGCCGATGACGTTCCCCGTGTCCTCTTCCACCACGAAGACCTTGTAGTTGGAATTCTTGAGGTAGTTGAACTGGGCGTTGACGGACATGCCCATGTACAGGTCCCCCAGGAAGACGCCGCCGGCGGTCACCGGGTACTGGACGGTGAACTCGTAGCGCCCGCTGTTGCCGATGTAGGCGTCGGATTCCCAGGACTGGGTGAGGCTGGGGATTTTGGCCGCGTCAAAGGGCAGGTTGGCCCGGGTCACCGCGGCATCCTGGGCGTCGAAGCCCGTACCGTCATCGCCGATGAAGCACAGGGAGGTGATCTCATACCCCGCCATCAGGCTCTTCATATCCCGGAGGGTATCGGCGCGGTTCTCCCGCCAGTCCGCCTCCACGGTGATGATGGGGCACAGGCTCGTGTAGGCGGTCTTCATCTTGTTGATGCCGCTGGCGCTTTGCTGGGCGTAGGAAGTCATGTTGTGATAGGCCGTCTCGTCCAGGCGGGTGCCGAGCCGTCCGGCGGTATAGACCACGAAGGCGATGGCCAGCCCCACCAGGATGGCGGCGGCCAGGACCATCGGCCGTGAAATATGGGTTTCTGTTTTGGGTTTGCGGCTCATGGGGTCTCCTTTTTTTCAGGCTCCAGGCGTCACTTGCCTTTGGCTTTGGCGTTCAGCGCGTCCATGATCTGGGCGCAGCCGTCCCGGACGCTGACCGTGCCCTTCAGGATGGGCGTCATCTTTTCCACCACCACCTCGCTCCATCCGGTCAGGGACGACGAGGGGAAGGGGGCTCCGTATTCCACCGCCTCCCGGGCGAAGATTCCCATGTCGTACTGGGGATACAGCCCGAAAAAGGTGTCCGCGTAATCCGCGTAGGCGGGGATGCACTTGCCTGTGGCCCCCAGCTTTTCGTAGGATTCCGGCGCCGACAGGAAGGTCAGGAATTTCTTGGCCTCCTCAGCGTGTTTGGTTCCGGCGCTGATCACATTGGCCTTGCCGTGGATCACTGTGCCTTTTTTGCCGTTGGGCATGGTGGGCATTTCCGTCACGTTGATGACCGATGCCACCGTGGAATCACTGCCGGTAAAATCCGCCGCTTCCCAGTCCCCGCCGAAGACCATGCCGGCCTTGCCCTGCATGAAGAGCATATGGGGCCCGCCGGAGGCGTCGATTTCCTCCAGGGTGGGGGAAACTTTGGTCAGGTCCACCCAGTACTGGATGCCGGCCTGGGTCTTTTCGTCGTCAAAGCCGAACCGGTCGTCCTGGACGATGGTGCCGCCGCAGGCTGCCACGGTGTTGTAATACCCCAGCTGGTCCTGGTTGCCGGCGATGAAGCCGTGGACGCCGCCGCCCAGGGCGTTGATCTTCCGGGCCGCGCCGGTGAAATCCTCCCAGGTCCAGCTCCGCGTAGGGTACGCCACGCCGGCTTTGTCAAAGAGGTCCTTGTTGTACCATAAGCCGATGGTGTCGTAGTCGATGGGGATGCCGTACTGCCGGCCGTCCACCTCGTAAATCCGGGTCAGGCTGTCGGGGAAATGGTCGACGCTGATGCCCTTTTCGCCGGAGATCAGATCGTCCAGCTCCAGAAGCTTGCCGGCCTTCTGGTATTCCTGGACGTGGAGGGCATTCATCTGGAACACGTCGGGCAGGTCTTCCCGGCTGGCCGCGTTCATGTCCTGCCAGTACTGGCCCGGCGCATTCTGGTAATCCGCGTAGGTCTTCAGCTCCACGTGGATATTGGGATTCGCCGCTTCAAAGGAGGCGATCCGCTCCTTCATGTAATCCGTCAGGTTGGTCTGCCACATGGCGTAGGTGATGGTCACCTGTCCACCGCCTGTGCCTGCGCTGCTCCCCAGGCTGCAGCCGGCCAGCAAAAGGCAGCACCCCAGCACCGCCGCCAGGACTGCCGCCGTCCAGCTCCTCCGTCCTCTCCCCATTCTCCGTCCTCTGGTCATGCCTTTATTTCCTCCACAATATCCTCTTCCACCGGACGGCCTCCCCCTCAGGAATCCATCGGCACTTTATCCGGTGTCAAAATGCAACCATTCTATTTACAAACATTATATAATGAATTCAATGTAATTACAAGAAAAAGGACGTCCCGGGACCCCGCCAATGGAATCAAAACGAAGCCGGACAAATGAAAAACAGGCAACAAAAAAAGCAGCGTCTCCGCTGCTCTGATTCTTTGAATTCCCGCAACTTCTATCCGTCCTTCCGCTGAGCCGCCGCTTCCCGCACGCACTGCAGGGCGTTGAGACTCCGGGGATAGCCGATGTAGGGCAGGCACTGGGACACCACCGCGATGAGGAATTCCGCATCGTTGCCCACATTCATGTTGCCCTCAGCGTGGGCTGTGAGCTGGGGCCCGCAGCCGCCCTGGGCCGCCAGGAAGCAGAAGGTGATCATTTCCCGCTGCTTCAGGTCCAGCCCCTTGCGGGTGTAATAATCCCCGAAGCAGTTGTCCGCCAGCCAGCCATTGATGTGGCGGGTTTCCTCCGGGCCGGATTCGGTGAAGTGGCGCATGCCCTCGCCGAAGATATCCACCTGGGCCTGGATGCCCGCTTCCATCCGGGTTTCCACCGTCGTCGTGGCCTGGGGCGGCAGGGGCAGGTCGATGCCCTTGTCCGTGAACAGGGCGTTGGCCGCCTTGATGAAGGGGTAGACCCGGCCGATGCCGCAGTAGGCCACGGCCTGGTACACCACTTCCTTGATTTCCACCGGGGTCAGTCCGGCGTTCATGGCGGCGGGCACCATTTCCTCAAACAGATCCACCCCCTGGCAGCCGATGAGGGTGGCCAGGATGGCCAGGAAGCGGGTCCTGTCGTCCATGTCGCCGTGGTTCATCACCTCGTCAAAGGCGAAGTTGGCGTGGCGTTCGATGAATTCCGGATCGGTGGCGCCCAGGCTCAGCCCCCCTTCGGGGAAGAGGCGCTGGGCTGTGGCCTGGGCCTTTTCTGAGATATTCACGGTCTCACTCATTCTGGCCGAAGACGGCCGCCGCTTTTTTCAGCTCTTCCCGGATGGCGATGTGCTGGGGGCAGGCATCCTCGCAGGCCCCGCATTCCACGCAGTCGCTGGCCGGGTTCAGGCCGTGGCCCCCCACCAGCCACCCCAGGGAGTGCTTGGCCCGGGGCAGGTCGCCGTACACGTTGACGATGTTCATGGCCGTAAAGGTGCCGGAGATGCCGATGGCATTGGGGCAGACCTTGGCGCAGTAATTGCAGGTGGTGCAGGGAATCAGGGGGATGGATGCCATCACCTGCTGGGCCTTGGCCACCACCGCCCGTTCCTCTTCGGACAGGGGTGAAAAATCCTTCATGTAGGACAGGTTGTCTTCCATTTGTTCCACATCGCTCATGCCCGAGAGCACCACCATGACCCCGTCCAGGCTGGCGGCGTAGCGCACGGCCCAGGACGCCAGTGAGGCATCGGGATCCGCCGTTTTGAACACATCGGCCGCAGCCTTGGGCGGGTTGGCCAGCAGGCCGCCCTTCACCGGTTCCATGACGATCACCGGCTTGCCGTACTTCCGGGCCATTTCATAGCAGGCCCGGGACTGGATGGCCGGGTTTTCCCAGTCGGCGTAGTTGATCTGGAGCTGGACGAATTCCATTTCCGGATGAGCGATGAGGATGGGCTCCAGTTCTTCCGGTGTGGAGTGGAAGGAGAAGCCCACATGCTTGATCTTGCCCTCCGCCTTCTTTTCCTGGACGAAGCTCCACATGTCGAAATCGTCAAAGAAATGGGTCCGGCTTTCTCCCAGGTTGTGGAGCAGGTAATAATCGAAATACCCCGCGCCGGACTGCTTCAGGGATGTTTCAAACTGGGCGATGGCGTCCTCCCGGGTCTTGCAGTTGATCCACGCCGCGTTTTTGGTGGCCAGGGTGAAGCTGTCCCGGGGATAGCGTTCCACCAGGGCCTGGCGGATGGCGTCCTCGCTGCCCGCGTAGGCCCAGGCCGTGTCAAAATAGGTGAAGCCCGCTTCCATGAAGCGGTCCACCATGACCTTCACCTGCTCCACGTCGATGGCATCGTCCTTCTGAGGCAGGCGCATGAGGCCGAAGCCAAGTTTTTTTGTATTTTCTCCCAACTGTTCCATAGGTAGTCTCCTTTTACTGATGTTATAGATTTATCATACACCTTGGAGTACACTCCAAGTCAAGAAGAATTTTCCCCATCCTTCCCGCTTTCCTGCCAATCGCTGTTGGAAATCCGGCCATTGCCCCTTGGAATTCCCCATACCTGGATTGAAAACCGGCTCTCCCTGCCTGTTTGACAATATGTAAACATATTCCATGTTATCCTAATTTTTTTAAGTCATTTCAATATAATTATGTTATAATGTGAGAAATATTTCGATTACAATTCTCCGGTTCCCGGCCGCGTCGGCCGGACCCCCATCGCCGGAGGGGAGGGAAGGTGCATTCATGGATAAACAAGCACAGCGAGAGGACCAGTTCCGGGCCATGGAGGCCATTCTCCAGCACGCCCCCGGCGGCATCTTTTCCTACTCTGCCGACGATGATCGCTTCGCCTTCATCAGTGACAACATGCTCCAATTCCTGGGCTACACCCGGGAGGCCTTCGCGCGGAAATTCGACAACCGCTTCTCCCGGATGATTTACGCCGGGGACCGGGAGTCGGTGCTTTCCACCATCGATGATCAAATCCGGGGAAACGCCTTTGACGACTGCGAATACCGCATCGAACGGGGCGACGGCACCCTGGTGTGGGTCCACGACCAGGGCCACCTGGTCACCGACGACGAGGGACGGCGGTGGTTCTACGTCATCATCCTGGACATCACCGAAACCATCAACGCCAAAGAGGCCCTGGCCCAGCGCAACAGCCAGCTCACCGTGGAAAACGCCAGCCTGCAGACCATCGCCGACAGCATTCCCGGGGGCATCCGCGTCTTCCAGAAGACGGACCGGGGGATCATCTGCGTCAGCGCCAACCAGTATTACGCCGACATGATGGGCGTGGACAAGGAGGCGCTCATCGGGGAATCCTTCGGGGAAAACGAAACCCGCATCCACCCCGCCGACCTGGCCCGCCACCGCCGGGATACCATCGCCACCCTGGAATCCAACCACCGCACCGAAGGGGCCTACCGCTTCTTCAACTCCCGCACGGGGACCTACCGCTGGTACCACATCGAGGCCAATTTGGAGACCCGGCCCGGTTTCGCGGAGCTGGCATACTTCCATTATACCGACATCAACGACGAGCGGGAAGCCCAGATGCGCCTCCAGGAAAATGAGACCATGCTCCGGGAGGCCATCAACAGCTCGGACATCCAGTACTACACCTATTATCCCGAATCCCACTACCTGGATATCCCCATCCTCAACAGCCATTACATCGCCCTGCCCACCCACTGGGCGGACTACCCTGAGTCCTTCATCCGCTTCATGGGCATGTCCCCCTCGGACAGCCGGGTCTTCCGCGCCATGATCCAGAAGATCGACGACGGCGCCGACGAAGCCTCCTGCGTGACCTTCATGCACCTGGGGGACCTCCACCTGTGGATCAAGGCCAACTTCACCGCCATCAAGGACGAAAGCGGCCGGACCATCAAGGCCCAGGGCTACGCCAACGACGTCACCAGCCAGAAGCTGGCTGAGGAGCGCTTCCAGCAGGAGCGCATCCGCCTCAAATCCATGGACGGGGACATCGTGGAGGCTTTCTCCTTCGACATCACCAAAGCCTCCCAGCCCAATATCCAGACCCTCGACCAGGGCTTCATGGACATGCCGGTGAGCGACGAGGTCCGGACTGAAGCCTTGCGCTACGCCTTCCCCAACAACGGCCAGGAAAATCTGAGCTGGCAGGTCCTGCTCCACGTGGCGGCCCGAATCCCCGACCGCCAGGAACGCAAGCTCTACCTGAACACCTTCGGCGGTCCCGGCATGCGCAAGGCGGCCGAAAGGGGCAAGACCCGCCCGGCGATCCGCTACCGCAGGCAGATCGGCCCCCACGTCCACTGGGTCTCCAGCCGGGCGGAAACCCTGCCCGATCCCGCATCGGGAGACCTTTACGCCTTTTTCTACACCAGCGACATCCACACCGAGGTGATCCGTGAAAAGACATCGGCCCGTATCCTGGAACGCAATTACGACACCCTGTCCTGGTACGATACCCAATCGGGACAGCTCTACGTGGTCGACCCCAGCGATCCCAGCGGCAAGCCGATCAGCGGCGGGCCCTACGCCGAGGCCCTGGAAGCCCGGGCCCTGACCGTCCTGGCTGAGGAGGGCGTGGCGGATATCCGGGAACGGCTGTCCCTGAAAACCGTGATGTCCCGGCTTGAAGACAAGCCGGCCTACACCCTCTACTTCACCCTGAAGGAACGGCGGACCGATCTTCCCGGACGGCCCCGCCGCCGCATGCTGTACGACATCTTCTACCTGGATGACTACCGGGACGCCATCCTCTTCCTGCTCACCGACGTCACAGACATTTTTGAGCAGGAACGGAAGCACCGGGAAAAGCTGGCCCGGGCCCTGCAGGTGGCCGAGGCGGCCAACGAAGCCAAATCCAGCTTCCTGTCCCGGATCAGCCACGATATCCGCACTCCCCTCAACGTGATCATCAGCAAGACGGACTTCGCCTTCGAGGATCTGGACCAGCGGGACCTGCTCCAAAACGATCTGTCCGACATCAAGGCCGCCAGTGCCTTCCTGCTCAGCCTGATCAACGACATCCTGGACCTGTCCCAGATTGACAGCGGCACGATGGTCCTCCATCCCGAGCCCTACGCCTTTGACGATTACCTGACCATCATCCGGGGCCTCTTCACCCCCCTGTGCGACGAAAAGGGCATCGTCCTGGACATCCGCAATGAGGAAGCCGTGCCGGTGGCCGTGGTGGACAAGGTCCGCCTCAACCAGATCACCCTCAACCTGCTGACCAATGCCGTCAAGTACACGGACCCCGGCGGCCGGGTCACCTTCACCGCCTCCAGCCATTTACTGAAAGACGGCATGGCCCGCTGCCGCATCAGCGTGGCGGACACCGGCTCCGGCATCAGCCCGGAATTCCAGGCCGTGATGTTCGAGCCCTTCACCCGGGACTCCGGCCTGGGAGGCCGGACCCTCACCGAACAGGGCACCGGCCTGGGCCTGTCCATCGTCAAGAAGATTGCCGACCTCATGGGCGGCGATATCACCGTGGACAGCGTCCCCGGCCAGGGCACCACCATCTCCCTGGCCTTCACCTGCCCGACCGGGAATCCGAGTGACAGCCTGCCCTCCCCAGGGGTCAAAGACTTCGATGAGGCGCCGACTCCGGCCTCCCTCAGCGGCACCGTCCTGGTGGCCGAGGACATGGCCATGAACGCGAAGATCACCGAGCGCCTGCTGACCAGCTTCGGCCTGGACGCCGTCATCGCCTCCAACGGGGCCGAGGCCCTGGAAAACTTCCGAAGCGCCCCGCCCGGCACCTACAAGGCCATCCTCATGGATATCCAGATGCCCGTGATGGACGGCTACGGCGCCACCCGGGCCATCCGCGCCCTGGACCGCCCCGACGCCGCCGAAATCCCCATCTTCGCCATGAGCGCCAACGCCTTCCAGGACGATGTGGCCCACTGCCTGGAGGCCGGCATGAACGGCCACATCGCCAAGCCCATCGACGTGGACATCCTGCATAAGACACTGGCAAGGGCCTTCCGATAATCAGAAAAACAAGCCCGGAGGACGCGATGACCGCGTCCTCCGGGCTTTTCCTATCCTATTCAGCGCTCTCTTCCGCTGTGGCCTGGATGCTCTCCCGGGCCCGCATGAAGGCCGCCACGCACACCGGATCGAAGTGGGTTCCCGACTCATCCTCAATGATATGCACCGCCTGCTCGAAGCGAAAGGCATCCTTGTAGCACCGCTTGGAGACCAGGGCGTCGAACACATCCGCCACCGCCATGATCCGGGCACTCAGGGGGATGGCCTCACCAGCCAGTCCATTGGGATAGCCCGTACCGTCCCACCATTCGTGGTGATAGCAGGCCATGTCGATGGCCACTGAAAGGTACTCCTCATCCTCCAGGCCCCGCATGGTATTCCTTAAAATCCGCGCGCCCTCGGTGGTGTGGGTCTTCATGAAGTCAAACTCCTCCGTGGTCAGCCGGCCTGGCTTGTTGAGCACCGCGTCGGAAATCTTGATTTTGCCGATATCGTGGAGAGGGGCGGATTTGCGCATGTTCTCCAGGTATTCTGCCGTCAGGATTTCGGGATAATCCCCCGCGTCGTACATGGCTCCTGCGATTGTCGACACATAGGCCGAGGTCCGCCTGATATGGCCTCCCGTATTTTCGTCCCGGTTTTCCACCATATCCGCAAAGCTGACGATCATGTTGTCCTGCATCTTGGCGATGGTCCCCGCCTTGCTGGCCACCTCCTTGGATTTTTCATCCACCAGTTCGATGTAGCGGCTCATTTCAAGGGTCGTCTTGCAGATGGACTGATAGAGATTCTCAATTTCGTCCCCCGTGCGGATGTCCAGGGCATTCATCCTGGCCGCGCCGCGCGCCCGTCCCGACTCCGTGTTGAAGGCGAAGTCCCGGGCCGCCACCGCCAGGCTGTTGATGGGATTCACCACCTTCTTGCTGGCGTACCACAGGGCGAAGGCCACGATGAGGATGGTGGTTCCCAGAAGCTGGGAGATGATTTTGGTGACAAAGATGTACCGGTCGGCGATGACGCCGTCCATGGCGATATCCACCCCCACATAGGCCGTGCACTGGCCGCTTGAATCTCGGATCGGCTTATATACGGTGTACAGCCAGCCGTATTCATCCCGGACGATGCGGGGGGTGATTTCCCCGCCTTCGTAAAAAGTGGGCAGATCCTTCTCATAATCCTTATCCACCGTCAGCACCGTGCCCGGGCTGGCCCCTTTCACCGCGTCGCTATCCAGGTCGAACACCACGTGGACACCGTCCTGGCGGATCTGGTACACGTAGACGAACTCCACGCTCTTGTAGGTGGCGCGGATCCTTTCCAGGGTACGGCGAGTGTCGGCGTAGCCAGCTGCCTGTTCTCCGTTGGCCAGGAAATCCGCCACTTTATTGCCGTCCACCACCTCCGAGCACTGGGTGGCCGCCGACGTGGCCAGTTCGGTGAACTGATCCATCATCGCCTTGCGGTAATCCATGTAGGCAATCGCTACCGCCGATCCGGTGAGGATGCAGGCTGTCACAATGATCAGGATGGCGACCTTGTAGCGCAGGGAAATCCGCATGAACATGGGGCGGACCGGCTCATTCACCCGGGACCCCACCGATGGCCGGCTTTTGCCGAACAAGTCGCCATTGGGCAGGGCTGCCAGCAGGCCCTCCGGCATCACCCGGAGCACCAGGCAGATCACGGGCACGATGACCCCCTTGTCCAGGAGGTTGATGAGGAGCTGGGCACAGAAAAAGGCGAGGATCCCGGTCATACCCGTGGCATGGGTCACCCCGGCGGCCAGCACCGCCGCCGGTCCCGACCCCACATCCAGGCCATACAACAGCCAGATGATGGGCGTCCCGACGATGCCGTCGATGAGCACGAAGACCAGGATGGATTTGACGATCCCCAGGGGCCGTGTGAAATCCCCTCTGCCGGCCAAATAGCCCGCCGCCAGTCCCACCAGCACGTTGAGGACCGTATAATACAAAGTGATGTCATCATAAAAGAAAGTGACGGCGTTGGTGATATAGCCCACCAGGATGCCCGGAATAGGGCCGCACAGAGCGCCGGCCAGAATGGTCCCCGGCGTATCCAGATACAGGGGCCAGCCGAAGGCGGTCGCCATACGCGAACACAGGACGTTGATCCCGACGCAGATGGCCATGAAAATGTGGAATTTGAAATTGAACCGATGCCCTCTCACCTATTTACCATCCTTTCCCCAATTGTACAAACGCTGCCCGCATTGTAAAAAACTATTGTAATGGCAAATAAATTATAGCATAATCCTCAATTGATAGCAAAGGTTTAATTAACCCTTTTCATTCCTCTAATGAACCCCAATTATTCATAATATTAAGAATGTTTTTTAGACGCAAAGCGCCCCGGGCCATGCCTTCCGGCACGGCCCAGGGCCGCTTCTTTACAACGTCTTGATTTTTTTAACCAGGGCTTCCACTTCCTCCCCGGTGGTGCTCCAGCTTGTGCACAGCCGGACGCAGCGGCGGCCCCCATCCACGGGGCCTTCATCGTCGTAGATGATGTCCCCGGCCAGGGTCCGGCACTGGGCCTCCGTCAGCACCACGAACTGCTGGTTGGTGGGGCTTTCGATATAAAAGGGGATGCCCTTTTCCGCCAGGGCTTTTTTGATGACCATGGCCCCCTCGTCCGCCCGGCGGGCGATGTCGAAGTACAGCCCCTCCTTAAATAAGGTATAAAACTGGATGCCCAGCAGCCAGCCCTTGGCCAGCATGGCCCCGTTCTGTTTCATGTAGCTCCGGAAATGGCCCTTCAGGCCGTCGTTGACCAGCACCAGGGCTTCCCCGAACAGGGCGCCGCATTTGGTCCCGCCGACGGTAAAGGCATCGGACAGAGCGGCCAGATCCGCCAGGGTCACGTCGTTCGCCTCGGAAGCCAGACCGTAGGCCAGCCTGGCCCCATCGATGAACAGGTATAAGCCGTACTTCTGACAGACTTCGTGGATGGCGGTGAGTTCCGCCTTGGAATACAGGGTGCCGTACTCCGTGGGGAAGGACAAATACACCATTTTGGGCTCGACGATGTGCTCTTTCACCCCGCTGGTACCGTATTTCTCCGCTTCCCCGGCAATGGCTTCCGCCGTCACCTTGCCGTCCACCGCCGGCAGGGCCAGGATCTTGTGCCCCGTGTGCTCCACCGCGCCGGTTTCGTGGACGTGGATGTGCCCCGTGTCCGCGCTGATGATCCCCTCGTAGGGCCGCAGGGCCGCCGCGATGACCGTGTAGTTGGCCTGGGTCCCGCCGATCAGGAAATGGACGTCCGTCCGGGCCGTTCCCAAATGGTCCTGGATGGCCGCCGCGGCCTTCTCACACCAGGGGTCCAGGCCGTAGCCGCCGTAGCTTTCTGAATTGGTCGCCGCCAGGGCTTCCAGAATCCGGGGATGGGCCCCATTGTGGTAGTCGTTGTTCATCCGAATCAAAGTCGTTCTCCTTCTGTCTCGCTGATTTTTAAACCGATGCTGTCATTATACCACAAATTTTACAGAGTGATGACCTGGGGCTCCACCCCGGCGTCATGGGTGGCCAGAATTTGTGCGCACCGGGGATCCCGGGACATGCCCCGCACCCAGGCCAGGGCCGCCAGGGCCTTGTCCCGGTCCGCCGTGATGCCCGGCAGCTTCATATCCTCCCAGTTCGCCCGGTTGTAGCAGGCGTCGGCGGTGATCAGCACGAAGGAGCCGCCCTTTTCCACCAGCACCCCGGTGGTGCCGGCGGAGTGGCCGCTGAGGTCCACGAAGCGGACGGTGCCGTCGACAAAGACGTCCAGGCTGTGGCCCTGGGGGCCGATGCCGCCGTCCTTTAAGTGGATGGCTTCCAGCCTCGTCCCCTCCCAGAATTTCTTATTGTAGCGGATGTCCCCGCCCTCTGCCGCCGCCAGCTCCGCTTCCGACGTGACGATCTTTTTGGCATTCCGGACCAGCTTGAGCCCGCTGACGTGGTCCACATCCAAATGGGTCAGCAGCACCAGGTCCAGATCCTCCGGCTTCAAATCCAGGGCCGCCAGATGCTCCGTCACCGCTTCTCCCGGAGGCAGTACGGCCTTGCTGGCGATGTTCAGCTGCCAGGACAGGGCCCGGCGCTGGTCCTTCCGCACATCGGTGTGCCACCCCGTATCCACCAGGATCCGCCCGTCGGGGTGCTCGATGAGGTAGGTGTAGACCGGCAGCCACACCTGATGGCGCCGGGCCCGGAGCACGCCGGTGTAGGCCAGGGGATTGGCCGACCGGCTCCGGTCAGGGATGGTCTCATCGGTTCCCACAGTGCCGCAGCGCATCACATGGATGGTGATTTTATCCGTCATTGGACCGCGTCCCCTTCCGGACAGCCTCTCGCGCCGTCATTTTCTTCCGCCGGGGCGCCGTCCTCATGGCCCCGGTCGATGAGCCATCCCTGCCACCTGCGGATCATGCCGACCTGGGCCCGGAAGGGCAGCAGGGCCATGGCCCGCCGTTCGGCCTTGTACAGCAGGGTGGGCACGATGACCAGCCGGCCCCGCTGCATCCCCAGGTAGCCGATGCGGGCGATCTCCGCCGGGTCCTTGGCCAGCCGGCTGTCCGCCTTCCCCGCCCGGCGGGCCCAGTCGGTCTTCACCGGTCCGGGACACAGGGCCGACACGGTGACGCCCGTGCCCTTGAGCTCCCCGGCCATGGCCAGGGTCAGGAACAGCTCATAGGCCTTGGTCGGCCCGTACACATTGAAATAGGGATCCGGAATGAAGGCCCCCAGGGAAGACACGTTGAGGATGCGCCCGTGGCCCGCCGAAGCCATATCCGCTCCGATGAGCCGGCACAGCAGGGTCACGCTGGTCACGTTGAGCTCGATGAGCCCGGCCATGGTGTCCGGCTCCGCGTCCACCACCCTGCTCTGCTTCCCCGCCCCGGCATTGTTGACCAGCTGTTCCACCCGGATGTCCCGGCGGAGCAGCTCATCGTAAACCCGCTGGGCACTTCCCGCCTGGGACAGGTCCGCGGGGATGACCTGGACCGTCGTCCCGTACCGCCTTTCCAGTTCCCCGGCCAGCGCCTCCAGTTTATTCTGGGTCCGGGCCACCAGCACCAGGCTGAACCCCTGGCTGGCGAATACCCGGGCGAATTCCTTCCCGATGCCGCCGGACGCCCCGGTAATCAACACCCATTGTCCACGATGTTCTGTTTTCTTCATTTTGCCTGCCTCCCCACTGTCATACCGCTGGTCACGACCATCCGGCCAGCTTCCTTCCGCTTCCCATTTCAAAATGGACCATGACGATTCCCAAATCGATGCTGGCGTAAAAGCCGCCAAGGGACCGGACGGACGCCTTGTCCCCCAACAGGGAGAATTCGAATTTCTGCTGGTTCATAGCCGTCGGGGCCAGCATGGCCGCTTCCACGCCCTTTCGGAACCACGCCGGTCCGCTGTCCCCGCCCCGGATAAGGGAGGCCATGGGCTTGGACGGATGGGGCACCCCCTGGGTGGCACCGTATCCCAGGGCCAGGACGCAGACCAGCTTTTCCCCCGCGTCAAGCTGGCAGCGCTTCCGGGCACTGCCCTTGGAAAAGCTCATGGCCACCCAGCAGGTGTTCAGCCCCAGGATCTGGGCCTCCAGGGCAATGATTTCCCCGTAATAGCCGATGCGCTCATCCAGCACCGGCCCCTTGGATCCGATGAGGGCCACGTAATTTTGCACCCCCTTGAACTTGCCGTAATGGGCCATGAAGCCGTCAAAGGCATCGGGCTCGCCGGTGACCAGCTGGATATGCAGGCCGCCCTTGGCGTTGCATTCCTCAATTTTGGCCTCCAGGGCCGTGATCGTTTCCCCGGGGATCGGTTTGTCCAGATAATCCCGCACGGCGTGCCGTTTTTCCATCGCTTCCATTTTATTCATGATTGTTTTCTCCTGTTCCGCCGTTTCCGGCCGTTTTTTTCCGCTTCCCGCCTGCTGCGCACGCCCCATCCGGAGGTGTGTCGGGGACCTCATCCTCCTCCAGGTGGGGATATCCCGAAGCCCTGGCCGAGGACACCACCGCGTCCACCTGGTCCACCAGGGCCTTGAGGCCGCTCCAGCAGCTGGTCTCCGCCTCCACGTAGTAAAAATTCATGGTGCCCACCCGGTGCATGGCGATGAGTCCCGCGTCCTTGAGGATGCCCAGATGGTGGGACACCGCCGGCCGGGACAGATGGGTACGCCGGGTGATTTCCGGCACCCGCATGCCGATGGCCTCATTCTCCAGCAGGGTCACAAAGATCTGCTGCCGGGTCTCATCACCCAAGGCGATGAACACCTTCCGGTAATTCAAAAATTCCTCGGCCAGAAGCCGCCGCTGCCTGGTACATTCATCCATTACGCTCATCCTCCTTCCAGTCATTCAAAGGGTTTTCCTCAATCGGGGACACCCCTGCCGCTTCACTTACACTTTTCATTTTTCCTTTGTCCAAAGGTTTGAACCATTGTACCACTAAAAAACGGCCTGCGTTCAATGGGAAAGAAAATGGAGACCAATGATTTTTTTGGCCTGGATACGCTGCCCAAATGGGGACACATCCGGGAAGATTGTCGAAAAAATGGCACTAAAAGCCCTGAAAACAATCCTGCATTTTTTTCAACAAGTTTTAAGGGTATAATTATCTTATCTTCGAATGGAATGGAAAGGAAGGATGATTTTATGAAAAAGTTATGGCAGCATCACAGCCTGGTCTTAATAGCCGGACTGCTGGCTTTGTTCCTGATGATTCCGGGAGCCGCCTGGGCCGCGGATGCAACCCCGGGCGATGGGGCGGTCACCCCTCCGTCCGTCAGTGCTCCGGCGGCAGCCGCGGCCCCCGCCGCGGAGGACTCTGCTGCGGCGGTGCTGACGGACCCCGCTCCGTCGGCGGAACCCAGCACCACGGCCGGGCCCTCACCCACAGCGGCCACCCCGCCCACCGTCACCTATCAGACCCATATCCAGAACATCGGCTGGCAGGATCCGGTGAGTGACGGCGCCACCAGCGGCACCACCGGCCGGGGCCTGCGCCTGGAAGCCATCAGGATCAACCTGAGCGACACCACCGGCGGCAGCATCCGCTACCAGACCCACGTCCAGAATGTGGGCTGGCAGGACGCGGTGACCGACGGCGCCACCAGCGGCACCGAAGGCCAGTCCCTGCGCCTGGAAGCCATCAAGGTCGAGCTCACCGGCAGCCTGGCGGATCAGTACGACCTGTATTACCGGGTCCACGTCCAGAACTACGGCTGGCTGGACTGGGCGAAAAACGGGGAAGCCGCCGGCACCACCGGCCTGGGCTACCGCCTGGAAGCCATCCAGATCACCCTGGTGGCCAAGGGCGGCACCGCGCCCGGTGAAACGGCCGTCCCCTCCATGGACGCCGGCACCATCCGCTCCGATACCAGCCTCACCTACCAGAGCCACGTCCAGAATGACGGCTGGCAGGCCGCCGTGTCCGCCAGCAGCGTCTCCGGCACCACCGGCCAGGGCAAGCGGGTGGAAGCCCTCGTCGCTAACCTGACCACCCCCTACGGCAAGGACACCATCACCTACGAGGCCCACGTCCAGAACATCGGCTGGCAGGGCCAGCGCACCTCGGGCCAGACCGCCGGCACCACCGGCCAGGGCCTGCGGACCGAAGCCTTCCGCTTCAACCTGACCGGCGCCACGGGCCAGCTCTTCGACATCTACTACCACGTCCACGTCCAGAACGTCGGCTGGATGGGCTGGGCCAAAAACGGGGAAGCCGCCGGCACCAGCGGCGGCGGCCTGCGGGTGGAAGCCATCCAGATCGTGCTGGTGCCCAAGGGCGGCGCGGCACCGGGCTCCACCGACGACGCCTTTGAAACCTTCATCAACGGCCAAGGCTACCACCTGAAGGACTACGCCGCCGTGGCCCAGACCGGCGCCAGCCAGGTGGTCACCGTGGTGGAATACGGCGACGGCAGCCGCCACGCCACCGTGACCTGCTGGGAAAAATCCGGGGACTCCTGGATTCCCACCATGGCCAGCATCGGCTGGGTCGGCGCCAACGGCGTGGGCCAGACCCACGACGGCCACGCCATCACCCCCAAGGGGGGCTTCCGCCTGGGACCGGACTTCGGCCTCCAGGACAACCCCGGTGCCGCCATGAGCTACCGCCAGGTCAGCAATGACAGCTACTGGGTGGGGGACCAGAGCAGCCCCTATTACGGCACCTGGCAGGAAGGGGTCAACGGCTTCAATCCCTACTACTGCGAGCACCTGGCCGACTACCCCGGTCCCTACGCCTTCGCCATGGTCATTGACTACAACACCGTGGATCCCGTTCCCGGCATGGGCACCGGCTTCTTCTTCCACTGTGCCAACAACATGCCCACGGCTGGCTGCGTGTCCATCGACACCGGCTGCATGTGCCAGATGGTCCGCGCCCTCCGGGACGGCTCCATCATGCTCATCACCGACAACATCGGGGACCTTCCCTCCATGCCGGTGACGGACCGGTAAGGAACGGACTGGGGCCTGTGGGATGATCCGTCCGCCGGACGCGCCTTATCCCTGCTCTGCCAGGTACCCTTCCATGTAATCCAGAAAGCTGCGCACGGCGATGGACGCCTGTTCCCGGCTTTTAACGGCGGCGCCGACCTTCCTCGAGAGGGACGGCACCGTCTCTTTTTTTACGATGGCGTAGGTGTTCTTCTGGAGGATCATCTCCGCCAGCACGCTGATGCCCAGGCCGTTTTCCACCATGGACATGATAGTGTAGTCATCCTCGGTAACGTACTCCACCCGGGGCTTGATGTGGTTGCGGTGGAACAGGGCCAGCACCTCCTTCTTGTCCCCCTCGGCCATGAGGATCATGGGCTCCTCTTCAAACAAAGTCAGGGGCACCGTGTCCGCCTGGGCCAGGGGGTGGTCCGCCGGCAGCACGGCCAGCATCCGGTCGGTGAGGATGGGCATGACCTCCAGCTCCCTGCGGGTGGGCAGATCCACGAAGCCGAAGTCCACGATGCCCCGGAGGATCCAGGACTCGATCTCCTTGAAATCCAGGGCATTGTGGAGCTCGAAGCGGATGGCCGGGTGCTCCTTCTTGAAGCCCTTGAGGATGGGCGCCAGCAGATGGCAGGAAATGCTGGAAAAGGTGCCGATGCGGATCAGTCCCCTTTCCACCCCCGCCAGCTCCGAGGCCTTTTCCGACAGCTCGATGGAAGCCCGGCTGAGCTTCTTGATATAGGGCAAAAGCTCCTTGCCCTCGGAGGTCAGCCCCACCCCCGAGTGGTTGCGGTTGAGGAGCATCACCCCCAGCTCGCTCTCCATGGACGACACGATCTGGCTCACCGCCGCCTGGGAGTAATTGCAGTAGGCCGCCGCCCCGGACAGGCTGCCGAAATCCAGAACCTTCAAAAACACCTCGTACTTAGTCAGCTTCATGTTTCCCTCCAAAAATATAGTCCATAAGAAAATGTGAATTATATCCATCAAAACTATTTGCTTTATTTATATTATACACCGCGCTATAATGAAAGCAAGAACAAACGACAAGGAGTGATGTAACATGACACAAAAACAAGCACTGATCCTGTCCGTCACGGCGGCCATCGCCTGGGGGACATCCTATCTGTTTATGAAGATCGGCCTCGCCGGGGTGCCGCCCATGACCATCGTCGCCCTGCGCTGCACCATCGCCTTCGTGGTGGCGGCTCCCTTTTTCTTCAGGCGCCTGCTCCGGGTGGACCGCCGGACCCTGGTCCATAGCGCCGTCCTGGGCGCCCTGCTGGCCGTCGTTTTTTTATGCCTGCTTTACGGCGTGGCGGGCACCTCCGCCTCGGCGGCGGGGTTCCTGGTGAGCACCACCGTGGTCTTTGTGCCCCTGATCCAGATGGCGGTCTCCCGCCATCTGCCTCCGGTGGAGATCCTCCTGTCCATCGCCGTGGTGACGGCAGGGCTTTTCCTCATGAACGGCGGCGATCTGTCGGGCATGGACGCCGGCGCCCTGTTCTGCCTGCTGGGAGGTCTGCTCTACGCGGTGGACGTGCTCCTCACCGACCGCTTTGTCAAGGGTGACGACGCCATCAGCCTGGGGGTGCTCCAGCTTGGCTTCGCCGGCGCCTTTGCGGGAGCCGGTGCCTTCCTGTTCGAACGGCCGGTGCTGCCCCAGACGACAGCCCAGTGGGGGGCCATCCTGGGACTGGCCGTGCTGTGCTCGGCCTACGGCTTCATCGTCCAGACGGTGGTCCAGCAGGTCATCTCCGCCGAGGCTGCCGGGTTCCTGTTCTCCCTGGAACCGGTGTTCTCCGCCCTGTTCGGCTTCATCTTCCTCCAGGAACGGCTGTCCTTCATGGCCACCCTGGGGGCGGCGCTGATCCTGCTGTCGGTGTTCGTGGCCAACTCGGATTTCATCACCCGGCGGCTGGCGGACAGAAACGACCACGTCGGCGAGACCGGCATGGCCGAGGGCCGTACCGGGAGCCTGTAACCGCCGCTCCCCGATTGCCTGCCCTCCGGCCATTCACCAGCCCGTAAATAAACATTCAGTTTCCTGCCGTGACCGGCGGGAGGACTGAATGTTTTTTCTTTTATCTTTAAATGATGGTGCCCGGTCATCTGATTTCAAAGGCATTTCTTCTGACTTTTTTCAATAAAATCGATTTTGACAGTGTAAGCTGTTCTTCAATAACAAACTTTTTCTTAAAAAATCCCCTTTTTTTATTTGGCAGCCTGTTTTGTTGACTTTCCGTTGACATCACTATGTTAAACTAATTTCAGAACTTATTTTATTCATTGATGCGTACCGCATCCATTACTTCAGGAGGTAAGGAAATTAATGGAAAATTCAAATTTAATTAAACAGACCTACAACAAGTGTCTGCTGTTCTCCATGCTCATGATCATTCCCGGATCATTGGGATCCATTGTGGACAGTGTGTTCATCGGGGCCCTGATCGGGGCGGACGGCACGGCGGCCTACGGGCTGGTCATGCCCACCACCCTCATCGTCAGCGCCCTGAGCATGCTCCTGGGCAACGGCGGCATCACCCTGTACCTGGACCACATCGGCAAGGGCGAAAAGCTCCTGGCCCAGAAGAATTTTTCGGTGATCATGCTGACCACCCTGATCGTCTCCCTGATTCTGGCAGGCCTTGGCTTCTTCAGCGCCGACAGCATCGTCGCCGGCCTGGGGGCCAAGGGCGACAAGGCCTACCTGCTGAACTACGGCTCGGCCTACATGCGAGGGATCATGCTCAGCGTCATTCCCACCATGCTCTGCGGCAGCCTGGACCGGTACGTGCGTATGGACGGCGATGACAAGATCGTCCTTTTCGGCACCATCGGCATGGGGCTGACCAACATCATCCTGGACTACATCCTGGGCCGGCTCATGGGCATGTGGGGCATCGGCCTGGCCACCTTTATCTGCTACCTGGTCTATCTGGCCATCATGGGCAGCCACCTGCTGCGCAGGGACAACCATCTGAAATTCACCTCCCCCGCCGGTGCGGGAAAGGAAATCCTCGGTTCGGCCAAGGTCGGCAGCTCCAGCGCCCTGATGCGCGTCTGCCAGGCCGTGGGCATGGTCATCGCCAACATGATCATCCTCTCCTATGGGGCGGAAAATCTGGCGGCTTCCACCGTGCGGAACTCGGTGCTGGGCATGATGATCTTCCTGTCCATGGGGATTGAAATGGCCACCATGCTTCTCACGGGCATGTTTTACGGCGAAAGGGACCGCAAGGAGCTGGCATCCATGCTCCGCCGCTCGGTCATCACCGAGCTCATCGTCATGATCCCCCTGAGCGTGCTGCTCTTTGTTTTCGCCGGCGCCTTCTCCAGCGTCTTCACCCACGACCCGACGGTGCTGGCCATCGCCGTGGTAGCCATGCGCTGGTACGCTGTGGCCTGCCCCTTCTCTACCCTTATTGAAACCCTGCAGTACTACTACCAGGGCTCCCAGAACGTCCGGATGACCACCCTGATCGTCATGATGGACAAGCTGGTCCTCTTCATCCCGGTGATCCTGATTCTGACCAAGATGTTCGGCGTCGACGGATACTGGATGTCCACCCTGGTCCTCGTTCTGATCATGGCCGTGCTGCTGTGCATCGTTGCGGCAGTACACAACCACCATTTCCCCCGAAGCTTCGAGGATTGGCTGATGTTAAAGGATGATTTCGAAGACGACTTTGACGCGGTGTGGTCCCTGACGGTGAAAAACGACATCAGCGAAGTGGTCAAGATTTCCCAGGATCTCCGCCAGTTCTGCCAGGAACACGGTGTGGACCGGAGCCGGTCCTACAAGATCGCCCTGTCCGCCGAAGAAATGGCCAGCAACATCGTCCAGCACGCCTTTGAAAAGGAAGGGGATCACTCCATCGACATGTGCGTGCAGCTCCGGAAGAATGGGGAAATCGCCCTTCGGATCCGGGACAACGGCCAGAGCTTCAACCCCATCGCCTACGTGAACAACATGGAGGACAGCGGCAACGACGAAGATTTGTCCAACATCGGCATCCGCATGGTCGGTAAGATTTCCAAGGAAATGGACTACCGCTTCATCGGCGGACTCAACAACCTGCTCATCATCCTTTAAGCCGGACTCCCCGCCGGCTTAGGGCGATCATTCAAAAAAACAATCAATAAAAATGAGGAGACTACCATTATGAATTACGACGAAGTGACCATCAAAGGCAAAGAGGAACTGCGGGAGAAAATCCAGGAATTATACGGCCTGGACATCGCCGACGCGATCTGCTCCTTCAGCACCCGCAATTTTTCCTTCATCTTTTCCGAAGGCTGCCGCCCCGTGGTGCTGCGGGTGAGCATCGACCCCCTGCGAACAAGGGAGGACGTGCTCAGCGAGCTCATGTGGGTGGATGACCTGCGGGAACAGATCCCCAACATCGCCCAGATGATCCCCAATTCGGCGGGGCATATCGCCGAGGAATTCGACATCAGCGGCCAGCACATCATGGTCTGCCAGTTCCGCAAGTTAAGCGGCGCCTTCCCCACCCCCGATGTCCGGGACGAGGCCTTCTTCCGGGAAGTGGGCACCCTGCTGGGCCGAATCCACCGCGTCAGCTGCGAGGAACAGAGCTCCGGCTTCAAATTCAAGCGCAAGCGCTGGACGGAAATGCCCGGCTTCAATCCCCAGATCCTGGCTGAGGCCATTGACGACAAGGCTGCCGCCAAGATGACCGAGCTCATAAACGAGCTGGGACAGATCCCCGAGGATTTCCAGTCCTTCGGCATGATCCATTCGGACTTCGTCGTCCAGAACATTTTCGTGGACTGGGATGTGGTGTCCCTCTTCGATTTTGACGACTGCTGCTACGGCTACTACCTCTACGACATCGCCGAAATCATGCTCTCCTGCATGTCCCCGGATTATAAGCCAATGATGAACCGCCTGGAAATGTACGACTGGATCCTGGGCATCCTCCGGGAAGCCTACGAAAAGGAACACCACCTTCCCGACGACCAGTGGGCCCGTATTCCCCGGGTAATGGCCTTGCGGGCCGGGCAGATCTGCGTCCACCTGGTGCTGCAGAAGGATGCCTTCCCCCCGGACAAATGGCCCCAGTTTTTCCAGCACATGAGTTCGACCTTTGCCGGCGCCGACGATTTCCTTGTCCATTATGAACAAGGAATGGCCCCGATCCGCCAGTACATGATGGCCCAGATGCAAAGCCGGTCCAATAGCTGAGGACCAAGCAACCCGATTGATTTTGATATTATCCTGACCTTTTTTTCTGAGCATTGCAAGACCCGGAGAAATTCCACTCCATAATATCCCATTCATTTTCACATTGACATGACTGCCGGAAACAGGGACCTCCTTGTGTTCCGGCGGTCATGATCCAAAAATCAGGAAAACCTCACATCCTTATCTCTTGCAAAGTCAGGAGGTCATCATCACCATGGATGACAAGCTTTCAAAAAACACTTCAAAAAAGAAACCCTTCGATTTACGCCGCATCATTTTCCTCTGCCTCACCATCATCGCCTTCGTCATCGCGGGCCTGAATGTGGGGAAACCCTTCCATATCCCCATTCCCTGGACAAGAAGCTGGGTCGCCCCTTCTGCCTGCACCGACAGCCACACCGGCAGCACCGTCGTCATGGACGATCTGCGCGCCCGGGTCAGCATCCTCAACGCCGACGGTAAACTGACCGGCCAGATTGAAGGGACCGTGGGCGGCCACCGCCTGTACCCCGGAATGGCCATCCACACCAACGGCCAGTACGTCTACATCGTCAACGCGGTGAGTTCGTCCAACACCTCGGCCATCACCAGCGAGGAGATCCTGCAGTTCGATATGCAGGGGAAATACATCGCGACCCTGGCGACGAAGAAATGGGCTGACAATGACAGCCGCTCCACCTTCAGCATCGGCGATTTTGTTCTCAACAAGGACAATGGCCTCGACGCCTTCATCATGGACGGCGATCACATCGACTGCTGTACCACCAACGACAAGAAGGAGCTGGTGACCCAGTCCACCATCTCACTGCCGGGGAAGACGGTCTACCGCTGCAATTTATCCAGCCAGGTCGATGTCCTGACCATCGTCACCACCTCCGGGGACATCTACACCTGTGACATGGGCAGCGGCGGGGAACCGAAATGCGTGTACGCCTACGACGGCACCCATCAGTTCGCCAACGCCGTGGTGGGGACCGACGGGATCCTTTACGCCTCCAACTACAATGACAAGGAGATCGACACCATCAGCGACGCGGGAACCCCCACATTGTGGGCCTCCAACGTCAAGTCCTCCTTCCTGACGCCGGGAACCGGCAATATCATCGTGTGCGACGAAACCACCAACACCCTCCAGAAGATCGACACCCAGACCCGGGAAGCCCAGAAAACGGCGGCTGTCACCTACGCCCCCAGCTATATCCTTCGCTATGCGGCCGTCGACCTGGCTTATCTGTGGCTCATCGTCTGCCTGGCCCTGTGGCTGATCCGCCTGCTGATTCAAAGAAAGAAGAAGGCCAGGGACGCCGGGCCCGTTAAACATTCCGAGGGCTTCAGCCGGGGGCGGGCCATCGCCTTCATGCTCATCTCCGCGACCATCGTCATCTGTTCCTTCACCGTCTATTACACCGGCAAGGAACGGACCCACACCATCAATGACCTGGCCCGGGCCGCCACCCTTTTTTCCAGGAATTCCAATGACGGCTTCGGCAATGATCTGGCCAAAATCAACTCGCCGGCAGATCTCTCCAGCGCCAGCGACAAGGCGGTGACCAAATATCTGGACAACTTCTGGAAGACCAGCGTCGCCTACGATTTCAACAGCTACTATTTCCTGACCCGGCTGGAAGGGGATGAGCTGATCGTCACGGCGGACAGCAACGGGCAGTACCAGCCCGGGACCCGGTACGAAAAGCTTTCCGCCAGCAACGATGGCAAGTCCCTGCTGCAGGGAAAGACGGTTACGGGAAAAGCCAGCGACGGCTGGGGGACCTACGACTACGCCGAGGCCCCGGTCTACGACAACCAGGGCACCCTGGTCGGCGTCATGGAAATCGGCATGTACGATGAGACCTTCAACCGGACCCAGGTGGAAAGCACCCTCACGATCATCATCATGGTGCTGACCATGCTCACCGGCGCCATCATCCTCATGGGCGAGCTGGAGGGCGTCCGGAAGGCCTTTAAGCAGCTCAAGGGCGCGAGCAGCGAGGAGCGGGTTCTGTCCCTCGTCCGGCCCATGACCTTCTTCTTCTGCCTGTGCACCTCCCTGGATACGGTCTATATCACCATCATCCTGAAGGAGATGCTGGCCGCCAACGGCCTGGGCGGCAACACCTTCCTGCACCCGGTCATCCTGACCTGCGTCAGCATCGGCAACCTGGTCGGGGTGCCCCTCGGCACACGGCTGGCCAGCCGCTTCCGCGTCAAATGGATCCTGGCCGGATCCTTCATCCTGCTTTTGGTCAGTGCCATCTGCATGGGCACGGCCTTGATGCTGAACAACCTGGCTTTCTACGTCCTGCTGCTGTTCCTGTTCAACACGCTTTACGGCCTGCTGTTCTCCCTCCTGCGCTTTTTGCCGACGATCAGCCCGGACACGGAAAGGCGATTCGGCTTGTTCCGGGAAATCGAAACGACCAGCGTCTCCGCCGACGTGCTGGGGGTCGCCCTGGGGGGCTACATCTCCCAGTATTTCGGGTACACCGTCATGTATTTCATCGGGGCGGCCATCTGCGTGATCCCGATCGTCATCAGCATCTTCGGGCTTTCCTCCATCAAGCTGGTCCGGAAGCAGGAACCGGGCGAAACGAAGAAAGAGACCTCCTTCGCGTCGTCTGTGCGTTTCTTCCTTTCTCCCCGGGGGGTGCTGCCCATCGTCCTCAGCATGACCATGGTCCTGGTCGGGACGGGCTACAAGCTCTACCTGTTCCCGCTGTATTCCAAATCTTTGGGCTACAACCTGACGGTCATCGCCAACGTCATCGTCATCGTCAGTGCGCTGCCCGCGGTGCTGGAAACCAATATCAACGACCTGGTGGCGACCATCGGCAAGAAAAAGGCCTATACCTCCACCCTGTTCATCATGGGGATCATCATGCTCTTCTCCGTCTTCAACCCCAACTACATCTGGGCGATTCTTTTCATCGGCGTCAGTCAGACCTCTGTCAATATCTGCAAGCCCTTTGAAAATATCTTCTTCCTGAAGCGGGCGAATGACAATGACATCCCATCCACCCAGAGCCTGAGCACCAACGTCACCTGGGGGAATTTCATCCGTATCGTCCGCCCGATGATCTACGATGTGCTTATCATGTTCGGCTACTCCGTCGCCAGCATCGTCCTGACCTTCGCCTTCGTGGGCTCGGTGATGATCTTTTCCACGATGACGCGGAAGGAGACCGGGTTCGAGGTGACGAAGGAAGGTTAAACCTCTACCTGTGCCCCACCCAATAAAAGACCATCCAGGTGCCGCCCCACGGCCCGCCTGAATGGTCTTTGTCAACGTATAGCCATCACGCGGCTAAACGGTTATCTCGATTTGATTGTCCTCCGGCCCCAGGATGCAGCTTTCGTAATAGCCGTCCCCCGTGGTCCGCGGTCCGCTCAGCACATCATAGCCATCCGCCTTGAGGGCTGCCGTCAGGGCATCCACCTTCTCCTTCGAGCCCACACTCATGGCCAGATGGACGAAGCCCGTCCGGTTCAGGGACTTTTGAGGGTCTTCCATCTGGGGCTTGTGCATGACCTCCAGCCGGGATCCCCCGTCAAATGTCAAAAAATAAGACCGGAAATCCGTCTTTTTGTTATGATAGCCGTCATTGCAGGACGCCTGGAAATACTTGATGAAAAAGTCCCGGGTCTTTTCCAGATCGGCAGCATACATCGCCAAATGTTCAATCTTCATTCGTTTGCCTCCATTTTTTCTTTTTAAATAAGCTCCAGATGCGCAAAGGCCTGGTACAGGCCGTCGGCATCCACATCCCCTGTCACGTAGTCTGCCATGGCCTTGATCTCATCGCCGCCGCTGCCCATGGCCACCCCAACCTGACAACAGTCCAGCATGGCGATGTCCACCTTAGCGTCACCGAAGGCGATGGTATCCTCCCGGGAGACTCCCAGGTGGTTAAGCAGCACGTCGATGGCGTTGGCCTTGGTGATTCCCTTGACCCCCAGATCCCCAAAGAGGGCCGTCTCACCCTTTCCACCCCATGTGCCCGGCTCCAGATCCGGGAATTCTTCCACCGAATCCAGGTGATCCTGGTAGCTTTTGAGCAGAAAACTCACTTTGTTCACATCGTCCCGGTACAGCTCCCCACCGAAGATCATTTCCGGAAACACATCCTGCACGGACATCTCACCGGCGCCATCCTTCCCCTTGCGGGCGCAGTATTCACGGATAGAGGGCCGGGCCGCCGTCTCAAAGTCTTCACTACCGAAGAGGCCGTTGTTGCTTTCAAGGTAAAAAGCCAGGCTTCGGCTGTGGAGCCAGTCCACGACATGTCGACACTGGTCCGCCGTGATGAGCTGGTGCAGGAGGATCTCACCGTGATCCTCCACGTAGCTGCCGTTGCCGCCGATCATGCCGTCCAGGCCGATGTCCCAGATTTCGTCGTAGACTTCGGCCCGGCTCCGCCCTGTACAGATGTACACCCGGTGGCCCTTCTCCCGGGCCGTCCGGATGGCCTGGACCGCCGACGCCGGCAGATGGTTCTCGTAATCCACCAGTGTGCCGTCCACATCAATGAAGATGATCTTTCCCATTCGTTTTCCTCCTCACACGCTTTTATGATACGTCAATGATAGCACAGGATTATCTGGTTTCACAGGATAATTTATCATCGTTTTCCGGGAAAGTGAAAAAGGAAGCTTCGCCGATTATTGATTTTGCCTTTTCCCCTCTCACACGGAGTAGATGTGCTTGCCGACCGCCGTTACCCCGACAAAGGTCACGACCTTGACCCAGGGATCGGTCAGGAAGAGTTCCGCTTCTTTTTTTTGTTTATGCCTTTGGCCCTTGAAATGTTAAAATAAAAGAGAGTAAGACAGAAAATTGTTTGATTAAACAAATAAAACTATTTCCTCAAGAAAGAAGGACGAAAAATGGGTGCAAAATTTGTCATTCCCAAAGCGGTTTACACCGGGGCCGACGCCCTGAGCGCGGCCAAGGGTGAATTTGAAGGAGCCGGCCGGAAGGCCTTCATCGTATCCGGCCGGCACGTGGCGGCCTCCGGCGCGGTGGACCCGGTGACGGACCTGCTGGACGGGCTGGCCATCGGCCACACCCTGTTCACCGGCATCACCGGCGAGCCCACCGACGCCATGATCCAGGCCGGCGTGGACGCCTACAATGAAGAGGGCTGCGATTTCCTCATCGGCATCGGCGGAGGCAGTCCCCTGGACGCCATGAAGGCCATCGCCGCCAGTCTGGGCAATCCGGGACCCCTGACCGGTTACATGGGGAAAGCCATCACCGGCTGCGGTCCCAAAATGATCGCTATCCCCACCACCGCCGGCACGGGCTCCGAAGCCACCTGGTTCACCATCATCACCGACACGGAAAAGGACGTGAAGATGCTCCTCAAGGGGCCTGCCCTCATGCCCGACGCGGCCATCGTGGACTACCGGCTGACCCTGTCCTCACCGCCGCCGGTCACCGCCTCCACCGGACTGGATGCCCTGACCCACGTCGTGGAGGGCTACACCTCCCGCAGGGCCCAGCCCCTGACCGATACCCTGGCCGTATCCGCCGTCAAACGGATTTTTGCCAACCTCCCCCGGGCCTACCAAAACGGCGGCGACACCGAAGCCCGGGAACAGATGGCCCTGGCGGCCCTGGAAGGGGGCATGGTCATCACCAACTCCTCGGTGACCCTGGTCCACGGCATGAGCCGGCCCATCGGCGCCCTGTTCCACGTGCCCCACGGCCTGTCCAACGCCATGCTCCTGACCCCCTGCCTGACCTTTGCGGCGGAGGGCGCCCCCGGGCGCTTCGCCCGGCTGGGACGGGAAATCGGCGTCGCCCAGGCGTCAGCCGCCGATGAGGACGCCGCGGCCAAATTCATCCAGGCCGTGGACGGCCTGTGCCGGACCTGTGAAATCCCCACTCCCGAGGGCTACGGTATCCGCCGGGAGGATTTCACGGCCGTCATCGGCAAGATGGCCGAGGACGCCGCCGCCAGCGGCAGCCCGGCCAACACCAGGCGGGCTGTGTCAGTGGCGGATATGGAAGCCATTTACCGGAAGCTGTATTAACGGCGATTTCCCGCCATCGGTCCCCATTGACAAGCTGCGGCGATGGGGACCATCCTCTCCGGCCCTTTGTTCTTCTGGCAGGCAAAACTTTGAGAACCCTTAACCCGTTTTCCCGCAGGCGGACATCCTGTTGACATCCCTGTGCTATACTTTTTTTAATGGCTGCCACACCCCATGGCAAGGCGCCAAAAAAAGAAAAGAGGTCCTGCACTATGAAAGAAATATCCCCCGATTTTGTGAAAACCGCGAAAATCATCGACTCGTCGCCGGAAGGCGCCTTGTACGAAATCGACGATGAAACGGTCGTCCAGGTTTACGACTACCAGGCCACGATCCAGGAAATCGAACAGGAAAAGGCCAACGCCAAAAACGCTGTGCGCATCGGCATCCCCACCTTGTTTTCCTTTGATGTCGTAAAAATCGGCGACAACTACGGCATTATTTACGAAAATGTACAATCCAAACCCCTGGGCGAACTCATCATGGCCCACCCGGAAAACTTCGATAAATATGTCACTGACTTTTCAGACCTCTGCCATTCCATCCACCGCACCCATGTGGGGTACGACGCCTTCCGGCCGGCCAAGGGCGTTTACTCGGGCTTCGGCCAGCAGATGGTGGCCAAGGGTATCTTCACCCAGGAAGAAAACAACAGCGTGCTCCGGATGCTTGACGCCATCCCGGAACAGGATACCTTCATCCTTTCGGCCCTGCGCACCTCCAGCGTCCGCTATTTCGACGACGAGCTGACGATCTACGGCCTGCGCTCCGCCTGCTACGGCCATCCCATTTACGACCTGGGCGGCACCTCCCTGGGAATCTGGACCCCGGGTATTTTAGGCGACGACGATGGCTGCAAATGGTCCAACGGCATGGACTGCGCCACTTCCCTGCGGTTCTGGGACGCCTTCATCGTCAAGTATTTCGACTGTCAATCCGAAGAGGACGCCGCCGCCATGGCCAAACGGGTCAACTTCGCCGGCTTCCTGACCCACTACATCGTCCCGATCTTCTTCCACATGGGCGGCGAGGATACGGTCAAACGGGCCCAGGATTCCTGCCGCGCCGACTTCTTCCCCCACATCGACGAATGGATAGCCGACATGTCGGGATGCTGGGAGCGCTTTCTGTAAGCCGGAGCCGTAGGCGACAGGCGAACAGGACATAGCGCCCCTGCAACGCTTGTCCAAGAGCTCGAGCGAAACGAAAAGCGATTGGCAACAAGCGACTGCTGGGAGCGCTTTCTGTGAGCCGGAGCTCTGTCATTTTAAAAGGCACACGTCAGATATTGTGGCGTGTGCCTTTGTCGTTCCGGCTATGAATGGTAAATCAGCTCTCCGATCTGGTCCGTGAGCTTTTGGGATTCCTCCGTCAGATTCCCTTCTTCTGTAAGGATCGGCGTATCCAACACCGCCTTGATGGAGCAAGCCGTCGAAGCTGCCATGGCAATGGCTTTTTTCGATTCGGTCGTGTAGGCACGGTAGTCGTCGCCTTCTTTCTCCAAAATGTCCTCCATCTGCCAGATGGACGGCAGGAAGTAGGCATCGAGATGGGCGATGAGGTTGTAGAACATGTATGTCCTTCTCCGGATGGCCGAGCATTGCGCGGATGCGGCATTCAAGGCTTCGGTTATTTCATCCGCCTGGGCCTTGTTGGCCAGGGCCTTTTCCAATTTTTCCTGGGATTTGGCTCCGACGATCACCCCCATAACCAACAGGGCCGGTCCGGCAATCAAGCCGCCCAGCACCATGGTTCCGCCGGCCATTCCCAGGCCTCCCGCTGCCAGGGATCCGCCGCCGAAAAACGCCAGGGTCGCATTGGTGGCCGCAGCCCCGCTCAAGGCGGCGATGGGTGTCCCGGTGGAAGCTGCCGCCAGGGTGGTCGCAGCGCCCCAGGCCCCAAAAGCGGCCATGGTTCCTCCCGCAGCCCCTGCTGCCACGCCGCCGGCCACATTGGCCGCAAAATGGCCCAGCTCCTTCAGCTCTTCAAAATCCCTTTTATCGATGTGGAGGTTTTTCAATTCCTCCAATCCAGCAGAAGAGGTGAAATCCACATTTTTTATTTTCTCAAAGGTATCCAGGAATGCGGCGACACTGGTGTTCAGGACATCCAGTTTTTCCTCGCCAAGTTGCTCAAGGCTGATCTGGACGGCTTTCCTCTTATATTCCAGACTTTCCTTCGCCTCTTCTACACTTGAGTTGGCCCGGTCATTGATCTTATTGGCTGTAGAATTATCCAAGGCCGCCTTCGTCGTCTTGCCTGCACCAAACAGGCCCGCCGCCACTCCGGCTCCAATGAACAATAATGGTAATGGCATCGCAAATCTCCTTTCCTTAATCCGCAATCAGTGCCTGGACACCCTGGAGGACGACCTGGCTCCGCTCATCCACTTTTTTCAGCTGCGCCTCCACTTCCGGGTAGGGCCGTCCCGTCTTTTTCAGACATTGTCCTTCCTTTCCCAAAGCTATCAGCGTCTGAACCGTACTCTCCATTTCCTCTAAAACCGTCTTGTCCACAGCCAGCTCCCGGGTGATATACCGGATCAGCCGGCGTTCGCTTTCCGAACAATCGCCGTCACTGTAGACCACGGCCAGAAGATTCCAGACCAGGAGCCTTCCGGGGACCTCCGCTTCCTTTGAACCCCGGGAATGGCGGAGGGCTTCTCCTGCGCCGTCGTGGATGTTGTCATAATAATCCTCATCGTCCAGGGCGCGCTGCACCCTGGCTTCACAGGCTTTAAGCAGCTCCTCCTTATGTCCCCCGAAATCCGGATCCATGTCACAACCGATGGCCTCGAACTTTTCTTTCTCATCCGGAAGGATCTGCCCATCCACTGCCATCAGGTAATAGATGATCTTCAGCGCATCCTCCGTGGTCACCATGCCGACCCTTTCCTCCGGCTGTCCCAGTGCCTCGCTGACTGCCCGGGCGGAATCATCCGCCTTGGCTTTCCAATCATCGATGGCCTGGCCGCCCTTTTCCACCAATCCCTTCATGGATTCGGCCACATCTACTTCCTTCACCGACTGGGGAAGATTCTTGACCGAATCCACAAGTCCCTCAGCCGATTTCGGAAGATTCATGACTGAATCCTTCAGTGTCCCCGCCGATTTCTCCAAATTTTTTCTGATACTGTCAAATGGTCCCATGTTTTTTCCCTTTCCTATAATTTAAATGCGGTATCCGCATCCATCAGCGTATCAAATTCCTCCTGGTTTGAAAATTGGACATCGTAGCCCAGGATGGCCTGGATTTCCACATTTCCTCCAATGAACCCATCGGCGTCATTTTTCAGGATGGCCCGGTCCATGGCGGCAAATCCGGAATGGAAGGTCTGGAGATGATTGTTCAGATATCGGGATACCGAATCTTCCATCTCCGCCCGATACCGGCCGATCATCGTGATGATTTCCGAACAATCCGCTTCAATTATCAGCCGCTCCTCACGGGCCATCGCCTGCTCTGCCAAGGCTTTCTTCATTTCCTTATAAGCCCCCATCAGCCCGATGTACCCCACGATGGGGGCAGCCAACCCAATGGCCATTTCCGGCGTAACGGCTACCTCAGGCACCTGGACAGACAGCTCCGGCAACCGGTCTGCCTTTACGGCTGCTCCAATTTCCCGACCGATGCGGTCAATCCCACTTCGGCCCAGACGGTCGATCAGCTCGGTGTCACTGATATTTCCCACGAAATAATCGTGGATGGCGACGCCCACCTTCTCCCCGCTGGCGACAAGATTGGTTGAAAAGTCCGTCTCCGCCAGATGGCGCACCGACTTCCCTCCCGCAAACTGAAGGGATTCATCGACCGCCACGGCGGCGAAGGCCTTCACGTATGCCTGCCCTGCCTCCTTGTATTGTTCCCCGATTTCCTTTGCCGCGTCGACTGGACTTTTTTCCTTTTTAGCGACAGCCACCACATTCTGAATGATCATGACCACCGCTTCCTTTGGCAAATGCTCCTTTGCCTCTTCTACTCCAGCGCGGTGGGCCTTTTCCACGATCGCTTTCCCTGGCGCGTGGTCCTTTTTGGCACTTTCACTTTCCATCGCGACCTTTTCCTTTTCCATGTTAAACACCTCCTGATTATTCTTATTTGGCAGACAACAGCATCTACCACAACAGAAACTGTTTTTTTCGCGAGGCCTTTTCCTCATTAGCCTAAAAAACCACCTTCCTTTGTGCGGTTGGTGGAGCAATTATTGTAATTTTATCATCTTTTCTCTCTTTTGTAAAGGATATCTTATTCTCTGCAAAAACAATTCCATAATAATAAAATAACCTCCGTCTTCTTACAAAACACCCAACGGTTTTCCCGTTCTTCCTTCAGCCTTCTATGTTATCATGATTCTAAAATTTATGTAGTATGCATCATTAACCTGACAGGAGGATATTATGGACCAAAAAGTTATGGAACGGGCCGAATTACTCATTCGAAACAGGGATGTGGTCAAAAAATGCTTTTCCATGGGCAACGGTCTGACCTATTTATCCGGTGCCGCCATTTATACCATGCACGACCGGGAAGCCACGGTGGAAGAAATCAAGGCAGCCCGGGCCATCATAAAGGCCAAAGTCAGCGTTTTTTCCGAGATCCGCGGCGGAGCCGTCATCTCCCTGGTGTGCCTGGCCGCCATCCAGCCCGACCCCGAAGCCTACATCGACAAGGCCCTCCAGGCCTACCACAGCCTGCGCTCCCAGTTCTTTCCCTCACCCTATCTGCCCCTGGCCGCCTTCACCATGGCCCAGAACATGCCCCTGGAGGACTTTGACCCCTTGTCCGAAAAAGCCAAGGCCCTGTACCAGTTGTTCAAGCAGAAACACGCCTTCCTCATCAACTCGACGGACAGCCCCATGTGCCTGCTCATGGCCATGGAGGACCGGGATCCCGATGAGCTGCTTGCGGATATCGAGACCTGCTACCAGATCCTCAAGACGGAATTTTTCAGCAAGGACGCCGTCCAGTCCCTGGCCCAGGTCCTCGCCCTGTGCCCCGGCGAACCCGAGGACAAATGCGCCAAGACCATGGCGCTTTACAACGGCCTGAAGGACGCGGGAATAAAGTACGGCACCTCCTACGAGCTGGCGACACTGGGCGGACTGGCCCTGTCCGGCGAAGATTTTGACACCATCATCCAGTCCATGGGAGAGGTCGATCAATGGCTCTCCAAACAAAAGGGCTTTGGAATCCTGTCCATGATCTCCGCCAAGCACCGTCTCATGTTTGCCGGCATGCTGGTCCAGCTTTCCTGCGACCAGACCAATCTCGCCCAGACCATGGCCTTGAACAGCACCATCACCATCGTCGTCCAGGAAGAACTGATCCTGTACGCCATCATGGCCAGCGTCGCTGCCAGCTCCGCCGCCGCGGCAGGCGGCTCCCATTAATAAAAGCCCTGGAGCCTCGAAGACAAACCGCCACCCGGCTCCGTTTTGTCCAGCAACCCATCGGACGACAGAAATAACTATAATGTTGCTTAAATATCTTATTTTTTGGGGCTATCCGCTTTGAATAACGTTTTTATCCGCACAGCCAAAATTGTGGACAAATCCCCGGTCAGCATCCTGTACGAAATTGACGATGAAACAGCGGTGCAAATGAATCTCTACAAGACCTCCATCCAGGAAATCGAACAGGATAAGGCCAACGCCAAAAACGCGATGCGGATGGGTGTGCCGACTTTCTTTTCCTTCGATGTCGTGCAATGTGGCGAAAATTATGGCATCATCTACGAAAATGTCCAGTCCAAATCCCTGGGCGACCTCATCATGGAAAATCCCGATAACTTTGACCACTACGTGGACGATTTCGTGGATTTGACCCATAAGCTGGGGGCCACCCACGTGGGTTACGATTCCTTCCGTTCGATCAAGGGCATGTATGCCGGCATGGGCGAACAGCTGGTGTAAAAGGGATTCTTCACCCGGGAAGAAGTGGACGCCGTGGGACGGATGCTGGCCGCCATCCCGGAACGGGACGCCTTCATCCACTCAGCCCTCAGACCTTCCACCCTGCGTTATTTTGACGATGAGCTGACGATTTACGGCCTGCGGGACGCATCCTACGGCCATCCCATCTTCGAAACAGGCGGCGTCTGCCTCTCCATCTGGTCGCCAGCCTCCACAAAGGACGACAAGACATCCAAGTTCGCCTGTGGCCTGGACTGCGCCACAGCCAACCGTTTCTGGAACGCCTTCCTGTGGAAATACTTCGACTGCAAGACCGAAGCCGAAGCCAAACAAATGGAAGAAAACCTCATCTTCATGGCCGGCCTGAAGCGCTACACCGTCCCCATCATCTTCCAAACCGCCGATGAAGCCACCCTCAGCTACGTCCAGGCAAAATGCCGCAAGGAACTCTTCCCCCACGTAGACAACTGGATCGAAAACATGAAAGACAAATGGGAGTGCTATCTGTGAGCCGGAGCCGAAGGCGACAGGCGAACAGGACATAGCACCCACAGCAAGGCTGGTCCAAGAGCCCGAGCCGAAGGCGACAGGCGATTGGCAACCAGCTACTGCGGGAGTGCTATCTGTGAGCCGGAGCGAAGCGACAGGCGAACAGGACATAGCACCCACAGCAAGGCTGGTCCAAGAGCCCGAGCCGACAGGCGACAGGCGATTGGCAACCAGCTACTGCGGGAGTGCTATCTGTAAGCCGGAGCCGAAGGCGACAGGCGCTTATAAGATATTGAAGCATGGGCACTTTGGCTGACAGCAGCCGTTATACTTTTAGAAAATCATCAAATTTCTGCACAGGAGACCTGCTGCAGAAATGATGGATAATAATAATTAAATTCTCAGGAGGAATAATATGGAAATCGTAAAAACTCAGAATGGTACAGAACTCACCGTGGCCGTTTCAGGGAACCTGGATACCCAAACCGCACCAGACCTTCAGGCAGAACTGAAAGGTTCCCTCGATGGGGTGACATCCCTGATCCTGGATTTTTCAAATTTGGATTACATTTCATCCGCCGGACTGCGTACCGTGCGCGGGGCCAGCAAGACCATGAAGAAGCAGGGAGACATGGTGGTGCGCGGCTGCAACGATGAAGTAAAAGAAGTCTTCGAAATCACCGGCTTTGCCGATGTCATCAATATCGAATAATTTTCATCCGTCATAAACCATTGTGAAAAACAGGCGGAAAGGCAAAAGAATAAGGCTTTCCCCTTTTTCTTCAGCCTTTTCCAACATAATTACAGATAATTTTAAAAAGAAGGGATCAATTTGAGAGAATTCATAGAAAAATTCTTCAATCCTGGAAGCTGTGCCGCGGAATGAAAAAACTATCTTCGGATTTCATAAAAACGGCCAGGATCATCGATAAATCACCGATCAGCATCTCCTACGAGATTGACGATGAAACAGCGGTAAAACTGAATCTGTACAAGACGACGGTGCAGGAAATCGAGCAGCTCAAGTCCAATTCCAAAAACGCGGTGCGCATGGGAATCCCCGTGGTTTTTTCCTTTGACGTGGTCCAATGCGGGGAAAACTACGGCATCATTTACGAAAATCTCCAGTCCAAAACCCTGGGCGACCTGATTTTGGAAAATCCGGAAAATTTCGACAAATACGTGGATGACTTCGTGGACCTGAGCCGCAAGCTGGCTGCTGTCCATGTGGGTTACAACGCCTTCCGCTCCATCAAGGAAATCCACGAGGGTTATTGCGAGCAATTCGTCCAGAAGGGCTTCTACACCCGGGAAGAAGCTGATGCCGTTGGCCGGATGCTGGCAGCCATTCCCGAACAGGATACCTTTGTCCACTCGGCGCTCCGGCCATCGATCCTGCGCTATTCAGACGACGAGCTGACCATTTACGGCCTGCGGGACGCGGGATACGGCCACCCTATCTTTGATGTGGGCGGCACCGTCCTCACCCTGTGGTCCCCAGCCCTCACCGGGGATGACAAGCGGGTGAAATGGGCCTGCGGCCTGGACTGCGCCACCGCCGTCCGTTTCCAAAGGGCTTACATCCGGAAATATTTCAACTGCACCACGGATGAAGAAGTGGAAAAGATCGAGCGGCTGATGATTTTTGTCGCCATGCAAAAACGTTTCACCGTCCCCGCAATCTTTAAGACCGCCGACGAAAATAAGCTCCGTGAAGTCCAGGAAGATTCCCGGAAAAACTTCCTGCCCTACATCGACCAATGGATCGCCGACATGGGTGACTACTGGGAGCGCTTTCTGTGAGCCCGAGCCGCAGGCGACAGGCGAACAGGACATAGCGCCCCTGCAACGCTTGTCCAAGAGCTCAAGCGAAGCGAAAAGCGATTGGCAACAAGCGACTGCTGGGAGCGCTTTCTGTGAGCCGGAGCCGCAGGCGACAGACGATTGGCTGCCAGATACTACGGGAGCGCTTCAAATAAGCCCATCCCCTTCCCCGTTCAGGTTTTACCTGTGCGGGGATTATTTTTAAGGTATAATGGTTATAATATAGATTCAGGCTTTCACAATCCTTAACCGCCTTGGACAGGTCTACATGATGCTGACCTGCCTGTGTTATACTAAATAAAATGAATGAATAGATGAAGATCCATCAGGAGGATACTATGGATGAAAAAAAGATAGAACAAGCTGTCAAACTTTTTCTCGAAGGGATTGGCGAAGACGTCCACCGGGAAGGCCTGGTTGAAACCCCGGACCGGGTGGTGCGCATGTGCCGGGAATTGTTCGGCGGCATGGACCACGACGCCAGCAAACCCCTCAGCAAGGTTTTCGCCGCGGACAGCGGCCTGGTGCTGGAAAAGAACATCGAATTCTATTCGGTGTGTGAGCACCATCTGCTGCCTTTTTTCGGCCACGTCCACATCGCCTATCTCCCCGACGGCAAGGTTCTGGGGCTCAGCAAGCTGGCCCGGACTGTCGAGGTCTATGCCAGACGGCCCCAGATCCAGGAACAGCTGGGAAAACAGATTGCCCAGGCCATCATGGAGTCGGTGAAGCCCAAGGGCGTCATGGTCGTCATCGAAGCAGAGCACATGTGCATGTCCATGCGGGGCATCAAGAAGGAATCTGCCCGCACCACCACCATCTCCGCGGCGGGCTGCTTTGACGGGGATCTGGCCCTCCAGAACACCGTCTTGCAGATGCTTGCGTAAACCCGGCGGCGATGGAAGATAAAATTACATTGCAGGCCGCCGCGGTCCGCGGGGATAAGCGCTGGCAAAGAATCCTGACCCATCCCGGCTTCAGCACCCGCCTGGAGCAGATCGAACAGGCGGAAATCCACCGGAAATTCTGCTGCCACGGCCTGCCCCATCTGCTGGATGTGGCCCGGATCATGACCATCATGAACGATGAACAGGGCGGCCGCTGGGACGCGGACGTGCTCTACGCCGCGGCCCTGGTCCACGACATCGGCCGGGTGGCAGAATACGCCGGAGGCGGCCGCCACGAGGCGGAGGGCCCGCCCATTGCCCGGGAAATCCTGCCGGCCTGCGGCTACACCGACGCGGAAACGGCGCTCATCGCCGACGCGGTGGCCAAACACAACGGGAAGGATGGCGGCGGCGCTGGAAACCTGGCGTCCCTGCTCAAGGCGGCGGACCGGCTGTCCCGGCCCTGCTACGCCTGCAAAGCCCGGGAAGAATGCTACTGGCCGGAGGAAAAGAAGAACGCCGGACCGGCTTACTGACAGCAACACCCCATACATGAATGTAAATATCAGGAGGACGAATCGATGAAATGGACGATGGTCATGGCTATGACTGTAGACGGCATTGTGGCCCGGGGCGACGAAAAGCCCCCGGCGTGGACATCGGCGGAGGATAAGACGCATTTTCACGGAAAGATGATGGACGCCGACGCCATCATTTCCGGGCGGAAATCCTTTGAAGGCCGGCTGGTTCCCAGGGATTTTTACGTCCTGACCCGGAACCGGGAGCTCATTGAAAGCTCCGAAGCCCCGGTATTTTATACCGACGCCTCACCCCGGGAGCTGGCGGCTCTGCTGGAACAGCGCGGCTACCAGCACATCCTGCTTCTCGGCGGACCGGAAATCAACCAGTTGTTCTGGGACGCCCGCCTGGTGGACGAGCTGTACCTGACGGTGGAGCCCAAGCTTTTCGGCTCAGGAAAGCACCTGGCCTCGGGAAAGGCCATGGCGCAGGAGCTGACGCTGGAAAGCGTGAAGCAGCTCAACAGCCGCGGAACGCTGCTGCTGCATTATTTGGTAAAAAAGAATTGAAATTCAGGAGATACCATGGATCAGTTAATCTTTAAAGGCATGCGTTTTTACGGTTACCACGGCTGCCAGGCCGCAGAGCGGACCCTGGGCCAGGCCTTCACCGTGGACCTGGCCATCGACATGGACATGACCGCCGCCTGCCGCTCGGATGACCTCAAGGACACCATCGACGACGCGTCGGTCTTCGCCTGTGCCAGGGACGTCGTCGAGGGCGAGCCCTGCAACCTGATTGAGACGGTGGCCGGCCGGCTGGCAGACCGGATTCTGGCAGAATTTCACCCTCAGGCCGTGGAGGTGACCCTGCACAAGCCCTCCGCACCCATTCCAGGCATCTTCGATGACTTCGCCGTCATCGTCCGCCGCCATGTTTGACCAGCAGCTCATCCGGAACACCTTCTGGCACCTCATCCCGGTCTCAATCCTGTATTATCTGGCCACATGGATCCAGCCGGTGATCGATGCCATGATCGCGGGGAAGATGCTGGGCAGCGCGGCCCTGGAGGCCCTGGTCGTTGCCGCCGCCTTCAGCTTCTTCACCTCCATGATCGTTTCCTTTGTGATGGTTGGAGGCCGGACCCGGGCCTCCTTCCACATCGGCCGGGGGGATTACGACGGCCTCTGCGGCGTCTATTCCTTCTGCATGCTCTTCTTCCTGGCCGTCGGCACCGTCCTGGCTTTGGCGGGGTGGCTCATCCCCGTACCGCTGACGAGGCTTCTGGGCGCCCAGGTCGCGGTGCTGGGCATGGCCTCTAGTTATGTGGGCATCCTTTGTGTGGGATCCTTTTTCAGCTTCGCTGAAATGGCCCTGATTTTTTTTGCCATGCTCATGGGCAAGCAGAACCACTGCTTCATCGCCACGGCCCTGGTGGTCATCACCGATGTGGCTCTGGACATCTTCTTCATCACGGCCTTCCACTGGGGGACCACGGGCCTGGCTCTGGCCACGGTCATCGGCTACCTGGCCGGCACCGTCTACCTGCTCCTCGCCCTGGGCCGCACGCCCCTGCGCTTCCGGCCCAGCCTCATCAACCGGCAGGAGCTTCCTGAGATCATCCGCCAGGGACTGCCCTTCACCATCGGCAGCGCGGGGATTTTCGTGCGCTCGGTGATCTACAACCACTTCGTGGGCGGCCTGGCCGGTTCCGCGGCCATGGTCCTGGGCCTGTCCCTCCAGAACTCCATCAACGGCTGGCTCTCCGCCCCCACGGCCGGCTGCGCGGAAATCGTCAGCATGATGACGGGGATCTACCTGGGCGAAGGCGATACGGAGGCCATCAAGAAGATCCTCCGGGTGGGACTCCAGGGCGGGTGGATCACCGCGTCGATGCTGGCCGGCCTGGCCTTCCTGTTCGCGCCGCTCCTCGTCTCCGCCTACGGGGTGACGGCCGCTGCTGCCACCTGCGTCGTCGCCGTCCGGGCCTTCTGCCTCAAGATCGTCGTCGGCGTCCCCTCCTGGGTCATGGCCATGTACTACGAAACCATCGGCCGGGAAAAGCTCGCCCACGCCATCAATATCTTTGAGCCCTTCGCGCTGCCGGTGCTGCTGGTCGGACCCATGGTGGCCCTGTTCGGCAACGACGGTTTCTGGTACGTCTACGTGGTGGCGGACATCATCACCATTGCCGTGGTTTACGGCATCATCGCCGCCGGGCAGAAGCGCTTCCCGCTCAAAGGAGAGGATTTCTTCCTTCTGGACGGCCGCTTCACCGACGAGTTCGTCGCCATCCGCTCCCTGACCATCCACAACGATGTGGCGGATGTGGTGCGGATTTCCCAGGCGCTGCGGACCTTCTGCCAGGAACACGGCGTCGACCGGGGCCGGGCCTACAAGATCGGCCTGTCTGCCGAGGAAATGGCCGGCAACATCGTCGCCCACGCCTTTGACAAGGGCGGGGACCACGCCATCGACCTGTGTGTCCAGATCCGGAAGAGCGGCGACATCGCCCTGCGCATCCGGGACAACGGCAGCCCCTTCAACCCCATCGCCTACGCCAGCAATGCCCCGGCCGATGAATTTGCGGGCATCGGCATCCGCATGGTCAAGGCCATGGCCCGGAAGATGGAATACCACCACATCGGCGGCCTCAACAACCTGCTGATCATCGTCTAGGATAGCTCCTCAAAACGGAGCCTGGAGCCTTTAAAAGGCCGCCATGCGATTGGAAAAATGTGAACTGAATGAAAAAGGAGGCGATGGAATGAGCCGTCCGCTCAATACTGAAAAATCCCCGGCCGCTGTGCGCCGGGGGTATCACCCCGACGACGGGCGGTTCTTCGGCCCCGGCGACAGGGATAAGATGACCCGGGGGGCGGCGGAAATCCGCTATCTACTGGACCGGGGATACCGGGCGGAGACGGCAGTACCCTTTGTGGGAAACCACCACCTGCTGTCCGAACGCCAGCGCACGGCCCTGATGCGCATGACCGCCTCTTCCGCCGAAACAGCCTCCCGCAGGGACCGGGAGCTGTGTGAGCTGTCGGGCACCGTGCTCATCGACGGCTTCAACACCATCATCACCCTGGAGGTGGCCCTCTCCGGATCCGTGGTCATCGCCGGGGACGACGGCGCCATCCGGGACCTGGCGGGGCTCCACGGCACCTACCGCCTGGTGGACAAGACCACTGTCGCCGTGGACCTCATCCTCAAGGCCCTGGCCACCTGGCCCATTGACGGTGCCCGCTTCCTGCTGGACCGGCCGGTGTCCAACTCCGGCCGCCTGAAAACCCTGATCCGGGAAAGGGCCGCCGGCCAGCCCTACCCTGTGGAGGTGGAGCTTTTGCCATCTCCCGACGCCGCCCTCTACGGACAAAGCCCGGTCATCTCCTCGGACAGCGGGGTACTGGACCGGTGCGGAGGGTGGTTCAATCTGAACCGGCGGATCATTGAGGAAGATATTCCCGGGGCCTTTGTGTACCGAGTGTAGAACCCAGCGTATTATTCGGTGGTTATTTTCGTGCAATCAGCGAATAAAAGTTATCCATTTTTCCTATGATATAATACAAAATATAGAGTTGCCCGGCTTATCCGGCAACGATGATCAGGAGGTGATTCGGATGATGTTACGGCAAATGCGGTATTTTATCGCGGTGGTGGAGGCAAACAGCTTCACCGAGGCGGCGGAGCGGATGTACATCTCCCAGTCCGCCATCTCCCAGCAGATCCGGGCCTTGGAGGATGAGCTGGGAGTCAAGCTGATCGTGCGGGGCAACCGGAAATTCACCCTGACCCCAGCGGGGGAATACTTCTACCGCCAGGGCAAGGGCGCGGTGGACGCCGTCGAGAAGCTGACCCGGGAAACCATCCGCATCGGCCGGGACAGCGAGTCCACCCTGCGCATCGGCTTCCTCCGGTGTTACAGCGGCCAGGAGCTCCACGAGGCCGTGGCGGATTTTGCGGAAATCTACCCCGAGGTCGCCATCACCATCGTCGCCGGAACCCACGAGGAGCTGTACGATCTGCTCCGGACCGGCGGGGTCGACCTGGTGCTCAGCGACCAGCGGCGGGCCTTTTCCGACGAGTACGTGAATTTTGAACTGCTGCGCTGCGCCTGCACCATCGAGCTCTCCAGCCGTCATCCCCTCAGCGCCAGGGAAAGCGTCACCCTGGAGGACATCGGCCTGATCCCCTGCATCCTGATCGCGTCCAGGGAGCAGCAGAACGCGGAGGAAGACTATTACACGAACACCCTGGGCTTTTCCGGCAATTTCCTCTTTGCGGAAAACCTGGAGGAGGGCCGTCTCATGGCTACCTCCGGCCGCGGCTTCGTGCCCCTGGAAAGCGTGGGGACCCTGCCTCCGCCCCAGACGACCCTGACCCGGATCCCCCTTGTGCGGGACGGCCGGCCCATCACCCGGAATTACTGCGTGTTCTGGCGGAAGGCGGGCACCGGCTACTACATCGAGGAATTTGCCGGTATCCTGAGAAGCCTCCTGAAAAAAAAGTCGATATGAAAGCAAGTCGAGCTGCGTCCATGCCGGGCGCAGCTTTTTTTCGCATAAGCCCACCTTATCCGAATCCGCCATAACTGGAATTGCTCCCTCGCCAAAAAAATCGTACAATGATACACAGATAGCGGTACACCTGATATCACAAAACCTGTATATAAAACGAAAGGAGTCCATCATGATGGCAAAAAATCTGATACTCTATTATTCCAGACGGGGCGAAAATTACGTGAACGGGGGTGTGGAAAACCTCGCCAAGGGCAATACGGAAATCGTCGCCGAGTTCGTACAGAAGGCAGTGTGCGGGGACCTGTTCCGAATTGAAACAGTCAAGCCCTACGCGAAGGACTACTACCAGTGCATTGAAGAGGCCAAACAGGAGCTGCGGGCCCAGGCCCGTCCGAAGCTGAAGGATGAACGGACCGAACTTTCGACCTACGACAATATCTTCGTCCTCGGCCCGTGCTGGTGGGGGACCTACCCCATGGCCATGTATACCCAGCTGGAAAAGCTGGACTTCGCGGGCAAGCGGGTCTTCCTGCTTATGACCCACGAGGGGTCTGGCATGGGCCAGAGCGAAGGTGCGATGAAGAAGCTCATGAAGGGGGCCCGCTTCGGCAAAAGCCTGGCCGTTCACGGAGCGGATGCGGCCCAATCGGAGGGCCTTGTGGCCGGATGGGCCAGGAACTGCGTGGCTTAAATTACAAAATTTTCAAATAACTATACAATGGAGGAAAATCATGATGCATAAAAAAGTAATGCTATGGACCGGAGCCGGTCAAATCGGCATGGCTATCGCCCGCCGGATGGGCTATGGAATGAAAATCGTCGTCGGGGACAAGCGTCTGGAGAACGCCGAAGCCATCGCCAAAATCATGAACGAAGCGGGCTACGATGTGGAACCGGCGGCCATGGATTTATCCAGCCGGGATTCCATCCTTAAGCTGATTGAAAAGGCCAGGGGCTACGGTGACATCACCATGCTGGTCAACGGGGCCGGGGTCTCTCCCAGCCAGGCGCCCATTGAAACCATTCTGAAGGTCGACCTCTACGGCACAGCGGTGCTGCTGGAGGAAGTGGGCCAGGTGATTGCGGAAGGGGGCACCGGCGTGACCATCTCCAGCCAGTCGGGCCACCGCATGCCCCAGCTGACGCCGGAAGAGGATGAGCAGCTCGCCATCTCCCCTACGGAAGCACTGCTGGACCTTCCCCTGCTCCAGCCGGAAAAGATTGCCGACACCCTCCACGCCTACCAGCTGGCCAAGCGCTGCAATGAGAAGCGGGTGATGGGCGAAGCCGTCAAGTGGGGCCGCCGCGGCGCCCGCATCAATTCCATCTCCCCGGGCATCATCGTCACCCCCCTGGCCCTGGATGAGTTCAACGGCCCCCGCGGGGATTTCTACAAGAACATGTTTGCCCAGTGCCCTGCGGGCCGCCCCGGGACCGCCGATGAGGTGGCCAACGTGGCGGAACTGCTGATGAGCGACAAAGGGGCCTTCATCACCGGCGCCGATTTCCTGATTGACGGCGGGTCGACGGCTTCCTATTTTTACGGGCCGCTGAAGCCGCAAAATCAGGAGAAATAGGAAACCCATTCTCGTGCAAATATGTATAAAGGCCACCTTCTTTCAGTCGGTGGCCATTTTTTCTTCAGGCTATTTTATTTTCGAGGTTAATGTCCAGACCAAATTCCTTCAAATCTTGATCTCTGACTTCCAATTCTGTCTTAAGGATGTCCAGCATTTCATAATAAGCTAATTTCTTGCCTTCGTAAAATGCATCACCTTTATTATTATCGCTTGTTTCAAATGCATCATTGGCATTGTCCAACAATCTGGCGATAAGGTATTTGATTTCTTCTTTACTTAATGCATCCGTCATCGTAATCACCCCTTGCTTTGAGTTCATCGATACGATTTTGTATCGATTGATTGAAATTTCGTATTTCTCTTTGCCAATGATTTTTCAATCCTTCTTGCATCCTAAAATCGAGTAAAGCCCAATCTTTAATGTATAACTCCGGATGACTGATTTTAGCTTGATGAATATTGATCTGTCGCTGATACTTGCGAATGGCGCGCTTTAAAGAAGCGGATTCCTGATTTTTGATATCTTTCTCAGCAAATAATTGTAAATTCATCTTTAATCAACTTTGTTTTTGTTTATTATAACAGGAACTTTGAAATCTCGCCTTAAATTCTGATTGCGTTTTCCTTCGGAGTAAAAATTAATTTGCACACGCTCATCTGAGAAATGATCAACTGAGCCATGACGTTTCCCAGGGTTTCTTAAAACCATCTGGATCAAGGGAAGATTTGTTGACATTTAATATGTATAATACAGTCAATAAAACTGCCAAAAAACAGCGGGCAAATTTGGAGGTAAACAGATGAAGGTATCCGTCATAGGAAACGGGAATGTGGGAATGGCGCTATTCGCGTATTTAAAAAACTTTCAGGAAATTGATGAACTGGTTCTTGTGGGAAGAAACAGCAAGAAGGTAAAGGGGGAAATCGAGGATTACCTGGATGCCAATGTGCTGGAAAGCGAGCCATCCCCGAAGCTTTTCTCGGGATCCTACGAAGCCACGGCGGGGTCGGACATCCTGCTTTACACCGCGGGTCCTTCGGTCAAGGCGGGCCAGAGCCGGCTGGCCATCGTCGATGAAAATGTAAGGATCGTCACCAAGATATTTGAGCAAATCAACCAATACTGCCACGACGAGCTGATCGTCTGTCTTTCAAACCCTCTGGACGTCCTGACCTATCTGCTTCCGGAAATTGCCGGGGTCGACCCCGGACGGGTTGTCGGCACGGGGACCCTTCTCGATTCTGCGCGGCTCAAGCGCATCATCGCACGGATCTTCGAAATCGATCCGAATTCGGTTGAAGCCTTCGTCCTCGGTGAACACGGCGCGTCGGCCGTGGTGCCCTGGAGCACGCTTAAAATCGCCGGACTCAGCATTGATGAATTCGCGTCCCAGATGCTCGGTGAGGACGCCGCGGTCAAAAAAACCATGCTGGATGAGCGCATGAAGAAGGCCGGGTATAAAATCTTCGATAAGAAGGGCTCGACGGCCTACGGCGTGGCCAATTCGGCGGCTGAAATTGTCCGTGCAATCATCCACGACACGCGGGCGATCCTGCCGGTCAGCACTTCCATGCTGGACAAATACGGCATCGACGGCTGTGCCCTGTCGGTGCCGTGCATCATCGGGAAAAACGGTGTGATGGACACGGTCCATATGAAAATGAACGACGAAGAAAAAGCCGCCCTCGACCAATCGGCGGCCATCATCCGGAGCGTCATCCCCCAGTGATGGGTGGCCATTCCCGGGTTTTTACAGTATAATAAAATAAAAACCAAGGCCGGGCGGATGACCGGCGTCCGTTTGAAAGGAGATGACCCCATGAGCAGATTGTCCCTCACCCAATCCATCGACAAGCTCGGGATGGATTTCCCGGACCTGAACTGGAACTTCCAGGAGCACCGGATCGGGTCCAAAACCGAATTGGTCTCCCAGTGGCTCGGCGCCCCGGACGAGGATATCATGGTCTGCGCCTTCAAGGGGAAGGCCATCCACGAGCCCTTCCACCGCCAGGATTTCTTCTTCATCAACTACGCCTACACCGGCGATTACGGGGCCCAAAGCCTGAGCTTCGACAACCAGGTGACGATCCGGGAGGACGACTGCTACATCGGCCAGCCCTTTTCCGGCTACGCCCTTTACGGCGCCAGCGAAGCGGATATCGTCATCGTCGGCGTGCTGATCCGGAAGGAGGTCTTTTACCGGAACTTTCTGGGACCCATCTCCTCCGACCGGCGGCTCCTGCACTTCTTCCTCGATCCGGAAATCAACAGCTTCTCCGACGAATTCATCCACCTGAAGGATTTGAAGGCCAGCGCCATCCGGACCCAGATCGAGCTCATGGCCGCGGAGTACGCCAACAAGGGTGCCGACACCCAGGCCATCCTCAAGCCCATGACCCTGACCCTCATCATGATGCTGTCCCGGCAGTTCAAGCTTTCCCGGCAGGAAACGGGGGACGAGGATAAGACGGCTCCCATGATCCGTTTCATGGAGGAACACCTGGACCAGGTCACCCTGTCCTCCCTGGCCGCCCGCTTCGGCTATCACCCCACCTACATCTCCTCCCTGCTGTCGGCGGAGACGGGGAAGACCTTCTCCGACATCCTCCTTGCCCAGCGCATGGACCGCGCCGTCTTCCTGATGCGCCACACCGATTTGTCCATCGAGGAAATCGCGCCGATGACCGGGTACAACGACAAGAGCAACTTCCACAAGGCCTTTCGCCAATACTACGGCCAGACCCCCCGCCAGTTCATCCAGGACGCTGAATCCGAAAGAAGCTGAGCCGGTGCATATGAAGATTTACCACTATTTTTCATAAGATTTGCCACTGTCAGAGCGCCCATCCTCCTGTAAAATGATCACAGCATCAAAAATACCGATGCCACTCATTCCCAAGGAGGATTTTATCATGTACACAAATTTTACATTTAACATGCCGACCAAGGTGCTCTTCGGCGCCGGCCAGCTCAACAATCTCAGAAATGAAACACTGCCGGGGAAGAAGGCCCTCATCGCCACCTCAGGCGGCCAGTCCACGAAGAAGTATGGCTATCTCGCCCGGGTGGAAAAGGAGCTGGACCTCGCCGGCGTCGGCCACGAACTTTTTGACGAAATCCGGCCCAACCCCACCCGGGACAATGTGATGGACGGCGCGGCCAAAGCCAAGGCCGCCGGGTGTGACTTCGTCGTCGCCCTGGGCGGGGGCTCGGTCATGGACTGCGCCAAGTGCATCGCCCTGATGATGACCAACCCCGGGGATATCTGGGATTATTCCCTGAGCGCCAAGGGCGGAAAGAAGGCCGCCGCCACAGCCGCGGCGCCCATCGTGTGCATCACCACCTCCGCCGGAACCGGCAGCGAGGTGGACATGGCCTCAGTCATCTCCTACGACGAAATCCAGGAAAAGACCGGCATCTTCTTCCCCTCCATGTTCCCGACCCTCTCGGTGGTGGACAGCGACCTGATGATGAGCGTCCCGCCGAAGTTCACGGCTTACCAGGGCATGGACGCCTTTTACCACGCGGCGGAAAGCGTCATCAACACCAAGGAACACCCCATGGGCGAGATGTTCGCCCTGAAGGCCATTGGCCTCATCGCCCAGAACCTGCCCGCCGCTTATAAGGACGGCAGCGACCGGGATGCCCGGGCCAACATGGCCCTGGCCAACTCCCTGGCCGGATACTACATGCTGTGCACCTCCGAACACACCATGGAACACGTCATGGGCAGCTTCCACGACGACCTGGTCCACGGGGCGGGGCTCATCATGATTTCCCACGCCTACTTCGACTTCTTCGCCGAAAGGAAAGCGGCGGAGGGCCCGATGATCCGGATGGCCAAGGCCATGGGCGTTGAAAATCCCGTTTCCGGCAAGGACTTCATCCGCGCCCTGGATGACCTGATCGCCTCCGTCGGCTGTGCTGACCTGAAGATGAGCGATGCCGGCATCACCGAGGATGAGCTTGCAAGCTACCCGGCCATGGTCCACTCGGTTCTGGGCGGCGACATCACCGCAGATCCCCTGCCCCTCTCCGACGCGGATTACCTGGCCATTTACCAGAAGGCCTACCGTTAGGCCGCGGCTCGGATATGATTGAAAAATCTGAAATGATTGAAAAAACAGAAAAGGGCGGAGATTTGTCTCCCGCCCTGTTGCAGTACCTCAATGAGGATGTGTGTGATATCCGTGGATTCGGCCGCTCGGTGCTGGTATCAGCCCAGCGGGGAAGGTTCGAGATGAAGGTCTTTCCCGGTGAGGACTGCGCCAACAACGTGGGCACGGTCCACGGCGGCTTTTTACTGGCGGTGGCAGACATCGCCGCCAGCGGAGCCTGCGACACCTATGGCAGGGAATGCGCCTCCATGACCTTTTCGGCCAATTTCATGCGTCCCTGCTTCGCCTCGGATGCCTGCCTCCAGGTCGTCGGCACCGTGCTGCGCTACGGAAAGCGCTCCGCCGTCACCGAGGTGACCATCACCCGCCCCAATGGTGAAATGGCTTTTAAGGGGACCAGTACGCTGGCGGTGTTTGGCCCTTTGATTAATTCCGGCAACCTCCGGAGATTCTGAACTTCTTATTAAAACGCCCGGCTGGCGGACATTTTGCTGACCTGTTTGTGATATACTTTTCCTATAATTATTTTGTTAGGGGGAAGAAAACACAATGAGAGAAATATCACCTGATTTTGTAAAAAGCGCGAAGAACATCGGCCATACGCCGGAAGGCGACCGCTATGAGCTCGACGATGAAACCGTCGTCCTGGTTTATCCCTACAAGGTGACCATCGAGGAGATCGAACGGGAAAAGGAAAACGCCAAAAACGCCATGCGCATGGGCATCTCCGTCCCCTTCTCCTTCAATATCATCAAGATCGGCGACAACTACGGGATCATTTATGAAAAGCTCCCGATGCAGTCCCTCAGCGACTGCATCATGGACGACCCGGATCATTTTGACCGATACGTCGCGGACTATGTGAGCCTGTGCCACACCCACCACAGCACCCATGTGGGGTACGAGGCCTTCCTCCCAGCCAAGAGCGTCTACGAATCCTACGGCGAAAGGATGGCCCAAAAGGGCATCTTCACCCGGGAAGAGGTGGACAGCGTCGGACGCATGCTGGCGGCCATCCCCGACGGGGATGCCTTCATCCTCACCACCCTGCGCCCGGCCTCGGTCCGCTATTACGATGGCGAACCGGTGGTGGTTTACGGCATGCGCTCCGCCTACTACGGCCACCCCATCATCGGCCTCAGCGGCTCTGCCCAGATGATCTACGCCGCGGGCAACGCCGGCAACGACGCCGCCTGCAGAGGCTACAACGGCCTGGACTGCGCCACCGCCCTGAAATTCTGGAAGGCCTTCGTCGCCAGGTATTTTGACTGCCCGTCCGACGAGGATGCGGCCGCCATGCTCAAACACATCAATTTCACCTGGCTCCTGGCCTTTTACACCGTTCCCGTCATCTTCCGCACAGCCGACCCAGCCATGTACCAGCGGGTCCAGGCCCTCTGCCGGAAGAATTTCTTCCCCCACATCGATGAATGGATCGCCGGCATGGAAGACTGCTGGGAGCGCTTTCTGTAAGCCCGAGCCGAAGGCGACGGGCGAACAGGACATAGCGCCCCTGCAACGCTTGTCCAAGAGCTCGAGCGAAGCGAAAAGCGATTGGCAACAAGCGACTGCTGGGAGCGCTTTCTGTAGCCTCTCCTGTTTCACGGCCCACTGAATCCCGGGAGACACCCCCTATCCACCCCCATTAAATCACTGTTCCCTGCAGTAAATCGCGATGGCCTCCGCGGCAAACGCCGCGGTTCCTTCGCCGCCGGCCCCGTCGATATTGGCGGCAAAGGCTTCGTCGCCGACGTACATGGCGCCGAGGGACCCGAGGATTTCCGGGGTACAATCGTAGTAATGCTCAGTGATATAGCTTCTCAGCTTTTTCACCAGCCGCTGGGCTTCCGGAGACGCGGGCGGGGTCGTTCTGACCCTTCCAAAATCTTCAAAAATCGTCATCATCCCCTGTCCAAGGGCCAGCTCCGCTTCCTGGGAGCGGCCCTTGCTCTTTTCTGCAAATTCCTTATACGCGTCGGTGGCCCCCCATTGGGCCCTGGCCTGCCGGGCGTATTCATCCATTTTTTCCGTATCAAATACTGAGAAATCCATTGTATTCTCTCCCATCTGTCTGATTCCACGGGCGAAGGTGATCAGGTTCTCCAGATGCTCTTTTTTGAGCGTCAGCAAGGTGATCTGCTGTTCCAGCGCCTTGTCCCGGTCGAAATCGGGATTGTCGATGATCTCCCCGATCTCCTTCAGGGGAAAGGCGAGCTCCCGGAACAACAGGATCTGCTGGAGCCTTTCCAGGGTCCTGTCGTCGTACAGCCTGTACCCGGCTTCTGTGTAGGCCGCCGGGTGCAGCAGGCCGATTTTGTCGTAGTACTGCAGGGTGCGTGCACTCACACCTGTCCGCTTGCTCACTTCATTCACCGTCATCATCGGCATCTCCTCCTCCATGGTAATAATAGCATAAACTATGACGCTGCGTCGGGGTCAAGGGCCTTTGTGAAAAAATTTCCTCCGGCTGTCGGACCGGGCTGACCCTGCCGGCTGTCACTCCGTCCGGTTCCGTGGTATAATAAAAATTATTAAACCATGATAGAAGGGATGGACGAGAAATGGCAATGACAGACGCGAAGCAGCAGGCGGTCATGGCGGCCTGAGGCCTGTCTGTGCGGGACCCCGCCGAGTCGGACTGCGTGGCCCACCTGATGAAGCTGTACCAGGAACTCACCCAAAAGGACACAAAATAGAACCATGGAACTCAGAGAATTACAATATTTCCTCACCGTCGTCCAGGAAGAAAACATATCCCGGGCCGCTGAAGTGCTCCATATCACCCAGCCTACCCTCAGCCGCCAGATGGCCCAGCTTGAGGAGGAACTGGGCGCCCAGCTGTTTGTGCGGGGCAGGCACCTCGTCCTGACCGACGCCGGCATCATGCTTTGCCACCGGGCGGAGGAAGTGGTGGCCCTCATGGAGAAAATCGAGACGGAATTTGAGGATATGAACGATGTGACGGGAAACATCACCATCGAAGGCTCTGTCAGCCTGTTCGAGGGCAGCCGGATGACCTTCCGCCCCCTTGAGCCCGAGATGGTCATGACGTCTGTGCTGGCCTGGAAAAAAATGCAGCCGAATTTCGGCGTCGCCCAAAGGTTTCTGGACTATTTCAAAACTATCCATAAAACGGATGGACGGCCGGGCTGAAGGCCATGGAAAAGCTGGAGGATTACGGCCGCTTCCCCGTATTCGCCAAAGGATAAAACGCCACATTACGCTGAAGCGACATCATCTATCTAAAACTTACAGGCCCTTTCTTCGAGGGCCTTTTAAGTTTCAAAAATAAAAGCAACATATTAATCGCGTGCTATTGACATCTGCCCTCCATCGTGCTAAAATGGTCCCATACACAAAAGGAGGACGAATGAATGAATCCCAATGAATCCTGCGGCTTCTACCTCAAGCAGCTCCACGACGCGCTGGAGAAGGACGCCAACAACGCCCTGCGCAGCCAGGACATCACCATGGCCCAGATGGGGGCGCTGCTTTATCTCGTCGAACGGCCGGGCCATGAGGCGTCGATGAAGGAGCTGGAAAAATTCATGCGGATCGCCCAGTCCACCACGGCGGGCATCGTGTCCCGGCTGGAGCGCAAGGGCTTTGTGTCGGCCTTCGGCTCCCCGGATGACAAGCGGATCAAGATGGTGCGCATCACCCCCGAGGGCGAGGCCATCTGCCGGGATTCCCTGCAGCACATGACAGAAACTGAAGACCGGCTCCTCAAGGGCTTCACCGACGTGGAGCGCACCGTCTTCCAGGAGCTGCTAAAAAAGTCCTGTGACAACATGAAATGAGCGCCTGCCCTGCGGGCGCTGCTTTTAGTCCTAATCAATCGCTTGCTATTAATATGATACTTTTATTATGAGGTGAAAAATGTTAAAAATCATGAAACACATCAATCGCAGACAGTGGTTCTACGTGGCGGTCAGCCTGGTCTTCATCGTGATCCAGGTGTGGCTGGACCTGAAGCTGCCGGACTACATGTCGGAAATCACCACCCTGGTGGAAACCCCGGGGAGCTCCATGGCGGATATCCTGACCCAGGGCGAGGGCATGCTGCTGTGCGCTTTGGGCAGCATGGCTGCCGCCATGATTGTGGGCTACCTGGCCGCCAAGGTGGCGGCGGGGCTGGCCCAGACCCTGCGGGGGAAGGTGTACGACGCCACCATGGACTTTTCCATGGAGGAAATCAACCACTTTTCCACCGCCAGCCTGATCAACCGCACCACCAACGACATCACCCAGATCCAGACCCTGGTGGCCATGGGGCTCCAGGCCATCGTCAAGGCCCCCATCCTGGCGGTGTGGGCGGTGGTCAAGATCGCCGGCAAAAGCTGGCAGTGGACCACCGCTACCGCCGTGGCCGTGTTCATCCTGATCATCATGCTGGCCGTGACGCTGATCTTCGCCATCCCGCGGTTCAAGCGGATCCAGGGGCTGACGGACAACCTGAACCGGGTGACCCGGGAACAGCTCACGGGCATCCGGGTGGTCCGGGCCTACGACGCCGAGGCCTATCAGGAACAGAAATTTGCCAATGCCAACGACGAGCTGACCCAGACCAACCTGGTGGCCAACCGGGTGATGGCCCTGCTCTCGCCGACCATGACCTTCATCAACTCGGGGCTGACCCTGGCGGTGTACTGGATCGGCGCCTATCTCATCGAATCCACGGCCCTGCCGGGACGGCTGGCGGTGTTCTCAGACATGGTGGTCTTCTCCAACTACGCCATGCAGGTCATCATGGCCTTCATGCTGCTGAACATGATCTTCATCCTGCTGCCCCGGGCCCAGGTCTCCGCCCAGCGCATCACCGAGGTGCTGGAAACCAAAACCCGCATCCTGGACGGTGCCGGCGCCCAGACGCCGGACGCCCTCCGGGGCACGGTGTCCTTTGACCATGTGGGCTTCCGCTACCCCGACGCCGGGGGCGACTGCCTGTCAGACATCAGCTTCACGGCCCGGGCTGGCCAGACCACGGCGATCATCGGCTCCACCGGCAGCGGCAAGACGACGCTGATCAACCTGATCCCCCGGTTTTACGACGCCACCCAAGGCCGGGTGCTGGTGGACGGCGCCGATGTCCGGGACTACAAGCAGGAGGACCTGCACAACCGCATCGGCTACGTGTCCCAGAAGGCGGTGCTGTTCTCCGGCACGGTGGCCTCCAATGTGGCCTACGGGAAAAACGGCGCCGGGGCCGTGTACCGCGAGGATGTGGACGAAGCCATCGCGGTGGCCCAGGCCGCGGATTTTGTGGCGGAAATGGACGGCGGCGACGACGCCCCCATCGCCCAGGGGGGCACCAATGTGTCCGGCGGCCAGAAGCAGCGGCTGGCCATCGCCCGGGCGGTGGCCCGAAAGCCGGAGATCCTGATCTTCGACGATTCCTTCTCCGCCCTGGATTACCGGACGGACCGGGCCCTGCGGGCGGCTCTGGCGGAAAAGACGGCGGGGACCACCAAGCTCATCGTGGCCCAGCGCATCGGCACCATCCGCCACGCCGACCAGATCATCGTCCTGGAGGCCGGAAAGATCGCCGGCATTGGCACCCACGAGGAGCTCATGGCCTCCTGCCCCACTTATCAGGAAATCGCCAGCTCCCAGCTTTCCAAGGAGGAACTCGCATCATGACTGAAAAAATCAAATCCCCATCCAACGCCACCCCTGGCACCCCCGGCACCCCCGGTTCCATGGGCACGGGTGAAAAAAGCGCGGATTTCAAGGCCGCCTTCGCCGGCTTCTTCCACTACATCGGCGCCTTCAAATGGGCGGTGGCGGCGGCCGCCGTGCTGTCCGTCGCCGGCGCCATCCTGAATCTCATCGGCCCCGGCAAGCTCAGCCAGGTGACGGACCTGATCACCCAGGGCCTCACCGGCACCATCGACCTGTCCGCCATCACGGGCATCGCCTGGCTCCTGGCCCTGCTCTACAGCCTGGGCTTTATCTTCAACTACGCCCAGGGCTTCATCATGGCCACGGTGACCCAGCGGGTGACCCAGGCCATGCGCCGGGACATCTCGGTGAAGATCGACAAGCTGCCCCTGAAATATTTCGACAGCCACGCCACCGGCGATGTGCTCTCCCGGGTGACCAACGACGTGGACACGGTGGGCCAGGCCATGAACCAGAGCCTGTCCACCATCATCTCCTCGGTGGCGCTGCTCCTGGGCTCCACCCTCATGATGCTGCTCACCAACTGGACCATGGCCCTGGCGGGCATCGCCGCGGCGATGATCGGCTTCGCGGCCATGCTGTTCATCATCTCCCGGTCCCAGAAGTACTACCTGACCCAGCAGCAGGAGCTGGGCGGCATCAACGGCCAGGTGGAGGAAACCTTCAGCGGCCACGATGTGGTCAAGGTGTGCAACGGCACGGCGGCGGCCAAGGCCAGCTTCCACACCCGCAACGACCGGCTGTACGACTGCGCCTGGAAGAGCCAGTTCCTGTCCGGGCTCATGATGCCCATGATGATCTTCATCGGCAACCTGGCCTACGTGGCGGTGTGCATCGCCGGGGCCATCCTGGCCATCCAGGGAACCATCACCTTCGGCACCATCGTGGCCTTCATGCTGTATATCCGGCTGTTCACCAATCCCCTGCAGAACATCTCCCAGGCGGTGAGCAGCGTCCAGAGCATGGCGGCGGCCTGCGAACGGGTCTTCGAATTCCTGGATGAGGAAGAGATGGCGCCGGAGGACGACGCCGATATCAAGCTCACCACCGTCCGCGGGGACATCGCCTTCGACCACGTGCGCTTCGGCTACGACAGCGACCGGGTCATCATCCACGATTTCTCTGACCAAGTGTCGGCGGGGCAGAAGATCGCCATCGTCGGGCCCACCGGGGCGGGAAAGACCACCATGGTGAACCTGCTCATGCGGTTCTACGAGCTGGACGGCGGCGCCATCGCCATCGACGGCGTGTCCACCCGCCGCATGCGCCGGGCGGACCTGCGCCGGCTCTTCGGCATGGTGCTCCAGGACACCTGGATTTTCGAGGGGACCCTGCGGGAGAATCTGGTGTACAACAAGCCGGGGGTGACGGATGCCGAGCTGGACAAGGTCTGCTCGGCGGCCGGCCTCACCGGCCTGGTGCGCCAGCTTCCCAGGGGCTACGATACGGTGCTGGGGGACAACGCCAACCTGTCCGCCGGCCAGAAGCAGCTGGTGACCATCGCCCGGGCCATGGTGGCCGACGCGCCGCTGCTGATCCTGGATGAGGCCACGAGCTCGGTGGATACCCGCACGGAGATGCAGGTCCAGCAGGCCATGGACACCCTGACCCAGGGCCGGACGAGCTTCGTCATCGCCCACCGGCTGTCCACCATCCGCAACGCCGACTGCATCCTGGTGATGAAGGACGGCGACATCATCGAAAGCGGCCGCCACGACGAGCTCCTTGAAAAGGGCGGCTTCTACGCCGATTTGTACAACAGCCAGTTCGAGCAGAGCGCCTGAACCCGATGGAAAGAAAAACGCATCCCCAAAAAAATCCCCTCCCGGGGATTTTTTAAGTGCACCGGCTTTTTGCTGCCCTTAGAGTGAAAGCTTGGAAAAGCTGTCATTCTCCGGGAAGGTGACCCGCCAATCGGCGGTGGTGGCGCAGGCGGAAAGCAGTGGGAGCAGCAGGCCGATGAGGGCCAGCAGGGCGATGTATCCTTTTTTCTTCATGAGTGGGTCCCTTTCTTTTTTAAGTTGGAATGGAAGTGGCCGGTGACGCTTTGGATTCAGTATCAGTATATGTTATCTTGCCGGGAAATTCAACCTCCGGCACACCGGTCCGCCGGGGTCTGCATCCAGGTTTTTGGGGCGTGGGCTTTTGTGTTATTTTTGTATTGAATTTTAACCATTCCGGTGGTATCCTTAACACAAGAATCTGATTAACACGGTGCGGGGCAGGATTGTGCCCGCGGATGCACGCGGTTTAATCCCCGATCTCTTTAAAAAATTTCCCGTCCATGCAGGAGGTTCGATCCAAGATGAAGGACAAAATGAGCGAAGCCACCCCACAACCCAATCAGCCGTCAGAGCTGGACCGCCTCAGCCGGAAGCTGGAGCAGGCCGAGGTCGCCATGGAAAAATCGGCGATGCTGTCGGACCAGAATGAAGAGCTGCGCCGGATGATCGACGGGGTGCCCTCGGGGCTGGGAGCCCTGCGCATCGTGGACGGTAAGCCGGAGCCCCGGATGCAGATCAACCGGTACTTCACCGACCGGGTGGACATCATCGCCCCTGAAAACGGCTTTGTGAGCCTCTATGCCTTCCTGAACTGCCTCCACCCCAGCGAACGGGGACCCTGCCGCCGGGATTTCCACATCTTCCTGATGAACAAGACCCCCATCATCCGCCAGTACCGCTTCCGGAGCCGGTCCGGGGACTACGTGTGGATCAGCATCCACGGGACCATCTCCCCCCTGGCGGCGGGGATGGACATCGCCTATTTCATTTACACCAACGTGGACGAGCTCATGCGGACGGAGCAGCGCCTCAAGGAGAGCTACGCCCTGTACGAGGATACCATCGACACCCTCCAGGTGGCCATGTGGACCTACGATATCGCCCACCGCCGGATCATCATGGGGAACAACAAGGCGACCCGGGCCCTGTGCCAGCGCTTCGGCTGGCCCCGGGTGTTTGAGGACGCGCCGGAGAGCCTCCTGCCCTTCATCGAGGAGCAGGACCACGCCGCCTGCCTGGCGGCCTTCGCGGACATCGCCGCCGGCCGGGACGCGACCTTCGACGTGTGGTACCGCCAGAAGCCGGGCATCGAGCCCTACTGCGCCCGGGAGACCTACCACACGGTGTGCGACGCCGGCCGGCCCATCACCGCCTACGGCATCAGCCAGAACGTGACGGAGGAGAAGAAGGTGGCGGAGCGCTACCAGCGGGAGATCGGCTACCTGCGCCAGACCGACGACAACAACCTGGTGGCCAAGGGCCACTACAACCTGACCCAGAACCGGGTGCTGGAATACGCGACCAAGGACGACCGCATCTTCCGGGTGGCAGTCGGCACCGCCTACGACGACGCCTTCCGGGCCTTCTCGGCCCTGCCCTACCACGAGAGCGAGCGGCGGGAGATCGCCGACAAGCTGGACCGGGGGAACCTCCTCCGGCGCCACCAGCAGGGGACCCTCCAGACCAGCCTGGTGTACCGCCGGGCCCGGCCGGGGGACCTGCCCATCTGGATCTCCATGAACATCCACACCTATACGAGCCCGGAAACCGGGGACCTGGAGTGTTTCACCTACGCCTACGACGTGTCGGACAAGATGGAGACCGATGAGATCATGGGGCTCATCGCCAGCGAGGCCTTTGATTTCATCGGCCTGATCTACGCCGCCGACGATGCCTTCGAGTACGTCAAGAAATCCCCCCGGGTCCTGTTTCCCGAGGTCCGGGTGCGCACGCCCTACAGCCAATGCCTGGCCTACGTGCGCCAGAACTTCGTGGATCAGGACGAGCTGCCCCTTTACAACGCCTCGGTGTCCATCGCGGCCATCACCGCCGGGCTGAGGGCCAATGGCGGCCGGCACACGGCCACCTACCACCGCACGGAAGGCGGCCAGGTCCAGTACAAGCAGATGGATTACGTGTGGCTGGACGAGGCGGCCCAGATCGTCCTCATCGTCCGCTCGGATGTGACGGCTTCCTTCCAGCGCAACCAGCAGCAGCTGGCCCGGATCCAGGCGGCCAAGCTGGAGGCGGAGCGGGCCAACGAGGCCAAGTCGGCCTTCCTGTCCAGCATGAGCCACGACCTGCGCACCCCCCTCAACGGGGTCATCGGCTTTACCTCCCTGGCCCTGGATGAGCCGGATCCCGCCAAGAAGCAGGCCTACCTGGAAAAGATCGACGCCTCGGGCCGGCTGCTGCTGGACCTGGTCAACGATACCCTGGAATTGTCCCGCATCGAAAGCGGCAAGATCGTCCCCCATCCCGAGGCGGTGTCGCCGGACGCCCTGGTCCCCGCGGTGGTGACGGCCCTGCGGCCCTCGGCGGAGCTCAAGCACATCGACCTGGTGGAGGATTTCCCCCGGGACCGGCAGACGCCGGTGTGGTGCGACAAGCTCAAGGTGCAGAAGATTGTCCTCAACCTGCTGTCCAACGCCATCAAGTACACCCCTGAGGGCGGCCGGGTCACGGTGTCCCTGAAGCACCTGCCCGCGGCGGTGCCGGACTGCCGGTACAGCCTGGTGGTGGAGGATACGGGCATCGGCATGAGCGGGGATTTCCTTAAACGCCTGTATGAGCCCTTCGCCCAGGAAAAGCGGTCGGAATCCACCCGGATCGCCGGCACCGGCCTGGGGCTGGCCATCGTCAAGCGCTACGTGGACCTGCTGGGGGGCACCATCTCCGTGGAAAGCGTCCTCCACCAGGGCACCCGGTTCGTGGTGTCCCTGGACATCCCCGAGGTGGATGAGGGCCAGGCGACCGAGCAGCGCACCCAGGCGGCCGGAGAGACCCTCCGGGGACGGCGGGTGCTCCTCTGCGAGGACAATGTGCTCAACACGGAGATCGCCGTCATGCTCCTGAAGAACAAGGGGGTCCGGGTGGACGCGGCGGAAAACGGCCGCCGGGGCCTGGAACGCTTTGAGGCCTCGGCGCCGGGGACCTACGACGCGGTGCTCATGGATATCCGCATGCCGGTGATGGACGGCCTGGAGGCCACCCGGGCCATCCGCGCCCTGGACCGCCCCGACGCCCTGACGGTGCCGGTGATCGCCATGACGGCGGACGCCTTTGACGAGAGCGTCCGGGAGGCGGAGGCCGCCGGTATGGCGGGGTATGTGACCAAGCCCGTGGACCCGGGGAAGCTTTACGAGGTGCTGGGGCGGCTTATTGGTATGACTGGTCCGGTGTCCCCGGGTCCTGATACGCCCCAATAGTCAGCGCCGTGTAAAGGCCGTAAAAAAAGTACAAACTGCTTTGTACTTTTAGGCCTTGGTGTCAGGCCCTCTGGGCCGTAACACACTGAGCACAAGCGAAGAAGGAAAGCACTGTTCGCGGCGATTCCTCTGATGGCGTATCAGGACCCATGGACACCGGACGCGGTACAATCATTTAACACTTTTACAATTGCCTTATTTTGTTTAAAATATGCGCCTGGCCTCACCGCCGGGCGTTTTTGTTGACATCCTGGTGCTATAATAGAGAAAAAGCTTTGCGAGAGGAGAGATTATGGAAAAATCATCGTCCAAACTGAAGATCGCACTGGTTATGGCGCTGGGGGCTGTGGTGGTGCTGGCGGCGGTGCTGGTCTGGAAGGCATCCCAGATCCAGGCCGCGGCGGACTACCTGCCCCGGTACCAGTACAGCCAGTCCAAGGTGGTGGAGGTCAACGGCCGCCAGGGCATCGCCACCGACGGCACCTCCTACTGGGTCAGCGGCACCACCAGCCTGACCAAGTACGACAAGGACTGGAAGGTCATCGCCCAGAACACCACCCCCTTTGCGGGCCGGGAATCCGAGGTCAACCACTTCGGGGACATCGATGTGTACAACAACGATGTGTACGTCAGCGCCGAGTATTTCAAGGACGGCGTGGGCAAGAACATCCAGATCGCCATCTACGACGGGAACACCCTCCAGTTCAAAAAGGCCTTCAATTTCAACGCCGACAGCGGCCAGGAGGAATGCGCGGGGATCACGGTGAACCCCGACGACAAGGTGGTTGTCCTCTGCTCCTGGGTGGACGGTGAAAGCGGCCGCTACCTCTACGAGTACGATCTGGAAACCGGCGCCTACAAGGGCAAGGTCCATCTCCACTGCCCGCCCCAGTGGCTACAGGGGGTGCTGTACAGCGACGGCGCCTACTACCTGACCTCGGATGACGGCACCGCCGACGACAACGAGCCGGACCACGTGTACCGGGTGACCCTGAAGCCGGGGGCCACGGAAGCCACGGTGGCGCCGGAGCTGACCCTGTCCGATGTGACCTTCCAGGGGGAAATCGAGGGGCTCACCGTGGACCACAAGACCAACCAGCTCATGGTCCTCTACAACCGGGGCTCCCGCATCGTCCTGGGCATGGTCAAGGGGTTCTATCCGGGGTACACCAAGGAGATTTCGGAGATTTATGTTTATAACCGGCGGTAGGACATTCAGCTCTGAGCGGACACCCGATCCATCATTCTGATAACTGCGCCGCAGGGCTCCTCGAAGGGGATGCCTGCGGCGTAATTATACTCACCCTGATAGCGGGCCCATTGGCTCTGCATCACCTCGCTGCCCTGTACCACATCCATGATTTTCCTGTAGGGCTGGATGATCCGGGCGGAGCCCCGTTTTTCAACGGTGGCTTTGAGGGCCGCGGCCAGGGCCTCCCCATCCACCTGATCCCCCCGGAGCTTTTCAAGGATGTACACATCGTAATAATCCCTGGGCCTGGTGTTCTGGTCCCCCCTTGACAGGACGGTTTCCAGCTTTTCCGCCAGAATGGTTTCCAGGTTGTACGCCAATATGGAAATGCTCCGGTCCTCCAGCATGAGCTTGAAGGAAAAGCCGATCTCTTTGGGGGTGATTTTATCCCCTGTGGTGATATCCAGTTTCAGCGGCACCGCCATGGGCGGCTGGCTGGCCGTCAGGGCCACGCGGTAACCGGTGTAATCATCCCCTTCCCGGATTTCACCGATGTGCCGGAAGGAAAAGACCACGTCGTCCTCCACGTCGATGGCGCAGATTTCCTCAAACATCTTCCGGACGGCGTCCTGATTCACTGGATAGCCCTTGATTGTGACATCCATGTCCATGGTCGCCCGGGTATCCAGGCCCACCATGGCCGCAATCAGAAATCCGCCCTTCAAAATGAAATGATTTTTATATTTCGATAGGGAAATGCGCTCCAGCAGCCTTTCCAGCATGTAATTTTGCAGGATGAGCTGGGGCGAAATACCCTTTTCCCTGGCCATCTTCTTGACGGCGGCCTTGAGCTGCATGGTGTTTTTCACAGCAGCACCTCCAGATAGGGCCGCAGGAGGTGATCGACCTTCAGCTTGCCCGCGTACTCCGAGAGTAAGGGCAGGTTTTTTCCCGGCCTGCGGACGTAGCGCCTGAAGGCCTCGGTGATGGTCTCGATATTCGTCTGATGCCGGGGAATGACGATGTCGCACAGGCACCGCTCCGCATTGTAAGCCCTGACCACATTGCCGAAGGGCGTGGTCATCGCGGCCATTCCCATTTCATAAAATTCCGTCCGTGTTTTAAAGCAGCGGACCCCAGCCTTTCTCGGCGCCGCCAGATTGTAGGACGCGGGAAAGGTCATGTCGTACTCATTGGGCGTCCGGTCCGTCATGTCCAGCAGATACAGGGCTGTTTCATCGGAGAAGATGCCCCGCTTGAAGCGGCTCTGCAGATTGACGAAGCCATCCTCCCAGGCATCGGGCAGGATATACACCCCACGGGCCGTGCGCTCCAGGCGGCCGCTGTCCACCAGGTATTTCAAATTTCCCCGGCTGACCCCCGCTTCCGACACCATGGCGGTGGTCACGATGCCATGATTTTCCTGCGCTAATTGGATAATTTGCTCTGTGACTGACATTTCATCACCCCCTATTGACTTTTATGCTTGTATTTTACCAAAAACGAGCATGAAAGTCAATAAAGGTAGCAGCCTCACCCCTCCCCGGACACCGCCCGGGCCTGGCGGATGGCCTCGGTGTAGCAGGCGGGGATGGCCCCGGCGGGGATCAGGGAGCCGATGATGCGGCCCAGGATGACGCCTTTTTTGGTCATGAACCAGGCGGCGTAGAGCAGGCGGAAGGCCTGGGGGTCGGCGGCGTAGTCGGTCTGGGAAAGCCGGGCCGGGGTGTAGGCCCCGGCGTCGGCTCCCATTTTTTTGAAGGACTTGCGCAGGGCGTCGGCGGTGAGGGCAGCCTCGGTGCCCCGGTCGTCCAGCTCCCGGGCGGCGGCCTGGACCACGTCGGCCCGGCCGGCTTCCGTCAGGCGCCACACCACCTCGGACTCGAAGCACGGGGTCTCGGTGAAGAATTCCCCCCGGGCCGCCGCCCGCTTGTCCCGGACATCGCCGTCGTAAATGGCCACGCTGGGGATGGCGAAGGCCGACAGCAGCCGGCGCAGGGGCCGGATGGTGCCCTCTCCCCGGGCGTTGATGACGCAGATCCCGTGGTCGTCCAGGAGGATGCCCAGCTTGTCGGCGAAGGCGGACAGGCAGCCGTACTCGGTCTCCCCCTCCACCAGGATCACGCACCGGGCGTAGAAGGCTTCCTTGATTTCCGGGAAGTGCATGACCAGGTGCTTTTCGTCGGCGGCGGTGAAGCGCAGGGCCGGGTCGGCGCCGCTGATCACCGCGGTGCGGCCCTCATTGCGGTAAAAGCGCACCAGGTTGCGGTGGTCGCCCACCAGGGCGTCGGCGGAGTGGGTGACGACGATGAGCTGGCCCTCCACGCCGTCGATGCCGAATTCGTCCCTGATCCGCGCCACAAACCCCGCGTCCCGGCCCGCCAGCACCCGCTTGTAGTAGCCGATGAGGGCCCGCTGCTGGTAGGGGTGGAGGTGGGCCTCGGGTTCGTCGATGGCCAGCACCAGGGGCAGGATCCGCCGGCCGCCTTCGGCGGTGACCAGCTGGCGGTCAAAGGGGGTCCCCCGGCTGCGGGCCAGGCGGCGGATCTGGTCCAGGATGTGGTTTTCGGCCACGTCCCGCACCGACAGGCCGCTGTCGCTGTCGTCGGTGCGGAAGCTCTGGAAGTGGAGGCGGCGGAGCTGCTTGATGGGCAGGCGGTGGCCCGTGTCCGGGTCCTTGACCGTGGGGTAGGACTGGTCGATGGTCTGGCGGCAGTCCAGGTGGACGGTCCGGCCCTCCGCCGGCGCCGGCCCGCCGGAAAAGCCCCGCTCCCCGGGGCCCAGGACGGCGGTGAGTGCCACCTCGATGGGGCGCTCCACGTCGTAGAAATCGTCGTCCTCCCAGCCCCGGCCCGCTCCCAGGGTGGCCAGCAGGGCCAGGAAGTTGGTCTTGCCCAGGGCGTTTTCCCCGATGACGTAGGCGCAGTCCGGGTTGAGGCTCACCGCCGCGCCGTCGATGTTCCGGTAATTCTTCACTTTCACTTGGGTGATTCGCATGGCTCTTCTCCTGTCATTTCGTCTTGACCCCTTCTCTTTGCCCTCGACCGCTGTTTCTTCGTAACGGCTTTCCGATGATCCCGACGCTTTTCTTTTATTGTATAACCTTTTCCACCGGGATTCAATCCGGGAAATTTTTTTATTTTTTTGGCGATCCCGTGCAAGGTTTGGCCCTCCGCCGTCGTGTTATAGGTAGAAAGCCAAATGAACGGAGGATTTCCCATGAACAAACGGATCATAATCGGAACCACCCTGGCCCTGACCCTGGCCGTCGGCACCCCGGTGCTGGGCGCCGCCACGGGATGGGGAGGCGGCAGCAGCGCCTCCGCCGGGACCAGCGCCGCCCCTGCCGCCACCGTGCGCTCGGCCCAGAGCTGCGGCCTGAATGCCGGCAACAGCAACTGCGCCGCGGGCACCGGCATCTGCACCGGCGACGCCAACGGCGACGGCATCTGCGACAACGCGGGCAGCGGCAATGGCAACTGCGCCGGAAACGGCACCGGTGTCTGTGACAACACAGGCAATGGCACCGGCACCTGTACCGGCGACACCAACGGCGACAGCGTCTGCGACAACGCGGGCAATGGCAACGGCGGTGTCTGTGACAACACGGGCAGCGGTACCTGCGCCGGCAACGGCGGCGGCCACTGCGGCCGGTAAGCCCGGAGGACAGCCCCGGCGGAAGCCGGAGCTGTTTTTTTATGGGGAATCCGCCCCGGAGCCGGCGCCATGGATCATAATTGTTATGATACGACTGTAATTTCCATTGACATCCGCGTAGAATTGGTATAATCTACCAAGGACATAAGAACCGGATAAAAATGGGCCGTAACCGCGTGGTGGCGGTGTAGGCCTCTTAAACAAACCAAAAATTTTCCGCTGCGGCCTGCAAGGTTTTGCCCTTCCAGGCCGTTTTATAAGTGAAGCCCAGAATGGAGAAACCGGGGGCCACCAACCACAGGAGGAGGGTTCATGCGAAGCGAACAGGATATCAGCCGCGCCATCGACACCTACGGGGACATGATCCGCCGGATCTGCCTGGTCCATCTGAAGAACCACGCCGATTCCGAGGATGTGTTCCAGAACGTCTTCCTCAAATACCTGCTCCACCCCGGGGAATTCGCCGACGCCGGCCACGAGAAGGCCTGGTTCATCCGGGTCACCCTCAACGCCTGCAAGGATCACCTGCGGGGGCTGCGCCGCCACCCCACCACCTCCCTGGAGGTCGTCGCCGAGGAGGCCGCCGTCCTGGACGAGGACAAGCAGGCCGTCCTGGAAGCCGTCCTCGCCCTGCCCCCCAAATACAAGGACGCCCTCTACCTGCATTACTACGAGGGCTACACCGCCGCCGAGATCGGCGCCATCCTCCACAAGAAGGAGAACACCGTCTATTCCCTGCTTTCCCGCGGCCGTTCCGCGCTGGCACAAACCCTGGGAGGTGAAGCCAATGGATAAGAAGATACGCGACGCCCTGGACCCCATCCGGGCCGACGATGCCTTGAAGGACGCCACCCGGCGCTATCTGGCGGACCAGCGGAAGCGCCGGACCCGGCCCCCGGCCGTCCGGGCCTTCCGCCGGCCCCTGGCGGCCCTGTGCGCGGTGATCCTGGTCATCCTGCTGGGCGCCGGGGCCTACCGCGCCGTGCGCACCCCGGTGGCCTATGTCAGCATCGACGTCAACCCCTCCATCGAGCTGGCCCTCAACCGCTTCGACCGGGTGGTCTCCGCCACGGCCTGGAACAGCGACGGCCAGACCGTCCTCCAGGGCCTGACCCTGGACGGCAGGCCCTACACCGAGGCCATCGACACCATCGTGGAAAGCCCGGCCATGGCCACCTACCTGTCCGGCAGCGCCGACCTGACCTTCACCGTCGCCGCCCAGGGCGATGATGAGGAAGCCGCCCTGCGGGCCGGCATCGACAGCTGTGAGGGCTGCCGGGCCCACAGCGGCCAAAGCGATGACGCCGATGTCGCCCTGGTGGAGGAGGCCCATGAGAACGGCCTGTCCCTGGGCAAGTACCAGGCCTACCTGACCCTCTCTTCCTGCGATCCCACCCTCACCCTGGACGTTTTCCGCACCCTGACCATGGCCCAGATCCACAGCCGCATGGCCGCCTGCGGCATCACCACCGGCCAGGGCGGCTGCAATGGCAGCGGCAGCGCCGGCACCTGCGACGGTAGCGGCTCCGGAAACGGCAAGGACTCCAGCGGCGGGGAAAGCGGCAAGGGCTGCAGCCACTGATCCCATCCCACAGCTTCGGTTAAACCCGGAGCTGTTTTTTTTATCCTCCAAACCAAAAAAACCAAAAAAAGATTTAAGGAACGGAAAAACGCGCCTGCAGACGGGACGATTTGTTGACATCATCGTGCTACAATAAGCTTAAATCATCATTATACTTGGAGGAGGGTAATAATTATGAAGAAACGAGTCTTATTCATCGCAACGCTTTTCATGGTGCTCTTCGCCCTGGCACCCATGGCCTTCGCTGAAACCGATCAGGGGATGGCCACGGTGTCCCCGCGCCACGCGCCGGACAACATCCTGGACTACAACAACCCAACCACGCCGGACACCATGAAGACCCAAAGCGCCTCGGCCGCCGGCCTGCCGGCCAGCTACGACCTGCGGGCCCTGGGCCTTTCCACCGTGATCAAGGACCAGGCTCCCTTCGGGGCCTGCTGGTCCTTCGCAACCATGTCCGCCATGGAATCCAACATCCTGGTGCAGGACAAGGCCACCGGGACAGCACCCGCGGCCCTGCCCGACCTGTCCGAGCATCAGATCGATTATTTCATCTACCAGACCCATGACGGCGAAGGAAACCGGATCAACTTTCAGAATAATCCCCTTTCCGATTTCATGTCCTTCGGCCAGGAAGCCTACGGGGCCGTCGCCCAGATCACCGAGTGGAACGGCGTGGCCGATGAAAGCACGATCCCCTACGCCAACCGGGCCGGCGAACACAACACGAAGGCCATCGAAGGGGACTGGACCCTGGACGCGGATCAGCTCACCACCAGCGCCTGCCGGGTGACCAACGCCGACTACCTGCCCTGCACCGCCCGTTTCACCGACACCACGGCCCACACGGGCTACTGGACCGACTGGGACGCCGTCGCCGGGATCAAGAAGGCCCTGATGACCAACGGCGCCGTGGCCACCGCCTACCACACCGCCGAAAACGATGCGGAAAAGGCGGTCTATAACAACCGCACCGACAGCCGCTTTACGGCCTCCTACGTCGACAGCTACAAGCCCTCCAACCACGTGGTCTCCATCGTGGGCTGGGACGACGATTACGCCGCCGCCAACTTCAACGCGGACCACCAGCCGCCGGGAAACGGCGCCTGGATCATCAAGAACTCCCACGGGACGGACTTCACGGGCATGGGCGGCTACCTGTACATCTCCTATTACGACCAGAGCTTCCTGTACTTCGCTTCCATCGTTGTGGAACAGCCGGAAGCCGGGACCCAGACCTTTGCCTACGACAACAACTACCAGTACGACTACCTGGCGGGCAAATCGGAAATCGGCGCCAAGACCCAGGCGGGACAGGCCTCGGTGGCCAATGTCTTCACCGCCACCGGCGCCCAGAGCCTGAAGGCTGTGTCCGCCACCACGACGGAACCGGCCAGCCTGGTCACCGTCCAGGTCCGGCGACTTTCTGACGCCGCCAACCCGGAAAGCGGCGCCGTGGTCAGTGAAAAGCAGGTCCAGGAAACCTACGGCGGATACCACACCATCGCCCTGGATACCCCGGTGACCCTGAAGAAGGGCGATGTGTTCTCGGTGGTGGAAACCGTCGAGACCCCGGAAGGGTCCTACACCATCCCCATCGAAGCGGGGACCGGCGAACACAAGTACGCCAATCCATTCTTTGACGGTGACAGCTTCAGCTATATCGCCAAGGCCGACGCCGGCCAGAGCTACCTGAAGACCAACGGGAGCTGGGCGGATGTGACCACCCTGCCCACCTGGACCCAGGCGGCCACCATCTACGACGGCCAGAGCGTCACCTGTAATTACGGCAACGCGGAAATCAAGGCCTTCACCACCAACGCGGCCGAGCTCACCGGCATCAGCGTCCAGCCCTACGACGCCGCCGGGAACAAGCTGGGCGCGGCCCTCACCGGGGACGCCGCCTATAACCTGCCCGCCGGCACCGCCAGCGCCACCGTGGCCCCCACCGTGGACGGCGGCACCTGGAGCCTCACCGCCGGCAGCCAGACCTACACCAGCGCCGACAAAATCCCGGCCGAGGTCCTCACCGCCGCCAGCGATCCCCTGACCCTGAACCTCATCTCCCCCCGGGGAGACAGCCAGAGCCAGGCCCTGGGCTTCACCATCGCCGCCCCCGTCCTGACCTATGAAATCCACAGCCAGAATCTGGGCTGGAGCCAGGGCTGGGTCACCGGCCCCGCCACCGCCGGCACCACCGGCAAAGCCCTGCGGGCCGAAGCCGTCGCCCTCAAGGACGATGACAGCGCCCTGAACCTGAGCTACCGGGTCCACGTCCAGAATACCGGCTGGACCGGCTGGTCGGCAGAGGGGCAGCAGGCCGGCACCACCGGCCGCGCCCTGCGCATGGAAGCCATCCAGATCAAGGCTGACGGCGTCGACGCCGCGGCTTACACCGTCCAGTACCGGGCCCACATCCAGAACTTCGGCTGGTCCGAGTGGAAGGACGCCAATACCGATGCCTTCGCCGGCACCACGGGCATGGCCCTGCGCCTGGAAGCCGTCCAGGTCCGGGTGGTGGCCAAATAATTTAAAAAAAGAAATATCCATGAGGTGTCCTCCATGAAATCCAAAGAAAAAAACAAACCCAAATCGAAGAAAAAAAGGATCATCATCCTGACGATCATCATCCTGATCGTCTTCGTGGTCCTTCCCACCGCCCTGACCTTCATCCTTTACGATAACACGTACTCACGGAAACAGACCGCTGAGCCCCAGCTCCGCACGGTCAGCGAATTTCCCGGCCTGGAGCAGAAGGAGGTGAGCTTCACCTCGGACAAGGGGCAGAAGCTGGCGGGGTATGTGTACACCAAGGCCGGCCTCAATCCCGTGGGGGTGGTCATCATCGCCCACGGCCTGGGACCCGGAGGGCAGTGCGTCTACATGGACACTGCGGATTATTTCACCTCCAACGGCTACCTGGTCTTTGCCTACGATGCCACGGGCAATGACAAGAGCGAGGGGTCCAGCATCGGCGGGATGGCCCAGGGCGTCATCGACCTGAGCCACGCCATCGACTATGTGGAGCAGGACGCCGGGATGAAGAACCTGTCGGTGGTCCTCTTCGGCCACAGCTGGGGGGGCTACTGCGTCAGCGCGGTGCTCAAGGACCACCCCGAGGTCAAGGCCGTCGCCGCGGTTTCCGGATTCAACTCCACAGCCGGGCTGTACAACGCCGTCTTCAAGGGCAACTTCATGATGGTGATGATCCCCTATGCCACCCTCCTCGAAAAGATCCGCTTTGGCAAATACGCCGATTATACGGCCATGGACGGCTTTGACAGCACCCAGGCGGGGATCATGATCATTCACAGCCAGGACGATGCCAACGTCCCGATTTCCACGGGCTACGACCTGTACTACCCCAAATACAAGGACGACAGCCGCTTCGTGTTCAAGCACTACGACAACCGGCAGCATCTCTACATCTTCTACACCGATGCCGCCAGGGCCTACATCGCCGATTACCAGGCCGGGTACGACGCCTACTGCAAGGAGCAGGGGGTGACCGACGCCATGAAGGCGGACTACATCAAAACCCATTTTGACAAGACCAAGGCCTACGAGCTCGACCAGTCCTTCTACGGCGACATCCTGGGATTCTACAACAAGAACATCGCCCAATAAGCTTTGCCGCCAGGCCGCCCGTTTTTCCGCGGGCGGCCTGTTTTTGGGTCCGGGGGCCCTCAATGGCGGTTCATCATCACCTTGAGGATCTCCAGGGGCTGCCCCAGCTTCTCCTTGGGAATCCCCAGCTTCACCTGCAGGGGCACGGGGTCCCACAGCTTCCTGTCCTTGACCAGCCGCGCCGCCGGGATCCAGCTCCACAGGTCCACCGACTGCCTGGCCTGGTTGTACCCGTGGTGGGTGATCATGTGCAGCTCCTCCAGCTCCCGGAGGGCCGCCCGGACCCTCCGCGCCGACACGTTCATCGTCACCGCGTAATCATTGACCCGGAAGGGCAGGGGCGCCGGCCAGCGCTTGTCGTTGCTCTCCAGGAGCAGGCACAGCCACAGGAGCTGGGCGTCCGCGCTGATCATGGGCACCGAGTCCCGCACCTTGTAAAAGGCCCGCAGCTCGTCGATGATGGTCCCCAGGGGCTTGGGCCCGTACATGGGCAGCAGCCGGCCGTCCGTCCCCCGCAGGGGCTCCATGGTCTGTTCCGGCGCCCTCAGGCCATCCTTCCCCCAGGTGGGAGCCGGGGCCTCCCCGGAAAAAAGGTCATCCACCCCCTGCACCCAGGGGTCGAAGCCCTTCCGGCGCCCGGGTGCCTGGGCATCCGTTCCTTGGCCGGGGGCCTGGGCCGCCATTCCTTGGCCGGGGGCCGCCATTCCTTGGCCGGGGGCCGCCGTTCCTTGGCCGGGGGCCGCCACAGGATCGGCCGCCCCGCTGGCCGGGGCCGCGCCGGGGTCCCCGGCGGAAAGGGCGCCCATCCCCTGGACCGGGCCGGTCCCCTTCATTTCCATCGTCGTGTCTGTCGGGCAGTAAGCTGGATTGTTCATTGTGATGATTCTCCTTTGGTTTTTTTATTTGTGCTTATATTATTAATATGCAAATTAGGGCCATTTTGATGTCCCATAAACGCCAAAATTAAGAAAAATTTATTTTTTTTTAAGATTTGGCCGGTCAGCCTGCCCCTCTCCCCAGCCTGCGGTCCCGCTGCCTCCCCCCAGCCTCCGTCCCCTGTCCGCACACAAACCCCTTTCCCCATCCAGTCAAACAGGGAGCCCCCGCCCAACCCTATATTCTAGATGGGTCTTCTACTGTCTATATATAATCAGAAGCTTGTCGGATTCTGCCCGACGGGCGGTTCAAATCAGGCGGACGGGAGGGGGTCCGTGGGCCATTTCAGGCGGACGGGGAAAAGGGACTTATCCACAGGGTTATCCACACCCCCGGAATCTGTGCGTCTCTGGCGGACAGGCCCGGCCTCCGGATCCCGGCCGCCTTCCCCGCCGTCCCCATTTGTGATACAATGATTCCAAACCCATTTTCAAGGAGGCTCCCCCATGTTCAGACCCATGCGACGATTCAAGCAGGCCCTGGCTCCCGAGCGCTGCCAGGCCATCCTCCGGGCCGGCACCTCCGGTGTCCTGGCCCTGTCCGGCGACGACGGCTACCCCTACGCCGTCCCCCTGAGCTACCTCTACACCGACGACGGCCAGCTCCTCTTCCACTGCGCCGCCACCGGCCACAAGCTCGACGCCATCCGGCACAATCCCAAGGTCTCCTTCTGCGTCATCGACCAGGATCGGATCGTTCCCGAGACCTTCACCACCTGGTACCGCAGCGTCATCGCCTTCGGCCGGGCCCGGATCCTCACCGATCCCGGTGAAAAGCGGGCGGCCCTCCACGCCCTGGGGGCCAAATATTCCCCGGAACAATCCCGCACCGACGCCCTGGACCGGGAGGTGGACCAGACCCTGGCCCGGGTCACCCTGGTGGCCGTGGCCATCGACCACCTCACCGGCAAGCAGGCCGTGGAGCTCACCCGGCCTCAATAATAACATTTTCTTTTTTTTGCTGGAAACAGTTGCAAATTGCACTTCAGGATGGTAGGATAAGGCTATGATTAAAGTGGCAGAGGCGGCCCCGGCCTGGGTCCCTGCCACGATGAGAGGATGAGATGAATGGAAATCACACAGAAGGACCTCCAGCTCCTGGAAAGGGCGACCCCCGGCAGCGCGGCCATCTACCGCTTCAGCGGGGATGTTTTTGAGACCCTGTACGTCTCCCCCAGCCTTCCCGGCCTCAGCGGCATGACCATGGCGGAATTCCTGCGCTTCAGTGCCGGAAACGCCGCCCGGTCCATCCTGCCCGAGGACCGTCCCGGGGTCCTGGCCGCCGTCCGGGACGCCCTGGCCAAGGACGAGCCCATCGACTGTTATTTCCGCGTCCGCCACCAGACCCACCAATTCGACTGGGCCCACGCCGTCGCCCGGCACATCGGGGAGATGGACGGCGCGCCGGTGTTTCTGGCCATCTACACCAACGCCTCGGTGGAGACCGACGTGTACCAGCGCATCCTGGACCAGGGGGATGTGATGGTCTTCGTCTGTGACGGCCAGTCCCATCAGATCCTCTACGCCAACCGGGCCGCCCGCCAGTACCGCATGGTCCCCGGGGAGAACTACCTGGGTCAGACCTGCTACGCCTACACCATGGGCGCCAGCTCCCCCTGCGACGACTGCCCCCTGTCCGACAAGCCCGGAACGGGACCCGGCCGCGTCAAGCGCTACAACCCCATCCACCACACCTGGGAGCAGATCACTTGGGAAACCATCAACTGGTGCGGCCACGACGCCATCGTCCATTTCATCACCGACATCACCGAGGTAAAGGAGGCCGAGCTGGCCACCCTCCAGAGCCGCAAGATGTACGAGGCGGCGGCGGAGCTGGCAGACCTCAGCGTCTGGGTCTACGACATCGAAACCCGGCGCATCATCTTTTCCGATACCGCCGCCACCCAGCGGGACCGGGATGATTTCAACATTCCCCGGGTCATCGAAAACGTGCCTGAGTCCACCGCCCAGTGGGTGGAGCCCGAGGATTTCATCAGGCTCCGGAAGGTCTACCGGGACATCGAAAACGGCGCCCCCACCGCCTCCTGTGAGTACTGGTACAAGCGCCAGCCCGGGATTCAGCCCCGGTGCGAGCGCCTTTTCTATACCACCGTCTTCAACGGCGAAGGGAAATCCATCGCCGCCTACGGCATCGGCATGGATATCACCGCCCGGCGCCAGGAACAGGAAAGCTACCGCCAGTCCATCCAGGCCCTGATGACCGCCGACCCCGACACCATCGGCTCCCTGCGCCTGAACCTCACGGAAAATGCCGCCATGGACGGCCAGGCCGACGACCCCGTCATCAGCCATCTCATCACCGGCGGTTCCGCCGACGGCTTCTTCACCCATTTGGGGGATCTGATCCTCGGCAGCCAGGCCCAGGCCCGTTTCCACGCCCGCTTCAACCGGGAGCAGCTCCTGGCCGATTTCCTGGCGGGGCGCAGCAACCAGGAGCTGGAGTACCGCCGGCGGGACCACTACGGCCACATCCGCCGGATCCGGGCCTATTTCTGCGTGATCCGCAACCCCGACACCCGGGATGTGGAGTGCGTGGTCACCGCCCACGATGTCACCGACCGGCGCCGGGATGAAGCCATCTTCGAGCGCATCACCGGCCGGGAATTCGACTATGTGGCCCTGCTGACCCTGTCCACCGGGGAGATCGAGTTCGTCCGCATCAACCCCGCCCTGCCGGAGTATTACCACCAGACCCTGGTCGGTCCCGGCAAGCGCCATGATTTCAACCGCATCCGCGCCTTCGCCGCCGGCAGCTGGATCCATCCCGAGGACCAGGCCACCTACATGGAGGCCAGCCCCGCCGACGTGGTCCGCCGGGAGCTGGACCGCCGGGGCCAGTACGAGCTGAGCATCCGGGGCAGCCTCTTCACCCGCCCCAAGGAAATCCTCTGCCGGAAGATCCAGCACTACTACCTGGACGACGACCGGGACACCGTGCTCATCATCCAGACCGATGTCACCGCCACCTACCGCCAGCAGCAGAAGGCGGCCGCCCTGGCCATGGCTGAGACCCGGCGGGTCCAGGATATCCTGGACTCGGTGTCCTCGGGGATCTGCGTCCTCCAGATGCCCGACCCCGGCCACCTGACCGGCTCCTACGTCAACCTCCAGATGCTGCGCATCCTGGGGTACAACCCCACGGGCAGCGAGGCCGACCGGCTGGAGATCCTGTCCAGCCCCCAGATCGCCGCCTACCTCCAGGACGCCTTCCAGGCGATTTACCCCGGGGACCGGGACCGGATCCGGCAGATCTTCCGGGAAAACTACGATTCCCCCCGGTTCGAAACCGGCACCTACCGGGTGGTGCGCAAGAACGGCGACCTGCTCTGGGTCAGCCAGGAGCTGATCCTCCGGGAAACCACGGCGGAGAACAAGGTCTTCTACGCCACCTACAAGGTCATGAACAAGGAGATCGAGCTCCAGGACCAGCTGGAACGGCAGCTGGAATCTGAAAAGCACCTGCGCCGCCAGGCCGACGCCGCCAACCAGGCCAAGACCGACTTCCTGTCCCGCATGAGCCACGACATCCGCACGCCCCTCAACGGCATCATCGGCATGAGCTACCTGGCCCAGAAGCAGGCCAACCCGCCGGCCACCGCCGACTGCCTGGCCAAGATCGACACCTCCTCCCAGTTCCTTCTGGGGCTCATCAACGACATCCTGGATATGGCCAAGGCGGAAAGCAACAAGATCGAGCTCCACCCCGAGCCCTACCCGCCGGAGGAATTCGGCGCCTACATCGACGCCGTCATCAAGCCCCTGTGCGAGGGCAAGCACCAGACCTTCCGCGTGGAGGTGGACATCCCCAAGGGGGCAGTGCCGGTGCAGGACAAGCTGCGCATCAACCAGGTGGTCTTCAACCTGCTGTCCAACGCCGTCAAGTACACCCCCGAGGGGGGCACCATCACCTACCGGGCCGAGGGCCATCGCCTGCCGGACAACCGCCTGGCCATGGACGCCATCATCAGCGACACGGGCATCGGCATGAGCGAGGCCTTCCAGGAGGTCCTCTTTGAGCCCTTCGTCCAGGAAAGCCGGGACGACACCTCGGAAATCCGGGGCAGCGGCCTGGGCCTGGCCATCGCCAAGAAGATGGTGGACCGCATGGGCGCCACCATCTCCGTTGATAGCCGCATCGGCGGCGGCACCACCTTCCGCATCCATATGGAGGTGGACTGCGCCGAAGCCCCGCCCGCCGGGGAAGGGGCCGACGCCCCGGCCCAGGCCCGGGATACCGCCGCCCTGGAAGGCCTGCACATCCTGCTGTGCGAGGACCATCCCATGAACCAGGAAATCGCCCGGGCCCTGCTGGAGGACAAGGGCGTGATCGTCACCCTGGCCGGCAACGGCCAGCGGGGGGTGGAATGCTTCACCCATTCCGGCCCCGGCTACTACGATGCCGTGCTCATGGATATCCGCATGCCGGTGATGGACGGCTACGGCGCCACCCGGACCATCCGGGGCCTTCCCCGCCCCGACGCCGCCACCACCCCCATCATCGCCATGACCGCCGACGCCTTCGAGGACGACGTGCGCAAGTGCCTGGAGGCCGGCATGAACGGCCACATCGCCAAGCCCATCGACCCGGACCAGATGTACCAGGCGCTGATGGAGGCCCTGGAATAAAGATGAAGGGCGCCTCCACGGCTGGTTTTTAACAACAAAAAAGGGGCTGTTCCATTGAGCGTAAGCTTACAATCAATGGGGCAGTCCCTTTTGTGTTATTCAATTAAAATCAGCCGTCGATGCGGCGGATGGGTTTGGAGCCTTACTTCAGGCTTTCCCGCAGGATGGCCACGATGTCCTCATGGGTGAGCACCTTGTAGCCGCCGTTCAAAATGAAGGAGGCGTCGGCGATGCCCTCCACCATGTCTTCGGTGACCCCCAGCTCCCTGAGGCCCATGGCCACGCCGATGTCCTTCATGAAAGCTTCCATGCGGTTCAGGCCCTCGGCGGCCACGGCTTCATCGGTCTTCCCCGCCGGGTCCACATCCCACACGGCGGTGGCGTAACGCACGAACTTCGCCAGGCCGTCGGCCATGATGAACCGGTAGTAGGGCAGGGACACCGCCGACAGGGTCATGCCGTGGGTAGCGTCGGTGTAGGCCCCCACCGCCTGGCCGATCATGTGGACCTCCCAGTCCGTCGCCTTGCCCTTGGCCACGAAGGTGTTCAGGGCCCAGGTGGCGATCCACATGATGTTGCTCCGGGCTTCGTAGTCCGTGGGGTTTTTCACGGCGATGCGGGCGCTGTGGATCAGGGAGCGCAGCATGCCTTCCATGATGTAGTCCGAGGTATTGTCGTCTTCCCCGGAGAAGTACTGTTCCAGGATGTGGGACATGATGTCGAAGAAGCCCGCCGTCATCTGGTATTTGGGCAGGGTGAAGGTGAAGGTGGGATTTAAAATCGAGAACTTGGGGAACACATTGTCCCCGAAGACGTGGCCGATCTTGAGCTTGGTTTCGTGGTTGGTGATCACCGAGCCGCCGTTCATTTCCGAGCCGGTGCCCACCATGGTCAGCACGCAGCCCACGGGGATGATGGCGTTGTCCACATCCTCCATGCGCAGGAAGTATTTGTCCCAGGGGTCCTCTTCACAATGGGCCGATACCGACACCGCCTTGGCGTAGTCACACACCGACCCGCCGCCCACGGCCAGGATCAGATCCACCTGGTTGTCCCGGGCGATTCTGCACCCTTCGTAGAGCTTTTCCACCGTGGGGTTGGGCATGACCCCGGCGTCCTCCACCACGGTTTTGCCGGCGGCTTTCAAAATGGCCGTCACCTGGTCGTAGATGCCGTTCTTCTTGATGGAGCCTCCGCCGTAAGCCAGCTGCACGTTCTTTCCGTATTTTGACAATTCTTCTTTTAAATAATCCAATGAATCCTCACCGAAATAAAGCCGGGTGGGATTGGAATAGCTGAAATTTCCTAACATGGTGTTTCCTCCTGATTGAGTATCTTTTTATACCTTCATTATAGCCTTCTTTTCCGGAATGGCAAATACTTGTATTTCATACAGGTTCATGCTTTTTAGTTATGGCCAGCCGGGAGCGGGACCGACCCACACCCTGGGAAAAAATTATTAAAAAAAAATAAATTTGCTATGTTATGTGGTTTCTTGAACAGAAAACGATGTATAATAGAATTATATTTATACAAGGGGGTGTTATGATGAAGAAATATGAATTATTCATCAATGGTCAATTTGTTCCCACGGGTAACCGGGAAACCTTCAAGGTTTTGAATCCGGCGACGGAAGAAGTGATTTCCGAAGTGCCCAAGGCTACCAAGGAAGATGTGGAAGCGGCCATCGATGCCGCGTATGAAGCCCAGAAATCCTGGGCCAAGGTGCCGCCCATCGAAAGAGCGGGCTACCTGTATGAACTGGCCCAGCTCGTACAGGACAATCTGGATCTCTTCGCCAAGACCAATTCCGAAGAAGTCGGCAAAACCATGGCCCAATCCACCGATGAAGCCGGATGGCTGGCGGAATACATCAAATTCTTCGCCAATCTGGCGCGCCACATGAAGGGTGAAATCATCCCCAGCGACCGCCCCAACGAAAGTATTTACATGTACAAGATGCCCATCGGCGTGGTGGCAGGCATCATGCCCTGGAACTTCCCGCTGTTCCTCATCGGCAGGAAGGTGGCTCCTGCCCTGATCGCCGGTGACACCGTGGTCCTCAAGCCCTCCAGCGATACGCCCAACGGCTGCTACGAATTCGCCAAGCTGGTTGAAAAGAGCTCCCTGCCCGCCGGCGTCATCAACGTCATCACCGGCGCAGGCTCCGTCGTGGGCAATGCCATGGCCGCCAGTCCCAAGATCGCTATGGTTTCCATGACCGGCAGCACCGAAGCCGGGAAGAAGATCATGGCCACCGCGGCCCAGAACATCACCAAGGTCTCCCTGGAACTGGGCGGCAAGGCCCCTGTGATCATCTGCAGGGACGCCAAGATCGACGAAACCGTGGAACACGTCTTCCACTCCCGCATCATCAACGGCGGCCAGGCCTGCAACTGCGCGGAACGGGTCTACGTCCAGGAAGATGTCGCCGATGAATTCATCGACAAGATCACCAAACGCATCGCGGCCACCAAGTACGGCAATCCCGCCAATGATCCCAAGCTGGAATTCGACATGGGGCCGATGATCAACAAACAGCAGGTGGAACACATCGACGATCTGGTCAAGAGCGCCGTGGCCGAAGGCGGCAAGGTGCTGTGCGGCGGCAAGCCGACCACCATCGACGGCAAGGGCTTCTTCTATGAACCCACGGTCATCTCCAATTGCAAGCACGAAATGCGGATCATGAAGGAAGAAATCTTTGGACCGGTCCTGCCGATCACCACCTTCAAGACCCTGGACGAAGCCATCGAAAAGGCCAATGACTGCCAGTTCGGTCTGACCTCCTCCATCTACACCCAGGATACGGATGTGATGATGCGCGCCCTCAACGAAATCCACTACGGCGAAACCTACGTGAACCGTGAACATTTCGAAGCCTTCCAGGGCTTCCACGCCGGGGTCCGCCAGTCCGGTATCGGCGGCGACGACGGCGAACACGGCCTGGAAGAATTCCTCGAAACCCACGTCTGCTACGTGGATTACGACTTGAAGGCCCAGGGCTGAGTTTATAACTATTAAAAAACAAAGAGGCTGCTGCATGAAGGAAAGTCACGTGCAGCTGTCCGGCTTGTCAATCACATCCAAGGTCGACTTGACGCGAACAGCGAAGCTGTCCGCGGAGCGGAGACTAAGATGTGTTGACAGGCCGGACAGCGACCGTCAACCGACCTCAATGCGGCAGCCTCTTTCCTATTGCCAGAGGCGGCCCAGCAGGGTTACCAGCCCGGCCTTTTCCTCCTCGGAGTAGATGGAAAAGTCCCGTTCCATCAGGGCATGGTGCTCTTCCAGCAGCCCTTCGATCAGGGTGCGGCCCTCATCGGTGAGGACCAGGCGGAAGCGGCGGCTGTCCGCCTCGTCGGGCTCCCGGAGGATCAGTCCCTTTTTCACCAGCTGGTTCACCGTGTAGGTCATGCTGCCACTGGTCACCAGCACCCGGCGGGAGATCACCTGGATGGGCTGGGGCCCCAGAGCGGAGATGGCCTCCAGCACCCCGAACTCGGTGATGCACAGGCCGTGGGGCCGTACCAGCTCCGCCACATCGTCGGTGAGCCTGCGGGAGCTGCGGTGGATGGCCCGCAGCAAATCCGTGTCCGTCATTCCCGGGCCTCCCCCACGCGGATGAAACTGCCTTCGTCCAGCTCCCGGAAGGCCTGGTTCAGCTCGTCCCGGGTGTTCATGACGATGGGACCGCCCCAGGCCACGGGCTCGTCCAGGGGCGGCGCGGTGAGGAGCAGAGAGCGCAGGTCCCCGGCGCCGGCTTCCACGTAGAGCGCATCCCCCGGCTCAAAGAGCACCGCCTGGTGGTCCGCCACAAGCCGGCCTCCTGGCTCAAAGGCCGCCGAACCGCTGACCAAATACACAAAGAGGGTGTCCCCGGGCCGGCCTTCAAGGACCCAGCCGGCCCCCGCCGCCACCTCCACATCCAGGTAGGTGGCCGGGATGTAGCGGCCCTGGAAGGCCCCGTCCCTGCCCTTGTAGGATCCGGAAATCACGTGGACCCGGACCCCATCCTCGGCAATCACCGGGATGTCGGCCTTCTTGATGTCGCCGTACTGGGGGTCGGCCATCTTGTCCGCAGCGGGCAGGTTCAGCCAGAGCTGGGCCCCCAGCATCCGGGGGGCCGCCTGGGGCATTTCCTGGTGGATGATCCCCGAGCCCGCCGTCATCCACTGGGCGTCGCCGCCGCCGATGACCCCCTTGTTGCCCAGGCTGTCGCCGTGCTCGATCTCCCCTTCGATCAAATAGGTGATGGTCTCGATCCCCCGGTGGGGATGCCAAGGAAAGCCCTTGGTGTAGTCTTCGGGGTTTTCCGAATCAAAGGCGTCGAGCATGAGGAAGGGATCGTAGTCCCCGGTGTCGTTGTACCCCACCACCCGGACCAGCTTGACCCCCGCCCCGTCCTGGGTGCGGATGCCCCTGGTGATTTTCTTTATTTTGCGATAAGCCGTCATGGCTGTCACCTCCTGTTATCTTTAATTAAAGATATTATACCGGGGAATTATCTTTAAGTCAAGATATTTTTTGCCCGACAAAACCGCGCCGGGTTTGGGCGGCGCGGTTGCGTGTGGGATTGGACTCACTGAATAAGCCGGTACTCCCTCGCACTTTCCTCATTCATCACCAGGACTTCCCCGTCCCATATTTTTTTCAGATAACCCATCTTCCGGTTGAATTCGTCCTGAAGGGGCAGAAGCCAAAGGGCTTCGTGGCCGTTGATGATCAGCACGAAATAAAATTTCATCTTCTGATAATCCGCCTTTTTAAGGGCGTCGGCCATTTCCTCATGGCCCGACTTTCGCTCCAGGATTCCCGCCAGGTAAAGCTCGAGGGAATGGCTGAATTTTTCCATGATTTCATCCACAAAGCGATGGTACTGCTCCTCATTCCCCGTCCTTTGAACGGGGGAGCTTGCCTTGGCCTCGATGAAAAACAGCTTGTTCTTCTTCGGCCGGTAGATGAACTCAACCGACCGGATCCCCTTGCAGCGATCGAACAATTTGGATTTTTCGATGCGGAAGCAGCTCGCGTCTTCAAAGGGACCGAAGGTCATCCCCGATTCTACAAAAGCCTCCATCATTCCATCGCCTTCCTGATTTCCTCATGGTAAAGGCTCATGAATGTATCCAGGATCGTGTTGTGCGCCAGATCCACAAACCGGTCGCTCTGCTCCACCCGGATTTCTGCTGTTTCTTCGTCCTTGTACAGGGAATGGAACAAGATGTGATCGTCCTCCCGGGAGCGGACATCAAAGTACTTCGCCAGGAAATAATCGTGGGTCGCCACAAAAATCTGTACCCCCTCCCGCTGGAGGAGCAGCAGCAAATCGACGATGGTGGGGATGTGCTTGGGGTTGATATTGGCTTCCGGCTCATCCCAGAACAAAATCGAGCCCTCTTCCAGGGTGCCGTTTTTGATCAGCTGCCAGAGCAGGGCGATTTTCCGCAGGCCCTCCGCCACCAGATTGAACTCGAGCATGGCCTGGGTGCCGGGTTTCAGATAAAAACGATCTTCATTGACCGCAACCTTTCCCCGGTTGATCTTACGCAGGATTTCCAGGTACTTCTTTCTTTCCCGGGTATCCTTTCCCCGGGAAATATTGATTTTGGCCGCGGCGATGATGTCCAGATAGGTGTCGTCAAACTCCACATTGCCCATTTTGACCGCCGATTCCAGGTTCCAGGCGTTGGACAAAATTTCCTTGGCGGGGATGAAGACCGAGCTTAAATCACTCATCTGTTTCTCCCAGCCGTCCTCGCCGGTCACCCTGGCGTCCCACTTTTTTGTCTGACTGGTAAAACTCATGGCGATGCTGGCCGTGTCCGAAAACACCTTCACCCCGGCTGTGTTCCCCTTGGTGGCGTCCCGGTTGACCAGGCGGCGGATCGCCATGGTGTCCGGCCGGAACACCATCACCGTCTTCTGGGGAAAGGATACGGATTCCTTGGACGCCTGGCAAGCCGCGTACAGGAGCTTCATCACATGGGTCTTCCCCATGCCGTTTTCCCCTGTGAGAACATTGACTCCCTTTCCAAAGGGGATGATCAACTGATCAAAAACCGTCATGTCGTTCAATTCAATTTTTGTAATCGGCATTGCACTCTCCTCAATGATTCATGGCAAATTATTTTTGCTTATTCTTTCACACATCAATGCGTTTATTTATTGACTCGTTTATCCACTTCAGCCAAATATATTGCTCATTTTGAGTATACCATTTTTTCATTAAAAAAGATATGCTTTCCATCTCCGATTATTTTTCCACTGCTTTCAGCTGCTTTTCCCGGAAAATCCGGGACTTATTCTCCCAGCAGCAGCCGCCGGATCCCGGGGATCCGGTGGACCCCCTCGTAGACCAGGGGCAGGGTCACCGCCAGGATCACGGCGGCCAGCAGGTACAGGGCGGCGCCTGAGACGTGGGCGCCCTGGTCCAGGCCGTACAGGATGGCCGTCAGCAGGGGCATGTGGAGCACGAAGAAGCCGAAGCTCCGGGGGCGCATATAGCGGCTGAAGGCCGTCTCGTGGTCATGCCGGGACCGGAAGCTCCCCATCAGGCCCACGGTGGCAAACCAGGCGAAGGCGTTGACCAGGGGCCGGGTCAGGCTGTCCGGTTCGGCGTAATTCTGGCCGAAGGTCCGCAGGGTGTAGAGCGCCCCCAGGGGGATGGCCACCATGAGCAGCTGCTGGTGGTACCGGGCCAGCAGATTCTGGGCTTCCTCCCAGGCGAAGACCTCGTAGCCCAGGAAGAAATAGAACAGGTAGATGCCGAAGCGGTACACTGATATAAAAGGGGTGACCAGCAGGAAGGAGCTGCCCCAGGCCGGCAGCACCAGGAGCACCAGCACCTGCCAGTTGATCCTGCGCCCCAGCTGGCCCAGCTTATCCTGGGGGTCGAGCTTGCGCAGGAGCACCAACAACACCGACGCCACAAAGAGCACGTGGAGGAACCACAGGGGCCCGATGCCCGACAGGCCGTAGATCAGGTAGCGCACCATCACCGGCACCTTCTCCGCCCCGTCGGGGAACATGTTCACATACCGGGAGGTCACATAGCCGGTGATCCAGCCGTAGAAGAACACCCCGGCGATGGAGGGCACCAGCACCCGGCGCACCCGCTCCTTTAAAAATCCCCGGTTCCCCCGCTGGGCGATGGAATACCGGGCGGAGATCCCCGCCAGCAGGAACATGGCCACCATGAACCAGGGGTAGGTGACGTACAGCACCAGGTCCAGCTGGGGGATCCCGGCGATGGCCACATTGCGGATCACCCCCACGCTGTTGAGCTCGTAAAAGAGGTGGTAGACGATCACTGTCACCACGATGGCGCACCGCAGGTTGTCGATGAAATACTTCCGCTTCATTTGAGTCCTCCTCCCGGGGATTTCCCGCCGGCCCCGCGGCCCATCGGCCAAAGTCCGGGGCCTTCCGTCGCTTCCTCCGTGGCCGACTGGACCTTCCGGAGCAGCTCCACCATGGCCTCCTCCTTGATCAGGGCCAGGCCCTGGCCCTCGTCCCCCAGCACCATCAGCTGGTCCCCGGGGGTGATGGCGAAAACATCCCGGGCCTTCTTGGGGATGACGATCTGCCCCTTTTCCCCCACGGTCACCGCGCCGAAGATGTGCTTGCCCCGGGGCGGGACGGGCAGGCCGGCGGCAGCGGCCTCGTTGTAATTCACCAGGTCATCCAGGGACACCCCGTAGAGCCTGGCCAGGGCGATGCAGCTGTTGATTTCCGGCGTGGTCTCCCCGTTTTCCCATTTGGCGACGGCCTGGCGGGAGACCCCCACCTCGTCGGCCACCTTTTCCTGGGACAGCTTGTGCAGTTTGCGCAGCCGCCACAGATTTTCGCTGAGTCCCATGATTTTTCCTACCTTTCATACAATTGTTAAGATTAATTGTCATTATACAACGGCAATGGCCCGCCGTCTACCAACTGAAACGGACAATGACAGGGATTTTTTGTTATCGTCCGTTGCTTTCTTAAGGATGGGGACATCTGTTGACATCATTCTGTTATACTGGGGTTATCTAAAATAATAAGGAGGTTTTTTTTATGGATTTGGCCTATTTGTTACTTCTGCAATCATTCCGGACGGCCACCGGTGGGATTTTAAATAGTTTTTTTCTGTTCGTCACCACCTTTGGTGAAAACTACTATCCCTATTTCCTGATTTTCGCCATTTACTGGCTGTTCAACAAGGATATGGGCAATCGCCTGCTTTTCGCCTCCCTGGGGGGGACCATGCTCAACGGGATCCTCAAGCTCACGGCCTGCATTTACCGCCCCTGGATACGGGATGCTTCCATCGTCCCCGCCGGCGACGCCAAGGTGGCGGCCACGGGGTATTCCTTCCCCAGCGGCCACACCACCACGGCCACAGCCACCTACGGCTCCATGGCGGTGTTTGAACGCCGTCACCGGGGGCTGTGCATCGGCTTCGTGGTCACCCTGCTGCTGGTGATGTTCTCCCGGAATTACCTGGGCGTCCACACCCCCCAGGATGTGCTGGTGGGCTTCGGCGTCACCGCCCTCTTCGCCTGGCTGATGAACAAGGTCATCGACTGGGTGGAAGCGGAACCGACGGGCAACCGGGACGCGGTGGTGCTGGGGATCTCCCTGGCGGTCATCGCCCTGGCCCTGGTGTACTTCACCCACAAGAGCTACCCCATGGATTACGGCACCGACGGCAAGCTCATCGTGGATCCCCTCAAGATGATGGGTGACTCCTTTGTGGGCTGCGGCGGCTACTGCGGCCTGGTCCTGGGCTGGTTCGTGGAACGGCGCTGGATCCGCTTCTCCCTGGATGTGGATTTCTACGCCAAGGCGACCCGCCTCCTTTCCGGCGCCCTCATGTACGTCGTCTTTATGAAGATTCCCCTGCCCATCCTCCAGGCTGGCCTCGGCAATATGGCCGGCGGCTTCATCGGCGCCATCCTCACCTCGTTCTACTGCGTGGCCCTGCACCCCATGCTGTTCACCTGGTTTGAAAACAGGGCTGCCAACCAGCCCGCCCCATCGGCAACCAAATAAGTTCCAACAAAAACAAGCTGTCCGCTTTTTAGGCGAAACAGCTTGTTTTTTTTACGATGGGATGGTTCGGGAGACGATCACCGTCCGCTACCGGACCTGTTTTAAACCAAAGCCTTGTTCTTCCTCCGCGACGGCTTGAACACCAGCAGCGCCATCCCCAGCAGGAACGCCGTCGCCGCCATGCTGACCGGGTAGGCCGCCATGATGGCGGAAAAGGTGCCCTGTTTGGGGAACACCGTGTAAATCCAGGTGATCCGCACCCCGCAGACCCCCAGCACCGTGAGGATTGACGGGACCAGGGAAATCCCGAAGCCCCGGAGGTACCCGGCGATGTTCTCATAAAACAGGGAGAAGGTGTAGGCGGAAAACACCCAGAGCATCCGGGTATAGCCGGTGGCCACCACCTGGGCATCGGGGTTGAACAGGCTCAATATCCCCCTGCCGGCAAACAGGATCAGCACGATCAATGAAGCCGTGAAGATGAAATCCTCCAGAAGGCAGTTGCGCAGCACCTTCCGGCACCGCGCCTTGTTGCCGGCGCCGTTGTTCTGTCCCACGAAGGTGGTGCAGGCCTGGCTGAAGGAATTGAGCAGGTAGTAGGCGAAGACCTCGACGTTGAAGGCCGCGCTGGAGGCCGCCATGACCACGGTCCCCAGGCTGTTGATGGCCGACTGGATGATCATATTGGCCACGGCGAAGACCGCCATCTGGATCCCCGTGGGAATCCCGATGCTCAGGATCCGCCTCAAAATCATGCCGTCGGGTCGGAGATCCGTCCGCCGGACCCCTGCGATTCCATCCCGGCGCATGAGGCCGGCGGTGAGGAACAGGGCGCTCACCCCGTTGGAGATCACCGTGGCGATGGCCACGCCGTTGACATTCATTCCCAGGACGATGACGAAGAACAGGTTGAGGACCACGTTGATGAGGCCCGAAAGGGTCAGGGCCATCAGCGGCGTCCTGGTGTTGCCCAGCCCCCGGTAGACCCCGGCGGCAAAATTGTAAAGAAGGATCACCGGCATCCCGCCGAAATAAATCCGCAGGTAGCCTGCCGCCAGGGGCAGCACCTCGTCGGGCACATTCTGGGACCGGAGCAGGGGGATGGCGATGACCTCCCCCAGGATGGCCATGAGGATGCCCCCGAAGACCGCGATGAGGATGGAGGTGCCCGCCGCCTTCCGGACGGTTTCATGATCGCCGCCCCCGGCCGCCGTGGCGATGACCACGTTGGTGCCCATGGAGATCCCGATGAAGAGATTGAGCACCAGGCCGACGATGGGCGTGTTGGCCCCCACCGCCGCCATGCACAGGGAAGCCATGCTCCCGGTGAACCGCCCCACCACCGCGATATCCGCCGCGTTGAACATCTGTTCCAGAATCCCCGTGGCGGCCAGGGGGAAGGCGTAAAGGAGGATGTTATTCCACAGGGGGCCCTCCAGCATTTCTATTTTATGTTTTTTGATTTTTGCGTTTTGTCCGGTCAATTGATTCAGCTTCACCCTTTCCTCTGAAACGGGGAATCCTTTCTTTTCATATGCCCTATTTTGATAGTCCCTATTAAGTATAGCGCTTTTCCGGTTGTTCCGGAAGTCACGATATGTTATTATGGCATAAAGTTTTAGCTTTATACAGGAGGTACGCCATGTACAATCATCAGCTGGATACTTTTATCAAGGTGGCCGAGCTCGGCAGCTTCAGCAAGGCCGCGGAGGCTCTGTATATCTCGGCCCCGGCGGTGATCCAGCAGATCAACCTGCTGGAGGGGGAATGCGGCGTCAGCCTTTTTGAGCGCAGCAACCGCGGCGTCCGCCTCACACCGGCCGGCAGCACCCTGCTGGAGGACGCCCGGACCATCATCCGCCTGTCCGGCGAGGCGGTGCGCAGGGCCCGGCAGATCGCGCAGGCCGGGGAAACCACCGTCCGCATCGGCACCTCCCTGCTGTTCAAATGCCGGCTGCTCCCGGACATCTGGACCCGGATCAGCCACCATGTGCCGGGCCTGAAAATCGAGATCCTGCCCCTGCCGGGGACCCGGGATGACGACGAGGGGGATGCGGTGCTGGGCGTGAAGTACGACCTGCGCGAGGGGGTCTACTGCTCCATCGCCCAGAAGAATTCCTGCCATTTCCTGGAGCTCATGCGCACGCCGGTGTGCTGCGCCGTGGCCAAAAACCACCGGCTGGCCGGGCAGGCCCGCCTCACCATGGCGGACCTCAACGGCGAGTACCTGGTCATGCCCATCGCCGGCGTGTCTGCGGAGCTGGACGCCTTCCGGAACGAGATCGCCACCCGCTACCCGACGGTGCAGATCATCGATTCCGCCTATTACGGCGTGGACACCTTCACCCTGTGCGAGGTCAATCCTTATATCCTGATCACCCAGCAGGTCTACGCTGACATCCACCCCGACCTGGTGACCATCCCCCTGGAATGTCCCTACACCATGCCCTACGGCCTCATGGCCGCCAAAAATCCCAACCGGGCGACGAGGCTGTTCCTCCAGGCCGCCCAGGGGGAAATAACCGCCGGGCTGCCGGTGCCGGAATGAGGCCCCAGCCCCTGAAAACCGGCCTCTTCCGCCGATGCCAGGGGGTCCCGCGTTATCATTTTGAAAACCATTATTTTCAAATGGACAACCGCTGCGAATCATAGTATAATACAGGCAAAGTCCCGTGTATCGTCGTTTGAATTCATTCCAGCTTGAGGGGTTGCCATGGCCAAAAAAACATTTAGTCCCGCCACCAAAAGAATCATCTCCGTGCAGATCATCTCCTGTGTGGTGCTCATCGCCCTGACCGCCATCCTCGTGCTGTTCCTGACCCAGTCCGCCAACACCAAGGCCCGGGCCGTGGCCCTGACCAACGCCGAAGACACCATGCGCCTCAGCGTGGACAACATCATCAATCGCATCCAATACCTGAACGATGAAAAAAGCGCCAGCTTCCAGCAGGAGATCGGCCACACCCTGCTCATCCTGGCCAATTCGGATACCGATCCCGTGAGCTACGTCCAGAATGTGGGCCTCTTCCCCGACGATAATGCGGCCACGGCGGATCCCTTCGTGGAAATCGACGGGGCGGACGGCACGCCGGTGTACCAAAGCGGCAGCGTTTCCGCCCACGCCGACGGCGTCCTCTTCCTCCAGTCGGCGGCCATCGGCGGGTATCAGGTTTACGCCTACACCACCCAGGACGCCCTGGACCAGGTGGTCCAATCCGCCATCCACAATGAGGTCCACCAGACCCGGTACGGCAAAAACCAATACGTCTGGGTCAACGAGGTGATCAATTACAAGGGGGGCGACCATTACGCCATCCGGCGCATCCACCCCAACCTGCCGGACACCGAGGGCATGTTCCTGTCCACCAGCATGAAGGACGCCGCGGGCAGCACCCCCTACCTTTCCGAGCTGGAGGGCATCAACAAGGACGGGGAAATCTTCCAGAGCTACTACTTCAAAAACCTCTCCGATGACCAGATCGCTGAAAAGTATTCCTACGCCAAGCTGTACAAGCCCTACAACTGGATCATCGCCACCGGCATCCCCATGGCGGACCTGTACGCCGTACCCAACACCCAGCTCCAGCAGAGCCAGGCCTTCGCCATCGCCATCATCGCCGGGGTTTCCATCATCATCCTGATGATCCTCTGGGTCGGCATCCTCTTCGTCCGCCGGGACGACCAGCTCCAGCAGGCCCGGGAGACCGCCCAGGCCACCCTGCTTTCCGGTGTGAGCCACGACATGCGCACCCCGATGAACGCCATCATCAATTATTCCGGCCCCGAGCTGACCGACGGCTGCAACGAGGCGGAGCTGCGGGAAAATCTGGCCCGGATCAACGCCTCGGGCCGGCACCTGATGCACCTCATCAACGACCTGCTCACAGCCTCCAAGATGCGCAACACCCACTACGAATTCCAATGCGAGCCGGTGGCCCTCCGGGACTGCTTCGGCCTGGTTGCCGACATGGTCCTGCCCCTGACCGGCGAAAAGAAGCAGACCTTCACCATCGAATACGCCCCGGGGCTGGATACCGGCACCTCCATTTGCACCGATGTCGAGCGGCTGCGGCAGATCCTGGTCAACCTGGTCAACAACGCCGTCAAATACACGCCGGAGGGCGGCGCCATCCGTTGCGCGGTGGCGGGGACCCCTTCCCCCGACGGCCGGACCCTGGCCCTGACCATCCGGGTCTCGGACAACGGCATCGGCATCCCTGAGGACAAGCTGACCACTATCTTCAAGCCCTACTCCCAGCTGGATGCCTCCCATTCCGAGGGCATCGGCCTGGGCCTCGCCATCGTCCGGGAGCTGGTGACGGCCATGAAGGGCACCATCCAGGTGGAAAGCACCCCCGGCCAGGGCACCACCTTCACCCTGGGCTTCGATTTTGAAATCGCGCCCGGCGGCCCCGCCCCCAAGGCGGAAGCGGAAAGCCCCGATGTGGATTTCACGGGCAAACGGGTGCTGGTCTTTGAGGACAACGCCCTCAACACCGCCATCATCCGGCGATTGCTGGAGATGAAGGGCATGGTCTGCGACTGCGCGGAAAACGGCCGGGCCGGCCTCGGCCTCTTCCGGGAATCCCCGCCGGGCACCTACGATCTCATCCTCATGGACATCCGCATGCCGGTGATGGACGGCCTTTCGGCCACCCGGGCCATCCGCGCCCTGGACCGCCCCGACGTCCGGGACCTTCCCATCATCGCCCTGACCGCCGACGCCCTGCCCCAGGAGGTCTCCGCCTACAAGCAGGCCGGCCTGGACGGCACCATCGCCAAGCCCATCGATCCGCCCCAGCTGTATCTGACCCTGAAGCGCTGCCTGGCCTGATTTTATGTTATAATGGGTTCACACCCGGACAGCGGCCTGCGGGAAGGCTGCCGATCCCGGCTCACATCACGACAAGGGGCGATCACCATGAACATCCTATCCATCACATCCACGCCTGCATCAAGCAGGTCCAGGGCGAACAGCTCACCAACAGCTCCCTGCGCGAGCGGTTCGGATTGAAAACCTCCTCGTCCGGCAGCATCTCCAGATTGATCAGGGAAACGATGCAGCAAAACCTGATCAAGCCCCTCGATCCTGATACGGCGCCGCGTTACATGAAATACGTGCCGGTTTGGGCCTGATTTAACTTGCCGGTAACTTGCCAAAAAAAAGGGCCCGTAAAATCAGAAGGCTCAAAAACACCATATATAGACAAACAGGCGATAAAAAACCAAATGGCGGCCCCCTTTTAACTTGCCGGCCATTTGATTTGAACGCCCCAAAGCCATCATCCAACCTACACCAAGCAACCTACAGAAAGCGATCACCATGAACATCCTATCCATCCATCACATCAAAAAATCCTACGGGGTCAAGACCCTGTTTGAAAATGTCAGCTTCACCATCGAGGACGACGACAAGACCGGGGTCATCGGCGTCAACGGCACGGGCAAATCCTCCATGCTGCGCATCATCGCCGGCCAGGACACGCCGGACGAGGGCGAGGTCGAGACCTTCGGCGCCGTCCGGGTGGAATACCTGGCCCAGACGCCGGAGCTGGACCCCGCCATCACCGTCATCGACCAGGTCTTCCGGTCCAATACCCTGGAAACCAACCTGGTCCGGGATTACGAGCGGGCCACCACGGACCTGGCCCGCCATCCCGAGGACCCCGCCCTGCAGAAGCGGCTCCTCACCCTCAGCGACACCCTGGACGCCAAGGGGCTGTGGAACCTCCAGAGCCAGATTGAGACGGTGCTCACCAAGCTGGGCATCACCGACTTCGACAAGCCCGTGGGCGAACTCTCCGGCGGCCAGCGCAAGCGCATCGCCCTGGCGGCAGTGCTCCTCGCCCCCTGCGACCTGCTGATCCTGGACGAACCCACCAACCACCTGGACAACGAAACCATCACCTGGCTGGAAACCTTCCTGAAAAACCGCAAGGGCGCCCTGCTCATGGTCACCCACGACCGCTATTTCCTGGACCGGGTGGTGACCAAGACCCTGGAATTGGACAAGGGCCACCTTTACGAATACACCGGCAACTACTCGGAATTCGTCACCAAGAAGGCCGAACGCAGGGCCTTTGAGAACATCATGGAGCAGAAGCGCCAGAACCTCTACCGCAGGGAGCTGGCCTGGATGTGCCGGGGCGCCCGGGCCCGGACCACCAAGCAGAAGGCCCGGATCCAGCGCTTTGAGATCCTCCAGGCTGGCGGCGTGGACACCAGCGAGGAGGTGCTGGACCTGGACGTGGCCTTCACCCGCCTGGGCCGCCAGGTGGTGGACCTGTCCCACGTGACCAAGGCCTTCGACGGCCAGACCGTCATCTCGGACTTTTCCGCCGTACTGGGACCCTCGGAGCGCATCGGCATCGTCGGGCCCAACGGCCGGGGCAAATCCACCCTGCTGAACCTGATTGCCGGCCGCCTGACCCCGGACAGCGGCACCGTCGCCCTGGGGGACACGGTGAAATTGGGCTACTTCTCCCAGGAATCCGAGGACATGGACGTGGACCTGCGGGCCATCGAGTACATCCGGGACACGGCGGAAATGGTGGAGACGGCCTCCGGCGCCACCCTCACCGCGGCCCAGATGATGGAGCGCTTCCTCTTCGACCGCAATGCCCAGTGGGTGCGGATCTCGGAAATGTCCGGCGGGGAACGCCGCCGCCTGTACCTGCTGCGGGTACTCATGGAAGCCCCCAACGTGCTGCTCCTGGACGAACCCACCAACGACCTGGACATCGACACCCTCAAGGTCCTGGAAAATTACCTGGACGATTTCCGGGGCGCCGTCCTGGTGGTCTCCCACGACCGCTACTTCCTGGACCGGGTCTGCGATACCATCTACGGCTTTGCCGGCGGCGGCCGCATCACCGTCCAGACCGGCAATTACAGCGACTTCGCCGCCAAGCACCTGGACAAGCCCGCGGCCGACGCGGCCCTGGAAAAAAAGAAGGCCCCCAAGGCCGGGCGTCCCAAAACCGACCAGCCCCTGCGGCTGACCTACAAGGAGCAGATGGAGTACGCCGCCATCGATGAGGACATGGAAAAGCTGGAAGCCAAGCTGGATGCCATCGACGCCGAGCTGGCCATCCCCACCTCGGACTACACCCACCTGGAAGAGCTGACGGCCCGGAAGGACGAGCTGGAGGAAGCCCTGCTGGACAAGATGGAAAGGAAGGAGCGCTACGACGCCATCACAGAAGCGGAACGGGCCGCCCGGAAGGGGCTGTAAGCTTCAGGGCGGTCCGGTCCCGCAACGCCATTCCGATATCTAAATAACGTTTTTTTGTCTTTACAGGATTCCCCAAACGTGTTACAATTATGTTACAAATTGCAATCGCTTGCCATTTGGATATGGAAAATGCAAAGGGGGGATCGGAAAAAAAGGAAGGCATTGACGGCTCCCGGCCCGCATGGCCGGAAGGGAAAATCTGGCTGTTTCATTCGTATTCCGGGGCAGAACCCCATTGGAAAGGTAAAGGCTGAAATCTGAAACAAGATGGAGGTTTTTATTATGATAAAGAATTACGGCAAACAACTGGTCGCGGTCATCCTTACCCTGGCCATGATCATGGTGATTTCCGCGGCCATTGTCTACGCCACGGAGGTCACCGCTGATTCCAGCAATCAAAGCTATTCCGATTCCAGCTCCGGCGGTCACGCGGTGCTGGTCGACGGCAAAACCGTCACCCTGACCAATCCCACCATAACCAAGACCGGCGATTCCAGCGGTGAGGACGCCGACTTTACCGGGACCAACGCGGCCGTCCTGGCCGAAAACGGTGCAACCCTGACCCTGAAGGGCGGCACGGTCACCACCGGCGGCAGCCACGCCAACGGCGTCTTCAGCTACGGCACCGGCACCACCGTCAACGTCAGTGACATGACCATCAAGACCACGTCCAATAACTCCGGCGGCATCATGACCACCGGCGGCGGCACCACCAACGCCACCAACCTGACGGTGACCACCACCGGCAATTCCTCTGCGCCCATCCGCTCTGACAAGGGCGGCGGCACCGTCGCCGTCTCCGGGGGAAGCTACACCTCCAGCGGCGTGGGCTCACCCGCCATCTACTCCACCGCCGCCATCAGCGTGAGCGGCGCCACCCTGACCACCAGCGCATCCGAAGCCGTGGTCGTGGAAGGCTCCAATTCCGTGACCCTGACCAATTGCACGGTGAACGGCAACAACACCACCAAGAACGGCCAATCCACCACCTATAAGAACGTCATGCTCTACCAGTCCATGTCCGGCGACGCCAGCTCAGGGGGCGACGCCTTCACCATGACCGGCGGCTCCATGGTCTGCAAGACCGGCGACATGTTCTACGTCACCAACCAGACATCCACCATCAACCTGTCCGGCGCCACCCTGACGGGCTCCTCCGACGGCAGCCTGCTCACCGCGGCGGCCGGCAGCTGGGGAACCTCCGGCTCCAACGGCGGCAAGGTCACCATGAACGCCGACAGCCAGACCCTGTCCGGCGCCATCAGCGTGGACAGCATCTCCTCCCTGACACTGAACCTGAAAAACGGCTCCGCCTACACCGGTGCCATCAACACCAGCGGCCAGAAGGGGACGGTGGCGGTTTCCGTGCCCTCGGGCACCACCTGGACCCTGGATGCGGACAGCTACGTGTCCAGCCTGACCGATGGCGGCACCATCAACACCAACGGCCACACCCTGTACGTCAACGGCACTGCCTACGCCGGCGGCACCAGCACCCCGACGCCCAGCCCCTCCACCACCGTAACGCCCAGTCCGTCACCCAGCGCCACTACCGCTTCACCGGTGATCAGCTACACGGTCTACAGCGCCAAAAACGGCTGGTCCCAGGGGCCCCAGAGTGACGGCGCCACCGCGGGCACCACGGGGCAAAGCCAGTCCATCCAGGCCTTCAAGGCCAATGTGGTTTCCAGCACCGACGGCAGCACCTTCACCGGTCTCGGCGTGAAGTACGACGTCCACGTCCAGAACCAGGGCTGGAAGAACGCCTGGCCGGCCGACGGCACCGTGGCGGGTTCCACCACCGCCGGCCTGCAGATTGAAGCCATCAAGCTGTCCCTCACCGGCGACCTGGCTGGCAGCTACGACATCTACTACCGCGTCCACGCGGCCAACGTGGGCTGGATGGCCTGGGCCAAGGACGGTGCCTCCGCCGGAACCACGGGCTTCGGCAACGGCGTGGAAGCCATCCAGGTGAAGATCGTCGCCAAGGATGCCGGCACTCCGACGGCCAGCCCCGCCAATGCCACGGACCAGAGCTTCCTCGAAGCCAAGACCGTGAGCTTTATGGTCCACGGCCAGAATTACGGCTGGAACCAGGGATGGCAGTCCGCCAACCAGCTTAAGACCGGCACCGCCGGCACCACCGGACAGGGCCTGCGTCTGGAAGCCATCCAGATTGCCGACAACAACGCGGCCATCGATCTGGCCTATTCCGTCCACGTCCAGGATGTGGGCTGGATGACTGCTGTCTCCGAGGGGCAGACCGCCGGTACCACCGGCCAGGGCCTGCGCCTGGAAGCCATCCGGATCTGGAAGACCGGCACCGCCGCTTCCTCGGTAACTTACCAGTACCGCGTCCACGTCCAGAATCAGGGCTGGGGAAGCTGGGTCACCGCCGGCACCTCCGAAGCCGACGCCCCGGTCGCGGGGACTGAAGGCCAGGGCCTGCGGATCGAAGCCATCCAGTTCCGGGTCAGCGAATAAAAAAACGTCCAGCCAGCCAAACCCGCTGGATACCGGCGTTTCCAATCATTTAAGGCAGCCTGCCAGGCTGTCTTTTTTATTTTATTCCAAAACAGAAGGTTTTATGGGACATTTTGTTGACAAGCTTTTATTATAATAACATCATAACAATAATTGGTTTATTACTTCCTGGCGACCATCCTGCCCATCGACCAGATCATCGGCCGGCTCTACCCGTTCTTCGGCGCCTGCCTGATCATCATGGCGGTGAGCATCGCCGGGGCGACGGTGCTTTCCGCCGGGGTGCGGCCCATGCCTGAGCTGTGGGCCAATTTCCACAGCCTGTATCCGGGGAATGCCCTGCCCATCTGGCCGCTGATGTGCATCACCGTGGCCTGCGGCGCCATCTCGGGCTTCCATTCCACCCAATCCCCGGCCATGGCCCGGTGCCTCAAGAGCGAGCGCCAGGGACGGATGGTCTTTTACGGCGCCATGATGTCGGAAGGCATCATCGCCCTGATCTGGGCGGCGGCCATCGCCTTCTTCTACGACAAGGATGGCGCGGGCACCGGCCTCCAGGCCCTGCTGACCATGGAAGGGGGCAACTCCACCGTGGTGTACCTCATGTCCACCTCCCTGCTCAAGGGCGCGGGGGCGGTGCTGGCCATGCTGGGGGTCATCGCCTGCCCCATCACCTCCGGGGATACGGCTTTCCGCTCGGCCCGGCTCACCCTCTCCGACTGGTTCCACATCGACCAGAAGCCTCTGAAGAAGCGGCTGATGCTGGCCCTGCCCCTGCTGGGCGCCGGGTATTTCATCTCCTTCCTCAACTACACCACCATCTGGCGGTATTTTTCCTGGTCCAACCAGGTGCTGGCCACCATGGGCCTCTGGGCCTGCGCCGTTTACCTGAGCCAGGAAGGCGCGAAAAAGATTTACCGCTGGATGGCCGGCATCCCCGCCGTGTTCATGTCGGCGGTCACCTTCGCCTACATCCTCCAGGCTGAGGAGGGGTTCCGCCTGCCGGGCGGGGGTTCCAACATCGCGGGGGTTGTTTTTGCGGCGGTGCTGCTGGGATTGTTCATTGTGAAGACGTCGGGAGGCGAAAAAATTTATGAATCGGCTTGACAATTCTCCTGTATGGGCTATAATGAACACAGTTCACTATTGAAATCATCAATGGGTCCATTTTAAAAAGTCAGGTGCCGTTATGAACCACATCGCCACATCCAAAGAAGAATTACTCAACGCCTGCCTGCAGGTCGCCTCGAAGGAGGGCCTGCAGGCCGTGAATATGCGGGGCATCGCCAAGGCCTGCGGCGTGTCGGTGGGCTGCGTGTACCGGTATTTTCCCTCCAAGGCCGAACTCATGGGGGCCACGGTGGCCAAAATCTGGGAGCAGATCTTCCACATGGCCGAGGGATGCCCCGCCCCGGAGGGCTTCCGGGAGTGCGTGACCTGGGTCTACGGCTGCATCCGCAGCGGCAGCGACGCCTTTCCGTCCTTCTTCCGCCAGCACGGCGCCGGCTTTGCCGATGGGGAAAAGGGCGCGGGCCGGCGGGTCATGGATGGGTACCTGGGCCATATCCGGGGAGCCATGCGGACCGCCCTGGCCACCGACGCCGCCGTCCGTCAGGATGTCTTCAGCGATGATTTCACCCGGGAAGCCTTCGTCGATTTCGTCTTCGACAACCTGCTCACCCTGGGCGGCCGCCAGGCGGAATCCTGCGATTACCTGATCCGCCTCATCGAGAAGCTGATCTACTGATTCCACCCGGAATGGGTGAAGGAAATCATCGGGACTTGTGATTCCTGTTGCCTGTCACAGGCCTTTTTTTACGGCAAACCTGAACAATGTTCATTTATTTTAAACAGGAGGTAATGTCCATGTCTGATTGTCCCTATTTCCACGTTAAAAAACGGAACCTGCTGGCCATCGCCGGGTGCGTCTGGCTCCTGGCCGGCTTCAATGTGGCCCGGCTGGGGGTCCTGTCCTACCAGCAGATCCTGCCCATCGGCCCGGTACACATCCTGCTGTCGGCGGTGGTGTTCGCCGTCTTCGGCTTCATGTTCTACAAAATGAGCACCCGCCACGGAAAGCGCATCAAGGGCTACGACCAGCCCACCAAGCCCTTCTGGCACTTTTTCGATCTCAAGTCCTACGCCATCATGGCCTTCATGATGGGCGGCGGCATCGGACTGCGGTCCTCGGGGCTGGTCCCGGCCACTTTCATCGCGGTGTTTTACACCGGCCTCGGCTGCGCCCTGGCCGGGGCAGGGCTGTTATTCTGGCGCTTATTCTGCGTCTACAAAGAGGAGGAATAAATCATGGCTATCGGCGAAACGATCTTCGACATCGGTTATCTCATCACCGTGCTGACCCTGGGCATCATCATGATCGCCCGGAGCCCCAGCGGCAGTCCCTTCCGGCTCTTCGGCATCATGGCCGTCACCCTGGGTGCCGGGGATGCTTTCCACCTGGTCCCCCGGGTCTACGCCCTGTGCACCGACGGGCTGGCCCACCACGTGGCCGCCCTGGGTGTGGGTAAGTTTGTGACCTCCATCACCATGACGGCGTTCTACGTGCTGCTCTACCACTTCTGGCGCCAGCGCTACGCCGTCACGGACCGGAAGAATCTGACCACCACGGTCTGGGCCCTGGCCGCCGCCCGGGTCATCCTGTGCCTGTTCCCCCAGAACGGGTGGACCAGCCCCGCGCCTTCCCTGGCCTGGGGAATCCTCCGCAACATCCCCTTCACCATCCTGGGCGTGCTCATCGTGGTGCTGTTCATCCGGGAATCCCGGGCTGCCGGGGACACGGCCTTCCGCCACATGGGCCTGGCCATCATCGTCAGCTTTGCCTGCTACCTGCCAGTGGTCCTCTTTGCCGACAGCTTCCCGCCCATCGGCGCCCTGATGCTCCCCAAAACCTGCGCCTACGTGTGGGCCGTGGTCATGGGGTTCAGGGAGATGAAGCGGAACCTGGTGTCCGTGGCCTGTTGATTGAAGCGCTGCTCATAAATTTATGAGTGACTATTAAATTGATGGGGTACTTGTTGGGTACGCCTCCCCTATCTATAATGAAAGAGATAGAGGAGGCGTTATTCTTTTGAATCTGGATAAAAAACAAAATAAAGAAATGGAACTGGCGCAGGCACCCATTGGAAAGCTGTTCCTGCGTCTGGCTGCCCCAGCCATTACGGCTCAAGTCATCAATGTGCTCTACAATGTCGTGGACCGCATGTATATCGGCCACATCCCGGTGATCGGCGCGAAAGCCCTGACCGGGGTCGGCGTCACCGTGCCCGTCATCCTCATGATTTCGGCAATGGCCGCTTTGGTGAGCATGGGTGGTGCCCCCAGGGCTTCCATCGCTCTGGGAAGGAACGACCGCGATGACGCTGAAGCCATCCTTGGGACCTGTACCTTCACCCTCATCATCATTTCCCTAATCATTACCGGGCTGATGCTGATCTTCGGCCGGCGGATCCTGCTCCTGTTCGGCGCCAGTCCGGACACCGTATCCTATGCCCTGGATTACCTCAACATTTACTGTCTCGGAACGCTGTTCGTCCAGCTTTCCCTGGGACTCAATGCTTTCATCACGGCCCAGGGGTTCGCCACCACCAGCATGCTGACCGTGCTCATCGGCGCGGTTTTAAACATCGTCCTGGACCCGATTTTCATCTACCTGTTGCACATGGATGTTCAAGGTGCCGCTTTGGCGACCATCATCTCCCAATGCGTCTCATCCTGCTGGGTCATCGCCTTTCTCCGCTCCCCCAAAAGCATCCTCAAGCTGAAGAAACGGAACCTCCGTTTCCATCCGGCCATTTTACTGCCTTGCATCGCCCTGGGTGCGTCGCCCTGCCTGATGCAGATTACTGAAAATCTCGTGGCCATCAGCTTCAATGTGACGCTTCTGCGCTACGCCGGGGATATTGCGGTGGGCGCGGTCTCCATCCTGTGCAGCATCATGAATTTCACCATGCTCCTGCTGACCGGACTGACCCAGGGCTCACAGCCCATCATCAGCTACAATTTGGGAGCGCGTAACGGCTCCCGGGTCCGGGAAGCCTTTCATCTGGTTCTGCTTTCCTGCGTCATCGGCTCCACCGCTATCTGGTGCGCCTGCATGTTTGCACCGCAGATTATCGCCAATATTTTTACCAATGACGCCAGACTCATCGCCTACACAGCCTGGGCCCTCCGCATCTTCATGGGGATGTCTATGATCTTCGGCGTCCAGGTTGCCTGCCAGTACAGCTTCGTCGCCCTCGGCAATGCCAGGGTGGCGATTTTCCTGACGATTTACCGGAAGATCCTGTTGCTGATCCCGATGATCTTCCTGTTGCCGCACTTCTTCCCCAACCCGGCAATGGGGGTCTTTATGGCCGAGCCGATTGTGGATACCATCGCCGTCTGCACCACAGCCGCCCTGTTTTATTTCAATTTCAAAAAACTCATGGCCTCCTTGTCTTCCGCTGAAAAGCCCTACGACGCCTTTCCGTTGTAGTCGCATTTTTGGCACTGGGCCAGGGCGTTGATGTTGTCCTCCTTGTAGTATACGCCCGACCATTGACATATGCTCTGTAAGATCGGCACCACGGACCACCCCTTGTCCGTCAGGCTGTATTCCACCCGCGGCGGGATTTCATCGTACTGCCTGCGGGTTATGAGCCCATCCTGCTGCATTTTTTTTAGCGATTCCGCCAGAACGGCGTCGGTGATATTCACCATCTCCCTCTGCAGTCCTCTGTAGCGCAAGGTCTTTTTTTCCGCCAGCAGGCAGATGATCCGCGGTTTCCATTTTCCGCCGAATACCGTAAGCCCGTATTCCAGGGGGCAGCGGATATCCTGCTCAAGCTTGTGTTTGTACATATTCTCGCCTCCAAGTCTTTCTATCTTTTATTATAGGTCCCTTCCTCGCTGAGAACAAGTCACTATGAAATTTATGAGTGACTCATTAATTGACAGCCCACTTGTATTTGCCCAGCCCCTTTTCTAAAATAAAGACAGCCCCAAAAAGGCAGAATGGAGGATTCTCAAATGAACGAAAAAGTTATGACCCTGTTAAAAGAACAGCTTTGGTTTCTCGGAACATGCGGCGACACCCCCAATGTGGTCCCTGTAGCCTTCAAGGATATCACCGATGACGGCAAGCTCGTAGTCGGCGATGTCTTCCTGAAAACCACCCTGGACAACATCCAAAGCAATGGCCTGATCGCCGTATCGGCCTGCAACCCCACCACGATGGAAGGCTACCAGATCAAGGGACACGCCGAATACATCACGCTGGGCCCCATCGTCAATACCTTCAAGACCGTCGTCGAAACCATGTTCAAGGGCGAAGCGACCGCCAAAGGGGCCCTCCTCATCACACCGGAAAAGGTGATCGTCACCACGCCAGGGCCGGATAACAAGAAGGAACTGTAAACCCCAAAATTTCCCTCCCCTCTAAAAACAGCGTCTCATCCGGCGATGAGGCGCTGTTTACTATTCTACTCATTATCTCTTTTTTTCCCGCCGAAGCCCAGCATGATGACCATATTGATAAAGACCACGTAGCTCATGGCCGGCGGATAAAAAAGCAGGGATATCACCAGGCCCAGTGATTTGACGGCGATGTCAAAATAGATGGCTTGATTTTTCACAGTGTACAACAGACCGAATTTCAGCTTGGGATCATTTCTATTCAGTGAGGCCGATATGGCAAAATTGCTGAAGGTCACCGCCAGGATCACGATGCCGTACAGGACCTGAGCCACCTGATTTTGAAAATTGGATGCCACAAGACTGGTAATATAAGGGAACAGGGATGCGAAAAACAGCATGACCAGGGTGGCAATGACCGTGTCATTGCCCACTCTTTTCACCGAATGCCAGCTGTTGTGATGATTCCGCCACAAAAGTCCAAGCCAGAAAAAAGAAAGGGTGTAGGCAAAGAAATTATCCCTTAATTCCCACAGCCCTGACCAGCTCACGGAGGCAGGCTTTTTCAACTCCAGTACGAGAATCGTCATAATGATGGCGAGCACAGCATCTGTAAATGCCACCAGTCTTTCCTTACTCATCCGTATTTTCACCCTTTCTTTATCCGTTGCGAATCTGTATCCGCAAATAATCCATGCGGACGAGCTGTCTTTCTTTCAAATGAATTTCATCCAGCGCCTCGCTCCGCTTTTCATTGAGCATCTTCATCCGCTCATCCTTCGTCCCTTCCCCAGCCAGGAGCAATCGCATAAAAGACTCTACCTCGGACACGGAAAAACCGATATCGTGCAGGGCCATAATCATGCCCAGCCGTTCAATGTCGGCATCCGTATACTGCCATTCATCCATCGCCATCCTTACCGCCGGGCACAAGCCCCATTCATGGTATTCCATCAGAACCTTCATCGGAATCCCATACCGATCCATGACTTCATCCCTATTCATCGCCCGGTGTGACTTTCTGTCCCATTTTGTAATAGTGTTTCTGACCCGCGAAGAGGAGGGGCGCCATCTTTTCATAATCGATGCTGCCGTCCGCTCCCAGGTACTTTTCATCGACAAGGGATTCTCTGATTTTGGCGATGAAGATGTCGAATTCCGGTCTTTCGTAAATATCGATGACCTCACACCCCATGGAAACCGGAGCGTTTTTGATCAAGGGCGCATTGGCCACCGCTCCGGTTTCCGTCTCAAACAGCGTGGATTTATCTTCCTTCCAGCCATTCATGAAAGCCGCCTTATTGGCCGCAGGGACCATGTCCTCCGTCAGAAGGTTGATGCTGTAAGCCCTGTTGGCGCGGAGTCCTTGTTGGGAATACCGCGACTTGTGAATGCTGATGGCCACCGTCTTGTGGTCGATGATGCCGACATGGCCAACCAGGATGAAATGGTTCTTGTTCTCAAAAACCGTTCCGATGACGGTCAACGGCATGGGGTACAGGGTATTTTTTGTTCCTAAATTCTTTCTCATTTGAAATTTCCTTTACTTTTTGTTCTTCCTTTATCCCAGGGTTGTCGCGATCTTTTCAAGTTCGCTGCGAATGGCAATATGCTGGGGACAAACTTCCTCACATTTACCGCATTTCACGCATTGGTCCGCCGCAAGCTTTCCAGCTCCCGACACAAAAAACTGTATCTGCTGTTTGGCGTTGCCCTTGTTCTGGTACAGGGTATACAAGTTCATTGCGTTGAACGAGCCGGAAATACCAATGTTTTTGGGACAGACCTTCGCACAATAATTGCAGTTCGTGCATGGAATCAGGGGAATCTGGGCAAGCGCCGCCTGCGCTTCTTTGATAGTCGCTTCCTGTCTGTCCGTAAGGCCCTGGAAATCCTTCATATAAGACAGATTATCCTTCATCTGTTCCACACTGCTCATGCCGGAGAGGACGGTAATCAGGCCGTCGAGGTTTGCGGCAAAGCGCACCGCCCAGGAAGCCACCGAGGATTCCGGTTCCGCTTTTTTGAAGATCTTCCCCACGGCCTCCGGCGGATTTGCCAGATTCCCACCTTTGACGGGTTCCATGATAATGACTGATTTTCCGTATTTTCGCGCCATGTCATAGTTGGCTCTCGAATGAATGGACGGACTGTCCCAATCCGCATAGTTGATCTGAAGCTGGACGAATTCCATTTCGGGATGCGCCTGGAGGATCTGCTCCAGCTGTTCTGGCGTGGAGTGGAAGGAAAATCCCATGTGTCGGATTTTTCCCTCGGCCTTTTTCCCGGCAATCCAGTCCCACATATCAAAATCATCGAATACCTTCGTCCTGGCATCGCCAAGGTTGTGCAGCAGATAGAAGTCGAAATACCCTGCACCCGTTTGTTTCAAAGAGGTGTCAAACTGGGCAATGGCGTCTTCCCTCGTTTTGCAGTTGATCCAGGCGGCGTTTTTGGTTGCCAGTTGGAAGCTGTCCCGGGGATACCGCTCCACCAGTGCTTGACGGATGGCGTCCTCGCTCCCACCATAAGCCCATGCCGTGTCAAAGTAGGTAAAGCCCGCATCCATGAACAGATCGACCATTTCCTTCGTCTGTGCAATATCGATGTTTCCGTCTTTCTGAGGCAAACGCATCAAACCGAAGCCTAATTTTTTTATTTCTTCACCAAGATAACTCATATCATAACTCCTTTCCAATTTCCATCGCCTTCATTGTAAGGCGGAACGCTCAAAATGTCTAATACCTATGTTTCATCACAAGTTATTCAATAATTGTATTTCTCGATGGCTCTCATCCTTGATCATTAACCCTTCAAATTTCTCTTTTACCTGTTTGTTGGCAAAAAAATGCAGGGAGATCCTGGGATCTCCCTGCAACTTGAATCGCTGTTTTATTTATTTACACCCGGGTTTATACCAGCTCTTTTTTCAAAAAGTCAATGAAGGCCGCGGTCGCTTTGGGGTGTATTTCCTGCCTCCGCCAGGCTAATACGCTTCTCAGCTCCAATTTTGGGGCGAGGGGAATGAACTTCATATCCTTAAAATGACTATCTAGCTTGAGGCAGATGACGAGGCCTTCCCGTTCCCTCGCGATGATGGCGGCGTTGTACAGCGTATTGTAATTGACCGCATTGGCCATATCCCTGGCATAATCCCCAGACCAGGCGCGCAGCTCATTGTGGACCGGTGTATCAAAATGGACCGTCACCACCCGCTGCCCCACCATGTCCCCCGGACGAATCACCGGCTGCCCGGCCAGCGGATTATTCTTATGGACCAGGATTCCCCATTGCTCCCGTGTCTTCATCCGAATGAAATCATATTGGGAAATAGAAACCGGCTCCAACAGCAGCCCTATTTCCAGCACGCCCCGTTCAATCCTGTCTTTGATGTCCTCGTTGTCCGAGCTGTACACGTCAAATTTGACTTTGGGATATTCTTTCTGGAACGCCGCCATGAGCCTTCCAATCTCCTTTACCCCCTGCAGCTCCCCGAGCCCCATGGCGATGCGTCCCGAAACCTCTTCATTCTCATGCTGGAGTTCCTCCCTGGCGATTTCCGACAGTGCCACGATTTCTTGGGCGCGGCGACGAAACAGCGCCCCTTCCGAGGTGAGATAAATGCTGTGATTACTCCTCGCAAAAAGCTTCGTGCCCAGGTCCTGCTCCAGCTGCTGAAGCTGGCGGGAAAGGGTGGGCTGGGTCACGTGGAGCAGCTCTGCCGCATGGGTGATGTTTTCTTCCCTGGCGACCATTAAAAAATATTTCAGAACCCGTATATCCATGTTTTAAATTACCGCTTCAGCCACCCCTTGGCGTGGGCGATGGCCGCGTCCCAGCCGGCGCAGAGCGCTTCCCGCTTTTCCGCGGAAATGGCGGGCTCGAACCGCTTTTCAATCTTCCAGAACCTGGAGATCTGTTCCACCGAATCCCAGTAGCCCACGGCCAGGCCGGCCAGGTAGACCGAGCCCAGGCAGGTGGTTTCCGTGATCACCGGCCGTTCCACCGGCACTCCCAGGATGTCCGCCTGGAACTGGAGCATGAAGTCGCTTTTGGCGCCGCCGCCATCGGCCCGGAGCTTGGCCAGGTGCATGCCGGATTTCTTTTCCATGACCTTGAAGGCGTCCCGCACCTGGAAGGCCATGGATTCCAGGGCTGCCCGGGCGATGTGGGCCTTGGTGGTGCCCCGGGTGATGCCGAAGATGGTGCCCCGGGCGTAGCTGTCGTAATAGGGCGCGCCCAGGCCGACAAAGGCCGGGACGAAGTACACCCCCAGGCTGTCGTCCACCGTCCGGGCCAGCGCTTCCGCACCGCCGCTTTCGGAAATGACCCCCAGGCCGTCCCGGAGCCACTGGATCACCGCGCCGGACACGTCCGCCATGCCTTCCAGGCCGTAATCCGTCTTGCCGTCGATGGTCCACAGCACCGGTGAAAAGATGCCGTCGGAGGGGGGCACGTACTTGCCGCCGGTGTTCATCACCATGAAGGAGCCGGTGCCATAGGTGTTCTTGGCCGTCCCCGGTTCCATGCAGCCCTGGCCGAAGGCCGCCGCCTGCTGGTCGCCGCAGATCCCGGCGATGGGCACCTCTGCCCCAAAGAAGGCCTCCGCCGTGGTGTAGGCGTAAATTTCACTGGAGCCGTGGATTTCCGGAAGGATTTCCCGGGGAATATTCAGGAGCTCCAGGGTCTTTTCGTCGTAATCCAGGGTGCTTGCGTTTTGCAGCAGGGTCACCGAGTTGTTGGAGTGATCCGTTACGTGGGCCCCGCCGCCGGAAAGCTTCCAGATCAGCCAGGTGTCCATGGTGCCGTAGACCAGCCGGCCCTCGGCCACGCCCCTGGCCACGGCTTCGTCGTTGTCCAGGAACCAGCGGATCTTGCAGGCCGCGTCGTTGGGGACGATGATCATCCCCGTCCGTTCCACGGTGGCCGGGCCGTCTTCCGCCTCCAGTTTTTCGCAGATGGGCAGCACCCGCCGGTCCTGCCACACCATGGCCCGACAGGCCGGCTCCCCGGTCTCCTTGTCCCAGAACACCGTGGTTTCCCGCTGGTTGGTGATGCCGATGGCCGCGATGTCCGCCGCCGTAATCCCCGCCTGGTCCAGGGCCTGTCCCATCATCCTGTGGGTCACTTCCCAGATTTCCGCCGCGTCGTGCTCCACCCAGCCGTCCTGGGGGAAATACTGGGTAAACTCACTGTAAGCCTGGGCCACGATGTTCACATCGTGATCGAAAATCATCGCCCGGGTCCCCGTGGTCCCCTGGTCAATCCCCATAATGTATTGTTTCATAAGGTCCTCCCTCATCACTTTTTCGTACCAGCATCATTTCTGTCAGGCTTTTGACGTCCTGTATATTTCATCAGGACACAAATCCTGTCCTTCTGGCCAAACAACCGTAAAACCATCTGTCCGTACTTTTTTAAAATACTGCGGTTCCGCCAAATGCCCATACCAGCTCCCCTTGATGTACGGTTTTACATCAAAGGACTTCGTTTCTCCATTGTCAAAATCAATGGTGAGCATGTAATTATCCATCGCCTGAACACGCACTGCCGTCGGTCTGAGCATGTAAACACCTCATATTCTGATCTCCTTTGTAATGAATTATTTTTTGTATTCCACATTGCCCCGCACGATGGTCATTTCCACGGCGATATCTTTGATGGCCGCCGGATCCACCGTCAGGGGATTGGCCGACAGCACGGTGATGTCGCCGAGCTTGCCCGGCGTCAGGCTGCCCTTGTCCCCTTCCTCAAAGGCCGCGTAGGCGCCGTTGATAGTAAACATGGCCAGGGCCTCCGCCGGCGTCAGGGCGTTTTCCGGATAGGGCGGGTTCACCGCCGCGTGGATGCCCAGCACCGGGTCGATGGGGGTCACGCTGGAGTCCGATCCCCCGCAGAGGATCAGGCCCTCGTCGGCCCAGCGCCGCAGGTTGTAGGCCCTGCGCTCCCGGTCGTCCCCGGTGCGGGTGTTGTACACCGACCCCGGGCCGCCCCGGGTGTAGGAAAAGGCCGGCTGGGTGGAGATGATGGCGCCCAGGGCCTTGGCCCGGTGGATATCCGATTCGTCGGGGAAGCCAAAATGCTCCACCCGGTAGCGGTGATCCGCCCGGGGATGGCGCTTCAGCGCCGCTTCCAAAGCGTCCAGGGACTGGCGGATCCCCCGCTGGCCGATGGAGTGGAAGCCGGTCTGCATGCCCATGGCGATGGCCCGATCCACCACGTCGAAGACCACCTCCTGGTCAAAGTAAAGGAGGCCGCAGGTGGCGGGGTCGTCGGCGTAGGGCTCATCGAAGGCCGCGGTCCGGGAACCGATGGAGCCGTCCAGCAGGATGTCCGTGCCCATGGCCGGGTAGCCCGCCTTCTGGATGGCGTCCAGATCCATGGTGTCCCAATAGACGAGGATGTCCAGGGGCAGGGTGTCATGGATCTTCCCGAACACCGGGATGTCCGCGTCACAGAACAGGGCGCCGCCCTCCATGGCGTGGATGGTGGTGACCCCCTTGGCCACAGCCTCCGCCGCCACATGGCGGATGGCCTGCTCCCGCTGGCCGTCGGTCATGGCGTCGTTGTAGTAGTTCTTGGCCCGGGCATTGGCCAGGCCGTGGACCCTGCCCGTGGGCCGGCCGTCCCCGTCCTTCACCACCCCCGGTTCATTTCCGTTAAAACCGATGGCCTCGTAGGCCTGGGTATTAAGCTGGGTGTAGTGGAGTCCCCGGTCCACCAGGTAGACCCCCCGGTCCGGAATCACTGCGTCGATTTCCGCCGCGGAGGGCGGCCGCTTTTCCACCAGCCGGGATTCGTCCAAACGGCTGCCGACGATCCAGCCGTCAGGCTGTTCCTCTGCCCGCCGCTTCAGCGCCGAGAGAACCCCGTCGATGGAACCGGCGTCGAAGAGATTCACGCCGCTTTCCCCCATGCCCGTCCCCATGACGTGGACGTGGCAGTCGTGGAGGCCGGGCACCGCGCAGCGCCCGTCCAATTCCACCACGGGAATCCCCTTCTGTCCTGCCAGCTTAGCCACTGCCTCACTGCCGCCGGTCAGGGCGATCCGGCCCTTTTCCACCAGAATGGCTTCACACCGGGGATTTTGTCCGTCCATGGTCACGCACTGGCCGCCGACCAGGGCGATGCTGTTGTTCTTCATGATCAAGCCTTCCTTCATCTATATCCAAAGCCAGGAGAAACTGTCTTTTAAAATCACCGGCTTTTTATCCTTCATTTTACAGCGTAATAGCGAAATGGCCTGCCGCTCAAAAACGCAGCAGGCCCCTATTAACTTTAGTTTACACCCTTTTTCCTCATTCTTCAACGACTATTCACAACTCTTTATTCATCTATCCATCTGTACGGAGCATGCAGGGGAACACGCCCCAAAGATATATCCGAATTTTTCGATTTACCAGGGAAGTCCTGTCCTACCAGGGGATGGCTTTGAACAGGAGGACCGCCAGAATGCCGCCGACGATGGGGGCCACAATGGGAATCCAGGCGTAGGACCAGTCGCTGTCGCCCTTGGTCTTACAGGGCATGAGGGCGTGGACCAGCCTTGGCATGAGGTCACGGGCCGGATTGATGGCCGCGCCGGTCAGGCCGCCGATGCACATGACCACCGCAGTGATGATGATGCACACGTAGATGTAAATCATGGCTGAACCGATTTGAGGCACGTTGGAACATCCTTTAATGGAAAAGACCAGGATGAAGGTGCCCACCATTTCGCTGAGGAAATTTTCAAAGGCATCCCGGATGGCCGGGCCCGTGCAGAAGACATTCTTGATGGCCGCCTGGTTTTCCGTTTCGTCAAATTGCTGGCGGAAAAGCAGGTATACCACCCAGGCGCCCAGGAAGGCTCCGATGAACTGACCGGATAAATAAGATGGCAGGTTGGAAAAATCACCGGAATCCAGGCACATGGCGATGGAGACAGCTGGATTGAAATGGGCGCCGGAGGTCGCTCCGCAGATGAAGGCGGGGATCATGACGGCGAAACCCCAGCCCAAGCTTATCTGGATGATGCCTGCGCCCTGCATGCCGGATTTGTTCAATGTCGCTCCGGCGACCAGGCCTTCACCGATGATGATCAGCAGTCCTGTGCCGACGAGCTCGGCCCAAAAGATCGATGCGTTCATAATTTTATTCTCCTCCTATAAATCCATTTGCTTCACAACGGCAGCCAGGGCTTCGCCGAGGATCTTGTGCTGGTCGTCCATCATGTGGAGGCCGTCCTTGTCGCTGGCGTGGACATAAGCGCCGGCGTCAAAGAAGGGGACTCCCCGCAGATCCGCATTGGCCTTGAAGAATTCCGCCAGATGGGTGGATTTTTCCACATTGCCCTTGAACATTTCCCCGAACACGCCGTTTTCCACCGGACCCAGGGGCGGCGGGCAGATGAACAGCACCTTGGGCGTGTTGTTCCGGAAGGCGCCGGCCTGGGCCAGAGTCTTGTCCAGAATCAGGGCCGCGCTGTTGGCGATGTCCTGGGCCGACACGGAATAACGGACCTTCAGGTCGTTGGTTCCCACGAAGATCATGGCCAGATCGATGGGTGCGGCGATATCCAGCGCCGGGATAATCTGATCTTTACCGCAGCGGTATTCTTCAATGGGGTCGTCCCACACCGTGGTGCGGCCGTTGAGGCCTTCGTTGAGCACCACATAATCGTCCCCCAGGGCTTTCTGCATCACACCTGTCCAGCGGACATCGTCGTCCCAGCGCACTAGCGGTGAAACCAAATCGTTGTTGGGGTTCCAGCCCCAGGTATTGGAATCGCCAAAAACCAAAATCGTCTTTTTCATAATAGTACCCCCTATTAAGAAATAAATTTATAAATCGGGATGGATCCCGTTTATAGCAAAAAGAAAAGTCCACCCGGGGGCGCAGGGGGATCCCGCGCCACTCAGATGGACGACTCATCAGCTCATGTCCTGTTTATTTGATTGTTTCAATCTCTCTCACTATTTCCTGCCGGCTTTTTCACGTACTGCCCGGTGATCAGCTGGTGGTCCGTCACGATACAGGCCAGGGCGCCGAAATCCAGGGACTGCTGGATGATGCCGTGGTCACAGCCCAGGCCTCCGGAAATCACGCAGGGATGCTCGTGGATTATTTTTCTGTAAACCGCCCCGGGCACGGTCATGGGCATGATGTTCACTACGTCCGGCTTTCCCGAGCGGATGCTCTGTACGGCCTGGTTCACCGCCGCCGAATCGATCAGGAAGGTCCCCAGGACCGTGATGATGCCGTTGTCCCGGATCATCTTCAGGTTCTGGGATTTCATGGTGATGATGGCGTCCACGCCGATCCGGCGGAGCCAGGCCATCCCCTCCTTGTCCTTGGCGATGCCCTTCACCGAATCGTGATGGAGCATGGCCCGCCGTCCCCGTTTGTGCAGGATCGACATGATGGAGGGCAGGGAATTGATATCCCCCATCTTCAGGCAGACCCAGGGGAGACTTGTCCCCTTGATAAAATATCCCAGCTCCCCCGTATTGGTGGCCGAGGGGATGATGCAGCTCGTCCCCAGGGATTTCTCCATACTCTCCATCCCATTCACTCCTTTTCTGTCAATAAAAAAATCCAAATAACATAACACATACGCACCCGTACGTCCTATCTTATTTGGATTCCTCTTTGGCTCAAATCCATATCTCTTTATAAACATAATAGCAACGCCGCGGTTCTCTGTCAATCAAAAAAATAAATTTGAAAAAATGTAAATAACACTGATTATAACTTAATCCTCTCCGGCCGGCCCATAGCCGCCGCGGCGCTTCGCTTTTTCACCTCACGGGTTGGGATGGTCCGGCTCCTTCTTCTCCACCCAGTTGTGCCGGAAATAATCCCGGCGATAGGCCTTGGGCGTCATCCCCGTGTATTTTTTGAACAGCTCGTTGAAATGGCTGTGGGAGGAAAAGGCCAGGTAGCCGGCGATTTCCGCGCAGGTGTAGTCCGAATACTTGAGCAGGGTCTCCGCCGTCAGGACCCGCTTCTGACGGATGTATTCAAACAGGGGCATGCCCACCTCCTGGGTGAACAGCCCCGACAAATAGGTCGGCGTCAGGTCCACCGCTCCGGCGATTTCCGTCAGGGTCATGGCCGCGTGGAGGTGGTTGTCCACGTAATCCATGGCCCGCAGGATGGGCTTGGAGATGACCTGTTCCTTCTGGATTTCCGCCATGCGCCGGGTGTAGTCCGTCATCATCTGGGTGTGGAGGCTGTGCACCGCCCCCACCGAGTCACACCCGTCCATCCGCTGGATATAGGCATCGCTCAAATCGTAGGCATCCGCCGCGGCCATCCCTCCCTCGATGCAGAAGCGGCAGGCCATGGTGATGGAGGCGACGAACAGATATTTCTGATTGCGCACCGGATCCTCGGAAAGCTTGCCCAAAAGGTTGCCCCGGAACATGGCGATGCTCATGGGGATGGCCTCCATATCCCCTTCCTTCATTTTTTCGTACTGAAGCAGCTCCTCATCGTAAGTGTGATGCCGCCGTTCCTCCTCCTGCCTGGCAAAGCGCACCGCCGCCATGGCCCTCCGTGTCGAATCATCCATGCCTTTCCTCCCTTGTTTCTTAGATAATAGTTTACCATATTTCCTCGAAAATAATCATAATTATCTGATATTATTATTCGTCCTATCCTGCTATAATGATGTCAACACCACCGAGGGACCCTGTGATGTCAATCATGACCAATGGAGGAAAAAAACATGTATGAAACCATCATCCAAAAATGCAAAAGGGCCGTCTGCGCCAATTTGAACGTCCTCATCGAGATGGACACCCCTTTCCAGGATGTATACCTGGACTTTGTCCGGCGCTGCGCATAAAAACCAAAAGGCCCGCCCCGGCCAGCATGACACTGGCCGGGGCGGGCCTGCTTCAGCCTCCTCCCTGTCAGGCCAGGGAATGATACTGAGCCACGATATCCTTATGCAATTTCGTTCCTTTTCCGATGCCGGTGATCTCCGTCAACGCGTCGTCGATGCCCATTTCATCGATCATCTGCTGCATGGCCACGGTCTGTTCATCGTCCGGGTCGTCGTAGTGGAGGGCGCAGGCGATGCCGTAGAGCAGGGTCGGCGTGGGGATGCCGTGCTTGTCCGCCAGGATGGCCGGTCCCATGAGCCGGTCGTTGGCGGACAGCTTGCGCAGGGGTTCCCGGCATACCCGGCCCACGGGGTCGCTGATCCCCGGCGTGGTGTAGCGCTTGATGATCATGCTGTCGACGTAGCGGACCATGTCGTCATGGGCGAAGCCGTATTCCGCCTCGATGGCCGCGGCCGATTCCAGGGCGATGTTCCGGATCTGTTCCTTCAGCTCCGGCCGGGCCAGGGTTTCCTGGATCGTCGGGCAGCCGTTGTGGTAGCCGATGAAGCCGGTGCAGGCGTGGCCGCAGTTGACCACGTAGATCTTGCGCTGGAGGTACTTCATCAGATCGTCCACGTATTCCGCTCCCTTGATGGGCTGGGATTCGGGATCGACCAGCTTGTTCCGTTCGATGGGCAGCTCGATGGCATCTCCCACATCGATGCCCTGCTTGCCGTGATGTTTGCCGGAAAAGACCATGCGGTCCACAGCCACATTGGGCCAGACTGCCGAGGCGTCCATTTCGATATCCGTCAGGATTCCCGTCTTGCGCACTTCGAATTTCAGGATGTCCGTCCCCAGGATGGCATTTTCGCAGGCCATGACGATGGCCCGGTCCTGCCGCTTTTCCAGGCGGCGCTTGAGGCCCTTGGCCAGCAGCGGCGCGATCTTCGGCAGGTTGGTGGCCATGACGGAGGTGGTGATGACCTCCGCGTCCGCAATGGCTTCCACCGCCGCGTCCGGTTCCTTGATGCTGGACAGGGCCGTCACCTGGTCGATGTCCTTTTCCTGATAATCGTGGTCGATCAGAAAGATGGGGTAGGATTTATTCTTCTTCAATTCCTCCACCACCGGTTCAAAGGTGTCCAGGAAGGTGATGCTGTACCCGCTGTCGTGAAGCAAATCCGCGATGAAGCCCCGTCCGATCTTTCCCGCACCAAAATGCACTGCTTTTTTCATCATTTTATCTCACTTTCCTTAAAGGTTAAAAATCCAAAACTTCCATGACTTCCCGCTTGGTCCTGGCTTTCCGCAGCCTGCGGACATTGTCCTCATCCATCAGGGTGTTGGCGATCTTGCCCAGGATGTCCATGTGTTCTTCCCCGCGGCCGGCCACGCCGATGACCAGATAGGCCGTGTCGCCGTCAAAATCCACCCCGTCCGGCACCTGGATGAAGCAGATACCCGAGGTCTTGATCTTATCCCGGGAATCGGACAGCCCGTGGGGCAGGGCGATGCCGTTGCCCAGGTAAACCGACACATCGTCACACCGGACGATCATGTCCTGGCGGTAGCTTTCATCCACATAGCCCCCGCCGACCAGGATATCCGCACAGGCGTCGATGGCGCTGCGTTTGTCCGATAACTTCTGTCCCAGCACGATGTTTTCTTCCCGGAACACCGGGATGGCCGGCTGCGCCTTGGCTTTAATTTCAGCCGGAAGCTCCTTCTGCTCCGCAGCGCCGCCCTTTTCCGTCATGGCGACGATCTGGGAGACGATGTGGGTGTACTCATCCTCCGCCATGAAATTGTCGATGGTCAGAATCGGGATCTTGCCCTCCGTGGACATTTTGGCCCGTTCCGCCAGATTCACATTGGTGACCACCACATCGGCGTCCGACGGGATTTCCGCCACTGCCACATGGTCCACCTTGGGCGTCAGCCCCGCCTTCTTCAGCCGTTCCTTGAGGATGGAGACCCCCATGGCTGAAGAGCCCATGCCGGCGTCGCAGGCAAAGATGACCCGCTTGAGGGAGGCGATGCTGCCAGCTGCCGCCCCGTCCAGGGAAACCGGAGCCGCGGCTCCCTCGATGACCTCATCGTCCTCGTCCTTTCCCCTCGTGAATTTCAGGATGAGACCCGTCACCAGGAAGGTGATGATCAGCGATCCGAAATAGCCGATGGCATTGGGCACGATGGCCGACTTGGGCGTCATCATGAAGAAAGCGAAAACCGAACCCGGTGATACCGGCCCCACGGCGCCGCCGCCGAAGGTGTTGAGGATGAACAGGGAGAACATGTTCCCTGCGATGGGACCGAGGATGGTGATGGGCTGCATCAGGCAGTAGGGGAAGCACACTTCCGCGATACCGCCGAAGAACATGATGATCACAGCGCCGGGAGCGGATTCCCGGGATTTCCTGTCGCCGAATACCGCAAAGGCCGCGGCCAGGCCGACCCAGTTGGCGCCGTTGGCTTCAATCAGGAACAGGATGGATTTCCCCGTGGTGGCTGCCTGCTGCAGGCCCAGGGGAATGAGGATGCCGTGGTTGATGGCGTTGTTGAGGAACAGGATCTGGGCCGGCTGTACGAAGAGGGCCGTCAGCGGGATCAAATCGCGGTCTGTCAGGAACTGGACGCCGCCGCTCAGGAAATTCTGGACCGCCGTCAGCGCCGGGGCGATGCCCACATAGCCGAGGATGCACAGCGCCACCCCGATGAAGCCCAGGGCAAAGTTGTCCACCAGCATTTCCAGCCCGGTTTTGACCTTCCCTTCCACAGCCTTGTCAAATTTCTTGAGCAGGGACGCCGCGATGGGCCCCATGATCATGCCGCCCACCAGCATGGTGACCGAGGAACCGACCACCGTCCCCATGGTGGCGAAGGCCCCGATGACCCCGCCCCGGCGTCCGTACACGTTGTAGCCGGCCGTATAGCCGATGAGCACCGGCAGCAGGTAGGTCAGGATCGGGCTGACCAGCTTGTTGAAATACTCGTTGGGACACCATCCGGTGGGGATGAACAATGCGGTCAGCAGCCCCCATCCGATAAACACACCGATATTCGGCATCACCATGGCGCTGAGTGTCGCCCCGAATTTCTGGATATTCGCTTGCGCTTTTTTTGATTGCATCTTTTCTTTCTCCTGGATTTCCCCGGCGGATCCGGACCGGACTGGCCGGCCCGCACCCCGGGGCGCATCGGTTATTCCAAATTGCCGTGACGGCTGATCAGGTCGTCAAAGGATTGATGGGTCATTTCCTTCAGGGTCATGACTATACTATCATAAACCAGCCAGCTGAGCTGTTCAAAAAGCGTTCCCACAGGCTGGACGGTCTGGACCTCTGAGCCTTCCCCGAGGAGACGGGTGGAACCCGGCAGCTTGATGACGGCCTGGGCCATGGACCCGATGGTCTGGCCGGGGTCGATGGTCACCGTGGCGATGTCCGCCCCCACAGCCTGGGCCTTGTTCGCCATGTTCACAAGCCCCGCCGTCCGGCCGGAGCCCGACCCGATGACCAGCAGGTCACCCTTCCCGATGGGCGGCGTCGTGGGCGCCCCCGGCGTGTACACCGCAAAGCCCAGATGCATGAGCCGGTTGGCAAAGCCGTTGGCGGCAAACCCCGACCGGCCGGCGCCGGCGACGAAGACCCGGTCCGCCTTCACAATGGCCTGGGCAAACACTTCAATCTCTTCCTCTGAAACAAAATCGGCGCTTTGTTCCAGCTCAGACAAAATGGTCTGTAAATTCTGGCATTTCATTTTTTCATCCACACCTTTCAATCCAGCGGCCGGCGGCCGTCAGTGAATCCTTTCGGCGATCTTGGCCGCTTCCGCCGCCGGATCATCGGCATGGGCGATGCCCCCTCCGACGATGGCGATGTCCGCGCCTGCGGCCTTGTAAGTATCCACCGTCTTGTAGTTGATGCCCCCGGCCACGGAAAGCTGGGATTTTTGGGACGCGGCCTTCATCTGCACCAGATCTTCCAGGGGCGTACGGCCCGCCGCCTGCTGATCGACCCCGGTGTGGACGGCGATGTGGGTGACCCCGATGGCTTCCAGCTCCGCCACCCGCGCTTCAATATCCTTGACACAGATCATGTCCACAAACACTTCCTTGCCGTATTTCTTCGCGGCGTCCAGGCATCCCTTCACCGTCAGGGTGTCCGTCACCCCCAGCACCGTTACATAATCGGCACCGGCCTTGAAGCAGATTTCCGCTTCGTATTCCCCGGCATCCATGATCTTGGCATCGGCCAGGATTTCCTTTTCCGGAAAAGCCTTGCGGAAGGCCCGCACGGCGCGCATGCCTTCATCGATGATGAAGGGCGTTCCAATTTCAATGATGTCAATGGATTCCCGAACCTTTTCACACAATGCCAAACCCTGTTCAATACTCATTTCATCCAACGCGATCTGCAGCTTCATCTTTTTACCTCTTCTTCAATTTATTTTTTACATCTTTTTGACCATTTCTTTTGACAGTTTTTATTATAGCAGGGTAGTTGGCAAAATGCAAGTATTATTTTGCATATTTCCAATTATTTATTTATTTTTCCAATAATTTGCCAATTTTATCGGCTATTTTGACAATTATCCATCCAATAATTGGCAATTATCGCGTTTTATTTGCAGAATTACATTTTTACAAGCTGAAATCTCCAACTTTTTTGATGGCTCCGGAAAAACAATGCGAAATTGGCAAAATTCCATGGTAGTGCCCCAATAAAATTGGCTATTTCCAATCCATTCTTGCAAAATTGGGGGCTTTCGTGTAAAATGTCTCTATATAAATAGAAAAAAGAGGAGGATGAAATGGCAAAGCTATCCGCAGGGGAACGGCAGGAACAGATCACAGAACTTTTGAAAAGCAACGGAACCATGAAGGTGACGGAATTGGCCAAATATTTCGGCGTCTCCCGGGAGACCATCCGCAAGGACCTCATCACCCTGGACGATTCCGGCGCCGTGGAAAAATGGTTCGGCCGCGCCGTGCCCGTCCACAACTTCAACGTGTCCCCCATTGAAAAGCGGCTCCACGCCAATGAGCAGCAAAAAATAGAAATCTGCCAAAAAGCCTTTGACTACATTCCGGAAGACGCCATCCTCTACATCGACACCGGCAGCACCCCGCTGTGGATGGCCAAGCTCCTGAGCCAGAGGGCGGGCTTCCGCATCATCACCGCCTCCCTGCCCGCCGTCAACGAGCTCATGGGCAGCGGCAACGAAATCATCATGACCGGCGGCACCATGAATCCCACCATCAGCGGCGCGGTGGGCGTCCAGCCGGTCAAATTCCTGGAGCGCCTCAAATTCGACGTGGCCCTGCTGGGTACCGCCGGCTTCAGCCGCCACGCCGGCCCCACCACCAACACCTTCGACGACGCCGACATCAAAAAGGTGGTCATCGAAAATTCCCAGACCAACATCGTCCTGTCGGACAGCCGCAAGACCACCTACTCTTCCCTGGTGTGCTACGCGGACTGGGAGGAGATCGACTACCTGATCACCGACAGCGGCATGGACCAGGAGGTCGTCCGGGAGCTGTCGGAGCACACCGAGGTCATCCAGGTGGAACAGGCCGGGACGGTTTCCCCCTGAATCCCAGCCTGAAAAGCCGTCTTTCCAATTCAAGATTTCCAAAGGACTTCTTTATTGCGAATCACCTTTAAAACCCACCGCATGCATCGACAATTGCTTGATTATTGCTTCACGGATGCTATAATAACATTAAAGGCATTCATAAAAAGGGAAGGAAGCGAAGCTCCTATGAATAAAAGGTTGAAGCGCCCCGGCGTGGTCGTCTGTCTGATCCTGGCGACGCTGCTGCTGGCATCCGGTGCAGCGGTACAGGCGGCCCAGCGGACCGTGAGGATCGGCTATTATTACGACAGCGATTATTTCTACAAGAACGAGGATGGTTCCTACCACGGCTACGACGCCGAGTATCTTTACGAAATCAGCAAGTACACCGACTGGTCCTGCCAGTATGTGGATTACAACAGCTTCGAGGAAGCCTACGCCGCCCTGGAAAAAGGGGAGATCGATGTGCTGCCTTCCCTGTTTTACTCAGAGGAACGGGCCCAGTCCCTGCTGCTTTCCAGCCACGACATGGGCTCGATTTACGTCACGGTGGTCGTCTCCGACAAAAATGACACGATCGCTTACGGGGATACCCAGGCCCTGCAGGGGAAGAAGGTCGGCATCCTGGCCGGCTCGGTCGACGGCGAAAGGTTCCGCTCCTGGGCGGCGGAGCACGGCATCAACGCGGATATCGTCTCCGTCGCTTCGGAGGATGACCTTCTCCAGTCCCTGGACAATGGCTTCCTGGACGCCGTCGCCATCGCCTATCTCGGCTCGGGCAGCACTTACCGGATCGTCGACGAGTTCTCTCCCATGCCCATGTATTTCGGCATGCCCAAGGATCATGAAGCCCTCATGAATGAGCTGAACCAGGCGGCGGAGAAAATCGCCATTGAAACCCCCGATTTCACCACCGACCTTTACAGCCGGTACTATGTCGCCAACCAAAAGCAGACACCGGTTTTTTCTGAAGAGGAAAAACGCTACATTGCAAGTCATCCGACCCTGACCGTCGCCCTGGAAAAGGACGATGCCCCCTTTTCCTATCAGAACAAGGACGGCTCCCTGTCGGGGGCCGTGGTGGATTATTATGACCAGATTGCCAAGCTGTCCGGTCTGACCTTTACCTACACCGGTGTGGATTCGGAACAGGCCGCACTGGACGCGGTCAAGGACGGCCAGGCGTCCATTGCCGGTTTCGTGGTCTACAACGCGTCCACCGCCTTATCGGATCACATCCTCCTGACCAACGCCTACCTCACCACGACCCTGACCCAGCTGTCCCGCAAGGGGGTGACGACGCCCAAATCCCTGGCCATCCCCGCCTATCTGGCGGCCACCTACAAGGCCCAGCCGGACTCGGGGACGACCCCTTCCCTGACCACCTATGCCACGGCTGACGACTGCTTCCGCGCCCTGCGCCGCGGCGAGGTGGACGGCGCCCTCCTGAGCGCCTTCTCCGCCAATTATTACCTGAACACGGAGCGGGCCGGCACCTACAACCTCTCCCCCCTGAATGGCATGAGCTGCCGGGTGGCGGCCGGACTGTCCGCTTCCTCCGACCGTTCCCTGTACGCCGTCCTGAACCGCTGCATCCGCTTCTCCAACACGGCGATGAGCCAGCTGGTCCTCAGCCATTCCCAGGCCAGTTCGAGCTCCCTCCAGTCGATATTGAACCGCATCCCTTCAGGGGTGCTGGCTGCCTTTGCCGCCATCCTGCTCTTCCTGGTGATCTTCCTGGCCTACGCCATCATCTCCATGAAGCGGCACCAGTCGGAAAAGGACGCCATCGCCGCCCAGCGACTGTCCAACGACCGCCGGGAGCTGGAGCTGGCAGCGGTGGAAAAAAGCGCAGAGGAAAAGAATCAGTTCTTTTCCAACATCAGCCACGATATGCGCACGCCCATCAACGCCATCCTCGGTTTTACCCGGATGGCCATGGCGCCGGATATCACCGATGAACAGCGGGACGAAGATCTGGGCAAGGTGGAATTGTCCGGGAAGCTGCTGCTGGACCTCATCGACGACACCCTGACCCTGTCCAGGGCCAGCAGCGATAAGCTGACCCTCCATCCCACTCCGGTGCGTATCCGGGAGCTCCTGGACGCCGTCACCGTACCGGTCCGCCAAGCAGCGGGGGAAAAGGGCATCACCCTGACCGTATCCGACGAGGCTGGCGGTGACCGCCTCCTCCTGGCGGACGAGCTCACCGTCCAGAAGGTCTTCCTGAACCTTCTGACCAACGCGGTCAAGTACACACCGGCGGGGGGCCACGTGTGGTTTACCCTCCACTGTGAGCCGGAAGGACCGGACAGCCCGCGGCTGATGGTCACCGGCACTGTCCGGGATGACGGCATCGGCATCGCCCCCGACTTCCTGCCCCATCTCTTCGAGCCCTTCGTCCAGGAAAAGCAGCGGGGGTATGAATCCGTCGGCACCGGCCTCGGCCTGGCCATCGTCCACCAGATGGTCGATTTGATGGGCGGCACCATCGCCGTCGAAAGCCAGCTGGGTGAAGGCACCACCTTCACGGTCCGGCTTCCCTTGGAAGAAGCGCCGGATACCCAGCCAGCCCAGCCCGAAAATCCGTCTTCTTCTGCTGATCTGTCAGAGCTGGACGGGAAACGGATCCTGCTGTGCGAAGACAACGCCCTCAACCGGGAAATCACCTGTGCCCTGCTGAACGCCAAGGGCATGGCGGCGGACGCGGCGGAAAACGGCCGCCTGGGACTCGAACGCTTCGAGGCCAGCCCTCCCGGCACCTACAGCGCCATCCTCATGGACATCCGCATGCCGGTGATGGATGGCTACACCGCCGCCCGGGCCATCCGGAGCCTTGACCGCCCCGACGCCGGGACCGTTCCGATTATCGCCGTCACCGCCGACGCCTTTGCCGATGACGTGGAGAAGGCCCTGGAGGCCGGCATGGACGATCACATCAGCAAGCCCATCGATCCCGGCGCCCTGTACCGGACCCTGGCCGCCTGTGTGGACGGGGCCGGCCGGGAAGTGCCGGCTGGCGGCGTGGAAAATGGGGATTAGCGCCACCCTCAGACCAACCTGATACAAAGTGTCAACCTGTCATTTCCTTTCCATCCCCACGGAAATTTTCTGGACCAATCCGCCTTTCCTTCCCCGCCGAAGGAAAGGCTTTTGACTGTTTTTTTACCGGGACTGTCCTTATAATGGCATTGTGGCCCCGACTGAAGGGGATGCCACAATACCAGGAGGATATGATTAACATGAATTTTTCCCTATCAAATGAAGCACTCACCGTCGGTTTTTCCACCACCGGCGGCACCTTAACCAGCATCATCGCCAACCGGGACTGCGTTGAATACCTGTGGCAGGGCGACAAGACCTATTGGAGCGGCCAGGCGCCGGTCCTCTTTCCCATCTGCGGCAGCCTCCGCGACGATGAGGCCATCATCGGCGGAAATCAGCGCACCCGGATGCCGCGCCACGGCATCGTCCGGAAAAAGGAATTTCGTCTGGAAGATAAAACAGACCGGACCATCGCCTTCTCCATCGAAAGCGACACGGCATCCCGGGAACAATTCCCTTACGACTTCAAGCTTATCACTGAATACGCTCTGGATGGCGGCTCCCTGGTCGTCACCTACCGGGTGAGGAATACCGGCGACACCGTCATGCCCTATTTCATCGGCGGGCACCCAAGCTTCAACTGTCCCCTCTTCCCCGGCGAAACCTACACCGACTACCTCATCGAGTTCAAACAGGCGGAAACCTGCAACGTACCAACCCCCGTCACTGCCACCGGCCTGATTGATGTGGAACGGCGCACTCCCTTCCTCGATCATCAAAAAATCCTGCCCCTGGATCACCATCTCTTCGATGTGGATGCCGTCATCCTGGATTCACTCCAGTCCCGAAATCTCAAATTCTATTCCAGGCACAGCGACAGGGGCCTTTCCCTGGATTTTGAGGATTTTCCCTGCCTGATCCTGTGGTCCAGCCCCAACGGCGGCGATTTTGTGGCCATCGAACCGTGGATGGGCCTGTCCACCTGCAGCGACGAGGGCAATGTGTTCGAGGAAAAGCGCCACGTCCAGTCGGTCCTCCCCGAAGAAGAAAAAACTTACGCCTACCGGATTTCCCTGCTTTAATCATTTGTCGGCTGATTCAAAAACCGGCCAACCTGTCAATTCCTTTCCATCTCCACGGAAATTTTCTGGACGAATCCGCCTTTCCTTCCCTGCTGAAGGAAAGGCTTTTGACTGTTCATTTCGGCCAAAATGCCGTATAATGGGGAGTATGAGGGGGAATGCCACATGAAAAAAAGAACTTTGGAAATCCTGTCCCTGCTGGCCCGGAATCATCCGGACAACACCGTCGCCAAGCTGGCGAAGCACTTTTCCGTATCCGAGCGGACCATCCGCAACGATCTCCACGATATCGACGATTACCTCATGGAGCAGGGCCAGCCGCCCCTCCAGATGACCGGGGCCGGGGAAATCCAGCTGCCCGAGGGCGCGGGGGACCTGTCTTCCCTGACGGGGATGGACGATCTGTACGCCTACAAGCTTTCTCCGGCGGAACGGCGGACCCTCATCAAGATCCTGCTGCTCCGGGCCACCCAATTCATCACCCTGTCGGAAATCGCCGACCGGCTGCTGGTCAGCCGGGTGACCATCATCGGGGACATGGACCGGGTGAAGGCGGGCTTTGAAGCCAGCGGTCTGAAGGTGGGCTCCTATTCCAACAAGGGCCTGCTGCTGGAAGGCAGCGAGGGCAGCAAGCGCAAGGTCCTCATGACCCTCATCAGCCAGGAGTACAAGGCCGACCGTGGGGAATCCATCATCATCGAATTCGTGCGCCATCTGGACAATCCCCGGGTGGGCGCCGACGATATGGCCGCCCTCAAGGATCTGCTCACCGCCCAGGAACGCAGCCACGGCGCTTACCTGACGGACCGCTCCTTCGAAATGCTCCTCATCTACCTGCTCATTGCCATCACCCGCATCCGGGAAGGCAGCGTCATCCCCGGCACCGGCCGGGAAACGGCCGCCGCCCCGTCCATGGCGGCGGACATCTTAAACAACGTGGCCCAGTACTGGAACGTGGAAATCGCCGGCGGGGAGATCACCTTCCTCCAGGAAATCCTGAAGAGCCTCAAATACACCCAGCGCAAGAGCCGGGACGAGGTCATCATCAAGCTCCAGCTCAAGACCCGCCAGTTCATCGAACGGATTTCCCAGACCCTCCAGATCAATTTGAACCACGACTTCGAATTCTACCAGAACCTGTCCAACCACATCGAGTCCGTGGTCACCCGCCGGTTCGAAATCACCGAGCCCAACGAGGTGGTGAGCCGGATCGTCGCCGACAACCCGGTGGTCCTGGCCGCCGTGCGGGAGAACATCGACATCCTGGAAAACCACACCGGCCGGACCTTCAGCCCGGTGGAGCTGGATTACATTGTCATCCACATCTGCGCGGCCCTGGAGCGGCGCAAGAAGAACGAGGTGGACTTCCACGTGGTGGTGGTCTGCGGCGCCGGGGTGGGGACCTCCCAGCTGATCCTGGCCAAGCTCAAAAACCATTTCGACTTCCACATCGACGGCGTCGCCGCCGCCCATGACCTGGCCGACCGGGATCTGAGCGCTACGGACCTGATCATTTCCACCGTGCCCCTCAAAAATCAGCCCTGCGCCCACGTGGTGGTCAGCCCCCTGTTTTCCGATGAGGACTACCTGACCATCAGCCGGGAAATCGGGAAGCTCCAGCACACCATGCCGGGGACGGGGCCTCAGCCGCCCCGGACCCCCTTGGCCCCCCAGCCCGATGCCGACAGCCTCATTGCCGCCGTGGAAGCCGCCTTCGACCGTACCGGCGGCGCAGACCCCGCCACCCGGGAAGCGGTGCTGGCCGCCATCCGGGAATGCTGGGGCGAAAAGCCGGAAACCAGCGAAGCCCCCACCCTCTACGAGCTCCTGCCCCCGGACCACATCCGCCTGGGAGTGGACTGCTACAGCTGGCGGGACGCCATCCGCCAGGCCGCCATCCCCCTGCTCAAAAAGGGCTACATCGAAGAGCGCTACATCGACGCCATGATCGACAACGTCGTGGAAAACGGCCCGTACATCGTCATCTCCCCCGGCTTCGCCCTGCCCCACGAGGGCTACGGCATGGGCAGCCTCAAGGTCGGCATGAACCTGATCCGCCTGGCCGAACCCGTGGACTTCTCCGAGCCCGGCGACGAACCGGACCCCGTGGAATTCGTCTGCTGCCTGTCCGCCGTCGACCACGAACAGCACATGCGCGCCTTCTTCCACCTGGCCAACCTGCTCACCAAGCCCGATTTCAAACAGGGCCTCCGGGACGCCGCCACCCCGGAGGAAATCCACACCCTGATAAAAACCTACGAGCTGAGGATACGGGACGGTGACGCGTAAGCTAACAGCCATGCGCCTTAAAAAAGAGAAGGACAATCGGGGGAAAGCTTGCTTTCCACCGGTTGTCCCTCTCTTTTTTAAGGCATACGGCGCAGCCGTGCATGAGCGCAGGGCGCGAAGCGCCCGGAGCGAATGCGCATGGCAATCCAACCCCACCTGCGCACAGCGCGGGGCACAAAGTGCCCAAGCAAATGCGCAGACACAGAACAGCCACCTCCCACTGATCACAGCGCAGGGCGCGAAGCGCCCGGAGCGAATGCGCATGGCAATCCAACCCCACCTGCGCACAGCGCGGGGCACAAAGTGCCCAAGCAAATGCGCAGACACAGAACAGCCACCTCCCACTGATCACAGTGCAGGGCGCGAAACGCCCGGAGCGAATGCGCATGGCAATCCAACCTCTCGCTTCGCACAGCCCATTACATCCTCCTACAACTGCCCCCCATAAATCTTATGCTGCACCGAATACTTCTCCACATAAACCGTACTGACATTCAAATTCTTCCGCAGGGCTTCCACCAGCCCGGACACCTCATTTTCCTCCGTGCTGGTGATCACGAGGATGGTGTCATTGCTGACCATGCTGCCCTTGTCGTCAAGGAAATCCCCCCAGGCGGATACCACCGTGCCCCCCGCCTTTTGGGCAGACATGGTTTCCTTGACCTTGGCCAGTCCCTGATCCATGGTCAGCTCCTGCTTCCCGGTGGTCGCGTCCGTCAGACCGACGTACAGATAGAAAGAATTCCCACTGGTGTACCCGTCGCTTTTCCCGACCTCACAGCCAGACATGAACAGCGCCGCAGCCAATACCCCAAGGAGGACGACCCCCAGAAGGGGCATCCAACCTCTTCCCAATTGTCTTTTTTCCATCACACCACAATGCTCCTTTCGCTCCAATAATAAAAGTTAAGATATTATACACTATTTTTGAATATTTTGCCACCTCAACGTAAACGGTCCTTTTTTTGACGTAAACGACATGATTTCTCTCCAGTCCTTCGCAGGCGGTTTGTTTTTTTACGTGAACGACATAAGGACCTATCAGCAATTCTCGTCCCCATATCGCCCCAAAACCTTTCCCTCCCCGTGGAAAAGATCTGACCTCCGCTCATTTCCTTTCCGTCAAGTCGGCAAACCCTTTGACTGTTTTTTTCCAGAGGAAGGCCTTATAATATAACCATACCAAGAAACAAGAACCAATCAAGAAGCGATACCCCGGGAAGAACACACACGGCCAATGAGAATTCACACACCCTATTAAGTAGAAAGATAAATAGAAAAACCAGAGGAGGAAAACAAATGGTAATTGAAGATTTGCAGAAGGACCTGATCCTTCCAAAGATACCGGCCAGCTCCAGCGACGATGTCTTCAAGATTTTGGGACAGCGCTTCATCGACGGGGGTTACGCCAAGGCGAGCTACATCGATGCCCTGGAAAGCCGGGAAAAGGAATATCCCACCGGCATCGACATGGGGGGCTACGGCGTGGCCATCCCCCACACGGAAACCCAGCACGTCATCAAAAACGGCGTGGGCATCGCCACCCTGGAGAAGCCGGTGACCTTCATGCAGATGGGGGCCGAGGATGAAGCCCTGGATGTGCAGCTGGTCTTCATGCTGGCCTCGGCCAGCAAGAGCCACATCGACCTGCTCCAGTCCCTGCTGGCCATCCTTCAGGACAAGCCCATCGTCGATTCCATCATCGCGGCCCAGGATTCAGAAGAAATTTTAAAGATCATTAACCAAAAGAAAGGTGAGTAATATCATGAAAAAAAGAGTTATCGTAGCCTGTGGCGGCGCCGTCGCCACATCAACCGTCGCAGCCAATGCCATCGTCAAACTGGGGAAAGCCAACAACATCGACATCGACATCGCCCAGTGCCGTATTTCGGAAATCGCCTCCAACCTGCCGGCGGACCTCATCGTCACCACCTCCAAGGTCAAGCGCGATTACGGCGTGCCCCTGATCACCGGGATGCCCTTTGTCTCCGGCGTGGGCGTGGCCAAAACCGAAGCCGCCATCCTGAAGGTGCTCAAGGCCTGAAGGCGGCAAAAAAAGAGGGCCGCCCAATCCACGCGGCTACGTGGGGACGGCCTCCGGTATTAAAAATCCACTTTTACTATACCAGAAAAAACGCAATTTTGCATTAAAAATACCCCTTAATTCACAATAATCGGAGGAAATCATGGGAATCTTTGGAGATATCATCAATTATATCATCGGAATGGGCGCTTCGGTCATGCTGCCCATCGTCATCGCCATCCTGAGCGTCTGTGTGGGCGTCAAGATCGGCAAGTCCATCCGCTCCGGCCTCATGGTCGGTGTGGGCTTCGTCGGACTGGGGCTCATCGTCGACATGATGAACGCCCAGCTCGGACCTGCCGCCAAGGCGATGTGCGCCAACTTCGGCCTGCACATGAGCGTGGTCGACCTGGGTTGGCCGGGCGCTTCCCCCATCACCTGGGCTTCCAGCATCGCCACCGTGGCCATCCCCCTGGCCATCGCCGTCAACATCGTCATGCTCGTGCTGAAGCTGACCAAGACGGTGAACATCGATATCTGGAACATCTGGCACATGACCTTCACCGGCGCCATCGCCTACGCGGCCACCGGCAACTTCTGGATCGGCATCCTGGGCGTCGTGGTCCACGCGGCCATCGCCTACAAGCTGGGGGACCTCTGGGCGCCCCTCATGACAGACTACTTTGAACTGGACGGCCTGACCGTGCCCCACGGCACCTCGGCCTACATGGCTCCCTTCGCCTGTGTGGTGGAGGTGATCATCGACAAGATCCCTGGTCTCAACAAGATCGACATCACCGCCGACACCCTTCAGGAAAAGATCGGCGTCCTGGGCGAACCCATCATCATCGGCGGCATCCTGGGTGCCGTGGTCGGCTTCCTGGCCGGTTACGATTTCTCCGCGGCCCTGCAGCTCGGCGTCAAAATGTCCGCCGTCATGGTCCTCATGCCCAAGGTGGTCAAGTGTATCATGGAAGGCCTCATGCCCATCACCGAACGGATGAAGGAGATCATGAACAAGCGCTTCGGTGAAGATTCCGAATTCTACATCGGCCTGGACCCGGCCATCCTCCTGGGCGATCCCCAGGTGGTCACCGCCGGCCTGATCTTCATCCCCATCACCATCCTGATTGCCGCCGTCATGCCCGGTAACGTGATCCTGCCCTTCGGCGACCTGGCCACCATCGGCTTCTTCATCGCCATCGCCGTGGCCGTCCACAACGGCAACCTGTTCCGGACCCTGATTTCCGGTACCATCATCATGTCCGTGACCATCTGGATCGCCAACCAGACCATTCCATGGCTGACCACCCTGGGCAGCCAGACGGGAATGCTCAACAACGCCTCCCAGATCGCGGCCCTGGACCAGGGCGGCAGCCCCATCACCTACCTGTTCACCCAGCTTTTCACCCAGCAGAACATCCCCGGCGCCATCGTCATCGGGATCCTCTACATCGGCAGCTGCATCGTTGCCGTACGGGTATCCAGACAGCGTGCCGCTGCCCTCAAAGCGACACAGGAAGCCGAAGCAGCAGAAGAAGCCGCCTACGCGGCAGAAGCGTAATCGGATCTTAACAATCTATCGCGTCCGGTGTCATTGGATCCTAATACAGCATCAGAGGAATCACCGCAGACAGTGCTTTCCTGTCTGTGGTGCTGACTAGTGGACTGTATTAGGAACCGGGGACAACGGACCAGCACACACAAGGCTCACCTCAGCCCACATATTTTTTTTAAAAGGAGAAATAATCGATGTCATTCGTAACGACTAAACAAATGCTGTTGGATGCCCAAAAGGGCGGCTACGCCGTCGGCGCGTTCAACGTTGAAAATATGGAAATGGTCATGGCGGTCCTGGCCGCCGCGGAAGAATGCCAATCCCCGGTGATCATGCAGACCACCCCCTCCACCGTCAAGTACGCCGGCCTGGATTACTACCTGGCCAACGTACGGGCGGCGGCGGAACGGGCCGATGTACCGGTGGCCCTCCACCTGGACCACGGCAGCAGCTTCGAGCTGGCCATGCAGGCCCTGCGCACGGGCTACACCTCCATCATGATCGACGGCTCCCATCACATCTATGAGGAAAACATCGCCATCACCAAGTCCGTGGCCGATGCCTGCAGCCCCTCCCAGGTTCCTGTGGAAGCGGAGCTGGGCAAGGTCGGCGGCAAGGAAGACGACCTGGACGGCGGCGAGGGCAATGGCTACACCGATCCCCAGGAAGCGGTGGAATTCGTGAGACGTACGGGCATCACCTCCCTGGCGGTGGCCATCGGCACCGCCCACGGCGTCTACAAGGGCGAACCCAAGCTGGACCTGGACCGCCTGTCGGAGATCCGGGAGGTGGTGGACATCCCCCTGGTGCTCCACGGCACCAGCGGCGTCCCCAACCAGACGGTATCGGAATGTGTGAAGCGGGGCATCTGCAAGGTGAACTACGCCACGGACCTGCGCATCGCCTTCACCAAGGGCGTGACCCGCAAGCTGGCTGAGGACCCGGGCACCATCGACCCCAAAAAATACAACGCCTATGGGATGGAAGAAGTGAAGCAGTACGTCATGGACAAGATGCAGGTTTGCGGCTGCGCCGGAAAAGCCACCGCTTAAGGAGGAAAAGAACATGAAAGCAGGAGTTGTACACGCAAAGAACGATATCCGTTACGAAGACATCACCACGCCGGAACCCAAAGCCGGCGAGGTCCTGATCAAGGTCAAATACACCGGCATCTGCGGCTCGGACGTGCCCCGGGTCAACGGGGATGCCTGCCATTTCTTCCCCAACGTGCTGGGCCACGAGTTCTCCGGCACGGTGGAAAAAATCGGGGAAGAGGTGGAAAGCCTGGCTGTGGGCGACCGGGTGGCCGGGGTGCCTCTGGTGCCCTGCATGAAGTGCCCGGACTGCCTCAAGGGCAATTACTCCCTGTGCAAGCACTACAGCTTCATCGGCTCCCGCCAGTACGGCAGCTTCGCCGAATACGTGGCGGTGCCCGAACGCAACGCCGTCAAATTTGAAGACGCCGTCTCCTTTGAACAGGGCGCCTTCTTCGAACCCGCGACGGTGGCCTTCCACGGCCTGAACCGCGTGGACTACCGCGCCGGTGAAGATGTGGCCATCCTGGGCGGCGGCACCATCGGCTTGTTCACCGCCCAGTGGGCGCGGATCTTCGGCGCCAAAAGCGTCACCGTCTTCGACATCAGCGACGAACGGCTGGCCCTGGCCAAAAAGCTGGGGGTCACCAACGGCATCAACACCACGGACCCGGACTTCATGGAAAAGGCGCTGGCCCTCACCGGCGGCGCGGGCTTCGGCTACGTGTACGAAACCGCCGGCATCACCGACACCATGGAATACGCCTTTAGCCTGGCCGCCAACAAGGCGGGGGTGTGCTTCATCGGCACGCCGACCCACAAATTGAGCTTTTCCGTCGACGAATGGGAAAACATCAACCGCAAGGAATTCACCCTTACCGGTTCCTGGATGTCCTACAGCGCCCCCTTCCCCGGCCGGGAATGGTCGCTGACCGCCCATTACTTTAAAACCGGAGAGCTCCGCTTCGACGAATCCCTGATCTTTAAAAAGATCCCCCTGAGCCAGATCGATACGGCCTTTGAAATGTACAAGACCAAAGGCGCGGTCAAGGGCAAGATCATGATCGATTCAACCCTGTAAATGCACCGGTTCACGGAAAACCATAGGAGAAATACAATGATTCTGACTGTCACTTTAAACGCCTCCGTCGACAAAGCCTATCACATGACGGAGGGCATCCAGGACGGCTCGGTGATGCGGGTGGCCTCCTGCCGGAATTCGGCAGGGGGCAAGGGCCTCAACGTGGCCCGCATCGTGAGGCTTTGCGGAGCGGAGGTCGCGGCCACGGGCTTTACCGGCGGCCACAACGGCGCCTATCTGGAAGAGCTGCTGACGGCGGACGGCATCCCCCACCGCTTCGCCCACGTGGCCGGGGAAACCCGCTGCTGCCTGAACATCCTGGACCCGGTGTTCAGCTCCACCGAATACCTGGAACCGGGGTGCACCATCGCCCGTGATGAAGAGGCGAATTTCCTGACCAAGCTCTTCCCGGACGTTCTGACCGGCTGCGACGTGGTCACCCTCTCGGGCAGCATCCCCCAGGGCCTGGCCCCGGACATTTACGCCCGGATGACCGCCATCGCCCGAAAGGCCGGTAAAAAAGTCATCCTGGACACCAGCGGCGAACCCCTGAAGGCCGGCATCGAGGCCCTGCCCACCATGATCAAGCCCAACGCCGATGAAATGGAAATGCTCACCGGCCGCCCGGTGAAAAACCGGGATGACCTCATCGCCCAGGCCGGTGCCCTGCACGACAAGGGCATCCCCACCGTGGTGATCTCCATGGGCGGCGATGGGGCCCTGATGGTCTGTGAGGACGGCGTGTTCACCGGCCGGCCGCCAAAGATCGATGTGGTCAACACCGTGGGCTGCGGCGACTCCATGGTCGGCGCCTTCGCCGTGGCCATGGAACGGGGACTGGCACCGGAAGAACAGCTGCGCTACGCCGTGGCCGTATCCGCCGCCAACGCCCTGAGCCCGGCCACCGGCTCCTTCAAGCAGCAGGACTTTGAGGGGATTTTTTCAGAGGTGGTCGTCTGCCGGCATTAAATTGATCAAAGGATATTCCTTTTCTCTTTTATTCTTTTTTCTCTTTTATAATTGAAACTCTTTTTTCTGGGACCGCTGACGCGGTCTTTTTTTGCATGGCGCTTATCCTCTTTTTGAAATTCGATTGTGGAAGATGGGTAGTTATGATAAGGTATAAGCTAAACCGGCGATGTAAAGAGACCTGGTCGAGTGGCAACAGCTTATTTGAAAATTTCAGAGGAGACCGTAGGATGACAGAAAAAGAAAAAATGCAATCGCAAAGGCTTTATGATGCGAATAACGATGAGGATTTGCTTGTTGAAAGAGCGAAGGCAAAAGATTTGTGCCATGCGTTTAATCATCTGCGGCCATCCGATGAGATGCACCAGACGGAATTAATGCAGAAGCTGCTCGGCAGGACCCAGGGCCATTTCTGCATCGTAGCGCCATTTTGGTGTGATTATGGTTATAACATCGAGATCGGCGAAAATTTCTTTGCCAACCACAACACGGTCATATTGGACGGCGGAAAGGTCACCTTTGGCAACAATGTATTCATCGCACCGGATTGCGGCTTTTACACTGCCGGTCATCCGATTGATTATGAGCGGAGAAACCTGGGACTGGAATACGCCTATCCCATCACCGTGGGGGATAACGTGTGGATTGGGGCAGGCGTACAGGTCATGCCGGGGGTGATGATTGGAAATAATGTCGTCATCGGCGGAGGCAGCGTTGTGGTAAAAGACATTCCTGATAACTCGGTTGCCGTGGGCAATCCGTGTAAAGTGCTCAGGGCCATTACGGAAGATGACAGAAAAACATGCTTTGATCGAAAATGAACCATTCCGTTCGGACAAGAACTCCTTTTATGATTCAAGAAATGCAAGACTGATAAAATAAAACAGGACCACCGCAGCAAAGAGAATAACATTGCCGCGGTGGGCCTTTGTTATTACTGATGTCGTATGGTATGAATCTGATCCTTGGCACGATTTCATCATCGGCGGTCACCGCATACGGCATCTATTACAAATTACAGAATTTCATTTTCATGCCTGCATATGGCCTGAACAACGCATCCATCCCGATTATTTCTTTCAACATGGGTACACGGTCAAAAAAACGTATTTCTGATGCCTGCAAATACGGTCTCTATTATGTTTCGGCCATCATGTTGATTGGTTTCCTGGTTCTTCAGCTTTTCGCCAAACAGATTGTCGTTGTTTTTTCAATCGCAGCAGAATCCACACAGCTTTGTGTTTTGTCATTGCATATCATTACTTTACTGACATGAATGTTCCCAGCAAAGACCGGGGGATTATCCCGCCCCTCGGTCTTTGCTGTATTTGTGCGGTCTGTTTATCTTCTTTTCTGATACTTCGGAATATTCTATTATTTTGGGTGTTCCATCATGCCATACGGATGGGAAGGATCATGAATTGACCGTATTCGTCCTTTGGTGGCTGCTCTGTGCTTTTCAGTTGATGAAAGTATGTTTTTTGTCAAGTTTAAATCCCAAAAAGGGAGTGCGGACATTTTGGGTATTTTTAGTGTGTCATATACACACGCAACCATCTCACTTCCCGTCCGAAGGGAAGATTTGTAATTGTACTAGGCAGAAAAGAATATTCGTATGCGCTCTCTGCCGGAGGAATATCGGAATCTGCTGACTTATCAGACAAACCTTGCCGGTCTATTTGGCATAAAAATGTAAAAGCAGAAAGAGCGTCAGTATGAAGAAAAACAAGTGCTGGAACAGTGCGCCGCCGAAGATGCAATCTTCGCTCAATGGGGTTTGGGGCTATGCTTCAACAAGCAGAAAACATGGGAATCCGTGAAAGCGGGTTCCTTTTGAGTTTAGGCCTTTGTATATATTAACGAATTGCTTGCAAATGAACGAAAAGTCTTGCAAATGAACGAATGCTATCTTTACTGCGCGCTTGTTAAGTGCTATAATCAAATGTAGGTTAGTGTAACTTAATTACAACTGTAAGGTTGAGGTGGCAGATACTATGAAGATTTCATATAACAAATTATTCAAACTTTTGATTGACAGGAAGATGAAGAAGAAAGAACTGTGTGAGAAAGCTGGAATTAGCGCAAGCACGATTGTGAAGATGGGACATAATGAACCTGTATCCGTTGAATTAATCGGAAAAATCTGTCTTGCTCTCGACTGTACAGCAAATGATATTATGGAGTTTCACAAAGAAACACCAGACAATGAGATAAATGAAAAGACAATAGCAGCAGAAAAAAATTAGGCGGGTGTAGAACATGAAGATACTCGATAATATTAACAATACTGTCCGCGATGATTTGCGGGTAGAGATAAAGCGTGGGAGCAGAGTATCTGTTGCGGCAGCCTGCTTCTCCATGTATGCATATCAGGAGTTAAAGAAACAGCTTGAGTCCGTGGAGTTGTTTCAGTTTATTTTCACATCTCCGACCTTTGTAAAAGAAAAAGCTGAAAAGCAAAAACGAGAGTTTTATATCCCGCGTCTGTCCAGAGAAACCAGCCTGTATGGAACAGAATTTGAAATTAAGCTCCGCAACGAAATGAATCAGCGAGCCATTGCAAAAGAGTGTGCCGACTGGATTCGCAGAAAAGCAAAATTTAAGTCTAACACCACCGGTGAAAATATGATGGGGTTTATGACTGTTGATACTGGGAGTGCACAGACTGCATATATGCCTGTCACCGGATTTACTACGGTAGATATTGGCTGTGAGCGCGGCAATAATACCTACAACATGGTCAACTGCATGGAAGCTCCATTTTCACATCAATATTTACAACTGTTCGATCAGCTATGGAACGACCATGAGAAAATACAGGATGTAACAGATGTCGTCATTGAAAACATCAGCACAGCTTATGCTGAAAATTCCCCGGAATTCATATACTTTATGACTTTGTACCATGTGTTCAGCGAATTTTTGGATGACATATCTGAGGATGTACTTCCCAATGAAGCAACAGGCTTCAAACAGAGCAAAATCTGGAGCATGCTCTACGATTTTCAACGGGATGCCGTACTGGCTATTATCAATAAATTAGAAAAGTACAATGGCTGCATTCTTGCGGATAGCGTCGGTTTGGGTAAGACATTTACCGCCTTAGCAGTTGTGAAATACTATGAAAATCGCAACAAGTCCGTCTTGGTTCTCTGTCCTAAAAAATTGGCAGAAAACTGGAACACATATAAGGATAACTATGTCAACAATCCTATCGCAGCCGACCGTTTGAATTATGATGTGTTGTTCCACACAGACCTTTCCCGTAATAGTGGAATGTCCAATGGTTTGGATTTGAATCGTCTCAACTGGGGCAACTATGACCTGATTGTTATTGACGAATCCCATAATTTCCGCAACGGTATCGGTACGCATAGCAACACGCAGGAGAACCGTTATCAAAAACTGATGGAAAAGGTGATCCGTGCCGGTGTCAAAACAAAAGTCCTGATGCTTTCTGCCACGCCGGTTAATAATCGCTTTGTAGATTTGAAGAATCAGCTTGCAATTGCCTACGAGGGCGCCCCTGAGTATCTGGACGAACGTCTAAATACTACAAAAAGCCTCGAAGACATTTTTAAGCAGGCACAGAAAGCTTTTAATGCGTGGAGTAAGTTGAGCCAAGAACAGCGTTCAACGGATGTGTTGCTCCGTACTCTGGGTTTTGATTTCTTTGAACTCCTGGACAGTGTAACTATTGCCCGGTCGCGTAAACACATCGAAAAATACTATGACACAAATGAAATCGGCAAGTTCCCAGAGAGATTGAAACCTCTCTCTCTCCGTCCGAGTTTGACAGATTTGGGCGATGCCATTAATTATAACCAAATCTATGACCAGCTGATGCAACTTTCGCTGTGCGTTTATACGCCCTCGAATTACATATTTCCAAGCAAGATTCAAAAGTATAAAGATCTCACTCATAACAAAGGCGAGAATCTGACTCAGAGCGGTCGTGAGTTTGGTATTCAACGACTCATGAGCATCAATCTGCTCAAGCGTTTGGAAAGTTCTGTCAACTCTTTTCAACTGACACTAACACGCATCATGGAGTTAATCACAGCTACAATTGATACAATCAATCGGTTTGAGAAATATGGTTCAGCAGACATCTCCATGTATGAAACGAGCGGCGATGACTGGGATATAGATGATGAAAATACAGAATTTTTCACTGTGGGCAAAAAAGTTAAAATCGACCTTGCTGATATGGACTGGAAGAGCTGGCGTACAGAATTGCAAAAGGATGCTGATGTTCTGGAGCTGCTGACATTGATGATAGCAGATATTACTCCTGAGCATGACAGTAAGTTGCAGCAATTATTCCGTTTGCTTGATGAAAAAATAACGAACCCGATCAATCCGGGTAACAAAAAAATACTTATTTTTTCCGCCTTCTCTGATACGGCAGAGTATCTGTACGATTATGTGAGCAAGTATGTAAAGAATAAGTATGGCGTAGATACAGCGGTCATTACCGGTAGTATTGATGGGCGCACAACTATTAAAGGATTTAAGGCAACTCTGAACAATGTGTTGACCTGCTTTTCTCCGGTTTCAAAAGGTCGTGATGTGCTGATGCCAGGTAGCAATACGGAAATTGACATCCTGATTGCAACTGACTGTATTTCAGAAGGTCAGAATCTACAGGATTGTGATTATCTTGTTAACTATGATATTCATTGGAATCCTGTGCGGATTATTCAGCGTTTTGGACGTATCGACCGCATTGGGAGCCGGAATAAGGTGATACAGCTTGTGAATTTCTGGCCTGACCTGACGCTTGATGACTATATCAATTTGAAGTCCCGTGTGGAAACCCGTATGAAGATAACAGTCATGACTTCTACTGGTGACGACGATCTGATTAACCCAGAGGAACAGGGAGATCTTGAATACCGCAAGGCACAGCTTGAGCGTTTACAGGAGGAAGTCGTTGATATTGAAGATATGTCCGATGGCATTTCCATCATGGACTTGGGGCTGAATGAGTTCCGCCTTGATCTTCTGGATTACATGAAGCGTAATGGCGATATGGATAAGAAACCGTGTGGTCTACACGCCGTTGTACCTGCTACAGACGAGCTGCCTGAAGGCGTGATTTTCATCCTCAAAAATGTAAATAACAGCGTAAATGTGGATAACCGAAATCGAATCCACCCGTTTTATATGGTCTATATCAGCATAGACGGAGAGATTATCTGCGATTATCTGAATCCGAAAAAGCTGTTGGATGATATTCGTTTGTTGTGTCGGGAAAAAACAAAGCCCATACCGGAGGTGTACGAGCGCTTCAACCAGGAAACGGATGACGGACGAGATATGGCAGATATATCGGAATTGCTGAGTGAGGCAATAAACTCCATTATTGATGTCAAGGAAGAAAGCGATATTGACAGTTTGTTCTCTGCTGGAGGAACATCAGCACTTATGAGCCAAATATCCGGGTTGGACGATTTTGAATTGATTTGTTTTCTGGTAGTCAAATAATTCATTCTTAGGAGGTGTTGACCTTGTTGGGGTTGCCAAAGTCAACGGAGTTCAACAAACGGATTCCGAAGCAAAAGTTTTATGAGAATTTATCGGTCACGCCTGCCATTGGAAAATCGTTTACTAAACAGATAAAGACAATCTATTGGCGCAATAAGCTGGCTGTATCTACGCTGAATATTGCCTCTGGCGAGCGAGTTACGGAGATCGAGGTGTTCGAGGTGAAACTCACCTTACCTAACCTGGATGAAAATGTTTTGCGATTGATTGACCGAGAGATACCCTATCACATTGTGTTTCTGTTGGCATACGATGGAAAATGTCAGGCTGTCATGGGATACAAGGAAGCTGCGGCTCCTGGAAAAACGGCATTTAAGGTTGATCGTTACTATTATACGGAGTGGATGAACGAAACAGAATTGCCGTTGCGTCTGGAAGGGCTGACGCTGGATGCAGTATATGATAATCTAATTCGTCAGATTGCAGGAAAGACTTTAAGCAACGAAAAAAACACCACTCTAAAAGAAAGCATCGAACAGCAGAAGCGTTTGGAACAGCTGGAGAAACAAATTGCTGCATTGGAAGCCAAAATCAGGAAAGAAAAACAACCAAAGAAAAAATTTGATCTGGTGAATGAGTTAAAACAATTACAAGATGATGTAAAACAACCGGGAGGGAGATAACATATGGAAAATAGCAAGAATGCAAATATTCTCAAAGTTCGAGATGATCATAAATATATAGAGCTTTTCTGGCAAGAAAGTGATGGCAATTTTAAGATTGCATCGGAACAAAAACCTGATTGGTGTTCTGATGGGGTCTGTACGAAAAGTGAATTGCGTTCTCGAATTGAACCTTGGTTAACCTCCTTATTTCAGTCAGAGCATTTGTCGTTGTTGGCAGGCAGTGGTCTTACAACAGCGATTCAATATGACGCTTGCGGTTCGGCTGATAACGGTATGAAAAATGATTCTGTGTTTTCGGTTTTTTCTGATGAAATTGAGAAGGCAGCAAAAGAAAGTGCTCAGAGAACCGGACGAGAAGAAGCTAATATCGAAGATCGAATTCGTGTAGCTAACGAAGTGATTAAAGGGCTTACCGTGTTACAGGATAGTGACGACATCCCCGATATCTCGTCCAAACTTGGCACATTACGTTCTGAACTTGAAACGATAATGAAAGATTTTACCGACAATATATCTGTAATAGAAGCTTCCATAGCTGGTGCTGAACCCCAGAAACGTGAAGCTTCCTTCAACAAGTTGGTATTGTTCTTGATGAGCTTTGCCAGCAGGACGGGCACGCGAGATCGACTTAACATTTTCACCACAAACTATGACCGCTTAATTGAGGCCGGAGCAGATGTTGCCGGTCTTAGATTGATTGATCGTTTTGTGGGCGCACTATCTCCTGTATTTCGTTCATCTCGAATGGATGTTGATATGCACTATAATCCTCCTGGAATACGTGGAGAACCGAGATATTTGGAAGGAGTTGCCCGATTCACCAAGCTGCACGGGTCATTGGACTGGATAAATGTTGGTGATGACATCCGAAGGATTGGCTTACCCTTTGGTGCAAAATCTATCAAGCCGTTCCTTGATACAGCAGGGATAAACGCGGACTATTCAAGTTTGATGATTTTTCCCAATTCCGCAAAGGATCGTGAAACGGCGGAGTATCCATATGTGGAGTTGTTCAGGGACTTTGCGGCTGCACTGTGTCGGCCAAACAGCGTATTGGTAACATATGGGTATAGTTACGGAGATGATCATATCAATAGGGTTATCAGGGATATGTTGACGATTCCGTCAACGCACTTGGTAATTATTGATTATAGCGATTCAACTGGGCGAATTATGGATAAATACAAATCTTGGGGGCATCAAAGCCAAATGTCATTGTTAATTGGGAAAGACATTACCCAAATTGATGATTTGGTTAATTATTATCTGCCAAAACCTTCGATTGATCGTGCGTCCATAAGAATGGCTGATATTCTGAAACAACGCTTTAACCAGCCATCAAAGAAGGAGCAGGAAGGAGAAACTAAGGCATGAATACCCCTATTGCAAATGCAGAATCTTTGCAAATTGGAAGTGTAGATTTTGTATCTCCTGATGAAATCAAAATCGTACTTGATTTGGACTCACCAAACGATGTTGCCTTGAATTCCGGGGTTCCGCGTCCATTCCCGCGAATCAACAGCTATGTTTTAATTGCTGGAGAAGGAGGGTATCTTGTATCCCAAATTGAGTGGATTACGATTGAACGCTCTCAATTCCCCAAAAGGCGCGGTATGCAGGATTTTGGCATTTTGGATTTACCATATCCTTTGCGAAAAATGAGCGTAATTCCCCTTGGTGTTTTGAAAGAAAAAGTTGGTGATGCCGCCGAAATGGACAAATATGATTTTGTGCGAGGGATAGAGGTGTTTCCAACAGTAGGAGATCCTGTACTTATTCCCACACAAACACAGCTAAAAGCTATCGTCGAATCTGGCAGTAACCGGAGAGTTAATATTGGAATCAGTCCATTGGCTGGAAATGCGGTTGTATCGGTTGATCCGGATAGACTTTTCGGCAGACATCTTGCAGTTCTTGGTAATACTGGTAGCGGCAAATCATGTTCCGTCGCTGGCTTGATTCGTTGGTCAGTAGAATCGGCAAAAATGGAAAGAGAAAAGAAGCGGGGACAAGAACCGGATGATAACAAAGCAAATACCCGGTTTATCATACTTGACCCGAATGGCGAATATACGAAATCATTTAGCGACCTTGGGGATGTTCGTGTGTACGGTGCTGAAAAGAACGATGAGCAAGGTATCATGCAGCTTAATGTACCAATGTGGTTGTGGAATACTGCTGAATGGGTAGCGTTTACGCAAGCAAGTGGGAAAGCACAAAAACCAACGCTTGTCCAGGCTCTTAGATGTGTTAAAGATGGCAGTTTAGAGATTGAAAGTGAGCCAGAAGCAAAAATGCGTCGGTATCTTAGAAGTTTGTTGAGTCTAAATCAGATTGAAATTACTGATGGAACACCCTGGAGGGGTGGTGGTTATAGTAAGGGATATTCTGAATCACTACGCACTTGGAAAGATGGAATAAAAAATGAGGATTCGTTTACTCGAGACGAAACAAGCAAGCTCGAAGCGGCAAACGAAGCGTTCGATACGGTCCTTGGTTCCAATATGTCAACTAGTTCAGATTGGCCAAAGTACCCGAGTTTGGTAGTAGAGCAATTACAGCAAGCTTTAATTGCAGCATATACTGCATTTGGTGGCACAGAGACTGATGTTCTTCCCATTGACGCAGATATTCCGCGCGCCTTTACCGGTGATGATTTTCTAAGAAGCATTGAAGCAAATGCTGAAATGATGGGTACTTCTGATTATGTCGAAACTATGCTCATGCGTATTAAAACGCTAATGTCGGATGCAAAACTTAAGCCGGTCATCTGCCCTGATGAACGTATCACTCTGGAAAATTGGCTCGATAAGTATATCTGTCCATCTGGCTCTGTAAATGGTTCTATAACTATTATTGACCTGTCACTCTTACCGGCTGATGTAACACACATTATTACGTCTGTCATGGCAAGAGTTACATTAGAAGCACTGCAACGCTATCGTCGGCAGAAGAATGGAGAAACGCTTCCAACGGTATTGGTGATGGAAGAAGCACATACTTTCATAAAGCGATACAATGTTGATACTGAAAACGAAAACGCAACCGCAATGTGTACAAAGGTTTTTGAAAAGATTGCAAGAGAAGGTCGGAAATACGGACTTGGACTTGTTCTTTCTTCACAGAGACCAAGTGAGTTGTCTCCAACTGTCATCTCACAGTGCAATAGTTTCCTTTTGCATAGACTTTCAAATGATAGAGACCAGGAATTGGTAAGTAAGCTGGTTCCGGACAATCTGCGTGGCATGTTACGCGAGCTTCCTTCATTGCCGGCGAGAAATGCAATCTTGCTTGGTTGGGCATCAGAACTACCGGTAATGGTACGGATGAATTATCTGAATGATCACTTCCGACCTAAGTCAGAGGATCCGGAATATTGGAGTACATGGACTGAAAGCAAAAAAACTGTTAAATGGAATGAAATTTCAAGGGACTGGCAGGATTATTCCAACACAGAAGAAACTGAATCCTAATGAAAAGCGGAAAGGAATACAATAATGGACAAGCTGAAAATGCACAGCCTTGACGGCGTGGAACAAAATATAGAGATGATCGGCAAGCTGTTCCCAAATGCGATGACAGAAGTAATGCGGAATGGTAAAGTGGAACATGCCATTGATTTTGATGTGCTTCGGCAGGAGCTGTCGGGTACGATTGTAGAAGGACGAGAGGAACGCTATCAGTTTACCTGGCCGGACAAAAAGAAGGCTGTGCTGGCTGCCAATGCGCCTATTACGGCCACACTGCGCCCCATCCAAGCGGATAGCGTAGGAAAAGACGGCACACCGGGCGGCTTCGATAGCGAAAACCTCTATATCGAAGGTGACAATCTGGAAGTGCTGAAGCTCTTGCAGGAAACTTATCTGGGCAAGGTTAAAATGATTTACATCGACCCGCCGTACAATACAGGAAATGATTTTGTCTATGAGGACGATTTTTCCGAAGATACGGATAGCTACATGGGACGTAGCGGTCAGTATGACGAAGAAGGCAACCGCATGGTGACAAACACCGAGAGCAACGGTCGCTTCCATACGGACTGGTTAAACATGATATATCCGAGACTGCGATTAGCAAAAGATATGCTGGCAGAAGATGGAGCTATTTTTATCAGTCTTGATGATAACGAGATCAAAAATCTGATGAAAATGTGTGACGAGATTTTTGGTGAGGCTAATTTTGTTGATTGTATTACTTGGAATAAACGTGTTCCGAAGAATGACAATAATGGAATCGGAAATATTCATGAGTACATTCTGGTTTATGTGAAGAATTCTACTTACAAGCGGCAATTTACAATGCAAAAAGATGGCTTAGATGAGATATATGAGCTTTTAGAAAAATGCAAAAGTGAGAAAATACCGATTCCAGAGGCAGAAGCAAGATTAAAGCAATTATATAAGGATAAGGGCTATGATAGAGGGATTACACTGTATAATTGCTTAGACGATAATTATGAACCTTGGGGTAAGATAAATATGAGCTGGCCTAATGCAGATACTTTTGGCCTACGCTATGATGTTTTACACCCAGATACCCGAAAACCGACAAAAGTACCTGATCGTGGATGGAGATGGACGAAATCAACCTTTGATGCAAGCGTTGATTATGAAAATGCTTTTCATCGCCATGACGGAAGTTGGGTATGTGGAGGAATTTGGTTTGCAAAAGACGAGAACACTCAACCAAGTTCCATTAAGTACTTGCGTGATGTCGGAAGAATGCTTCTTAGATCAATTGTGAGTCTAAAAAGTGACGGAGGCATTGAAGTTGAAAAGATCTTTGAGGGAAAGAGTTATTTCCCTTACCCGAAACCAGTAGCATTATTGGAACTGCTTATAAACTCAATTGAAGAAAAAGATGGATATTTTTTGGATTTCTTTTCTGGTTCTGCTACCACTGCCCACGCTGTTATGCAGATGAACGCCGAAGATGGTGGACACCGCAAGTTCATCATGGTACAACTGCCTGAGCAAACGGAAGAAAAGAGCGAGGCCTACAAAGCCGGTTACAAGAACATCTGCGAAATTGGCAAAGAACGTATCCGTCGCGCCGGTCATAAGATTAAAGAAGATGCCGGATTGACTGCCCCTGCCGATTTAGATATTGGCTTCCGTTGTCTGCGTCTGGATGAAAGCAACATGGAAGATGTGTACTATGTGCCGGATGAAGTCAGACAGGATACCTTGTTCTCGTTAGTAGATAACGTCAAAGCTGACCGTACTCCTGAGGATTTACTATTTCAGGTTATGCTGGATTTAGGCGTTTTGCTTTCCAGCCCAATCGAAGTGAAGGAAATCGCAAGCAAGAAAGTATTCAATGTGGCGGATGGCTTCCTGTTGGCCTGCTTCGACCATGATGTGACGGATGAAACGGTCAAGGCCATTGCACAGATGAAGCCTTACTATGCGGTTTTCCGTGACAGCAGTATGGCCAGCGATAGCGTAGCCACTAACTTTGATCAGATATTCGAGACTTACAGTCCGGATACGGTAAGAAAGGTGCTGTGATATGACAGATAAAAAGAAAAAAGAACTGGCTATTCGCAGCTCCGCAGCGGAATATTTGACTTTTGTGGCTTCCACAGGAGAGAGTGATGCCAGTTTTGAAATGCGTTATGAGGATGAGAACATCTGGCTGACGCAGAAGATGATGGCAGCACTATATGATGTGGACGTCCGTACAATCAATGAGCATATCAAAAAGATATACAACGACAGAGAATTGACAGAATCGGCAACTATCCGGAAATTCCGGATAGTTCAGACGGAAGGCACACGGCAGGTCAGCCGCGATGTGGCACACTATAATCTGCAGCTGATTATCGCCGTAGGCTTCAAGGTAAACAATCAGCGCGCCGTGCAGTTCCGAAAATGGGCAGGTCAAATCGTAAAAGACCACACCATTCAGGGCTGGACGATGGACGTGGAACGCCTGAAAAAAGGCCATATGTTCACGGATGAATACTTTGAACGGCAGTTACAGCAAATACGCGAGATATGACTTTTTCTTACTGGAACAGGAGGTGAACAACAAAGATGAAGTTTAGTTTCAAAATCCAGCAGTATCAGACAGATGCGGTAGAGGCTGTTGCGCGGGTTTTCCAGGGACAGCCCTATAATGCGGGGGTATCCTATATGCGCGATATCGGAACCTTGCAGGGACTTAGCGGACAGCTGGGCCTGGTACCTTCAGCGGAGAATAGTGGGCAACCGGAATTGCAGGATTTGATCAATGACTCCGGCTTTAAGAACGAAGCACTCCAGCTGACAGATGAACAGCTTTTGCATAACGTACAGACTCTCCAGAACGAGAACAACATTCATCAATCCGCGGGGCTTGTTGATCCACTGGGACGGTGTTCGCTGGATATCGAGATGGAAACCGGCACAGGAAAAACCTATGTTTATATCAAAACCATGTTCGAGCTAAATAAGCGTTATGGTTGGAGCAAGTTCATCGTTGTTGTTCCGAGTATTGCTATTCGTGAAGGCGTAAAAAAGTCTTTTGAAATAACCGCAGACCACTTCATGGAGTACTACGGTAAGAAAGCGCGTTTCTTTATTTATAACAGCAGCAACCTGAACCAGCTTGATTCTTTTTCCAGCAATTCAGGCATCAATGTCATGATTATCAATACACAGGCTTTTGCTGCCTCAATGAACGAGGACAAAAATGTGGAAGGCCGCAGGGGAAATGCTGCTGCACGCATTATTTATACCAAGCGGGATGAGTTCGGCTCCCGCAGACCGATTGATGTGATCGCCGCCAACAGGCCGATATTGATTCTGGATGAACCGCAGAAGATGGGTAAAAAGGATTCTGCTACACAGAAAGCACTGAAGAAGTTCAATCCCCTTTTTACGCTGAACTATTCTGCGACTCATGCCAAGCAGCACAATCTGATTTATGTGCTTGACGCTCTGGACGCTTACAACAAGCGCCTGGTTAAGAAGATTGAAGTAAAGGGCTTTGAGGTCAAAAACCTCCGCAGCACAGATAAGTACCTCTATTTGGAAAGCATACTCGTATCGCCCAAGAACCCTCCGCAGTCACGATTGGAACTCGAAGTGGCACACAATAACGGTACCAAGCGTGAATTCAAGAAACTGAATGTTGGGGACAATCTCTATTATCTCTCCGGAGAAATGGATCAATACAAGGGTTTTATCGTTTCGGAGATTGATCCTTTCACTGGTGTTGTCACATTTACAAACGGGGACGAGCTGCGCAAGGGTGATGTGGTTGGAGATGTATCGGAGGAGGATATGCGTCGGGTGCAGATTCGTGAAACGATTATCTCTCACTTTGAAAAAGAGCAGGAACTGTTCCGAATGGGCATCAAAACCCTGTCTCTATTCTTCATAGATGAAGTTGCAAAGTATCGCCAGTACGACGATGACGGAAATGAGCTGTTAGGCGAGTACGGAAAAATTTTCGAGCAGGAGTATGTCTCTGTTATGAATGAGTATAGGACACTGCTCGATGCTTCTTATACCGCCTATCTGGACTCCGTTGATGTCAATGATGTCCACAAGGGATATTTTAGTATTGACAAAAAGGGACGTATGGCAAACAGTTCCGTCAAGCGTGGTACAAATCTGTCAGATGATATTTCTGCATACGACCTGATCTTGAAGAATAAGGAACGGCTACTCTCCTTTGAGGAACCGACTCGATTTATTTTTTCACATTCCGCACTGCGTGAAGGTTGGGATAACCCGAATGTATTCCAGATTTGCACCCTGAAGCATAGTGACAGCACGACCCAGAAACGACAGGAGGTTGGTCGTGGTTTGCGTCTGTGCGTAAATCAGAGCGGAAACCGTATGGATGCTGAAACCTTAGGTGGCAAGGTACAGGATGTGAATGTTCTGACTGTTATCGCTAGTGAGAGCTATGCTGCTTTTGTAGACAGTCTGCAAAAACAGACGGAAGCTGTCTTGTATGATCGTCCGCGAAAAGCAACAATTGAGTATTTCTCCGACAAGAGTATCAAACTGGATGGACAGACTGTCAAGGTGGACGACCGTCAGGCACGAGCAATCTACCAGTATCTGGTTCGCAATAACTATGTGGATGAGGAAGATAATGTTACCAATGAATACCGCGAAGATGTGCAGACCGAAAACTTGGCTCCTGTTCCGGAAATACTGAAACCTATCGAAGAAGGCGTACATGTCCTGGTACAGGCAATCTATGACGACAGTCTGCTGAAAGCCATGTTTGAGGACGGAAACAAACCTAAGGTGCTCGAAAATCCGCTAAACGACCGTTTTGAAAAGACTGAATTCCAAAGGCTGTGGACTGCTATCAATCATAAGTATGCTTATACGGTTGACTTCGACTCGGAAGAACTGATTAAAAAGGCAATTGCTCACATTGACAATGAGCTGTATGTAAGCCAGCTGCAATATGTTGTAACATCTGCGGAACAAAGAGATGTTCTAAGTGCCGGCATGGTTCGTGAGCGATCCAGTTTCAATGATGCGAAGAGCAAAACCACTACATTGAAACACGCTCATGCCAGTCAGATTGCATATGATTTGCTCGGAAAAATTGCCGAAGGAACTGTGCTTACGAGATATACTGTGGCTTCGATTCTAAAAGGAATCAAACCAGCAACTTTCGCAATGTATCGAAACAATCCGGGCGAGTTTATTAACAAAGTAATTCGGCTGATCAATGAACAGAAAGCAACAATGATTGTTGAACATATAACTTACGATACAATTGAAGGCAACTACGATAGCAGTATTTTCACCGCTGAAAAGCATAATCTGACGATGGATAAGGCGTACTTGGCAAAAAAAGCAATTCAAGAATATGTCTTTACCGACGGTACAGCTGAAAAGAGCGTTGAACGTCGATTTGCGGAAAATCTTGACGGCGCAGAGGAAGTGTTCATCTACGCAAAGTTACCGAAAGGATTTTATATTCCTACGCCAGTCGGTCACTATTCTCCCGACTGGGCAATCGTGTTCCACGAAGGTAAGGTTAAACACATATACTTTGTTGCAGAGACTAAGGGAACTATGGAAAGTCTGAATCTGCGTCCAATCGAAAAATCTAAAATCGACTGCGCAAAAAAGCTGTTTGCAAAGTTGTCGGACGGTCTTGTTACCTATGACCATGTGGATAGTTATCAGGAGTTGCTTAATAAAGTGATGCAGTAAGAACATTACATTGAGCATACTCCGTAACCGTAAAGCCCTTCAAAAAGGCAGTTTAAATGGCAGTCTGTTATAATAAAATGCAAAGAAAAACAGATTGCCATCACCTGTCCCCCCTTGGCCAGACCACCGAAGAATTACCAGGAAGACAAAAAGCAAGCTTACAGCGATCTGTGTGAACGCAACACCATCAAAGGATACTTCGGCACAGCCAAACAATCTTATGGTATGGGTCGAACCAAAGTGCGGCTGAAAGAAACCTCCGTGGCGGCCATCTACTTATCCGTCATCATATTAAACCTGCGCAAAAGACTGACCGCCTTTTTGTGGCGATTTTTCGGCTGGCCGATTCAAGTGCCTCTTTTGACACCGCTTTTTTTGAGTGAGGTTGTGCAGGTTGCTCTACGTAACCACGAATCGGACCAATTATCAGACCTACATGGGTGAAGAACGGCGAGATAGCCGGGACCACGGGCATGGGCCTGCGGATCGAGGCCGTCCAGGTTCAAATCACGAAACGATAATTTTTATGCCACCAGCTGGCTGAAGTACGGCCGGTGGCATTTTTGCTGATTTTGTGCACGGTTAATACTAAAAACATTCTAAAGTTTTTTCTTGAAACTCCCTTTTTCCAGTCTTATAATGATAAGTAACAGCCGTATTGATGTCTGAAGGTAACGAAGTCAACACTTGTCGCGTGCTGGGAAAGAAGGATATTATGGTTTTTTTGAGAGAGTGCAAAGAAAATCTGTTGCTGCTGAAACGCAACCTATGGCCCATCATTCAATTCGAAGTGGTATACAAGCTGCTGTGTGCCTGCGTATTCACGCCTTTATTCCTGGCTCTGTTCCACTGGTCCATCACCTTATCGGGAGCCGGGTACCTGAGCGCGGATACCCTGAAGCAGTACCTGACCTCCCCGGCCAGCATCCTGCTCACCATCCTGATCCTCTTCGGCATCGCGCTGATCACCCTACTGGATATCCTGGCCGTCATCCAGGCCCTGCACGCCGCCCATTACGGACAAAGCATCACCATGCGGCAGATGTTCCGGGCTGGTTTCGCCCAGGCCAGACACGTTTTTTACAAAAGCAACTGGTTCCTGGTCCTCTACACCGTGCTCATCGTCCCTCTGACGGGCATCGTGGCCGCTTCCGGCTTCATCTCCACCATCGAGATTCCTGAATTCATCATGGACTACATCGAAAACAACCTGGTCCTCAGCATCGCTTTTTCGGTGGTCACCGTGGCGGTACTGATCACGGTGATGAAATGGGCCCTGAGCTTCCACACCTTTGCCTTCGACACCGAGGACTTCAAGAAAGCCCGGGCGGAAAGCGTCACCCTGATGAAGGGCCACTTCATCCATACGGTCATCGAAATCTTTTTCTGGGAAATCATTCTCTCCCTGGGGCTGTTCGTCATCTCCTCCATTATCTCTGCCATCGCCATGCTGATCGTCAAGGCCGCTTATCCGGCGGACCAGGCCAGGGCCACGGCCCTGCAGGTGGCCTACGTGACCGGTGTCTCCATCTCCGCACTCTACGGTGCCTTCTCCGTGCCGCTGGTCTTCGCCCACATCAGCGGCCTGTACTACGACACTAAAAAGCACGCCGGTCTGCCCATCCCGCCCTACAAACCCTATCCCATCAAGCCCCTGAAGACACCCGTCAGGATCATCCTGACCGTGATCATCTGCCTTTTCGTGGCCGCCAACGGGTATGATTTCATCTCCACTAAAAGTGACACCTTCGCCATGCGCCAGGATCTCACCCAGCTGCCCAAGGTGACAGCCCACCGGGGCGATTCGGAGAACGCGCCGGAAAACAGCCTGCCGGCATTCCAGAAGGCCATCGACGAGGGGGCCGATTGGATTGAATTGGATGTCCATCAGATGTAGGACGGATTTTGCGGACATTCAAAATAAAAAAGAATGTGGAGGTAACAGACAATGGCAAAATCATTATTTGAGGAACTGGGCGGCAAATACGAAAGGCAAGGGGATTATTTGATACCGTGCTTAACTGTACCCGCCGAAGAAGAACAGGCAATAGGCATCTGGGGGCAACGGCATTTAGATTATCTAAAACAGTACCGTAAAGTTACATACACCAATCTTCTTACAAGCGGCAGGCTAAACGCCTACCTTGCCGACATCAACAGACAGGCACAGGAACGCTTTGAAAGGCTCATAGAGGGTATGAAACAGGCACAGGGCATAACGGAACAGCTAAAGGCAGAAAACGCCTTAGAATGGACAGGATGCCTCAATAACATAAGGGCTTGTGCGAGGGAGATTGTGGAAAAGGAAATTATTTTTGCATAAACAGATGATTAGTGGCAGGGGGAAATCCTGCCGCTTTTTCTGCTTTAGTTTGTCAGCTTGACAAATAAAGGGTTAAGGAATATAATTAGATTCAGTATTATACAAGGAGTTAATAAATATGCGGCAAGGTATTCTTAAATAAACTGTCAATTTGATAGTGGGAACAAAAAGTAGCAGTCCCGTTTCACTTTTAATATGGGGCTTAGTTTTTTGTACCCAGTTTAAGAATACTTTTATCATGTAATTTTATATGCCCGAAAACATATAAGTGTTTTGGGGCTATTGGAGTTATTTACCCAGTGATAGGAGTATTTATCACTGGGTATTTTTATGCCCTTTTTTGGGTGTTGATAGGAGGAAAATCACATGAAAATAATTAACTTAGGCATTCTGGCTCACGTTGACGCAGGAAAGACAACATTAACGGAAAGTTTATTGTATACCAGTGGTGCAATTGCAGAACTAGGGAGCGTAGATGAAGGCACAACAAGGACAGATACAATGAATTTGGAGCGTCAAAGGGGAATCACTATCCAGACAGCAGTGACATCTTTTCAGTGGGAGGATGTAAAAGTCAACATTATAGATACGCCAGGCCATATGGATTTTTTGGCGGAAGTATACCGTTCTTTATCCGTATTAGACGGAGCAGTATTATTAGTTTCTGCAAAGGATGGCATACAGGCACAGACCCGTATACTGTTTCATGCACTACAGATAATGAAGATTCCGACAATTTTTTTCATCAATAAAATTGACCAAGAGGGGATTGATTTGCCAATGGTATATCGGGAAATGAAAGCAAAGCTTTCTTCGGAAATTATAGTGAAGCAAAAGGTTGGGCAGCATCCCCATATAAATGTAACGGACAATGACGATATGGAACAGTGGGATGCGGTAATTATGGGAAACGATGAACTATTAGAGAAATATATGTCAGGGAAACCGTTTAAAATGTCAGAACTGGAACAGGAAGAAAACAGGAGATTCCAAAACGGAACGTTATTTCCCGTTTATCACGGAAGCGCTAAAAACAATCTGGGGATTCGGCAGCTTATAGAAGTAATTGCCAGTAAATTTTATTCATCAACGCCTGAAGGTCAATCTGAACTATGCGGGCAGGTTTTTAAGATTGAATATTCAGAGAAAAGGCGGCGTTTTGTTTATGTGCGTATATATAGCGGAACATTGCATTTGAGGGATGTTATTAGAATATCTGAAAAAGAGAAAATAAAAATCACAGAGATGTGTGTTCCGACAAACGGTGAATTATATTCATCCGATACAGCCTGCTCTGGTGATATTGTAATTTTACCAAATGATGTTTTGCAGCTAAACAGTATTTTGGGGAACGAAATACTGTTGCCGCAGAGAAAATTTATTGAAAATCCTCTCCCTATGCTCCAAACAACGATTGCAGTAAAGAAATCTGAACAGCGGGAAATATTGCTTGGGGCACTTACAGAAATTTCAGATGGCGACCCTCTTTTAAAATATTATGTGGATACTACAACGCATGAGATTATACTTTCTTTTTTGGGGAATGTGCAGATGGAAGTCATTTGTGCCATCCTTGAGGAAAAATATCATGTGGAGGCAGAAATAAAAGAGCCTACTGTTATATATATGGAAAGACCGCTTAGAAAAGCAGAATATACCATCCACATAGAAGTCCCGCCAAATCCTTTCTGGGCTTCTGTCGGGTTGTCCATAGAGCCGCTCCCTATTGGAAGCGGAGTGCAGTATGAAAGCAGAGTTTCACTTGGATATTTAAATCAATCGTTCCAAAATGCGGTTATGGAGGGGGTTCTTTATGGCTGCGAGCAGGGGCTGTATGGATGGAAAGTGACAGACTGTAAAATCTGTTTTGAATATGGATTGTATTATAGTCCTGTAAGTACCCCCGCAGACTTTCGGCTGCTTTCCCCTATCGTATTGGAGCAGGCTTTAAAAAAAGCAGGGACAGAACTATTAGAGCCATATCTCCACTTTGAAATTTATGCACCGCAGGAATATCTCTCACGGGCGTATCATGATGCTCCAAGGTATTGTGCAGATATTGTAAGTACTCAGATAAAGAATGACGAGGTCATTCTGAAAGGAGAAATCCCTGCTAGATGTATTCAAGAATACAGGAACGATTTAACTTATTTCACAAATGGGCAGGGAGTCTGCTTGACAGAGTTAAAAGGATACCAGCCAGCTATTGGTAAATTTATTTGCCAACCCCGCCGCCCGAATAGCCGTATAGATAAGGTTCGGCATATGTTCCACAAGTTAGCTTAACAGCTTGCAAAAGTCATATAAAATGAGATTTGAAAGGATTAGAGACTAATTATGATGAAATGCGAATGGATATTGTGTCCTGTTTGTGGGAGCAAAACCCGTAATAAAATTAGGAAGGACACTGTTTTGGAGAATTATCCCCTTTATTGTCCAAAATGCAGACAAGAAAGATTGATTAAAGTTGACAACTTGAAGATAACTGTCATCAAAGAGCCAGACGCTTAAGACGCAGAGCCGATGAAATTGTGGAACAATTCACGAATCATCGGCTCTTTTTGTTTCGTATTTGAAAGAACAAACTCACCAAATAAAAAAAACGATATTCGGGTGGGTTATTTTGTTATACCCTAAATTACCCTCTGAATTTGTTTTTAAATTTGGAGGGATTTTTTTATGTCCTTTTTTCGGGCAGTTATCTATCTGCTCATACGAAGCAAAATTTATCAATACATAGCATATCAGAGAACGGCAGGAAACCAGTTAAAAAAATTTCTGCCAGTGCAACGGTACTTCTCACCTTGAAAGTAGAAGTACAATCTCCATACAATAGAATTACTATTTCCTATAACCGTAAAGGTCACAGAGCCTTTGCGGTTTTTCTTTTGTCGATTTTTGTTGGAAAGTGCCGTAGGGCTGTTTCTGATATGCGGTGTCGTTCTCCGCCTCTCCATCTGGATTTTTTACATTTCAAAAATTCAGATGGGAGGTATTTATGGTGAAATATGCACCAAGAAAGGTATATATCAGAGAAAGTGGCGGCTATGTGGAATTATCCTACACGGAGTTCTGCCGTTGCAGGGAATCCGACCAGACCTATATGGACAAGCTGTTTATCCCCATTCAAGGCTGTCTGCTTGAAGTCGTGAGGGAGCAATACACAGACTTCTACCGTGACAAGGAACGGTGGCGTTATCTGCAAAAATTAGATACAAAGAATAGACTGCTATCTCTCGACGGATTTACGGACAGCGAGGGGAATCCTCTGGACTTTATCACTGATGAAGCGGTGGACATTGCAGAAACCGTTGTCAATGCGGTCATGGTGGACAGGCTGAAAGCCGCCCTGCCTTTGCTGTCGGATAGTGAACAGGAGCTGATACAGGCAATCTTTTTTGACGGACTTTCCGAGCGTGAAGTCGGGGCGAGGTTGGGCATAACCCAGAGCGTTGTAAACAAACGCAAAGCCAGAATCCTAATAAAACTAAGAAAGATAATAGAAAATTAAAATTTAAGGCGTTCAGCCCCCTTGTTTTTTCCTTTGGGAAGATGAGGGGGCTTTTCTCTGCCCTCTCAATCAATTCTGATTGGAGGAAGTAAGAATGGCATACAACCACGGACGGGAGGACAGGAAATGGCGTATCTGGAAAGAAGCGGAGGAAAAGCTGCTGCGTGAGTGCGGCGTTGATGAAGCGACCATTGAGCAGATACGCATGGCGGACAGGGCAGACTTCAATTCCAACAGGCGGTTTTACCGATGGACGAATGACGTTGCGGAATATCTTGAGGACATGGCAGGCAGGGAGCGGCAGGCGGAAGTGGGTACGGTTGCGGAGTTACTGGAAGAGATTGAGAGCGAAAATCTCTATCAAGTATTAGTCACGGTGGACGGGCGTACCTTGAAAATCGTCCTGCTGAAAATGCAGGGGTATTCCACAAAGGAGATTGCCCCGCTTGTGCATTTGACGACTGGTGCCATCTATGCGAGGTTAGACCATCTGCGGAAGAAGCTGCGGAAAATTTTATAGCTTCTAAAACAGCCTGCCATCCTGCGGGCTACTGGGTGAGGGATGGAAATCCCCTCACTCATTTTTTGCAGGAGGACAACAGGATGGCATACAGGGTTAAGGCATACACGCTTCGGGAGGAATCCACGGAAAGCGGCACAAGGTATTTTATCAGCTTTAAGGACGGGCAGGGCAAATCCCACGAGTTGGAAGTGTCGGAACAGTTCTTTATGGAGTTTCGGCAGATGGAGCGCAGGAACAGGAATCTTTTCTAATGGGACGAGCGGCACAGGGAGTTTAACGAGGTATGGGACGAAACCCTTTACAGACGGGCGTTGCGTGTGCCTAAGAGCCTTGATGAACGCATGGTTGAGGAAGAACGGAATGAAACGCTCTATAAGGCGGTTGGGAGCCTTCCAGAGATACAAAGGCGGCGTTTCCTGCTCTACTACGAGTATGAGTTCAATTTTTACCAAATCGCCGCTATGGAGCATTGCACCGCTTCGGCAATACAGAAATCTGTTGCGATTGCAAAGGAGAAAGTAAAGGCGGAAATTGAAGAAATATCTCCAACCGTGACCGACACCGCCCGAAAAAGAAATCTGTTTTTTATTTGTGTGGGATTGGCGGCATTACATACTCTCACTTTTTTCCGTGGGAGTAAATCTATTTTTAAGGAGGTCAACGCCTATGTGCAACGAAAACAAAGACACCGCCCGAAAGGAGGAAAGCCATGCAGAAGTTACAGACAGTCAACGCCGAAACGCTCCTTTATGAACCGCTTGAGAAACCATCCTTTGTGGTGGACAGCCTTATCCCGACAGGCTTATCGCTGTTCTGCGGCTCACAGAAGATAGGCAAAAGCTGGCTCATGCTGAAGCTATGCTTATGCGTGTCGCAGGGAATCCCTTTATGGGATATGCCGACAATGGAGGGCGATGTGCTTTACCTCTGCCTTGAGGACACGTTCTGCCGCATACAGGACAGGTTATTTCGTTTGACGGACGAAGCAAGCGGGCGGCTCCACTTTGCCGTGGCAAGCTGCAAGCTGTCAGACGGTCTTATCGTGCAGCTTGAAGATTATCTGAAAGATTACCCAGACAGCAGGCTCATTGTCATTGATACCTTGCAGAAAGTCCGTACAGCTTCAAAAGACAATGCCTATGCAAGCGACTATGGGGACATCTCCCTCATCAAAGACTTTGCCGACAGGCACTCTCTGGCGGTCATTGTCGTACACCACATCCGAAAGCAGAATGACAGCGACGTGTTCAACAAGGTGTCTGGGACGACAGGATTAACGGGGAGTGCGGACGCTACCTTTGTTCTGGAAAAGGAGAAACGTGCGTCTGACACCGCCAAGCTGTATGTGACGGGCAGGGACACGCCTTATCAGGAATACACGCTGCGTTTCCGTGATTGCCGTTGGGAGCTTGTGGAGCGGAAAACGCAGGAGCAGCTTGCGAAAGAAACGATACCAGATGTCCTTTTTCGGTTGGTGGATTTTATGAGGGATAAGGAAGAATGGATAGGCACGGCAACGGAACTGTTAGCCGCTATGGGGGAAACGGAAACCATACCCACGGTGATTACGAAATGGCTGAATGAATACCGCACCACATTTTTAAGCGAGAACCGTATCTGCTACCAGTACAGCCGCAGGAAAGACGGCAGGCGGATTGCCCTTGCAAGGAGGGCGGGTGACAGCGGTGATGGTGGTGACAGCGATATTAGGATACCCCCCTGTTACTGTCATTGACGCTTAAAGCCATGTAAAGCTGGCGGCTCTGCCCTGCGGGTGACAGCAGTGACGGTGGTGACAGTGATTTTAGGATACCCTGCCGCTGTCATCCCTACGGGAGAACACCCCGTAAACGCAAAATGCAGGCGTGAGATTTACTCGCCCTTTTCGGTCGTGTAAAACCACCCCTGCGGTCAGAAAAATCATTCCGATTTTTCCGACTGCGTTTACAGGGTGTAACACACTACACTTTGCCCTGCAAAGTCGTGTGCCAGACGTTCCCTCTGGACTCCCTTAAGGCAGGGCTGTGCCCTGCTATCCTACGCCTTACGGCTTCGGATAAAAGAATGGCGGCATGACGGTGACGGCTCTTGCGAGGGGGGTATCCCAAAAACACCGTCATCATCGACATGACCGTCATGCAGGGGGTGAGGGTGACAGTTGCGGCAGTCGGCAGGGGGTATCCCAAAACTGCTGTCACCACCGTCACCGCTGTCACCCCAAAGGACGGTCACCCGCCGAAAGAAAGGAGGAATCCGCCTATGCCTTATGCAATCCTGCGTTTCCAGAAACGAAAAGCGGGCGGCGTTGCGGCTTGTGAACGCCACAACGAGCGGAAGAAAGAAGCCTACAAAAGCAACCCAGATATAGATATGGAACGCTCTAAAAACAATTACCATCTCATAGCACCACCAAAGTACACCTACAAGAAAGAGATTAACCGCATGGTAGCCGAAGCGGGGTGCAGGACAAGGAAAGACAGCGTGATGATGGTGGAAACGCTCATCACAGCTTCACCAGAATTTATGAACCAGTTACCGCCCGAAGAACAAAAAGCGTATTTCCAGACGGCTCTTGACTTCATTTCGGAGCGTGTTGGAAAGCAGAATATCCTCTCCGCTGTCGTCCATATGGACGAGAGAACGCCCCATATGCACCTCTGCTTTGTGCCGATTACGCCAGACAATAAGCTGTCAGCGAAAGCTATCTTAGGCAACCAGAAATCATTATCCGAGTGGCAGACCGCCTACCATGAGCGGATGTCCTCACGGTGGAATCAGCTTGAACGGGGGCAGTCCTCAATGGAAACCAAGCGGAAACACGTCCCCACATGGCTCTATAAATTAGGCGGCAGGCTTGATAAACAGTATGAAGAAATCGTGTCTGCCCTATCCGACATCAACGCCTTTAACGCAGGGAAGAAAAGGGATAAAGCGTTAGATTTACTCTCTGCATGGCTGCCAGACGTGGAGAAATTCTCTAAGGAAATCGGGAAACAGCAGGCGTATATCGACAGTTTGAAAGAGAGAATTGGGCAGGAATCAGACTATGCGGGGCGTATGCGTGATGAAAAGTACGAGCAGGAACTAAAGGTGCAGAAAGCGAATCAGAAGATATTTGAATTGCAGAGAACCAACGAGCAGATGGGGCGGCTGCTGTCAAAAATACCGCCCGAAGTGTTGGAAGAATTGCAGAAAAATCATAGAAGCAGAGCGAAAGAAAGGTAGATATGTGAATGAAGAAACAGGATTTTAAGGTGTTAAAGACCAAAGACTTGTACCCGTTCCCCGACAATCCGTTTCATGTGGCAGAAGATGAAACACTGTCAGAGTTAGCGGAAAGCATCAAGGAATTTGGCATTGTCACGCCGATAATCACACGCCCGAAAGAGGACGGGGACGGTTATGAAGTGATTGCAGGACAGCGGCGTGTCCGTGCTTCTGAACTTGCAGGGATAAATACCGTGCCTGCGTTTGTCCTGCCCTTAGACCGTGACCGAGCCATCATCACCCTTGTAGACAGCAATTTGCAGCGTGAGAATATCCTGCCATCGGAGCGGGCGTTTGCTTACAAGATGAAATCCGAAGCCATGAAGCGGCAGGGTTTCCGCACAGACTTAACCTCGTCACAAGTTGTGACGAAGTTGCGGACGGACGACAAGGTGGCACAGGGCTTCGGCGTGGGCAGGATGACCGTGCAGCGTTTTATCCGCCTGACGGAACTGATACCGCCGATTTTGCAGATGGTGGACGAGGGGAAAATCGCCCTCACGCCTGCGGTGGAACTGTCCTTCTTGAAGAAAGACGAGCAGGAAAACCTCTTTGCCACGATGGAGAGCGAAGAAGCAACGCCCTCACTCTCACAGGCACAGCGGATGAAACAGTTAAGCCAGAGCGGGCGGCTTGACATGGATACGATATTTGCGATTATGACGGAGGAAAAGGGCAACCAGAAAGAAACCTTGAAAATCAACACAAGCAAGCTGAAAAAATACTTTCCGAAGAACACAACGCCGAAGCAGATGGAGGAAACCATCATCAAACTTTTGGAGCGTGAGTTGCAGAGGAAACGCAACCGTGACAGCCGCTAATCTTCTTTTTTCGGGAAGTAAATACAGAGAGTTGAGGTATGGAGAATGAGAGAAATCCAGTATGAAATCGTAAAGGAAATCGCAGTATTGTCTACGGGCGACAGTGGCTACACAAAGGAAATCAATCTCATTTCATGGAATGGGAAAGAGCCGAAGTATGACATCCGCAGCTTTTCCCCGAACCGTGAAAAGTGCGGCAAGGGAATCACGCTGAACGCTGATGAAGCGGCGGCACTCCTTAAAGCATTACAGAAAGAATTAAACAGCGAGGATTAATGGTATCTGATTGGCAGGGCGGGGACATTTCCAAACTCTTCCCTGCCCTGTCTGGAAAGGAAGATTTAAGTATGGGCGAGGATAAGAAAGCAGATAAAAAGAGAAAGCGTATCGTGCCAAAAGCACCAGTGCAGATGATAATCAGCCGTGAATATGTCGGCACACAGACCGTTACAGAAGCGTTTGTCCCGATTATCTCCGAGGATATTCGGAAGAAGATTGCCGAGGGCGACACCTTCGACAATGAGGGGCTGTCCGCTTAGAATGTACGCAATGGGACATGAAAACAGATAGGACAGATACGGAGGTTTTACAGTATGGCAGGAATCAAAGAAGAAAAGAAAATCTATTTAGTCGGCATTTATTGCCGCTTATCTAAAGACGATGGTACGGATAACGAGAGTGCGAGCATTGCGACACAGAAATCCATCCTCACGGATTATGTGAAAAAGCAGGGATGGCACATAGCAAAAACGTATGTGGACGATGGTTATTCTGGTACAAATTTCCAAAGACCAAGTTTCCAGAATATGATAAAAGACATTGAAAGCGGTCTGATAAACTGCGTGATTACGAAAGATTTATCCCGTCTGGGGAGAAACTATCTTGATTGTGGGTTATATCTGGAAGTTTTCTTCCCAGAGCATAACGTGAGGTATATAGCGGTCAATGACGGCGTAGATACCTTGAATAAATCTGCTATGGACATCACGCCTTTCCGCAACATTTTAAACGAAATGTATGCCGCTGACATATCTGTTAAGATAAAATCGGCATATCGGGCGAGGTTTCAACAGGGGAAATTCATGGGAACTACCGCCCCTTATGGCTATATCAAAGACCCTGCCGACCACAACCATCTGCTGATAGATGATAAAGTGGCACATGTTGTAAAAGAGATATTCGACCTTGCATTAAAAGGGAATGGAGTTGCCAAAATTTGCAGACATCTTAATAAACAGCATATCCTACGCCCTGCCGCTTATGCGGCGGAGCGTGGCGAAACAGGCTTTGAACGTCATTTTGAGGGGAACGAGGACAAACGCTATATTTGGAGTGGGAACAGCGTGAGGAGCATTTTAAGAAGCCCGATATATGCGGGAAATCTTGTAGGCTACAAACGGATTGCCGCCAATATGAAAAGCAAGAAACGCCCCTCTAAGCTGCCCGAAGAATGGGAAGTGATACCCAATACCCATGAGGGAATAGTCACGCAGGAGGAATTTGATATTGTCCAACAGCTTATTACAAGTCGTAGGCTTCCACAGAACAAGGGAGGATTTGTAAATATTTTTGCAGGCGTTATCAAGTGTGTGGACTGCGGATGTGCTCTGCGGGCAATGAACGTACACAGGAGGAAACGCCCAGAGATTATCGACTGTGTACAGTATTCATGTAATAATTATGCAAGAAACGGAAGAAGCGAGTGTAGTGCCCACAATATAGAAGCAAGGGATTTATTCAATGCCGTTCTTGCCGACATCAACTGTTTTGCGGATATGGCAGTGAATGATGAAAAGGCGGTCAGGGCCATAGAAAAGCGGCTCACGGAAACAGACCAGAGCAGGGCGAAAGCATTAGAGAAAGAACGTAAGAAGCTGAACAAACGCCTTGCGGAACTGGACAGGCTGTTTTCCTCTCTCTACGAGGATAAGGTCATGGAGCGTATTACCGAGCGGAATTTTGAGATGATGTCGGGGAAATACCAGAAAGAGCAGCTTGAAATTGAAGCAAGGCTGAAAGAGGTGACGGAAACTCTTAATGAAAGCTACGAGAAATCACGGGGAATCCGTGACTTCCTCGCCCTTATCCGAAATTATCAAGGCTTAAAAGAACTGGATGCAACAGTTATAAACGCACTCATAGACAAGATACTTGTTTCGGAGCGTGAGAAGATGGCAGACGGAACAGTGAAGCAGGAAATCAAGATTTACTATAAATTCATCGGCTTTGTCGATGAATTACATATCATACCTACAAAACGGTGGGCAGCAATGCCCGCTAAAAATTGTACGGTGTGCGGCGTTGAATATGTCCCGGGCTCTGGTGCATCAAGGTATTGTCCTGCTTGTGCCAAGAAGATACGGAGGGAGAAATCAAACGAGAGCAAACGCAGGAGCAGAGAACAGAAAAGGATAGCATGTATGAACTGTCCGCAAAAAATGACCGACTGACCAAGGACGGGGTGATCGTGGTCACCCACGATGCCGATCTCGAACGCATCGCCGGCGTGGACAAGAACGTGTACGATCTGACCTACGACGAGCTGGAACAGTACGACGTGGGTTCCTGGTTCTCCAGCGATTACAAGGACCTCCATGTGGCCACCCTGGATCAGACCATCAAGCTGTGCAAGGGCAAGGTCAAGCTCAACATCGAGCTCAAGCCCACGGGCAATGAGCCCAACTTCGTCGCCAACGTCATGTCCGTCATCGACCAAAATGATTTCCGCGGCGACTGCGTGCTGGCTTCCCTTCAGCTCGACACCATCCGGGAGGTCAAGAAAATCGATCCCCGCTACAAGACCCTCTACATCATGTCCCTCGCGGCCGGGGACGTGATCTCCGAACCCTCTGCGGACGCCTTCAGCCTGGAATCCTCCTCCATCAATGAAGACATGGTGGATGAAATCCACAGCGCCGGCAAAGAGCTCTTCGCCTGGACGGTCAACGAGGAGGAAAATGTGGATAAGATGGTCGATGAGCGGGTGAACAATATCATCACCGATGACCCGGTCCAGACCAGGGAGATCATCCAGGAGGATAAGACCTCCTCCAGCGCCGAATGGTTTGTCAATCTCTTCTTCCCAGGAGAAAACCAATGAGTGACCACGTGACCCAGCCAGCCCCTTCTGACAGAAAAGAAGAAGCCCGCGCCATCAAATGGTTCAGGGCCAACATGACCCGGGACAATCTGCGCACTGCCGGCCGCATCGCCATCGGCGTCATCCTGTCCGTCATCATCGCCCAGGCGGTGGGCCTCAAATTCGCCGCTTCCACCTGCATCGTCACCCTGCTGGGCATCCAGGCCACCAAGCGGGATACCTTGCGCACTGCCGGCCAGCGCATCGTCTCCATCGCCTACACGGTGGCCTTCGCCCTGCTGGCCAACCATCTTCTCGGCCCCACCATGGGGGCCTTCTGTGTGGCCCTCATCATCCTGTGCCTGTTCACCTACCTCATCGGATGGAATGGCACCCTGTCGGTCAACGTGGTCGTCCTGGTCCATTTGTTCCTCCAGCAGCTCCCCTTTACCAGCGGCCTCATCCTCAACGAGTTGATCCGCGTGTTCATCGGCCTGGTCATCGCCCTGGCCATCAACTGGCGGATGCCCGCCAAGGAGGAAGAATTCCTGGCCGACATGGCCCTCATCGAAAAGACCATGGAACAGATGCTCCAGACCTTCGCGGCCATCCTCCGGGGCCGGAACGTGGATTCCCGGAAGCTGGAAGGCCAGCTCAAGGCCCTGGAAACGAGCCTGGACAACGGCATGGACAACGCCTATATCTTCGCCAACAACAATCTGTCCGACCACGCCCAATACTACATGCACTACATCGCCCTGCGCAAGACCGAGGTCTTCATCCTCTACGGCGTGTACAAGCTCATCGGGGACATCAACGTGGCCACGGACAACGACTATTTCGACCTCACGGCGGATTACATGGAGGCCCTGGCCCACAGCATCGCCCTTGAACACCCCATGGACGACACCATGGCCAAAAAAGCCCAGCTGGACCAGGCCCTAACCGATGCCGATCTGCCGGCCACCCAGCACGCCTTCCACAACCGCGCCATCCTGCTCTTCATCTTAAGCAGCCTGGAGGAAATGCTCAAGGCCAAACAGGATTTCATCGACGAACTGACCGATGACCTCCGGGAACGTTACTGGACGGATGAGCACCATTTTTAAGGATGACGGCCACAGAGCCCTTGACAAATGGGAATCATGCTGATACAATAAATTTACCAGTCGGTTGACCGACCGAATCGTTGGAGGTGTCGCCATGGGAAAAAAATCACAGGAAAAACGCTCAGAAAACATGCGGGACTTCATCCTGGAAACAGCCAGGACGCTGATGATCGAAAAAGGCGTCAAGGATACCAGCCTGAAGGATATCGCCAAGGCGGCCAAGATCAGCACCGGCACCCTCTACTACCACTTCTCCGCCAAGGAGGACATCATCTTTGAAATCGCCGAGGGCAGCATGCGCCAGATCACCAATGGCCTGCTGGCGGCCCTGGAGCAGATCAAAACCGACCATACACCGGCCCAGGTCCTCACCGAGGTCTTTGAACGGGTCCTCAGCGCCGACGAGCGGGGGCGGCTCCATCTCTACCTCCTCAGCGACGCAGGCACGTCCGAGGGCGCCATCGCCGAAAGGTTTGCCAGGCAGTACGCCAGCTGGCGCGAAACCCTGAAGACCGGTCTGGACGAGATCCGGCCCGGGGACGACAACGACGTGCTGGCTTACATGATCATCGCCATCCTAGACGGCCTCATCATCCAGGAAATGTTCGGTGCCACCGATATCCCCACCGCAGATATGCTTGAAGTGCTATTGGAAAAATAAATAATCATCGTATGACTTTTGCTGGAAGGTTTCTTCCAGCAAAAAAAATCCCATTTATCGGTTGGTCGACCGACCGAAAAGTGGGCAAAAAAAAGAAAGTGAAGGAATCCCATGAAAAAAATCAGCATCGAAAAAACCATCCGCATCATCACCCTGGCACCCATCATGGCCCTCATCGCCATCAGCCTGCTCTTCACCCTGCGCCCCGGTGAATTTTACGGCGCGGCCAATTACGCTGTGGCCATCCTGTGCCTGACCGTCCTGCCCCTGCTGGCTTATCCCCTCCAGCCTTACATCCCAAGGTACAAGGACCAGGGACGGGCCGGCCAGCGCAAGCTCGCCATCGTCATGGCTGTGGTGGGCTACCTGGTGGGCATCCTCTGCGCCGTCGCCCTGCACATGCCCCGGCCCCTGGCCATGGTCTTTGCCTGCTACCTGATTTCCGGCGTGTTCATCCTGCTGTTCAACAAGGTCCTGCGCATCAAGGCCAGCGGCCACTCCTGCGGCACCACCGGCCCCATCGCCTACCTGATTTACTTAATCGGCGCCCCGGCCCTCATCGGCCTGCCCTTCCTGGGCATGGTGTACTGGGCGTCCCTGCGCATGAAGCGCCACACCTTCTCCGAATTAATCCTGGGGGGCGGCATCGCCGTGGTGGCCGCCGTTTTGGGGGCGGCCATCTTCATGCCGTAAAGCTGCTGTAAAACTACTTTGCCGCTGTCTTCTGGGCCGCAAGCCGCGCCCGCATTGGGCCGTTCCAGAGCCGCATGGTATCCCGCATCCAGGTGTAGCCTGAACGCGCACCCACCAGCACCACAAAGATTTCCAGCCGGCCAAGGCCCATGCCGATCATTTCCACGATGAGCTGGGGCCCTCCTGTGGCGGGACCGGTGATGCCGATGGACAGACCGACGGTTCCCAGGGAAGAGGCGAATTCAAACATGGCTGAGGTCAGATCACACCCGGCGGTGACGGCGACTCCCAGGGTTCCCACCACAAAGATCAGGGTATATACGGTGAAAAAGCCGAGAATCGACGTCTTCATCCGCTCGTCGATGGTCACCGGGCCAAAGGCATCCCGGTAGGTGGGTTTGGGGATTCTTGCCCCCGGCGCGATCTGGCTGTGGATCTGTTCCTTCAGGATCTTGAGCAGGATCACACAGCGGGACAGCTTGAGCCCCCCGGCGGTGGAACCCACCCCGCCGCCAATGAACATGAGGATGATCATCACCCCCAGGGCGTAGGGCGGCCAGTTTGCGTAGGACACGGTGGAGTACCCCGTGGTGGAAATGGCCGAAGCCACGTTGAACAGCGCCACTCGCAGGCCTTCCGGGAAGGTGCGGACCAGGCCCTGGGCCAGGCCCACCGCGATGAGGGGCGTGGCGATGATGGTCAGGGCCAGCATGAGGCGCACCTCGCTGGTCTTGAAGACCTGGGCGAATTTCCCCCGGACCAGGAACCACAGGATGGCGAAGTTGGTGGTGCCGATGAGCATGAGTCCGATGGTCACCCCTTCGATGGGCAGGCTGTTGTAGGCCCCGATGCTGTCCACCCGGTTGGAGAAGCCGCCGGTGGACAGGGCGCACATGGAATGGATCAGGCTGTCAAAGAAATTCATGCCGCAGATGCAGTACAGGATCGTACCCACGGCGGTAAAGCCGATGTAAATGCTGGCGATGATCCGGGCGGTGCGCCCGATATTGGGTGACAGCTGGTCGGGATGGCCTTCCGCCGAAAAAAGCTCCCGGCCCGAACGCCCCCGGACGAAGAGCAGCATCACCATGACGAAGCCCAGGCCGCCGCAAAACTGCATGAAGCCCCGGTGGAACAAAAAGACGTGGGGCGTCACCGACACGTCCATGGTGGACAGCCCCGTGGTGGTGAAGCCGCTGACTGCTTCAAACAGGGCCTGGACGAAGGTCAGCTGGTGCCCCAGGACCAGGGGCAGGGCCCCCAGCACGAAGCCGTAGCACCAGGCGAAGACCACGGTCAGGCTGTTGCGCCCCACCGTATCCATCCGGTCGGCGCCGTCAGGCTTGGAGCGCAGCCACCAGATGAACCCGCCGGCCAGCACGGACAGGCCTCCGGGAATCAGGAACGCGGAAAGATACTCCCTGTCCCCTGGAAAAAAGGGCAGGGAAAGGATGGGAACGAGGACGATGGCACCGATGAGGACCATGAGCTTTCCCACGTAATGGCCGCTGCGGGCCGTGGACTTCTTTTCCTCTCCGGCGTCTCCCGTCATTTTGCAGTCCTCCTGACCACATGACCCACACCTCTTTCATCAAAGCGGACCACGTAGGGGTTTTCCCCGTAGCCGTCACCTTCCGGCGCTTCAAATACAGGATCGCCGGTTTCTTCCAGATGGCCGAATACCTCCAGGTTTTCACGGGCCGGCGCGTAGGTCCCGTCCAGGGCCACGGCGGCGCGGAAATGCTTCATGGCCATGCGGTGGTTGCCCAGGACCTCGTAGATGATCCCCATAAGATTCTGGGGTTCCGCCGCGTTGGGAAAACGGCTCATTCCTTCCTTGATCAGCACGATACAGTCATCGTAACGCTCCTTGACGTACAGGGCCCGGACCTTCTGGCACAAGGCTTTGACTTCCTTCTTATCGGTACGCAGTACGGTTTCAATAGAATCTGACATTTTTTCTTCCTCTCACCCCATGTATGTATTGGATTCGCCCCAGGTGGACACGAGTGGAATACCATCCGCTGCACAGGTTACTCCTGCACGGGTTTTTTTTATTATACCGCTATTTACTCCGCGCATAAACTTTTTTCAGAAAATTTCAAATAAAAAACGGACGTTCCCTGTCATCCACAGAGGCCATCCGTTTTTTCATCATTTTTGCTGATCCAATAATTTCTCAAATTCATCCTGGGGCAGGGGCCTGGAAAAGTAAAAGCCCTGGATGTAATCACAGCCCTGAGCCATGAGGAAATCCAGCTGCTCCCTGGTTTCCACCCCTTCGGCGATGACCCGCACATCCAGATGGTGGGCCATATCGATCATGGAGTGGATGATCTTTTCCGACTTGGCGTTGTTGCCGATCTTCTGGACGAAGCTCATGTCCAGCTTGATGATGTCAAAGCTGAAATCCAGCATGGTGCTGTAGGATGAATAACCGCTGCCGAAATCATCGATGAGGATGCCCGCACCCAGCCGGCCCATGGAATCCAGCACCCCGCCGCTGCTGCCCGAAAGGGTGGCAAAGGCGGATTCCGTCACCTCGAACCGGGAAAAGCCCCGGGGCAGGCGGGTCTTCTCCACGTCGTCCATGATGGAGGTCATGACCCGGGTGTCATAAAAATCCATCCGGGACAGGTTGACGGAAACCGGCACCACAAAGCGGCCCTGGGCGATCCGTTCCTCCTGGAACGCCTTGGCGCTGCGTTCCACAAAAAGATCCAGCTGGGAAATATACCCGTTCTCTTCAAAGGCCGGGATAAAGACCCCCGGGGAAATGATGCCCCGATGGGGATGCTCCCACCGGATCAAAGCCTCGGCCGAGGCGATCTGCCCGGTCCGGGCATCGTAAATCGGCTGATAATAGACCTTGAATTCCCGGTTTTCCAAAGCCTGCTGCATTTCACTGGTCAGCTGCTTGCGCGCTACAAAGGCCTCACGCATGGAGTCGTCAAAAACGGCGTAGGGCTTGACGTAATCATCCCGGATCTGCTCCTTGGCCAGCTTGGCCCGGTCACACATGCCGCTGATGCTGGCCGTTTTGTCGTGGACCAGATAAATACCGCAGCGCCAGTAAAAGCTGAAGCGCTTGCCGTTTTCCGCGTAGGTCCGGTGGCACATCCGCGTCAGCTCATCGTAATCCAGATTCTCCTGGCGGATCAGGCAGACAAAGTGGTCTGCCTCCACCCGCCCCACCAGCAGGGGCCGGAGGGAGGAACCCTTGAGGATAGCCGCGCTCTGGCGCAGCACCCGGTCCCCGCCCTCAGCACCAAAGAGCTCGTTGATGGCCTTGAATCCCTTGATGTTGAAGAAGAGGATGGCGTAATGGTCGTCGTCCCCGCTTTTATCAATAATCCCCGCAGCCCGCTGGATGAAGCCCGCCCGGGTATGCTCGCCGGTCAGCGCGTCTTCTTCCAGCACCCGGGTCACGTCCTCCGTGGTGGCCAGGATGATATCCTGCTTTTCGTCCAGATAGTAGAAGGTGAACTTCTTCAGGCGCATCCGTCCATCGCCGCCGTGCTTGTAGCCGGTGAAGAAATAGCTTTCCTGTTCCTCCAGCATGTCCCTGAGATGGGAAGGCTCCACGTTCTTCAGGAACAGCTTCCTGTATTCCGGCGCCACAAAATGATCCGCCGCCAGGTCCGTTCCCTCGTTCAGGGGACAGCTTTCCCCCACCTTGAACAGATTGTCCTCTTCCGCACAGGTATAAATCGTCAGCGTTTCCTTTTTCAGATTGATCAGGCCGACGCATTCATATTCCTTTTCGAGCAGCAGGGCTTCAATCCGGTTGAGCAGGCGCTCCCCTGTGATGTCCAGGGCGAAGGCCGTCAGCTCGATGCAGGCCGTATCCGGATTCTGAAGCATGGTCAGGGTGCTCCGCACCCAATGCTCATCCCCATTTAAAAAGAGCATGGGGTACTCGACGATGAACTGGCGATGTCCTTCCCGGAAATCCCTGATCATCCGCTCCCTGTCCACCCTTTTCAGAAATGCTGCACGAATATCCTCGTCCACGATATCGGCAGCCACTGATTCAAAGTAGCCATCCACCGTATCGGACTGGCGGCGCTGAAGCAGGACGGGGTCCAGACTCTTCACATCCAGACAGCGGTTATGGGTCAGATCCAGATGGCTGGCGCCGATGGCCTGGGTCATGGCCTCGGAAAGCTGTCTGTACAGAAAGCTGTAATTGCGTTCCTCCAGCTTGCGCGCCGTGATATCCTGGCCGATGCCGTAGGCGTAACGCCGCTTTCCCACGCCGTCGCTGACCGTGGTGTAGACGATCCGTTCGCAGCGGGGCTTCTGTCCCGGCTTGATCTTGTACCAATAATCGCAGGAGGCCGTCAAGGCCCCTTCCGCCAGCTGGCGGTACATTTCACAATACGCCGGATAATCTTTTTCGTCGATGGTATCGGCTTCGGATTCCGGCACATTTTCCATGACCTTGGGAAAATCGTATTCCTGGCGCAGGCGCCGGGTGGCCATGTTGTCCGACATCACCAGCCGCTTGGTTTCCAGATCGTACTCCCAGACGCAGAGATCGGCCAATTCTGTGGCCGCCACGTACATCTGCCAGTTCCTCTCCATCTTGATGGAGTGGTCCACAAAGACGGCCAGCAGCACCGGACAGCCGTCCATCTGGCCGACAACCCGGCCCCGGGCGTGGATGTTGATCGTACCACGTTTGGGATGGTGGATATGGAAAATAAAATCAAAATCCTTCTGACCGGCGGCGATGTCTTCAATCATCAGATTGATGGTCTCCCGGGTGCCTCCCGTAACCAGATCGGCAGCGTCGTCCTTGACCAAGGCTTCATAGGCTTCCGGTGTCATTCCACAAAAAGCGGGCAGTTCCTGGGGGGCATACAGGGTCTTCAGTTTGCCGTCCACAATTTTATACAAAGCAAAATCACCAGGGATCGACTGAATCATTGTTGATAAAGCCGCACGTCCCAGTTCCATTTCTGTCCCCACCTTTCTGTATTTCCTGCTGCACATCCGGATAAAATTCAATTTTACATGATAATGATATCATAATGGGAATGCAATTGTAAATCGTTGTTTAAAGTTTCACAAAGCGCAGGGAATTCTGAGGTGATTTTGAAAATTGACGGAGAAAAAATGAAAATTTAATATTTTTCAGTCAAACACCAGTCGACAAAATGCCAATCTTGGTGTATGATAAATTGAATAACTTTATAAATAATAACGGAGGTGATTCGATGGCTGATCCAAAAAAAGCAATGGAACAAAAACAAAAAATCGTAGATGCCGCTTTAAAAGTCTTTGCCAAGAAGGGCTACGGGAGGGCGTCTGTACGTGAGATCGCCGCAGCCGCTGGCGTCACGACCGGTGCTTTGTACTATTACTATCAAAACAAGTTTGATCTGGTCTCGGATGTCATTCAAAACCACATTCACTACGTTTATAACATGTCCACCGAGGAAGAGGGCGGAGCACCCAAGGACCCCAGTGCCTTTCTGGAAGAAGTCAAGCAGGCCACATCTGACCGCTTGTCTGATGCGGAAGAACAAAAACTGCATTTCCTGCTCATCGGGGAAGTCCTGACCAAGGACGAAACCATCAAAGAAGAGTTCCGGTCCCATTACCGTGAGATCACGGAAAAGACGGCGGAGTATTTTGATTACGCTTTTGATGTCAAAAATGAAAAAGCTAAAAGGCTGGTTTCCAGCTTCCTGATTGCTGCACTGGACGGGATGGCTTTCCAAAACTCCCTCGGCCTGCACAATGAAAACCAGGACGAAATGATTGCTGCTTTCAATGATTTCTTCTGCACCAGCATTGAAAACTACTTGAAGGATAAGCAGGAGTAACCTGTTTATCCCTTATCTTCATCAAAACCAAGGCACGCTTTCAGGAAACAGCACATCCGCGAAGGTGTGTTTTTCTGCGCTCTTTTTTGCCTTAAACCCCCAGGTAATCCATCCTGCCGGGCCGGAAAGCTTTTACTTGTATAATCATACAATTTTTATTCATTATAATTTAAAAACTCTTGACATACAATTCTAAAACCATTAGTATTGATTCCAGATTGGAATCAGTGAAAGGAAGTGGTGTGATGAATATCGATTATTTCAAGGAATTCGTTACCCTGGCCAATACCCGCAGTTATTGGGAAGCTTCGGCCCGGCTCTTCATGGGGGAATCCACCCTGTCCAAACACATCGCCCAGATGGAACGGGATCTGGGGGTTCCCTTGTTTGACCGGACCACCCGGAAGGTGGAGCTGACGGAATTCGGCAGCCTCATGCTTCCCTACGCCCGGGCCCTGATGGAAATCCAGAATGAGTATACCGACCAGCTGGCCAACGCCAAGGCGGTGGCCCAGGGCAAATTCGTGCTGGGGAGCATCCCTTATTCGTCGGAATATCGGATCACCGATCTGATCATCGGCTTCAACGCCCAGTATCCCGGCCAGCCGATCAAGATCCTGGAGGAGGATTCCATCACCCTGAAAAATGCCCTGCGCCACAATCAATGTGAGCTGGCTTTCCTGAGGGAGCCGGCAGACTGGCCGGTCAGTGACGCTGACCTGGTCAAGCTCCCCTACGCCGAGGATACATTGGTCGCCCTATTACCCAACGATCACCCTTTGGCCGCCAGAAAGACCATCCGGCTGGAAGAGCTGCAGGAGGACCCTTTCCTCATGCTGAAAAAACAGTCCGTATCCGCCCAGCTCTGTATTTACGCCTGCCAGCGGGCCGGCTTCACCCCCCAGGTGGTTTACAACGGCAACCGTCTGTACAACATCTTTTCCCTGGTATCCCAGGGCATCGGGGTCTCCCTGCTCATGAAACGCCACACCTATCTTCCCGGCAAACCTTCCAATCCCCACCGCATGGACTTTTCCATCGTGGACATCGAACCGCCCATCCGCTCCTCCATCGTATTGGGCTATCGCAAAAACGGTGCTTTATCAGAAATCGCCCAGCATTTCATCAACTACGTGACGGAACAGCGGCCGCATTTGTTTCCGGAGGATGGGGAGCCAAGCTGACTGAGCCGCCCAAACAAAAAACGCCCCGCCGCGTCAGACCGAGGGTAATGGTCTGACGCGGCGGGGCTTACACATTTTATTTTCACTTTTTTTCGACGGCAGTCAACCACCCCCATTCCGTACTCATCATGATTTACAAAACCGGATCCTCTTCCCCGGAGCAGAGGATGGTGAAGGTGTAGTCCCTCAGATCCGCGTCCAGGGTGGCGGTGTCGTCCTGCCACCGCCGGGTGATGCGCAGGCGTCCGGCTTCGGGAATTTCCACCTCCATGTCCCCGTCGATGGCGAAGGCCGGGTGGGTGTTGCGGAAGCGCATAAGCTCGAAGAGCTTCTTGACCACCGGGCGTCTGACCTCTTCGGCCACCTCTTCCCGGGTGTAGTAATGGCGGTTGATGTCCCGGCCGTTCTTCGTCTTTTCCAGCAGGGCGATGTCGTTGGCGCCGGCCAGCAGGCCCACGTAGTACACCTGGGGCACGCCGGGGGCGAAGAACTGGATGGCCCGGGCCAGCAGATAGGCGTCGTCGTCATTGCCCAGGGCGGAGTAGTAGGTCGTGTTGACCTGGTAGATGTCCAGGTTGTTGTAGGCCTCGGTGTTGTAGACCTTCTTCACGTTGGCCCCTTGGGTGAACATGCGTTCCTTGGTGGCGGTGATGACGTCGTCGGGCATCAGGTCCTTGACGTCCACGATGCCGATGCCGTCGTGGGTATCCAGGGTCGTGAATTGATGCTTTGGGCTCATTTCCAGCCAGCGCTTCAGGTACTGCCCGTCCCCGTCGTACAGGGCGTTCAGGGTGAGTACCGGCAGGGCGAAGTCGTAAATCCAGTAGCCCCGTTTGGCAATCTTCATCTGGATGGTGTAGTGCTCGTGGATTTCCGGCAGGATCATCACGTTCCGGGCCGCCACCTTTCCTTCGATGTCCTCCAATAATTCCCAGATGTCCGGTTCCTCAAAGAAGCAGGAGGAGCCGGCTTTTTTGATGGCGTAGGCAAAGGCGTCCAGGCGGATGATGGAGGCCCCTTCATCGCACATATCCGACAGGGTGCCGTCGATGAATTCCCGGGTGGCGGTTTGGGTCACGTCCAGGTCCACCTGTTCCTCGCCAAAGGTGCACCACAGCTTTTCCGTGGTGCCGTCGGCAAAGTCGATGTCGACGGACGGGGCCCGGGGCTTGCGCTTGTAGATGGCGTCCACCTCTTCCGGCGTCGGCTCACCCTGTTCCCAGAAATCCTTGTAGCGGATGAAGAAATTCTTATAGGGCGACGCCTCCTTCTTTTGAGCGAAGTCCTTGTAGTACTCTGAGCTCCGGGAGATGTGGTTGATCATGAAGTCGAACATGAGGTAGTGGCTTTCGGCGATGCGCCTCACGTCCTCAAAGGTCCCGAAGGCCGGGTCCACCCGGTCGTAGCACATGGGGGCGAATCCCCGGTCCGCCGAAGATGGAAAGAAGGGGAGGATATGGACGCCGCCCACCACGCCGGCCAGCTCCCGGTTCAGTACCTGATCCAGCTCCGCCAGGTTTTTTCCCAGGCTGTCCGCGTAGGTGATGAGCATGATTTGATTGTTAAATTTCATAGGTTCTCCTGATTTTTAATGACCGGCGCCTTACAATGTCCGGCAGAACCGGTCGAAGGCCGCCTGGCCCGCCGCGTCCAGCTTGAACACCCCGGCGTCTTCCAGTACGTGGGTGAACACGGCGCCGATTTCTTCCTTGAGGATGCCGTCGATGGTGGTTTCCGAGCATTCCGGATGGCGGGGCAGCCATTCTTCCACCCAGTCGGCGTGGGCCGCCGTGGCCGATGACCCCCGCAGGTCCCCGCCCGAAAGCACCGCTTCCTTGACGGCTTCCATCTCGTCCTTGAGCCGGGCCGGCAGCACCGCCAGGCCCATGACCTCGATGAGGCCGATGTTTTCCTTCTTGATGTGGTGCCACTGGCTGTGGGGATGGTAGACCCCCAGGGGATGCTCCGCTGTGGTGATGTTGTTGCGCAGCACCAGGTCCAGCTCATAGCGGTCGTCCCGCTTCCGGGCGATGGGGGTGATGGTGTTGTGGGAGGTGCCATCGGTCTGGGCAAGGATAAAGGCATCTTCATCCGAATAGCCCCGCCAGGCCCCCAGGATATGGTCCGCCAGCTCCACCAGCCGGTAGGTGTCCTTCCCGGCGATGCGGATGACCGACATCGGCCAGTTCAGGATGGACGCTTCCACGCCCTCGTAGCCGGGGATGGTGAAGGACTTGACTGATTTGGCCCGGGCCATGGGGAATTCGTAGCCGCCGCCCTGGAAGTGGTCATGGCTCAGGATCGAGCCGCCGACGATGGGCAGGTCGGCGTTGGAGCCGACGAAGTAACGGGGAAAGGTCCGGACGAAATCGAAAAGCCGCACGAAGGTCCCCCGGTCGATCTTCATGGGGGTATGCTTTTTGTTCAGGACGATGCAGTGCTCGTTGTAGTACACGTAGGGGGAGTACTGGAGGGCCCAGGGCTGGCCGCCCAGGGTCAGGGGGATGATCCGGTGGTTCTGGCGGGCCGGGTGATCCAGCCGTCCGGCGTAGCCCTCATTTTCCATGCACAGCAGGCACTTGGGCCAGCGGGCGTCCCCGGCGGAGGCCCGCCCCGCCGCGGCAATGGCCTTGGGGTCCTTTTCCGGCTTGGACAGGTTGATGGTGATGTCCAGCCTGCCGTAGGGACTGTCCGATTTCCATTTCAAATCCTTTTTGATGCGGTAGCGGCGGATGTAATCCGTGTCCTGGCTGAAGTGGTAATACCAGGTGGTGGCCGCCATGGGGGAGACGTCGTACAGCTTCCAGAAGCTGGACTGGACCTGGGCCGGTCTCGGCGTCAGGCAGTCCATGAGCCGGGTGTCGAAGAGGTCCCGGGAGGCGGGGCCGCCGTCGATGATGCCCCGGGCCTGGGCTTCATTTAACAGGTCCTTCAGGATGGGCTCCAGATTCGGGGTCCTCCTTTTGGCCCCATCCGCCGGGGGATCCTTTTCTTCGGCCGCATTTTTTCCGCCTGCTTCCGGCTCATAGGTGTCTTCTTTAAAGCAGTCCAGCAGCCGGTTGACGGTGTAGCTGATCTCGCACTCGGGGATCAGGCCGGTGGCGATGCCGTAGTCCACCAGCTTGTCGATCTTACGGGAGAGGGTCGATGACACGGGCGCCGCCTCCAATCTCCACGATGTAGAACTCAGCCTGGTGGCCGGTGGCCGCCTGGTAGCCGTCGCCGACCTTCTTGACGAAATCGTCCACGGCGCCGTCCTCCACGATGCTCACCGTGCAGCCGCCGAAGCCGCCGCCGGTGATGCGGGAGCCGATGACCCCGGGGATGGCCCAGGCCAGCTCGGCCAGGCAGTCCGTTTCCACGCAGGAGGCCTCGTAATCATCCCGCATGGAAACGTGGGAGGCGTTCATGAGCCGGCCGAAGGTGGCCAGGTCCCCGGCCTTCAGGGCAGCCACCGCCTGGATGGTCCGGGCGTTTTCCGTCACCGCGTGGCGGGCCCGCTTCAGGCAGATGGGATCCTTGATGGCGCCCTTGACTTTTTCAAAGGCCTCCGGCGTCAGGGCACACAGGCTGTCCAGGGGTAGCGGCCGTAAAGAGGACGCCAACTGCTTGGCGTCTTCAGGCCGTGGTATTAGGGCCTCTGGCCCGTAATACGCTGAGCGCAGCGAAGTCACCTGGCGCAGATCCGACAGGGCCTGCTCGCACTGGGTCCGGCGTTCGTTGTAAGCCGAGTCCACCAGGCTGTGCTTGACCACACTGTTGGTGATGATGATCTTCTGGGTATCCAGGGGCACCGGGGCGTATTCGTAATCCAGGGTGTTGGTATCCAGGAAGATGGCGTGGTCCGCCATCCCCATGGCGCTGGCAAACTGATCCATGATGCCGCACTTCATGCCGATGTACTGATTTTCCGCCTGCTGGCCGATGAGGGCCAGCTGGACCATGGGCAGCTTGGAGAAGCCGAAGAGTTCCCGGGCGGCCAGGGCGGTCACCACCTCCAGGGAGGCCGAGGAGGACAGCCCCGATCCGGCGGGAATATCGCCATAGACCAGGAAATCGGCCCCCGAGGGAATGGGATAGCCCTGTTCCCCGAAGGTCCACAGGACGCCCTTGGGGTAATTGGTCCAGCCCGCCCCGTCACTGGGCGTCAAATCGTCCAGGCTGGAGCGGACCACGCCGGCTTCCTCAAAATTGAGGGAATGAAAATTCAGCTGCCGGTCCTGCCGCCTCCTCGCCACGCAGTAGGTGCCGATGCTCAGGGCGCAGGGGAAGACGTGGCCGCCGTTGTAATCCGTGTGCTCCCCGATCAGGTTCACCCGCCCCGGGGCGAAGAAGACGCGGATGTCCCCGCCTTCCCCGTAAATTTTTTCAAAGCATTCCTTTAATTCCTGAATCGATGGCTTCATCATGACCTCCTGTTCCTCACTTCCCGTATCCGTCGGGATGGGTGCTGTGCCACTTCCAGGCCGTGGCGATGATTTCTTCCAGACTGTCGTGCTCCGGCTTCCAGCCCAGGACCGCCCGGGCCTTGTCGCTGGTGGCGATGAGCACCGCCGGGTCCCCGGCCCGCCGGGGTTCGATCACCGCCTGGATGGGGTGCCCCGTGACCTGCCGCGCCGTTTCCACCACGTCCTTCACCGAAAAGCCCGTGCCGTTGCCCAGGTTGAAGATGTCGCTGGCGCCGCCGTCCATCAGGTAGGAAAGCGCCCTGATGTGGGCCTGGGCCAGGTCCGTCACGTGGATGTAATCCCGCAGGCAGGTGCCGTCGGGGGTGGGGTAGTCCCCGCCGAAGATGGCGATGTGGTCCCGCCTGCCCTGGGCCACCTGCAAAATGATGGGGATCAGATGGGTTTCCGGGCTGTGGTCCTCGCCGATGGTGCCGTCCACGTGGGCCCCGCAGGCGTTGAAGTACCGCAGGGAGACGAAGCGCAGGCCGTGGGCCAGGCCCGTCCACTTGAACATCTTTTCCATGGCCAGCTTGGTTTCACCGTAGGGGTTGGTGGGGCAGGTCCGGTCATCCTCCCGGATGGGCACCCGCTCCGGCTCGCCGTAGGTGGCCGCCGTGGAGGAGAAGACCACCTTGTCGATGTGGTGGGCCACCAAAGCCTCCAGCAGGGTTTCCGTGCCGCACAGGTTGTTTTCGTAGTACTTCAACGGCTTGACCATGCTTTCTCCCACCAGGGAGTTGGCCGCGAAGTGGATGACCGCGTCGATGCCCGTTTCCTCGTAAAGCACGTCGTTCAAAAATCCCGCGTCCCGCAGGTCCCCCTGATAAAACCGGGCCTGGGGATGGACGGCGTCCAGGTGGCCGGTCTGCAGGTTGTCGATGATCACCACCTCATGGCCGCCGTCGATGAGTTCCCTCACTGTATGGGAGCCGATATACCCGGCTCCCCCTAAAACCAAACATTTCATTCCAACACCAGTCCTTTCATTTCCATCTGCTTACCGGATCGCGTCCGTGGTGTCCTTGTCAAAGAAGTGGGCCTTTTCCATATCCAGGGCGAAGCGCACGCTGTCACCGGTGCGGGCCTTGGTGCGGGAATCCACCCGGGCCGTCATCTGGGAACCGGCAAAATCGAAGTACAGGTACACCTCGGCGCCCAGGAGCTCGTACACCCGGATCGTCGCGTCCAGGGTAGCGTCCTGCACGGTTTCCACAAACATCTGGGAATCGTGGATATCCTCGGGACGGATGCCCATGACCACGGTCTTGCCCAGGAAGCCGCGGTCCAGCAGCACCTTGCCCTTGGGTTCGGACAGGGCGAAGGACTGGCCCTGGGTGGTTTTGAGGATCACCCGGCCGCCGTCCTTCGTGACCGCCACATCCATGAAGTTCATCTGAGGGGAGCCGATGAACCCGGCCACGAACTGGTTGATGGGGTCGGCGTACAGGGTTTCCGGCGTATCCACCTGCTGGACCACGCCGTCCTTCATGACGACGATGCGGGTCCCCAGGGTCATGGCTTCGGTCTGGTCGTGGGTGACGTAGATCATGGTGGCCTTCAGATCCCGGTGGAGGCGGGCGATTTCCGTACGCATCTGCACCCGGAGCTTGGCGTCCAGGTTGGACAGGGGTTCATCCATGAGGAAGACCTTGGGGTTGCGGACGATGGCCCGGCCCATGGCCACACGCTGGCGCTGGCCGCCGGAGAGCTGCTTGGGCTTGCGGTCCAGGAGCTTGTCCAGATCCAGGATCCGGGCGGCTTCCCGCACCCGCTTGTCGATGGTGTCCTTGTCCACCTTCTTCATCTTCATGCTGAAGGCCATGTTGTCGTACACCGTCATGTGGGGGTACAGGGCGTAATTCTGGAAGACCATGGCGATGTTGCGGTCCTTGGCTTCCACGTCGTTCATGACCTGGCCGTCGATGGTCAGCTCACCGCTGCTGATGTCCTCCAGCCCGGCGATCATGCGCAGGGTGGTGGATTTCCCACAGCCCGACGGTCCGACGAAGATGATGAATTCCTGGTCCTTGATGTCCAGATTGAAATCCTGAACGGCGTGGAAGCCGTTATCGTACACCTTATTGATATTTTTGAGCGTGATATCCGCCATGACTTATTCCTCCGCTTCCGGTTTTGAATCCACAATGAAGGCCGCGATCTTCTTTACTTCCTCTTCCACTGGGGTGCCCCCTTCGTGGAACTGTACCTCCAGGGGCTTGGACAGATCCAGGCTGAAGATGCCCATGATCGACTTGCCGTCCACCACGTAGCGGCCGGAAATCAGATCCACATCGCCGTCGTAATTGATGACGGTATTCACAAAAGCTTTCACCTTATCCACAGAGTTCAGGTTGATGATGATTTTTTCCATTTTATTTTCTGCTCCCTTTATTTCTTTATCTTCTGACGACGGCCCAGGACCAGGCGTTGTATTCGCCGGGGATGAGGGGCATGGGGATGCCGGTTTCCATCAGGGCCGCTCCGCTTATCTTCTTATAGGCCTTGGCGCCGGGGGCGCTGCCTTCCACCGGGGTGAGGTCGTACCGGGCGTCGGGGACCAGCCCCTTGCAGGGCACGTAGGTCACCGGGCCGTTGCAGTGGGTGTCCAGGGACACCGCGCTGAGCAGGGCCTCGCTGCCGTCCGCCGCCGCGAAATTCCAGGCCGCCATCTCCGTGTCCCTTCCGGGCTCGTGGAGGCGGTAATACCGGCCGTCGGCGATCAGATGCCAGTATCGCTTGTAGGTGGCGATCTGGTTCTTGACCGCTTCCTTTTCCTCTTCGGTGATCAGGCTCAGATCCAGCTCGTAGCCGAAGGTGCCGGCCATGGCCACCGTGGCCCGGGTGCCGATGGGGGTGATCCGCCCGGTCTGGTGATTCGGTACCGCCGATACGTGGGCGCCCATGGTCTGGATGGGATACCCGAAGGAGGTGCCGTGCTGGATGCGGATGCGCTCGATGGCGTCGGTGTTGTCCGAGCACCAGATCTGGGGGGTGTAGTACAGCATCCCCGCGTCAAAGCGTCCGCCTCCGCCGCTGCAGCCCTCGATGAGCATGTCCGGGTACCGGGTGATCAGCCGTTCCAGGAAATCGTAGACCCCCAGGACGTAGCGGTGCATGGTCTTGCCGTAATGCTGGCGGGCCTGCCCGTTGGAGTACACGTCGGTGATACTCCGGTTCATGTCCATCTTGATGTACTTTATATTCGCCTGGTCGATGACGGCGGCAATCTGATTGAAGACGCCGTCCACCACCTCCGGCCGGGAGAAATCCAGCACCAGCTGGCTGCGGCCCCGCACCGGTTGACGCCCCGGTACGGTGAAGGCCCAGTCGGGATGGGCGCGGTACAAATCGCTGTCCTCGCTCACCATTTCCGGCTCGATCCACAGCCCGAAGGCCATGCCCAGGTCATTGACCCGGTCCACCACGTCCTTCAGGGGGCCGCCGAGCTTGGCCTCGTTGACCTTCCAGTCGCCCAGGCCGGCGCAGTCATCGTCGCGCCTGCCGAACCAGCCGTCGTCCAGGACCAGCATCTCCACACCCAGCTCCGCCGCCTGGCGGGCGATGTCCACGATCTTATCCCCGGTGAAGTCAAAGTAGGTGGCTTCCCAGTTGTTGATGAGGATGGGTCTTCGGATGTCCCGGTATTTTCCCCGGCACACGTGGCGCCGGATCAGCCGGTGGTAGATCTGGGACAGGGCCGTCAGGCCCTCTGCCGTGTAGGCCATGGCCGCCTCCGGGGTGGCCAGGCTCTCGCCCGGCGCCAGGGGGTAATCAAAGCCCCATTCCCGAAGGCCCAGGGTCAGCCTCGTCTGGCTGAACTGGTCCACCGCGGCCTCACCGCTGAAATTGCCGCTGTACAGGAGGGAGATTCCCCAGCATGCCCCGGCGTCCTCCGTGGCGCTGTGATCTGCGAGGATGACGAAGGGGTTCTGCTGGTGGCTGGAGGTCCCCCGCCGGCTTCCCAGGGTCAGGCTGCCCGGACCCAGCTTTACCCGCTGGGGCATGCGTTCCATGCCGTGGCGTCCAGTAAAGTGGATCAGGTCATAACCCCCGCACAGGAAGTCCAGGTTCACGCTGGCCGCCTTGTCCAGGATGATCTCCCGGCTGCCGGTATTCTTGATCACCGCGCAGCGGGTGATCACGTCCAGCTCCGGGAGGACGCCGTACTTCAGGGTGACCTCCACCCCGGCGCCCGGGTCCGCCAGCACCACCTCCAGGGTGCGGGCCGCCGTTTGGTCAGCGTACACCGCCGGCAGGCCGGGGATGGCGTACTTGCCATCCAGCCACCGGTGGGTCTTATAGCGCAGGTCGCAGCCCGGGGTGCCGTCGGCTCCCCGGACGGCCAGGGACGGACTCCGGAAATCTCCCGCGCCGCAGCTGGGGTATTCCTGGGGCAGGGCGTCCAGCGAAAAGGTCCGGTCATCCACATCTCCGGGATTGCCGGAAAAGCCGCGGTCGTAATAGGTCAGCAGGTAGTCCATGTCGCAGTCCACCTTGCTGCCGTAGTAAAGGTGGAGGAGGAAGCCCTGCTCCGTCACCCCCATCTGGTATGTCGTATGCTTGGTATCAAGCGGGATAATCTTCATTGTTCGTCCTCGTCGTTCTATTGGTAGTAAAATTTGTGTCGTCTCAAATGATTGGGTCCGGATGCCGTGATGTCTTTTTTACTTGCCGCCGGTCATGGCGATGCCTTCGATGAACTGCTTCTGGAAGACCAGGTACAGGATGACCATGGGCAGCATGGAGAGCAAGGAGCCCGCCATGAGCACCGGATAATTGGTGGTGAACTGGCCGTTGAGGGTCGACAGCCCCGAAGACAGGGTCATCATGTTCAGGTCCGTGTTGGCGATGAGGGGCCACATCAGATCGGTGTAGGCAAAGACCGCCGTGAAGATGCTGATGGCCGCCACCGGCCCTTTGGTCAGGGGGAAGAGCACCCGGGTGAAGACCTGCCAGGTATTACAGCCGTCAAGGTACGCCGCCTCGATGATTTCATCGGGGATGCCCAGATAAGCCTGGCGCAGGAAGAAGGTGCCGAAGGCGCTGACCAGTCCCGGGAACACCAGGGCGAAGATCGTATTGGTCATGCCCATGGCCGCCAGCATCTTGTACTGGGGGATGATGAAGATCTGGCTGGGCAGCATCATCTGGATCAGCACCAGGGAGAACAGGATATTCTTGCCCTTGAATTCCAGCTTGGCGAAGGCGAAGCCCGCCATGGAGGAGAAGGCCACCGCACAGATCACCCGGAAGATGATGAGCAGCGCCGTGTTCCAGTACAGCCGGGGGAAGGGCAGGCTCGTCATGGCTTCGGTGAAGGAGGCAAAGCTTGCCGCCGCCGGGAAGAAGGTCGGCGGGATCATCATGGCCTCCGCGTTGGTCTTGAGGCTCGTCAGGATCATCCAGACGAAGGGGAAGACCATCAGGATGCCTCCCAGGATCAGGAAGACGTAAATCAGGGTCATGGACCGGGTGCGCGCGGCCCCGGCGGATTTCATTTTTTGGTTGCGATCGATCGTCGCTTCGTTATTTTTCATTGGTTGCGCCTCCTACACATCGTAATTGACCCATTTTTTCTGTCCCCAGAACTGCAGGGCCGTCACCGCGCCGATCAGGAACACCGTCCAAATGACGATGGCCGATCCGTAGCCCTTGTTGCCGATGACGAAGGATTCCCGGTAGAACAGGTACATCAGGGACTGGGTGTTGAGCAGGGCCGGGTTGGACTCGCTGATCATCATGTAGAGAAGATCGTAAACCTTCAGGGAGGCCATGAGCCGCATGATGATCACCACGAACAGGGTGGGGGAGGTCATGGGCAGGGTGATGTGGAAGAACTGCTGCAGCTTGGACGCCCCGTCCAGGCTGGCCGCCTCGTACAGGCTCTTGGGCACGTTCTGGAGGCCGGAGAGCAGCAGCACCGCGTCGTAGCCGATGGCGCTCCAGATGGCCACGATGGCACAGGACACGATGGCCAGGTTGGGGTTGGTCAGCCAGTCGATGTGGGCGTGGAACACCACGTTGATGATGCCGTAATTGGCGTTGAACAGCCATTTCCACACCATGGCCACTGCCGCCGGGGCCACAACCATGGGCAGGAAGTAGATGGCCCGGAAGGTCATCTTGGCCTTGATCCTGGAATTGAGCATGATGGCCACCAGCAGCGCCAGGAAGACGCCGACGGGTACGGTCAGAATACAGAAGTACACCGAGTTCCAGGTGGCCTGCCAGAATTCCATGCTGGAGAACATCCGGACGTAATTGTCCAGGCCGGTGAAGGTGGCCGCTCCAAACTTATGGGCCTTGGAGAAGCTCAGGATGATGGTTTCGATGAAGGGCCAGATGTTCAAGGCGCACAGGCCGATGATGGTCGGCGCGATGAAGGCGTAACCCCACGAAGCCCCCGAATTGATCTTACTTTTCTTTTTCATATTGTCTCCTATGGGTTCCTATTTTTCCGCGCTGGCCTGGTTGATGAGGGTCTGCATATGGGCCAGCCCCTGATCCAGCGTCTGCGCTCCGGAGTAAATCTGCAGCAGCTCGGCGTTGACCTCCGTCTTCCACGCCGGACGGGAGATGCTGTTGGGTCCCGGCACGCCGTAGGCCAGCATGTCGATGAACTTCTGGGCATCGAGCTGGTAGCCCTTGTTCTTGAAGACATTCACCCAGGTATCCTCCAGTCCCTTATAGGCCGGGATGGCCGCACCGGATTCACCCTGGATGCGCTGTCCTTCTTCCGATCCGAGGAATTTGAGGAAATCCATGGCCGCTTCCCTGTTCTTGCCCTTGGCCGCTGTGGCGTAGGTCAGGCCGTTGGTCACCGTGGCCCGTCCGTCGCCGCTCACCGGGTCCGGACACTTGGGCAGGACGGCCACGTCCCACTTGCCGTTCATTTCCGGATAGTTTTCACATTCGGCCAGCATGTTCCAGCTGCCTTCCAGGTACATGGCACCCTTGCCGGAGAAAAAGGAATCCCCAGGGGAGTTTTCCGCGAAGTAATTCTGATCCGGGCACCAGTCGTATTTCTGGAGGCCGGTGTAGAAGGCCATGGCCTTTTTGGTGGCCGGCTGGTCGAAGCCGCCCTTGGTCTTGTCCGGGCTCAGGATGTAGCCGCCGGCCTGGTACACGAAGTTCCAGTAGCCCAGCTGTTCATCTGCGTAGGCCATGTAGCCGTACTTGCCGGTCTTGTCGTAAATCTTCTGGGAAGCGCTGACGATATCGTCCCAGGTCCAGCTTTCATTGGGGTAGGCCACCCCAGCCTGGTCGAAGAGCTCCTTGTTGTACACCAAGCCGATGCTGTCCTTGTCCTTGGGGACGCCGTAGAGCTTGCCGTCGCTGCCTTTGGCATTGGACAGGGAAGCGTCGGAGAAGTGGCTGGTGTCCACAATGTCGCTGACATCGGCCAGGATGCCCGCGTCGGCGTATTCCAGGATTTCATTGGTGTGCATCCAGAAGATATCCGGCAGGGTGTTGCTGTTGACGTTGGCTTCCAGCTTGGTCCAGTATTCGCTCCAGTCCGTCACCTGCACCTCGATCTTCACGTTGGGGTGTTTTTCCATGTACGCCTTGGCGATGGCTTCCATGCCGTCCTTCTGGCCCTTGTCCCAGATGGCGAAGGTCAGGTTGGTCTGCCCGTCGCTGCTTCCGCTGTTGGATCCGCTCCCGCTCTGGGAGCAGCCCGCAAACATCAGAATCGCTGCCACCACCACGGCCAGGATGCCAAGGTATTTCATCTTCTTTTTCATTCATACCCTCCTTCAAGTACAAACACTTTTTTCACATAATGCCGCCGATATCTCAATTTGTAATCTATCTTCCATCCGCTTACAATCAGAAAACCGCCTCCTCATTTCAAGCCAACTCCGCCGCTTTTTACCCAATTCCTTTATATTCTGTCAATTAACTGGGTTTCATCGCTTTGCTTATTTTTGTCTATGGCTTAATTTTAGCACGATTTCCGATTTATAGAATATTTAAGACAATCCAAGAATATACCATTATGTCATTTTTATCTTTTTACTTGCATCCAGGATACATTATGGTATAAACTAAAGGCATCAGAGGAATGAAACCGGACTTCATTCCCGGTCAGGAGGCTCCCATGAGCGATTTTACCTTTTCCGTCTTTCCCGAACAGCATTTCGTCGACATGTGCCTGTACCAGTACGGCTACGAGCGCTGCGACCCCCTCCACTCCTACGGTCCCTTCGCCCGCAACCACTACCTGTTCCACTACGTCATCTCCGGCACCGGCACCCTGATGGCCATGGACGAGGCCGGCCAGACCAGGACCTACCAGATCCACAGCGGCCACGGCTTCCTGATCTTCCCCCAGCAGATCACCACCTACTCGGCGGACGAAACCCATCCCTGGGAGTACACCTGGGCGGAATTTGACGGCATGGCCGTCAAGGAGGCCATCATGCAAACGGGGCTGACCGCCGGCTCGCCCATCTACCGCTCCAGCGACCGGGAGCTCACGGCCCGGATGAAGGACACCCTGCTGACCCTGGCCCGGAGCAAGGACGCGTCCATCTACGGCCAGATCGGGCTGCTCTACACCTTCATGGATCTGCTGGCACGGTCCTCTGCCACCAGACGGGTCCCCAAGAGCGGCCACATGAGCGATTTCTACATCAAAGAGGCCTTTACCTTCGTGGAGCAGAATTTCCACAACCCCATCGGCGTGGAGGACATCGCCGACTTTTGCAGCCTGAGCCGGGGCTACCTGAACAAGGTCTTCAAGAAATACACGGGCATGAGCCCCCAGGAATTCCTGATCCACTACCGCATGTCCAAGGCCGCCCAGCTCCTGAAGCTTACCGAGCTGTCCGTGGGGAACATCGGCAAGGCCGTGGGCTACCCCAATCCCCTCCATTTCTCCCGGGCCTTCAAGACCAGCTACGGCCTGTCCCCAGCCAACTGGCGGAAGGAAAACGGCACGGTTTCCGATGCCGGCAGGGCGGAATGACGGGTGAACCGGGCCCGTAACCGGCCGCCGCTCCCAGGTCCATCATCCCCGGCCGCCGGTCTTCACCGGCTGGTCCGCCAGCACGGCCGGCGTCTGCTCCCGGATGAAGCTGCCGAAACGCCGGGCCGCCAGGGGAAGGGTCTCCCAGTTCTTCCAGGCCAGAGCCACCGTCCGCTCCAGCTCCTCCTCGATGGGGCGCACCGCCAGCCCCTCCTCAAAGCCCGCCACCACCAGGCGATAGAGAAGGGCCACCCCCAGGCCCTGGCGGACCATGGCCAGGATGGAGTAGTCGTCGTACACCTTGTAGACCACCCGGGGGGACAGCCCCTTTTTCTCAAAGGCCGTCAGGGGCACGCTGTGGCTGCCTTCGTCCAGAAGGATGAAGGGCTCCCCGGCGATGTCCCCCAGGGACAAAGTCTTCTTTTCTGCCAGGGGATGGCCATCGGGGAGCACTGCCACCATCTCGTCCCGGTACAGGGGCTCGGCGCACAGGTCCTCAGCCGCCAGCAGGTTGATGAACCCCAGATCCACGCTGCCTTCCCGCACCCACTGGCCGATGCCCCGGTATTCCTCCTGGCGCAGGACGAAGTGGACCCCGGGGTACTGGACCTGGAAGGCCTGCATGAGCTGGGGCAGCAGATTCCGGCTGACGCTGGTAAAGGTGCCGATGCGGATCTCGCTGTTTTCCAGCCCCGCCATCTCCCGCCGCTTTTCCTCCAGGGCCGCCTCCGCCCCGTGGATGGCCCGGATATAGGGCAGGTAGCCCTCACCGTCCGCCGTCAGGGCCACGCCGTTCTTTCCCCGGGTGACCAGGGTGGTGCCCAGCTCCCGCTCCATGGCCCGGACGGTCTGGCTCACCGCGCTCTGGGAGTACCCCAGATTCTCTGCCGCCCGGGTAAAGCTGCCGCTTTCAATCACCTCGCAAAACACACCGTATCGTGAAATCATCACTCTGCCTCCTGCTTCTTTAATATACGCACTATCCATCAGTTTTCCTTATACTTTTATTATAAATATTCGTTTTACCTGTGGCAAGTTTGCCGTTAAAATAAAGGTAAGAAAAATAATTCTGAATAAACAGCGCCAGGGATGTCACATGAATGAAAGGTTACGTTCACACGGCATCCCTGGCGCCTTGGAGGAACCATGACGATCCAAAAAACTTCCGGCGGCGGGCAGACCGCCGCCAAGCACGGCCCCGCCTTCCGGGAGGGGATGCGGGACGGCACCCCCATCGCCCTGGGGTACCTGGCGGTGTCCTTCTCCCTGGGCATCGCCGCCCGGGGCGCCGGCCTCACCCCCTTCCAGGGCTTTCTGGCCAGCCTGCTCAACAACGCCTCCGCCGGGGAATACGCGGCCTTTACCTTAATTGCCGGCGGCGCGGCCTACTGGGAGGTGGCCCTGGTCACCCTCATCGCCAATGCCCGTTACCTGCTTATGGGCTGTGCCATGAGCCAGAAATTCTCCCCGGATACCCCCCTGCGCCACCGCCTGTTGGTGGGCTTCGACCTCACCGACGAGCTCTTCGGCATTGCCATATCCCGGCCGGGGTGGGCCGATCCGTGGTACAGCTACGGCGCCTTTTCGGTGGCCATGCCCGGCTGGGCCGTGGGGACGGCCTGCGGCATCATTGCCGGACAGGTCCTGCCCGCGGCGGCGGTCAGCGCCCTGAGCGTGGCACTCTACGGCATGTTCCTGGCCATCATCATCCCTCCGGCCAAAACAAACCGGGTGGTGGCCGTCCTGATCATCCTGAGCTTCGTCCTGAGCTACGGCGCCGCCCGGCTGTCGCTGATCACCGGCCTTTCCTCCGGGACCCGGACCATCCTGCTGACCCTGATCATCTCCGGCGGGGCGGCGGGCCTGTTCCCGGTGACGGACGACCCGGCTTCAGACCAGAAGGAGGCCTCCGAAAATGACATATAACCCTTATATTTACATCGCTGTGATGGCTGGTGTCAGCTTCGTTCTGCGGGTGACGCCCCTGACCCTGATCCGCAAACCCATCACCAACACCTTCCTGCGGTCCTTCCTCTACTACGTGCCCTACGTGACCCTGGCGGTGATGACCTTCCCCGCCATCATCGAGGCCACCCAGGTTCCTGCGGCGGGAGCCCTGGCCCTGGCGGCGGGCATCACCCTGGCCTGGCGGGGCGTCAGCCTCTTCGGGGTGTCTGCCTGCTGCTGCGCCGTGGTCTTCGTCGCGGAGTTCTTCCTGGTGGGCGGCGGCCTGTTCTGACCTGCCTGGTTTGACAACGGCGGGCCAGGGGATTATAATGCTATGGACATCCGGTAACGCCTGTCAAAACAAATAGTGAGGAAATGCATCATGTCAAAAAAGAAAAAAGACCCCAACAAGACCAACGTCATGCGGCTGCTGGATCAGGCGGGGATAGAATACGAGGCTCATTTTTACGACGTGGCCGACGGCGCCCTGGACGGGCTGTCCGTGGCCAGGAAGATGGATCAGGACCCGGATCAGGTTTATAAAACCCTGGTCTGCCGGGGACACTCCGGGGATTTCAAGGTCTTCGTGATCCCCGTGGGGGACGAGCTGGACCTGAAAAAGGCCGCCCGGGCCGCCGGTGAAAAGTCCGTGGCCATGATCCACCAGAAAGAGCTGCTGCCCAACACGGGCTACATCCACGGCGGCTGCTCCCCGGTGGGCATGAAGAAGCCCTACGCCACCACCATCGACGACACAGCGGCGGATCTGAGCCTGATCTACGTGTCCGCCGGCAAGGTCGGCGCCCAGGTGGGGGTGGATCCCCAGGTTCTGGCCCAATTTGTGGGGGCAGGATTCGCGCCGCTGACCAAGTAATCTGCGTCCGTATGCCGGACAGCTGCAGGTTTCCTTTTATCTCACGTCTCTGAATTTCTCCAGATACCGCCGCACAAACCACTTGGCTAAAGAATGGGGGAGCATGGCGTCAAGGACTTCCTCCACCGGCACCCAATGGGCCCGGTCCACCTCCCCGGGGTTGGGGCGCAGGTCCTCCGACGCCGCCGTGCAGGCGAAGTTCACCATGAGGGTGTTGCTCCCCTCGTAAAACCGGCTGGTGTTGAAGCGGATGGCCGTCAGGTCCAGACCCGTTTCTTCCCGGACCTCCCGGGCCACGGTGGTTTCCAGGTCCTCGCCCCGGGACACGTAGCCCGCCACCAGGATGCCGTTTTTACCGTACTGATCGATGATCAGTACTTTTTTTTCGTCCGGGGACCGGACGATCATGCTCACCGCCGTGTTGAACCCCGGATAGCGGTATTCCTCACACGTCGGGCACCAGGGCACCAGGCCGTCCTCCGGCTGTTCCTTCTCTGTCAGCAAAGTTCCGCATACAGGACAATAACTTTCCATCCATTTGCTCCTTTTTAATCTTAATTTATATTGACGTGACCTTTAAAGCTATTATAAAATGTAGGATAGGGTTAAGTATATCATATTTTATTACGGGGAGGGTAATATATGGAAGGGGAACATCCAATCATTGACACCAGGGATGATGGCAGGCCGTCATCCGAAAACAAAAACGATAATGCCACTGAAAAAAAGGAAACAGCGAATTCCGACGCTAAAAAAAGCGCAGCTTCCAAACAAGAGGAGCCGGTGAAAGCCTCGTCCAGGGACGACGGAAAAAACGGGACGAAGAAGGAGACGGCACCCAAGAGGGTGGACCCCGTCAAGGCTCCAGCCAAAAAACTCCACTACAAGGATCTGGAAAAGTGGCAGAAGACCCGGATCATCCGGGTGCTGGCCATCCTGTTCCTGGCGGGGGGGCTCTATCTGATCGCCACCTGTTCGACCCTGCTGAGCGACAAGGAGACGACCCAGAATGCCTGGGACCATTACATAAATCCCGATTCCGCCACGGAGGCCAAATACCTGGCCCAGGAAAAGCAGGCCGGATCGACAGCGGTCACCGTGGGCACCTACATTGAAAACCTCAAGGAAATCTCCATCAAAAACTGCTCCTTCGAGGTGGTCGGCCTGATCTGGTTCAAATGGAACGGCGACGACGCCCTGGATCCGGCGAACAATTTCCGCTTTTACAAGGGCACCATGAAGAGCATGGAAGTCATCAAGGAGGAAAACACCGGCGGGGCCCATTACCAGCTGGTGCGCTTTGACGTCAGCGTCACCCGCAATTTCTGGAACCGCCGCTTCCCCCTGGAAACCCACCAGCTCAATCTGTACGCGGAAAGCAATTATCCCATCACCCGGATGTACTTTGTGGGGGACAAGGACAGCAGCATCTACGACAATCTTTCCGTGGCGGGCTACGAGATCATCAACTACGGCACCACGGTGCGCACCCAGCAGTACACGTCCACCAACGGTGACCCGCAGCTGACCCAGCCCATCGCCACCTCGGAATACCTGACGGCGATGATGATCAACCGGTCCAGCTGGGGCACCTACCTCAAATGCTTCATCGCCCTGGTGGGGACCATCACCTGGGTCATGATCACCCTGTTCATCTGCACCTACCACCGGGTGGATCCTCTGTCCATGATCCCCGCAGCCCTCTTCGGCACGGTGACCAACCTCATGGTCGGCGCCAGCCTGCTGCCCGACGCCATGGAGATCGGCCTACTGGAATACGTCAACTTCTACGGCATTGCCACCATCCTGGCCGGAGCCATCGGGGTCATCAACATCAACCGGATCCGCAACCACTATGAGGCCCGGGCCTTCGCCAGCTACTACGGCTCCATCTACTTCTTTACCCTGCTGTTCTTCGTGGTGACCGGCAACATCCTGATGCCGATTTGCGCCTATATGTTTTAAGGTGAACTGCCATGATGCGTGAACGTATTTTCGTCATCATCCAAAAAGGGATCGGTGACGACAAAGTCAGTAAATTTTACGATATCTTCATCATGATCACGGCGCTCCTGTCCATCACCCCCATGATGTTCAAGGGGCATTACGCCATCCTGGACACCATCGATATCGTGACGGTGTACATCCTCTTTGCGGATTACATCTTCCGGTGGATGACCTACGATTATGAGCTGAAGGCCAAGGCGGCCAAATCCATGGGGATTGCGGACAAGCACTCCCTGACCCAAGTGGTGACCACGGAGCCCGCGCACCGGAACATGCGGAAGGTCTGGATTCCCTTCGCCCTTTATCCGGTCACCCCCTTCGCGGTCATGGACCTGCTGTCCCTGCTGCCCTCCTTGGGGCTTCTGGGCCACGGCATGCGCATCCTGCGGCTCTTCCGGGTCTTCAAGGTGCTGCGCTACTCCAAGACCTACCAGTACATTGAGACGGTGTTTAAAAAGGAAAGCAAGACCCTGGGCTACGTGCTCATCATCGCCCTGGCTTACATCTTCCTGACGGCGCTGATCATGTTCAATTACGAGCCCCAGACCTTCGACTCCTTCTTCGAGGCGCTGTACTGGTCCACCTCGGCTCTGACCACCGTGGGCTACGGGGACATTTACCCGGTGAGCAACGTCGGCCGGTTCATCAGCATGGTCTCGTCCCTCTTCGGCATCGCCGTCATCGCCCTGCCCGCCGGCATCGTCACCGCCGGCTTTGTGGAAGCCTTCAACGAGGACCGCAAGGCCCAGGAAAAGGCGGCGAAAAAGCTCAAGAAGGCCAAGAAGCTCAAAAAGAAATCCCGGGCCAAAAACCTGGCCGTGGGCATTTTGGGCGTGCCGGAAGAAGAATTGGAAGCCAATCTGAAAAAGGCGGCTGCTTCCGGCGACCCGGACCTCCTTGGGGATGACGACCTGGATGAGGATGACGGGGAAGATGAAGAGGAGGAGGATGAAGATGACTGATAAGAAGCGCTACTTCATCATCATGGTCATCGGCGTCCTCATGAACGAGTGCCTCTACGGCATCTGCCGGCTGGTCCACGCCCCCTTCTGGCTGGACACCTCGGGCACGGGCTTTGCGGCGCTGATGCTGGAACCGGCGGCCGGGCTCATCGTCGGGCTCATCAACAATTTCTACCTGGCCATCACCACGGGCAACTCCAGCAATCTGCTGTACTTTGCTGTCAGCGCCATACCGGCCATCGTCATCGGCGTGGGCATGCGGAACGACGACGGCCAGGTGGTGTGGAAGCGGACGATCCCCGTCTTCATCATCCTGGTGGTCCTGGAGACGGCCATTTCGTCGCCCCTTTCCCTGTGGATGGACGGCGGCGTCCTGACCACCTGGTGGGAACAGCACGTCTACGGCCTGGCGATTGGATGGGGCTGGAGCCAAACGGCGGCTGTCTGGCTGGCCACCTTCCTCATCAAGATCCCGGATACGGTGGCCACCCTGGCCGTCATTTACGGCCTGTACCGGGTGCTTCCTGCCAAGCTCCACAACGACAGGGACGCCTGACCATCCCATTGGACGATACCCCGGCTTTGTCGGATCATTGTCTGATTTTTTGCTCCTTGATTCTATTTACAAGGCCTCCTTTTCTCTGTATAATGGGTATATATATGCAGGAAGGGAGGTTTTTTTTTGTCCATCGCACAACCGTCTGTCACCATCATCCTGATTCTACTGATCGTAGTAACGGGTTCACTCTCTTATGCCGTTTGGGAAAAGACCCGGAAGAACCGCCTTCTCTCCAATCTTTCCTACACCGATCCGGTCACCGGATATCCCAATTACGAAAAGTTCAAGCTGGACACCCGGGATTTCATCTGTCCTGTCGACGGGGCCTACGCCCTGATTTATTCGGATGTCCACAACTTCAAATACATCAACGATCTCTACGGCCACCCCATGGGGGACTGGATCCTGAGGGAAACCAATGAGATCATCACCACCCATTTATTGCCCGGGGAATACGCCTGCCGGATGAACGCCGACCATTTCGTCCAGCTGAAGAAGTACAAGGACTGGGACGACCTGGAGACGCAGATGAACCACATCAACTGCCATCTGGCCGAGATCCTGTCCAGGGGCAATGTGCTCTACCGGCTGATCTTCCGCTCCGGCGTCTACCTGCTCCCCGCGGGGGGCCTTTCTCTGGACCCGGCCTTGGACTCGGCCATTTACGCCAAGAAGAACATCACCTCCAACGTGTATTCCTCCCGTCTGCTCTACGATGAAAAGATGCGGGCGGACAGCCAGAAGGAACGGGAGCTGGAACAGGACCTGACCCATTCCATCCGGGACCGGGAGTTCGAGGTGTGGTATCAGAACAAGGTGGACATCGACACGGAACAGATCGTCGGCGCCGAGGCCCTGGTCCGCTGGCGCCATCCCCGGAAGGGACTGCTGTCCCCGGGGCTGTTCGTGCCCTTCTGTGAAAAGAGCGGCTTCGTCGTCCAGCTGGACTACTTCGTCTTCGAGGAGGTCTGCTCCCAACTCCGGGAGCTGGCGGACGCGGGCATTCCCACCGTCCCCATCTCCTCCAACTTCTCCCGGGTCCACTTCGACGGCTGGGATGTGACCGAACGCTGCGCCGCCATCACGGAAAAGTACCATATCCCCCACGACTGGCTGGAAATCGAGATCACGGAGGAGGGCACCATCGGGGACATCCACTCCATCAGTGAAAAGCTGGGCAGCCTCCACGACGCCGGCTTCTCCCTGGCCATCGACGATTTCGGCAGCGGCGTCTCACCGGTGCAGCTCCTCTACGACCTGCCGGTGGACGTGCTCAAGATGGACCGCTCCACCCTGGACCCCCACACCAACAGCCAGGTCCATTGGGAGGTGGTGGACAGCATCGTCCACATCGCCCTGGCCAACGATATCCACATCGTCTTTGAAGGGGTGGAGACCGACGAACAGCTCCAGATGGTCCGGGATTTCGGGGGACGCTGCGTCCAGGGGTATTATTACTCCAAGCCCGCGCCCTTCTCGTCCTTCAAGGCCCAGCTGGAAGCCCAGGCCAAAGAAAAACATTAAAAAAACAGCGGATGCCCCGCACCCGCCGATAAAGGAGAACCCTCATGGATCATACACACAGTGACGCTTATTACAGCACCATGGACGCCATCATCGCGACCATCAACCGCAAGCTCCCGGCCTCGGCCATCAACAGCGACACCCTGGAGCGCCTGCTGGACGACGTCCTCCTCCACTTCAAATACGAGGAGATGCAGCGGGACCAGTCCCACAATCAATAGGGACCCTTTAAATCCGATTGACGGCTTCCCGGATCCTGGGTCCGACCCCCAGTGCCAGGATCATCTTGGCCACATCGAAGAGGATGTAGGGGACCACGCCCACCAGGAGGGCCTGGACGAAGCCCAGATGGGCCACCACCGCCAGCCAGGCGGAACCGAAGAGGTACACCACCAGGTTGCCCAGGACCATGCCGACGGCGCTTTGGAAGCGATTGGACGGATCCTTATCCACAAAGAGGGCCGACAGCCACGCCAGGCAGACGAAGCCGATGAGGTAACCCCCCGTGGGTCCCGCCAATTTGGCGAAGCCCCCGGCAAAGCCTGAGAACACCGGCAGGCCGATGGCCCCGATGAGCAGGTACAGCAGGACGGACAGGGAAGCGTCCCGCCGGTCCAGGGCGTACACCGCCAGATAAACCCCGAGCTGGGTCAGGCTGATGGGCACCGGGCTCACCGGAATGGGGATGGATAAGGGCCCCAGGATGCAGAGGACCGCCGTCACCAGGGCCACCCGGACCATCTTCGCCGTACGCGTGCGTTCTTTCATTTCTGTCATTTTATACTCCAATCTGTCATGTTATTCCTTTTATCATACCACAAAACCCAGTTCCGGCCACAGGAATTCCAAAGTGGCCGGTGTTTTTTTACCATTCTCCCGGGGTCAGCTCCATGATGGCGTTGTACAGGATGGTCAGATGGCACTTGGGAAAGTTCACGTCCACGTGGTGGTGGCCGGCAAACCACTGGTGCCACTGGGCCTGGTCGAAGATCTTCTGCAGGTACTTTTCCACCGTCCGGATGTGGGGCAGGGAATCGTCGAAGGGATTTTCAAAGGCCTGGCACTTCAAATTGTAGGGGATGGTATGGGTGATGATGTAATCCACCTCGTTGTGGTGCTTCTTCAGATTGGCCCGGGCCTGCCAGACCATCCGCCTCGTGGGAATCTCCTGGGGCCACCAGCTCACGTGGGCCTTGCGGTAGGGGTAGTCGTGGCTGGCGGCGCCGCCCATGGCCAGCAGGGTGAAGGGCCGCGCGGTGGTCTCCACGGTGTAGTAGGCGCCGTTGACCAGGTACCAGGGGCCGTTTTCCCCCAGGGCCCGGGCCTTGTCCCCCCACCAGTCCACCAGGGGCAGCTCGCCGTAAATGCGGTCGTAATTCTCGTGGTTGCCCAGGCAGGCCGCCACGGCCAGACCGTATTCCTCGTACAGGGCGTGGTAGTAGTTTTTTATCTTCCGCTCCCAGTCATTTTCCGCTTTTTCAAAGATCAGTCCGAAATCCCCGCAGACCAGCAGGAGCTTGTCCTCGGGGTCCGCTTTCAGTTCACCGCCCAATTGTTCCTTCAATGTGTCGATCTTGGCGATGTCGTAATCGCCGTGGATGTCACCGGTTATAAAGACGCGGCTGTACGCCATATTTTCACATCCCTTCGCTGCAGATTCATTTGTGTACCCGTGGGCCGTAGTCCCTTTGCGGATCCGGCCCTCTGATATTTTTAAAAATGTTATTTTCTATTATACCACGTTTTCATCCCTGACTGAAGGTCTTCCCCAAAGCTGACGCTTTTTTCACAAAAGGGTGGAAAAATCACAGGCCCATGGACTTTAAGCCGGGGAAAGCCTATAATGATACCAACAAACAGTGAATCGGAGGAAAACACATGAAACACGCAATTGGCATCGATGTGGGCGGGACCAACACCCGGGTCGCCCTGGTGGACGAGGACATGAACCTGCTGGAACGGATCCAGTTCCCCACACCGGCGGAGGATCCCGTGGCGGCCATCGGGAAGATCGCCGAGGCCATCGACTCCCTGGAAGGAGAGGACCTCGCCGGCATCGGCATCTCCTGTCCCGGTCCCCTGGACCTGAAGAAGGGCCAGATCATCGTCACCCCCAACCTGGACCCCCGGTGGTTCGGCTACCCCCTGGTGGGCGAGCTGTCCGCCCGCACGGGGCTGGCGGTGACCCTGGAAAATGACGCCAACCTGGCGACCCTGGCGGAAGCCGTGGTGGGCGAGGGCCGGGACAAGCGCTACGTCCAGTTCCTGACCATCTCCACAGGCCTGGGCTCGGGCTTCGTGGTGGACAAAAAAATCTACCAGGGCGCCCACGGCTTCGCCAATGAGGTGGCCAGCGCCTGCATGTGGCAGGACGGCCCCCAGAGCGGGGTCCTGGCCCCCGGCGGCATCGAGGCCATTTCCAGCGGGACGGCCATCACCCACCGGGCCCGCCAGGCCGGCCTGACCGTGGCCCACGCCGGGGAGGTCAACGACCTTGCCTTGGAGGGCTCGCCGGCGGCCCAATCCATCATGGCCGACGCCAAGAACTACCTGGCCAACTTCATCGGCGTCATCTACGCCATCAACGACCCGGAAATCGTCATCCTGGGGGGCAGCGTGGCCCTGAAGATTCCGGGCTTCGCCGAGGAGGTGGAGGCCCTGGTCCGCGAAAAGGCCCTGCCCGCCGTGCGGCCCTACGTCCACGTGGTGCGCTCCACCCTCAACGAGGACAGCGGCCTCCTGGGTGCCGCTTACCTGGCCTTTTCCAACGGCTCCGCCCGTTGACCTGCCCGTCTGTGAAAAAAATCCCTGCTGGAAAGGAGATGCTCCTTCCAGCAGGGATTTTTTTGGTGGTTTCTTTATTCAGCCGGGGGATCCGGCCGGCCCTGGCCGATGAACCGGATCAGGGTCGTCAGCAGCTCGTCCACGTCCACGGGCTTGGCGATGTGGCCATCCATGCCGGCGTCCAGGCAGGCCTGGATGTCCTCGGGATAGGCATCGGCGGATACGGCGATGATGGGAACCCTCCGGGCATCTTCCCGTTCCAGGTCCCGGATGGTCCGGGCGGCGGTTTTGCCGTCCATGACGGGCATGCGCAGATCCAGGAGGATGGCATCGTAATGATCCGGCGGGCTGTCCTTGAAGGCCGACACCCCCAGCTTGCCGTTGCTGGCGCCGTCCACCTCCATGCCCTGGCGCTTGAGGATCGTCTTTAGAATTTCCAGATTGAGGCTGCTGTCCTCACAGATCAGCACCCGCCTGCCCTCCAGCACGCCGGTGTCGGGCTGCGCCTGGGCATCCTCCGTCAGGGCGTCCCGGGCAGCGCCGGACAGATGCAGGCGCACCGTGAAGGTCGTCCCCGACCCCTTGCCGCTTTCCACCGCGATGGTGCCCTCCATGGCGTCGACGATGCTCTTGACGATGGACAGGCCCATGCCGCTGCCCGAGGCGTCCGCATTGGAGGGATTTTCCTGGAAGAAGGGCTCGAACACGCGGTTCAGGCTTTCCGGCGCGATGCCGGCCCCCGTGTCGGAGATGGTGATGACGGTGTCCGGGGACTCCCCATCCGGCGGGTCGAGGTGGCAGCCCAGACGGACGGTGCCCCCTTCGGGGGTGAATTTCATGGCATTGGTCAGGAGATTGAGCAGGATCTTCTGAAGGCTCAGGCGGTCGATCATCACGACGCGGTGGGTCTGGGTGACCTCTTCCACGAAATGGATCTTCCGTTCCCGGGCCGTCTCCCGGATGGGCTCGAGGATTTCCTCGATGACCCCGGTCACGTCGTTGGGGGCCAGGTTGAGGACGTATTTCCCGTTTTCGATGCGGGACATGATCAGCGTGTCGTTGACCAGACCCTGCAGCACCGAGCCCGATGCCCGGATCTTATCCAGGTAGTTTCTGACCTCCGCCGGATCGTCACTGGCCATGGCCAGATCCGTAAAGCCGACGATGCCGTTGAGGGGGGTGCGCATGTCGTGGCTGACCGCGCCGAAAAAGGCGTGGCGGGCCTTGTTGGCCTCCATGGCGGCGGTCAGCTCCGCCTGCTGGAGGGCCAGCTTCTTTTCCGTATCCCGCCGGCGGATGATGATGATCAGCGCCGCCACGGAAACCGCCAGCAGCAGCCCGGCCACGATGGCCACGGTGGCCACCATTGAAACCGGCAGCCGGTCAAAGACGCTGGCCAGGTCCGCCGAATCCTCCAGGGTATCGCTGGCGATGAGCTGGTTGATGTACCCGCCGTCCACGGTGATGGTCTTGTTGAGGATGGACCTCAGGGTGTTGCCGTCGGTGCCATAGGGCAGGGCGGCCGAAATGTTCCAGGTGCTGCTGCCGAAGGAGGCGATGACGTAATCGCTGGACCGGTTACGGTTGAGGAGCCAGGTCGCCGCCGGCTGGGTGCAGATCACCGCGTCCACCGCGCCGGATTTAAGGGCGTCAAAGCTGTTCTCGCTGTTCTTGTAGGTCTTGGTCTTGATGGACGAGCCCATGTCCTTCAGGGTTTGGGCCACCGAATCCGCGTTGCACTCCGGCACCGCGGCCGTCTCCACCTTGCCCGTCCCCGCCTGGGTGATCTGGACCATGTTCATGCTGAGATAGGAATTGGTGAGGATGATGCCGCGGCTGTTGGCGTCGTAGATATCATCCTCTGTCTTGCCCACCATGTCCACCTTTCCCGCCGCCAGGGCCTCGCAGGCCGCCGCCTTGGACGCGTAGGGGACGCAGGTAAAGGTCACCCCGATGACCTTGGACAGATGGTCGTAGTATTCCGGCAGGATCCCCTTGACCGAGCCGTCCAGGGCCTTGTTGCTGAAGGGGCCGTCATTTTCAAGGAGGGCCACCTTGATGCTGGAATGATTTTTGATGTATTCTTTTTCCCCCGAGGAGAAGGAAGGCTTGGTGTTCCTGGACGACGGAAAATATTTTTCAAACAGATTCTGGGCGTAGGTGGGGTTTTCCAGGGAAAGGATCCCCATGGCGCGGTCCAGCTGGGATTTGAGCTCCCCCTTGTCCTTGTTGAACATGAAGAAAAGATCCAGGGACGGGAACTCCGCGATCTTCTGGGCCCCCTCGATGGTGGACCCGCCGGCGATGGCGTCCACCTCGCCGGAGGCCAGCCCCGCGTTGCGGGCATCCAGGCTGTCGTACTCCACGATGTGGGGGGGCAGTCCGTTGTCGGCGCACCAGTTGGTGTAAAGCGTCACCACGTTGGAGCCCTTGAGGATGCCGCAGGTGAGGTCCTTCATCGTTGAGGTGTCCCCAGCGGCGAAGCGGTCATCGTCCGCCCGGGTCTGCACCGCGATGTGGGCCGTGCACATCTTCTGGCTGGAGACCAGGAACTTGCTCTCCCGCTCCGTGGTCTTGGAAAGGCCGCTCATGATGTCGATGTCGCCCTTTTCCATGGCCGCCGTGGCCGAATTGAGGCTGTCGAACTCAACGATCTGGATCTTCCAGTCAGCGTAGCCGGCGATGGTGTAATAATACTCGATATCGTAGCCCTCGTAAGCGCCGTCGTTATTCTTATGCATGAAATCGCCATTGTAAAAATAACCCACGCGCACCGTGGTTTCGGACGAATTGTCTGCGGCCAGGACCCGATGGGAAAAAAAAGGACAGAAAAAAAGTCCGAGCCAAAAAAGCACAATCAGCGGCAGAACAGCCATTGCTTTTTTAGCTTGCGGACGGTAACTGAAAATATCGACTGAGAATCCAAGACGCACGACTGATTTCCTCCCCTTACAAGCACACGCCCCGATGGTTCCGGAATCGTATTCTTGTCCATGATATGGTTTAATTATACTCCAAACACCTAACATTGTCAGCATAATTATAAAGAAAGGAACAAGAATTCAACCTTCACTTAAACCGGATAAAGAATAGCAATCTAATCCCCATCGTAGCTGCCCGAGCGGTAGCCGTCCAGATCCAGGGTGACAAAACGGTACCCCAATCCCTTGAGATGGCCGGTGATGGCCCTCCGGTTTTCCAGCACCACGGACAGGGCGGCCTCATCCACCTCGATCCGCGCCACGTCCCCGTGGACCCGGAGGCGGACGTTGTAAAAGCCGAAGGTCTTCAAATAATCTTCAGCGGCCTCCACCCGTTCCATGGCTTCCCGGGTCAGGTGGGTGCCGTAGGGGAAGCGGGTGGCCAGACAGGGCGCGGCCGGCCGATCCGCCACGGTGATGCCGTATTCCCCGGCCAGGGCCCGGACCTCCGCCTTGGTGAACCCCGCCTCCTTGAGGGGGCTGGCGATACCCAGCTCGGCCAGGGCGCGGATTCCCGGCCGGTAGACCTTCAGGTCGTCGGCGTTGGTGCCGTCCATGACGACCGGGGCCCCCAGCTCCCGGGCCAGCTCCTTCAGCCGGGAAAACAGGTAGTGCTTGCAGCGGTAGCACCGGTCCTCGGGATTTTCCGTAATCCCCGCCGCGGCCAGCTCGTCAATCTCGATGACCCGGTGGATGGCCCCGGTTTCCCCGGCGACCTGTCGGGCCACCTCCAGATCCCCCACGGGGTGGAGGGCGGTGTGGACGGTGACGGCGTAAACCCGGGTCCCCTGTTTCCTGGCCGCTTCACAGGCCAGCTTGAGCACCAGGCTGCTGTCGGCCCCCCCGGAAAAGGCCACCACCACATCGTCCGAGGCGCTTTCGTCCATCCATTCTTCCAGTGCCCGGCGCCGGGCCGGGCTGATTGTCGATTCCTTCCTGTTCGCTTCCATATCGTCCTTCATCCTTTCTCTCCCCATTTATTTCGCCGCCGGTTCCCGGAAGGCCAGCCGGTTGATCTGGGTGGCCATGTACCCGGCGCCGTAGCCGTTGTCGATGTTGACCACGGCGATGCCGTTGGCGCAGGAGTTGATCATGGTAAGCAGGGAGGACAGGCCGCCGAAGTTGGCGCCGTACCCCACCGAGGTGGGCACCGCGATGACCGGCACCGACACCAGGCCGCCGATGACGCTTCCCAGGGCCCCTTCCATGCCCGCCACGGCCACCACGCAGTTGGCGTCCTGGATGATTTCCAGCCGGGACAGCAGGCGGTGGAGGCCGCTGACCCCCACGTCGTAAATCCGGTCCACGGTGCTGCCGAAATACTCGGCAGTCTGGGCCGCTTCCTCCGCCACGGGGATATCCGCCGTACCAGCGGTGCACACCGCGATGCGCCCCTGATGGGCCTTGTCCTCCTTCTCAATCTTGACGATCCGGGAGATGGGGTCGTAGGCCGCGTTGGGGAAATGCTCCTGGATCAGCCGGGCCTGCTCCGCCGACGCCCGGGTCCCCAGGACCTCGCCATCCTCCTCGTACAGCCGGCCGAAGATCGAGAGCAGATGGCTGTCCGCCTTTCCCGCGCAGAAGATGACCTCCGCGAAGCCGGAGCGCACCTTGCGGTGGGTGTCCAGCTTGGCGTAGCCCATTTCCTCGAAGGGCTGCCGTCGGAGCTCGCCCTCGGCTTCCTCCACCGACACCGCCCCGTTCTTAACCTGTTCCAATAATTCGTGGATTTCCATGATGCCATCCTCTTTTCTTTCTCTATTTTTCGCTTTTATTTTTCGCTCTTATATTTTCCGCTGTGATTCCTTTTGCTTCCATCCTGCCAATTTTATGGTACAATTTTAACAAACAAATTTCCAACAATAATGGGAGGTACCGATTCTTATGAATATCGTGATTATCGACGGCCAGGGCGGCCGCATGGGCCAGAACATCGTCGAGCGGCTCATCGCCCGCCATTGCCCAGGGAATATCCAGGTGGTGGGCACCAACAGCGCCGCCACCTCCGCCATGCTGAGGGCCGGCGTCAAGCAGGGGGCCACCGGTGAGAATCCCGTCATCGTCGCCGCCGCCCGGGCGGACATCATCGTCGGGCCCATGGGCATCATCGCCGCCAACGCACTCATGGGGGAAATCACCCCGGCCATGGCCATGGCCATTTCCGAAAGCGCCGCCCAAAAGGTCCTGATTCCTATGGACCGCTGCGGCATCCAGGTGGCCGGCGTGGCTGATCTGCCCATGCGGGATTACATCGAGCTGGCGGCGGACCGGGTGATGGCGCTGTGCCAGTAGCTTTAGACGCCGGCTGCTGTCCGGCGGTTAAATGACATTCCAGGTCGACTCGACGCGAACAGCGAAGCTGTCCGCGGAGCGGAGACGGGAATGTCTTTAACCGCCGAACAGTGTAGATGCGATAATCCGCCTAAGCGAAAAAAGCCACGAAGGGCGCGTTTACGGCAACCTTCGTGGCTTTGGTTTGGTTTGGCTTCATGCCAATGATTGTTACTAAATATTTTACCCTATTCTTACCAATATTTCAAGTTTTTCACGGTGCCTGGGGCTCTTTTTTTAACGTCATTTAAAGAAATAGCCCTATAATAGTACTGTTAAATGCAACAGCTCAAACGATGGAGGAAAATAACACCCGATGATGCGCAAACTTCAATTAAAGGCCCACTGGATCGCCATGGCCGCACTGGCCATCTTGCTGGTCCCCATGACGATGATCGCCAAATACGACCAGCCCTCGGCAGACGATTATATTTACGGCATCGGCACCAACCACACCTGGCAGCAGACCCATTCCCTGCTCGCCGTGACCGGCAGCGCCTGGAACACGATGATAGAAAAATGGTGGCACTGGGACGGGGATTTCACGTCCACCTTCCTCGGGGCCTTCCAGCCCGAGGTCTTCGGCCTGTACGGCGTGATTCCCATCGTCATCATGGCCTTCCTCGTCCTGGCGACGGTGTGGCTGCTGTGGGAGCTGGTGGTGCGCCATCTGGACGGACGGCCTTCCCAGGCACTGCTTCTTTCCGCCGTCCTGCTCATCGCCGAAACCCAGTTCCTGCCTTCGGCGGTCCAGGCCTTTTACTGGTACGACGGCGCCATTTCCTACACCTTTATTTACAGCCTGTGCCTGATTTCCTACGCCCTGCTCCTGGCGACCTTCCGCCTGACGGGCCGGCGGCGGACATCGGCGGCGGTGGCGGCGGATGTTTTGGGGTTCCTGTGCGCCGGCGGCAATTTCATCTCGACCCTGCCGTCCCTGCTCATCCTGTTGATCCTGGCCGGGGCCCTATACTGGCAGCGGCGGCAGATCGACGGTCCCACCGTCGCCGTGTTCCTGGCCACCCTGGCCGGCCTGGTGCTGTCCACCGTAGCGCCGGGGAACTTTCTCCGGGCGTCCACCATGGTGGGGGGACCCAGCGGACCCATGGCCATGATGGCCGCCATCTTCAATTCCCTGAAGTACGGCGCCATCATCCTCTTCCAGCTCTGGACCGTGCCGGTGATCGTCGCCATCCTGCTGGCCGGAGGGGTCTTCGCCCTCGTGTTCTGGCGCGCCGGCCTGCGCCGCCTCCACCCGGTGACCCTGACCGTCCTGGCCTTCGGCCTGTACTGCTCCGGCTACGCGCCCCTGATTTACGCTCTGGGGGTCCGCTCCCTCAATTATGAGGCCCGGGTCCTGAATGTCCTGTACTTCAATTCGGTGCTCTTCGGCGCCGTCGTCTTCGGGGTGTGGGGCGTCACCCTTGGCCGGTGGCTGGTCCGCCATCCCCAGTGGTTGACCCCTGAGCGGAGAACCGCCGGCCGGCGGCTGGCTCCCGTGGCGATTACCGCCGCCATCGTCCTGGCCGTGGCCTTCATCCCTGCCGCCCATCTGACCCCGACCAGCCTGTCTGCCGCCACTTCCCTGGCCGACGGCTCGGCCGAGGCCTACGGCCAGCAGTCCCTGAGCCGGGAGATGGCCTACGCCAACCCCAACATCACCAACGTGCTGGTGAAACAGTACACCGTGCGGCCCAAGGTGCTGTACTACGACGACATCAAGGCCAGCCAGACGGACTGGCGCAACCAGGCCATCGCCCAGTATTTCGGCAAACGGTCGGTGCGCCTCGTGGGCATCAGCCAATAACAGGGCTCCACTGACAGAAATATAAAAGCCAATGTCCGGGATCGTCCATCGATCCGGGCATTGGCTTTTTTCGTCCGTCAGTCTTTGATTGTGAAAATTAAATCCTCGTTTTCCGCGGCGGCCTCTTCAAAGGTACCGATGAGGGCCCCGCCGTAATCCCCCAGGGCGGTCCGCGCCGCGCCGGCGTGGCCGAGGATGACCGTCACCGGATGACGGGGCTCGGTGAGCAGGTCCCACAGGGCGTCCAGGTTGGCGCCGTAGTAATCGGGGAAGCCCATCTGTTTTTTGATGTGGGCGTGGGCCGCGGTCCGATCCGTCATCGCGCGGCCGTCCAGCCGGATGGTTTTCATGTTCTACATCTCCTTGAAGCTGCTGTAATGGTCGTTGGTGTAATAGACCAGGCCGTCGCTGCTGTAAATCAGGCGCTCGGCCCCCCGGTGCCCCCCGGTGTAGTTGACGTCGCACTCGTAGTACTTCCGCCCGCTTTTCACCGGAAGCTTCTTTTCACGGTTGGCAAAGCTGTCCCCGCCGATGCTCTTGCCCGGGGCCACCTTGTCCAGGTTCCCCGATTCACTGTCCCAGCCCAGCTTTTTGGCCTGGGCCTTGGTGATGAAATTGGAGGGCAGCTTGCTGTACTTGTGGATGTACGCCGCCACATCCTCCGGCGACGTGTAGGTGCCGTTTTTGTCGATGGTGCTGCTGGACGAGGAGGATGTTCCCGAGGCGCTTCCTCCGCCGGAGGACGACCCCGATGCGCTGCCGCATCCCGCCAAAATCAAAAGCAGGGTCAGGACCAGCGCGAGGACCAGCCACCGCCTTCCCACCCTGCGTGTCTTCAATTGTTCCATAATCCTTCCCAATGTCCTTTTATTTGATGTATTTTGCCACCCGCTGGGCGTACAGGGGATCGCCGTAGGAGGTCCAGCCCAGCTTGGCCTTCATCTTATCGCTGAAGATCTGGGCGTTCTCCTGGGAATAGCCGCCGTAATTTTCCAGCGCCCAGCCGATATAGCCGTTGCCGTAATTATAGCCCTGGAGGGCCAGCATCAGCGCCTCGGTCTGATCCGGGGAAGTGCATTCCGCCGCTTCCAGACACTCGGCAAAGTACTTGACTCCCACCTGGATGGAGTAATCGGCGTCCTGGATGCCCCCCGGCACCTGGACGTACACCGTGTTGTGGGGCGACTCGCTGGCCTGCATGGGGTCGGTGCCCTTTCCCTTGGACTCCTGCATCATGATGGCCTGGATCACCGGCGTGAAGTCGGAGATGCCATACTCGTCGGCGTAGCCCTGGATGGTGGGCTTGTAATCCTCCACCTGCTTGCTCAGATTGCCGTTGTAAAGCCACCCGCTGTCCAGGGCGGTCATCAGGGCATCACAGCCCCCGGCCGCCATCACCACCGCGACGATCACGATGAGGAGGATGAGGGCAGGCCACCTGCGGAAGCCGCGCTTCTTATTTCTTTTTCTTTTCTTTTTTGCCAAATGCTATTTGCCCTTCTTTTCTCTCAGTATTGACTGCCATTGTACTTTAACATCCTTAAGACCAGCACAAAGGCGGCCGTGATTGACAACCGGCAGGCCGCGTCACACCCTGATCCGCCGGGCACCTCAGGTCCAGGACTTGATGTCCAGTACCGGGGTGCCGTCCATCATGTCCACCCCGGTGAACCGGAGGCGGCTGCCGTCGATGGCCGTCACGGTGATGACCGACACCCCGATGGGGTTGGGGCGGCTGGGCGCGTGGGTGGAGAACAGTCCCGTCATGGGACCGGTGCCCCGCAGGGCGACGGTCTGCTTGTATCCCACGCTCCGGTTGAAGACGAACAGGATCTGGTACTGTTTGCCCACGGCCATGTCCGCCATGGCCTCCAGATACTTTTCATCCACGATGAGCTCGCCCTCGGCCTCCGGTAGAACCTTTCCATCCTTGGGGGTTTCCTCCCGGGTGTTAAAGGGCGTGCGGATGACGCCGATGGGGGTCATGGTCACCGGCTCCCGCCAGCTTTCTGAAATTTCCTTCATGGGTTCCTCCTTCCGGCCTCTACTGATGCTCCCTCATCCGGTGGGTGATGTGTTCCAGCCCTTCGTTGAACACATCCACCACGTGCTGATCGTCCAGGGAATAGTAGATGTTGCGCCCATCCCGGCGGTACTTGACCAGGCCGTTGAGCTTCAGAAGCTTGAGCTGGTGGGACAGGGAGGACTGGCTCATCCCCAGGGCCTCCGCCAGATCGTTGACGCACATCTCGTAGGACGAGAGGGCATAGAGGATCCGGACCCGGCTTTCGTCCCCGAAGACCTTGAAAAAAGACGCCAGCTCCTTGACGCATCCTTCCGGTATCATTTTGTTCCGGACATCTTCCACCATGGCTTCCGGCTTCAATTCTTCTTCGTTCACGTCCATACCTCTTTTTCTTTTTATTGATTCTATTATAACGGAAAAAAGGGATTGAAACAATGAAAAGCTGATTCAATCCCTTATTTCACCGGCTTCTACAGAAAACCCTTCCGCGGATCTTTACTCAAAAACACCCTTTTCCGCCAAGGCCGTGATGTCCGCCGCCGAATACCCCAGCTCCGCCAGCACTTCTTCAGTCTGGGCGCCCACAGGGGTCCCGGCTGTGTCATAGGTGACAGAACAGGCCGACAGCTTGATGGGGCAGGCCAGCTGACGCACCGACCCCTCCGGTGCCCCTTCCATGGGCACGTCCACCACCATGTGCCGGGCCTGGGCCGGGCTGTCCGGGGACAGGGCTTCGTCCAGATTAAGGACCGGCTCCACGCAGGCGTCGCTTTCCTGGAAGATGGCTGTCCACTCGGCCTGGGTTTTGGTTTTGAAGATGGCCCGGGCTTCTTCCTTGACAGCGGCCACATCCTCCGGCCACACGGTCTTGGGAATCCACTCCGGCCGGTCCAGGGCTTTGCAGAAGGCCGCCCAGAACTTGGGCTCCAGGGAACCCACGCTCATGTACCGCCCGTCGGCGGTTTCATAAAAATCGTAGAGGCTGCCACCGTTGAAGGTAGTGCCTTCCCGCTGGGGCGCGTCCCCACCGGCCAGCAGGGCCGCCCCGGACATGGCGTTGAAGGGGATCAGGCCGTCGAACATGGCCACGTCCACAAACTGGCCCTGGCCCGTGAGCTCCCGGTGATGCACCGCCGCCAGGATGCCCACCACCGAATTCATGGATCCCACAGCCACGTCAGCAATCTGCATGCCCGTGAGCACCGGTCCCGTTTCCTTCCGGCCAGAGTAACCCATGAGACCGCTCAGGGACAGGTAGTTGATGTCGTGGCCCGCCCGGTCTCTCAAGGGGCCGTCCTGGCCGTAGCCCGTCAGGGCGCAGTAAATCACCCGGGGATTGACAGCCTTCAGAGCCTCGTAGCCCAGACCCAGCCGGTCCATGACCCCAGGACGGAACTGCTCGATGACGATGTCGTATTCCCTGACCAGCTCCCTGACGATGGCCGCCCCCTCCGGGGTCTTCAGGTTCAGGCACAGGGACCGCTTGCCCCGGCCCATCCAGGCCTGGTTGGCGGAAACCCCCGTGTCCCCCACGAAGGGCGGGGCGTCCGTCACCAGGTCCAGCCGGCTCCCCGAGGCCACCTTGAGCACCTGGGCCCCCAGGTCCGCCAGCATCAATGTGGCGTAGGGCCCGGGGAGCAGGGTGGTGAAGTCCAGTATTTTTAAATCGGATAAGGCTCCCATGTTCATCTCCTTCATAAATGTGTATTGTATTGCGTTGCGTTTTTCCCTGCCTGCCAAACAAAACCCCTCGTCCGAATACTATACCGGGCAAGGGGCATGAATGATTATGCAGCCATTTTCTGAAAATCAACGATGGCAATTTCTGTGAAAACGGACTTGACCTTTTCCAAAATATCTTCTATTTTTTTGAGGGTCACGCCATTCAAAACTTCTTCACCACATTGTGTGCAGCGATGGCATGGAACATTTTTAATGATGACGTAACATCCATTGATCTCCGTCATATAAGTCGTCATCGCCTTTTCGAGCTCTCCCTTGCACATGAAGCAAATCATTTTTAAATCTCCTTTCTCGTCCTATAATCCGTCTCCCATTTCGTCGGATCGGGATAGTATGCCGTCACAATCCATAATTCACTCATATTGCATCCAACGACCACATGGATAATCTGTTTTCCTGTGGATTTCCCCAAGACCAAACAACTTGGAAATGGATAATCCATTGGATATTGCTCAATGATCTCACCGCTTTTTATACAGGATAATAGATCATCAGTCGCAATACCACGCTGCTCAAGACGTTTTGCCGCGTGCATCGTTATTTCGATGTTTTCGAGCTGGGCCAATTGTCTTAAATCATCAATACTTAATTCCATTTTCCTCTTCCCCAATTTTGCAATAGGATTCCCGTTATTGCCTGAACCCTATATTTTCCATTTTTTTTATTATAGCATGTGCAGTTGGGGTTTACATTAAAAGGAGCGATTTTTACTGTCCCTTTCCTGTTATGTGAATTCTCAAAAAAAAACGGAAACCGGATCACTCCGGCTTCCGCCTCATTGGATATTCATCCAATCCCTTCATCCATTACTCGATGCCGGTCACCTGATACCCGGCACCCACCACGGCCTGGGTCAGGGCTTCATCGGCCACAGGGCCGTCGCTTTCCACCTTGGCGGTGCCGCTGTCCAGATCCACATCGGCGCGTACGCCGGGGATGGCTTCCAATGCTTCCTTCACGTGGGCCACGCAGTGGGCGCACATCATGCCTTCAACTTTTACGGTTTTCATATTAAATTCCTCCTTGGTTTGGGCGGATGATTCCGCCGAATTTTCATCGCCTGAATTATCGGCGATGGCCGTCAATTCTTTTATTTTACCTTCCGGCGACGGGGCCAGCCCATCACCGGCTGCCGTTACTGCCGTTTCCGCCGGCGCCGTCCCATCGGGAACTGAAGCCGGGACCGGCGACGCCTTGAACCGCCGCAGCCGCAGGGCGTTGGTTACCACGAAGACGCTGGAAAAGCTCATGGCCAGGGCGCCGATCATGGGGGAGAGGCGGATGCCGAAGGCCGGGTACAGCGCCCCCGCGGCGATGGGGATGCCGATGCAATTGTAGAAAAAGGCCCAGAACAGGTTTTCCTTGATGTTGCGGATCACCGCCCGGCTGAGGTCGATGGCCGTGCCCACATCCATGAGTGAAGACCGGGTCAGCACCACGTCGGCGCTTTCGATGGCCACGTCCGTGCCCGCCCCGATGGCCATGCCGATGTCGGCGCTGGCCAGGGCCGGGGCGTCATTGATGCCGTCGCCCACCATGATGACATGATGGTCCGCCGCACCGAGTTTCCGCACCGTCCGTTCCTTATCCGCCGGCAGCACCCCTGCCACCATGGCGTCGATGCCCGCCGTCCGGCGGATGGCTTCAGCCGTCACCGGGTTATCCCCGGTGAGCATGACCAGATCCAGGCCCATGGCCTTCATCCGGGACACCGCCGCCGCCGAGTCCGGCTTCAGGGTGTCCGCCACGGCAATGATGCCCAAGACGGACCCTTCATCGGCAAAGACCAGCGGGGTCTTGCCTTCCCTGGCAAATCCCTCAGCTACCGCCTGGTAGGCCGGGTCGGTGAAGCCCCGCTCCACCATCATGGCCACGCTGCCCGCCATGCAGGTCCGGCCGTCGACGGCTCCCTGGACGCCTAGGCCCGGCAGGTTGACGAAATCCGTCACCTTCCGGTCGGCCACAGGATGGCCGGGATCGTAGGCCATGACCGCTCCCGCCAGGGGGTGGCTGCTTGCCTTTTCCAGTGCCCGGGCCACCGGCAGGAAATCCCCGGCGGGGGACCACACATCGGTGACCACCGGCACACCGCTGGTCAGGGTCCCGGTTTTGTCCATGACCACCGTGTCGGCCTTGCTGGCCCGCTCCAGAGCGTCCCCCGATTTATACAGGATACCGTGCTGGGCGCCCACGCCGGTGCCCACCATGATGGCCACCGGGGTCGCCAGACCCAGGGCACAGGGGCAGGAGATGACCAGCACCGCGATGCCCGTGGACAGGGCGAAGGTCAGCCCCGATCCGGCCAGCAGCCAGACGATGGCCGTCACCAGGGCGATGGACATGACCACGGGCACGAACACCCCGGCGATGCGGTCCGCCAGCCGGGCGATGGGCGCCTTGGTGGCGCTGGCTTCCTCCACCAGCCGGATGATGCCGGCGAAGGCCGTGGCGTCGCCCACCTTTTCCGCCCGCACCTCCAGGTATCCGTTGGTGTTGATGGTAGCCGCTGTCACCGGATCCCCGGCCGCCTTGTCCACCGGCAGACTTTCCCCGGTGATGGCCGATTCGTCCACCGCCGAGACGCCGCTTACCACCACGCCGTCCACCGGCACCGCCGTCCCCGGCTTCACCGCGACCAAATCGCCCACCGCCACCTGGTCCGCCGGGATTTCCATTTCCCGGCCGTCCCGGAGGACCACCGCCTTCTGAGGCGTCAGGTCGATGAGGCGGTTCAGGGCGTCGCTGGTCTTTCCCTTGGCCCGGGCTTCCAGCCACTTGCCGAAGGTGATCAGTGTGAGGATCATGGCCGCCGAGTCAAAGTACAGATCGTGGTGGTAGCGTTCCACCAGGGCCATGTCCCCGTGGCCCTGGCCATAGGCCAGGGCGAAGAGCACGAAGATCCCGTAGGCCAGGGCCGCCCCGGACCCCACGGCGATGAGGCTGTCCATGTTGGGGGAGCGGTGCCACAGGGATTTAAAGCCGTTCTTGTAATATTTCCGGTTGATGACCACCACCGGCAGGCACAGCAGGAACTGGGTCAGGGCGTACACTGACGCGTTCTCCATGCCCGTGAGGACTGCCGGCAGGGGCAGGCCGATCATCGGCCCCATGGCGATGAGGAACAGGGGGAGGGTGAAGACCACCGACCAGATGATCCGGCCCTTCATCTCCGCCATCTCTTCCTCCGCCACATTCTTGCGCCGGGCCGCCGCCGTTTCCGTCGACCCCTTTTCAGAGGACGCCGCCTCCGGTACGCAGCCGTATCCCGCCGCCTCCACTGCGGCCACGATGTCCGGATCCACCGCCGACCCTTCCACCATCATGGAATTGGTCAGCAGATTGACCTGGGCTTCATCGATTCCCGGCAGCTCCGACACCGCCTTCTGTACCCGGGAAGAGCACGCCGAGCAGCTCATCCCGGTGATATTGTATTTTCTTTTTTCCATAGCTGCCTCCTTAATCTTTCACCATCAGAAATGCCTGTCGGCAAAGGGATCCGATGGTTGCCTGGTTTTCTGACGCGCTGGGTGTCCGCGGACAGGATAACACCAGGGCGAAGCGGCCGCGCACAGTTCTCTCCTGTACTCGGCCACTGAGCGTCGGTGTTTCCTGACCGCGGGCATCCAGCCGACCTGTTTTCCGGCAAGCATCGGATATCTGTCCTTCAGCCAATGGTCTGCTTACAGCTTATCCAGCATCCGGACCAGCTCATCCACTTTCTGATCCATCTCCGCCTCCGTCCTGGCGTTCTTCACGCAGGTCTTCAGGTGGGCGGAAAGCACCTCCTTGTTGATCCGGCGCAGCAGGGACTGGGACGCCATGAGCTGCTGGGAGATATCGATGCAATAGCGATCCTCCTCCACCATCTTGATGATTCCGTCGATCTGACCCCGAACGGTTTTAAGCAAACGAAGCACCTTTTTCTGATCTGCCTGCATATATCCTGCGCCACCTTTCTCTATGACTATACCCCGGGGGGGTGTCTCTTGATTCTCATTATAATCATTCCACCCCAAAAAGCAACTGCATAACAATTCTTTTAAGAATCAACAAAGTATTTCAAAATGTTCATTAAATTATGCAAATTTCATGGTACACTATTAACATGTAGAGAGAAGGAAGAATGTCCATGAAACTTAGAATCGTGATAATAATCATCGCTTTGGTTATGGTCCTTTCTGGTGGCATCCTGGCCTGGAGCATCGGCGTGAACACACCGCCCGACACAGCGGCTGCGAATATTCAGGGGGTAAGCGGATGGGAAATGTCCGGCGGCCAGCTCATCAACCCCATCATCCAGAATTTCAGGAAGCAGCTCACCATCGACAATAACCAAAAACTCAGTGATCCGGGAGGCTATCCCGGCACCACTACCTTCGGCACGCCCTCGGCGTCGCCGTCCGCCTCACCATCGCCATCCCCGTCGCCATCCCCCTCACCCAGTGCGGGGAAGTGACGGAACGGGCCTGTAAATGCAGACAAAAAATGGGCTGCCGCATCGTGTAAACTCACGTTAATGCGGCAGCCTTATTTTTTTACGCTTCCAGATATTCCACCAGCGCGTCGTAACGCTTCTTGGCATCGGCCACGCCCATGTCGTAGCTTTTGCGCAGGTAATCGTAGTGGGTGTTGTAGCCGTTGATGGCCAGGGACGGGCGGAAGACGAAGATCTTTCCCGCCTTTTCCAGGGCCTCCACCTTGCGCAGCTCCTTGTTGTACTCCTTGTACCGGTTGTACAGGGTCTGGCGCAGCTCCGGATAATCCGGGAAGGCCCGCTTGATCCGCAGGCGGTTGAGACGGCTCACCGGCTTCTTCCGGTAGCCCTCGGGCTGGGTCAGGATGACGATGATCTTGTCATTGCCGTAGGTCATGGCCCGGTCGATGGGGATGGACACGGACACGCCGCCGTCCACGTACACCTTGCCGTCCAGGGGGAAGGGATCGCACAGCATGGGCAGGGTGGCCGACGCCTGGGATACCCGCATGACGTGCTTGTCCTCGGCCTTTCCGTGGATGTAATCCGCCCGGCCGGTGGCACAGTCCGTGGCCACGATCTCCACGTGGACCGGGGACTTGCCGTAGGCCTCGTAGTCAAAGGGATAATAGCTTTCGTCCAATCCCTGGAAGCAGAAATCCGAATCGTAAAACTTGTGACGCCGGATCAGGCTTTCCGTCCCCATGTAGGCGTACTGCTTATCCTTGATGGCCATGCAGCCCACGGTCCGCCCGATCTGGTGGGACGCGTAGCAGATGGCGTTGCAGGAACCGGCGGACACGCCGATGGCGTTGGTCAGAACCAGATCCCGGGTCATAAAAACATCGAGGATCCCTGCCGTGTAAACACCGCGCATGGATCCCCCTTCACAAACAAGGCTTGCCTTGTATAACACGAATAAAACCTCCTTATACGCCAGCTCCCGTTAAATGAGCCGGCAATCTTCTTCCGTCAGGGTGATGATTTGGGGATGCGTGTCCTTGCACTCGGTGCAGACCCATCCCTCGTAGCCGCCCTCGATGCGCACCGGCAGCATGGCCAGATCCTCGATGGGCGCGTCGTTCTGGACGACCTGATACCTGCCGTTGACCTGGCAGACGGAAAACTCACTCATGGGCAGGGCGAAGCCCAGGCCCGTGTACTTCATATACGCTTCATTCTGGGCCCACAGGCGGTAAAAGGCCGGACCCTGACGCTCGGTATCCACCTTCTTCAGGCACTTGATCTCCCGGGGGCTGAAGAACCGCTCCGCCAGGCGGATGATGCCCAGCTTGTCCTCGATCTTCTGGATATCGATACCCACCGGGCTGCTGCTCAGGGCGCACACCAGGTACTCACCCGAATGGGAGCCGTTGAAGTGGATGTCCGGAAAAGCGTCCATGTAGGGTTTGCCGTAGCTGTTATAGCCAAATTCCATGAATCCCGGATAGCCTTTCTTGCGCATGATGATGGCCATCATCTCCTCGATGCCACCCTCGGGCATCAAAGCCCGATCCAATTTGTAAATTTCCAACATATCCCCATACTCCTTCTTTTGTTTATATAATAAAAATCATTCCATTCGTGATTATTCCGTAGAATCATTCCATGCCGTGGCGGTCCGCGCCGATGGCCTTGAGCTTCCAGCCGCCCTGGCGGAAGCGGATGGCGCTGACGATGATGCCCACGGTCCAGCCGATGGGGATGGACCAGGCCACCGCCCGGAACCCGATGGACGGCGCCAGCCAGTAGGCGGTGATGAGCCGGCAGGTGAAATTGGCCACCGTGGCCAGCAGGAAGAACGTCATGTCCCCGGCACCCCGGAGCACCGCCGCCAGGGCGAACATCCACCCGAAGAGGCAGTAGGCCATGGACACCACCGAGATGTAGGTCATGCCCGCAGCCACCACCGCCGGCGATTCGGCCCGGTCGATGAAGAGGCCCAGCAGATTTTCCCCGAACAGGAAAATGAGCAGGGAAATGGTCAAGGCCACCGCCGTCATGATGGCCAGGCCGGCCCAGAACCCTTTATGGACCCGGCTGGTCTTTTTTGCTCCCATGTTCTGTGCCGTATAGGACGTCAGCGCCATGTTCAGGGACAACAGGGGCTGGGTGGCGAACTGGTCGATCTTGCAGGAGGCCGTGTATCCGGCGATGGTGTCGGTGCCGAAGGTGTTGACCAGCCCCTGGACGGCCACCAGGGAGAAGGACACGATGCACTGCTGGATGGTGGAGGGGATGGCGTACAAAATCAGGTCCTTGAGCATCGACCCCTCGAAGACGCAGTCCTCCTTATGGAGGCGCAGGGCGGGCACCCGCCGGTAAATGTACCAGGCGCAGGCCACGGCGGACACGGCCTGGGAGATGGTGGTGGCCCAGGCCACCCCGGCGACCCCCATGCCGAACCGGAGGACGAAGAGCAGGTCACCGCCGATATTGAGCAGCGACGTGATGATCAAAAAGTACAGGGGCGTCTTCGAATCGCCGATGGCCCGGCACATGGCCGACAGCGCGTTGTAGGCGAAGAGGAAGATCCCGCCGATGGCGTAGATGAGCAGGTAGGTCCGGGCGTCCCCGGCGATGGCGTCAGGGGTCCGGATGAGGCCGATGAGGGCGCCGGAAAACAGGGCGCCGGCCGCCGACAGGACGAGTCCCACCAGCATGATGAAGACCAGGCTCACGTACACCGCCCGGCGCATCATGGCCAGGTTTCCCGCGCCGTAGTACTGGGACACCAGCACGGAGCAGCCCATGGACAGCCCCACGGCGACGCTGAGAAGCAGGAAGACGATGGAGGTGGAGGCCCCGACAGCTGCCAGGGCGCCGGCTCCCACAAAGTTGCCGACCACGATGGTGTCAACGACGTTGTAGAGCTGCTGGAAGAGGTTGCCGAACAGCATGGGCAGCGAAAAAGCGATGAGGATCCGCGCCGGGCTTCCAGTGGTCATGTCCCGCTCCATGGTCATCCCTCCTTAAAAAATTTTCCCATATTAATTATATAGGTGTTCCCGCAAATGTGCAATAAAAAAAGACGACTTCCTTAAGAAATCGTCTAAAGCTTAACAAACTTATTGGTTGGTGGTGTCCAGCAGGCCCTTGAGCTGCTGCACGTAAGTGTCGATGGAGGTGGACAGGGAGGCCATGGACTGGTTGGCCGCGGCCAGGGTGTTGAAATCCTTGTTGTCGATGCCTGTCTTGTACTGGTCCATGACGCTTTGGACCTGGCCGGCCAGGGTGACCAGGTTGCTGTGGATATCGGCGTAGGCCGTCGGCACGTTCTGGTAATTGATGATGTCGCCGCAGCCGGCACAGCCGCCGCAGGCCCCGCTGCCCGACATGGGGCAGGCGCTGCCGGTCCATTCGAACCAGCGGCTCACTTCCTCGGTGGAGGGATAGCCGCCGTCGTACATGAGCACCTCATCCAGATAGATCATGGGCAGGGCGTCGCTGCCCTCTTCCGTCAGGGTTTCCCGGACCTCTTCGTTTGTTTCAAAGGCATCGGGATCGGCAAAGGGATCGTACCGTCTTATTTCAATGCCCAGGTCCTGGAGACGGGCGCAGATGATTTCCATCCGGGCGTCGTCGTCCCCGATTCCCAAGGCGGGGTTTTCGTAGATTTCGAGTTTCATGCAACCATCCTCTCGTTGTTCGTTTTTCAACATGCGATGAGTATAGTGTACACTCCTATCTTTAAATGGGGCTTAACCCCTGGTTTTGGCGTACATGGCCGCTTCCGCCGCTTCCAGCATGGCCTCGGCAGTCTGGGAATCGGCGTCGAAGTCGCCGTTCCAGGCGGTGCCGAAGCTGGCGGCCAGGCACTCGTCCTTCCCCGGGCCGTAGTGGATGCCGGATACCACGGCCTCCAGCCTTTGGATCTCCCCGGCCAGGGCCTCTTTCTCACAGCCCGAGAGCACCACGAGGAACTCATCGCCCCCCAAACGGATGACGGAGCCGCCATCGCCCACGGCGTCCTTCAGGGCGCCGGCCAGGCGGATGAGGGCCTTGTCCCCGGCGGCGTGGCCCCAGGTGTCGTTGATTTCCTTGAAGTTGACCAGGTCCAGCATGATGAAGGCGAGCTTGAGCCCGCCCCTGGCGATGGCCTTCTTGTCCACGTAGCGCATGTCGCCGAAGAACCGGCGGTTGCCCACACCGGTGAGGCTGTCCGCGTACACCATGCGCCGCAGGGTTTCCAACTCCTCGGTCACCGCGGCCGGCAGCCAGTTCATTTCCAGACGGGCGTCGTCGCCGCCGATGCTGGCCAGGACCGGACCGGTTTTCCCGGCCGCCCGGTCCGCCGGTCTTCCGGCCCTTCCCAGACTGACGACCCTGGCTTCATAATCCGCCACGGGCATGGGCCGGGCGAAAAGGAAGCCCTGGGCGTAGGTGCAGCCGATGGCTTTCAGGAAGGCCTTCTGGGTCTCGGTTTCCACCCCTTCCATGATGACGGGCAGGTCCAGCCAATGGGCCATGTGGATGACCGATGCCAGGATCATGCGGCTGCGCTTCATGTCCGCGTCGTCGGAGAGGAAACGCATGTCCACCTTCAGGTAGTCCACGGGCAGCTCCTTGAGCATATTCAGGGAGGAGTAGCCGCTGCCGAAGTCGTCCATCATGATAATGAAGCCCATCTGCTGGAGGCGCAGGAGCCGTTCCTTCATCTCCCGGGGGTTGTCCATGTAGGCGGACTCGGTGAGCTCCAGGTTGAGGAGGCGGGGCGGAAGGCGGTACAGGCTGATCAGGTTTCCCAGGATCTCCACGGTTTCCGGGCTGTACATGCTCACCCGGGACACGTTGACGGAGATGGGGTCGGGGTCCAGCCCCGCGTCCAGCCACTTCCGCAGCAGCCGGCAGCAATGCTCCCACATGTAGCGGTCCAGCTCGGTGATGAAGCCGTTGCCCTCGAAGAGGGGGATGAAGGTGCCGGGCATGACGAAGCCCCGTTCCGGGTGCTGCCAGCGCACCAGGGCCTCAGCGCCGCAGGGGCTGCCGTCCGACAGACGGTATTTGGGCTGGAGGTAGACCAGGAACTGCTCTTCCTCGATGGCCCGGCGCATGTCGCTGACGATCTGCTGTTCGGCCTGGAGCTGCCTTTCCATGGCGTCGTCGAAGTGGGCCGCGTTGGCCAGGGTCCCCCGCCGGCCTTCCTTGGCGGCGATGGTGGCCCGGCTGAACATGCGCTCGGGATCCATGGCCCGGTCCACGATGGTGTAGTACCCCATGTAACCTTCCATGATGAAGTCCTTCCGGCAGACGGCCAGGCTGTCCTCCAGGATGTGGCAGTGGGTTTTGAAGCGCTCTTCGTCCCAGGGGACCACCATGCAGAACACGTCGGCGTCGATGCGGCCGTACACCGCGAAGGGGTATTCCCCCGCCAGCTTGGCGATCACCCGGCCCAGGTAGTACAGAAGCCGGTCCCCCTGGACCTCCCCGAAGAAGGAGTTGAACAGGCGGAAGCGCTTGATGTCGAAATGGCACATGACGAAGGTTTGGTCGGGGTGGGCAGCCAGCATCGCCTGGGTGGCGGCGAAGGTCATGCTCCGGTTGTACAGGCCGGTGAGGCCGTCGTGGCGGGAGTCGTAACGGAGCTTCTGGAGGAGGATCTCATCGGTGAAGTCCCGCACGGCCACCATCATGAGCTCCTCGTCACTGTCGATGTAGGAAAACACGACCTGGTAGCGATGGAGGCTCTTGTCCGATATGACCCGCTGGATCACCACGGTGTAGTCCCTGCCCCCCCGGAGGCCCTCCAGGATGTTCTCCCGGATCAGCTGTTCCCTGAGTGCGATCTGCTCGTCCTCGGACACCCCCCTGAGGATCATATCGATGCCCTTGGTAAAGAAGTCCCGTTCGTGGGAGCAATTGATGTTTTCCCGGGGATAAAAAAAGTAGAACTCGCCGTTGCGGGTGTCCACGATGCCCGCCGCCTCGTAATCCCGGCGCAGGGCTTCCTGGACGATCTGCTGCTCGATGGTCTCCCGGTTGACGTCGTTGGTGTACATGATGGCTTCCACGTCCCCGTTGAGGGGGTTGCGCATCATGTCCAGGGAGGTGGTCACCCATTTGGTGAGCTCGGTCTTGAGGAGGTAGCGGTGCTTCAGGTCCACCCGGACGTTGCCCTGCTCAAAGCCCGCCAGCAGGTTCTTCCGGTCAAAGGTCCTGCGGAAGATTCGCCGTTCCCCCTCGTTGGGGATCAAGGGCTCGGCGTCTCTGAAGAAGCCGGTCATGCGGCCGGATTTTTGCAGCTTGAAGATGTTCCAGTAGGGGCTGGCGCCGTCGCTGACCGTGTCTCGGGTCAGGTTCATGCGGAAGGTGGAAATGGCGTTGGGATTGAGCTGCATCACCGTGGCCAGATGGTTGCGGTAGGCGTCCATGACCTTCATCTGGGTATCGATGAGGGCGAAGGTCACGTAAAACAGCTGGCTTCCATCCTTCCGGTCCACGATCTGTCCCGTGAGCTGGAGCCAGTGGAAATCCCCGCTGTCCAGCATCATGCGCACCACGCACTGGACATAGCCGTCCTCGGTGACGGCCTCGGCCATGCTGTTCAGAACGATGGACCGGTCCTCGGGGTGGATGGCCTTGATGGTGTCCTGGCCCGTGTATTTTTCCCGTTCCTCCCGGGTGACCCCCATCATCCGGAAATAGCCGTCGTTTAAGAAGACCCGCTCGGGCAATTTGCCGCGGATGATGTAAATGCCCACGCCTCCCGGCACCCGGTTGACCAGGTCGAACTGGCTTTCGGCCAGCTCGGTGTGGCTGATATTGGATATGAGCGCCGGTTCCCCCTGGAAATCCCGGACGAAATGGAAGATCGTGTGGACCCACAGGAACTCCCCATCACATTGGAGCAGCCGATAGGAGAAATCCTGATCCTGCCGCCTCTCCACGCATTGCCGGATTTTATCCCATAAATAGGGACGGTCCGTCGCAAACACATCGTTCATGGCGTTGGCGTCCCTGTTTTTCTCTTTAAATTCCTCTGCCGTATACCCCAGCATCTTGGGGAGAGAATCCGTCCAGTGCAGCCGCTGCAGGCTGATCCTCTCACCATCGTCCGCCACGCGGTAGATGACGATGTTCGCCGGAAGTTCTGACAGGGTCTTCCACGCCTGTCCGATGGCGTATACCCCGTTCTTGTCCACTTTCTTCTACCTCTCAAAGAATCACGTTCGCGTCCGGTGTCCCTGGATCGTTATACATCATCAAAGGAATCACCACGGACGGCGCTTTCGTTTATTTTTCCGTCCTCCGATAAAGCTGGATGCTGTCCAGCCCCCAGATCTTGTCGGAGAAGGTCCCGGGCTTGAGGGTCCCCTCGATGCGTTCCATGGTGTTCATCCGGGCATCGATAATGTCGATGTGGTGGAGGAGCTCCGCTTCCGGGAACATGGGCCGCACCGGACTGCCGTATTCCGGTTCGTAGTGGTGGGCCAGGATCATGTGCTTGAGCATGAGCAGGGTTTCCGGGTCTGTCCCCAGGCGCTTGCCGTACTCGTCGATCTCCACGATTTCCGTGACGATGTGGCCGATGAGCTTGCCCTCCGCCGAGTAATCGCTGACCGAGCCGTTGGCGTCGGACACCATTTCCCGGGATTTGCCCAGGTCGTGGAGCATGATCCCCGCGTACAGCAGGTCCCCATCGATGAAGGGATACAGGCCGGCCAGGGCCTTGCCCAGCTGGAGCATGGACCAGGTGTGGTACAAAAGCCCGCCCTTGAGGGCGTGGTGCATGCTCTTGGCGGCGGGGAAGTACCCCAGCACCTCCCGCTTGTCGGCGATGATGGCCCCCGTCAGCTCCTTCAGGTCCGGGTTCTTCATGGCGGCGATGGTAGCGTCAAAGTCCGCCAGCATGGACGCCACGTCCACGGGCACCGACTCCACGAAATCGTCGGGGGACACGTCATCCCCTTCATTGGCCAGGCGCATGCGCCGGACGATGATCTGCAGGTTGCCGTTGTATTCCTGAACCTTGCCCTGGATCTTCACCAGCTTGCCGGTAATGAACTCTTCCTCGTCCGCATCCTTCACATCCCACATCTTGGCGTTCATGCCGCCGAACTCGCTGTCGCTGAGGGTCATGTTGAAGTAGCGGCTGCCGTTGGCCGAGGTTTTGACCAGCTGGGATTTTATAAAGAGATAACCGGTCAGGTCATCCCCCTTTTTTACTTGCTTGAGTTTGATTGGTTTCATTGATTCTCCATTCTGTCTGTCACATTTGCACGATCAATGGCAGCGTTCCGGAAAGGCCTTCCGGTAAGCCTTGAGCCCCTGATCCAGGGTCTCCATGGCCGCTTTCAGATCGGCTTCCTTGAGGACGTAGGCCAGGCGCACCTCGTCCCTTCCGTCCTCGGGGTGGATGTAAAAGTCGTTGGCGGGGGAGAGGAGCACCGTGGCGCCCTGGTATTCAAAATCCGTGATCATCCACTGGATGAAGTCCTCGGCGTCCGCCACCGGCAGCTTGACCATGTAGTAGAAGGCCCCGGTGGGCCGCTTGCCCACGACGCCTTCCATGGCCTTGAGGCTCTCGTCCACGATTTCCCGGCGGTGGGTGTACTCGGCCAGAATATCGTCAAAGAAATCCATGCCCAGCTTGAACAGCTCCGCCGCGCCAGCCTGGTCCACCGAGGACACCGCCAGGCGCATCTGGCACAGCTTGCGGATGGCGTGGATCAGCTCCCGGTTCTTGGACAGGATGAAGCCGATGCGGGCCCCGCAGGCCGAGTACCGTTTGGAGATGCTGTCGACGATGACACAGTTCTGGGCCAGCTCGGGGTAATGGCCGGGGCTGACGTACTTAAGGCCGTCGTAGACGAACTCCCGGTACACCTCGTCGGTGAGGACGTACAGGCTGTGGGCCAGGGCCACGTCCCGGATGCACTCGATCTCTTCCCGGGTGTAGACCTTCCCCGTGGGATTCCCCGGGTTGGTGATCAGGATAGCCCGGGTGCGGTCGGTAACCAGGGCCTCGATGGCCTCCCGCTCCGGCAGGGCGAAGCCGTCCGCCGTGTGGGTCATGATGCCCACCAGCCTGACGCTGGTGGCCGAGGCCATTTCCTTATAGATGCTGTACATCGGCTCCGGCGTGATGATCTCATCCCCGGGGTTGCACACCGCCAGCAGGGTGAAGAGCAGCGCCTCGCTGCCGCCGCTGGTGATGAGCATGTCCTCCGGCTCGTAGTACAGGCCGTAGCGCTCGTAATATTTGCAGGCCTCGTCCCGGAGGTTGGATTCGCCCTCGGGGGCCGCGTAGGCCAGGACATTCTCCTTCATGGCGTTGACCTTGCGCATGAAGCTTTCCGGCGTCTTGATGTCCGGCTGGCCGATGTTCAGATAATAAACCTTCTTCCCCGACTGGCGGACCTTGTCCACCAGGGGATAATATTTAAGCAGGGCGGGTTCTCCCATGCCCTGGACGCGTTTTGATACTTGCAAAGAAACCTTCCTTTCAATCCGCTGCTATTTGATGATGGCCCGGCTGCCCCGGGGACCGAAGTCCTTGATCCGGATGCCCGGCACACTCTGCACGAATTTGGAGAATTTGGAGTAGCCCTTGTCCTTGAAGCGGAAGCCTGGGAAATCATCGTGGACCATGTTGCCCAGATAGCCCAACTCCACGCCGTCCCGGCCGGCCTCCCGGACCTTGTTCCGGACGAAGTCCTCCACCTGGCGCACCGAATCCGCCGACTCCTTTAGCCCCACCGTCATGGCACGGTTGACCTTGGCCACAGTGAAGCGGCTGGATTCTTCCAGAAACTTGGACAGCAGGCTGTAGCCGTAATTCCGGACGTCGAAGTCCGGATACTTGTTATTCAGGCGGCTGCCCACCTCACCCAGGCCCGTGAGCTTGCCGTTGTTTTCATTTTCCGTGATGATGCCGGCAATGGTGTTTTCAATGGCCTTGCGGGATACCTTGCCCGTCTTCTTGGCGTGGTGGATTGCACCGGAAATCACATTTTCCTGTTCCGTATCCAGGTCCTGCTCGTAGGTATCCAGGATGTTTTCCAGGCTGATGAATTTGGTGCAGGCGTTGCGGAAGGCGTGGGGGGTCTTTTCCTCACCCATGCCGATGACCGTCATCCCCGACTCCCGCAGCCGGCTGGCCAGCCGGGTGAAGTCCGAGTCGCTGGAGACGATGCAGAAGCCGTCCACGCTGCCGCCGTAGAGGATGTCCATGGCGTCGATGATCAGCGCCGAGTCCGTGGCGTTCTTGCCGCTGACGTTGGAAAACTGCTGGATGGGGGTGATGGAGTTGGTGAGCAGCTCCTCCTTCCACTTGCTGGCGTTGGTGCTGGTCCAGTCCCCGTAGATCCGTTTGTAGGTGGCGATGCCGTAATTGGTCATTTCGTCGAGGATCCCGGCGATGTATTTGGCGGAGATGTTGTCCCCGTCGATTAAAATTGCGAATTGTTGTTCGTCCATTGTGTGTAACCTCCGTTGGATGGTAAATAAATGATTAAAAAAGTCGGAGGTTGGCGACGATGCGCCTGTGACGCGATGCCAACAATCCCGATAATTATCCACATTATTTTACCATATATTTTGTCATATTTGAAATAAGTTTCCCCAAAATGGCCTTAATCTTCCCTGTAATAGTTTAGGTTTAAGACAATTGGTCCAATCCATCGCTTGTGATTTTGCGGCGGCGTGTTAAAATAAGGGTAACAGTAAAAGCAATCACGGCCTTCGGGCAGATACATTGAACTTTTAGGAGGAAATCGCAATGGATAAGAAACAATTATCCGGCATCATCGCCGCCGGAACCGGCACAGCTGCCGCGGGGATCGGAACCTACCTGTACCTGAAGAAGAAGGGGGCGGAAACGCCCAAGACCTATGGGCTGATCTGTCCCATGGAAGAAGAAATGGCCCCTTTCCTGGAAGCCATGGCGGTGGAAACCACCATCCGCCTGTCCGGGCTGACCTTTTATGAAGGCACCCTGGACGGCGCCCGGATCATCCTGGTGCAGTGCGGGGTGGGCAAGGTCAACGCGGCCCTGTGCACCGAAGCCCTGTGCACCCGGTTCACCGTGGACTGCATCATCAACATCGGCGTGGCCGGCACCACCCACCAGGGAGTCAAGCAAGGTGACATCGTCATCGCCACGGAAGCGGTGCAGCACGACATGGACGTGACCTGCCGGGGCTTCGCCCCCGGGGAAGTGCCGGACATGGGCGGCATGACCTACGTCCAGGCCAGCGCGCCCCTGGTGGCCGCGGCCAAGGAAGCAGCGGGGGACTGCCTGCCTGACGGCGTGGCCGTGTTCACCGGCCGGGTGGCCAGCGGTGACCAGTTCATCAGCGACCGCGCCGTGGCTGAAGGCATCGACACCAAATTCGGGGCCTATGCCGTGGAAATGGAAGGCGCCGCCATCGCCCAGGTGGCCTGGGTCAACCACGTGCCCTTCGCCATCATCCGCGCCATCACCGACAACGCCGACGAAGACGCCCCAGCCCTGTCCTACCCCGAATTCCTGCCCACCGCCATCGAAAACTCCTTCGCCGTGGTCCGCCGCATGCTCAGGCTGGACCAGCGGGAACCGTTAATGGAAGCGTAGCACTGAACATGACTGACCAGCAGCTGCCCGGCGGCGTACCGCACCGGGTGTCCGCAGACAGGATAACACCAGGGCGAAGTGGCCGCGCACAGCGCTTTCCTGTACTCGGCCCCTGAGCGTCGGTGTTTCCTGACTGCGGGCACCCGGTCAGCTTAGCTTCGGCTCCCGCAGCCCCATTAATCCAGCTGCGCCATCAGCGTCCGCAGCTCCGCGTGGTCGTCCATGATGGCATCGGCCTGGCTGTAATCCACGAAGCCCGCCGGGGCGCTGGTATAGGCGATACAGGCCATGCCGGCGGCCTTGGCGGCGGCGATGCCGTTGGCAGCGTCCTCGATGACCAGGCAGTCGGCGGGATCGCTGCCCAGGGCGGCAGCGGCCTTCAGGAAGATCTCCGGATTGGGCTTGCCATCGGTCAGGTCCTCGGCGGAAATGCGCACGGGGAAGTAGTCCCCAAAGCCCGTAAGCACCATGGCCTGCTCCACCGCTTCCCGGTTGGAGCCAGAAGCCAGGGCCAAGTGGAAGCCCTCGTCCCGCAGCCATCTCAGATTGTCCTCCACCCCGGGCATGATGCGCTTTTCCCGGCTGTCATCGTGGAGGAATTCCATGTAAAGCCTGGCTTCCAGCTCCGCCATCTCCTCAGCCGACTCCTTAAAATCGTAGCGGCCCTTCAGATCCCGCCACCAATTAAAAATGCCCCTGCCCATGCTGGTCAGGGATTCTTCGTAGCTCATGGAAATACCCACCTGCCGGTACAAATCCCGCTCGATGGCCTTGTAAATCCGCTCCGAATCAATGATCACGCCGTCCAAATCAAAAATCACCGTATCCATATCAATCACTTCTCCTTTTCTTCTGTCTTATTTCATCACAAAAATACCCGCGATCACCGCGGGTTCAAAATCAAAAATCAAACAAATCCTTATCGCCGGGGTCCTCCTGATCCTTGCTCAGGTTCACGCCCACAAAGGTCAGCAGCGCAGCCGTTCCGGCCAGTAGCAGCAGATAAGCCCACTTTTCCATGTGATGACCTCCTCATCTTTAATATAATCAGGATAGCACAACTTCCTTAAACCGTCACGCTGAAATATGGCAAAAAAGAAACAGACGCCTGATCCTGTGGCGGCTACCAACCAACGGAATGGAGAAGGGAGAGGAGTGTGCCCTGCCATCCGAGTGCCACGGACCAGACTGCCTGTTTGGGAGAATGGTATGTTATTTTTATATGGGGCACCGCCCAACCATCGCTGGATGGACGATGCCATTGGAAAGGAAAGGTAAACCGCGTTCTGCGGTCGGTAATTGTTGAATGTTGTCTGCTTCATTCAACAACTATATTATGGGCCCTTCCCGTGATTGCTATTTGTTCTGTTTGTGATGGATTCCTGAAAATGACAGCTTACTTGTCACTTTTTACATTCTTTTAAGAATCCGCCAGCCGCGGATATTTTTCGACAATAAAAAAAGTGGCACAGCTGATCCTTTAGGGATCAAGACCATGCCATTGGAAAGGAAAGGTAAACCGCGGTTTGCGGTTGGTTGTTGAACGCTAGTCTGACTTCATTCAACACCTATATAATACTGCCATAATGTGAGAGTTTTTTGTTTCTTATGTGATGGTTGTGTGAAGCAGACGCTTTCACATCACTTTAATTTTATTGCACAGGAAGATTAAAGGTAGCCTCCTGCTTTTTGTTGTGGCTGTCGTAGATGGAAAAGGTGAGGGTGATGTCGGAGCTGGCGTTGTTCATACCGAAGCTGGCCTGGGCCCCATCACACCGGGCACCCACGGGCACGGTCTGGGGCATGTTGCTCAGGCTGCTGGGGTAGGTGCTGGCCACCGACTGGCCGCTGTCGATGACCTTCATGTTCAGGGACGAGATGTACAGGTCCTGGATCTTGCTGGTGTAGCCCAGATTTTCGTAGGAATAGGTGACAATGATGACCTGGGCCGGATTGCTGTTGTCGAATTGGTTGCGTTCATCGGTGGCGGTGACGCTGTCCACGGTCAGGGCCCACTGGCCGTCCACGGTCCAGGTCTGTCCCAGGCCATAGCCCTGGGACCCGGATGCCGCTGCCGTGCCGGCTGTGGCCGTGCTGCTCCCGGAGCTGGCGGTTCCTGAAGACGTGCCGCTCCCCGAGCCCCGGCCGGCCAGGCTGACCAGGATGACGAGCAGCACCAGCACCAGAATGACGATAAGGACGATTTTTCCGACTTTGGATTGCTTATGGGTGGACATGGTTTCCTCCTGTCTGACTTGTATCCCGATGCCTCTCCGTCAGTGGACGAAGAAAGCATCGATCAGATACACGGCGCCGAAAATGAAGGCGACGACGGCCCAAATGGTCAGGTCGGCGTAGCTCCCCGCGGAAACGCTGCCGATGAGGGCTCCCACCAGGTAGAAGACCCCGGTGGTGATGCCGCCGCCCCGGCCGAAGCTGTTCCGGGTGGCCAGGCCCACGATGCCCGCGATGAGCAGGCAGATAGCCACGACGAGACCGGCGGAGCCGCTGGTCTCCCCGTTGCTGGACAGGGCGTTGTAGGCGCCGGCGGCGCAGGATTGGAACAGGACGAAAAGGGACAAGACGATGGAAATGATACCGATGATCAATTTAGCGGTGCGCAACTTTCATTCCTCCTTATTTAGCTGATAGGTCCAGTATAGCGGAAAAAAAGGGGGAATTGGTCTGCTGGGAGCAGACATCCATGAGAAACGTTTTTTAATCCAATGCTTTCGCAGCCCATCTCACCATCCCAGCAGACTGTGGAAGGCGGCGTAAAGGGCGGCGAAGGCGCACAGCCACATGAGGGCCCAGAGGCTACCGACAACGATGCGGACGGCGCGCTTGGGGTGGTTCATGCCGGGCATGCACCGGCGCATGCCCCGGTAATCGAAACAGAAGAACACCGCGGCCATAAAGCCCAGGCACTCGCAGATGCGCTCGACCAGGGTGGGATTTTTGGGATTGGTTCCGAAGGCGACGCAGGCAATCATGGCGTAGCCCAGGACGGCGACGACCATCCGCCAGACGCTGTGGCTGCGGAAGCCCGGGGGCAGGAAGGAAGAAGCCTGGGCGGGCTCCCCGGCAGACGCCGGCGCCTCCCGACGGAGCACCCTGGCCCCCTTCGTCTTTGACGCTGCCTTGGCCAGATCCTGACGCAGCTTGTCCACATCCTGGTAGCGGTCATCGGGGTCCATGGCGGTGCATTTGGCCGCAATGGGACCCAGGGGCCTGGGAATCGCCGTATCCCCGGCTCTTTCCTGGGGCGGGCGGCCGGTGGCCATGACCCCCAGCAGCACCCCCAGGGCGTAGATGTCCGAACGGGCATCGCTCTGGGAAAAGCCGAACTGCTCCGGCGCGGCGTAGCCCGGGGTCCCCAGCTTCCTGGTATCCTCCCCGGCGCCGGGCTGGTACAGCCGGGAGGCGTTGAAGTCGATGAGGCGCACGGCCCCCTCCTGGGTGATGATCACGTTGGCGGGCTTGATGTCCCGGTGGACGATGGGCACCGGGGCGTGGTGGAGCCGGGACAGCACGGCGCACAGGCTGTCCATGATGGTGAAGATCTCCCCGGTGGTCAGCCGGCGCAGGGCCATCAAATCCTCCAGGGTCTGGCCGTGGATGTAGTCCTCGATGATGATGAGCCGCCCCTCCTCCTCGCACAGGTAATGGATGGCCGGGATGCCCCGGGTGTCCGGCAGGGCGGCCAGGGCGTCGTACACCGGCCGGGAATAGACGGCCAGGGTCTTTTTGACGTAAAGCCGCCCGCTGATGGCGTGACGCACCAGCACGACGGGGTTGGGGCCATCGTCGATGGTGGACAGGGTCTGGTATTGGGACAGGACCATCCCGCTGGCTTCGGACATGGCAGCCGCCTCCTTGCATTTTATTTGTTTTCGGTATATCATGATGATCGTGACTATCATATCACAGAAATCAATTCAAAAGAAATGGAATGAACGCCAAATGGACGAAAAGATGAAGAAAATGAAAACCGACGATCTGCTGAACCAGCTGGTCTCAGCGGACTCCCCCGAGGCCCTGGCCCCCATCATGGCCGCCGCCCGCCAGGAGGGCCTGACCTTCTCCGGCTATTACGCCGACTGCCTGGCCCGCCGGGGCCTGGCCAAGAGCGAAGCCATCCGCCGTTCGGGGCTGGACCGGACCTACGCCTACCAGATCCTGGAGGGCACCCGCTCCCCGGGGCGGGACAAGGTCCTGGCCCTGGCCATGGGCGCCGGCCTGCCCCTGGACGCCATCCAGCGCCTGCTCAAGCTGGCGGGGCAAGGCGCCCTGTATCCCCGGCTCCCCCGGGACGCCGCCATCCTCTTTGCCATCGGCCAGGGGTATTCGGTCATGAAGACAAATGAACTCCTCGCCGAAGCCGGAGAGGAGCTCATCCTATGATCTGTTGATTTGTATGTCCTTACTTGCTTGCCCCTTCCTGCACCGTCACATTGGCGGTCTGCTGGCTGCTGCCCCGGGTGTAGGTCACACTGACCTGATCCCCGGACTTGAGGGCGTAGAGGATGGTCTTCATCTGGAGCATGGTGTTGACCTCGGTGTCGTTGATGGCGGTGATGATATCGCCGCTCTTGATGCCCGCGTTGGCGGCTCCGCTGCCGTCATCCACGGAGTACACGTAGACGCCGTTGGTGAAGTCCACCTTGCTGTTGGTCAGGTAGTAGGCCTGTTTGGCGTCGTAGCCGTTGACGCCGATGACGATGGGCTTGAAGCTGCCGGTGGCCACGATCTTGTTGATGATGGGCTTCAAGATGTTCACCGGGATGGCGAAGCCGATGCCCTCTCCCTGGGAGTCCTTATAGGCGTTGATGCCGATAACCTCCCCGGAGCCGTTGCACAGGGGGCCGCCGCTGTTCCCCGAGTTGATGGTGGCGTCGGTCTGGATCAGGTTTTCCGCCACCAGGTTGTTTTCCGCCATGAGGCTTCGGTTGAGGGCGGAGACGATGCCCGAGGTCACCGTGCGCTCGTATTCCAGGCTGATGGGATTGCCGATGGCCACCACGGTCTCACCAACCTTCACGTTGTCCGAATCCCCCAGGGTGACGGCCTTGAGGTCCTTGGCGTCGATCTTGATCACCGCCAGGTCCAGGTTGGAGTCGCTCCAGATGGTCTTGGCCGTGTAGGTCTTGTCGTTATCGGTGGAGACGGTGATGTCACCGGTGGCCCCGGAGATCACGTGGGCGTTGGTGACGATGTAGCCGTCGGAGGTGACGATGAAGCCCGAGCCCATGGCCGTCCCCGACTGGGTGCCGAACATGGTCTGCTGGGACACGGTGGACTGGATGCCCACCACCGATTCCGGAAGGACCTGGGCCACCGCTTCCACCTGGGTGGACACGTTGGTGTCGTTGTTGACGATGACCTTCTGTCCGGATACGGTGGTGGTGCTGGTGTGGCCGATGATCCCCGTGGCGTAGAGCACGCCCAGAATGATGGCCGCTACGATCAGGCCGCCGATCATGGCGCCGATCATGGCCGGCAGCAGGACCCCCCTTGATTTTTTTACGGGTTTGTTAAAATCGTTCATTTCCACACCTCATAAATATTTTGTCAAATTCCTTTATTGCTTGCCCGCGCTCCGCGCTCTCTCCAATCCTTCCGTCATAGGGTGTAAAGCGGTCCCCGCTCTCCGCGGGCCGCCACATCCAAAGTCACATCCCGTCCCACCTCGATTCCCTGTTCCGCCAGGGCCCCCTGGGTGGTCTGGTAGGCCAGCACCGGGACGTTGTTCTCATGGCTCAAATGGGCCAGCACCAAATCCCTCACGCCGCTTTCCACCAGCATGCAGGCCATTTCCCCGGCGTCCATGTTGGACAGGTGGCCCTTGTTGCCGGCGATGCGCCGCTTGAGATAATAGGGATAGGGCCCGCTTTCCAGCATGCCCTTGTCGTGGTTCGACTCCAGGACCACCAGGTCCCGGCCGGCCAGCTGGGAAATCATGGCGTCGGTGACGACGCCGGTGTCCGTGGCGATGCCCAGGGTGGCCCGGCCGTCGTCCAGGCAGTAGCCCACAGGGTCCGCCGCGTCGTGGGAGATATGGAAGGCCTCGATGCCCAGGTCGCCGATGGCGAAGGGCACGCCGTTGTCAAACTCCCGGACGTTGTGGTCGGCAATCTTTCCCAGGTCCCCAGCCATGGCCTGCCAGGTCTTGGCGTTGGCGTAAATGGGCAGGTCGAAGCGCCGGGACAGGACGCCTACGCCGGCGATGTGGTCCCGGTGCTCGTGGGTGACCAGGATGCCGGTGACGGTTGCCGGCAGCTCGTCCAGGGATAAAAGGGCCCGCTCGATGCGGACGCCGCTGACACCGGCGTCGATGAGGAGCCGGGTGCCGCCGTGGGCGACAAAAAGGCAGTTGCCGGAACTGCCGCTGTACAGACTGCAAAATTTCATGGTTTCTCCTATGTCAATGCTACCGTGGGGACCTTAATTAAAGCCAAAGTTTTGGGGACTTTAAAACTGTTTTAAGGTTAAAGGTGCTGGTCCGCTGTCCCCGGGTCCTGATACTGCCCAGCTGTCGCGCTGGGGCAATCCACCTGTCGCTATCCGGCAGATAAAGACATTCCAGTCTCCGCTCCGCGGACAGCTTCGCTGTTCGCGTCAAGTCGACCTTGAATGTGGTTTATCTGCCGGACAGCTGCACGCTCGTTTTTAGGGCGCGACAGCTCCGTTTCTTTGACTGTGTATCAGGACCCAAGGACAGCGGACGCGGATGGTACTCTTTTTCCCCCGAGGTCAGTTTTAAAATAAGGGTTGGATGATGGATATCACGGGGTCAGCTGTCTGGGGTAGGTGTAGCCCGCTTCCATGGGCAGGAAGGTGTAGCCCAGGTCCTGGAGGTTCTTGATGATCTGGGGGAGGGCCGTGCGGGTGTTGGCTTTGAGCTCGCCGTGGCAGAGGACGACGCTGACGCTGTATTTCTGGCAGCCGCCGACCACGGCCGCGACAATGCTGTCCACATCCGGGGTGGTGGGGGCGGCGTCACCGGAGGAGACGTTCCAGTCCGCGTAATTGTAGCCCCGGTCCAGGATGCCCTGGGCGCAGGTCTTGTTGGCGTTGAGGGAGCCCCCGGGGAAACGGAAGATGTGGGTGGGGTCCATGCCCGTGACCCGCTTGATGTAGTCGTCCTGGGCTTGCACATCGGCGTAGAAGGCCGACGGGTTGCTGTACAGGGAATAGTTGTGGCTGTAGGAGTGGTTGGCCAGGGTGTTGCCCTCCGCCACGATACGCTTCATGGCCGCTTCCTGGATGTCCCCGGTATTGCCCTTGGAGAAGAAGGTCCCCTGGATGCCGTACTGCTTGAGGATGTCCAGCACCTCGCCGGTGTGCTCGGTAGGGCCGTCATCAAAGGTCAGGAAGACCACCTTGAGGATGTCCAGCACCTCGCCGGTGTGCTCGGTAGGGCCGTCATCAAAGGTCAGGAAGACCACCTTGAGGCCGTCGGTCTGGCCGGCGCGCAGCTTGACTTTGATGGCTTCAATCTCCTTCTGCTTCTCCGACTGGACGGCCTTGCCCGCAGTCTGGGACACGTTGTTCAGGGAGGTCTGCAGGGTGGTCACCGACTGGATGACCTCGCTGCCCTGGCTGGCCATCACCGTCCGGGCGAAATGGACACCGTAGATGACGCCGGCGACGATGACGGCCAGGCCGATGATGGCGGTGACGATCATCTTTTTGGACCAATTTTCAAAGGGTTTTTTCTTTTCCTTGACAGGCGGTTTTTCCATCGGGAGTTCCTTTCTCTCGTGATATCACTTCTTTATAATACAGAGGCCCCCCTGTGCGAAGGGGCCGGTTAAAGAAAAGGCACCAGCCGTTGCCCCGCGGCGGGTGCCCTCACAGACGCTGTCAGTCCGCGGTCTGGATGCGGCGGATCTTCCCGCCCAGGCTTCGGATGTTTTCTTCCAGGTTTTCATAGCCCCGGTCGATGTAGTGTACGTTGCTGATGGTGGTTTCGCCGTCCGCTACCAGTCCGGCGATGACCATGGCCGCGCCGGCCCGCAGGTCGGTGGCCGCGATATGAGTGGCCGACAGCCCCGGTACGCCGGTGATGTTGGCGATGCGGCCGTTGACCACGATGTTGGCCCCCATCTTCCGCAGCTCTTCCGCGTATTTAAAACGGTTTTCAAAAATGCTTTCGATGATGACGCTGTTGCCCTCGGCGATGGTCATGAGCACCGCCATGGGCTGCTGCAGATCCGTGGGGAAGCCCGGGTAGGGCAGGGTCTTCACTGCGACGCCCTTGAGGTGGCCGTTGCCGATGACCCGCAGGCCCCCGGCTTCTTCCACCACGGTGGCGCCCATTTCCCGCAGCTTGGCGCTGAGGGCTTCCATGTGGCGGGGGATCACGTTGTGCAGGAGCACGTTGCCCCCAGTGGCCGCCGCGGCCATCATGTAAGTCCCGGTGGTGATCTGGTCCGGCACCACGGAGTAGCTGCAGCCGTGGAGGTGGTCCACCCCGCGGATGCGGATGGTGTCCGTCCCCGCGCCCTTGACGTTGGCGCCCATGAGGTTCAGGAAGTTGGCCACATCCACGATGTGGGGTTCCTTGGCCACATTTTCGATGACGGTGGTGCCTTCAGCCAGGACCGCCGCCAGCATGATGTTGATGGTGGCGCCGACGCTGACCACATCCAGGTAGATGTTGGCCCCGACCAGGTGTTCCGCTTCCATCTTGACCTGGCCGTGTTCGATTACGACCTTGGCTCCCAGGGCCTTGAAGCCCTTGATGTGCTGGTCGATGGGGCGGTCGCCGATGTTGCAGCCGCCGGGCAGGGGCACGATGGCCTTGTGGTAACGGCCCAGCAGGGCCCCCAGCAGGTAGTAGGACGCCCGCATCTTGCCGGTTTCGTCCTGATAGGGAGAGCAGTCGTAGGAGATGGAATTGCGCGTGTCGATGGTCAGCACGTCGTCCTTCTGGAGGATGCTCGCTCCCAGTTTTTCCAAGATGCCGACGATTTTGTGGACATCCTTTATATTGGGTACATTGTCGATGGTATTGACGCATCCGCACAGGATGGCGGCGGGAATCAGTCCCAGCACGGCGTTTTTGGCACCGGTGATCCTGACTTCGCCTTCCAGCGGACAACCACCTTCAATTATTAGTTTTTCCATAGATTGTATCCTCTCACAATTCATATAATAAATAAACTCATACAGATAGCATTATATCATATCCCCGGCGTCACACAAGGTTGAGAAAAGAACTTTACTTTTTATATTCAGCTTTGTTACAAGTATAACACAACCTATGGTATAATGGGGACAGTTTTTAAGATGGAAGGAGGGACACCCTTGGAGAAAGACACCCGGTTCACGTTTGAAATTGACAATGACAGCTGGGGGATCACGCCGGTGGAAAACAGCTTTATCGATCTGTACATGCCGGGGGCCCGGGGGGACTATGTGAAGGTGTACCTCTACGGCCTCAAGCAGTGCTTCAGCCACCGGGCCGTGCCCATCAACAATGTCAACCTGAGCCAGCTCTTCGACATCACCGAGGGGGATGTGCAGAAGGCCTGGGCCTACTGGCAGAAAGAGGGGATCCTCTCCATCGACTACCGGGCGGACGGCAGCGCGGTGGTCCATTACTTCAATATCACCTCGGTGGTGATGGACGGCGGGCGGCACCGGCCCAAACCAGCGGCAGATGTCCCTGTTCCCACAGAGGAGGACGACCTGGCGGACCCACGGGTCGCGGCGATGTTCGAAAAGATCCAGGCCATGATCGGCAGCGAGCTGCTGTCCCCCTCCCAGATGCGGGCCATCCTGAGCTGGAAGAACGACTACGGCTTCGAGCCCGAGGCCATCGTCCTGCTGGCGGAGTACTCCCTGACCCTCATCGCCGGTAAGTCCAACACCTTTTCCCACGCCCAGACCTTCAAGTACATGGAGTCGGTGGCGGCGGGATGGCAGGACCACGGCGTGGTGACCTACGACGACGCCGAGCATTTCATCCAGCAGTCCCGGGAACGGCGCAAGCAGTACTACGACATCTTCAAGTACCTGGGGCTGCGGCGCAACCCCATCGCCTGGGAACGGCAGATGATGGGGACCTGGTTTGACGACTACGGCTACGGCATGGATATCATCACCGCGGCCATGGGACGCTCCACCAAGCCGGACATCCGCTACATCGACGGCATCCTCCGCCGCTGGCGGGACCAGGGCTACACCACCCTGGCCGAGGTGGAGGCGGAGCGGCAGCAGAAAAGCGGCCCTGCAGCGGCCTCGGCGCCGGCCGGCGCCCCCGCCGACTCGGACACCCTGAAGCGGGAAGAATGGCTGGACCAGATGGACCAGCAGGCCGCAGAAGCCATCTGGAGGCTCTACGATGAAAACAACAACGACCAATCTGAATAACGAGGCCATCATCCGGGATTACCTGGACGCCTGTGCCCGCAACCAGTTCCTCCAGGACCAGCGCATCCACGCCATCCAAGCGCGCATCCCCGAGCTTTCGGACATCGCCTCCCGGATGGACCTGGCCGGTACGGCCCTGGTGCGGGAGAAGCTGGCGGGAGACCCCGATGCCCAAAAGCATTACCGGGCCGCGGTGGACGCCCTGGAAGCCCGCCGGACCCGGCTTCTGGCCGAAAACGGCCTGACGCCGGAGGACCTGGCGCCCCATTATCTGTGCCCGGTGTGCAAGGACAAGGGTTTTGTGGACGGGGCGATGTGCGACTGCCTGAAGCAGCGCATCGCCGAGGCTTCCTTTTCCCGGTACGATTTAAAACCCCTGGCGCGGAAGGAGAATTTTGACACCTTCCGCCTGGACTACTATCCGGACCGTCAGGAGGGGGCCATCAACCCCCGGCTGTACATGGAGAAGATCCTGCGGCTGTTCAAGGACTACTGTGCCCATTTTGATCAGGTGGCAGACAATTTCCTGTTTTCCGGCAATCCCGGACTGGGCAAGACCTTCCTGACCAACTGCATCGCCGGCGCCCTCATCGCCGGGAACGTCAACGTGGTGTACACCACGGCCTCCCACCTGGTCCGCCTGGTCCAGGACACCATCTACGGGGAGGGGGGCTCGGTAAACCAGCTCTACCAGACCCTGCTGGACTGCGACCTGCTGATCATCGACGACCTGGGGGCGGAGTACGGCTCCCGCTTCAGCGGCAACCAGCTTTACGAGATCATCAACGCCCGGCTCCTCAGTGACCGGCGGATGATCATCTCCACCAACCTGACCTCCCGGGAGATCATGAAGCAGTACGATAAACGCCTGTCCTCCCGGATCAGCGGCAACTTCAAACCCATTCCTTTTTACGGGGACGACATCCGTTTGCTCAAAAAAAGACAATAATCTGGTTATTTCTTAATTTTTTGCTTGACAAAATGCCCTTTGACCGCTAAAATGAATTCTGTTATCTGGCCTAGGGGTATCGCCAAGCGGTAAGGCAATGGACTCTGACTCCATTATGCGCAGGTTCGAATCCTGCTACCCCCGCCATTATTAATAAGACAGAAACCCCCTTGCCAAACGGCTTTGGGGGTTTTTTAATAGCGATGGTTAATGGATTGACTTTTACCTTTTTTCCCGTTCAAAAAGAAAAGGGCTTAGAAACGATTCTCAGGGCACGGAAAAAACAAAGACCCCAACCATCTTAAACAGACGGCCAGGGCCTTGCAATTACAGCCCAAACGGGCTATAATGTAGATAAGTGAGTGCCCCGCCTTTGGCGTGCCTCGTGTTTGATGGACTGCTACCCGTTCAACGTCCAAGAATTGCGGGTAGCTTTTTTATTGCCTTACTTTCGATATGAAAGAAGCAACGCTATAAGGGTTCCAAAGGTCAGCATAAGCATTAACGCTTCGTATATACTCATAGCATCACCCCCAATCCCAAACGGATTGAGGCAGCTACCCGGCGGGGTACTCGTGCATATAATACCAGCGGGAAGCCAAAAAGAAAAGCTCCGATCCAGGGAGGAATGGTGTGCTCCCCGTCAAGAGGACAATGAAAAATAATAATTTTTTGTACCGCCAGTCGAATTATCGGCTGGCGGTATTTTTACGCCGCTGTTTGAAAGTGATCATGATACGCCATCACTCCCAACTTGCGCTGTTGGAACGAATTTTGTGATTTTCGCAAAGATTTCGGAGGGAGCCCTTACCATCCAGATAGTCAAGGAGGCTGATATCTTCAGAGTTTTTGATAGCACTGGTTCTTTGGTTATTCGAGTAAGCCAACTGGGCCCTCGGTTTTATAAATACTTATCCAATCTCGAATCGTTCCATCATAGACATGATATTCTTTTGCAACACGGTTCTGACTTGCGTCGCCTCGTAAATACTTTTCTACTGCTTCTATTTTTTTGTTTGGATCTATCTTATGGTTTTTAGACATTGAAATAGCCCCAAGTAGGTTTTATATTTCAGCGTCCTACTTAAAGGTAGCATATCACTGGTGGAGGACGGCTGTGTTTTGTGGTAAAATAACCAATAACAAATCACAACAGGAGGAAAGGAACATGACTGACGCACAGCAGCGGGAGGCTGCCAGAAATTTCTATAACCGCTGGAGAGGAAGGGAAGCTTCTGAAAAGAGCGAAACCCATCCCTTCTGGTTGGAGCTTCTGACCGATGTTTACGGCATGGACCGTGCCACCGAGAAGATTATCTTCGAACGGGAGGTGGTGGTGGATGGCAACACCAAATTCATCGACGCATACCTTCCTGAAACCAAGGTCCTCATCGAGCAGAAAAGCGGTGGAATCAGTCTGGACAAGGCCCTGTTCCAATCCGGCAGTAAGCCAATGACCCCCTACGAACAGGCCAAGCGTTACTGGGACAACCTTCCCTTCGACGAGCGCTCCCGGTGGATCATCACCTGCAACTTCAGGGAATTTAACATCTACGACATGAACGCCATCGGGACCGAGCCCCAAAAGATCCAGCTGAGCAACCTCATGAATGATTATCACCGTCTGAATTTTTTGGTGGACGACCAGACGGTGATGCTTTCCAGGGAAATGGCCGTTTCCATGCAGGCTGGGGACATCGTCGGGGAGCTGTACGACGCCCTAATCGCCCAGTACATCCATCCGGACGACCCCCATACCCTGAAGAGTCTCAACGCCCTTTGTGTGCGCCTGGTCTTCTGCCTCTACGCCGAAGACGCGGGGCTTTTCGGCCGCCGGGGCCTTTTTAACGACTACCTCAAGCGCTTTGATATCCGGGACCTGCGCCGGGCGATGAAGGACCTGTTCGCCGTCCTCGACACGCCAGCCGACAAACGGGACCCTTATATGGACCCAGCCCTTTCGGCTTTTCCCTTCGTCAACGGAGGCCTTTTTGCTGACGAGGACATCGAAATTCCCAACTTTACAAACACCATCCGGGATCTGCTCATCACCAAGGCCAGCGCGGAGTTTGATTGGAGTGCCATCAGTCCCACCATCTTCGGGGCCGTCTTTGAATCGACCCTCAATCCCGTGACCCGCCGTGAAGGTGGTATGCACTACACCTCCATCGAAAACATCCACAAGGTCATCGACCCGCTGTTCCTGGACGATTTAAAGGCTGAATTTTCCGATATCCAAAAGCTCACAGTACTGAAGACCCGGGCCCGCCGTCTGGAAGATTTCCAAAACCGGCTGGCCTCCCTGCGTTTTCTGGACCCAGCTTGCGGCAGCGGAAACTTTTTAACGGAAAGCTATCTGGCTCTGCGCCGGCTGGAGAATGAGGTCCTCCGGGAAAAAATAATCTGTGAAAAAGGCCAGGAGGCCGGACAGATTGTCATCGGCACCGGCCCCATCAATCCCATCAAAGTGTCCATCAGCCAGTTCTACGGCATCGAAATCAACGATTTTGCCGTCACCGTCGCCCGAACAGCCCTGTGGATCGCCGAAAGCCAGATGCTCAAAGAGACCGAGGACGTGGTCCACACCAACATCGATTTCCTGCCCCTCAAATCCTACGCCACCATCCGGGAGGACAACGCTGTGACCATGGACTGGAACGCGGTGGTACCCAGGGAAAAACTTGACTACATCATGGGCAATCCGCCCTTTGTGGGGGCCCGGGTCATGAACGCTGAGCAGAAGCGCGACATCAACAAAGTGTTTGCCGGCTGGCGCAACGCGGGCAACCTGGATTATGTGGCCTGCTGGTACAAAAAGGCGGCAGACTACATGGCCCGCACCTCCATCCAGGCCGCCCTGGTTTCAACCAACTCGGTGACCCAGGGGGAAAGTGTGGCCAACCTGTGGCAGCCTCTATTTGCCGCCGGAATCACCATCAACTTTGCCCATCGCACCTTCCGCTGGGACAGCGAGGCCAAAATCAAGGCCCACGTCCACTGCGTCATCGTGGGCTTCAGCACCGTTCCCACCGACAGGCCCAAGGTGATTTACGAGGATGGCCAGGGGAGTCAGGTGTCCCATATCAACGCCTATCTGGCTGACGCGCCGGATGTCTTTGTGAGCAGCCGGAGCACGCCCTTGTGTGATGTTCCGGCAATCGGCATCGGCAACCAACCAGTTGATAATGGCAATTACCTGTTTACCCAAGAAGAAATGGAAGCCTTCATTCGCAGGGAGCCCTGGTCCGCCCAATGGTTCAGACCCTGGTACGGCTCCCGGGAGTTCATCCACCGGGCTCCCCGGTACTGCCTGTGGCTTGGGAAATGCCCACCCAGCGAGCTCCTGAAGATGCCGGAATGCCTGAAGCGGGTGGACGCCGTCCGGGATTACCGATTGGCGAGCAAACGTAAGGCGACTGTAAAATTAGCCGATTCACCGACCCATTTCCAAACTGAAAATATGCCGGAGGGACAGTTCATTTTAATACCGAAGGTTTCATCTAAAAAAAGGCGGTATATCCCCACTGGCTTTATGGATTCAACGGTCCTTTGCAGCGATTTAGTCATGTTAATGCCTCACGCCACCCTCTACCATTTTGGCGTTTTGACCTCCAACGTCCACAACGGCTGGATGCGCACGGTGTGCGGACGACTCAAAAGCGACTACCGTTACTCCAAGGATGTGGTCTACAACAACTTCCCCTGGCCCACCCCCACGGCGGAACAGAAGGCACAGATTGAAGCCTCGGCCCAGGGCATCCTGGACGCCCGGGCCCTTTACCCGGACAGCAGCCTGGCCGACCTGTACGGCGAGCACATGAACCTCTTCCCCGAGCTGGTTCTGGCCCACCGGGCCAATGACCGGGCCGTGATGAAGGCCTACGGCTTCGACTTCAAAACCATGTCCGAGGGAGCCTGCGTCACCGCGCTGCTTAAGCTGTACCAGACATTAGCGGAATAATCATCATGATGATACAAACCCAGTTTTTGCGTAAGCAATTACTGAGATTTTTTCGCACGATCAACGTTAGCCAAAGAGCAGATAAAATCGTTGTATCCTCCCAATTAATCTGGCTATAGATGTAGGAGTCGCCGTTGCAGATAGATTCAAAAATCTGGATGACTTGTTCGCAGTTGGACATAATGGTGTTCTTATTATACAGACAACAGCCCAGCTTCTAAACGACAAAAGCTGGGCTGTTGTATTGCCTTCATTCTAATTGATGAAGAATTATGAAATTTATTATTTACCAAAGCGGCCGCCCGTGGTAGGGTAACCGTAGATGGAGCCATCTTTAATGGCCATTTCATCTTCCCATGGAAGCTTGTAATTACCCGCAGCCAGATCCTTGATATAAGTCAGGCTGGCATCTTTTTCGCCGCCTGGCTTGGCCACATAACCCCGGTGTCCCAGGTTGTAGATGTTGTTTTCTAGGCCCCAGGTCTTTCGTGCATTATCAGCCAGCTGGGGATAAATTTCCCCGGTAACAATTTCGTATGGATTACGCTGGCCCTGGACCAGAGTGGTTCCATCAAAGTTACAAATCTGACCTTCTCCAAAATAATAGAATACATTGTCATAACCCGCCAAGTTAACAGAAATAGTGTACATAAGATTCTGCCAAGCGTTGGAACGGTTTGTCAGGATCCACTGATCGTTGACCTGGGTGCTGTAGCCGGAAATACGGATATAGCAGTTGCAGCCTTTGTAAGCCGCTTCCCGGGCCAATTCGGGAATCATGCCATCGTGGCAGATGCAAACTGAAAGCTTGGATCCTCCAGGGCCATCGCAAACCGGCATGCCTAAATCACCTGGGTACCACGGTTCGATGGGGTTCCACGGGAAAAGCTTGTGGTATTTCAGGACGATTTCCCCCTGAGGATTGATAATGATTGCCGTGTTATAAGGGTTCTTGTCCGGGTCAGGATTGCGTTCCATGATGGAGAAAACCCCAAAGACGCCACATTCCTGACAAGCCTTGGCAAAGGCATCCGTTTCTTTACCGGGAACATCGCACAGGAACTCATCGGTGAGCCATTTGGCTGTGTTGAGGCCCTGGGTGCTGTATTCCGGAAAAACAATCAGCTCAACGCCCGGATATCCCGCTTTTGTATTTTTCAAACAGGTGATGATATCTTTGACCTGTCTGTCAATATCTTCCCTTGAATTGACAACCGGTGCCGGAAATTGGATAGCTGCCGCCAAAAATCCCATGGCTGGTTTGCTCATACTGCCGATACTGCCCATAATGTCCTCCTTTTGTCGCCGCAAATTTCCTCCACAATTCCATTCGGTTGAAGAGGAGTCTGGGCGGCGATTAATCTGTTTTATTGGATGATACTGTCATTGGATGTCAACAGGACACATGCCTTGCATACTAACAAAAAAGCCGGCCGGGCGAATGGCGCCGGTCGACTTCATTGTCTTGCTCACTAACTTAAGTTGTGATTATTTTATCTCTATAGTTTATTCAAATCTAGTAAAATTCGGAATTCTTTACATTATTAATTTTTTTGTATTTATTGAGAAAATGCAATTATGCATATTCAATACAAAAAAATATTTTCAAATTATAATGAAGTCGTGTTATTCGTGCAATTACTTTTGCAGCAAATCCAATCTGGATGATTTTTTTAAAAAACTTGCTGAAATCGCTTGCTTCTTTTTAATTTTTAATTTAAAATAGCATTAAGAGTTTTTGTTAAAGGAGCTTCCAATGGAAAAAAGATATGTAAAATATTATCAATCCCCTCTCGGACGGATGAAGCTTACATCCACAGACTCGGTCCTCCTGTCCGTCCGGTGGGATGACGACGATGACGATTCTGAAGCCACACGGTCCCGCCCGATCCTGGAACAAACCATGGAACAGCTGGATGAATACTTTGCCGGAGAGCGCAAGGTCTTCAGCCTGTCCATCGAACCCCGGGGAACGGCTTTTCAGCAAAAGGTGTGGCGGGTGCTCCGAACCATCCCCTACGGACAGATCTGGTCCTATCAAGACGTGGCCGACGCCATTGAAAATCCCCGGTCCGCCCGGGCTGTCGGCCGGGCCAACAATAAAAACCCCCTGGTCATCATCATACCCTGCCACCGGGTCATTGGAAGCAACGGCCTGCTCACCGGCTACGCCGGAGGAGTGGATACCAAAAAAGCTTTGCTTGATATGGAAAAGAAACAATTAATCAAGGATTTGAACCTGCTGCAATACTAAAAGGAGAGATAAAAAAATGAGTGAGTTGATCGATAAACTGGACGCCTACGGTGCCAACACCAAAGAGGCCATGGCCCGCATGCTGGACGATGAGGGCTTTTATCTGGAATGCCTGAACACCTTCAAGGAAGATGACGGCTTCGACAATCTGGAAAAATGCATCGCCTCCAGGGATGTGGACGCTTCCTTCGACCAGGCCCACGCCCTCAAGGGCGTCGCCGGCAACCTGGGGCTGACGCCGCTGTTTTCCGCCTTGTCCGACCTGGTGTAACCCCTGCGTCGCGGAGATATCACCGACGGGGACGTCCTGGTGAAGAAGGTCTCCGAGGAATTTGAACGTTTTAAAGGGATCCTTAATTAATCCCCTTTTAAAATATTTTTGTTATACTGATTAAAATTTAAACAAATAAGGAGGACTTTCAATATGTCCATCAAATTTAATTTCAATGAAGAACTGAAAAAAATGGTCCTGGCCGGCGTCGGCGCCACCGCCGTCACCGTGGAAAAAGCGGAAGAAATCGTCAACTACTGCGTGGAAAAGGGCGAACTCACCGTGGAACAGGGCAAGGTCATGAATGAAGAGCTCAAACGCAACGTCAAGGACGCCGTGAGCCAGCAGCACGACAAATTCACCAAGGAAGTCAAACCAAAAGTTGACGACATCCTCGGTTCCATGGAAGACCTGACGGCGGAAGAAATCAAAGCGGTGAAGGACAAGATCCAGGCCATGGAAGACAAGGGCTCTGACAGCACCGACGATGACGCCAAATAATAACGTGTCGGAAAGCCGGATCCGGAAGGAAGACACCAAAAAGATAAGCCGCGGTTACCGCAGCCACCGCCTTCGCGAGATCATGGCGATTTTAAGCAAACACGAAATTACCAAAGGTCTGACCCCAGTCAAGCTTCGACTCATCATCGAAGATCTGGGTCCGACCTTTGTTAAGTTGGGCCAGATTCTGTCCATGCGCCAGGACATCCTCCCCGTGGAATACTGCAGCGAGCTGGAAAAGCTGCGCTCCGATGTGGCCCCCATGCCCTTTTCCGTGGTCAAGAGGGAGGTGGAGGCGGCCTACGGCCAGAAGCTCCGGGAGGTCTTCCAGGAATTTGATGAGGTGCCCCTGGGGTCGGCCTCCATCGCCCAGGTCCACCGGGCGGTGCTCACCACCGGGGAAGAGGTGGTGGTCAAGGTCCAGCGGCCGGATATCTACGAGGTCATGGCTGTGGACATGGCCCTGCTGGACCGGGCCACGGCGCTGATCAAGCTCACCGGCGCCACGGGGACGGCCATCGACTTCAAGGTGGTCCTGGACGAGATGTGGGTCACTGCCAAGCAGGAGATGGACTTCCTCATGGAAGCCCACAACGCCGAGACCTTCGCCAGCAACAACGAGGGCATCAAGTACGTGACCTCCCCCCGGATCTTCCACCACTACACCACCTCCAAGGTGCTCATGATGGAATACCTGTCGGGCATCGACATCGACCACACCGACGAGCTCACCCGCCAGGGCTACGACCTGCGGGAGATCGCCGAAAAGCTGGCGGAAAACTACATCAAGCAGGTCATCGACGACGCCTTCTTCCACGCCGACCCCCATCCGGGGAACATCCGCATCCACGGGGGCCAGATCGGCTGGATCGACCTGGGGATGATGGGCAACCTGTCCGGCCGGGACCGGGAGCTGTTCAAGGAGGCCATCACCGCGGTGGCCACCCAGAACGTGGAGAGCCTCAAGACCATCGTCCTGACCATCGGCGTCCACTCGGGCCACGTCAACCACGCCCGGCTGTACGCGGACATCGACGACATGCTGGCCACCTACGGCACCATGGATATCGGGGAATGGAACATCAGCGAGATCATCCAACAGACCCTGCAAATCGCCAATTTCCACCACATCACCATGCCCAAGGGCATCACCATGCTCATGCGGGGGTACCTGACGGTGGAAAGCGTGGTGGCCATGCTCGACCCCAAGGCCAACCTGGTCCAGGTGATGATGCGCCACATGCTCTCCACCCGCAGCGCCAACATGGACTGGCGCCAGACCGCCGGGGAGCTGGGCCGCCACGCCTACGGCGCCGCCCTCACCGCCATGGACCTGCCCCAGTACGCTGCGGACCTGCTCAAGACCGTCCTCCGGGGCCAGGCCAAGGTCAACCTGGAGCTCACGGGCAGCGAGGAGCCTCTGGAACGGGTGGACCGCATGGTCAACCGGATCATCAACGCGGTGATCATCGCGGCGCTGCTCATCGGCTCCAGCTTCATCGCCACCACCAACATGGAGCCCCAGATCATGGGCATCCCGGCTTTGGGCTTCATCGGCTATTTCGTCTCCGTCATCCTTGGGGGCATCACCCTCATCGGCATCTACCGCAGCCAACGAAAGCCGAAGAAGTAGGGGGCCGTCAATCAATTTTGGGTAAAAAAACACCAGTCTGCCGACTGGTATTTTTTTTGCGTTATTTAACTTTCAAACAACCGTGCCAGCGTCCCGTACAGAAGGGGCGGCTCGATGGGCTTGGACAGATGCACGTCCATGCCGCTGGCCAGGGACTGGTTCACATCTTCCTGGAAGGCGTTGGCCGTCATGGCGATGATGGGGATGGTCCGGCTGTCGGTCTTGCGCATGGCCCGGATGGTCTTGGTCGCCTCCAGCCCGTCCATCACCGGCATGCGGATGTCCATGAGGATGGCATCGAAATACCCCGCCGGGGCCGCGGCGAAGGATTCCACCGCCTCGACGCCGTTGGCCGCCGTCTCCACCTGGCAGTGCTTCACCTGGAGGATGTTCCGGGCGATTTCGGCGTTGATGCCGTTGTCCTCGGCCAAAAGCACCCGCCGTCCCGAAAAATCGTAGGCCGGGGGTTCGGGGCCGTCATCGTCCAGGGGCCGGTTGAGCAGGATGTTTTCCACGGTTTCCACCACCGTGGAGGCGAACAGGGGCTTGCGCAGGAAGCAGTTCACCCCCGCCGCCAGGGCCTGCTTTTCGATGTTGGCCCAGTCGTAGGCCGTCATGATGATGATGGTCACCTCGGGCCCCACCACCTTGCGCAGCTCCCGGGCCGTGGCGATGCCGTCCATGTCCGGCATCTGCCAGTCCAGCAGGACCAGCTCGTAATCCCGGCGATGGCTGTGGGCCTCCGTCACGGTTTCCACCGCCTCCATGCCCGAGCTCACCCATTCGGCCTCCATGCCCGCTTCCTTCAGGATCATCTGGGTGTGCTGGCAAACCACCACATCGTCATCCACGATGAGGGTCTTCAAAGGCGGCAGCTTGGGATCGAACAATGCCCGGCGGGCCACCGCGTCGGGGGAGAGGCCCAGGTCCACCTCCACGGTGAAGCCTGTGCCGATGTTCTTGATGGAATGGACGGTGATCTCCCCGCCCATGAGGCTCACGATGTTCCGGGAGATGGCCAGACCCAGGCCGGTGCCGCCGTATTCCGACGTCCGTCCCCGGTCTTCCTGGGAGAAGGGCTCGAACAGATGGGGGATGAAGGCTTCATCGATGCCGATGCCCGTATCCGACACCTCAAAGCGCAGCCGGGCCCGGCGGGCGCCCCGGCGGAGCTCCTCGATGGTGAACAGGATCTTGCCTCCCCGGGGGGTGAATTTCACCGCGTTGCCCAGGATGTTCACCAGCACCTGCTGGAGCTTGGTCACGTCCCCCACGTAGGTGTCCTCGGTCATGCTCTTGAGAATGCACTCGTATTCCAGGCCGCATTCCCGGCACTGTTCGTACAAAATGGTATTGATTCCGTCGATGAGCTCCTTGAAGTTGAAGGAGGCGCTCTTGAGCACCATGCGCCCGCTTTCGATGCGGGACATGTCCAGGATGTCGTTGATCAGGGACAACAGGAACCGGGCGGAGATGCCGATCTTCTGCAAATGGTCTTCCATGGCCGCCGACAGACCTTCCTCCTGGAGGGCGATGGCGTCCAGCCCGATAATGGCGTTCATGGGGGTGCGGATTTCGTGGCTCATGCGGGAGAGGAACTCGGTCTTGGCCACCGAGGCCTGCTCCGCCGCCGCCAGGGCCTGGGCCATCTTTTCCCGGTTGAGGCGCTCTTTCTCAAAGGCCTCCGTCACGTCGCTCAGCAGGAACACCACGATCTCCTTGTTTTCGTCCAGGAAGAACAGGTCGTTCTTCATGCGGTTTTCCCGGCCCTGGGGGTCCCGGAAGGCGGCGTAGATGGTGTAGACGGACTGGTCCTCCAGCACGGCCAGCACCCGTTCCGGGTCAAAGCTTTCCAGGAAGGCCGCCCTTTCGTCCTCCGAAGCGCAGTGCTCCGCGGCCACGGCCAGGGTATCGGTGTAAAGCATGCCGTCGATTTGTCCCATAGCGGTAGTGTGGCCCCGTCGCACGGTGAACCGGCCGGTCTGGCGGTCCCAGCAGGACACAGCGATGTAATTCTTCTTGATGACGTGGGTGGTCACCTTTTCCGCGATGACCTCTTCGTCGATGTCCCGGGTGTAGAAAAAGGCGATGAAATCGCCGGTTTCCGGGTCGGGCAGGACCTCGGCGTCGGTGGACACCCATTTCACCGTGTCGCCCACAAGGCGGCGGTAGCGGATGCTGGCGCTGTAACGGCCCTCGCTCACTCCCTTGCGCACGGCGCTGCCGCTGCAGGTGGTGATGAACAGCTCCCGGTCCCTAGCGCTGGGGATGCGGGCCGCGGCCCGGAGCAGCACCTCCCGGGTCGCCGGGTTGGCAGTGGCCAGGGAGGGGGAGATGGACAGGGCTTCCTCAAACAGCGCCCCATCCACCGTGCCCTCCAGCATGGCCTTGTCCAGGGTCTGGATATCGGGCTGGGAGTTCTGGGTCAGGTTGAAGGAGAAGGCCTCCACCGTGTTGCCGTCCAGGGATCGGGCCCGGACCTTTTCCTGTTCCAGCCGCTCCCCGGCCTTTTTGCGGGCGGTGATGTCGATGGCGTTGCAGGCCACCCGCATCGTCTTCCCCGTGTTGTCCCGCACGGCGATCATGGACACCTTTTCCCAGAAATAGATGCCGTGGAAGCACAGCCTCACCGTGCATTCCGCCTGGCTGGCGCCGCCGTCCATGGCCGTCACCATGGCCTGGTAGGACTTGGCATCCTCCCCGACGATGCGCGCGTATTCCATGAAGTCCCGGGGAAAGTCCTCCCACCGGCCGGGGATTCCGGAAAACTTGGTATTCATCACGTCGATGATCGCCAGATGGCGGCCGGGATAATAGGTGAAATACTGGACATCGGAATAGCTGATGGCCTCCTGGAGGGCCTGTTGGCTTTCGATGAGCCGGTTTTCCGCTTCCTTTTCCCGGTCGATGTTGGTGTAGGTGGCGCAGTAATAGCGGATGCCCTCCGCTTCGAAAACGAAGCGGAACCGCACCTTCACCCAATGGATCAAGCCCTTCCTGCCGAAGATACGGTAGTCCAGATGGCCCTCCTCTTCATCATCATCCCGCACCCGGATGTACTCCTCGATCAGCTTCTGGTGGTCCGGCCCGTAAATCACGTGGGCGATGTCGTTCCGGAACAGCTCCTTCCCCTCTTCAGGGCTGATCCCGTGGAGCTGGAACCAGCCGTCGTTGGCGTAATCCAGGATGAAGCCGCCGCCCTGCTCGTGGAGGATGCCCACGCCGCCGGGCATGTGCTTGACCATCTGGGCCAAATGGCCGCTCCTCTCATCCACTGCAAAAAAGCGATTTCCGCCGTCGTCATCGCGGACGGTCATCGCTTGATGGAAAAGCCCAGCCGGCTGGGCTTTTTCCGTATGTTCGTAATCTGTATTATCCATTTATCCCATCATTTCCTCTCGTGAAATCACCGTCAGGTTCTTTTTGGGTCAGTAATTTAAATTCATTATACACCTTTTCGGCTATGAAGAGTAAATAATTAGTAAAAAATTAAAGAAAACAGTGCCGAAAAGCACTTTTTTCCTCACACCACCACGATTTCGGTGATGATCATGTCGTTGCCCGAGAGCATCTCCATGTCCGAGCTGCCGCAGCCGGGACAGGCCAGATCCTCCGCCGCCCCGTTGAAGACCCGGCCGCAGTCCCGGCATTTGACCATGCCGGGAACCACGCGGAGCTCCAATTGGGTATTTTCCATGGAGGTCTTGTACCGGGCGGCGGGCCAGCACTCCTCCAGATAGCGTGGGACGATGCCGGACAGCTCGCCCACCTCCACCACGATCTTTTCCACCGCCGTGTAATCCTCATCCGCCAGGGTATCCTCGATGGTGTGGACCATGGCGTTTAAAATGCCGAGCTCGTGCATATCAGTTCTTGGTCAGGTGCTTGACCACCACCGAAGCCACCTTGCCCCCGGTTTTGGCTGTGGAGCCGGCGATCTTGCCGCTGCGGCGCACGGCGTTGGCGGCAATCTTCATGGGCAGCTTTTCGTACACGTCGGGAGTGCTGTCCCCCGTGCGTTTCAGATGGATGGCGTCGAAGGCGCACTTGGTGGTGCACATGCCGCAGCCGATGCACAGGTATTCGTCCACCTGCACCGCCCCGCAGCCCAGGCACCGCTCGGTTTCCCGCTTCATCTGTTCCTCGGTGAAGGTCAGGCGGTCGTCTTCGAAGGTCCCCCGTTTTTCCGGCTCCGTTCCCGGCCGCTGGCGGGGAGTGGCGTCAAAGCTGCCCAGCTCGATGGCCACGCCGTCCTTGTCCAGGGCGTGGTATTCCCTCCGGTCTCGGCCGTAAACCAGATTCTGCCCGGGCTGGACGTAACGGTGGATGGAGATGGCCCCTTCCTTGCCCGCGGTGATGGCGTCGATGGCGAATTTGGGTCCGGTGAAGCAGTCCCCGCCCACAAACACGTCGGGTTCATCGGTCTGGTAGGTGAAGCCGTCGGCCTGGGCCGTGCTGCCCCGTCCGGTCTTCACCGCCGAGCCCTCCAGCAGGCCGCCCCATTCGATGGACTGGCCGATGGACAGCAGCACCCGGTCCGCCGGGACGACGATGGTGTCCGATTCGTCGTACCGGGGCGCAAAATGATGATCGCCGTCAAACACTGACAGGCAGCGCATGAACTCGACCCCGGTGACCGCGCCGTCCTCCACCACGATGCGCTTGGGACCCCAGCCGTTGTGGAAGTCCACCCCGTCCTTTTCCGCCTCGGCGATTTCTTCGTCCAGAGCGGGCATTTCTTCGGGGCTTTCCAGGCAGTACAGGTCAACCGAAGCCACATCCTCCCGGGCCGAGGTCCGGGCCACATCGATGGCCACGTTGCCGCCGCCGATGACCACCACCTGGCCGTCCAGTCCCGGGTCCTGTCCCAGGCTCACCCGGCGCAGGAAATCCACCCCGGTGACCACGCCGGCGGCGTCTTCCCCTTCAACGCCCAGCATGCGGCCGCCCTGGGCGCCCACCGCCAGGTAAAAGGCCTCGTAGCCCTGGGCCCGCAAATCGTCCAGGGTCACGTCGGCGCCCACCTCCACGCCGGTTTTGAACTGGACGCCCATCTGGCGCAGAACGTCGATTTCTGCGTCCAAAACGGCCTTTTCCAGCCGGAAGGAGGGGATACCCATGGCCAGCATGCCCCCGAGCTTTTCTTCCTTCTCAAACACCGTCACGTCGTAATCATCGATGGCCAGGTAATAGGCACAGGACAGCCCCGCCGGACCGGCTCCCACCACGGCGATCTTGTTGTGCAGGTGGTAGCGCTTGTCCGGGATGAACCGCTGATCCGCGTCCAGCTCCCGGTCGGCGATGAATTTCTTGATCTCGTCGATGGCCAGGGGCTCATCGATGTTCCCCCGGGTACACTCATCCTCGCAGCCATGGGGGCAGATGCGCCCGCAGACAGCGGGGAAGGGGTTTTCCTTCTTGATCAGGGCCAGGGCTTCGGAGTAACGGCCCTGGGCCGCCAGCTTGATGTATCCCTGGACGGCGATGTGGGCCGGACAGGCCGTCTTGCAGGGAGCCGTCCCCTCCGGCGCCACATCCTTGCGGTTGGTCCGGTAATTGACGTTCCAGTGCTTTTCACCCCAGGCATGATCCCGGGCGGTAATTTTGGGATGCTCGACTTTAGGCTGGGTGGTGCACAGGCTGTGGCCCAGGCGCAGGGCATTGCTCGGGCAGTTTTCCACGCACTGGCCGCAGGCCACGCAGTCCATGGGATTCACCTCCGCCGTGTAGTTGGAGCGGATGGCGTCGGGGGTGCGGAAATAGGTGGCCAGACGCAGGGAGAAGCAGGAGCAGGAACAGCAGTTGCAGATGGCCGCCGCGTCCCCCAGCTCTTCTGTCGCCGGCATTTCGTGCATCAGGCCGTTCTTTTCCGCGAATTTGAGGATTTCTTCCACCTCTTCCCGGCTGACCTCCCGGCCCCGGCCGGTTTTGATGTAGTATTCCGCGCCGGTGCCCATCTGGATGCAGATGTCCTTTTCCAGGTGGCCGCAGCCTTCTCCGATGACCCGGCGGGACTGGCGGCAGGAGCAGTCGGACACGCTGAAGGTGTCGTACTTGTCCAGATAATAGGACAGTTTTTCCCAGGGCTGTACCCCGGGATCATCTTTTACAGCGTCCTCCACCGGGATGACCCGCATCATGGCCATGCCCTCGGGGAACAGGGCCGACATGGGGGCCAGACGGCGACGGGTATATTCCTCAAAGGCCTTGCCGATTTCCGGATGGGCTGCCAGCTGTTCCCGGTTGTTCACCATCATCTCCAGCACCCCAGGGGCGAAGATATTGACCCAGAATTTTTCCGTCCCGTCTTCCTTGTCGGTCCAGCTCTTGACCACCCCCACGTATTCCAGCTCATCCAGAATCCGCCGGGCGTCCTCCGGCGAACGGCGGCTCCGCCTGACGATCTCCTCAAAGGTCCGGGGCTTGCGCAGCCCCATGGTCAGCGCCAGATCCGCCATTTCGTCGGACACCACTCCCGCCAGGGCATAGTACTCCGGCTGGTTCTCATCGATCTTGTTCATGGCCCCCGCCACGCCCCCGATCATCTTCGCCAATTTGACGATCTTCGGTCTCAGTTCAGACATCATAAGCTCCTCTCCGCCGGCCTCCCTGCCGGCAAAAAAATTTATTCCTTACCGTATGAAATCGAGGACCTGGCCTTTGAGCCATTCCGTCCACGCCGCCATCCCTTCGCCCGTCCGGGCGCTGATGGGGAAGATCTGGGCCTTGGGGTTGCGCAGCCTGATGTTTTCCACGCAGCGGTCCATATCAAAATCAAAATAGGGCAGCACATCGATCTTGTTGATCAGCACCGCGTCGCAGATGGAAAACATCAGCGGGTACTTCAGGGCCTTGTCGTCCCCCTCGGGTACCGACAGGATCATGGCGTTCTTCACTGCCCCGGTGTCAAACTCCGCCGGACACACCAGGTTGCCCACGTTTTCCAGGATCGCCAGGTCCACCCCCTCCGTGCCCATGGCGTCCAGTCCCTGGGCCGTCATGTCTGCGTCCAGGTGGCACATGCCACCGGTATGGAGCTGGATGGTCTTCACCCCCAGGGCCTCCATGATCCGGGCATCCACGTCCGAATCGATATCCGCCTCCATCACCGCGATGGAAAGCCCATCCTTCAGCTCCTCGATGGTCCTGCCCAGGGTGGTGGTCTTACCCGACCCCGGCGAAGACATCAGGTTGAGCAGGAAGGTTTTTTCCTCCTTCAGCCGGCCCCTCAGGGCCTCTGCCTGTTTGTCGTTATTGTCAAAGACACTGCGTTTGACCTCAATTACGCGAAAAGCATCCATGGCCTGTTCCTCCGTTTTTTTGTTGGAAAACCCAACTTTGTTTAATAATTAACGAGATTATAACACGTTTTACCTGTTTTGTCTTATACAAACAGAGGGTATTGTTGAAATTTAAGGAGAAAATGTTTTGGATTAAGTACATAGATTGAAAAAACCGGCAAAGCCGATTTAAATACAATAAAATACCGGACCTTATTTAGGGGTAAGGCGCGACCAGGTGGGAGCGCCGCTTGAGGAGCAAACGCAAGGCTTGCTCCGGAAAAATCGGCAAAGCCGATTTAAACACAATAAAACACCGGACCTTATTTAGGAGTAAGGCGCGACCAGGTGGGAGCGCCGCTTGAGGAGCAAACGCAAGGCTTGCTCCGGAAAAACCGGCAAAGCTGATTTAAACACAATAAAACACCGGACCTTATTTAGGGGTAAGGCGCGACCAGGTGGGAGCGCCGCTTGAGGAGCAAACGCAAGGCTTGCTCCGGAAAAACCGGCAAAGCTGATTTAAACATAAAAAAGAACTCCGAGTAATTTAGGGGAGGACTCGGAGCTCTTTTGGAGAGAGGGGGGTAATATTATGATTCGGATTGAGTCATTCACACTCAATCAGTATGAACATCGATACATTTCCGCTGGGTGTGTGTCAGCTTTGATGTATCTCCTTGATGTGATTACAGTATACAACCTTATGTAAAAAACGTCAAGAGTGAAAATTTATGTAAACAGAAATCAGTCCGATGTAAATATTTTCAAACCCCTTTTTGTAATTTTCAATTAAGAATTGCTAAAGATTATTTATCCATGATCTCCCGGAACCGTGCCACATTGCCTTCCACATCTCCGCCGAAGAGGCAGGAACCGGAGACGATGGTGTCGGCACCGGCGTCCAGTACGGTGGACAGGGTCTTGAAGTTGACGCCGCCGTCCACTTCCAGGCGGATGGGACGGTCGCCGATCATTTTTTTCAGGGTCTTAAGGCGGTCTGTGCTGGCCTCAATGTAGCTTTGGCCGCCGAAGCCGGGGTACACGCTCATGACCAGGATCATGCAGATGTCGTCCAGGTAGGGCTTCACCGCTTCCACCGAGGTGTCGGGGGAGATGACGATTCCCGGCTTGCAGCCCAGGTCCTCGATGCGTTTGATGCACGCCGCCGGATCGTCGTCGGACTCCACGTGGACCGTGATCAGATTGGCCCCCGCCTTGGCAAAACGTTCGATGTACTTCAGGGGCTCGGAGACCATCAGGTGCACGTCAAAGGGAATGGTTACCGTCTTGCGCAGATCACCTACCTGGTCCGGGCCGATGGTGATGTTGGGCACGAAATGCCCGTCCATCACATCCACATGGATCCAATCCACACCGGCCGCCTGGGCCCGCTTCAAATCCCTTTCCAAATTGGCAAAGTCCGCACTGAGCATGGAAATAGCAATTAATGGTTTCATTTCAAACCTTTCCGCGGCTTCATGCCGCATTATCTCTGTTCCACAGGACAGGTCAAGTCCCTTTATCATTTACTCGTCGTCATCCAGCATATTCATCTGGCCGCTGTCGCTGGTGTCGTCGCCGTCCAAATCGTCCTCATCGTCCGGGTCCTCCTTGTGGACCTTGCAGATGGTGGCGATGCGTTCATCGCCCTTGAGGCGCATGAGGCGCACACCCTGGGTGTTGCGGCCGACCTTGGAGATGTCTTCGCCCTGGAGCTTGATTACCACGCCCTGGTCGTTGATCATCATGATCTCGCCATCGTCGGCGATGACGCAGAACCCGATGAGCTTGCCCGTCTTGTTGGTGCACTTGTAGGTCTGGACGCCCTTGCCGCCCCGGCGCTGGACCCGGTACTCATCCACGTCGGTGAGCTTGCCGTAGCCCTTGTCCGCCACGCACAGCACGTTGGGCTGGGTGCCCCCTTCGATGATGTCCATGCCGATGACCTCATCCCCGGCCCGCAGGTCGATTCCGTGGACCCCGATGGAGGTCCGGCCCATGGGACGCACATCCTTGGAGGTAAAGCGGATGGCGTAGCCGTCGTGGGTGCCCATGACGATGTCGTCGGCTTCGTCCACGATGCGCACGTTGATGAGCTCATCGTCGTCCCGCAGGTTGATGCCGATGACCCCGTTCTTCCGGGAGGTCTCGTAATCGGACAGGGAGGTCTTCTTGATGATGCCCTGCTTGGTGGCCATGATCAGGTGCTTGTCCTCGTCAAATTCCTTGACCTGGATCATGGTGGTGATGGCTTCATCCGGATCCAGCTGGAGGATGTTCACGATGGCCGTGCCCCGGGCCGTCCGTCCCGCTTCGGGGATCTCGTAGGCCTTGAGGCGGTAGAACTTACCCTTGTTGGTGAAGAACAGCAGGTGATTGTGAGTGGAGGTGGTGAACAGATGCTCCACAAAGTCGTTTTCCCGGGTGGACAGGGCGGAGATGCCCTTGCCGCCCCGGCGCTGGGACCGGTAGGTATCCGTGGGGATGCGCTTGACGTAGCCGATGTGGGTCATGGTGATGACCACCTCTTCCTCGTCGATCAGATCCTCCACGTCAAAGTCGTCCACGTCGATATCAAAGGAGGTGCGCCGTTCGTCGCCGTATTTTTCCTTGATTTCCAGGAGCTCTTCCTTGATGATGGCCAGGACCTTCTGTTCGTCGGCCAGAATCGCCTTCAGCTCGGCAATCTTCTTCATCAGCTCAGCGTATTCTTCTTCGATCTTTTCCCGTTCCAGACCGGTCAGGCGCTGGAGACGCATGTCCAGGATGGCCTGGGCCTGGATGTCGGTGAGGCCGAAGCGTTCCATGAGCTGGGTCTTGGCCACCTTGGCGTCCCGGGAGGCCCGGATCAGGGCGATGACTTCGTCGATGTGGTCCAGGGCGATGCGCAGCCCTTCCAGAATGTGGGCCCGGGCTTCGGCCTTCTTCAGGTCGAATTTGGTCCGGCGGACGATGATGTCCTTCTGATGTTCCACGTAGTGGTAGAGCACCTGCTTCAGGTTCAGGACCTTGGGCTGGCCGTCCACCAGGGCGAGCATGATGATGCCGAAGGTGTCCTGGAGCTGGGTGTGCTTGTACAGCTTGTTGAGGATCACGTTGACGTTGGCGTCGCGCTTTAAGTCGATGACGATGTTGATGCCCTTCTTCAGGTCAGATTCATCCCGGATGTCGGAGATGCCTTCCACCCGCTTGTCCTTGACCAGTTCGGCGATCTTTTCGATGAGCTTGGCCTTGTTGACCATGTAGGGGATTTCCGACACCACGATCTGCTGGCGTCCCCGGGCCCCTTCCTGGACGTCCACCTTGGAGCGGATTTTGATCCGGCCCCGGCCGGTGGCGTAGGCGGCCTTGATGCCGCTCTTGCCCAGGATCACCCCGCCGGTGGGGAAGTCCGGGCCCTTGATGGTTTCCATGAGCTTGTCCACGGTGATGTCCGGGTTGTCGATGTAGGCCACGGTGCCGTCGATGACCTCGCCCAGGTTGTGGGGAGGGATGTTGGTGGCCATGCCCACGGCGATGCCCTGGGAACCGTTGACCAGCAGATGGGGGAAGCGGGAGGGCAGCACCGAGGGTTCCTGTTCCGAACCGTCGAAGTTGGGAATGAAGTCCACGGTTTCCTTGTTGATGTCCCGCATCATTTCCAGGGCGATCTTGCTCATCCGGGCTTCGGTGTAACGCATGGCGGCGGCGCCGTCGCCGTCCACCGAGCCGAAGTTCCCCTGGCCCTGGACGGTCATGTACCGGGTGGAAAAGTCCTGGGCCATGCGGACCATGGCGTCGTACACGGCGGAGTCGCCGTGGGGGTGGTATTTCCCCAGCACTTCCCCGACGATACGGGCCGATTTACGGAAGGGCTTGTCCGGGGTCATGCCCATCTGGCTCATGGCGTACAGGATCCGGCGGTGGACGGGCTTGAGTCCGTCCCGCACGTCGGGCAGGGCCCGGCCGATGATGACGCTCATGGCGTAGTCGATATAACAGTTCTTCATCTCGTCTTCGATATTGACCAGACGGATGCGGTCTCCTGTCATTTGTATATTATCATCCATAAAGTTTCCTTTTCTGTCCTAATTTAGATATCCAGGTTCTTGACTTTCTTGGCGTTGCGTTCGATAAATTCTTTTCGAGGCTGGACCTTATCACCCATGAGGACGTTGAAGATTTCGTCGGCGTAGGCGGCGTCTTCCACTTCCACCTTGAGCATGGTGCGCTTGGTGGGGTCCATGGTGGTTTCCCAGAGCTGCTCGGCGTCCATTTCACCCAGGCCTTTGTAGCGCTGGAGGGTGACCTTGGTGCGGTCCTCGTAGTCGTTGGAGAGCTTGCGTTCCAGATCGGCGTCGGTGTAGGCGTACTCGATCTTTTTGCCCAGGGAAATCTTGTACAGGGGCGGCTGGGCGATGTACACGTAGCCGTGCTCGATGAGTCCCCGCATGTAGCGGTAGAAGAAGGTGAGGAGCAGGGTCCGGATGTGGGCGCCGTCCACATCGGCATCGGTCATGATGACGATCTTGTGGTAGCGGGCCTTTTCCACGTTGAAGTCCTCGCCCACGCCGGTGCCGAAGGCAGTGATCATGGACTTGAGGGAGTCGGTGGTCAGGATCCGGTCCAGACGGGATTTTTCCACGTTGAGGATCTTGCCCCGGAGGGGAAGGATGGCCTGGATCTTGGAGTCACGGCCTACCTTGGCCGAACCGCCGGCGGAGTCCCCTTCGACGATGAAGATTTCCGACAAGGCCGGGTCCTTTTCCCGGCAGTCTGCCAGCTTACCCGGCAGAGACGTGCTGTCCAGGGCGCTCTTGCGCCTGGTCAGCTCCCGGGCGCGTTTGGCCGCTTCCCGGGCCCGGGAGGCCTGGAGGTTCTTTTCCATGATGCTCTTGGCCACGTCGGGGTTTTCTTCCAGGAAGGCGGAGAGCTCTTCGTTGACGATGGTCTCCACGATGCCCTTGACCTCGGGGTTGCCCAGCTTGGTCTTGGTCTGCCCTTCAAACTGGGGCTCCAGGAGCTTGATGCTGACGATGGCCGTCAGCCCTTCCCGGATGTCCTCGCCGGACAGGTTCTTGTCGTTGCCCTTGATGTAGTTGTTACGCTTGGCGTAGTTGTTGATGGTCCGGGTCAGGGCGCTTTTAAACCCGTTGAGGTGGCTGCCCCCCTCGGGGGTGAAGATGTTGTTGGCGTAGGAATAGATGTTTTCCGTATAGCCCGTGGTGTACTGGAAGGCCAGCTCCAGGCTGTAGTCGTCCATGTTCTTTTCGTAGTAGGTGATCTGCTCGTACAGGGGATCCTTGTTGCGGTTGATGTACTCGATATAGGACCGGATGCCCCCTTCGTAATGGTAGCGGTTTTCCTGCTCCTGATCGGGACGGGTGTCCTTCAGGGTGATGGCGATGCCCTTGTTCAGGAAGGCCAGCTCCCGCAGGCGGTGTTCCAGGACGTCGTAGTCGTAGACCAGCTCATCGAAGATATCCGGGTCGGGCTTGAAATGGACCTTGGTCCCGGTGCGGTTGGTGGTGCCCACGACCTCCAGCTCCGAGGTCTTGTTGCCCTTGGAGAAGGTCTGGCGGTACACCTGCTTATTCTGCTTGATCTCCACGTCCAGCTCTTCGGACAGGGCGTTGACGACGGAGACCCCCACGCCGTGGAGACCCCCGGAGACCTTGTACCCGCCGCCGCCGAACTTACCGCCGGCGTGGAGCACGGTCAGGGCCAGCTCGACCCCGGTCTTCTTCTGTTTGTGGTTCATCCCCGTGGGGATGCCCCGGCCGTCATCGGTGACGGTGATGCTGTCGTCCTTTTCGATGACGACGTGGATGTTCTTGCAGTAACCGGCCAGGGCTTCGTCGATGGCGTTGTCCACCACTTCGTAAACCAGGTGGTGGAGCCCCTGTTTGCCTGTGCTGCCGATGTACATCCCCGGCCGGCGCTTGACGGCCTCCAGACCTTCCAGAACCTGGATCTGGTCGGCGCCGTACTCTTGCCGTGTTTCTGTAGTTTCTGACATTCTTCCCTCCAAAATCGGCTGACGGATCAGCCGCTCATTTTATTTCATTAAAGTACTATTTCCCGCCCATCCTGGATGCGGATGATCCGCCGCCTCTCTTCGGGATAGCGGTTGGCGAAGCTGCTGTCGGTGCAGGTGATGAAGGACTGGCTGCGGTCCAGCACAGACAGGATATTTTCCTGACGCCGTTCGTCCAGCTCGGACAGGATATCGTCCAGGAGCACCACGGGGTAATCCCCGTTGACGGCGTGGTAGATGTCCATCTGGGACAGCTTGAGGGCCACCGCCGCGGTGCGCTGCTGGCCCTGGGAAGCGTACTTCCGGGCCTCCCGGCCGTCGATGTGGACCACGATGTCGTCCACGTGGGGGCCGTACTGGGTGGAGCCCCGCTTGATGTCCTCACCCCGTCCTTCTGTGAGCCGCTGGCGGAACACCGCCTCGATGGCCTCCCGCTCCACAAAATGGTCGATCAGGTTGTTCTGATAAAACAAAGCGAGCTTTTCCGCCCCGGAACTCAGCTCCCCGTGGAGCTTCCGGGCCACCTGGTTGAGCTGCTTCAGGTAGGACAGCCGGTAGGTCATGACCCGGGCGCCGGCTTCAGCCAGCTGGCCGTCCCAGGTATCCAGCAGGGACGCCATGGAAGCCGAGTAGGCGATTTCCTTGAGCAGGGCGTTGCGCTGGGCCAAAATCCGGCGGTACTTCTTGAGCACCGGCAGGTACCCCGGCATAGCGCCGCTGATCTCCTCGTCCATGAAGCGCCGGCGCTTGTCCGGCCCCGCCTTGACGATGCGCAGATCGTCGGGCTCGAAGAGGAGGACCCCCAGCACGGGGGACAGGGTGGACGGGCTCTTCTTCTTGCCGTCCAGCAGGGTCTCCCGCTTGCCGGCAGCGTACTTCACGGTAATATCGTGGCCGATGTCCTCCTTGAGGATCTGGCCCTTGATCAGGAAATGGTCGCTGTCGAAGCGCTTGAGATCCGCCGCAGAAGACGCCCGGTGGGAATACCCCCGGGACAAAAAAAATAAGGCTTCCAGCAGGTTGGTCTTCCCCTGGGCGTTGGCCCCGGTGATGACGTTGACCTGGTCGGAAAAGGTGAAGTCGGCGCTTTCGTAATTGCGGAAATCCACGAGGCGCAGGGATTGGATGATCATGCCTGGGCGGTGACGGACAGGGGCTCGGCCCCTTCCAGGACCACCTGGTCCCCGGGGCGGATCTTCTTCCCCCGGGCGGTGCACACCTCGCCGTTGACGGTGACCATGCCGTCGAGGATCAGGGCCTTGGCCATGCTTCCCGATTCCACAAGGCCGGCGTACTTGAGGAGCTGATCCAGCTTGATGAATTCCGAATAAATTTGAATATTTTCCATTTTATCCTTTTTAATGCTCAAAAGTGATTTTTTATCTTTTTTTTATAAAAAGACCGGGAATAACAAAAATAAGCCTAAAAAAACGTATATTTGTACCCACTCTAAATATTATAACAAAAAAAAGAGGATTAATCAAAATCCTCTTGAAAATTTTCTGTCTTTTCTATTAATTTCTTTTAAAAATCATCAGCGATACGCACCGGCAGGATCAGGTAGATGTAAGTGCTGTCCTTGTCGGCGATGACGGCGGGGCCCACAGGGGTAGTCATGTCGATGGTGATTTTGTCGTCGTCCATGACCCGGAGGGCTTCGATGACGAATTTGGAATTGAAGGCGATGCGCAGGTCCTCACCGGTCTTGTCGATGGGAATGACTTCCATGACGTTGCCGATGTCGGCGTTGGAGCTGATTTCCAGGCGGTCGATGCCGAATTCCATCTTGATCAGGTTGTTCTTGCCTTCCCGGGCCAGCAGGGCGGCCCGTTCGGTGCTTTCCAGCAGGGCCCGGCGCTCGATCTGGACCTCGGTGTTCTTTTCCGTGGGGATGATGTGGCGGTAGTTGATGAATTCCCCTTCCAGCAGCCGGGAGGAGAACTGGGTTTCGCCCATTTCAAAGAAGATCATGGTCTTGGACAGGCGCACGTGGACGTCCCCTTCGGCGCCGGAGAGCATCTTGTCCAGCTCCTGCATGCTCTTGCCGGGGATGATGATGGATACCTCGCCGTCCACGGGCTTTTTGAGCTTGCCCTTGCGCAGGGCCAGGCGGTAGCCGTCCAGGGCGATCATGGTCAGGGTGTCCCCGGCCATTTCCAGCTTGAGGCCGGTGAGGACGGGGATGTTTTCCTTGATGGCCACGGAGAAAATGGTGCCGTGGATCAGGGACTTGAGCTCAGAGGCTTCAATGACGAAGTCGTGGTCGTGTTCGATTTCCGGCGGTTCGGGAAATTCGTTGGAGGGCAGGCCCTTGATGGTGAAGGAGGATAACAGGCAGTCCATCTTCAGCTGGTAATGATCCTGGAGGTCGAAGAACACATCGTCCCCGGAGAGCTTGCGAACCAGCTCAAAGATGAAATGGGATTGGAGGACGACTTCGCCGTCCTGCTCCACATTGGCGGGAATGGCCGTCTGGATGAAGATTTCCAGATTGGTGGCTGTCAGGTGGAGCTTATGATCGTAAACCTGGAAGAGGATCCCTTCCAGTATGGGCATGGTGGTTTTGGTTGCGACCCCACGGGAGACCGTGGACAGGGCACTGATGAGCGCGTCTTTGGAGCAGTCGAATTTCATGTGAGCCTCTTTTCTGTATATATATAATATTATATATAAATCGTAATAATAGTAATAGGTGCTGTGGATACTGTGGATAACCACGCCAGCCGCGGAAATGGGAAATTTCCGGTTTCCGGGCCTGTGGAAAACCTGTTTAAAAGCCAGGGGGTCCGTCGGGGATAAATGTGGATGACCGGCGGGTCACTGTTGGCAAGTTATTCTCCCTTGATCTCGTTGGAGATGCGGACGACCAGGTTTTTAAAGTCGGTGTTGGACTGGGTGTTCTCGGCGATCTTCTGGCAGGCGTGGATCACGGTGGAGTGGTCCCTTCCGCCGAAGGCCTCGCCGATCTTGGGCAGGGACATGGTGGTCATCTCACGGCACAGGTACATGGCCACCTGCCGGGGGGTGGCGATGGATTTGGTGCGCTTCTTGCTGTCCATCTCCTCCACGGTGGTGTTGAAGTACTTGGCGGTAACTTCCTTTATATAATCAGCGTTGATGACGTGCTGCTTGGAGACGAACAGGTCCTTTAGCGCGTCCTGGGCGAATTGGAGGGTGATGGTCTCGCCGTGGAGCTTGGAATAAGCCACCACGGTGGTCAGGGCCCCCTCCAGCTCCCGGATGTTGGAGTGGATGTTGTCGGCGATGAAGCTGAGCACGTCGTTGGGAATGTCCTCGGTGTAGGATTCGGCCTTCTTTCGCAGGATGGCGATCCGGGTTTCAAAATTGGGCGCCGAGATATCGGTGGTCAGCCCCATTTCAAAGCGGCTCCGCAGCCGTTCGGCCAGGTTGGGGATTTCCCGGGGAGGCCGGTCCGAGCTGATGACGATCTGCTTGTTTTCGTCGTGGAGGGCGTTGAAGGTATGGAAGAACTCTTCCTGGGTCCCATCCTTGCCCGCCAAAAACTGGATATCGTCGATGAGGAGGATGTCCACGTTGCGGTAGCGGTTCCGGAAGGCGATGTTGTTCTTGTTTTGGATGGCGTCGATGAATTCGTTGGTGAAAGTCTCGCAGGACACGTAGACCACCTTCTTGTCCGGGGTGTAGGTGAGGATGTAGTTGCCGATGGCCTGCATGAGGTGGGTCTTGCCCAGACCGACGCCGCCGTAGATGAACAGCGGGTTGTACCGCTCCGACGGGGCTTCGGACACGGCGACGCAGGCCGCGTGGGCGAAGCGGTTGTTCTCACCGATGACGAACTTGTCGAAGGTGTACTTGGGGTTCATGGACCCCCGGTGGGCCTCCACAGGGGCTGCTTCCACCTTGACGCTGGCTTTTTCAGCGTGGGCCGGCGCTTCCTCGGTCTCGCTGGGGATTTCTTCCTCGCCCAGGATGAACACCACGGTGACATCTTCATTTAATATGTAAGAGAGGGTGGTGCTGGTCAGGGTCTTATACCGGTTTTCGATGATGGCCTTGTTAAAAGAATCGTAAACCTGAATATAAAAGGTATGATTTAAGTATTTGACAGGCGTGAGCTCAGAAAACCAGGTTTTAAAGCTGACTTCGGGAATTTCGTCCTGCATGATTTCCAGGGCTTTTTCCCACGTTTTTTTGATCGATTCTTCCACAGGTAACCTCCGACGGGTGTTGATAGTTTATGTAATTTGAGATTTATCCACAGGCTGTTAGCAAGTTTTTCTCCAGAATACCGGGTTAAATGGCCGCGATTAGCGGATTTATGCACATTTATCCCCAGCTTTATCCACAAAAATGGTTAAATTGTGTATAAGGTAATGTGGAAACTGTGGAATCTGTAGATAATTATAGCAAATCGCCGGGCCAGGTTCAATCTGTAGCTCATCATATTTTATCTTTTTTGAGTTTATTCTTGACAATTGGCTCTGCAAATAATATACTTTTATGGTAAAACTGAAAATCTGAACTGAATGTATCATAAATATAGAAAGACAGGGGGTATGTAGCGATGAAAATGACCTATCAACCTAAGGTAAGACAACGGAAAAAGGAACACGGTTTTCGCAAAAGAATGTCAACGCGGAATGGTCGTCTCGTATTAAAGAAAAGAAGACAAAAGGGCAGAGCCAGATTATCTGCATAATCAAGAGACCGTTTATTTTACAAACGGTCTTTTTTTCTACGGTTATTATTACATTTAAATTTTAAAAATTGGAGTGCGGCTGATGTTGATTTCTTTAAAAAGTGAAAAGGATTTTGACCATGTATTCCAAAAAGGCAGCAAATTCGGTAACAGGCACTTTCAGTTTTATTACGTGAAAAATGGGAAAAATACCAATCGTTTGGGTATTATTGTAAGCAAGAAATTATCGAAGCGTGCCGTCGTGCGGAACAAGGTTCGAAGGCGTATCCGTGAGTCCTACCGGATTCACAGCGGAACCATTAAAACAGGATATGATTTCATCATCATCGCGAAAAACCGGTGTGCGGAGGATTCCTACGCCGATTTGGACCGGTCTGTCGGTCATCTGTTTTACAAAACGAATTTGGAAGTGAAATGAATGAAGAATGTGATTAAGAAAATCATGCTCGCCGCCATCCGCGGCTATCAGAAGTTCATATCGCCCTGCCTGCCCAAGACCTGCCGGTTCTTACCGACCTGTTCGGCCTATTGTTATCAGGCCATCGAGAAGTATGGACCCCTCAAAGGCTCCTGGCTGGGCATACGCCGGATCCTCAAATGCCATCCCTTTCATCCGGGTGGCTACGATCCTGTTCCATAAAATCAGGCACCTCACAAGAGGAGAATTAAATTTATGGATTTCCTATATCAGTTTTTTGGATGGGTCCTGTTCGTCATTTACGGACTGGTAAAGAATTATGGTGTTGCCATCATCATCTTTACGGTCCTGGTGAAAACAGCCATCCTGCCGCTGAATATCAAGCAGACCAATTCCATGCGGGAAACCCAGGCCATCCAGCCTGAGGTTCAGGAATTGCAGAAGAAGTACAAGAACAATCCTGAAAAGCTCCAGGCTGAAACCATGAAATTGTACAAGCTGTACAAGATCAATCCCATGGCCGGCTGTCTGCCGCTTTTGATTCAGCTGCCCATCCTGTGGGGGCTCTTTGGTGCCCTGCGTGATCCCGGCAAATGGGTCTTCACCAATGGCGATTTGTCCGCCCTTCAGACCAATTTCCTTTGGATCACCAACCTGGGGGACAAGGATCCCTGGTACATCCTGCCAATCCTCTGTGTGGTCTTTACCTTTGCCATGCAGAAGTATACCATGAGTATGCAGACGCCTGGCGGTGACAAATCCATGGAATCAACCCAGAAGATGATGCTCTATGTTATGCCGATCATGATCGGCTGGATGGCCATCAACATGCCGTCCGGTGTGGCGTTGTACTGGGTGGTTCAGAATATCTACACCTTTGCCCAGCAGTTCCTGGTCATGCGTAAGCCCATCGACAAGATTTCAAAGGTGGAAGCGGAACGCCGTGTGGCGGAAGCGGATAAGCAGCGTATCAAGGAACAGAAGGAAGCGCGCAAACAGCAGTCGGAATTGCGCCAGGATGCCATGAATGCCCAGATGGGCAAGGCACCCAAGAATAAAAATAAGGGCAAGACCAACAAACCAAAGACCCAGCCTGCTTCCAAAAAGAACAAGTCACGAAAAACCATCACCTCCATTCCAAAGAGTGATGAACGTTCCAAGAAGTCGTGATGGATGAAGGAGGAGAGACAATGAGTCATACGATCACGGGGAAGGGAAAAACAGTTGAAGAGGCCGTCAACCAGGCTTTGACCGAATTGGGACTCACCGCGGAAGAGGTTGAGACCAATGTGGTGCAGGCTCCTGAAAGCGGCGTCTTCGGATTATTTGGCAAGAAAGAAGCGATTGTCGAGGTCACACCCATCGACAATCCTGAAAAAAAGGCCCAGGAATTTTTGACGGATCTCCTGGGTGCCATGGGGATCCAATGTGTGATTGAAGCCAAGCTGGCGGAGGATATCCTGAACATCGAGCTGACAGGCAAGGACATGGGCATCCTCATCGGACGCCGAGGCCAGACCCTGGACTCAATCCAGTATCTGACCAGCCTGGTGGTCAACAAGAAGAGCGACCAGTACGTCAGGGTCATCATCGACACGGAAAATTACCGGAGCAAGCGTCAGAAGACCCTGGAAAACCTGGCCCACAAAATGGCGGCCAAGGTAGTCCACTATCATAAGAAGATGTCCCTGGAACCCATGAATCCCGCGGAACGGCGTGTGATCCACGCGACGCTGCAGGACGACGACAAGGTCTACACCTACAGCGAAGGGGACGATCCCTACCGCCATGTGGTGATTGATTTACAGGAGAATCATTGACAGTTTGAATTGTCTTACTCGTTAAGGCGCTGCAGATTGTCAGCATAGTCATAAATTGACGGACAGACATGTCATGCACTGAGCTGCTGTCCGTGGTGCTAATACAACCCAACCGTCATCACCGCGGACAGGAAAGCGCTGTTCGCGGTGGTTCCTCTGGTGTTGTATTAGGACCGCGTACATCAGCTGTGTTACTTTTCTTGTCTGTCCTGGTCTGTTTATAAGTGCAACGCCTTACTTTGTTAAGGCGTTTTTTCATATCAGGAGAAATAATGGATGCGATGAATATTTTAAAGGACGATGTGATTGCCGCTATTTCCACGCCCATGGGCAGCGGCGGCATCGGCATCGTACGGCTTTCCGGGAAGGGGGCCGACGGGGTGGCCGGACGGATCGTCCGGGCGAGGAGCGGCCAGCGGGTGGAGGACTTTGAATCCGGACACCTGGTTTACGGTGACTGTGTGGATCCGTCAACCGGGGACAAGGTGGACGAGGTGCTGGTGTCCCTGATGCGAGCTCCCAAAACCTACACCCGGGAGGATGTGGTGGAGATCAACTGCCACGGCGGTCCGCTGATGATGCGGCGGATATTGGAGCTGACCTTGGAAGCGGGGGCCCGTTTGGCGGAGCCTGGGGAATTTACCGAGCGGGCTTTTTTAAACGGCCGCATCGATTTGAGCCAGGCCGAGGCGGTGATGGATATCATTGACGCCAAGACGGAAAAGAGTCTGGCCTATTCGGTGGGACAGCTTTCCGGCGTTCTTTCCCAAAAGTACAACCGCATGGACCAAACCCTGCTCCACCTCCTCACCTACATCGAGGCCGCGATCGACTATCCGGAATACGATGTGGAGGAAGTGACGGACCAGACCCTGGAGGAAAACCTGACGGACTTGATGGCTCAGGTGGACGCCCTGCTCACCTCGGCCCGCATGGGCAAGATTTATCGGGATGGGGTGGACACGGTGATCCTGGGTGAACCCAACGTGGGAAAATCCTCCCTGCTCAACCGCCTTATCGACGAGGATAAGGCCCTGGTGACAGACATCCCCGGCACCACCCGGGACATGGTGGAGGAGTACATCAACATCAAGGGCATCCCCTTCCACATCATGGACACGGCGGGCATCCGCCAGACGGACAACGTGGTGGAAAAGATGGGAGTGGACAAGGCCATGGACCTGGTGGACAAGGCTGACTTGATTCTGTTTATCACCGATGTTTCACGTGAAACATCCGAGGATGAAAAACGGCTGGAGCAGCGGATGGCGGGGAAGACGGTCATCCGCATCCGCAACAAGATCGATTTGGCAAAGGATGATGACGTTGATGTGAACCCTGGCAGTGGTCAGGAGGGAGCTGTGTCTATTTCCGTCAAGGAGGATGTGGGCATCGGCGAGCTGGAACAGGCCATGGCCGACGCGGTGATGGCTGGAGAGCCGGACAGTCCGGCGGACACGGTGGTGTCCAACACCCGGCACATCGTCCTGCTCAAAAAGGTCAGGGACGATCTGACCAGTGCGTCGCAGGCCCTGGCTGCCGGGATGACGGTGGATCTCATCGCCATCGATTTGAAGAATGCCCTGGATCACCTGCGGGAAATTACAGGGAAAAGCGTGGGGTCGGATATCATCGACTCGATTTTCGCCAATTTTTGTTTAGGAAAGTAGGTTAACAATGGATTATTTTGGCGGTTCATTTGACAACATTGTAATAGGCGCCGGCCACGCGGGCTGTGAAGCGGCTCTGGCCACGGCACGCATGGGACAGGAAACCCTGCTCCTGACCATCAACCTGGACTCGGTGGCCATGATGCCCTGCAATCCGGCCATCGGCGGGACGGGGAAGGGTCACCTGGTCCGGGAGATCGACGCTCTGGGCGGGGAGATGGGCCGCAACATCGACGCGACCATGATCCAGTGCCGCATGCTCAACACGGCCAAGGGGCCGGCGGTCCATTCCCTGCGGGCTCAGGCGGACAAGAAGGCGTACCAGTTCCGCATGAAGGAGGTCATCGAAAATCAGGCGCACCTGATTATGAAGCAGCAGGAAGCGACGAAGATCATCGTGGAGGACGGAAAGATCATCGGGGTCCAGGTCATGACCGGCGCCATCTATTCCTGCAAGACCTGCATCATCTGCACGGGGACCTATTTAAAGGGAAGGGTTTTTATGGGGGAGGTCCAGTACGACAGCGGACCCAACGGCCTGTTCCCGGCCCGGGACCTTTCTGACAGCCTCATGGAAAACGGCATCGACCTTCAGCGTTTTAAAACCGGTACCCCGGCCCGGGTGGATGAAAAGAGCCTGGACTACTCCAAGATGGTCATCCAGGAGGGGGATGAGGAGATCACGCCTTTTTCCTTCGAGACCGACTCCATCGACATCGAGCAGGTGCCCTGTTACCTGACCTACACCAACGCGGAGACCCATCGGATCATCAATGAAAATCTGGACCGCAGCCCACTGGTCACCGGGGATGTGGTGGGGGTAGGGCCCCGGTACTGCCCGTCCATTGAGACCAAGGTCATGCGCTTCGCGGATAAGGACCGCCATCAGATTTTCATGGAACCCGAAGGCCTGCACACCCGGGAGGTCTACGTCCAGGGGATGTCCTCCTGCCTGCCCGAGGATGTGCAGATCGCGCTGTACCAGACGGTGGAAGGTATGGAGAATGTTCGCTTCATGCGGTCAGCCTACGCCATCGAGTACGACTGCATCCATCCCACCAGTTTGTACGCCACCCTCCAGTCCAAGGACATCCATGGACTGTATTTTGCCGGTCAGATCAACGGCACCTCGGGTTACGAGGAAGCCGGTGCCCAGGGTCTGCTGGCGGGAATCAACGCGGGCTTGTCTTTACAGGGGAAGGAACCCCTGGTGCTGGACCGCTCCCAGGCCTACATCGGTGTGCTGGTGGACGACATCATCAACGAAGACGCCACAGAGCCCTACCGCATGATGACCTCCCGGGCGGAGTACCGCCTGCTTTTGCGCCAGGACAACGCCGACCTTCGGCTGACACCCATCGGCCACGAGGTAGGCCTCATCTCCGATGAACGCTACAAAGCCTTCCTATATAAAAAGGAACAAATCAAAATTGAGAAGGAACGTCTGGCTGGGGTGATGGTCAAGCCCACAAAAGAAACCAACGACTACTTGATTTCCCTCGGGACAACCCCCCTGGAAAGCGGCATGCCCCTGGCACAACTGCTCAAGCGTCCTCAAATCACCTACGCCAATTCTGCCTGTCTGGATCCGGAACGGCCGGCTCTCAGAAAGCCAGTGTGGGAAGAAGTGGGCATCCAGCTCAAGTACCAGGGCTACATTGAAAAGCAAATCGCCCAGGTGGAGCAGTTCAAGAAAATGGAAAATCGCAGGCTGCCTGTGGATCTGGATTACAGTGCCATTGACGGACTGCGTCTGGAGGCTGTGGAAAAGCTCAGTGCTATCCGACCCCTGTCCATGGGTCAGGCCTCTCGGATTTCCGGTGTGTCCCCGGCGGACCTGACGGTCATCCACGTATACCTTGAAAACAAGAGAAAGAAGGCCAGTCATGAATCGTGAGGAATTTAATGCCTGTTTTGAAGTTCTGCCCATGGCTGTCGATGAGACTAAGCTGGACACCCTCCGAGCCTTTATGGACGCCTTGCTTGAAACCAACAAGCACATCAATCTGACTCGGATTGTGGATGAGGAGGAATTTGTGCAGAAGCACCTCATCGATTCCCTGATAGCCGAGCTGCCCGAGGGCACGAAAACCGTGGCCGACATCGGCACCGGCGGTGGTTTTCCTGGGGTTCCTTTAGCCATTCTGTACGACGAAGTGGCTTTTACCCTCATCGACAGCACGGCCAAAAAGCTCAATGCCGTCAAAGCCATCACTGACAAACTGGGGCTGACCAACATCACCTACCTGCCGGGCCGGGCAGAGGAAATCGCCCAGGACCCGGCATACCGGGAGGGTTTCGACGTGGTGGTATCCCGGGCTGTGGCCGATTTTCCTGTGCTCTGCGAGCTGTGCCTGCCCTTTGTGAAAGTGGGTGGCAGCTTTTACGCCTGGAAAGGGGAACGGGTTGAAGAGGAGATTTCCCGCTCAGAAAAGGCTTTGGATACATTGGGTGGAGAATTGATACACGTTAAACAGAATTTGTTACTGAAAAGTATGTCTTTTCATGTTATAATTTTATGTGGGAAAATAAAACCAACACCTGCCGATTATCCCAGAAACTTTGGAAGAATCAAGAAAAAGCCTCTGGAATAGAGAAGGTGGGTGTTTCACGTGAAACATCTGCTGTTGAAGAACCATATCCGGCTGCAGCCCTTTTGGAAAGTTATCGCTGCAATGCTGGGAATCTCGTAGTGAGGTCCCTGTACCGGGGATGAAGAAAGAATATAATAAGGATGAAGATAAAGTGACTGAAAGAGAAAAGATGTTGGCCGGTCAGTTTTACGAGTGCAGCGACGATGATTTAATGATGCGCTGGCACAAGGGAAAGAGACTGGCCCGGCAGTACAACAATCTGGACACGGAGGACGAAAGGGGTAAGGAGAAGCTGCTGAGGGAAATGCTCGGCGGTTTTGGCAAGCACCTCTGGATTGCCGCGCCATTCTACGTTGACTACGGAGAAAATATTTTTTTCGGTGAAAACTGCGAGGTCAACATGGGCTGCACCTTTTTGGATGACAACAAGATCATCATCGGTGATAATGCCTTGATCGCACCCAATGTTCAAATCTACACAGCCTATCATCCCACCAACGCCGCGGACCGGTTCACCGAGCCCAAGGCCGACGGATCCTTTGCTTTTTGTAAGAATATTTCTTCTCCTGTTGTCATTGGAAAGAACACCTGGATCGGAGGCGGAGCCATCATCCTTCCCGGAGTGACCGTTGGCGACAATGTGGTCATCGGTGCGGGCAGCGTGGTCACCAAGGATATTCCATCCGATACCGTGGCCGTCGGCAATCCCTGTGTGGTTTTGCGGAAAAATAAGTGACGAGTCATCTGAAGCGGCAGGGATAAATAGGATATGAAAACCTCCTGTCGGAATAGGCTGATGCCTGGCATAAACGAAATGGTCAATGCAAGACGATCACAATGACGAGGGGTCAAAAGGAGGCGTTTCTTTTATGGAAATTGAAAAGAGAACCGCAAATGGACTGGACGTGGCTGTCGTCCGTTCATCCGACGAATCTGTCCTCATGGCCGACTCCCAATCAGCCCTGGATCTGGCCATGACCGTTCAATACGAGACCGGGACCAACCGGCTGGTACTATCTAAAGAGGCCATCGCTGAAGATTTCTTCAGGCTGAGCACAGGCCTGGCCGGGGAAATCCTCCAGAAATTCATCAACTACCAGATCAAGCTTGCCATTGTCGGTGACTTTTCAGGTTACACCAGCAAACCCCTGCGGGACTTCATCCGGGAGTGCAATCGGGGAAGAAATTTTTTCTTCACTGCCACAGAAGATGAGGCTATGATGTTCTTAACCCGGCTAAAACAGTAAAACCAGACAAGGATCATAAGATATCATATCTTTGCGGTTAACTGCATGGAAGACAGACAAAACCCTCGCCTTCGTTGTCCTTGAATCCTAACTGAGAACACCTTCACGAGGTGACATTGGATTTGAGATAAGTGTAACGAATCGGGATTCAGCTCTTTCATTATAAGAGAATGGGTCGTATATATAGGCGTAACTAGATGACCAAAGGGCTATTATCGAAGATTCTGAACGATTCGGATTTGCCAATGCTCAGTGAGAAAAATCCATAGAGCTGGTCATCAATACTTGCAATACAAATCCACTGATATTTGTACGGTGTCTTTCTGGTGTTGAATGACCATAGGGATGGTTCAGAACGTGGACACTGTGAATCCAAAATACCACGTCCGTCTTACAAAAAAGTCCTTTGGTGTTTAGGATTCAAACGTCAAATCAGAATTTACACCGGTCCAAAATTTTACTGCCGTCAACGCTTGACAATCAACATTAGATGTTTCACGTGAAACATTTGGAGACAGTTATCGGAGACAGTTATGAGAAAAAAGAAGAAAAAAGAAAATTTAGTTGAAAATATTCCGGTTGACCAGATTATACCCAATCCCAATCAACCGCGAAAGGTCTTTAAGGACGGCAGCCTCCAGGAGCTGGCTGACTCCATCAAGACCTTCGGCGTAATCCAGCCGATCCAGGTACGGAAGATTGACAATCAACTGTACGAATTGGTTTCAGGTGAAAGACGTCTCCGCGCATCCAAACTGGCTGGCCTTACTGTTATCCCCGCCATGGAAATGCAGATGAGCGACCAGGATTCAGCGGTCATCGCCATCATCGAAAATATCCAGCGGGAAGACCTGAGCTTTTTTGAAGAGGCGGAAAGCTACCGTCAGCTCATGAAATACTACGGTTTGACCCAGGATGAAGTGGCCAAGGTGCTGGGCAAGTCCCAGTCCTTCATCGCCAACAAGATCCGGCTGCTCAAGCTGGACGACACCATCATCCAGATGGTCAAGGAAAACAATCTGTCCGAGCGCCATGCCCGGGCCCTTCTGCGCATCCCCGACGAGGAGATCCAGAAGGAAGTGGTCACACAGATCATCAAGAAGGATCTCAATGTGAAGAAGACCGAGGACCTGGTGGAAAAGATCCGGGACAATGTGCTGACCAACAATTACGATGAAAAGATCACGCCGGAAAAAAAGGCCCGGGTCAAATCCTTCATCAACGCACAAATATACATCAATACCATCAAGTCCGCCTTCAAGGTCGTTCAGGACAGCAGGAAAACCGCCCAGTACAAGGAAATTGATAAGGACGACTGCGTGGAAATCCGCATCACGATTCCCAAGTAAAAGGATAGAAAGAAGGAGCCAATGTCAAAAGTCATCGCTATTTTCAATCAAAAGGGTGGCGTAGGAAAAACAACGACGAACATGAATTTAACCACGGCACTGAGCATGAAGGGCTGCAAGGTGCTGACGGTGGATACGGACCCCCAGGGCAATACGACCAGCGGGTTCGGCTTTGAGAAGAACGATTTGGACAAGAGCATTTACGATGCCCTCATCGACGATGCCGACCTTCGGGAGATCATCCTCACCACGGGGTACGACAATCTCAACATCCTGCCCTCCAACATCGAGCTGGCCGGATCGGAAATCGAGCTGGCGGAGATGAAGAAAAGGGAGTCCCGGCTGCGTTCGGTGCTGGAGCCCATCAAAAAATATTACGATTATATTTTTGTGGACTGCCCGCCTTCCCTGGGGCTGCTGACCATCAACGCCCTGGTCGCCGCGGACTCGGTGCTCATCCCCATCCAATGCGAATACTACGCGCTGGAGGGGGTTGGACAGCTCATGAGCACGGTGAGCCTGGTCAAAAAAGGACTCAACCCCGGGCTGGAAATCGAGGGGGTCCTGATGACCATGTACGATGGCCGGACCAATCTTTCGGTCCAGGTGGTGGATGAAGTTAAGGAATATTTTAAGTCCAAGGTGTTTAATACATATATTCCCCGGAACATCCGGCTGGCGGAAGCCCCGAGCTTTGGGCAGACCATCTTCGAGTACGCGCCCAACTCCAAGGGGTCCAGGGCGTACCAGGCGTTTGCAGAGGAATTTTTAAAGAGGCAGGCATAAAATGGGAAATGCGAAAAAGCTGGGGAAGGGCCTGAAGGCCCTGATCTCAGAGGATATTGAGTTAGATGGTTCCCGGGAAGGGGAAGGGACGCCGGAGGAAGCGCCGGCGAATCCGCTGATCTTTGAACTGGAGATCAACAAGATCAAGCCCAACGGCGGACAGCCCCGGAAGACCTTCCAGAAGGACGGATTGGAAGAGATGGCGGTATCCATCAAGGAGCACGGCATCCTCCAGCCCCTGGTGGTCCGGCCGGAGGGGAAGGGCTATATCATCATCGCCGGGGAAAGGCGGTGGCGGGCAGCCCATCTGGCAGGACTCAAGGTGGTGCCGGTCATCGTCAAGGACCTGCCGCCCAAGGATGTGATGGAGATCGCGCTGATTGAAAATGTCCAGCGGGAGGACTTAAACCCCATCGAAGAGGCCATGGCCTACGAAAAGCTTATGGCGGATTACAACCTGACCCAGGGTGAGATCGGCATCCGCATCGGCAAGAGCCGGGCGGCGGTGGCCAATACCATGCGGCTTCTGGGACTGCCGGAGACGGTGCGGAACGCCGTGCTGGCGGACAAGCTGACCTCGGGCCATGCCCGGGCCCTGTTGTCCCTGGACTCGCCGGAAACCATGGAGACCATGGCGGAAAAGATCATCGACGAACACTTGAGTGTCCGGGACGTGGAGAAGATGGTAAAGGCCGAAAAGAACAAGCGGGAACCGCGGAAGGTAAAAACCAGAGAAAGCGATCCCTATCTGGAGGACGTGGAGGAAAAGCTCAAGTCCCGTTTCCAGACCGGGGCCGCCATCCATACCAAAGGGCAAAAGGGAAGGATCGAGCTGGAGTTTTATTCCATGGAAGATCTCAATCGGTTATTGGCATTATTAGAAATAAGTGGGAGGTAGCATGAAACAGGAAAATTTCAGAATGAAACGCAAGCACGATGCGCTCAATACAGCCATCGCCAGCAACTTCATCAACATCGTCTTGATCCTTATCTTCAAGACCATCGTCAATGCCATCAGCGGCAATGGCAATTACAACGTCTTTTTCGGGGTGGTGCAGATCGTCCTCATCGCTGTGTTCTGGCTGGGCTTCAACTACATGGCCTTCAGGGAAACCAGTGAGGAAAACTCCAGGGAATACAGCTTTTACCTGATCATGTGCATGATCCCCATGGCGTTCTTCACCATCATCACCGTCATCATCATGGCCAGCGGGGGCAGCGGTCCCTTCTCAGGAATCTGGAATGCCCTGACCTTCGCGGTGGCGCCGACGGTGTTCCTGTACCTGCCCTATGGCCTGATCTACCACGTGTCCGGCGGGGCCATTCCCATGGCGGCGTTCTTCATCATCTGCTTCGTGCTGATCATCGCCCTGCAGGTCATCGGGTACGCACTGGGGGCCAAGAGCCGCAAGGATTCAGAAGCAGAAATCCGCAAGCGCCGGGCCCGGGAAGAAAAATACATGGCCCAGCAGAAACAGATGGCCATGGAAGCCAACAAGAAACTGGAAGCCAGCAATACGGAAGCTTCCCGCATGGTTCGCCAGGCGGCACGGAAGCGCAGCCTGGGTGAGGAAAAACCCGATCCCCGGGATCCCCTGAGCGATGTGGAATCGCCGGCGGTCATCCAGACGGAAGCCTTCACCCCCATTACGGATCAGATGATCCAGGAGGCCATGAAGAAGGAAAAGGAAGAAGCGGCGCACAACGCCAAGCTGTCCCAGAAGCATTTCAACCTGCGGCAGAAGAACAGAAAGGAAGGGTCTGGACAAAATCAGGATTCAATGAATCCGGAAAAAAAGGACTCTAAACGATGAATTTTTATCTTACTGATATTATCGGTCTCGCCGTGATCTTGATCACGGCGCTGATCGGCTTTAAAAAAGGCGCAATAAGTTCCATCCTCGGTTTCGTGGGACTTATTGCTTCTTTTATAATAGCGTGGTACGCCAAGTCCTATGTATACGACTGGCTCATGGGCTTTGACGTGGTCAACCAGTTCGTCACCAGCCAGACGGCGGCGTGGATTGCAAAGAACCCCGCCATGGTGAACTGGCTGAACATCAGCTCCACCCAGCTGGTGGCGGTCCAGGGGTGGTTGACCCGTATGGGCATCACCGGGGTGGACATCACCAGTCTGACGGGAGCGGCCTCGGGCCAGGTCCAGACCATGCTCCAGCCGGTGATCCGCACGGTGTTCGAGCTGATCATCTTCATCGTCCTGGTGATCCTGATCAACATCATCGTGGCTATTTTGAAGCACATCGGCAGGGCGGTCAACGACGTGCCGGTGCTGGGGACGGTGAACCGCATCGCCGGCTTCATCATCGGGGCCCTCAAGGGCATCCTGCTGGATGCCATGATCTTTCTGGTTTATTATTACTACGCGCTGATGACCGGCAATGAGACGATCCTGAGCCAGCTGGCCAACGGGGTCCTGACCGGCATCATCGTGAACTTCATCAAATAAGGAGGCGCTCTGTGGAGTTTAACAACATCAGCGATTTTTACGCTTACGTCATCTCCCACTTCAACGGAATCAACATTGCGGAAAAGCTCTTTTCCGTGGCGGTGACCCTCATCGTCATGTTCATCTGCATGCGCATTACCAGCGCCCTGATCAACCACTTCTTCAAGATCCGGGAGAAGACCTCCATCGTGGAGACCCACCAGGATGAAAAGCGCAACAGCACCCTGCGCAAGGTCACCAAGTCATTCGCCCGGACGGCCATCCTGACCGTGGGAGGGCTCATCATCCTGTCCTACTTCATCGACGTCAGCGCCCTGCTGGCTGTGGCCGGCATCGGCACCGTGGCCGTGGGCCTTGGGGCCCGGGGCCTGGTGGAGGACATGATGAGCGGCCTGGTGATCATCTTCGAAAACCAGTTTTCCGTGGGGGATTACGTGACCCTGGACACCGGCCGCTACGGCATGATCGAGAACATCGGTATCCGTTCCACCTCCCTGAGGCTGCTGGACGGCAGCCTGTACATCGTCCACAACGGCAAGATAGACCGGGTCATCAACCACTCCAAGGGGTGGGTCAAGGCCGTGGTGGAGGTGGGCATCGCCTACGACGAGGACGTGGAGAAGGTCAAGGGGGTCATCGACTCCGTCTGCGACGAGGTCTTCGCCGTCAAGCCGGACCTGTTCAAGAATAAGCCCCTGGTGCTGGGGGTGACCCGGCTGGACCCGTCGGCGGTGAACATCCGCATCGAAGGGGATGTGGACGCCGGCCACCGGTACATCGCCGAACGCTACCTGCGCCAGCGCATCAAGGAGGTCTTTGACGAGAAGGGAATCGAAATCCCCTACGACAAGTCCATCGTATACATCGAGCCCGGGGATCTGGTCCCGGAATCGGGAAAGGTGAGGATTCATGGATAAGAAGGAATACGCTCTGGGAGATATCGTGGAGATGAAGAAGGCCCACCCCTGTGGGGTGAACCGGTGGAAGATCATCCGCCTGGGCACCGACGTCAAGCTCAAATGCACGGGGTGCGACCGCATCGTCATGCTGCCCCGGAGCAAGTTTGTGAAGATGCTTAAGAAAATCCTCGTCCCGGCGGACCAGGCTGAAAATAATGATTGATTTCATTTTAATTGAATGCTATAATAATTAACTGTATCCTTGCACAGAAATGTGCCAAAGTCCATAAGGAGGTGAAAACTATGAAGGCATACGAAACTGTATTTGTTTTGGTACCCGAACTGGAAAAAGAAGCCATTGACAATGAAATCGCCCGTGTTAAGGCGGTCATTGAAAAAGCTGGTGAAATTGAGTCGGTCGATGAATGGGGCAAGCGCAAGCTGGCTTACGAAATCGACAAGAAGTACAAAGAAGGCTACTACGTGCTGATCCAGTTCAAATCGGAAAAATCTGTTTTAGATGATTTGAATCACTTGTATCGCATCAGTGATAACTTCATTCGTGACATCATCGTGTCGCGGGAAAAATAAGGTGAGTCATGAATAAGGTCATATTAGTCGGCAGGCTGGCCCGTGATCCGGAGCTTCGGACCACATCCACGGGTAAATCCGTGTGTTCCTTCGCCATCGCGGTGGATCGCCGGTTCAAGCAGGACGGACAGCCCACGGCGGATTTCTTCAATGTGACTGCTTGGGGAAGACAAGCCGAAATCATCAACCAATATCTGGGAAAGGGCCGTGAGATCGCCATTACCGGGCGGCTCCAGAATAACAGCTTCGTCGGAAGAGACGGAACCAAGCGTTATTCCACGGACGTCATCCTGGATGAATTTGACTTCATCGGCGGCCGGGGCAACTCGGGCGGTGGCGGCGGCGGTTACGCCGGCGGCAGCCAGGGCGGCGGAAACAGCAACAACATGCCCCTGGACGATGTGATGGATGATGAGTTCCATCTCATGGCGGACGATGAAGATGTGCCGTTTTAACAGATTTTAACAGGAGGAAAGACAATGCCAAAACCGTTTAAAAGAAGAAGAAAAGTTTGCGAATTCTGCGAACGCCACGAAGATACCGTGGATTATAAAGATGTAGCGACCCTGAGGAAGTACGTCTCAGAAAGAGGCAAGATTCTGCCAAGACGTGCCACGGGTACCTGCGCCAAACATCAGCGCAAGGTGACGGAAGCCGTCAAACGGGCGCGCAACATCGCGTTATTACCTTATGTTTCCAACAATGGCTGATAAGGGATTATAAATTAGGAAATGAAAAGCAGGGGATGCCGTCGAACGAGATGACATCCCCTGCTTTTTTAAAAATCAGTAACGGACCCGGAAACGGTCTTCGCCGTCGACGGGGGCCTTGCGCTTGACGGACACGTCATCGATGCGGATGAAGCGGTCCCTGCCCCGGCGCAGCTCCGAAAGAAAGGCAGCGACGTCCCCTTCGGCGCCCTGGATCTCCATATCCACCATGCCATTGCTCAAATTCCGGACCCACCCGGTGAGGTTTAAGTCCGCCGCCAGCATGCCCATGCGGTAGCGGAATCCGACGCCCTGGACCCGCCCGTCGACGATGATGTAGTAACGTGTCATGCCATTCCTCCTTGCCTTTATTTTCTTATCATAATAATAAGGGCAAAATAAGTCAAGAATAAAAATTAAATGTTACTCTGGAGCGGTTATGGTATAATAATCTATCGCAGTGTAAGCATCATCCGAAATAAGGAATGTGCTGAAGAATGAGCTGATAAGAATCGAGGATTTAAATATGAAAACAAAAGCGATCACAGAAGGGGCATTGATCAGCGCGATAGCGGTCATCCTGGCCCTGCTCTGCTATTACGTCCCTTTTATGATCATCCTGTACATCTTCATACCGGTGCCCATCGTAGTGTTGGCCCTGCGGCAGGGCATGCCCCCCGCCGTGTTGTCCAGCATCGCGGCATCCTTCATCCTCTTCTTTCTGATTGACGCCATGACGGCGCTGACCTTCGCCCTTTACCTGGTGCTGGTGGGCTGCAGCCTGGGCTGGTGTTACTGGAAGATGAAGGACGGGCCGGTACGCATGGGGGTGGCCTATGGCAGCGTGCTCGTCACCATCACCGTGGTGCTGATCGTGTATCAGGTCACCACTGGAGTGGCCTATGTGGATGAGCTGGTCAAGGAGTTCACGGCCATCGGCAGCCAGACCGTCCAGACCTATCAGACCATGGGGGTGTTCACCGCCGATCAGCTGAGCCAGATTTCTTCGACCATGGACCAGCTCATGCACAACATCGGCCTGATCTTCCCCTCGGCCTTCCTGATGGCTCCCTTCATGGTGGGCTGGGCCCTGGTGGTCATGACGGATACGGTGCTCAAACGGACGGGTCACAGCATCGTGCCCCTGAACAAACTGAGCCATTGGCAGGCGCCCACCTCGTTAAAGGGCTTCCTGCTCATCATCATCACCTTCGTGCTGGTGGTCCAGGTCTTCCAGATTTCCGCTGTGCCGGAAATCTACAAGGTCACCCTGATGGAGATCGCCACCTTCGGCTACGGGGTCATGGGCCTGTCTTTCATCTTCTGGTTCATCTACCGGAACAAGCCCAAGGAGAACATGGGGGTGAAGACCCTGATCGTCATCCTCACGGTGCTGGTTTCGCCCATCATGACCATCGTGACCATGATCGGCGTGGTGGATCTGTACACCTCCCTGCGCAAGGTGATTATTATGAAGGACGGTGAGAAAAAGTGAATGAGCATCATCGCAGCAGCCTGCGGGAATTCGGGTTTCTGAGCCTGATCATTGTCGTCATGGGCATTGTGCTGCTGTCTTATAATGTGGTGTGGGGGACGGTGACCCTGCTTCTGTACCTGGTTTCCCTGGCCATCAAGGGCCGTTTGGACCGGGAAGAGATTGAACGCACCGAAGAAGAGTACCAGGCCATCACCCGGGAGGTCGCCCGGATCAACCGGGACAAGATGTACGGCCTGCCGGTCCCCATGGCGGTGATCGGGGAGGATGGGCGCCTGCTCATCCCCAACAACGCCTTCATCCACGCCTTCGGCAAGGATGTGGGGCAGAAGGGGGTCAACCTGATTGAGACCATGGCCCTCGATTTGAAGGACGACGTGGACGGCACCGTCCACGAGGTCGATTTCCAGGAAAAGACCTTCGGTATGCTGGTTTCGGGATTTACCAAGGGCAACCGCCAGCTCTACCTGCTCCATTTTGTGGATATCACCGAACAAAAGAAGCTGGAGAAGAAGTACCGTCACAGCGAGACGGTATTCGCCTATGTCCTCATCGACAATTACGACGATATCCTGGAACAGGTGGCGGCCAGCGAACGGTCGGTGCTCTTCGGACGCATCGATGTGATCATGACCAACTGGGCCAACCGCAACGGCGCGGTGCTCATCAAATACGACAATGACCGCTATGTGGTCACCCTGGCCCGGGACAACATGCGCATCATGGAAGAATGCCATTTCCGCATTCTGGATGAAGTCCGGGACGCGGGGATGGAGGTCAATACCGCGGTGACCCTGAGCATCGGCGTGGGCATCTCCGAAAAGCCCATGACCCTTCAGGAGTCGGACGAGCTGTCCCGGGCGGCTCTGGACATCGCCCTGGCCAGGGGCGGCGATCAGTGCGTGGTCCGCAAGGACGACAACAATACCTATTACGGGGGTAAGACCGAGGCCAAGGAAAAGCGGACCAAGGTCAAGGCCCGGGTCAAGGCCCACGGCCTGCGGGAGCTCATCCGCGACGCGGAAAATGTGGTCATCATGGGCCACCAGACGCCGGACATGGATTGTCTGGGGTCGGCGGTGGGCCTCATGGGCGCCTGCCGCTGCATGGGGAAGGAAGCCCGGTACATCTTAAAGGAAAACAACGCGGCCATCCATTCCCTCATGGATTATCTGGGACAGGATCCCAATTACACCCACAATTTCCTCATGCCCAAGGAGGCGGAGGATTTCATCGGCGACGGGACCCTGCTCGTGGTGGTGGACACCCAGAACCTGCGCTACGTGGAAATGCCGGAGATGGTGGAACGGCTCAACAACATCGTCATCATCGACCATCACCGCAGTCCGGGCCAGGTCATCAAGGGCACGGTGTTCAATTACGTGGAAGCCTACGCTTCCTCCACCTGCGAGCTGGTGGCGGAGCTGCTCCAGTACTTTGATTACAAGGACATCATCGGGGTGACCGAAGCCAATGCCCTGCTGGCGGGGATGTGCATGGACACCAAGATGTTCACGGTGAAAACCGGGGTGCGGACCTTCGAGGCCGCTTCCTATCTGAAGCGCAAGGGGGCGGATACCATCATCGCCAAGACCCTGCTCCAGAACGATATTGAGACCTACGCGGCCAAGTCCGAGGCGGTGACCAACGCGGAATTTTACGACAACACCATCGCCATCTCCCTGTACGAGAACCGGACCAAGAACGCCAAGCTCATCGCGGCCCAGGCGGCGGATGAGCTGCTGAACATCAAGGGAATCAACGCCTCCTTCATCGTGCTGAAGACGGAGAACGGCATCTTCATCAGCGGGCGTTCCATGGGCGAAATCAACGTCCAGCTTATTTTGGAAAAACTGGGGGGCGGCGGCCATATGACCATCGCCGGGGCCCAGATGTACGATACCAATGATTTACAGGTCGCCCGTGACCGGCTCATCGAGGCGATCGACACTTACAAGAAAGAGAGCGAATAAGATGAAAGTAGTTTTGATTGAAGACGTGGATAAACTGGGTAAGGCTGGAGATATTGTGGAAGTGAAAAGCGGCTACGGCCGCAATTACCTGATCAAAAACAAGCTGGGCCTCCAGGGGACCCGGGAAAACGTGAAGGCGGCCATGGACCGTCAGGCGGAGATCCAGAAGCAGAAGGTGGAGGAACGCCAGGCGGCCATCGATCTGGCGGCCAAGATCGACGCTTCCCAGATCGTCATGCAGGAACGGGCGTCGGACGACGGCGTGCTCTTCGGCTCGGTGACCAACAAGAATATCGCTGAAGCCATGGAAAAGGATCTGGACATCGCCATCGACAAGCGCAAGATCGTCCTGGCGGAACCCATCCGCAACGTGGGGCGGTTCACCGTCCATGTGAAGACTTATTCCGGGGTGGAAGGAAAACTGACGGTGATCGTCACTGGGAAGAAGTAAGACAGGCGCAGCGGCGCTTAGGAATGTATATGCGCCGTCCACTGTGGATCCGGACAAGGCATGCTTGCCACTTTCATGCCCTGGGCAAAACGTGCGATTTTGACCCGATGTACCGTTTCACGGCACCGGGATCAAAATGGCACAAGCCCAGGTCCTGAAAGTGGAGCATGGGCTTGTTCGTCCCAATGTGGACTCTGCATATACATTCCACGCTTGGTTTGCAACAAACCAGGACAGACAAAAAGGGTGACAGGTCCGATACCTCCGGGACACCGGACACGAAACACTGGATAGAAGCTGCCTTGCATTATTTTGGATAAAAAAGTAAGACAGCGCAGCGGCGCTTGGAAATGTATATGCGCTGTCCACTGTGGACTCTGCAGAGACATTCCACGCTTGGTTTGGAATAGTACCATGGATAGCGGCGCGGTTTACGCCGCGTCTATCAAGAAAAAAACAAAGGAGAGGAGGAAATCCGGCAATGATGAATCCCAATAAGCTGCCCCACAACCTGGAAGCAGAGGCTTCGGTGCTGGGCGGTATCATACTGAACGCGTCCAAGCTGACGGTGGCGGAAGAGCATCTGGCGCCGGACGACTTTTACTCCAAGAAGAACCAGGTCATTTACGAAAACCTCATCGCCATGCGGGAGGGGGGCCAGGCCATCGACGTGGTGACCCTGGCCGAGCGCCTGACCAACACGGGGGTGCTTAAGGAAATCGGCGGCGCCGTGTACCTGGCAGAGCTGGTGGACAAGGTTCCCATGCTCAGCAACTTCGAGGACTACTGCGTCATCGTCCAGGACCAGGCCCTGCTTCGGCGCCTGGTCAATACCACCATGGGCATCCTCGACGAGTGCTACGGCGAGTACGAAAATGTGGCCGATGTGGTGGAGTCGGCGGAGCGTCAGATCTTCAAGGTGGCCGAGGGCCAGATGCGGGGGGACTTCGCGGATATCCACGACGTCATCCTGGAGACCATCGACCACATCGAGTCCATCCGCAAGAACAAGGGACAGCTCACCGGACTGTCCACGGGCTTTTCCGAGCTGGACTTCAAGACCTCCGGTTTGCAGAAATCGGATTTGGTGTACATTGCCGCCCGCCCCTCCATGGGGAAGACGGCCTTTGCTTTGAATCTGGCCCAGCACGCGGCCACCAGGGAAAACGCGTCGGTGGCGATCTTCAGTCTGGAAATGTCCAAGACCCAGCTCATGCAGCGTATGCTCTGCGCCGAGGGCCTCATCGATTTGTCCAAGGTGCGTACCGGCGAGCTGGATGAGGAGGAATGGCAGGTGCTGGCGGATGCTTCCATGCGGCTCTACGGCACCAAAATCCACATCGACGACACGGCGGGGCAGACCATTGCGGATATCCGCTCCAAGTCCCGGCGGCTCAAGGCCGAGGCGGGGCTGGATATGGTCCTCATTGACTACCTCCAGCTCATGAGCGGACGGGGCCGGTCGGAAAACCGGCAGAATGAAATCTCGGAAATCTCCCGGGGGCTCAAGGCCCTGGCCCGGGAGCTCAACTGCCCCATCGTCTGCCTGTCCCAGCTCAGCCGGGCGCCGGACGGCCGTCCGGATCATCACCCCATGCTGGCGGACCTCCGTGAATCGGGGTCCATCGAACAGGATGCCGACGTGGTCATGTTTTTGTACCGGGATTATTATTACGACAAGGAAAACGCCAATCCCAACATGGCGGAGCTGGACATCGCCAAGCAGCGGAACGGTCCCACGGGGCGCATCCAGCTGACCTGGCGGCCGGAATTCACCCGCTTCATGGACTGGGCCGACGACAGCCGGTACCAGGATCCGGGACCGGCGGGTTCCTCACCCTTTTAGGGGTGATTTTGAGGAGACATTATGGAACAATACGATGTGATCATCGTTGGGGCCGGGCCGGCGGGCATTTTTGCGGCCATGACCCTGAAGGAGGATCATCCCGATTTGAAGGTGGCCATTTTTGAAAAGGGCAATCCCATCGAAAAGCGGATCTGTCCCAAACGGCGGACGGGGAAGTGCGTGGGCTGCAGGCCCTGCAACATCACCACCGGCTTTGCCGGTGCCGGCGCCTTTTCCGATGGCAAGCTTTCCCTGTCCCCGGACGTGGGCGGGGAGCTGGCGGAGGTCCTGGGCTACGGGGAAACCCAGGACCTGATCCGGGAGGTGGACCAGGTCTACCTGCGCTTCGGCGCCGGGGAACAGGTCTACGGTCTGGACCAGCCGGACAAGATCCGGGCCATCCGCAAGAAGGCTATTGAGAATGACCTCAAGCTCATCGAGTGCCCCATCCGCCATTTGGGGACGGAGGTGGGCTTCGGCATTTACCAGAAGATTGAAAAACACATTGTGGAAGAACTGGGGGTCACCATCCATTTCCGCACCCCCATCACCGGCTTCATCATTGAAGGCGGCCAGGTGAAGGGCGTCCGGACGGCGGAGGGCGAGGCCCGGGGAGACAAGGTCCTGGTGGCTGTGGGCCGGGAAGGTTCCCAGTGGCTGTCGGACCAGTGTGACCGGAACGACATCGCCGCCGACGTGGGCAAGGTGGACATCGGCGTGCGCCTGGAAACCCGCAACGAGATCATGGAGGAAATCAACCAGTGCCTCTACGAGGGCAAGTTGGTTTATTACACGCCAACCTTTGACGACTGTGTGCGGACCTTCTGCTCCAACCCCGGAGGCATCGTCTCCACCGAGTATTACGACGGGGACCTGGCGGTGGTCAACGGCCACAGCTACAAGGCCCAGGACAAGAAGACGGACAACACCAACTTCGCCCTGCTGGTTTCCAAGGGCTTCACCAAGCCCTTCAACGAGCCCCTGTCCTACGGCCGGCACATCGCCCACCTGGCCAACATGCTCACCGGGGGGCGCATCCTGGTCCAGCGCTACGGGGATTTCACCCGGGGACGGCGGACCACGGAAGCGCGCATGACCCGCAGCAACATCGTGCCGACCCTGGCCGACGCCGTGCCCGGAGATCTGGGCCTGGTGCTGCCCTACCGGATCATGAAGGACATCGACGAGATGATCGTCGCCCTGGACAAGGTATCGCCGGGGCTGGCCAGCGAAGAGACCCTGCTTTACGGGGTGGAGGTCAAGTTCTACTCCAACCGCATCGCCGTGGACAAGCGCTTCCAGACCAACGTGGAAGAGCTCTACGTCATGGGCGATGGGGCGGGGATCACCCGGGGCCTCATGCAGGCGTCGGCCAACGGCGTGTACGTGGCCCGGCATCTCTTTGATGAATGAGGCGGCCATGACTGAGAAGACCACAGGAACCCTGTACGTGGTGGGAACCCCCATCGGCAACCTGGACGACATGTCCGTCCGGGGGGTGCGCACTTTAAAGGAAGTGGACCTCATCGCCGCCGAGGATACCCGCCATTCCATCAAGCTCCTCAATCATTTCGACATCCACACCCGGATGGCGGCGTATCATAAATTCAACGAGAAGGAAGAAAGCGAAAAGCTGGTGGCCCTGCTGGAAGGCGGCCAGAGCGTGGCCCTGATTTCCGACGCCGGCCTGCCGGTGATCTCCGATCCGGGGTACATCCTGGTGGCGGCCTGCCACGAAGCGGGCATCCCCGTCACCGTGATCCCCGGGCCCAACGCCGCCCTGTCGGCGGTGGTGCTGTCGGGCATGGACTGCCGACATTTCACCTTCTTCGGCTTCCTGGGCAAACAAAACAAGTCGGTCAAGGAGGGGCTGGAGGCCATCGCCCGGTCGCCCTACCCCGTGGTGGTGTACGAGACGCCCCACCGACTGGAAAAGACCCTGGAGAAGCTGAAGGAGATGCTTCCCGAGCGGGTCATCAGCATTTCCCGGGAAATAACCAAGCAGTACGAGGAAACCCGTCAGGGGACGCCCTCCGAGCTGCTGGACTGGTACGCCGGGCACCCGCCCAAGGGCGAATTCGTCCTGGTCATCGACGGCCGGGGAGAAGACACCCCCGACGACGCCACCGCCCTCCTGTGCGAGGGAACCGTGGAAGACCACCTGGCCCACTACATCCGCCAGGGCCTCACCGAAAAAGAGGCCATGAAAGCCGTCGCCCGTGACCGCGGCATCGGCAAGCGGGACGTGTACGAGGCCATCAAGATCAAGTGATTTGAAAAGCAAAAAATTCCCGGCGGATTGTCAATCCGTCATTACGATAGATACCAACCCAAGGAGGTTCATATGGAAGATAAGAAAACTTTTTATGTGACGACGCCCATCTATTATCCCAGCGGCGACCTTCACATCGGCCATACTTACACCACCGTGGCCGCCGACACCCTCACCCGGTACAAGAAGCAGCGGGGCTATGACGCCTACATGCTCACCGGGACCGACGAACACGGCCAGAAGATCCAGAAGAAGGCCGAAGAAGCCGGGGTCACCCCCCAGGCCTACGTGGACAAGGTGGTGGACGGCATCAAGGATCTGTGGAAGCTCATGAACATCGACTACGACCAGTTCATCCGCACCACCGACCCCGAACACCAGAAGACCATCCAGAAGATCTTCAAAAAGCTCTACGATCAGGGTGACATCTACAAGGGCAAGTACGAAGGCTGGTACTGCACCCCCTGTGAATCCTTCTGGACAGAAAGCCAGCTCGTCGACGGCAACTGCCCCGACTGCGGCCGTCCGGTGGAAAAACAGTCGGAAGAAGCCTACTTCTTCAAAATGTCCAAATACGCCGACCGGCTCATGGCATACATTGAAAGCCATCCGGATTTCATCCAGCCCGAGTCCCGTAAAAACGAGATGATCAACAACTTCATCAAGCCCGGCCTCCAGGACCTGTGCGTGTCCCGGACCTCCTTCAACTGGGGAGTGCCGGTGACCTTTGATCCCGGCCACGTGGTCTACGTGTGGATTGACGCCCTGCCCAATTACGTTTCCGCCCTGGGCTATCTTAACGACAAGCCCCAGCTCATGGAAAAATACTGGCCGGCGGACCTGCACCTGGTGGGGAAGGACATCATCCGCTTCCATACCATCTACTGGCCCATCATCCTCATGGCCCTGGATCTGCCTCTGCCCAAGAAGGTGTACGGCCACGGCTGGATCCTCATCAAGGGGGGCAAGATGTCCAAATCCGTGGGCAATGTGGTGGACCCGGTGGCTCTGGCGGAAAAATACGGGGTGGATCCCCTGCGCTACCACGTGCTGCGGGAAATGACCTTCGGCTCCGACGGGGCTTACAACGAAGACCTGCTGGTCAGCCACATCAACTCCGACCTAGCCAACGACCTGGGCAACCTGTTGTCCCGGACCGCGGCCATGACGGTCAAATACTTCGGCGGCATCATCCCTGATGAACAGGAAGCCGGCGAATTTGACGACGATTTGATCGCCACGGCGGTGGCCACACCCCTGGAATACGCCAAATGGATGGACGTCTTTGATTTCAGCCGGGCGCTGGAAAGCGTCTGGAAGCTCATCGGCCGGGCCAACAAGTACATCGACGAAACCCAGCCCTGGTTGCTGGGCAAGGATCCCGAAAAGAAGGCCCGCCTGGCCCGCGTGATGTACAACCTCACCGAATGCCTGCGCATGGTGACGGTGATGATCTCCGCGGCCATGCCGGATACAGGCAGGCGCATGGCGGAAGAGCTCAGGCTCGATCCCGAACACCTGACCTGGGACAGTATCTTAAACTTCGGCGGCTATCCCTCGGGCATCCAGATCGAACGCCATGACCCCCTGTTCCCACGCATCGATGTGGACAAGGCCGCCAAGGAAAGTGGCGAAACGAAACAGTCCTCAAAAGGACAAGATAAAAAGGAACAGTCTAAGAAAAAGGAGGAAAAGCCGGTGGGGGTCATCACCATCGACGATTTCGCCAAGGTGCAGATGCGGGTGGCCCAGGTCCTGGCCTGTGAAAAACACCCCGACGCCGACCGTCTGCTGGTCTTCCAGCTGGATTTCGGCAATGAAAAACGTCAGATCGTTTCAGGCATCGCCAAATATTATAAGCCGGAGGAACTGGTGGGCAAGAAAATCATCGCCTGTACCAATTTGAAGCCGGTGGTTCTGCGGGGAGTCGAGTCCAACGGCATGATCCTCTCCGCGGTGAAGGGAAAGAAACTGAGGGTGCTGACGGTTGACGGAGACGACATGCCGGTAGGTGCTCAAGTTGGCTGATTTTCAAAAAAAGAACAAACCCATTTGGAAAAAGCGTCACAGATGGGAAAAAAGCGTTTTTTTTAATGGAAAACTTTGTACCGTTTGGAATAAGTCGGAAAGTAAAACCCTCTACGATAATTCGATTTTGACCATTGAAACCTCCTTTGCCCGAATGGTGAAGGCTGTAGTGTTGGCAGTAGTGCTGACTCTGGTTTTGGTTCTCAGCTTTGTGATCCTTGGCGGTGGCGAATATTATGATTACCGTTTTAACGGAGCTTTGGCCATCGTGGTAATCGTCCTTTTTACCATCTTTAAAATTGAGTTCAAGGGAAGGGGACGGTTGTTTTTCAATATCGGCCTCATGGTCATCGTCATCCTGCTGACACAACAGCTGATCCAGATTGCGTATGACGCACCGGTGATCACCATCAGCCAGATGGATCCCACCGGAATGGGACAGTTCTTTTTAGGCTTCGCGTGTGTCGGGGTGTTTTATGCAGTCATCTTCGTCATCTCAGGGCGGCTCCATTTATCCATGGACATCGGAGTGGGCCTTCTCTGTGCTCTGGCCGTGGCCAATCATTTCGTCCTGGAGTTTCGCGGCGATCCCCTGTTTATTGGAGATTTATTGACAGCCGGAACGGGAATGGAGGTAGCCGGTGGCTATGTCTACACCATTACCAGCAGCCTCATCGTCACAGCCATGCTCGTGTACGCGGTGGTTGTAGTGGCCTCACAGGCCGATGCCAGGCTGACAGGACTCAACCGCAACCTGAGTATCCGCGGCGTGATCGGGGTCATCATCCTTTACGCGGTGCTGATCTTTATGAACGCCAGCCCGGAAAAGATATACGATTCTTGGGAAATCCGGAGTAATCAGTACATGGCGGCTTTTTGTATCAACCTCAAGTTGCAGTATATTCCCTCGCCTAAGGGATATTCTGTGGCTAAGGTTGATTCCATTGTAGGCTATAACCCCGACAAAAATAGCAATAATAGCGATACGACAACGGACAAAAGCGCAGACAAAACGTCAAATACGGTGAATAATGACGGTACAGATGAAACTGACAGCAGTGGGAACAGCTACAACGGCTCTTCAGATTCAACCACGGCAACGATGAAAAAACCAACCATCATTGCCATTATGAATGAATCATTTTCCGATTTGTCCATATTGGGAGATATCAACACAAATGAAGATTATATGCCTTTTGTACGCAGTTTAAAGAACAATTCCAATGCTATCGAAGGGAAGCTTTATGTCGATGTTTTCGGCGGGGGAACCTGCAATACGGAATACTCCTTCCTTACAGGCAATTCGACAGCCCTTGTGCCCCAGAATGCCAGACCCTATCAGATGTATGTGGATGGCAACACCTCCAGTCTGGCCAAGAATCTTAAGGCCCAGGGCTATACTACCTACGCCATGCATCCGGGGTTCAGCACGGCCTGGAACCGGAATGTGGTGTACCCGGAGCTGGGATTCGACCATACCTATTTCAGTGAAGATACCTTCCACGATTCGCCAAAAACCCGGAATTACCCCAGTGACCGGTCAACTTACAATAAGATCATCGATCTGTACGAAAACCGGGATGGGAATCCCCAGTTCATTTTTGACGTGACCATCGCCAACCATGCGGGTTACAATATTGGTACGGAAGGATTAGAACAAATTACTTTGAATCAATCAATGGGGGAAAATCCTGATGCCCAGGAATACCTGACCCTCATCAAGGAATCGGACACGGCGTTCAAGGAACTGGTGAACTATTTTTCAGAGCAGACGGATCCGGTGGTCATCGTCTTCTTCGGCGATCACCAGCCCAATCTGGATGAGAATTTTTATCAGGAATTAAAGGGCAAGCCGTTGAAAGATTGGACCAACGAAGAGATACAGCAGCGTTACGTCACGCCCTACGTCATCTGGTCCAACTACAAGCTGACAGGCCAAAGCGACAAGGCCGAGGACATCAGTGTGAATTACCTGCAGGAAACCCTGCTCAACCGGCTTGGCTTGCAGACCACGGCCTACGACGATTACGAAAAAGAAATGCAGAAACAGTATCCCATCATCGACATCAAGGGAATCAGAGATAAAGACGGAAATTACACGACCCTGGAACAAGCTCTGAATTCAAACAAGACGCTTCAGGATTACCAGATGGTGCTGTACAATAATATGTTTGACACGAAACGACGAAACGCGGATCTTTATAACCTCAACCCTTCAGGAGAAAATTAAAAGATGGATTTTTTAAAAATCACAGGATTGACCAAGGGCTTTCGAAAGAAAAAAGCTGTAAAGAATGTGTCGTTGACGGTAAAACCCGGGGAGATAACAACCCTGTTTGGCCCGGGTGGATCGGGAAAATCGATGGTATTGCGCTGCCTGGCGGGCTTGGCCCAGAAGGACAGCGGCCAGATCCTGCACGGCGGGAATGAAATGAAATCCGGGAAGACGGACCGGGAGATCGGCTTCGTCCCCCAGAAACGGGTGCATTTGTCTGGCATGACGGTCCGGGAAAACATGGCGTACTTCGCCCAGATCCAGGGGGGGAAGGCCGGCGACATGACCGAGAAGGTCAGGGCGTCGGCCGGCCTCGCCGGGATGCCGGACAGACTGGACGAAAGGGTGGAAAAGCTTTCTCCGGAGGAGGACCTGCGCCTGTGTGTGGCTGAAGCCCTGCTGGCCGGTCCCCGGCTTCTGGTGGTGGACGAGCCCTTCCAGGGCATGGACCCGGTGGCGGCCTGCGCCATTGGGGCGTTGTTCGAGAAACTCAAAAATGAAGGAACCGCCGTCCTCATCGCCACCCAGGTGTGGGACATTCCGCTGGCCTGTGATCAGTGGGTGTTCCTGGGGGAGGGAACCGTCCTGGTCCAGGGCGAACCCAGCCAGCTGATGGCGGACTACGGCGCCGCTTCGGCGAGGGAGCTCTACATTAAGGCATGGGAACAGACCATTGAGAAAACCGAAGCCAAAGAGGATGCACCGGTAGAAAAGGCGGAAGAAACGATGGAACCGGCAGAGCCGGAAGAAACTGCCTCATCGGAAACACCAATGGATGAATCGGGTATATCCGGGGAAGGCATGGCGGAAGGCGAAAAGACAGAAGCAGTGCCAGAGCCGGAAGCGATTTTAGAAGAAGGACCTTCAACAGAGGAAGGGCTGGCTGATGGGTCCGTTTCCGATGAAGAAGATACCTCAGCTCTGGAAGCATCATCGGAAGATTTATTGGATGAAACACCAGAGGAAACACCAGAAGAACTAACCACCGCTGTTGTAAAAATAACCTCGCCGACGGCACTGGTCTGCGTGGAGGAATCCACCGCGCCGGAATCCGGGGAGAACCAGCAGGAAGCGGCAAAAGAAAAGGCTGAAGCCTCAGAAGGTCCGGCTGAATCGGCTGGAGAAACGCCAGAAATCCAAACCGTTGGCAAGGGAGATGAACAGACGCCCTCCGCTTCAGAAGCAAGTCAGGCGGAAGTCACTCAGATTGAAAAAGGCAAGACGCAAGGTTCCAGTTCCCCACGTAGGGGGAGGACCCGGAAAGGCGGGCCTTTCATTCTTACACGCCGTTCCAGCAGCATTGGACGGGGCCGCAGCCAGGGTGGAAGCAAGGCGGCGAGCCGTAGTAAACAGCATCACCTCCAGTCCCGGCATCAGCGGAGAATGAAAAAATCCTCCGTCACCCACCTGAGCAGGAGAAAGGACAGACTTTCATGAAATTCACTTACACCGCCAAGCGGATTTTAAAGGAAACCTTCCGGAACCCCTTTGTGATGGCCGTGGTGATCGGCATCCCCCTCATCGTCGTCTTCATCGCGGCGGGATTTTTCCAGTCCTCCAGGACGACGGCCTTTAAAATCGGCGTCTTCCAAGTGGACGAGGGCATCGTCCAGGCCATGACGGCCAATCGTGCCAACGTGAAGGTCTATCAGGACAACAGCGATGTGAACGGCAAGATCACGGCAGACCATCTGGACGCCTTTCTGGTGAAGAATGGCCGGGAGATCAAGATCGTCTACGAAAACAGCGATCCCAATGCGACAAAGGAAACCCGGACCCTGATCAAGTCGTCCATTTCCGAATACTTCAGCACCTCCATGGACGCCAACATCCAGAACGCCCGCCAGTACCAGGAGCAGGCCATGGAAACCGGGGAGACCCAGTACGCCAATGGCGTCGTTTCTCCCAATGTGATGGCCACCATGAATGTGACCTACAACGAGGGCTACGTCTACGGCAGCGACAAGAGCAATGCCTTTGAGGCGGTGAGTCCCAGCCTGATGGCCATGCTCGTCGCGGTGATGGGCACCCTGTCGGCGGTGTGGCTCATGACCCGGGAAAAACAGTCGGGCCTGCTGGAACGCTGTCTGGTGTTCTCCGCCGATAGAGGCGCCCTTGGGGGCGGCTACCTGGCGGGCTACGGCGTCACCCTGATCCTTCAGGGAGTGGTCGTCACAGCGGCCGTCCTGATCCTGTGCGGACTGACCGCGGTGGGAAATGTGGGACTGATCCTGCTTACCGGCGCCCTGCTGGCCCTGTCGGCGGCGGCCCTGGGCACGGCTGTGGCGCTGTGGTCCCCGTCGGTCTACGGAGCGGTGGGATTGGCGGCCATCGTGGGAGGGGTGCAGGTCTTTTTCTCCGGGATCATCCCGGTGAGCGGCATGCCGGGCGCCCTCCAGGCCATCGCCAAAATCGCGCCTTCCTACTACGCGTCGGAGGCCCTTCGGGGCATCATGAACAAGGGCTGGGGCCTGGCCGCAGCTGGTCCGGACCTGGCGGCCCTGATCGTCTTTACCCTGGTTTTTGCGCTTCTGGCCATCGTCCGATTAAAACGGCCGCAAAATTAAAATTATATAAAAATGAAAAGAGGAAAACTGATCAATGAAAATTGAAACCCAATGTCTCCATGAAGGCTACAGCCCGAAGAATGGGGAACCCCGGGTGGCGCCCATCGTTCAAAGCACCACCTACGTTTACGACTCCACGGACGCCGTCGCCGATGTTTTTGACGACCCGACCCTGGGGCTGATTTATTCCCGCTTTGCCAATCCCACCACCGATGTGGTGGAAAAGAAGGTGGCTGCCATGGAAGGCGGCGTAGGGGCCATGGCCACTTCCAGCGGACAGGCGGCGTCCCTGCTGTCCATCCTGAACCTGTGCTCCGCCGGGGACAGCTTCATCTCCACCCCTTCCATCTACGGTGGGACCATCAACCTCTTCGGGTTCACGCTGAAAAAGCTGGGCATCGAGTGCATCTTCGTGGATCAGGAAGCCTCGGAAGAAGAAATTCAGGCGGCCTTCAAGCCCAACACCAAGGCGGTGTTCGGGGAAACCCTGGCCAACCCGGCTCTGACGGTTTTCGACATTGAAAAGTTTGCGAAGATCGCCCACAAAAACGGGGTGCCCCTGATCGTGGACAACACCTTTGCCACGCCGGTGCTCTGCCGTCCCATCGAATGGGGGGCGGACGTGGTAGTCCACTCCACCAGCAAGTACATGGACGGCCATGCCCTGCAGGTCGGCGGCATGATCGTGGACGCGGGGAAATTCGACTACGCCAACGGCAAATTCCCGGATTTCAGCGAACCCGATGAAAGCTATCACGGCACGGTGTACACCCGGGATTATCCGGACTGTCCCTACATCATCAAGGCCCGGATGCAGCTCATGCGGGACTTCGGGTGCTACCCGGCGGCCCACTCCTCCTTCCTCCTCAACCTGGGGCTGGAAACCCTGGCGGTGCGCATGAAACAGTACTGCGCCAACGCCATGGAAGTGGCGGCCTTCCTGAGCAAGTCGGACAAGATTGAATCCATCACCTACCCGGGACTGACGGGGGACCGCTGCCACGATCTGGCCCGGAAATATCTGCCCGACGGCACCAGCGGGGTCATCTCCTTCGTCATCCGCGGAGGCAGGAAGAATGCGGTGCGCTTCATGGACCGTCTGGAGCTGGCCTCCAACGAGGTCCACGTGGCGGATATCCGCACCTGCGTCCTTCATCCCGCTTCCTCCACCCATCGCCAGCTCACCGATGAACAGCTGGTGGCGGCGGGGATCAACGGCGGCATGATCCGTTTCTCCGTGGGTCTGGAAAATGTGGGGGACATTATCGCCGATATTGAAAAGGGATTGAACGCGGCCGAATAAGGCCGCCTGAAATAAAAAATAAAAGGGGACTATTATGTACGAAAGAGAAACAGCAGTAACCAACAAGACAGGGCTTCACGCCAAACCAGCCGCCGATTTCACCTTGCACGCCACCCGATTCGTTTCCGAGATCACCCTCAAGAATCTCGACAACGGCAAGACGGGGGACGCCAAGTCCATCATATCGGTCATGGCCATGGAAATCTCCAAAGGCACCCGCATCGCCATCCGCGCCGACGGCGACGATGAAACGGCCGCGGTGGACAAACTGGTCAGCCTGGTCGAAGCCGGGATGGGTGAAGAAGAGTAGCAAGAGTCTGAAAATATAGCTGGTCCAGTGTCCCTGGGGACCAATAGTCAGCACCGCGGACAGGAAAGCACGGTTCGCGGTGATACCGCTGATGTGGTATTTGGATCCAGTGACACCGGACGCGGAGAATGACCTGCCGATACAAAGGCAGGTCATTTTTTTTGCCATCGATGAAAAAAAGCAGGCTTCAGAAAAAAATTGAATATATTTATTGTTATTTATTGAAATAGGTTACAAATCACGATATAATACGAGTATCCAAGAACCATTCAAAGGAGAGACAGATGAAAGGAAAGAAGGCTTGGGTGCTGCCGGTATGTACGCTGATGGTGGTGGCAGCAGCCATCGGAGGGCTTTGGACGCTGTCCCGCAGCGGGGACGACAGTGTCCTGGGACGTCCGGACAAGACGACGGCCATCACCTTCTGGGTATATCCCATCGGGGACTTCAGCGATAAGGCGACGGTGGACAAGTTTGTGGCGGCGTTCAACAAAGAGTATCCCGATATCCAGGTCACCGTGGGTTATCTGGATTACCAGACGGGGGATGAGCAGGTCAGTGCGGCCATTGCGGCGGGGACCACGCCGGATGTGATCATGGAGGGACCGGAGCGCCTGGTCGCGGGCTGGGGGGCCAAGGGCGTCATGGTGGACCTGAAGGATCTGTGGACCGACGGGGTGAAGGACGATATCGCCGGGGTGAACAGTATCGTCACCGACGCCTGCAGGGGCAGTGACGGGAAATATTACGTCTATCCCCTGTGCATGACGGCCCACTGCATGGCCATCGATTATCAGGTGTTTGAGAAGGCAGGCGCCCTCCAGTACCTGGATCTGGCCGACCGGACCTGGACCACCGAGGGCTTCCAGAAAGCCTGTAAGGCCGTGGCGGGGTCGGGCCTGGTGACGACGCCGGGAATCATCTACTGCGGCGGCCAGGGTGGGGATCAGGGCACCCGGGCGCTGGTCACCAACCTGTACGGGGAGAATTTCACCAACGGGTCCCACACGGCCTACACCATCAACAAGACCAAGGGCGTCCAGGCCCTGAAGACCCTGGACACCATGGTCAGGGTCGGTTCCCTGAGTTATAATTCGGAGATGCAGGCGGCCGATGAGCTCAAGCGCTTTGCCGCGGGGGAGACGGCCATGACCTTTGCCTGGAACTCATCCAATGAGAAGAATTACGCCAGCAAGGTGGCCTTTACGCCCTACGCCATGACCTTTCCCACGGACAGCGGCAAGCCCCAGCTCTGCGGCGGCATCTGGGGCTTCGGCGTCTTCAACAACGGCAACAAGGCGAAGATCGCAGCGGCCAAGACCTTCATCCGCTTTCTGTGCGACGACGATGTCCAAGGTGTGGCCAGCGTCCGGGCATCGGGATTCTTCCCGGTGCGGGCCTCCCAGGGGGATATTTACAGGGGTACGGCGGACGAGGCGCGGATGGCCAATTACCAGAGCATGATGAAATACATCGGCGACTACTACAGCATTACTCCGGGGTGGGCGGCCCAGCGCACCGTGTGGTGGAACATGCTCCAGCAGGTGTTCAGCGGGACCGATCCCCAGTCCGCAGCCGATCAATACGTCAGGATTTCCAATGACGCCATGAAAAAATAAAGCCGTCCGCCGGGATGGCAAGCTTTGACAGGAGAGAGGATCATGGATCAGAAAAAATACAATTGGATCGTCATCACCGCGGTGTTTTGCCTGGCCCTGCTGGTTTTTTCCCCAGGACGGCGGGTCAGCGCGGCGGAGAACAAGAACGTCTTGTTCATCAGCTCCTATTCCCTTAATTTCCCCACGGTGGCGGATCAGATCGAGGGAATTAAATCGGGGCTGGGGGACGACGCCTATCTTTACTACGAATTTATGGACAGCAAGGCCATCAGCAGCGATGAATTCGTGGCCCGCTTTTACCAGTACATCAGCTACAAATACGGTACCATCGGCGGCATCGATGCCGTGATCGCCGGGGACGACGAAGCCCTGCAGATGGTGCTGCGCTACAAATCGGGGTTCTTCAAGGACATCCCCGTCATCTACGAGTCGGTAGACAGCAATACCCGGGTGGAGCTGGCCAATTCCCTGGGCATGGTGGGCATCCCCGAGCGCAATACCATCGGCGACAACCTGGAGCTGGCCCGGAAGCTGAAGCCAGACGCCACCAGGATCCTGGCCCTGTCGGACAAGGGGGCCACCGGCCAGGCCCTGTCGGCCAACCTGAAGGCCATTGAGAGCAAGTACGCCCCCATGAAGGTGGAGATCCTGGATACCTCCTCCCTGGGCCAGCGGGCCATCGTTGAAGAGCTGGCCCGGACCGACGGTGAGACCATCCTTCTCTTCCTGAGCTTTTCCAGCGATGCCGACGGAAGGAATTACACCTACGATGAAGCCATGAGCCTGGTGACCGCCAACGCCAAGACCCCGGTGTTCACCCTGGTGTGGACGGGAGGCGGGAGCCTGGGGGGCATCGAAGCCAACCACAAGGCCATCGGCAAGAAGGCAGGGGAGATGACCGGCGAGGTGCTGTCCGGAATTCCCATGGACCAGATCAAATCGGAAAGCACTACCCCGACCCTGGCCACCTTTGACATGAAGGTCATGCAGGAGTACGGTATCCGCAAATACCAGCTTCCCAAAAACGCCATTTACGTCAACGATTCGTCCAACGCGACGGAGATCATCACCGCCTTTTTGGCCGTGGGGACGATGGCCCTGCTCTTCCTGCTGGCCCGGTCCAGCTGGGAAAATGAAAAGCGCAGGGCCAACGAGTGCGCCCTGGAGGAAACCAGCGCCATCCTGCGCACGGAAGCGGAGCTGGACGGCCTGACGGGGCTGGGCAACCGGCGGACCCTGGACCGGGAGCTGAAGCGCTGCGCCGTGGCGGACCGGCGCTTCGTCCTGTACCTCATGGATCTGGACGCCTTTAAATCCATCAACGACCACTACGGCCATCTGGCAGGGGACGCGGTGCTCCAGGATGTGGGCCGCCGGCTCAACAGCATCAAATGCCGGTCCTTCGTCCCATACCGCTACGGCGGCGATGAGTTCGCAGTCATGTACTTTCCCCACGCGCCGGAGGAAAACCCCCAGACCGGGGAAGCCATCCTGGGGCTGTTCCAGCGGCCGGTGCACACCGAGGAGGGGGATATCCCCATCTGCCTGAGCGTCGGCGGGGCCTGTTACCCATCGGATGCCGAAAATGTGGAGGATCTGATCAAGCTGGCGGACCAGGCCCTTTATTACGTCAAGAACAACGGAAAGAACAGCGCGATGCTTTACAGGGACCTGCCGGAAATGGCGGCTGGGGAATAAAAGTCTTGACTTGGAGTCCGCTCCAGGTGTTACACTGGAAGCAGTTTATCACAGGATGAAGAGGAGGAATTTTACCATGACCATCACAGAAGTGGCAGAACAATACGGCATGTCGGCGGATACCATCCGCTATTACGAACGAATCGGCCTGATCCCCACGGTCAACCGCAGGCCCAACGGCATCCGGGATTTCACGGAGACGGACTGCAATTGGGTGGCCTTTTCCAAATGCATGCGCAGCGCCGGCCTGTCCATCGAGTCCCTCATCGAGTACGTGACCATGTTCCAGCAGGGCGATTCCACCGTGGACGCCCGCAAGCACCTGCTCATCGAGCAGCGGGATGAGCTGGCCGCGCGCATCAAGACCATGGAGGACACCCTGGAACGCCTCAACGCCAAAATCGACAGCTACGAGGAACGGATCCTCAAATACGAGGATGAAAAGCTGCGGCCATAGTCTGTTTTTTTACCATCCGGAAAAAGCGTGTCTGAATTTTCAGCCGGATCCTCTTGGCCATGCTGGACGATGGAATGCGACTTTTTTGTCAATATTAAATGAAACAATCAAAAAAATAAAGTTGAATTATTCCCGTTTACAATTCCCGATTAATTTGTTACGATATTATCAATAGATAATATATGGATATGGATTCGGAAGAACAAATTTGGAGGAAGAAAGGAAGTATGACGTATGATCTCCGACGGGAATATTATAAGGATCAAGCACGATGTACTGGAAGAAGTGGCCAAGCTGGCCTTTGAAGGCAAGCTGGAAGAGGAACGGGAATTTCTGCCCGAAAAGATGATTCCGGGGCCCATTCCCCATTTTCGCTGCTGCATTTACAAGGAACGGGAAATCGTCCGTCAGCGGATCCGCATGGCGGAAGGCAAGGCACCGGGGCCGGTGGACGACGGCAACGTGGTACAGGTGATCCAGGCGGCCTGTGCCGACTGCCCCATCTCCAGCTACATCGTCACCGACAACTGCCAGAACTGCCTGGGAAAGGCCTGCCTCAACGCCTGCCGGTTTGACGCCATCCATCCCGGGGACAAGAAATCAAAGATTGACCCCAACAAGTGCAAGGAATGCGGGCTGTGTGCCAAGGCCTGCCCCTACAACGCCATCGCCTACCTGAAACGGCCCTGCAAGTTCAGCTGCCCGGTGGATGCCATCGAGTACGACGAAAACGGCCTGTCCCTCATCAATGAGGAAAAGTGCATCCGCTGCGGCGCCTGTATCCACACCTGCCCCTTCGGCGCCATCGGCACCAAGAGCAGCATCGTGGACGTGATTGACGCCATCAAATCCGGCGCGCCGGTGTACGCCATGGTGGCCCCGGCCACCGAAGGCCAGTTCGGCAAGAACATCACCATGGGGAGCTGGCGCAAAGCCCTGAAGGAAGTGGGCTTCACGGACATGATCGAAGTGGGCCTGGGGGGCGACCTGACCACCTACAGCGAAGCGGTGGAATGGTACGAAGCCTACCAGAAGGGTGAAAACAAGACCACCTCCTGCTGCCCCGGCTTCGTCAACTTCATCCGCAAGCATTACCCCGAATCGGCGGACCTGATTTCCACCACGGTCAGCCCCATGTGTGGGGTCTCCCGGATGATCAAGGCCAAGGAACCCGACGCCGTGACGGTGTTCGTCGGACCCTGCGTGGCCAAGAAGTCGGAGGTGGCGGACCAGAAGATCCCGGGCAACGCCGACTTCGCCATGGTGTACAGTGAAATCAAGGCCATGCTCCGGGCGAAAAAAATCCACCTGGAACCGGTGGAGGAAGCCTATCAGGAATCCAGCGTCTTCGGCAAGCGCTACGGCAACTCCGGCGGGGTGACCGACTCGGTCATCCAGTACCTGAAGGAGCTGGGCCACGACGAAGAGCTCAGCGTGTGCCGGGCCAACGGCATCGCCGAATGCAAGAAGGCGATGACCATGCTCAAGGTGGGACGCCTCAAGGAAGAGTTCGTGGAAGGCATGTGCTGCGAAGGCGGCTGCGTGGGCGGCCCCAGCCGCAACCAGGGAAGCCGCACCGTCAAGAAGGACCGGGATTTCCTCATCGACCAGGCCGACGGACGCAACATCACGGAAAACCTGAGCCACTACGATCTGGACAGCTTCTCCATGCACCGGGACGAACACTGATTTTCATAATGATTTTTCATGGCAGCGTAAGCCGCATCCATCAGCGTGGATGCGGCTTTTTTTCGTAGAAGGGAGGGGTCCGGCCAGATGGGGGGAAGGACGGTGAGGGTCAGACAGGGCTTCCTCTTGAGCCGCCACAGGCCCCTGGGAGGCCGGGGTGTCAGCACCAGGGGGATCACCGGGACGCCAGCGTCGGCGGCAAAGGCGAAGGCCCCCCGGCGGAAGCCGCGGATGCCAGGGTAATAGGGATGGAGCACGTGCTCGGGGTAGACCTGGAGGACGCCGCCCTTCTTCAGGTGATCCCGTACGGCCTGGTTCATGCGCAGGAAACCGCCCCGGGTCTCCGGCAGGGGGATGGCCCCCAGGATGCGGATCAGGCGGCGGATGACCGGCAGGCGGAAATTGGACTCCAGGGTCAGGAAGGCCGGCATGGGCCGGCGGATGGCGCAGGCGGAGAACACGCAGTCCAGGAAGTGGATGTGGTTGCAGATGGTCACCGCACCGCTCTTTTTAAGAACGGCCAGGTTTTTCCGGCCGCGAATGCGCAGGCCGAACCAGAGGAAGTCCACCGCCATGAAGAGGACCCACAGGACGGCGGTGAGGAGGAAATGCCCCGCCCGGAACAGGGGATTCCCTGGAAAATAATCGTAGTCCGCCGGGGTGGTGAAGGGGAATCTCTCCGGAAGGCGGACCACCTCCTCGGTTTCGTACACCGGGGCGTCAGCAGTCGGATGGTTTTTGGGCGTCGGCGATGGCTTCTTCAAACAGGGCCTCCATTTGGCGGACACAGGTGTCCAGATTGAAAGTAGCGCCATAATCGGCGTAGACCTTCTCCATGGTCCGCCGTTCCCCGGGGTGGGTCATCCAGTAGGTGATGTGACCGCACAGGTCCCGGCTGTTTCCGGCCGCGAAGAGGCTCCGGGGATCCCGGGCGAACTGGGGCGTGGCGGACAAGGGGCTGTCGGCGATGACGGGGACCAGGCCGCAGGAAAAGGCCTCGATGCAGGAGATGGCCTCGGATTCGGCGTCAGAGGCGTGGACGTAGAGGTCGCACTGGGCCAGCAGGTCCAGCAGGTCGTCGTGGGAGTAGAACCGGAAAACCGGCGGGTTGTACAGACGTCTCCCCAGGCGGTGGAGCCTCCGGGCCTCGGGCCCCTTGCCGGCCAGCACCAGCTGGATCATCCCCTGGTAGGGGGAGCGGCGGATGGCGTCGATGAGCACGTCCTGGCGCTTCTCGTTGGCGTAGCGGCCGATCATCAGGATGACGAATTTCCCCCGGAAGGCCGGGTCCTTGGGGGTTTTGCGCCAGTGGAAGTCCGGATCCACGCCGTTGCTGATGACGTGGATGGCGTTGGTGTAGCCGTGCTGGCGGAGCTGGTCCGCCATGAAGGCGCTGGGCACGTGGATGTGGCGGATCTGGTCGTAAAAGCGGCGGCGCTGGACGTCGTAGAGCCAGTCGTTCACCGCCCTGCGGTGACCCAGGCCGATGGCGTAGGTGATGTTCTCCGGCTGGACGTGGAAGGCGGCAGTGACGGGGACCTCCAGCTCCCGGGCGATCTTCAGGCCGTGGCGGGCCAGGGAGAAGGGCAGCATGAGGTGGACCACGTCGGCCCAGGAAATGGCCCGGGCCAGCAGGGAGTCGTCGGGCTTGCCGAAGGTCATGCCCTCCTTGTGGACCAGGGAGCGCACCAGGGGCGTCAGGTAATACTCCGCCACCCGGTATTTGCCGTCCTTTTCGGCGCCGGTGCTGACCACCCGGACCTGGTGGCCGTGGCTCATGAGGGTGTGGGCCAGGCGCTGGGCCGACATGGTGGTGCCGTTGTTGCCGCTGTCGTATTGGTCGATGATGAGTAGGATTTTCATGGGTTTCCTTTATTTTTCCGTGGTGAATTGAATGCCCTGGCCGGTGCTGGTCGCCGTGACGGCGCCGTTTTTGTCGGTGCGGTAGAGGGTGTAGCCCGCCAGGCGCTTGAGGGTCTTGTCCGTGGGCAGGCCGTTGTCGTTTTTGCCCACGGAGATGACCACCGTCTTGAGCCGGCTGCCGCAGGCCGCGAGCCAGTCCTTGCTGGTGGAGGTGCTGGAGCCGTGGTGGGCGACCTTGAGCACGTCGCAGGTCATATCCGCCCCCGAGTCCATGATCTCCTTTTCCTCCTGGGACTGGGCGTCCCCGGTGAAGAGGAAGGCGTCATCGCCGTGGGTCATGCGCAGCACCACCGAGGAGTTGTTGATCTCATCGTAGTGGGTGCCGGAAGGACCCAGGCAGGTGAAGGTGCAGTCCCCCAGGGTGATGGCCTGGCCCGGCGTGGGCACTGAGGTGGGCACGCCTTTCTGGTCCAGGGCCTTCAGGGTGTTGGTGTAGACCTTGGTGGTGGTGGCCTGGGGGCTGATGAAGGCCTGGCCGATGGGGAAGGCGGCGATGATGGCCTGGGCGCCGCCGATGTGGTCGGCGTGGGCGTGGGTCAGCACCAGGATGTCGACTTTGGTGACGCCGAGGTTCTTCAGATTCGAGACCACCTGGTCCTTGGTGTCCGTGTCCCCGGTGTCGATGACCATGACGCCGCCGTCGCTGGTCTGGATGCACATGGCGTCGGCTGCCCCCACGTCCAGATAGGTCACCCGGGCGCTGCCGGCGGCGGGAAGGGACGGGGTCTTGTTGCTGGAGAGCATGAAGGCGCAGCCCGACAGGGAGAGCAGGACGGCCAGGACGCAGGCCATGGCGGCGGCCAGGACCGCCCGCCGGCGGGCGCCATTGGTTTTAGCGACCATGGGTCAGCTTGTCCAGCAGGGCCTGGGCCGCGTCCCGGGCTTCCTGGGTCTTGATGGGGTCGATGGTCAGGGCACTGCCGTCCTGGAGGATGACATCCCCCTCGGCGGCCTCTGGCGGCAGCTGGTCCCGGGGGACGCAGAGCTGGGTTTCCCCGGTATCAAAATCGAGCAGGACAGCGGTGCCGCCCTCAAAACGGTCAATGGTGTAATTGGTAGACATAATAACCTCCTGTGGACTTGTAATTATACCTCAAAAGAGGCCTTTTTTCATCAGGAAAGGCCGGGGAAATTCAAACAAATACCGGCAATACAGACAAATACAGGATTCTGGTGGGTTGATTTTTACAGCAAGACGTAAAGATATTTCATACAAAGGGGCAGGGGGACGTGCTATACTTTATTTAGATTGAATGTCAATAACTTATTCAATTTGGAGGAGGAAATAATGTATACATTTGAAGAAATAAAAGACGCATTAAAAAACCATCCCAGCGGAAAGAAACCCGTGGTATCCGTAGCGGCAGCCGCCGACGCGGAAGTCCTGGAGGCCATTCGCATCATGAATGACGATGGCTTCGGCACCGCCATCCTGGTGGGAGATGAAGAGGATATCCATCGCATCGCCGGGGAAGTGGGGTGTGACCTGTCCCAGAATGTGATCGTCGACGTCAAGGACTCAAGCCAGGCCGCGACAATCGCGGTGGCCATCGCCAAAAAAGGGGAAGCGGACATCGTCATGAAGGGGAAGCTCCACACCAAGGTGTACCTCAAGGCCATCCTGAACCGGGAATTCGGCCTGCGCACCGGCAAGCTGCTCAATGCGGTCACCGCCTTTGAGCTGCCCAACTACAACCGCATGGTCCTGGCCAGCGACTGCGGCATGATCGTCCAGCCCACCCTGGAAGACAAGATCCAGATGATCGGCAACACCACCACCCTGGCCCACGCCATGGGATGTGAAATGCCCCGGGTCTCTTGCCTGTCGGCGGTGGAAACCGTCAACGCCAACATGCCCGACGGCTACGACGCCGCGGTGCTGTGCAAGATGAACGAACGGGGACAGATCGGCGGCTGCATCATCGACGGCCCCCTGTCCATGGATTTGTCCATTTCCGAACGCTCGGTCAAGAACAAGGGCATCGACAGCCCGGTGGCGGGCAAGGCGGATATCCTGATCATGCCCAACCTCCAGGCGGGCAACATCTTCTGGAAGACCATGACCTACCTGGCCAACTCCCGGAATGCCGCCGTGGTCATGGGCGCGGCCAAACCTGCCGTCCTGACCTCCCGCTCGGACTCAGCCGAAGCCAAGGCCAACAGCATCGCCATGGCCATGCTGCTGGGAGCCTATCAGGGAAAATAATGTGGGAATAAAATAAATGCGCCGTCCATCCTGGACGGCGTTTTTTCGATAGTGCGCCCGGCATGGGCGATGACTAGGTGGTGAAAGTCCACTACGCGCTCGACAGCAGGAAGCGTTAGCCGAAGGCAAGGGTGTCCTTGGCGACAAGGAATCCGAAGGAAGCCGGATTGCGGAGCTGAGAAACGCTCCAATGGGCAAAATTCCGGGCCGACGAACAGAAATCTCATAAAAGGCCGAATTGGGATGGACGAGTCTGCTCTACAAGACGAAATCCAATGCTGTCCGAATCCCATACGGTAAATGAGGCGGCCACATGGAAGGAAAGTCATCGACCTTACCCGGGGAGATCTCACAGACGCCAGTAGGAAATCCGAAGGCGGAGTAAAGCTTGCTGTGAGAAGTACCCTCGCCTATCCATTGTTGCAGCTCATTCTTCGCTGACAATGGATGGCTGGGGCAGACTCTCAGCCGAAGCCATAGTACCGGAAGTTTTTTTCGGGAAGGGCTGAACAATCGTAAGTCTTTAGTAGACGGAGGAAGGAGGACGGCGTGAAGAAAGCAGAATACCGGAAGGGCTGCCCGCAAAAGGATAGCGTGGAACGTGAAGGATATGCGGGAGCGCGGAGCGCCGGACCTCGGGAAGCCGGAGAAAGAGACGGTGCCGACCTGCTGGAAGCCATACTGGACAGAAATAATCTGAACCAGGCCTACAAGCAGGTCAAGAGGAACCATGGAGCGCCAGGAATCGACGGAATGACCGTGGAAGAAGCGCTGCCATGGCTGAAGGAACACAAGGGAGAACTGCTCGGAAGCATCCGGGATGGGAAATACAAACCCCAGCCGGTGCGGCGGGCGGAAATCCCCAAACCCGATGGGAAAGGCGTAAGGAAGCTGGGGATACCGACGGTCATCGACCGCATCATCCAGCAGGCCATCGCGCAGAAACTAACACCCATCTGGGAACCATTGTTTTCAGACGGCAGCTACGGCTACCGTCCGAAACGGAGCGCCCAGCAGGCCATGATGAAGGTCAGGGAATATGCGGAACAGGGATACACACACGCAACCGTCGTAGACCTGTCCAAATACTTTGACACCATCGGCCATGAACAGCTCATGAACCTCGTCCGGAAACTGGTCCACGATGGACGCGTGACGGCACTTATCAAAAAGTATCTGAAAAGCGGCGTTATGGAAAACGGCGTGGTAAGGGAAACAAAGGAAGGGTCCCCGCAAGGCGGACCTTTATCGCCCCTGCTCGCCAACATCTATCTGAATGAATTCGACCAGGAAATGGGAAGACGCGGAGTACCCGTCATCCGATACGCTGATGATATCATCGTGCTGTCGAAAAGCAAGCGGGCGTCCGGAAGACTGCTCACATCCTGTCAGAAGATACTGGAAGGCCGGCTGAAGCTCCAGATGAACACAGAGAAGAGCAGAGCCATCAGTATTTATTCGAGGCAGTTCAAATTTCTTGGCTACGCCATGGGAAAGAATAAGGGTGGGATTCATATCCGCGCCCATAAGAAATCACTGGCGAAAGCAAAGAGGAAGCTGAAGGAGCTGACAAAGCGCAACCGGGGCCGGAATGTCCGGAAGGTGATGAAGGAAATAGAGACCTTCATACGCGGATGGCTGGGATATTATTATATCGCCAGCATCAAACAAATCCTGAGGGACTGGAACGGCTGGCTAAGGCGGAGACTACGTGCCTATATCTGGAAACAATGGAAGAAGCCCCGAACAAAGATAAAGAACCTGCAAAAGCTGGGAATACCAGAATGGCAGGCCTATCAATGGGGAAACACAAGACTGGGATACTGGCGAATCGCCGGGAGCGCGGTCCTGAAGCGTTCCATCACAAACGAAAAGCTCGCACAGGCAGGATATTATGATTTACCTGCCCAATACGAGCGACTTCGCAAAATGCACTTATGCGGTTGAACCGCCGTATACCGAACGGTACGTACGGTGGTGTGAGAGGTCGGTAGGTGAAGTAATCACCTACCTCCTACTCGATTCTAAGCGCTGATGAAGTCCCTCAGGGGGACGATGGGTGCCGGGGGGATGGCCGGCTCCGCCAGGGTCTTTTCCATCCAGATGATGTCCTGCCAGACGCCGTTTTTGAAGCCGCAGTGGCTGAAGCGGCCGGCCACGGTGTAGCCGAAGGCTTCGTGGAAGGCGATGCTGTGCTCGTTGGAGCTGGTGATGCAGGCGTAGGCCTTGGTGAAATGCTGGGAGGCCAGCAGGGAGAGGAGCTCTCCGTACAGGGCGCCGCCGACGCCGTGGCTCCGGTTCCCCAGGGATACGTAGGCCGTGGTTTCCACGGACCAGCTGTAAGCGGCCCGGGTGCGCATGGGACCGGCGTAGGCGTAGCCGATGGGCATGCCGTTTTGTTCCGCCACCAGCCAGGGGTAGGTGGCCAGGGTGCCGGTCACCCGGTTTTCAAATTCCGGCAGGCTGGGGACCGTGGTCTCAAAGGTGACCCCGGTGTTTTCCACGTAGGGCGCGTAAATGGCGAGCAGGCCGCCGGCGTCCTCAGGTCTGGCCATGCGGATAAAAAAGTTGTTTTTCATAAATCTCCTATTTCGCAATGCATTTGCGACAGTGTTATTGGCGTTTTTTTTCTTACCCGTTAAGTATAATGGGTGCGGGAGGGAAAAGCAATCAAAAAGAAAAAAGGCGTGCCGATTTCATAGAAGTTTGTTGGTCTGCTGTCCCCGGGTTCTGATACGGCCCGATCGTCAGCACTAAAGTCGGACAGACGCGTCATGCACTGAGCCGCTGTCCGTGGTGCTAATACAATCCATACCGTCATCACCGCGGATCTGTCCTGATTCATAGTTATGGGTTTTGGATTTTTTCACTCTTGCCAAAAGGAGCTATTTGACGTAGGATTAAGGGGAATGAAATACGACAAAAGGAGAAAAGATGGATAAAAAATACTTTTTCTTTGATATCGACGGGACGCTGACGGATCTGGCCACGGGGATCATTGTGCCCTCGGCGCTGGCGGCGCTGAAAAAACTGCGGGAGGCCGGGCATTTTGTGGCGGTGGCCACGGGACGGGCGTATTACAAGGCCCGGCCGGTCTTTGAGCAGGCGGGCTTTGACAACATGGTGTGCTACGGCGGCAACGGCCTGGTCATCGACAGGAAGCTGGTGGAGTACCGGCCCCTGGACTACACCCTGGCCAAGGCCCTGTACGACGAGTGCCTGGAAAAGAACTACGGCATCCTGGTGGCGGAGGACGATTCCCAAAAGGTGTACGCCCGGGATTTCTCGTTCTACGACCAGGTGGGGCCCCGGATGGAGCCGACCACCTACATCATCGACGAGCATTACGACCCGGCGGACCGGGAGGCCATTTACAAATTGTACGTGGCTGTGCCGCCGGAGGATGAGGATGAGCTGGAGGCCCTGGCTCACATCGGCCACCTCCGCCTGGAGGCCAGCTATCTGGTCATCCAGCCCGACGACAAGATCGGCGGCATCTACCGCATGCTGGACCATGTGGGAGGCCAGCGGAAGGATGTGGTGGTCTTCGGCGACGACTACAACGACCTGGTCATGTTTGAGGACGAGGCCTTCCACCGCGTCGCCATGGGCAACGCCTGCCAGGCCCTCAAGGACAAGGCGGACCAGGTAGCCCCCCGGAATGTGGACGACGGGATTTACAAAATCTGCGAGGCCAACGGGTGGTTTGAATAAAACGAAAAAAGGGCTGTCACACGCAGGGCAAGCGTTCTGTCGCTGTTCGGCACATAAAGACATTTTAGTCTCCGCTCCGCGGACAGCTTCGCTGTTCGTGTCGAGTCGACCTTAAATGTGATTTATGTGCCGGACAGCGACACGCTGCTTTTTCTAGTGTGACAGCCCTCTTTTTAAATGGCCGTTTATTTCAGGAAGTACCCGCCTAAAAACACCGCCAATACGATGACCGGCAGGATGAAGGTCATGTAAAACCGCAGCTTGGGGGACAGGCTGATGCCTTTCCCGGCGTTGACCTCGTCGATGAAGCGGTCGAAGCCCCAGCCGTAGCGGGACACGCAGAAGAACAGGTACACCAGGCTGCCCAAAGGCAGGATGTTGTTGCTGATGATGAAGTCCTCCAGGTCCAGGATGGTGGAGCCGGCGCCCAGTGGCTGGACGGCCGAAAGCACGTTGAAGCCCAGGGCCGCGGGCAGGGCCAGGACGATGACCACCAGCGCGTTGATGACGCAGGCCTTCTTCACGCTGCAGCCCGTCAGGTCCGTGGCAAAGGACACGATGTTCTGGAACACGGCGATGACCGTGGAAATCGCGGCAAAGGACATGAACAGGAAGAAGAAGGATCCCCACACCCGTCCGAAGGGCATGGCGTTGAACACATTGGGCAGGGTGATGAAGATCAGCGGCGGTCCCGATTCAGGGGCGATGCCGTAGGAAAAGCAGGCGGGGAAGATGACCACGCCGGCCATGATGGCCACGAAGGTATCCAGCACCGCGATGCTCAGGGCCTCGCCGGGGAGGCGCTTGCTTTTGTCGATGTAGGAGCCGAAGATGGCGATGCTGCCCATGCCGATGCTCAGGGTGAAGAAGGCCTGGCCCATGGCGGCGAAGATGCATTCCGCCACGCCGTTTTCCACCATCTTGCCGAAGTCCGGCTTCAGGTAGAAGCTCAAACCCGCCCCCGCGCCGGGCAGGAACAGGGAGTTGACGGCCAGCACGGCCATGAGGGCGAAGAGCAGGAGCATCATCACCTTGACGATGCGCTCCACCCCGCCCTGAAGCCCGCCGCCGCAGATGGCGAAGCAGCCGACGATGGTGATGATGACGAAGGACACGGTCAGGAGGGGGTTGCCCGTCACAGCGGAAAAGGCCCCCGCCACCGCGGTGCTGTCCATGCCGGTGAAATCCCCCCGGATCATCTTGATGAAGTAGAGGAGCATCCAGCCGGTGATGGTGGTGTAAAACATCATCAGCAGGTAATTGCCCCCCATGGCCACCCATTTGAACCAATGCCACTTGCTGCCCTTGGGTTCAAGGACCTCGAAGGACAGGGCCACGCTTTTCTGGCTTCCCCGGCCCACGGCCAGCTCGGCGATCATGATGGGAAGGCCGAGGATGACCAGGAAGATCAGGTACAGCAGCACGAAGACGCCGCCGCCGTATTTCCCGGTGATGTAGGGGAAGCGCCAGACATTGCCCAGACCGATGGCGCAGCCCGCAGAAATCAGGATGAACCCCAGCCGGGACGAAAACTTTTCTCTTTCCATAAAATTCCTTTCTGAAAATTTATTTAAATTGAGTTCAATGAACGCATTATACCATAGTCCAGAGAAATGTGGTATACTGGTAACAAAATAATGTACGAATTATGAAACAAGAAACAAGGGGGAGCATTATGGAGAATGACGTCATCCGCAGGCGGCTGGAGGAGCTGGCGGAACCGGATTACCGGGACTTCCACTCCCGGCTGGTGCCGGGAAAGGGCAATATCCTGGGGGTACGCAACCCGGTCCTGCGGGGGGTGGCCAGGGAGATCGTGCGTCAGGGGGATCCGGCCTACTACCTGGCCCAAGCCCGGGACGATTCCTACGAGGAGGTCATGCTCCAGGGCATGGTCATCGGCCTCATGAAGGGGGACATCGAGGTGATCCTGGACCGGGTGGCCCGGTTCATCCCGAAAATCGACAACTGGGCGGTGTGCGACACCTTCGCGGCGGGCCTGAAGATCACCCGGCGGCACCGGGAGCGGGTGTGGGAATTCCTGATGCTCTGCACCCAGTCGGAAAACCCCTGGGAGGTGCGCTTCGCCCTGGTGATGCTCATGGATTATTACACCGATGAGGACCACCTGCCGGCGCTCTTCGCCATTTACGACGGCATCGGGGAGAAGTGGGACCATTACTACGTGCGCATGGCCCTGGCCTGGGCGGTGTCCGACGCCTACATCGCCTGCCCGGAGGAAACCACGGCCTACCTGAAGGCCGACCGCCAGGACGACTGGACCCACAACAAGGCCATCCAGAAGATACGGGAGTCCCGCCGGGTGACGGCGGCGCAGAAGGAAGGGGTCCGGCAGATCAGGCGCTGAGGGACCGGACGCGAAGTAACTTTTTAGTTGGGGGGAATATTACAATGAAAATCAAAAAAATCACAGCGGTGACCTTCAGCCCGACGGGCAATACGAAGAAGGTGGTGGAGGCCATCGCGGAGGATCTGAAGAACAATCTGGACCTGCCCATGGAGGAGGTGGACCTCACCCCGCCGGAGGCCCGGAAGCGGACCTACGCCTTCGGGGAAGAGGATCTGGTGATCGTCGGGACGCCGGTGTACGCCGGGCGGGTGCCCAACAAGCTGCTGCCGGACCTGCAGGGCATCCTCACCGGCGGCGGGGCCTCGGCGGTGGCGGTGGTGACCTTCGGCAACCGGAGCTTTGACGACGGGCTCGTGGAGCTGAGGAATGTACTGGAGGCCGACGGCTTCCACACCGTGGGGGCGGCGGCGGTGCCGGCCCGCCACGCCTTTACCGACGCCCTGGCGGCAGACCGCCCGGACGCAAGCGACCTGCAGCAGCTGGCGGCCTTCGCGGACGCCATCGAGGTCATCATCAAGTTCCGCAAGGACGAAGGAGGACCGGTGGCCGTGGCGGGCAACGACCCGGTGGGGCCTTACTACACGCCCCTGGGCACCGACGGCAAGCCGGCCAAGTTCCTCAAGGCCAAGCCCAAAACCGACTTGGATAAATGCACCCACTGCGGCCTGTGCGCAGCGCTTTGCCCCGTGGGGTCCATCAGTGCGGAGGATGTGACGGCGGTGGAAGGCATCTGCATCAAGTGCCAGGCCTGCGTGCGGGGCTGTCCCACGGGAGCCAAGTACTTTGACGATCCGGCCTTCCTCTCCCACGTGGCCATGCTGGAGGCCCATTACACCCGGCGGGCGGAGCTCAAAACCTTTCTGTAATTCTTAAGATTACCATTAATTGAAAAATAATGGTGACCAAGTCACAGACGGCTCTGGCAGAAGGTGCTATAATAAAGCCATCAAATGAAGGAGGTAACCGCGATGAGCGTGATTACAATAACAAAGGACAATTTCGAAAAGGAAGTATTACAATCTGATAAACCCGTATTGGTTGATTTTTGGGCCAGCTGGTGCGGTCCCTGCAAGATGCTTTCACCCATCGTGGATGAAGTGGCCGAAGAAACCGACGCTTTCAAGGTCGGCAAGGTCAACGTGGATGAACAGCGGGATCTGGCCATGCAGTTCCAGGTCATGAGCATCCCCACCCTGATCGTCTTTAAAAATGGCCAGGCGGTGCAGCGCAGCGTCGGCGCCATTCCCAAGGCGGATGTATACAAATTGGTTGGTTAATTAACAGATCGGATAACCCCTAATACCCATAATAGAATGAAGACTGAATGAAAACCAGGGCCCCCTCCCTGGTTTTTTTAGTATCCGGCCCCAAAAATGGCCGGGACCGGGTGGCGGTGTATCACCCCGATGAGGAGGGCCTTTGTGGAAATGGTGAAGGAATTTACGCCCGAAAGGGTGTTTTTTTATGTCGGAAAAGCGGAAAGGGAAGGGATTGTGGTATCATTAAGGGAATGAAAGCGAGGAAAAAATGAGAGACACAGATAAATTACAAGGGGCGGCCGGGGTGAAGACCCCTTTCTCCATCCTGGCCCTTTTTTTAGGGTGGCTGCGCATCGGCCTGACCTCCTTTGGGGGTGGGGCCACCACCATGTACCTGATCCAGGAGGAATTCATCTACCGCAAGGGGTGGCTGACGGTGGATGAGTATGCCACCATCGTGGGGGTGAGCCAGATCGCCCCGGGGATCAACATCTTTTCCATCACCATCCTGATCGGCAGGCGGATGGCCGGGTGGCGGGGCGTCGCGGTATCCCTGGCGGGGCTCATCGTGCCCAGCGCGGCGGTGACGGTGCTCATCACCGCCCTGTACACCTTCATCCACGGCAACGGCCGGGTGAACGCCGCCCTGCACACGGCCTTCCCGGCCATTTTCGGCATCGCCATCGCCACCAACTGGAGCAATGTGCGGCCATCGGTCAACCGGAACATCCGCTCCCACAAGGGGATCTTCGTCCTCATGCTGGGGGTCATCGCCGGGAGCGCGGCGCTGTATCTGGTGTTCAATCTGTCGGTCATCCTCATGTACCTGGCGGGGGGCCTGACCATGGCCCTGGCCTATTACTTGGTTTTCAGGAAGAAGGAGGATGAAAAATGAGCCTGGTCCTTTACTTTTTCACCCTGCTCAAATCCGTGCTGTTTTCCTCCGGGGGATACGGCCCCCTGCCCAGCCTCCATACGGATTTCCTGGCCAGGGGCTGGGCCACGGAGCAGACCTTCACCGAATCCCTGGCCATCGGCCAGATCACGCCGGGGCCCAACGGCCTGTGGGTGCTCTGCCTGTGCTACCTGACAGCGGGCATCCCCGGGGCTGTCCTGGGCTGCGTGGCCTTGGTCCTGCCGCCCCTGCTCATCCTGGTGGTGGTGCGGTTTTACGGCCGGTACGCCGACCGGCCCGCCACCCAGGGCTTCCTGGACGGGGTGGTGCTGGTCATCTCCACCTTCAGCGTGCTGGTGGTCTTTCAGATCTTCGTGGAAAACGGCATCGAACCCCTGACCGTGGCCATCGCCATTGCCAGCGCCGTGCTGGCCCTGTCCCGGAAGGTTTCCGCCAATCTGATCCTGCTGGCGGCGGTGGTCATCGGGGTGATTTTCTGCTGAGCGCCCCAGCGAAAAAAAGGGACAGCGCCACCGGTTACTGGCTGCTGCCCCTTTTGCTTATATTCTATTTTTGGCCATGTACATGGCGATATCCGCCTTTTGCAGCAGCTCCCGCATATCGGAGGCATCCTCGGGATACAGGGCCACCCCCACGCTGGCGCCGACGGAGCAGGTCTTTCCGTTGGGAAGGGCGATGGGGTTGGTCAGGGCGGCCTGGATCCGCTCCTTGAGAACCGTCACCGGCTCCATGGAGGTCAGGTCTTCGATGAGGACCGCGAATTCATCACCGCCCAGGCGGGCCAGGAACTCGTTGCCTTCCAGACAGCCGGTGATGCGGCGGGATGCGGCCTTGAGCACCAGATCCCCGGCGTCGTGGCCGTAATTGTCATTGACCGCCTTGAAACGGTCCAGATCGATGAAGAGGACGGCGATCCGCCCCTCGTTCTGACGGATCCGCCAGAGGGCGCCCTCCACCGCCTCGGTAAAGAAAAAGCGGTTGGGCAGCCCGGTCAGGGAGTCGTGCTGGGACAGGAACCGGAAGCGTTCCTCCGAGGCCTTGAGCTGGGCCTGGGACTGCTCCAGCTCCGAATTGCGGGTCATCAGGGTGTTCAAATGGGTTTCGATGATTTCTTCCAGGTTCTTCCGCTCCTCGTAGGAACGGCTGAGCTGTTTTTTTAATATGCGTATTTCCCTTTCCAGCGAGGCAATGAGGTCCTTATCGTCGGTTTGGGTCTTTTTATTTTCAGGGATTCGTTCATCCATGGGTCCTTACCTCTTCTTCCTCCAGATTCAATCAGACGTTCCGATGAGCAGCGTGACGAAGGTGGTCCCGTGGAACAGGGACCGCGTCCCGGGGCGCATGGGGGCGAGTTCCCCGTAGGCGTAAAAGCCGGCGTAGGGGATGCCCTTGAGATGGCTTTTGACGATCTCCGCCTCCTGCACGACCCGGGTCCCCATCATCATCTTCCGTCCGGCGCAGGAAAAGAACAGCGCGGCTTCGGGCCAGCCCAGGCCGTAGTCCATTAATGCCCGCTGGAGGGAAGCCTGGCAGGAACGGAGGCAGGTGCCCTTGTCCGCCGTGCCGATTTGGATCAAAGCCTTTTCCGGGACGATGCCGTTGAGGGTGACGCTGCCCTGGGATGGATCGCAGAAGGGGGCGCTGCGGACGTAATAGCCCTCCCGGCCCTCTTCAAAAACGGCCAGGCAGTAATTCATGAACAGGGAGTGGTCCGTGCCGATGTAACGCTGGAAATAAGCCAGAGCGGGTTCGTCCTCGATGGTGTAGAGGACGTTTTTTTCCGCCGAGGTCACCCGGACCTTTTTACTCATGGGGGAATGGCCGCCCTGGATGCCGGCGGAAAAGCGGAGATCACCGGCAAAGAGCAGGAGCACCACGCTGTCGGTCAGGATCTCATCGTTGTAAAATTGGAAGGTCTGTCTTTTTTTGGAATGGGCAGAGGACGCGGCGCCGAAGAGGGGAAAGCAGGAGCCCAGCACGGACTCGATGCCGCTGTCCACCTCGGACACGCCGGCGTTCAGGGGATCCGTCAGGATGATGGCGAAGCGCTTTTCATCCCCGTACCGCTCCAATTTGGCCGCGGCGCCCTCAGCCGCCTCCCGGCCGGTCCGCCGGCTGACGAGGCTGGTGCCCCTTCCCCTGCCTGCGCGGATTTCGGCGACATCGGAGGCAAAGACCATCAAAACAAGGGCATCGGACTCAAACCCGCTTTCAGACGAAAGGATGCCGTCGGTGGTACAGCCGATCAGATCCATGTCTGGAAACGCGCGGCCGATGGCCGAAAGGGTCAGACGGTGGTCATAGGCCTCGGGACAGAAAAGGATACCGGCCTGGGGCTCTGCCTGACCCAATTCGGCCTGGATTTTTTTCACCACCTCACGGACAGCATCGCTTTCCGAAGGATCGACACTTTGCCCAACAGCTGCTTTAAACATGGAACACCTCTCCTCATAATACAATCGCCCATCCGTTGATTGTGGAATGTTGCCGGCAGCCACATTGGCACGGGTGGACTTTGGCCATTGGGGTGTGGTTGAAAAGCTCGTAGATTGTTAACAAAACAGACAATATTGTGTTTAAATAAACTTTAACTTATATTGATTATATAATTATAGTTTAAAACTTGAAGGCCATTCTGTCAAATGGAAAATGAAAAGGACTTGATTTGGCGCTTTTGCGCTGCTTATTTTCCTTTTTTCAAATTGAGTTTTCGATTTCATTTTCTGAAAAAATTCAGATGCAATATGGTATAATATATCACCTTTAATTATATAATTCCAATAGGGAGGCATTGCGATGAACATCGAAAAAAAACAAGAAGGCGACAAGTTGACCCTGGCCTTATCCGGCCGCTTGGACACCAACACGGCACCCGGCGCCCAAGAGGAGATCAGCGAATCCCTGGCCGGGGTCAAGGAGCTGATTCTGGATTTTGCAGGCGTGGCTTATGTGTCCAGCGCGGGGCTGAGGGTGATCCTTGCCACCCAGAAACAGATGAACCATCAGGGGTCCATGGTGGTGTCCAACGTCAGCGACACCATTATGAATGTCTTTGAGATGACGGGGTTCACGGATATCCTGACCATCCAGTAAGGTCTGCCGGGGAAAGAGGCGGAATCGCCCTCACGGGCTGCTTAATCGTTACAGATCATAAAAATAATGGAGAGCAAAATCAATGATGGATAAATGGATCAACCGAATGATCATCAAAAAGGTCATTGCCAATGGCCAGAAGGCGAAAAAGGAGCTGGCAAAGAACTGCGCGTCTGCCGGCCAGGTCAGTCAGAATCTGCTCCTGACCATCCTCCGGGATAACGCGGAAACTGAATACGGAAAGGAACACGGCTTCGCCTCAATCAAAAGCGCGGCGGAGTACCGCAGGAAGGTTCCTTTTTCAACCTACGATGACTACGCGCCGTACATCGAGCGCATGGTGGACAGCGGGGAGAAGGATCTGATCACCACCTATCCCATCCGGCACTACGCCGTCAGCTCCGGCACGGTGGGGGTGCCCAAGCACATTCCCGTTTCCCAGCGGACCCTGGATCTGTACAGCGCCTACGGCTGCAACATCGACTTCGCGGTGATGGACGAATGGTACCGGCAGAAGACAGGAAGAAGCTTCCCCGCGGGCAAGGGCCTGTACGCCCTGGAAGCCCGGGAGATGTACATGGACAACGGCCTCCCCAAAGGGCCGATCTCCGCGACCACCATCAAGCCGGTGAAGAAGTTCATCCCCTACATCTTTTCTTCTCCCTGGGAGGTGATCAGCCCCAAGGGCAACATGGACATGAAGTACCTGAAGATCCGTTACGCTCTGGCGGAACCGGAGCTGACCTTCATGGCCGGGGCCTTCATGACAGCCATCGTCGACCTGATGGATTACATGAAGGGCCACTGGCCCATGCTGGTGGCGGATATCCGGGAGGGGAAGATCAACCCGGACGTGGTCATGCCTCCGGAAACCCGGGAGCTCTTGGAGGGCCGGATGAAGCCGGACCCGGTCCGGGCTGATGCCCTTCAGGCCGTTTTTGAAGAGGGCTTTGACACGCCCATCGTCCCGAGGTTGTGGAAGCACATGAGCTGGATCGCCGCCATCGGCACCGGGGATTTCAAATCCTACACAGACAAGATGCGGGACTACGCCGGGCCGGACATCCCCATGGATTTCACGGTCTACGGCGCGTCGGAATCCCTGATGGCCGTGGCCAACAAGGCGGAGGACGATGCCTTCGTGCTGATCCCTGACAGCGGCTTTTATGAATTCATCCCCATGACGGGGGACGACGATTCAAAAACCCTGCTCTTGGATGAGCTGCTTCCCGGCAGGGACTACGAAATCGTCCTGACCAATCTGTCGGGCTTTTACCGCTACCGCATCGGCGACGTGATCCGGGTGGTGGGCTATGAGGGCCAGTCCCCCCGGCTGCGCTTCGTCTACCGGAAGAACCAGATGGTCAACATCGCCGGGGAAAAGACCAACGCCGAAAGCCTGGCCTGGTCGGTGTCGGAATTTGCCAGGGAGACGGGGTGCATCGTGGCGGATTACAGCGTCTACGCCGACACCGACGCGGTGCCGGGGCGGTACGTGGTGCTCGTGGAGCCGGACCGCCCCCTGGCCATGGAGCGGATGGCGGAATACACCCGGATCGTGGAGGAAAAGCTGGGCTTCGCCAACCCGTCCTTCGGGGACAAGGTGGCCAAGGGGGTGCTGGGCCCCACCCAGCTGTATTTCGAGCAGCTTGAAACCTACGCCCTGTACCGGGATCTCATGGTGATGAAGGGCATCTCCCCCAACCAGCTCAAGCCCGTGCGGGTCATCGACACGCCGATGAAGGAGAAGTTCTTCTTCGGGCTGATTGAAAAAGAAGAATCGTAAAATTTTTCGGGTCCAGTGTCCCCGGATGCCGGACGCCATAGGATTTGATCCAGAAAGGGACGGATATGAGTCAATTGAAGGGAAATCCCGCATTGGCGGAGCTGATGAAGACGCCGATGGAAAAGATGCCGGTGGCTTTGCGGAAGATGGCCGGCCAGGCCGGGACGGTCCAGGAGGCGACGTTGATGGACATCCTGGCCCGGTCGGCAGATACGGAGATCGGACGCCGGCTGGGCTTTGCCCGGATCGGCAGCGCGGCGGAATTTGTGGAAAAAGTACCGGTGACGGATTACGGCGATTACCGGGAAGCGGTGGAGCGGCTGAAGCTGGGGGAAGGGGACATCCTGTTCCCCGGCAGGGCCAGCGTGTTCATGATGACCAGCGGCACCACCGGGGTGGCCAAGTACATCCCGGATTCAGCGGCGGGAGCCGGGGTCAAGGCCCTGGTGAGCAATCTGCGCACCGTGGAGATCGTGCGCATGCTGCCGGCCATCATGGCACCGGGGACCCGGTTCTTGGCCATCGCCAACGGCGACGTGTACGGCCGGACCGAGGGGGGCATCCCCATTGGCTCGGCCTCGGGCCAGGCGGCGACGGAGGGCTCCATGACGGAACGGATGCTGCCGCCTCCGGCGGTGCTGGGCCTCTCCGGTGCCGATGGCGGCGCGGTGGATGACCTGTTCATTTTGTACGGCCTGGCGGAAAAGCGGGTCGTCGGGGTCGTCTGCAACAACCTGACCCACTTTGCCAAGCTCAAGAAGAAGCTGGACGCCGATCCCCAGTGCTACATCGCCATGATTCGGGAGGGCCGTCTGCCCGACGCCCTGACGGCAGCTGAAAAGGCGTCCCTTGGAGCCACCTGGACGGCCCGGCCGGAACGGGCGGAGGAGCTGTCCGCCATCCTGAAGGAAAGGGGCAGCCTGGGTATTCCGGCGGTGTGGCCGGAGCTGGGCGCCGTGAGCTGCTGGCTGTCCTCGGGGGTGGGCCGGTGCGTCAAGGAGCTGCGCTCCCTGTTCAGTGAAGACATCCTCTACATGGAATGGGGCTACGGCGCCAGCGAGGGCAAGTTCACCATTCCCGGGGAGCCGGGCGTGTCCCGGGGGTACCCGGCGGTGTTCGGGTACTACTTCGAGTTCATCCCCCTGGACGGCGGGGATCCCATCCCCCTGACCCAGACGGTTCCCGGCCAGCGCTACGAGCTCATCGTCACCTCCTATTCCGGGCTGTACCGCTACAACATGCACGATATCGTCCGCGTGGACCGGGACGCCCTGGGCCTGCCGACCATGGACTTCGTGTGCAAGGCCAGTGAAAAAGTCACGGTGGGGGGCGCGACCCTGTACAGCGGCGACCTGATGGATGTGGTCGGGGACTACGAGGACCGCACCGGGGACCTGGTCCGGTTCTTCCAGGCCAAGGCGGCCGGCGGTTCTTTGGACCTGATCGTGGAGCCGGTGGATCCGGCCATGGACCGGGAGGCCTTTGCCCGGGCCATGGCCGGGGGCCTGAAAGACCGGGGCATCGCCCTGGGCCAGATCGACTGGAAGGCGGCGGGGTACCAGGATTCCCTGTACGGCTATCATCTGAAAAACGGCAAGTCCGTCAACCAGACCAAGCTGCCCGTTTTCGTGAGTGGGTCCTGATATGATTTCCCTATACCGTAAATACTTAAAAGGATACTGGAAGTTCATCATCCTGACCCTGGTCTTCGTCATCGTCCAGATCGTGTTCCAGATCAAACTGATGTCGGAGATGAAGCTCATCATCCAGAACGGCGTGGGCCGCAAGGACATGGCTTACATCATCCATTCGGGGGTGATGATGCTGTGCTTCACCCTGGGGCAGGGGTTGTGCACCGTGGGGACCTCCTGGTTCAGCGCCAGGGCCACCACGGGCTTCACCCAGTCCCTGCGCCGGGACTGCTTCAAGAAGGTGCTGGCCATGTCGGAGCAGGATTACCTGGTCTTCGGCGGCGGCACCCTGACCACCCGGACCCTGGCGGATACCAACCAGCTCCAGAATTTCACCATCAACCTGCTGCGCTCGGCCCTGTCCGTGCCCATCCTCATCGTGGCCATGCTGATCATGATCTACCTGATGAACCGGATGCTCTTCACCATCTTGCTGGTGTCCTTCCTTTTGACCATCGCCATCCTCGTGTTTTTCGGGGCCAGGGCCAGGGGGGCCTTCCGGATCCTTCAGGAGAAGATCGACGGACTCAACCGCATGGTCCGGGAAAAGATTACCGGGGTGCGGACGATCCGCGCCTTCGGCAACCAGGAGCTGGAGGAGGAAAAGAGCGGCATCGCCAACGAGGAAACCTGCGAGGCGGGCATCGTGGCCAACCGTCCCATCAACTTCCTGGGACCGGCCTCCCTGCTGGTGATGAACTGGGTGATGGTGGGCATTTATTTTGCCGGCAACACCCAGCTCCAGATGAACATGGTGTCCATGAGCAGCCTGCTCCTGATCTTCCAGTACGTGTCCTATTTCATCGCCAGCCTGTTCATCGTGCCCATCATGGTCAATTTCATGCCCAAGGTGTCGGTGTCCTGTGAACGGCTGAACGAGCTGTTAAATTACGAGGAACAGGCAGGACGCGATCAGGGGCAAGTATCCCTTGAAAACCAAACGCCAGGCTTGGTCCGGAAAAATCCGCCTTCGGCGGATCCACTCCCCAACGAATCCCCGGCAGAAAGGATCACGGCGGGGGAAATTCGATTTGACCACGTCATCTTCGGCTACTCCGGCGCCCGGGAGGTCATCGCCGACGTGACCTTTACCGCCCGGGCGGGGAAGACCACGGCCATCATCGGGACCACGGGCAGCGGCAAGACCACCATCATGAACCTGCTGACCCGGCTTTACAGCCTGACCTTCGGGGACATCACCATCGACGGCACCAGCATCCGGGACATGGATCCCGCCTACCTGCGCAGCCGGATGGCTTACGGCACCCAGCGGGCCATGGTGTATCAGGATTCGGTGCGGGCCAACATCAGCGCCTACGACGACGCCATGACCGAGGACCGGCTGATGGCGGCCTGTGATGCCGCCTGCTTCACCGAGGTGCTAAGGGACCTGCCCGACGGCCTGGACTCACCCATGGCCCAGAACGGCATGAATCTTTCCGGCGGCCAGCGCCAGCGGCTTTCCCTGGCCCGGACCATTGCCCGGGAGGCGCCCATTTATATTTTTGACGATACCTTTTCCGCCCTGGACGCCCGGACGGAGACTGCGGTCCGGCAGAACGTGAAGGAAAAGCTGGCGGGCCGGACCATCCTCATGGTGGCCCAGAAGATTTCCACCATCCGGGACGCCGACCACATCGTGGTGCTGGACAAAGGCCGGATCGTGGGTCAGGGGACCCACGGGGAGCTGCTTGAAACCTGCGCGGTGTACCAGGATATCGAACGGACCCAGCGGTACGCCGCGGTCAAGGAAGGAGGTGTGGCATGAGCGGGAAAAAAGGCAAAAAATCCTCCAGGAAAAAGAACCGGGGACTGATGCGCCGGATGTTCGTCGATACGGGGGTCTACCGGAAGTACCTGACCTTCTCCATCATCCTGGTGATCACGGGGCGCCTCTGCCTGGCGGTGGCCCCCCGGGTGGCCGGACGGATCACCGATATCCTCCAGAAGGAGGTTCTCAGCCAAAACTATTCCGTGGGCAATTTCCTGCCCCTGGCCATCGCCCTGGCCGTGCTGTATTTTTACGGGAACCTGTCCGACGGCTTCGTGAACAAGAACATGGTGCTGGTGGGGGAACAGCTCGCCCTGAAGCTGCGCAACGCCATCCAGAAGAAGCTCAACCACCTGCCACTGAATTACATGGACAGCCATCCCTCGGGGGACATCCTGTCCCGGGCCACCAACGACGTGGTGACCTTCACCAACGATTTGGAATCCACCCTGCCCACCCTTTTGGGGCAGTCGGTGATGCTGGTCACGGCCACCATCATGATGCTCATCACCAATCCCATCCTGACCCTGATCTACGTGGTGGTGGTGCCCATCGGCTTTTTCATCGCCTCCCGGATCAGCGCGGGGACGCGCAAGCGCTACCGGGAACAGCAGCGGGTGCTGGGCGAGCTGGGGGGTACGGTGACCGATGTGTACGCCAACCACCTGCTCACCAAGGCCTACGGCTGCGAGGACGAGCGGCAGAAGCATTTTGACGAGTGCAGCGCCCGGTACGCCAAGGCCTACACCATGTCCCGGTTCCTGTCGGGGTTCATCATCCCCACCAGCGTGCTGACCACATCCATCTCCTACATCTGCCTGTGCATCGTCGGCGGGGTGATGATGATGCGGGGGAGCCTGAGCCTCGGGGGGTTCCAGACCTTCCTGCTCTACGGCAACATGGTCGGCACGCCCCTGTCCTCCATCGCCACGGCCATCAACAACACCCAGGAAGGACTGGCGGCCGTGGCCCGGGTCTATGAATTCCTGGACGAAGAGGAGGAACCGGTGGAAACGCCCAGCGTGACCCTGGACGGGGAAGCGGTCAGGGGCAGCGTGGTCTTCGACCACGTGCGCTTCGGCTACGTGCCGGACAAGATCCTCATGCACGATGTGTCCCTGGAAGCCAGGCCGGGGATGACCATGGCCGTGGTCGGTCCCTCTGGGGCCGGCAAGACCACCCTGGTCAACCTGCTGCTGCGTTTTTACGACATCCAGGGGGGCCGGATCCTGGTGGACGGCCAGGACACCAAGAATATTTCCCGGGAAAACCTGCGGTCGGCCTTCGGCATGGTCCTTCAGGATTCATGGATCTTTTCCGGGACCATCGCCGACAACATCGCCTACGGCAAGCCCGGGGCCACCCGGGAGGAGGTCATCGCCGCGGCCAGGAAGGTCCAGTGCGATACCTTCATCGACAAGCTGCCCAGGGGCTATGACACGATGATATCCGAGGAAAATTCGGCCCTGTCCTCGGGGGAAAAGCAGCTCCTGGTCATCGCCAGGACGGTGCTGGCCGATCCGGCGGTGCTCATCCTGGATGAAGCGACCTCCCAGGTGGATACCCGCACCGAAACCCTGATCACCGCCGCCATGGAAAAGATGATGACCGGACGGACCTGCTTCGTCATCGCCCACCGGCTGTTCACCATCCAGGGGGCGGACCAGATCATCTTCATGGCCGAGGGGGACATCAAGGAGGTGGGCTCCCACGACGAGCTCATGGCCCGGGGCGGCATGTACGCCCAGATGTACGCGAGCCTGGCTTAGGGGCCCCGGTTGGATTGTGGGGAGGGGCTGCCGCATCCGGGCAGGCTTGCAGTCCCTGTCCCCTGTGCTGCATGGGGCAGCCTGATTATTTCGAGAGGAAGATACCATGGCATTATACGAAAGCTTTTTAAAGGCGTCACCGGCAGAGGCCCTGAAGCAATGGGCCGCTTTGACCGGGGACTGCCAGGGGACCCAGGAGCGGGTCCTGAAGGAAATCCTGGCGGCGTCGGCCGGTACGGAAATCGGCCGGAAATACGATTTTGAGGGCATCGCCTCGGCGGAGGATTTCCGCAGCCGCCTGCCCCTGACGGATTTTTCGGATTACGCCGGCGCCGTGGAGCGCATGGCGGCGGGGGCGGCGGATGTGCTGTTCCCCGGTTTGCCGGAGATGTTTGTGCTCACCGCCGGCTCCACGGGGTATTCCAAACGGATCCCCGAAAGCGCGGCGGGGGCGGCAGCCAAGAAAGCCGTCTCCAATCTCAGGGAGCTGGTGGAGATGAAGGGCACCCTGGCCCGGCTGGCCCGGTCCCCGCGGTTCGGGGCCTTTCTGGCCAGGAAGGGCCTGTCGCCCAAGGATCCGGCCTTCAGCGTCAAGCTGGTGGGCACCACCCATTATTACGCCATCATCTCCATCATCCCGGACCAGAAGACGGAGGCGGGGATCCCCGTGGGCTACGCCTCGGGGAAGAGCCTGGACAGCTCGGGGGTGGCCGCCAGGATGTCCTATCCTCCCATGATCGCCGGGCTGGCCGACGGGGAGGCGGCGGATTATACGAGCATGCTGTTCTCCCTGCGCTACCGGGACATCATCCTGGTGGACACCAACAACGCCGGGCGCTTCCAGATCCGGGTGAGATATGTCCAGGAACACGCCCGGGAGCTCATCGATGACCTGCGGGCGGGGACCATTTCCAAGCGCATCCGGCTTTCAGCTGAGGAACGGGCCGCCCTGGAGGCGGTGATGAAGCCCGAACCGGAGCAGGCGGATTTCCTGGAGGGGCTTCTGGCCCGGGGGAAGGACGCCTTCATCCCCAAGAATTACTGGCCGGACATCCTCATGGCCAAATTCTGGCTGGGGGGCTCGGTGGGGGCCAATGCCCGGAAGCTGGCGGACGTCATGCCCGAGGACATGGTGACCTTCGATCTGGGCTACGGCGCCAGTGAGGCCAAGATCACCATTCCCGACGAACCGGAGGCAGCCTACGGTCCATTGGGGACGTCCTCGGCCTTTTACGAATTCCTGCCCCTGGGGGATGAGGATCATCCCCGGTTCCCCTGGGAGCTCACAGACGGGGAGGAATACGAGCTGGTCCTGACCAACTGGTCAGGGCTGTACCGCTACCGGATCCACGATATCGTCCGGGTGTGCGGCTTTACAGGGGATACCCCGAATCTGGCCTTTGTGAGCAAGACCGGGGAAATCCTCAATATCGCCATGGAAAAGGTTCCGGCGGCCTCCCTGCTCACAGTCCTGGAGGCTTTCCTCGAGGAAAAGGGAACGGCCTCCCGTCAGGTCCAGATTTACGAGGACCTGCCCGAAAACCGCTACCGGCTGTACGTGGAATGGATGGACGGGGAGAGCTGGCAGGCGGACTGGCTGCCGGAGCTGGACGCACGGCTGCGCCAGTCCCTGGAATCCTACGCCCTGTACCGGGGAAGGGATGCCCTGCAGCCGCCGGCGGTCATCACCATGAAGCCCGGCTGGCAGGAATCCCTGTTTGAGGCCAAGGAAAAAAGCGGGGCCCCCCGGGCCCAGATCAAGCTGCCCCTGTTGATCCGGGTAGAGCCGGATCCGCGTTATATCCGATAACAAGTCCGATCTAAAAGCAAGTCAGACTTACAGATGAAGGAGATCCCAATGAAAAATCTAATGCTGGTAAGTAACAAAAAGATAATCGAGGCCGTTCCCGACGTGGCCTTTGTCCTGAAGCTGATGGCCAAGGCGGGGGTGGAGATGGAAGTTGTCGCCCTGCCTTCCATCACGGTGATGATGGGCGGGAAGGATGAAAAGCTGTGGATCGACGGCGAGCCCCGGGAATGGCCGGAGCTGGTCATGGTGGGTCCCATGCTGGATGAAGCCCTGTTTTATCCCCTGGGCGCCGTGCTGCGCATGCTGGAAAACAACGGCGCGGTCTGCGTCAACGGCAGCCGGACCCTGGACATCACCCGGGACAAGCTCCTCACCTATCAGCTGGCCGAGGCGGCGGTGCCGGACCTGCCGGTGGTGCGGACCATCCTGGTGAGCACGAATCAGACGGCGGATGAGCTCATCGCCCATCTGGGGCTGCCCATGGTGCTCAAGATCGCCCACGGCTCGGCGGGCAAGGGCGTAACCCTGGTGGAAACCCGGGAGGCCCTGGAAGCAGAGCTGAAGGATTACGCCGCCGGTAAGGCCGGGGATGAGCTCCTGGCCCAGGAAGCCATCACCACCTCCCGGGGCCGGGACCTGCGCATGGTGGTGGGAGACGGTGAGGTGCTCTACAGCTACGTGCGGGTCAACGACAATGGCTTCCGCTCCAACGTCCATCAGGGCGGGCGCATCGAGGCTTTCGATCCGCCGGCATCCCTGGTGGAACAGACCATCCGTCTGGCGGAGATGGCGGGACTGAAGTACGGGAGCGTGGATTACCTTTTCGGAAAGACCCCGGATGACTTCATCCTTTGTGAGCTCAACAGCATGCCGGGAACAGCCTTCCTGGAAAAGGCTGAGGCCGAAGGGGGCAGGGACCTGCTGGAGAAATTTTTTGCTTTGCCGGCACGGCTGCTGGCGTCGCGGAAAAAACAGCAGCAGGCACGGGCATTCACGCGATAGGAGGAGGCTATGATCAAAGGATTAATGCTTGTCGGCAGTAAAGAAATGGCCGGGACGATGAAGGATGTGGCCCTGTCGAAGAAGATGTTCAGCCAGGGCGGCGTGGCAGTGGAATTGGTGGAAGCAGGAGCCATCGCCGTGATGATCGGCGCCGGGGACACAGACGCCCTGTGGATCGGCGGCGAAAAGAGGGAGTGGCCGGATTTCGTGATGAACGGCCCGGTCATGGGCACGGACTATTACCACCTGGGCGCCGTGCTCCGGATGTTCGAAAACCACGGCGTGCTCTGCGTCAATCCCGCCAGGACCCTGGAGATCACCCGGGACAAGCTGCTCACCTATCAGCTGGCGGAGGCGGCCATACCCGGCCTGCCCCTGATCCGCACCCTGCTGGTGGGCCGTTCTGTGACGGCGGATGAGCTCATGGACCGGCTGGGACTGCCCCTGGTGCTCAAGGTGGCCCACGGCTCCCAGGGCATCGGCGTGACCCTCATTGAAACCCGGGAGGCCCTGGAAGAGGCTCTGGCGGATTATGCCGCCGGAGGGACCGGGGATGAGCTCCTGGCCCAGGAGGCCATCCTGACCTCCCGGGGACGGGACCTGCGCATGGTGGTGGGGGCCGGCGAGGTGATCCACAGCTACGTGCGCATCAACGACAACGGCTTCCGCTCCAACGTCCATCAGGGCGGCCGCATCGAAACCTTCACACCGTCGGCGGAGCTGGAGGAACGGACCGTCAGGCTGGCGGAGATGGCGGATATCCAGTACGGGAGCGTGGACTACCTCTTCGGGGAGGACCCGGATGGGTTCATCCTCTGCGAGCTCAACAGCGTCCCCGGCGCGTCCTTCCTGCGCCAGGCCCTGGGCCAGGGCAATGAGGCCCTGCTGAAGAAATTCGTCGGGCTGCCGGCCCGGCTCATGGCCCGGCATCGGGCTGCCGGAGGACGGCTTGAATAGGGCGGATAGTCCGATTACGGCGGTGGACGGGAGACACGGGAATCGTGATTGAGAGGGAAGCTTCCATGAAGAGCAAAGGCGTCAAACTCAAACAGAAAAAGAAACTGCAGCAGAGCTTCATCCTGGTCCTGGTGGTCATGATGGTGGTGATGCAGGTGGCCTTGGGCGTGGCGGTGGATTTGTACTACCAGAACACGGTAGACGATTATTTCTACGACCGGGCGGCCATCCAGAGCCAGATCATCGCCAAGGCCATCGATGGGGATACGATCGAAGGGTACCTGCAGAATAAGGAAAAGGACGATTATTACAACAGCGTCAACAATTACATCACTTTCATCCGAAAGACGGCGAAGCTTGAGTACGCCTACGTCCTGGTGCCCCGGGACAATGACCTGGTCTACATCTGGGACGCGGGTGTCGACAACGGGAAAAACCGTTTCAGCCTGGGGGATCTGGTCTATTATGACAATGACACCGAAAAGCAGCGCATCATGCAGGCCATGAGCGATACCAGCGGACAGGTCTACTGGCTGACGGAGAGCAATCCCGATTATGGGGAAACGATCACGGGGTTTAAAGCCATTGAAAACTCGGCGGGGCAGTCCGTCGCCCTGGCCTGCGTGGATTTGTCCCTGGAACAGCTCAAGATGGCGATCATCCGGTTCGTGGTATTGGTGGACGGCATCATCCTGGGAATCACAGCCTTTTGCACCGCGTCCATCTATTTCCGGCTGCACCGGCGGGTCATCCATCCCATCCATCAGCTCAATGACGCCGTAACCGGCTTCAAGCTGGAACAGATCCAGGATGCCCAGCCCTTCTGCGTGGAACTGGGAACGGAGGATGAGCTCCAGGATCTGGCCGACGCCTTCGGGGATATGAGCATCGAGCTGAAGCTGTACCTCTATAATCTGACCAAGGTCACCGCGGAAAATGAACGGATCAGCGCCGATCTGGAGCTGGCGGCCCAGATCCAGAAGAGCCTTCTGCCCCGGGAGTTCCCGGCCTATCCGGAGCGGCAGGAATTCAGGCTCTACGCCACCATGGACCCGGCCCGGGAGGTGGGGGGCGATTTCTACGACTTCTTCCTCATCGACGACGACCATCTGGCGGTGGTTATCGCCGACGTGTCGGGCAAGGGGGTTCCCGCGGCCCTGTTCATGGTCCGGGCCAAGACCCTGATCAAGGGACAGGCCCTGGGATGCTGGGACCTGTCGACGATTTTTACGGAAGCCAATGACCAGTTGTGTGAAAACAACGAAGAGGGCATGTTCGTGACGGCGTGGATGGGGATCGTGACCCTGTCCGACGGCTCCCTGGTCACGATCAACGCCGGCCACAACCCGCCGATGATCGCCAGGGCCGGCGGGGACTTTGAATTCCTCAAATGCCGGCCGGGATTCATCCTGGCGGGGATGGAGGGTATGATCTACCGCCAGGAATCCTGGCATCTGAATCCGGGAGATAAGCTGTTTTTGTACACCGACGGCGTCACCGAAGCGGTGGATGACAATCTGGAGCTCTACGGGGAGGACCGGCTGCAGGCGGCTGTGAAGGGCCACGGCGGCGACGATCCCCAGGACCTGCTGGCGACGGTCAAGGCCGATGTGGACCGCTTTGTAGGCGAAGCCGAGCAGGCGGATGACATCACCATGCTGGCCCTGGCCTATGACGGTCCGGCGACCGCGGAAGAGGGACCGGCGGGCACCGGCGGCGGTTTGGCCAGGCCGGAAGGAGATGAAGTGGTGAGGCGGAAGGATGTGTTCCCGGCCACCAAAGCGGGGATGAACGCCATGATGGCGGCGGTCCACGCAGGATTGGAGGACGGGGGATGGCCCCCGGCCAAAATCGACCAGCTGGACATCGCCCTGGAAGAGCTGTACGTGAACATCGTGCGCTACGCTTACGCGGCGACCATCGGCAGCGTCCGGGCGGCCTGGGCCATCACCCGGGATCCGGCGTCCATCACCATCACCCTGGTCGATACCGGGGTGCCCTTCGACCCGGTGGCCTGGAAGGATCCCAAGCGCCTCAGCGACAGCGAAAGCGCGGCCATCGGAGGCTGGGGCATCTTCATGGCCAAGCAGAGCCTGGATGCCCTGAGGTACAAACGGGAAGGCGGTGAAAACCGGGTGACCCTGGTGCTGAGCCGGGACGGAAAGAAGGAAGACAGCTGGGAAACAGAGTAGTAAAGGACACTGAAAAAAGGATATCCGCCCCGGGTCCCTGGAGCTGGGACGGAAAAGGGCCCCTGCCATGCGGAGTACATGGACAGGGGCCTTTTGTTATTTCCGTTTGCGCCGGGGCATGGTGTGGAGGCTCTTCTCCCGCAGGGCGGGCAGGCTGGCGACCAGCTCCTCCGTTGGAAAGGGCCGTCCGTGGCCGGGGTAGATGCGCCGTGGCTGGGGATCAAGGGCCAGGATGGCCTCCCAGCTGTGGATGTAGGTGGCCAGGTCCCCGATCCAGATGGTGGTTTTGCCGTGGGTGGGCCGGCCGTTCTGGGCGGCGTCCCCGCAGAACAGGTCCCCTTCCGGGGTGAGGAGGGACAGGCTGTCGCCGGTGTGGCCGGGGGTGGGGAGGATGGCCAGACCCAGCCGGGCTTCGATGTCTGGCCGAGTGGCGTCGTCCACCCAGAGGAAGCGGTCCTCGTACCCGGGAGCCAGGGCGGGAAAGCGGTGGGCGCCGTGGCCCTGCTGGACCATCCACAGGCATTGGGCCAGGGCGTCGGCATCGGGAGCGCCGCCGCCGGGGCCGTTCTGTCCCCGGCGCAGGCCCTTCAGTGCGGAGGCGCTGGCCACGGCCGTGCAGTCCGAGACGGCGAGGAGCTCGTTGACGAAGCCGGCGTGGTCGTCGTGGGCGTGGGTGAGGAACAGCCAGTCGATATCCCCGGGGGTCAGGCCCGCCTTGGCCAGGCGCCGGGTGAAGGACGGCCAGGCCTCGGGGTAGCCGGTGTCGACGAGGATGCGTTTGCCCTCGTATCCGATGAGCCAGTTGTTGGTGGTGGTGTTGCCGAGATTGATGATTTCCATGGGTGATCCTTTCGCGCTGATTTTGGGGAGGACGCTGTCGCGTTTTTTACAGTATAACAGAACCGAGGGGAAAAGGGATGAATTTTGCGGGGAATCATCGGCGCCGGGACGATAAAAATTCGACAAATTTCCTTTAATATAGTAAAGAGAAGGTTCGGACAACAGCGTTTTTTGTTGAGGAAATGGACCGCCTGTGGTAATATTAGGGCATCAGCCCGAAATCATGCAGACCGGGCGAGGGGTTTCGATTGCAAAAACATCGTTTTATAAATGGATACGCTGTGCAGCCTGCGGCCTGCGCGGCATGAGAAAGAAAGTGAGGTAATAATAAATGGCAGCTATTGATTTAACCCGATACGGCATCCTGGGAACGACGAAGATCGTCCACAATCCTTCCTATGAAGAGTTGTACAAGGCAGAAATGGATCCCGCCCTGGAAGGCTATGAAAAGGGCCAGGAAAGCGAGCTGGGGGCCGTCAACGTGATGACCGGGGTTTACACCGGCCGTTCCCCCAAGGACAAATTCATCGTCATGGACGAAAACTCCAGGGACACCGTGTGGTGGACCTCCGACGAATACAAGAACGACAACCACCCGGCGTCGGAAGCGACCTGGGAAGCGGTGAAGAAGATCGCCCAGGAAGAACTGTCGAACAAGGAGCTCTACGTGGTGGATGCCTTCTGCGGTGCCAACGCGGATACCCGCATGGCCGTGCGCTTCATCATGGAAGTGGCCTGGCAGGCCCACTTTGTGGAAAACATGTTCATCAAGCCTTCGGCGGAAGAGCTGGCCGCCTTTGAACCGGACTTCGTGGTGTACAACGCCTCCAAGGCCAAGGTGGAAAACTACAAGGAGCTGGGGCTCAACTCCGAAACCGCGGCGATGTTCAACATCACCAGCCGGGAACAGGTCATCGTGAACACCTGGTACGGCGGCGAAATGAAGAAGGGCATGTTCTCCATGATGAACTACTACCTGCCCCTGAAGGGCATCGCCTCCATGCACTGCTCCGCCAACACGGACATGGACGGCCAGAACACCGCCATTTTCTTCGGCCTGTCCGGCACGGGGAAGACCACCCTGTCCACCGACCCCAAGCGCCTGCTCATCGGCGACGACGAACACGGCTGGGATGATAAGGGCATCTTCAACTTTGAAGGGGGCTGCTACGCCAAGGTCATCAACCTGGACAAGGAATCGGAACCGGATATCTACAACGCCATCAAGCGGGACGCCCTGCTGGAAAACGTCACCCTGGACGCCGACGGCAAGATCGACTTCAGCGACAAGAGCGTGACGGAAAATACCCGGGTTTCTTATCCCATCGACCACATCAAGAACATCGTGCGCCCGGTTTCCACGGCGCCGGCGGCGGAGGACGTGATCTTCCTGTCGGCGGATGCCTTCGGCGTGCTGCCGCCGGTCTCCATCCTGACGCCGGAACAGACCAAGTACTACTTCCTGTCCGGCTTCACCGCCAAGCTGGCGGGGACGGAACGGGGCATCACCGAACCCACGCCGACCTTCTCGGCCTGCTTCGGCCAGGCCTTCCTGGAACTGCACCCGACCAAGTACGCGGAAGAGTTGGTCAAGCGCATGGAAGCCAACGGCGCCAAGGCCTACCTGGTGAACACGGGCTGGAACGGCACGGGCAAGCGGATCTCCATCAAGGATACCCGGGGCATCATCGACGCCATCCTGGATGGCTCCATCAAGTCCGCCCCCACCAAGAAGATCCCGTACTTCGATTTCGAAGTGCCCACGGCGCTGCCGGGTGTGGATCCGGCCATCCTGGATCCCCGGGATACCTATGCCGACGGGGCAGAGTGGGATGAAAGGGCCAAGGATCTGGCGGGCCGCTTCGTCAAGAACTTTGTGAAGTACCAGGGCAATGCCGCGGGCAAGGCGCTGGTGGCCGCCGGCCCCAAGGTGTGACGGCGGAAAGACCGTGAACCGACGGACAGGCGCGGCAGCTTCAATGACTGAATCATTTCCCGGCTATCCGTCCGGTTTGACGGATAGCCGGACAGCGGATGTCCTGTTGGACTGACGATGGAGACCTCCCTTGCGGGAGGTCTTCGGTATTTTTTGGAGGATGAAGATGGAAGACAAGATCAATGCGGATTGGAAGGACGGACGGATCATTTTGGCTTCGGCCTCGCCCCGGCGGAGGGAGCTGCTGGGAGAGCTGTTTGACAGATCGGGGCTGACCTTTGAAATCATCCCCAGCACGGCGCCGGAGGTGCCCCGGGGGGACGGGGTGGAGGCCGTGGTGATGAACCTGGCGGAGGACAAGGCCCGGGCGGTGGCCAGGCGGGTGGCTGGACAGGAGCTGGCCGGTTTGGATGGGAGTCCGGAGATAGCCGAGTTGGAAGCATCCCAGGTCAGGGCACTAGGGCTGGTCCGTGAAGATGAAAAGCGGGCAGCCGTCCGGAAACCGGCTGATGCGGGAAAACCGGTGCTGGTCATCGGGGCGGATACAATCGTGGTGTGTGACGAGGCCATTCTGGGCAAGCCGGCGGACGCGGCAGATGCCGCGGCCATGCTGGCCAGGCTGTCCGGGCGGACCCACCGGGTGCTCACCGGGGTGGCCCTCATCGTTCTGGACGGCAGCACCGTGACGGACCGCCGGGTGTTTTACGAGTCGACAGAGGTCACCTTTATAGCCTTGACGGCGGAGGCCATCGCCGCCTACGTGGCCACCGGGGAACCCATGGACAAGGCCGGGGCCTACGGCATCCAGGGCCTGGGCGGCCGCTTCGTCAAGGAAATCAGCGGGGATTATGACAATGTGGTGGGGCTGCCGGTGGCGCGGCTGGAGCGGGAGCTTTCCAATTTTCAAAATGCATGACAGCAGAATTAAACATTCTTTGGATGTCTAAAAACAATCGCTCCATCTATTGACGTACGGTTAGACGTACGCTATAATGGTACTGAAAGGAGTGTGATTTTCATGTCGGCCATTAGTGTAACGAACGCAAGAAAAAACATTTACCAGCTTCTCAATGATGTAAATGCGAATAGTCAGCCTGTTACGATAACAAACGCAAGAGGAAAAAACGGTGTGCTGATTGGAGAAGATGACTGGAACGCAATACAGGAAACGCTCTATTTGAATTCAATACCAGGGATGACGGAATCTCTTTTAATGGGTAAAGAAGCTCCTCTTTCTGAATGTGTATCCGAAGATGAGGTCGATTGGTAGTGTATAAAATTGTATATACAAAACAAGCAGTAAAGGATGCTAAGCAACTTAAAGCGGCAGGGTTGACGGACAAGACAAAAGTGCTTATAGAAAAAATGAGAGAAAATCCATTTATAACGCCACCAAGATACGAATCGCTGGTCGGAAATCTTGCAGGATTATTTTCAAGAAGAATCAATATTCAGCACAGACTTGTTTATCAGGTATACAACGATCCGTTTATGGAACAAAATGTGCATTATCAAGGAACCATAAAAATCATTCGAATGTGGACACATTACGAACACTTATAATCACAAAACCGGTCTGATATGAGTTTGATATCAGACCGTTTTCTTTACCCCTGAGTATTAAACAGATGACGAATCAGATTTTTGGGTAGAATCATGGGGTTTGTCCATGCGTTCTTTCACGGTGATACCGAATTTTCCTGCAATAATTTCTCGCGATATGATGCCTAAGAAATTGCGGGCTGCCGCTTCGTCCAGGGAATTCGCGGGGAATTATGACAATGTGGTGGGCTGCTGGAGCGGGAGCTTTCCAAAATGAAAATATAGAAACACCCTGGAATTTGATTAATAAGTGGGAAAAAATCAAAAAATTCTGATTTTTTCCCACTTATTAATCAAATCATGGTATACTTTCAGCTAGAAAGGGGCCATTATGAAAAGAAAGATTGAAGAGATGCTGATGGGGTGGAAGAATGATCCCCATCGGAAACCACTGATTTTAAATGGGGCCAGGCAGGTTGGCAAAACTTACAGCATCATGGCGTTTGGGAAAAAAAATTACGAAAATGTCGTCTACATCAATCTGGAAATCAACAAGGCTGTTGCCGGTTTTTTCGAAGATGACATTGAACCCATGCGCATCCTCCAATTCCTGGAAGCCTATTCCGGAGAAGCCATCCGGCCAGGGGGGACGCTGATCGTCCTGGATGAAATCCAGGCCTGTGAACGTGCGCTGACTGCCCTTAAATATTTTTGTGAGGATGCTCCGGCGTACCATGTCGCATCCGCTGGCAGCCTGTTGGGTGTCGCGGTCCATCGCGAACAGTTTTCTTATCCTGTTGGAAAGGTGCAGACCCTGACCATGGTTCCCATGGATTTTGAGGAATTTCTCATGGCCGATGGGCAGGAGGCATTGGCCGATATGATTCGGGAAAGCTTTGCCCGCATCGCGCCGCTGCCGGAAGCACTCCATCGGAGGGCGTTGGACGCTTTCCGCCGATATTTGATCGTGGGGGGCATGCCCGCTGCGGTTGCCGCCTATGCCGATGGGAAAAGCCTGCTCCCGGTTCCGACCATCCAATCGGGGATCATGAACGATTATCTCGCGGATATGGCGAAATATGCCAGCCCTGCGGAAAGTGTGAAAATCCGGGCCTGCTACGAATCCATTCCCGCCCAGCTGGCCAAGGAGAACCATAAATTCCAGTACAAGGTGGTCAAGCGGGGAGGAACCGCGGCAATCTTCGGGGTTTCCATTGATTGGCTCCAATATGCCGGCGTGATTTACAAATGTCAGAAAACCGAACAGGGAATGGATCCCATTGCGGTTTATACGGATTTGTCGAGCTTCAAGCTTTATATGGCGGATACCGGCATACTGACCATGAAATCCGGGATGGCGCAGACCACCATCCTGTCTGGTGACAGGAATCAGTTTTTGGGGGCGTTGACAGAAAACTACATCGCCCAGGCACTGGCCGCCAATGGTTACGGATTGTATTACTGGACCAGCGGCAACAGTGCGGAGCTGGATTTCCTCACCGAGAAAAACGGGGTTGTGACGGCAATAGAAGTCAAAAGTACCGATAATACGAAATCGAAAAGTCTGAATCTGTTCTTGCAACGGTTCCATCCGGACAGAGCCTTTAAAATTTCAACCAAAAATTTTGGGGTGGGTGAAAATTACGCAGCCATCCCCCTGTACGCGGCTTTCTGTCTGTAACCACGGAACAAGGTCCACACGATGGCGTTGTGGACAACCCAGCCGGGTCAAAAAGCGCCCATTGGTACAGGAAGGTCATCGCCAGCAATGGGGAGGATCTGGACTGAAGTGAAAAGAACATGAGATGTCTGAAATCAAAAGACCAAGGTCGCCTGTTGGAAGGGCGGACCTTGGTCTTTTTCAGTGCTGCGGTTTTTTCGGGGCTTCCCGGCCCCGGGCCAGGGCCTTTTCGATGGCGGCGTAGAGGCCGTCGGGGTCGATGGGCTTGGCGATGTGGCCGTCCATGCCGGCGTCCAGGCATTTGGCCACGTCCTCGGCAAAAGCGTCGGCGGTCATGGCCAGGATGGGCACGGTGCCGGCGTCGGGGCGTTCCAGGGCGCGGATGGCCCGGGCGGCGGCGTAGCCGTCCATGACGGGCATGCGGATGTCCATGAGGATGATGTCGTAGTACCCCACGTCCGAGTGGCGGAACTTGTCCACGCCGATGTGGCCGTCCTCGGCCACGGTCACCAGCATATCCCGGCGGGTGAGCAGGGACCGGGCGATTTCCTGGTTCAAGGGATGGTCCTCGCACAGGAGCACGTGGCGGCCGGCCAGGGCAGGGGGCGCGGACGCGGTGCCGGCGCCGTCATCCCCGGCGGCCCGGTCCATCAGGGACTGGACGGGGATGGTGTCGAAGGTCAGCACGACGGTGAAGGTGGTGCCCTTGCCCAGGGCGCTGATCACCGTGATGGAGCCGCCCATGAGGTCCACCATCTTCTTGACGATGGCCAGGCCCAGGCCGGTGCCCCGCCTTTCGGCGCTGTCGTTGCGGCCCTCCTGGGTGAAGGGGTCGAAGACGACTTTCTGGAAGGCCTCGCTCATGCCCAGGCCTGTGTCAGCGATGACGTGGGTGATGGCCACCCGGTTATCGGGCAGGGGTTCGCCCATCACCCGGTAGGTGATGGTGCCGCCCTCGGGGGTGAACTTGACCGCGTTGGACAGCAGGTTGAACAGGATCTGGTTGATCCGGAGCTTGTCTGTCAGGGGGACGGCGCCGCCGTCCACCTGTTCCTCCAGGATGAAGTGCTGGTTCTTTTCCGCGCACAGGGGCCGGATGACGGCGTCCAGGTAGCCGTTGAACTCGTCGATGGGGTAGGGCTCGGGATGGAGCTCGATCTTGCCGCTTTCCGCCTTGGTCATGTCCAGGATGTCCCCGATGAGCCCCAGCAGGAATTTGGACGAGGTATCGATATTGGACAGGTAGTCACTCACCTTGGAGGAGGTGGGTTCTTCCTGGGCCAGGTAGGTCATGCCGATGATGCCGTTGAGGGGGGTGCGGATGTCGTGGCTCATGCGGGACAGGAAGTCGGACTTGGCGGCGTTGGCCGCCTCGGCCTCCTGCTTGGCGGCGGCCAGCTGGGCGTTCTGCTTCTTCCGGGCGCTGGCGGTGACGAAGAAGAAGATGAGCAGGCCGATGAGGATGCCCAAAAGCCCCACCAGCAGCGCGGTCTGGGTGGGATAGCGGCGGAAGAACTGGATGGGGGTCAGGGCCTCGCTCTGGGTCAGGTTATCGCTGAGGATGCCCTGGATGGTGCTGGCGGACAGCCGCTGGAGGGACTTGGACAGGATGCCGAACAGCGCCGGGTTGGAATTCATCTCCACCCCCAGGGCGATGCTCTGGGTGATGGAAGCCTCGGGCTGGTAGGTGAAGGCGTCGTAGGTATCCATGGTGCGGTAGTAGCTGGCCTGGTAATCCGTCAGGAAGGTGCAGTCGGCCTGGCCCACGGCCACGGCGTTCATGCAGGAATCGGCGTTCTTGCAGGGCACGGCCCGCAGATTCGGATAGACCATGGCGATCTGATTGGCCAGGTACCCGCTCTGGATGACGGCCACGGATTTGGGCGTGGCGGCGGCATTCCGGGTCACGCGCATCACCGAGCCGGACAGGTAGGGCTGGGTGACCAGCAGTTCATGCTGGTTGGCCCAGCGGTAGTCGTAGCTCACGGCCATGATGGTGTCCCGGTTGGTGTTGCTCACGTCGGAGTACACATCCTGGGTGGAGGAGGACAGGACGAAGTTGAAGGTGATGCCCGTGTCCTTGCCGATGGCCCGGAGGATTTCCGGGGTGATGCCGGCGGCCTGGCCGTTCCGGTCGTACTCAAAAGGAGCCCAGTTGGTCTCGTAGTACACGTTGACCGTGGGCTTGGCAGCCAGGTAGGCCTTTTCCGCCTGGGTGTAAACCGCCGCCTGGGAGGCGGCCTGACGGAAATGGTATTGGTAGATGTCGGCGTTGAAGCCGGGGTTGTAGCTGAGGAGCTGGGTCATGGCGCTGTCCAGCTCGGTTTTGAGGGCGCCGTTGGTCTTGCTCGTCACGATGTAAACGGGCTGGGCGTCGCACTTGGCCAGGACCGTCAGGCCCTCCGGCGGGTCGTAGTAATTGGTCTGGGCCACGGCGTCCACCTGGCCGGCGTTCAGGGCGTCAAACATGCTGTCGCTGCTGGTGAAGGACCGGGCGTTGAAGGTGAAGCCATGGGCCGCGCCGTAGTCCCGGAGGGACTGCTCCAGGGTGCTGCCCTCCTCAAAGGCCACCGTCATGCCGTTAAAGGTGGGGTAGTCGTCGTACCGGAGGGAGGTGCTGTCCCGGGTGTAGAGGCAGCAGGTCTCCGACCCGATGGACTCGGCGGAGAAATCGAAATCCCGGAGGCGCTCATCGGTCTTGGTGACGTCCAGCAGCACGTCCAGCTCGCCAGTCTTCAGCTTCTCCAGGCAGTCGGACCAGGAGTCCTCCACGTAGACGTAGTTCCACCCCGCGTACTGGGCCACGGCCTGGAGGTAATCCTTGATGAAGCTGTCGTATTGGCTTTCGGCACCGGAGGCCGTGGTGGTGGGGTCGGGTACGCCCACCCTTACCGTCCGGTGGGCCGAGGGATTGGATGAGGCAGCTGCCGCCAGGACCGGCTTGGGTCCGGGAGCCAGGATGAGGAGCAGGCACAGCACCCATGGGGCAGCGATATGGAAAAATGAGTGGATGCGTGATGTGGGCATTTCGTCCTCCAGGCGTATAGGAATCGCACAGCGTCGGATCCCCGGAATCCCGCCCCGGCGTCCTGAGGGGACCGGGGCTATCAGAAGGATGCCGGGCGTAAACAGTTTTGTGTAATCATTATATTCTCTTTAAAGGAAGAAAGCAATAGCGGAATGATTTCAGGGTAAGAAGAAGCATCCGGGGAAGGCTAAGACCCGGAAAGCCCCTGGATTTACCGGTGCATGAATTCCCGGGGACGCTGGCCCATGACGGATTTGAAGGTGTCAAGCTTTTAGGTTGCTGGATCATGGGTGGTATGAGGATTGAATACGGTCCGATAAAAAAGGATAGGTGTTGTAAATCAAAGGGGTCCGGGTTATAATTAAACAAAAGACGATAATAAGTGAAACGAAGGACGCCCTCATGAATGATTGGAAAAGATTTTTGCCTGAATCCCTATTAAAAAAATATGAATTTTATAATTATAATCATGCAGTTGAAATCCTCACTCAGGCTTATCCTGGAGAATTTCAGGAAATCATCGATATGCTGGAGGGGTTTTATATCGATTTGGATGACATTCTTCAGGGAGGAGGGAGTAAATCGCTCATACCCAAGAAGATTGATCGCTGTTTATTTCCCCAGGGATGGGCAGAAACTCAATTGGAAGGGGACTTGACCATTCGTATTAAAGAGCGTCAGCCGGAAAGTAAGAACTTGCCGGGTAAAGTAATTGAGAATTTTCTGGAAGGTCACAATATCGATTATGTAAAAGGGAAATTGGCTTTTGATCTGGAATGGAATTCAAAGGATCAGACTTTTGATCGGGATTTATATGCGCTGCGGACATATTATGAAACGGGAATCATTGCTTGCGGCATACTGATGACCCGCAGCGAAAGCATGAATGCTGTTTTCAAAGAGTTGGGAATCATGAAAAAATATGGTGCCAGTACCACTTGGATGGGCAAACTGACGCCGAGAATCCAATCAAACCGTCATGGTGGGTGCCCGTTGCTGGTCATTGGAATGACACCGGCCTGTGTCCGGAAGGGGAAAGGGGAAAGCCATGAGCAAGGACTGTAAGGATTATCATAAAACCCATGATTTGTTGGAATTTGCAGGCAATCAGAAATTCAAAACGATTTATGCGGATCCACCGTGGCAGTTCCAGAATCGGACGGGAAAGGTTGCGCCGGAGCACAAGCGTCTTAATCGCTACCCAACCATGGATTTGGAATCCATAAAGGCACTGCCGGTGTCCCAGATTGCCGACGAACCTTCGCATTTGTATCTTTGGGTTCCCAACGCCCTATTACCAGAAGGTCTGGAGGTGCTGGCGGCTTGGGGATTTCAGTATAAAACCAATATTATCTGGGAGAAAACTCGGAAGGATGGTTATCCTGATGGCCGTGGCGTGGGCTTTTATTTTCGCAATGTAACGGAAATCCTTCTGTTTGGCGTCAAGGGCAACAAGGCTCGTACCTTGGCACCGGCCCGCAGCCAGGTTAATCTGGTGCGCAGCCAGAAACGGGAACACTCGCGTAAGCCGGATGAAATGATCGATTTGATTGAAGCATGCAGCCCGGGGCCTTATATCGAGCTCTTTGCCCGGGGTACACGAAAGGGCTGGACCATGTGGGGGAATCAGGCAGAAGCGAATTATGAGCCGGATTGGGCGACCTATAAGAATTTGGAACAAATTGATGGTGATGAACCTCAGGAACAACAGGTGAATTTTCGAATGATTCAATAGAAAATGGAAACGGGACTGTCGCATTAAGTGTGGGTTGGCGGCAGCCTCGTTTTTTGGTGCGCCCAGTGTTGACCGATCACGCAGCTTTGCCGGTCCAGCTCGATTTTATTTTGTAATGGCAAAAAACCGCTCCAGAATCCCCCGCCCGTCCGGGGTCAGGATGGATTCCGGGTGGAACTGGAGGCCGTAGGTGGGGGCGCCGCGGTGCTGGACAGCCATGATGGTGCCATCGGCAGCGGTAGCCGTCACCGTCAGGCAGTCGGGCAGGGTGGCGGGGTCCGCAGCCAGGGAGTGGTACCGGGCGGCCCGGATGGCGCTGGGCAGTCCGGCGAACAGGGGAGAGGCCGCCGTGAAGGTTACCGTGGAGGCCTTGCCGTGCATGAGCTGGGGGGCGTGGACGATGGTCCCGCCGAAGGCCTCACAGATGGCCTGGTGGCCCAGGCACACCCCCAGGATGGGCACCCGGCCGCTCAAATCCCGCACCACGTCCTCGCACACCCCGGCGTCCGCCGGCCGCCCCGGCCCCGGGGAGAGGATGATATGGGAGGGCCCCATGGCCGCGATTTCCGCCGCCGTGGCCGCGTCGTTGCGGATGACCCGGATGTCCGGGTTCAGGGTCCCTGCCAGCTGGACCAGATTGTAAGAAAAACTGTCGTAATTGTCGATGAGTAAGATCATGATGGCCTCCTTATAGCCCTTCCTGCACCGCGGCCTGGCGGATGGCCGCCATCACCGCCGCCGCCTTGTTGGCCGACTCCTGGTATTCATTTTCTGGCACGCTGTCCGCCACGATGCCCCCGCCGGCCTGGATGGTGACCCGGTCCTTCTGGCGCACCGCCATGCGGATGGCGATGCAGGTGTCCATGTTCCCTGTGAAATCCAGGTAGCCCAGGGCCCCGCCGTAGACATCCCGGGGCTCCGGCTCCAGCTCGTCGATGATCTGGGCTGCCCGAATCTTGGGGGCGCCGGACAGGGTGCCCGCCGGCAGCACGCTTTCAATGGCCGAGCAGCCGTCCTTTCCCGGGGCGATCTCGCTTTCCACCTGGGAGCACAGGTGCATGATCTTGGAGTACTTGTGGATCATCAGGTACCGGGTCACCGCCACCGAGCCGAATTGAGAGATCCGGCCCAGGTCGTTGCGGCCCAGGTCCACCAGCATGTTGTGCTCCGACAGTTCTTTTTCATCCGCCAGCAGGTCCGCCTCCAGGGCATCGTCCTCCGCCGCGTCCCGGCCCCGGGGGCGGCTTCCGGCCACGGGGAAGGTGGTCAGGTGGCCGTCCTCCAGGCGCACCAGGGTCTCCGGTGAGGAGCAGATGATCTCCGCGTCCTCGTTGTTCAGGTACACCATGTAAGGCGAGGGGTTGGAGGTGCGCAGCACCCGGTAGGCGTTCATCAGGCTGCCGGTGATGGGCGCCGTGAACTTCCGGGAGATCACCGCCTGGAAGATGTCCCCCTCCCGGATGTAGGTCTTGGTGCGCTCAACCGTGTCGCAGTAGGTAGCCTTGGACACGTTGCAGGTGAAATCCCCCACGGCGCCGGAAGCCGGGGCGTCGGGGACGAAATTGGCCCGGATGATGGCCGCCATGGCGTCCATTTCCTGGAGGGCCAGGCTGTAGCTGGCCCGGAAGTTCCGGGTTTCGGCATTGACGATGAGGACGATCTTCTGCTGGAGGTGGTCGTAGGCGATGACCTTGTCAAAGAGCATGAGGTCGAAGTCGTGGGCCGCGCCCCGCTTGATGGAAAGGGTGGGTTCGGCGTAGCCCAGCATGGCGTAGGCGAAGTACCCCACAAAGCCCCCGGCGAAGGGCGGCAGCCCGTCAATCCGCGGTGCCCGGAACCGGGCGAGGATGTCCCGCAGGGCGTCCAGGGGATGGTCCGGGGTCAGGGTCCGGCGATGGCCGTCCTCCTCCACTGTCACCGTGCCGTCATCACACACGGCCCGGAGCAGGGGGTCGTAGCCCAGGAAGGAGTACCGGCCCCATTTTTCGCCCCCCTCCACCGATTCCAGCAGGTAGAAGCGCCGGCTCACCGTGGCGATTTTCCGCAGCAGCCCGATGGGCGTGGCGATGTCTGCCAGGATCTCCCGGCACACGGGGATGCGGTCGTAATCCGGCGCGTATTTTTTTAGTTGATCATAGGTTAATGGGTTCATAAGGTCTCCTGTTCTTTATAAAATATATTCGGCTCCGTCAATGTCAAGTGCAATAGCAAAAGGAGCCAAAGCTTTTTCCCTGTTAAAGGGACAAAAGCTTTGGCTCCTGCGGTACCACCCAATTTGGCGCGTGACACGCCCACTTTGCACCCACCAGCATGGGCGCCCCAATGGTAACGGATGGGGAATCCCGCCAGCACCTACTCCCGGATATCTCCGGTTTGGGCGCCGTCCTCTGCGACAATTAAAAGCCAAGCGTGGGCTAAGGATCACATTTTCCGGTTTTTTCTTGATTCCACCTGACGGTGGAAAAAACCGTAAAATGCGTACCATTAGTTCGGCCGTCATCAGCATGAACTGCTTCATGCTGGTAGGACGAAATGATCTGAGCTATGCGAAGAGCATGCGCGTCAGCGCGTTCGCCATTCACGCGCTTACGCGCATTCATAAACGGCTCACTGTGCCTTTGCCTGTCGCCTTTGGCTCCGTCAAAGTCAAGCGCGATGGCAGGTCCATTCAGCAATGCTTTTTCCGCTGCTTTTCACCAACCAGCAGCTCTCTGGGGAATCGGCGCTCGCTTACTTACTCCTGCCTTGAGGTTTCTCTGTAATTGCCAACTAGTATATCCCTTTCCGGTAAAGGGTGTCAAGTTTTTTTTTCAGTACCTGAAGGGAATGGCATCGGGTCCGCGGAGAAAAGATTGTTCCGCCGTTTACAACTTGTCAATCTGTGTTATAATAGCCTTATCTACACAGAGGAGGCAGACGAAATGAAAAAGTGCGCGATCATCGGAGGATCTTCCCTGGAACCCAGGGGCGGGGACGTCATCGACAATTTAAAGGACTTTGGGGCATGGTGTGCGGAGCAGGGCATCGAGCTGATCACCGGCGCATGCGACGGCTACCCCTACATCATCGGCAAGGCCTGCGTGGACGCGGGGGGCAAGGTGATGGGGTATTCCCCGGCGGCCAACCTGGACGACCATGTGGACAACTTCAAAAGCCCGGTGGACGGTTGTTCCAACATCCGCTTCCTGAAGAACCCGGTCACCGACCGGGACCAGCGCTTCCTGCTGCGGTCCTTCCCCCTGGTGGAGGATGCGGACATCATCATCAGCGTGGACGGCAACTGGGGGACCCTGTACGAGCTCACCACCGCCGTCATCAGCGGCAAGCGCATCCTGGTGCTGTCCAATTCCCGGGGGATCAGCGGCGGCTTCGAGATGCTGTATTCCTACATGGCCGTCAACTGCTTCTACGATTACGGCGAATCCGTGGAGTTCTTCCAGTCCGTGGAAGAGGTCAAGGCGGAACTCACCAAGTGGGCGGCCCAGGCCGATTGACGGGCCGGGTCCGGCAGCGGGCTGAGGGCAGGCGGCGGAAAATGAAGGAAGAAGCAGTCGGGGGACGGCTGTGAAATCGAGGTAAAGGAGGCGGGGCCCATGCGAGGCTGGCGGATTTTGTGGAAGATCATCAAGATGGATCATTTGGACGCCTTTTTCTGGGCCTACGTGGGGGAAATTCTGGCGGTCAGCGTCATCCTCGTCGCCGTGGAGCCCGAAATCCACGACATGGGCAACGCCCTGTGGTACTGCTTCGAGGTCATCACCACCATCGGCTTCGGGGACATGGTGGCCGTGACCATGATCGGGCGGGCCGTCACCATCATCCTGGGGCTCACCAGCCTCTTCGCCATCGCCATCATGACCAGCCTTATCGTGGACTACACCCAGGAGCGCATGCGCGTCCGCCAGAACGAAAGCGTCCTGCTCTTCCTGGACAAGATGGAACGCCTGCCCGAGCTCTCCAAGGAAGAGCTCACTGAGCTTTCGGAAAAGTGCTCCCACATCGCGGAGAACCTCCAGAGGGACGGGCGGCTTAAGCGGAAGTAACCCCATACCTTGAACCAGACACAAAAAGACCGGCACGCGTCCGGTCTTCTTTTTTTCCAACGATTTCGGATTCCTGACCTGGGCCCGGCCAGCCCCGGGAATCTCATCTCTCCCAAAGCGCCTCATTTCAAGCTCTTTACCAGCGCCTCCCGCAGCACCGTCACATCCAAGGGTTTGGTGACGTAGTCCGACATGCCCACGGACCGGCTGTGCTCGATGGCGGCGGTGAAGGCGTCGGCGGTCATGGCGATGATGGGGATGGCCTTGGCGTCGGGGCGGTCCAGGGCCCGGATGGCCGCCGTGGCCTCGTAGCCGTTCAACACCGGCATCTGGATATCCATGAGGATGACCTGGAATTCACCGGGGGCCGACGCCGCAAATGCGTCCGCCGCGGCCTGTCCGTTTTCAACGTGGACCACCTCCAGTCCGAGCTTTTCCAGCACCCGTTTGGCGATTTCCATGTTGATGGCGTTGTCCTCCGCCAGGAGGACCCGGCCGGACAGCCTTTCCTCTGCCTTGTCCGCCGGGGCGGCGCCGGTTTGGTCCCCGGGACCGGCTGGGCCGCCGGCCTCATCTGTCACAAAGGACACGGTGATCCGGGTCCCCCGGCCGGGGGCGCTGTCCACCGCGATGGACCCGCCCATGAGATCGACGATCTTCTTCACCAGGGACAGGCCCAGCCCCGTGCCGGGAATGGTCCGGTCCCGATGGGGATTGTCGTCCTCCTGGGTGAAGGGCTCGAACATGGTCTTCTGGAAGGCCCGGCCCATGCCGATGCCCGTGTCCGAGACGATCAGGGCACAGCGGAGGCGGCCGTCGATGAGCCGCACCACCTCGGTGGTCACCGACACGGACCCGCCATCCGGCGTGTACTTCACCGCGTTGGAGATCAGGTTCATGGCGATCTGGTTGAAGCGGACGTGGTCCAGATAGATGGCGTCGATGGCCGGGGCGTCGATGAGGGCGAAGTGGATGTGCCGGCTTTCGCAGAGGGGCTCGAACATGTTGCGGATGTTGGCGCAGAAGTCCGTGTACGTATAGGGCTCAGGGTGGAGCTCGATCTTGCCGCTGTCGATCTTGGAGATATCCAGCACGTCGTTGACCAAGGACAGCAGGAAGGCGTTGGAGGCCTGGATCTTCCGCAGGTCATCCACCAGCTTTTCCGGATTGTGGATATCCTCAAGGGCGAAGGCCGTAAGGTTGGTGATGGCCCCGATGGGCGTGCGGATGTCGTGGCTGATGCGGGACACAAAATCCGATTTGGCCGAGTTGGCGTTTTCCGCCTCAATCAGGGCGTTTTGGATGGCCGCGATCTGTTTTTCCTCGTGGTCGTAGGAAGCCGTCACATCGGACTGGACGATCATGGCGATGCGGTGGGATTCGTCCAGCCAGCTCAGACGCACCTGGAGGCAGGTCCGCCGGCCCGTCCTGTCTGTCTGCATGTAGGAGAAGGTGCAGCTGCCCGTCCGTTCCAGCTCCGCCTCGATCCGTTCCAGCGCCGTGGAGCGGTTGAAGGATTCCAGCTCCCCGGGGTCGGTGAAGTGCTGCTGGACGAAGCGCCGGCGGTCGCCGTAGGGGACCTTCCGGCCGATTTCCGGGAAGATCACGTGGTCCTTCTTCTGAAGGAGCTCGATCTCCCCATCGGGCAGGTACAGGATGCCGATGTACTCGAATTCCTGCTCGACGATGTTTTTGGTGACGAGCCGGCTCTTTTTCTGGTCGTCGATATCCAAGGCGTAGGTGATGCCCTCCACATCCCCGGTTTCGGGATTGCGCATCATGTGGATGGAGGAGGAGACCCAGCGCACGCCGCCCTGGACCGACCGGCAGGGGTATTCCATGGAGACCTGGGTCTCGCCCTCCCCGAACTGCCGCAGCAGGCTGTCGCGGTTGTACAGTTGGAGGAATTGGGCGGCCATGGCCTCGTCGGGGATCATCCCCGCCGTCTCGGTGAACAGGCCCTCCGCCGTGCCGCCTGCCATCAGCTTTTTCAGGCCGGCGTAGGTCTCGTCCATGACCACCATGCCGGTGCATTGGTTCCGGGTGAGGTTCAAGTGACAGCTGGCTGTGAAATCGGGGTTGGCGTTGGCCAGCATCCGGATCTGCCCCTCGTACTTCTGCAGCTCCAGCTGCTGGGCCTGGATGCGGGCCGCCTCGGCGGTCTTTTCCTCGTGGATGTCCGACAGGCAGCAGTAAACCAGCCGGTCCCCGTTCTCCTGGACCACGCAGTTGGTCATCATGCGGAACCAGTGGTAGTCCGCTTCCCAGTCCCGGCGGAAGCGGAATTCCACGGAAACGGGGTGGACACCGTCGTGGCTGCGCTGGATGGCGTCCTGGCAGAGGGGCTTGTCTTCGGGAGGAATGTGGTCAAAGAACCGGTTCCCATCCTGGAAATGGATGCCCAGCATCCGGTGGATGTAGTCATTTTCGGCGATGAGGGTGGATACCCCGTCCTGGATGGCGATGACGGTGATGCCCACGGGGACGTTGGCGATGGTGGCCTTCAGGACATTGGCCTCCTCGGCCCGGCGCAGCCGTTCCTGCTCGCCCTTCCAGACCCCGGTGATGTCGGACTGGATCACCAGGATCTCGCTTTTATCGTCATTGAACCACTGGAACAGGACCTGTTTCTTCAGGAGCGGGCCCTCTTTTTCGGCAAAGTCGTAGAGGAGGCTGTATTCCCCGTCGGTTTCCAGGGCGGCCCGGACCTTTTCCAGGGAAGCCTGGGCGCACATCGCCCGGGCCGCCCCGGGGGATGCGCAGTAGGCCGAAAGCCGGTCAAGGCAGGCGGAGTAGGTCTCCCGCTGGCCGCTTTCCAGGCCCTGGCAGCGCCAGTTGCCGCTGTGCATGACAAAGGTTCCGGAGACGACGTCGACGTAGCCGATGAAGTCACTGCCTTCGCTGGACATCCGGTCCAGCACCATTTCGCCCCGTCTTTGCCGGTCGATGTCAACAGCGTAGGTAATCCCCTCTATATCCCCGGTCAGGGGGTTTTTGTACAGGGACAGAATACCCTTCCGCCACCGCAGGCCATCGGGGTAGCGGAAGGGGTAGGGGAAGGAGAGGGTCGTCTCCCCGTGGTGGTAACGGTGCAGCAGGGACTCAAGGGTGAAGACCCGGCGGAACCAGTTGAGGATATCCTCGTCGGCGATGAGCTTGGAGAACGCGTCAAAATAACCCTCCGCCGTTCCCGATTCCTTTTGCTTCAGAACGGAGGGAAAGGGGCTCTTTCCGTCGAGACAGAGATTTTTGGTGAGGTTCAGATGGAAGGTCCCCAGGTTGTCCGGGTAGGCCTTCTCCAGATTTTGGATGGTATCCAGGTAACGCTGCTGCTCCGCCTTCATGTCCGTGATGTCCTGGGCCGAGCAGTAAACAGTCAGCACCCGGCCGCTGTCGTCGGTGACGGGGGTGGAGATGAGCCGCCACCAGTGGACCTGCCCCTGGAAGGTGGTGCTGTATTCAAGGGCGGTATCGGAGGCGCCGTCGTCGATTTTGTCAAAAATGGCGAGGAACGCCTCGCGGAAGGGCTCATCCACCATCCCAACCAGGGAACCGGGGACGTTTTCAACGACGGACGGCATGCCAAAGGCTTCGCAGATGGCCCGGGTATAGGCGTTGTCCATCTGATAGATGACCCGCCGGTGCGCCTGGTCGTATTCCCAGATGATCTGCTTGGACTGCTCCGCCGCCAGCCGGTACATCTGCTGGTTCTTCAGGGCGCGCAGCTCCGCCTCCTTTTCCGCGGTGATGTCGGTGAACACCACGTAGGCCAGGACGCTCCCGTCGGGCTGGGCCACGGGCCGGCCGTTCAGATGGTACCAGCGGTATTGGGTGCCCTTGCCCGCCAGGGAGCGGTATCGCCTTTCCCCGGGGATGCACTGGTCGAACATCCTGGCGAATAAAACCCGGGTTTCCTCGCGGTCCTCCGGGTGGACCAGATCCAGCAGCCCGGCCTCGTCCATGGACATCAGCCGCGTTTCCGACGCAAAGGGCAGGGATTGGAAATGGATGTTGGTATCGATGATGCGGACGTGGCCATCCTGTTTCTTGTAAATCAGGATGGAGGCGGGAATGTAGTCCGCAAGCGTTTTGAGTTCGCGGTTTTCCTGCCCGGGGGATGGGCGGTGGGTTTGATCTGTGGCCATCGTAGTACTCTCCTGTGTGCCTTGTAATCGAAGGATTGTTTTTTCTATTATATAGGGGCCGGAACCCCTTGTCAAATGAAAAGAGGGGTTGCTATTTCCAGCCGGAACACGTCATCTTCCGCCGTTTCCGGCGATGAATTCCCGGATCTTCTGTATCATCATCACCGGCTCCACGGGCTTGGCGATATGGCCGTTCATCCCCGCCTCAAAGCACTTGCGGACCTCCTCGTCAAAGGCGTCCGCCGTCATGGCGACGATGGGCACGGTTCCCGCGTCCCGGCGGTCCAGGGCGCGGATCTGCCTTGTGGCCTCGTAGCCGTCCATGATGGGCATGCGCAGGTCCATGAGCACCAGGTCGAAGTACCCGATGCCCGATTTCCCAAAGGCCGTCACCCCGGCCTGGCCGTTTTCGGCGATGGTCACGATCATGCCCTGGCGTTCCAGCAGGGTCTTGGCGATCTCCTGATTCAGGGGATGGTCCTCGCACAAAAGCACGTGGCGGCCCCTCAGGAGGGGGCTCTTGGTGTTGGAAGCGGGAGCCGGCTCGTGGGGTACCGTCTCCGCCACCGCCACACACTCAAAATCCGCCTCCAGGTGGAAATCCGAGCCCACCCCCAGCTCGCTGCTCACCGAGATGGTGCCGTCCATGAGCTCCAGCAGGTTCTTGACGATGGACAGCCCCAGGCCCGTGCCCCGGTTGTCCGACGTGTCGCTGCGGTCCCCCTGGGTAAAGGGGTCGAACACATCCCGCACCAGCTCCGGACTCATGCCGATGCCGTTGTCGATCACATCGGCCTCCAGGTGGATGCGGTTGGGGGCGGCCAGCCGTTCCCGCAGCCGGTAGATGATGGTCCCGTTTTCCGGGGTGTACTTCACCGCGTTGGAAAACAGGTTGAAGAAGATCTGGTTGACCCGCAGGATGTCCATGAGGGGGGCCACCTCCCGCACCGGCCGGGCGTCGATGATCAGCCGCTGGTTCTTGCCCTCGCACAGGGGGCGCACCAGGGAATTGAGGTAGTCGAAGAACTGGTCGGCGTAGTAGGGCTCGGGATGGAGCACGATCTTGTTGCTCTCGATCTTGCTCATGTCCAGCACGTCGTTGACCAGCCCCAGCAAAAACTTGGAGGAGGTGTCGATCTTGTCCAGATAGGTCTGGGTGGCCGGCGGGTTGGCCTCCTGCCGGGCCAGGTGGGTCATGCCGATGATGCCGTTCATGGGGGTGCGGATGTCGTGGCTCATGCGCGACAAAAAATCCCGCTTGGCCAGGTTGGCCTCGTCCCCCCGGCGCAGGGCATTCCGCAGGGCCGCCACCTGCTTCTGTTCCTCCCGATACTGGTCGGTGATGTCCTGCACCGACAAAAAGATCACATTCTTTTCCTCGTCGATGTAGGACAGGTGGATCTGCTTGCGCCGCAGGGTTCCCCGGGCATCCACGAAATCGCTGCTGATGTCGTAGTGGTCCGACTGCTCCAGGGCCGCCATGATCACATCCAGGCGGCTGGAGCGGATCACCGCGTCCTGATCCTCCCCGGGCACCGAATGGCGGATGAGCCGCTCCATGAGCACGTCGTAATCCTCCACCTCGGACAGGATCTCCCAGTCCCGGTGGTTGGCGGACAGGCCGTAGTAGGTGATCTTGTGCTCCGCCACGCTGAGGAGGCCCACGCTTTCGTAGCCGATGTGGCTCAGGCTGTTGGTGAGCTGCTGGCGGATGTACTTGCCGGTGACATCGTAGGAATAGATGAAGCACTCGATGTCCCCGGTGGCGCTGTTCTGGAAGGTCCGCACCTCCATCTGGACCCAGGTGATGGACCGGGGCCCGCCCAGACGGCAGTATTCCATGACGAAATAGGACTCGCCGCTGTGGAACCGGGAGATCAGGTTCATGCGGCTGTACAGGTCGATGTATTTTTCCCGGTCCCTGGGGTAGCGGATGGTGGCCTTGAGGGCCTCAAAGGCCTGGTCGTAGGTCAGGTGGGTCATGTCCAGGGCGTTTTTCCAGCCGATGTAATAATCCACCACCTGATTTTCCGTCAGGTTGTGGTGGCCCTTGGCGATGAACTCCTTCTGCAGGTCGGAGCTGATGTACTTGAGCTCCTGCTCGTATTGGAGGTCGGCGGTCCTCTCCTTGGTCAGATCCTGGGAGGTGCCGTAGGCCTTGACGGGGCGGCCCGCCCCGTCGCACTCGATCATGTAGGACAGGTGCAGGAACAGGGGCAGCTGGTCCGGCGGCGGCCGGAAGACGATGTCGGTGGTGGTGTAGGGCTTCCCGGAAAAGACATCGTCGTAAAAGGCGCGGATGGCATCGTGGTACTCCGCGGGGATGATGGGGTACAGGGAGTCCGGGACGTTGGGGAAGACCCGGGGCAGGCCGATTTCATGGCAGCGCTGGGCGGTGTAGCCGCCGCTGTCGAAGGTGACGGTGTGGGTGGCCAGGTCGTACTCCCAGACCACCAGCCGGGCGGCGTCCACCGAGGCGGCGTACAGGCGCTTCAGGGATTCTTCCCGGCGCTCGGCGTCCTTCAGGTCGCTTTCATCTGTGAAGGTGTAGTAGACGAATTCCTCGTCATCCAGGATCCGCTTCCGCCGGCCCTTCATGCGCAGCCAGCGGTATTCCCCGGTCTTGTGGTTCCGGAACCGGTAGATGTCGTCCATGGAGCGCTTGTCCACGTACAGCGCCCGCACCGCGTGCTGCCAACGGGGGATGTCATCGGGATGGAGGTCCTCCATCATCTCCGAGGAGTGGTGGCCGATGAAATCCTCGGACTCCTGGCCCAGCATCCGGGCGAAGAACCGGTTGGCGCTGACGCAGATGGGGTCGTCGAAATCGGGACGGATCACGCAGATGCCGCAGGGGATGGCGTCTAGGGTCTCGCTTAGCTTCTGGATCTCGTTCTTCTGCCGGTATTCCTGGGTGATGTCCTCGAAGGTCCCCACCAGCCCGATGATGCGGCCCTCCTCGTAAACCGGGCTCTTGCTGGCCAGGATATCCCGCTCCTCGCCGTGGACCAGGCATTTGCCGTGGACCCGGAAGGTGCTCACCCCTTTTTTGAGCACCCGCCATTCGTCATCCTGGAAAGGATCCGGGTTGGCGTGCCAGCCGATTTCCTCGTCGGTCTTTCCCAGAATCACCTTGGGGGAATCAAAGCCGTAATAATCCAGGAAGGCCTGGTTGGCGCCCAAAAAGCGGCGCTGGGTATCTTTCCAGAAAATGCAGGTGGATGTGGTGTTCAAAATTTTGCCCAGCAAAAGTTCTGAATTAATGGGATTCCCGTTTGTCGCTTTCATAAAACTGCCTCCTGAATGATTGGGGATGGAATGGGCCATCCGCCTGAATGATTCCGTTTAAGTGATTCCATTATACTTCAATCTTTTTTAAAAAACAATCGGGTTACAGATATAAAAAAAGCGTTATGTACTTTTTGCTTTCAAGTACATAACGCTTTTCTTTCATTCAAGTTCCTCAATGCCGGACCGGCTTAGCGGCTGGCTTTCAAAGCTTCAACTTCAGCTCTCAAAGAACGGATTTCTTCTAATAATTCTGTGTATGGATTGTAGTTCATGGTTTTCTCCTTTTCGAATGTCAAAATATCAATTCAGTCTTTTATGGGTGGAATGGATGTGTCCGGTTTAGTCGCGGGCTTTTTTCAGGGATTCCACTTCTGCTCTCAGGGAACGGATTTCTCCCAATAATTCTGTGTATGGATTGTAGTTCATGGTGATCTCCTTTCAAATGCTTTCACTGGACCCGCCGGCGGCGGGCCATCATCCGATGTTTTCTTGTAGGCTAGATGAAAACAAATCCCTCAGATGTAATACAGCAATGGTGTCATTTCTTTCATTTGTTTTCATCTATGGCTAAAGTATACAACTTTGCTTCCGGTCTGTCAACCAATTATCTGCATTTATTTTGGAACAATTCCAATGTAAAATGATAACATGCCCTGAAATGGCCGTTTAAAGCCAGACTAATTATTTTGGCTAACCGCTGGGATTACTTTGTGTTGTTTTAAGAGTTACAATTTTTCCGCGGACATCGGACGCGGGGGAAATTATTTTCGTTCTACAGAAAACGGCAACAGTGCAATATACTAAAGGCAGTAGAGGAATAACGACGTTCGAGAGAAAGGAACGCGATCACCAAGGGAGGTTATTATGATTCATTCTGTTGGTATTTCTGAAATGGTGGGCACCCATTATTTTTCGCCGCTGAAGGGGGAATTCCATGCCTGCATGGATCAGGCGGCGGAGATCGGCTTTGACGGGGTGGAGCTCCACGCCCGGAGCCCCAGGGATTTTGATTTTGTGGAGCTGGGGGATTATGCCCGGAGCCGGGGGCTGGTGGTTTCGGCCATCGGGACGGGCATGGCCTGCGGCTACGACGGCCATTACCTGACCAACAAGGACGCCGTGGCCCGGCGGGAGGCCATCGCCGTGCTCCAGGATTTTGTGCGGGCAGCCCGGGACTGCGGGGCCACGGCGGTCATGTTCGGCCTGATGAAGGGGCCCCTGCCGGATGAAAACCTGCGGGAGACCTACAAGAACATCCTCCACGAATCCCTGCTGCCGGTGGTGGAGGTGGCGGAGCAGATGGGGGTGGACATCACCATCGAGGCCATCAACCGCTTCATGGCAGCCTATCTGTGGTCCGCCGATGAGACCCTGGAATTCGTGAACCGCTTCGATTCCAAACGGGTCACCATCCACCTGGACACCTTCCACATGAACATCGAGGACGAGAGCATGCGGGGGCCCATCCTGCGGTGCAAGGACCGGCTGGGCTATTTCCACTTCTCGGAAAGCGACCGCTGTTACCCCGGCCACGGCCACATCGACTTCAGGGAGGTGGTGGACGCCCTGTACGAGATCGGGTACATGGAAAAGGGCATCGGCGCCTACGAGTACGATTCCATCCCCGACTGCGAGACCTGCGCGAGACGGGGGCTGGAGTACATCAAGGCGCTGGAGTGGAGCGGTGAGCCCCGCCACCGGTAAGGGCGGCCCCTCTGTGTGAGGGGTGGGCAACCTATTGGATTGGACAGGATCCGCCCGATGACGGAGGAAGGCCCCCTGCAGTTTGTTCTGCAGGGGGCCTTTTGGCGGGAAGCGGGTTAAAAGATCCGCTTCCGCAAAGTCAGTTCGTTCATTTCATCCACGTATTCGTAGGTCACGGCGTCCATCATCTGGCGGACCAGCTCGATGCCGTCGCCGCCGGTGTCCCAGTCGTCGTCGTAATCCCGGGCCTTGTGGGTGATGTCCAGGGGGTTGAAGGGGATGCCATGGTCGCTCATGCGGATCAGGGCGTCGGGGCCCTCCAGCCACAGCTCGATGGCCACGTCCCCGGGCTCATCCTGGCCCACGTAGGCGTACCGGGCGATGTTGGAGAAGATCTCGTCCTGGGCCAGCATGATCTGGCGCCGGGGCCGGTCGGGGCAGGCCATGCCCTTGAGCCAGCTGCCGATGAAGTCCGCGGCCTGGCCGGCGATGCCCAGCTTGGCGCTGAGGGTCAGGTGGCGCCGGGTTTCCCTGATGCGCAGGGCCAGCAGGGTGATGTCGTCAAACTGGTCCCGGCCCCTGGCGAAGGCGTCCACGTCGGCCTTCATGGCGGGGAGCAGGGCGTCCAGGGCCACGCCGTCGGGCTGGGCGGCCAGGACGGCTTCGATGCGGCTGTTTTCGTAGCGGCCATCATCAGGATCCGCGGCTTCGGGCAGGCCATCGGTGTACATGAACAGCACGTCGCCGGGGTCGAAGTGGAAGTCGTTGAGGCGGTACTTCATGCCCACGTCGTCGGCCAGGACGATGTTGGCCCGGGATTTGATGGGCTCCCAGGCCTTGGACGCGGCCCGGTACACGTAGGGGGCGTTGTGGCCGGCGTTGGCGAAGACGGCGTCCCCGGTGCGCAGGTCGATGAGGATGGCCCAGGCGGTGACGAAGAGCTCGGCGTCATTGCCCTCCACCAGCTGGTCGCTGGCGCCCTCGAAGGCGGTGTTGGGGAGCATGCCGGTCATCATCCGGTCCTTGATGCAGGCCTTGGCGTTCATCATGAACAGGGCCGCGGGCACCCCCTTGCCGGAGACGTCGGCGATGACGGCCCCCAGGTGGGTGTCGTCCACCAGGAAGAAATCGTAGAAGTCGCCTCCCACCTCCTTGGCGGGATCCATGGTGGCGAAGATGTCGAAATCGTGGCGGTCGGGCCAGGGCGGAAAGATCTTGGGCAGGGCGTTGGCCTGGATTTGGGTGGCCAGGGAGAGCTCGGCCTCGATGCGGGCGTTTTCCACCTCCAGCAGCTGCTTGAGCTCCTGAAGGTGGCTCACGTCCACGATCAGGGCGGCCTGGCCGCTGACGCCTTCATCGCCCTTGAGGGTGGTCACGCTGCTCTTGTAGTACTTGCCCTGGTAGTAGATGTCGTCCCGGTCGTGGGCGTCGCAGAAGGATTTCAGGGCCCGGGGCAGGACGTGGCCGTCCATGATGTCGGGGAACAGGAGCTTGGCCGAGGGGTTGGCGTAGAGCACGTTGCCGTCGGGGTCCAGGACGATGGCGGCCTCGTTCATTTCCTCCACCAGGTTTTGGTGGGCCTGGGCCACCACATCGAAGATCTGGTTGGTGGCGATGCACCAGGTCAGGATGGAGTTGCAGATCAGGAAGGCCAGGGGCATGGGGTCGATGGTGAACAGGTTGAAGCTGTAGGACAGTTCCACCAGGATGGGCAAAGCGTAGGCCGCCATGATGAGCAGGTTCACCCGCCGGCTTTTCCCACTGGTATCGCGGCTGGTTTTGATCAGCGTGTAGAAGGCCAGGGCGAAGAGCAGGATGGTGACCACGCTTTCCACTGTGCTCAGGGGGCCGTAGTCGATGGCGGAGACGGCCAGATCGCCACTGTGGGTCACGCTCGTCAGCTGATAGAGCCAGGACTGGTTCAAACCGGTGAGGGCGACGATGACGATGGCGGAGTAGAACAGGATGATGGCGGCGCTGAAGGCTGTGGGGATCTTCGTCCGGCACCAGGAGCAGATGAAGAAGAACATCAGCATGATGGCCATGTCGCCGCCAAGGTATTGCATGGCCAGGGCCGCGTGGGTCATGTCCAGGGAGGTGGAGGTGGATTCGATGAAGTAGCCGGCGCAGTCCACGGCCACGCAGATCAAAAGGGCGATGAACAGGGAGGAGCTTTCGGTGTACCGGCCGTTTTTGATGAGGATGATGACATCCAGGATGGGCACGAGGATGCACAGGATGGTGACCGTCAGATAGAGGGTGAACAACGGGCCGCTCATGATCGCTGGCCTTTGACAGGGCCCTGGGTGTGGATAGGGGCTGTCGGGATGGACGGATATCCGGAATCAGCTGGCAGGGGCCAGTGGTTTTTGGGGTGGGTGTGTTGGATCATTTTATACCTCCTTGTACGGCCGGGTATGGGCCTGCGGTTTTATTTAAAATAAGTATACCACGGTGATGTCAACAAAAAGTCCACAAATCTCACAGAATCAGGAAGAATTTGTATTGATTTTGGAAAAGACGGCCAAAACAAAGATGCCATTAAGTAAATTCCGTTACATTATGGCTGTGAGGGAGGGAAAATATTTTCAGAATTGAAATTGCAACAAATGGTTATATAATGAAATTATGAAAGATAGTCGAGGATTTGACAATGAGCCATGATATGTATAATCAGTCGACCTTCCTGGTCGTCAAGACAGCCTATTTGTATTACATCGCGGAAATGCCACAAAGTGATATCGCCGCAGAGTTAAATATCTCCATCACCACGGTGTCCCGGCTGCTGAAGCGGGCCAAATCGGAGAAGATCATCGAATTCGTCATCCGGGATCCCTATGTCAAGTGCCTCCGGCTGGAAAGCGAGCTGAGGAAGCAGTTCGGCCCCAAGGATGTCATCATCGCCCCGGCCTTCAGCGGCGACCACGAATCGGATCATCATCCGGATCCCCAGAATGTGAAGAAGCTGGTGGCCCTGGAGGCCGCCCGGTATCTCCAGCGCATCATCAAGGAGGACGACATCCTGGGCATCACCTGGGGCAGCACCGTTTACTATATGATCAATTACCTGAATCCGGCCCAGAAGGTGGACGCCACCTTTGTGACCCTCCACGGGAGCCTGACCTGCTGTGTCAACGACTGGGATGTGCGCACCCTGGTCACCCGGATCGCCAAGGCCTTCTCTGGACGGAATTATTCCCTGCCCACTGAAACCCTGATGAGCTCCCGGAAGATCGCCGATATGCTGAAAAAGGAAAAAAACATCGCCAGGGTGTACGACATGTTCGACAAGATCAACATCTCCATCACGGGGATCGGGTCCATGTACCCGGAAATGACCTCGGTGCTGGCGACGCCGGATTACCTGAGCGCGGAGGAAGTGGCCCTGCTCAAGGAAAAGGGTGTGGTGGGGGATATCGCCCTGCACTTCATCGACAAGGATGGCCGGGAATGCCAGACGGATCTCATCGACCGGACCATCTCCATGGATTTTGAAAAATACAAAAAAATTGATACCAAGATCACCATCGCCTCGGACGTGAGCAAGGCCTATACCCTGCTCAGCGCCCTCAAGGGCGGGCTGATCGATGTACTCATTATCGATAATCAATTGGGGGAAGAAATACTCCGGCTCCATCAACTGGGAGCCGATGCTTACAGTCAATAATATATATCATATATATATTGAAGGCAGGGACCGGGCTTATCGGCCGTACGTCCGGAACCGCTAATATAAAGATACAATTGAGAGGAACCGAATATGGGTAAGTATATTTTAACAATTGACGAAGGCACCACCAGCGCCAGAGCCATTTTGTTCAACCACGAAGGGGAATGCGTCAGCGTGTCCCAGAATGAATTCAACCAGTATTATCCCCATCCGGGATGGATTGAACAGAACCCCAAGGAAATCTGGGCGACGACGACGGAGGTCATCAACAAGTGCAAGGCCAAGGCGAATATCACCGACGATGAAATCCTGGCGGTGGCCATCACCAACCAGCGGGAAACCTCGGTGGTGTGGGACAAGAACACGGGACTGCCGGTTTATAACGCGATTGTCTGGGGAGACAACCGGACGGCAGGGGTGTGCAACCAGCTTCGGGAAGAAGGCTATGAAGCGGTGATCCAGGAAAAGACGGGCCTGGTCAGCGACCCGGAATTCTCCGCCACCAAGGTCCAGTGGATCCTGGAAAATGTGGAGGGCGCCCGGGAAAAGGCGGAAGCCGGAGACCTGTATTTCTCCAACATCGACGGCTGGATCCTGTGGAACCTGACCCGGGGCGAAGTCCACGCCACGGACTACAGCAACGCTTCCCGGACCATGCTCTTCAACATCAAGACCCTGGACTGGGATCAGGAATTACTGGATAAATTCGGGATCCCCCGGTGCATGATGCCGGAAGTCCGGGATACCTCCGGCCACTTCGGCAAGGTCCACATTGGCACCACCTTCCAGAAGGCCCTGCCCATCGAGGCGGTGGTCGGGGACCAGCAGTCCGCCACCTTCGGCCAGTGCTGCTTCGACGTGGGGATGTGCAAGATGACCTACGGCACCGCCGGCGTTTTTGATATGTACATCGGGGAGGAACCCCTGAAGTCCACCAGCGGCCTGCTCACCTCCATCGCCTGGGGGCTGGACGGCAAGGTCAGCTACATCTTTGAAGGGGTGGTCTTCAACTCCGGCTCCGCCATCCAGTACCTGCGGGATGAGCTGGATCTGATCGACGCCACGCCGGATTCGGAATACTTTGCCAAAAAAGCCACCGCACCCCGGGGCCAGGTCTACATGCTGCCCATGTTCTCCGGCCTGGGCGCGCCCTATTGGAACGCCAATGTCAGCGGCGGCATCTTCGGTTTGACCCGGGGCGCCACCAAGTACGACCTGATCCGGGCGACCATGGATTCCCTGAGCTATCAGACCCGGGACATGGTGGACGCGGTGAACAAGGACCTGGAAACCAAGGCGGCCATCATCCGCCTGGACGGCGGCGCCGCCAAGAATGACATGATCGGCCAGTTTACGGCAGACATCCTGGGCATCGACGTGGACCGCCCCGCCAACGTGGAAACCACCGCCGCCGGCGCAGCCTACCTGGCCGGCCTGTCCATCGGCTTCTGGAAGGATCTGAACGACATCCAGGCCACCCGCAAGGCCGAAAAGGTCTTTAAGCCGGAAATGCCGGCAGACGAACGGGATGCCCTGTACGCCGGCTGGATGAACTGCATCCGCGCCCTGGAATTCTGGGGAGACGGGGCCAAGCAGGCATAGGCCATTTCGCATTGAGGCTGACTGGAAATTAAAACGGACATCAAAAGAGAGGCAAGTGGAAATCGACGATGGAAGCTTGCCTCTTCCCAGAGATAGGGTGAAAATATTTTCTATCCTGGGAATATTTAGAAGGAGACAATTGATGAAGACAGATGTATTGATTATCGGGGGAGGGGCCATCGGGTCCGCCATCGCCCATCAGCTTTGCCGCTACAACCTGGACATCACCCTGGTGGAAAAGCAGAGCGACGTGTGCATGGGGACCAGCAAGGCCAATTCATCCATGGTCCACGATGGGTACAACATCGACGGCCATAAGCTCAAGGGCCAGCTGTGCCTGCGGGCCAATTCCATGTACGAACAGCTGTGCAGGGACCTGAATGTGGACTACCGCGCCACCACCGGGTCCATCTTCGCGGGCTTTGATGAAAGCCACCTGGAGATCATGAAGCAGCAGCTGGAAAACAGCAGGGTCAACGGCCTCAGCGGCCTGTATATCGCCAACCACGACCAGATGATGGAGCTGGAGCCCAACATGAGCCGGGAGGTCCAGTACGGGCTGGTCAACCCCAACACCGGGACCATCAACCCCTTTGAGTTCACCATGGCCCTGGCGGAAAACGCGGTGATGAACGGCGTCAAGCTGTACCTGAACACGGAAGTGACCAACATCCACGTGCGCAACCAGAAGATTGAATCGGTGGAAACCAACATCGGGCGGTTCGAGCCCAAGGTGGTCATCAACTCCGCCGGGCTGTATTCCGACAAGATCGCCGCCATGGTAGAGGATGTGGATTTCTACATCCATCCCCGGAAGGGCGAATACTTCCTGTACGACAAAAAGTGGGGGGATCACGTCAGGCACTGCATCTACTCGCCGCCGACCCCGGTTTCCAAGGGGATGATCATGGTTCCGACCACGGAGGGCAACATCCTGGCCGGCTCCAACGCGGTGGAAGTGGACGACCGGACGGACTTTTCCACGGTGGGGGCGGAAATGGATGAGATCTACAGCCACACCATCCACCGCCTGTTCCCCCAGCTGCCCCGCATGGGCGAGGTCATCACGGCCTTTGCCGGCCTGCGCTCGGCCTCCAATACGGAGGACTTCATCATCAGCCACGCCCGCACGGTCCGGGGGATGATCAACCTGGTGGGAATCCAGTCACCGGGCCTGTCCTCGGCGCCGGCCATTTCCGAAATGGTGGAAAAGCTGGTGCGGGAGGTGGGCGACGGCCTGGACTTCACGGAAAAGCCCGACTACAACCCCAAGCGCCCGGCGCCGGTGGTCCTGCGCAACATGGACCCCGAAGAACGGAGCGCCTTCATCAAGGACAACCCCGAGTACGGCCAGATCATCTGCCGCTGTGAAACCATCAGCCGGGGCGAGATCCTGGACGCCATCCGCAGGCCCATTCCGGCCCTGAACCTGGACGCCATCAAGCGCCGCACCCGTGCGGGCATGGGACGCTGCCAGGGCGGCTTCTGCGGCCCCCGGGTGGTGGGAATCCTGGAGGAAGAGCTGGGCATCGCGCCCCTGGACATCACCAAGCGCGGCGGCCGCTCCAACATCCTCTTGGGACGGACCAAGGATTTATCACTGCTGGAAGGAGGAATCGACGATGAAAAGATTCGATTATGATATCGTCGTGATCGGCGGCGGCCCGGCTGGACTGGCCGCGGCTTTGGAAGCGCACAAAAGCGGCGTGGAAAGGATTTTAATCTGTGAACGGGGGTCCCGGTTGGGGGGCATCCTGGAGCAGTGCATCCACAACGGCTTCGGGCTGACCTATTTCAAGGAAGAGCTCACCGGGCCGGAATACGCCACCCGGTTCATCAAAGAGGTTTTGAAGACCAATATCGACATCCGGCTGAACACCATGGTCATCGACGTGAGCCCGGACAAGACGGTGACGGCGGAAAACGGCGAGGACGGCCTGTTCGAGGTCAAGGCCAAGGCGGTCATCCTGGCCATGGGCTGCCGGGAACGGACCCGGGAATCCATCACCATCCCCGGCGACCGGCCGGCGGGGGTCATGACCGCGGGCACCGCCCAGCGCTACGTGAACATCAACGGCTACCTGCCGGGCAAGGAAGTGGTGATCCTGGGCTCCGGGGACATCGGCCTCATCATGGCCCGACGCATGACCCTGGAGGGCTGCAACGTCAAGGGCGTGCTGGAGCTCATGCCCTATTCCACGGGCCTCATGCGGAACAAGGTCCAGTGCCTGGACGACTTCGGCATCCCCCTGTACTTAAGCCATACGGTGACGGCCATCCACGGCAAGGAACGGTTAACCGGGATTTCCATCGCCCAGGTGGATGACAAGCTGCGGCCGGTGCCGGGGACGGAAATGAACGTGCCCTGCGACACCCTGCTGCTGTCCGTGGGCCTGATCCCGGAAAACGAGCTGTCCAAGCTGGCCGGGGTGGCGCTGGATCCGGTGACCAAGGGCGCCGTGGTGGATGAAAAGCGCCAGACCAACGTGGAGGGCATCTTTGCCTGCGGAAACGTGCTCCACGTCCACGACCTGGTGGACAATGTGTCCGAGGAAGCCCAGAACGCCGGGCGCTCCGCGGCGGAGTACATCCAGAACCAGCCCAAGCGCCGGGCCGCGGCCATCCCTGTGACGGCGGGGGACAACATCGGCTACGTGGTGCCCCAGAAGATCGAGTACGATGACCCGGACCAGAAGGTCGTCAAGCTGTACATGCGGGTGAAGAGCCCGGCAGAAAATGTGAGGATGACCATCACCGACGATCAGGACCAGGTGCTGGCGTCCTTCAAGCGGGATATCGTGGCGCCGGGTTCCATGGAAACCCTGGCCCTGCCGGTGAAGTTCATCCACGACGGGCTCACGGGCGTCCGGGTTTCCGTGACGGCCATGGCCTGAGGAGGTGCGAAATGGCAGAACAAGCGAAAATCATCTGTATCGGCTGCCCCAAGGGCTGCACGGTGACAGTGGAACATGAAGGCAAAACCATCCTGAGGGTGGACGGCTACAAGTGCAACAACGGGCTGGAATACGCCCGGAATGAGTTCACCGCGCCCAAGCGGGTGTTCACCTCCACGGTGCGCATCGACGGCGGCGAGCTGGCGGTGGTGCCGGTGAAGACGGCCCAGGCCATCCCCAAGGACAGGCTCTTTGACTGCGCCAGGGCGGTGTGCGGCTTGACGGTGGCGGCGCCGGTTGAAATCGGCGCGGTGGTCTGTCCCAATATCTGCGGGACGGACGTGGATCTGATTGCGACCCGGGATGTGGCGGTCCGGTAGGCCGGCCGCGGATAAGGAGGAAAACGGTGATTACAACCAATGAGAAGGACCATGAATACCGCTCGGGGGAACACGGCCCCAAGTATCTGATGAAGGGACCCCGCTGCAGCTTCGGCACCTGCCGGGTGCTGCCGGGCCAGGTTTACGCGCCCCACAAGCACGAAAGGATGGAGGAAAACTTCTTCATTCTGGAGGGCACGCCGACCTTTATTGTGGACGGCAAGGTGTTTGAATCCAAGCCCGGGGATTTCATCCATCTGGAACCGGGGGAAGCCCACCAGGTGGAAAATCACGGGGATCAGGCGTGCATCTACATCATCAACACCACGCCCTTTTTCCCCGAAGGGGACAAGGTGATGGTCTGAGCCATCGCCCTTGATGAAAATATTTTCCAACTATTTCAGCGGTAAAAATCGTGTTATGATGAATCCAAAATCAGAGTAGCGGAGGTAGTTGGAAATGAAGAAATTCATCAATGACGTGGAGAACATCGAGAATGAAATGCTGGAAGGGATGGTCGCAGCCCATCCGGAGTACATCAAACGGGTACCCGGGTTTAACGTTCTGGTCCGGGCGGACAAGAAGGAAGGCAAGGTCGCGTTGATCAGCGGCGGCGGCAGCGGCCATGAGCCGGTGGACGGCGGCTACGTGGGAACGGGCATGCTGGACGCGGCGGTGGCCGGCGCGGTTTACACCTCGCCCACGCCGGACCAGATCATGGAAGCGGTCCAGGCGGCGGATGGGGGCGCAGGGGTCCTCATGGTCATCATGAACTACACCGGGGATTTCATGAACTTTGAAATGGCCGGTGAAATGGTGGAGGATGTGGAAGTGGACAATGTGGTGGTGAACGACGACGTGGCCGTGGAAGGCAGTCTCTACACCACTGGCCGCCGCGGTGTGGCGGGGACGGTGTTCATCCACAAGATCGCCGGTGCCCTGGCGGAAGAAGGGGCTTCCCTGGCGGAGGTCAAGGCTGTGGCGGAAAAGGTTATCGCCAACGTGCGCACCATGGGCGTGGCCCTCAAGCCCTCCACCGTGCCCGCCGCCGGCAAGGTCGGCTTCGAGCTGGGCGAGGATGAAATGGAGCTGGGCATCGGCGTCCACGGCGAACCGGGGGTCACCCGGGAAAAGCTCAAACCCGCCGATGAAATCGTGGATTACCTGCTGGATCACATCCTGGCGGACCTGGATTTCGTGGGCTCGGAAGTGGCGGTGCTGGTCAACGGCAGTGGCGCCACACCGGCGATGGAGCTGTATATCTTAAACAAGCGCGTCCACGATGTGCTGGCCCAGAAGGGCGTGAAAATCGCCAAGACCTACGTGGGCAATTACTTCACCTCCATCGATATGGCCGGGGCTTCCATCAGCCTGCTGAAGCTGGATGACGAGACCAAACGCCTGCTCCTGGCACCCTGCGATACCATTGCCTGGACCCAGGATTAAAACACCGGACACGGGACGGAAAATATTTTCCATATTGTTATATTTTTCTAAATGATTATACTGGTAACTGTAAGAAGTAACCTAGGTGAATCAAGAAGTTATGAACAGTCAAATTGAACAATGAGAATGGAGGAAACAACATGAACAGATTTTACAGCCCCCTGTTAAACCCGACCTACGAAGGCATCAACGCGGACGAATACTGCATCGCGACGTACCTGGTAGGCGCTGATAAAAACGAAGAACCTGTCCTCAAGGCCGCCAGCATCGGCATCGAACAGACCACCGGGTCCTGGATCGATGTGCCGGCGGAAACCGACGAAATGCGGGAAAAATACTGCTCCAAGATTTTGGGCGTTTACGAAGTGCCGGATTACGAAAACATGGCCAACGTGAACATGAACGTGGCGGAAGGCCAGAAGCGCTTCTACATCTTCCGGATCGGCTACCCCGTTGCCAATATCCAGGACAACATCCCCCTGTTCTTCGCCACCATCACCGGCAACATCACATCCATGCCTTACCTGAGACTGCTGGATGTGGATTTCCCCAGATCCTTCGTGAATGCCTTCAAGGGACCCAAGTTCGGGATCAAGGGCCTGCGCGACTTCATGGGCGTTGAAAAACGGCCCCTGCTCAACAACATGATCAAGCCCTGCACCGGCTACACTCCGGATGTGGGAGCCAAGCTGTTCTACGAAGCGGCTGTGGGCGGCGTGGACATCATCAAGGATGACGAGCTCATCGGCGGGGACCGTCCCTTCAATAAGCTGGAAGACCGTGTGCGGGCCAACATGGACGCGGCCAAACGGGCTGACGCGGAAAAGGGCGAAACCACCCTGTACGCCTGCAACATCACCGACGAAGTGTCCAGACTGAAAGACAACGCCATGACCGTCATCAAGAACGGCGGGAACTGCATCATGGTCGACAGCTTCTGCACCGGCCTTTCCGCCCTGCGCAACCTGGCGGAAGATCCGGACATCAACGTGCCGATCCTGTCCCACTGCTGCTTCGGTCCGGCCCTGTCGGTTTCCGAATTCCAGGGCGTGAGCTCCCTGGTCCTGACCAAGCTGGCCCGGATCTGCGGCGCGGATATCCACCTGACCGAACCTCCCTACGGGAAATTCGACATCACCTTCAACAAGTACATCCGCAACATCACCGCCTGTGAAAGCCCGTTCTACGATCTCAACACGATCATGCCCTTCGTGGGCGGCGGCGTGATCCCCGGCCTGGTACCCCAGCTGGTGGAAGACATCGGATACAACGTGCTCCTGGGCGTCGGCGCCGGAATCCACGGCCATCCGATGGGACCCCGTGCCGGAGCGGTCGCCTTCCGTCAGGCCATCGACGCGGTCATGAACAATGTGCCCCTGCGTGAAGCCATGAAGGGTAAGGAAGAACTCACAGCCGCCATTGACAAATGGGGCATCTACGGCGAAAAAAAGATCAAGGATCTCTACGCCATCTAGTATTCAAGAAGAACCATACTGCAACGAAAACCCTCTAAAAAAAGTGGCCCGGGCGGATGCCCGGGTCGTTTTTTAGTTGGAAAGGGGTATGGAAAAAGCACGAAAAAGGCATATAAAAAAGGCGCTGCCGGATCCTCCATCCGGCAGCGCCTTTTCGGCGGTCCAATTTTCGTGTTAATACATCCGTGCCCCGGTGACCATGAGGGTGTCGCCGCTGACGTAGCTGCCCATGTCGGAGGCCAGGAAGAGGACGGCCTTGCCCACTTCCTCCGGGTCTCCCAGGCGCTTCATGGAGATGGCATCCAGCTTTTTCTGCCGGGCCTCATCGGTGAGCTTGGCGTAGTTGCGCCGGATCATGTCCGTGGCGATGGTCCCCGGGGCCACGGCGTTGACGCGGATGTTGTAAGGCCCCAGGAGCTTGGCGGCGTACTTGGTCAGGGCGATGATGCCGGCCTTGGAGGCGCCGTATTCCGGGCCGGTGCTGCCGCCGGTGACCCCGGAGATGGAGGACATGCTGACGATGCTGCCGAAGCCCTGGCGCTTCATGACCTCGCTTGAATACTTCATGGTGAGGAACACCGAGCGCAGGTTGACAGCCAGGACCTTGTCCCACTGCTCCGGCGAGGTGGTGTCCAGATTGGTCATGTAGGAGATGCCGGCCACGTTGACCACGATGTCCAGCTTGCCCCAGGCGTCCACGGTTTCCGCCACGGCGCGGCTGATGACCTCGGGGGATGACGCGTCCCCTTCGATGTAGTTTACCTTCACACCCATGGCTTCCAGGTTGGCCTGGGTCTCCGCCCCGGCTTCGCCCTTGACCATATCCACGATGGTCAGGCCGTCGATTTCCGCCTGGCCCAGGGTGTAGGCGCAGGCCCTCCCGATGCCCTGGCTGGCGCCGGTGATCAGCGCGCACTTTCCTTTTAACGAAACTTCGAACATAGTAACGCCCCCTTGTATCAGTATAATTTTATTATAATGGCGTAATGGGCGGATTGTTAGAAGGAAAATATTTTCCGCAGGGTGGAAAGATGAACCGGGTTAACGAATTTGCAAAGGGGAGAGCCGGAAATTATTTTCCATCTTGTAAAGGTTACAATTCTGAGCCTATAATGAAGATGAAATAACTCGGTTTTTTATCCGAGAAGGGGGTAATTTATGGCCAGATACATTGCAGGCATCGACGCGGGGACCACGGGGCTCAAGATCATGATCTTCACCCTGGAGGGCAAGCCGATCAGCCACGCGTACAGGGAATATCCCTGCACCTTTCCCCATGTGGGGTGGGTGGAACAGGATCCATGGCAGCTGTGGCAGGCGCTGTGTGAAACCACCAGGGAGGCCATCGCCAAGGGGGGCATGGATCCCAGGGAAATCGGGTCCGTGGCGATTTCCAGCCAGCGGGGGACGTTTTTCGCCATCGACAGGGACTGGAATCCCATCCACGATTCCATCGTCTGGAGCGACGGCCGGGCGACCAAGGAGATCCAGTGGATCGCCGATACATTAGGAGCGGAGAAGTATCACCGGATCTCCGGGGCTGCGGTGACGGCGCTGTGGTCCTACGCCAAGTACAAGTGGGTGCGGGACAATCAGCCCGAGCTCTACGACAAGGCTTATCTCTTCGTCAACGGCCAGGAATGGCTGCTCCACCAGCTGGGGTCCACGGAGGTGTTCACCGATCCCTCGTCCCTGGCCCTCAACGGCATGATGGATGTGGCGACCCTGGACTGGTCCGATGAGCTGCTTTCCGCCATCCGGGTCAGCCGGGACAAGCTGCCGCCCATCAAGGAGCCGGCCCGCCAGGTGGGGGTCATCTCCAGAAAGGCGGCGGAGCTCACGGGCTTTGCCGAGGGCATGCCCATCTGTGTGGGCGGCGGCGACCAGCAGTGCGCCGCGGTGGGCGCCGGGGTCATCCGGGAGGGCCTGGCGGAAATCACCATCGGCACGGCGGCAGTGATGGTGGCGGCGGTGGACCAGGTCTACCCCGATCCCCAGCACGAGGTGCTGTTCTCCGGCCACGCCAATCCCGGCAAGTGGGACATGGAGGGCCTGGCCTATTCCTCCGGGGCTTCCCTCAAATGGTGGCGGGACACCTACGGCGACGCGGAATGTGCCGTGGCCCGGGCCACGGGGAAGGATCCCTATGAGATCATCGCGGACATGGAAGCGGCCAGGGCGCCGGTGGGGTGCAAGGGATACATGTTCTTCCCCTTCATGGCCAGCCAGGTGTCGCCCTACTACTGCGACACGGCCCGGGGCGGCTCCCTGGGGCTCACCGGCGGCCACGACCGCGCCATCATGGCCCGGGCGGTGCTGGAGGGGGTGGCCTACGAGCTGCGCATGATCGTGGACGCCATGCAGCACGTGCTGGGGCGGCCCTTCGATACCATCCGGCTGTCCGGCGGCGGGGCCAAATCCCCGACCTGGCGGCAGATCCAGTCGGATATCTACGGCTGCCCGGTGGAAATGCTGGAAACGGCGGACTGCGGCCTGGTGGGGGCGGCGGCCCTGGGCGCCACGGGAGCGGGCATCTACGCCGACCTGTCCGAGGCGGTGGACAATCTGGTCCATCCCCTGGGGTTCATCGAGCCGGATATGAAGAATCACCGGATCTACACCGACTGCTACGAAATCTTCCGCGATGCCTTTTTGGCCTGGCGGGACGCGGGGATCTACGACCGGCTCAACGCGGTGTGCAACAAGTACTGGGGCTGACGGGCAACGGGGTTGATCGTCGGGGGGCAGCCGGTCGGATCTGTGGAACCAGATCAAGGCGGACATGCTGAACAGCAAGGTCAAGACCCTGAAGAAGGCCGGCGGCGCGGTGATGACCGATGTGGCCGTGGCGGCCTACGCCGTGGGGGATATCGACAACCTCAAGGATTCCATGAATGCCTGGCTGGGCATCAAGAAGGAGTACCAGCCGGTGCCGGAAAATACGGCGTATTACCGCAAGGTTTACGAAATGCAGAACAAGATGGTCCGGGGGGCCATGAAGCCGGCTTTTGATGAGCTGGAGAAGATTCGGAAGATGGGGAAATAAAGGGAAGGCAGACGACAGAATGCTGGTCCACTGTCCCCGGGTCCCAATACGGCCCAATAATCAGCACCGTGTAAAGGCCGTTAAAAAGTACAAATTGCTTTGTACTTTTAGGCCTTGGTGTCAGGCCCTCTGGGCCGCAACACACTGAGCGCAAGCGAAGCAGGAAAGCACTGTTCGCGGTGATTCATCTGATACCGTATTGGGACCCATGGACACCGGACGCGGAACACCACTGGCCTGCACTTGAGTTTCTTACGGATTAAGCTCCCACAGAATCTCGTCCAGGTTCCGGCGGCTGTAGATGATCCGGAGGATGTAGATGAGCTTTTTGGACGCGTCTGGGAGGTAATACAGGATGTAATGGCCGATGTATTTCTTCCGGACGGCGGGGTCGGGCAGGTATTCGTTGTCGGCCCGGGGGCCGCTTTCGGGAAAGGATCGGGCTTCGTCGATGGCGGCTTCCACTTTGTCCATGAAATCCGACGCCGCTTTGGGATTAGCCAGGTCCACGGCCATGTAGGCGATGATGTCGTCCAGGTCGGTGCTGGCTTTTTGGGTCAGTCGGTAGCCGTACTCAGAGGCCATACTTTTTCCGGATGTCGCCGATGGCGGTTTCGCCGTCTAGGGTCCGGCCGGCCTTCACGTCCTCCAGGCCGTCGATGACGGTTTTGGCGGCGTACATCTTTTTCATGGTGCGCTCGTAGTAGTCGATGTCCATGACCACCAGGCGGCCGTAGCCGTTTTTTGTGACGTAAACGGGGCCGTTTTCTTCGGCGCAGCTGCGCTCCACTTCGACGGTGTTTTTCAAATCGCGCATGGGAATAATCTTCATGGGATCATCTCCTTTCTGTGTGGCTTTATTATACTCTGGATTTGGCCGCAAATCAATAGGATAAAAAATGGATCACAATTTCGTCGGCTTTCTTTCTTCCATAATTTTATGGAAGAAAGCCTACCGCGATGGCACATCCACCTGCTTCTGCCCGGTGACTTCATAGGCAAACCGGTTGTTGGTGGCGTCGCGGAAATAGGCGATGAGGGATTCGGTGCCGGCGACGGGGACCTCGAAGTCCAGGGTGACCTGGTCGGTGAAGGTCTCGTTGACGGGGAGGATGCCCCGGTCGGTGAGGTCGTTCTTCAGGCCGCCGTAGAGATGGTAATCCACGGTGACGGACAGGCAGTCGGACCACTGCTTGCGCACGATCTGGGCGGCGTCCAGGACATCGGCGGCGCCGCCGGAGTAGGCGCGGATCAGGCCGCCGGCCCCCAGCTTGACGCCGCCGAAGTAACGGATGACCACCACCAGGACGTTCTTGAGCTCCCTCCGGGCGATGACCTCCAGGATGGGCTTGCCGGCGGTTCCCGAGGGCTCGCCGTCGTCGCTGGCCTTCTGGCGCAGGGGGGTGGTGGCCAGGATGTAGGCGGAGCAGGCGTGGGTGGCCTTGTAGTGCTCCTTGCGGATGGCGGCGAGGATGGCTTCGGCCTCGGCCTCGTCCTCCACATGGTAAACCCGGCTGATGAACCGGGATTTTTTAATGGTGGTTTCCGTCTCACAGGGGGTGAGGACGGTCAGGTGGTCGTCAGCCATGGGAGGCCTCCTCCTTCAAATACCGGTCGAACTGGTGGAAGGGGAAGTCCCGGTTCACCGAGGCGGTGACCTGGGTGCCGCCGTCCAGATAGGCGGTGTCCAGGATTTCCGCGGCCTGGTGGAGCTGGGACAGGGCCTTGCTGTCGGCGTAGGGGATTAGGTACACCAGGGTCTTGGTCTGGCCCATGAGGTCCTCGCCCACGGCGGCCATGAGGGCCTCCAGGCCCTCGCCGGTTTTGGCGCTGATGCAGAAGGCGCCGGAGCGGCTGGTGCGGTTCTTCAGGTAGTCGGCGGTTTCCGGGACCACCTTGTCGATCTTATTGTAAACCAGGATGACATCCTGTTCCAGGGGGCCGATTTCCTTGAGCACCTGGTCCACCACGGCGATGTGCTGGGGGGCGTTGGGGCTGGCGGCGTCCACCACGTGGAGCAGGAGGTCGGCGTTCTTGACCTCGGCCAGGGTGGTGCGGAAGGCGGTGACCAGGTCGTGGGGGAGCTTTTCGATGAAGCCCACGGTGTCGGAGAGCAGGTAGCGCCCGTATTCCGGCTGGATTTTGCGGATGGTGGCATCCAGGGTGACGAAGAGGTCGTCCTTCATGACCACCTCGCTGTCGGTCAGCCGGTTGAACAGGGTGCTCTTCCCCGAGTTGGTGTAGCCCACCAGGCCCACGGTGCGGATGCGGTTCTTGGTGCGCTGCTTGGCCCCCAGGGCGTTGGCCTTTTCAATCTGGGCCAGCTGGCGCAGGAGCTCGTTGACCTGGCGGCGGATGTGGCGCCGGTCGGTTTCCAGCTGCTTTTCCCCGGGACCCCGGGTGCCGATGCCGCCGCCGGTGCGGGAAAGCACCAGGCCCAGGCCCTTCAAGTGGCTCAGCCGGTACTTCTGCTGGGCCAGCTCCACCTGAAGCTTGCCCTCCCGGGTGGTGGCGTGGCGGGCGAAGATGTCCAGGATCACCGTGGTGCGGTCGATGGTCTTGCACCCGGTGGCGCTTTCAATGGCGGCAATCTGGTTGCTGTTGAGCTCGTCGTTGGCGATGATGAGGTTGGCGTGGGTGTTCTGGACCATCCGGGCGGCCTCGGCCATCTTGCCCCGGCCGAAGTAGAACACCGGGTCGGGCTGGGGCCGGGTCTGGAGCATCTGCCCCGCCACCTGGCTGCCGGCGGTCTTCACCAGCCGGACCAGCTCCTCCATGGAGTCCTGGATGTCGATGCCCTCGTAGTAGCCGCTGGGGGCGATGCCCAGGAGCAGGGCCCGCTCGGAGTCGCTCCCCGGCTCGTAAAAGGGGGCGCCGGCGTTTCGGGCATCCCGGTTGACCGTCCGGGCGTTGGCGGCGATGTCCATCTGGTTCAGGTCCTCCAGAGCGTCCAGGACGCACCAGCGGTAGGTGAGCTCCCCATCCCGCAGGAAGGGCAGGGCCAGGCCGAACCGGGGGGACGGCGACGGGGCCACCCCCACGGCGATCATCGCCTGGAGCCGGTTGTGGACCGCGGCGGACAGGTCTTCCTCGGAAAGGTGGGGGGAGCCGCCGGGATGTGTGTGGATGATCATCGCCCGGCTGAGGCCCCGGCCGGGGACCCCTTCCACTTCAAAGGGCACGCTCTTGGCGTCCCCGACCCGCACATCCCGGACCTTGTGGTGGTCGTCCACCACCAGCAGGATCTCCCGGTTCAGCCGCAGGGTCAGATCCCGTAGCGTCTCCAGCGTCTCCCGGTCCAGATGCCGGCCTCCTTCCATCGTGTGGCCCCGCAAATCTTCCAGCTGATCCAGAAAGACCTGGCGGATGCCGTCTGCTTTTATCTTTGTCATACTTGGTTCCTTTTTTATTTAGTGTGTATCCAGGCCGCAAATCGCAGGGGCTCTGGTAAACTCAGGACAGGCACAAAAAACTCCCATGCAGCCGTCCGGGTGGTAAAGGACACGCCAGGTCGACTCGACGCGAACAGCTCTGCTGTCCGCGGAGCGGAGACGGGCGTGTCTTTACCACCCGAACGGCGACCTGTAGCAGCCACCCCTGTATTGCCTTTTGTTCTTTATTATACCATTTCTTTAATGGAAAAACGCAGTTATAAATAAACAGTTTACAATTGGCAAAAAACCTTATAAAATGGAAGCATAACACATCAATAAGGGGGAACTTATTATGGCAAAATACATTCTGGTAATGGATCAGGGGACCACCGGGTCCCGGGGGATCGTCTACGACGAAGCGGGCAAGGCCATCGCCATGGACTACAAGGAATACGAACAGTTCTTTCCCCACTCGGGCTGGTGGGAACAAAACGGCGTCACGGTGTGGGAAGTCACCCTGGAAATGGCCCGCAACGCCATCGCCAAGGCGGGACTGACGGGGAAGGACATCACCGCCATCGGCATCACCAACCAGCGGGAAACCACCACCCTGTGGGACAAGAACACCGGGGTGCCGGTGACCAACTCCATCGTGTGGGGCTGCCGCCGGACCACGGAAATCGCCAAGGACCTGCAGGCCAAGGGCTACGCCGACATCTTCAATGAAAAGACCGGCCTGGTCCTGGATCCCACCTATTCGGGGACCAAGATCCGCTGGGTGCTGGACAATGTGCCCGGGGCCCTGGAAAAGGCCCAGAAGGGCGACCTGCGCTTCGGGACCATCGACACCTGGCTGCTGTGGAACCTGACCAAGGGCCGGGTCCACGCCACGGACTACTCCAACGCGGCGAGAACCCTGGTTTACAATCCCTATGAACTCAAGTGGGACGATGAGCTCCTGGGCATCCTGGACCTGCCCAAGAGCCTGTTCCCGGAAGTGAAGAACTCCGTGGGCACCTTCGGCCTCACCGACCCCGAATGGTTCGGCGCGGAAATCCCCATCACCGGCATCGCCGGGGACCAGTCCGCCGCCCTGTTCGGCCAGGTGTGCTTTGAAGAAGGCACGGCCAAGAACACCTACGGCACCAGCGCCGTGCCCCTGATGTTCACCGGGGACAAGGCCCCCCGGACCAAGACGGGCCTGATGACCGTGGCCTGGGGCATCGACGGCACGGTGAAGTACTCCATGGGGGCCTCCATCCTCATCGCCGGCCAGGTGGTCCAGTGGCTGCGGGACCGCATGAACATCGTGAAGAACGCGGCGGATACCGAAGCCATGGCCGCGGGCATCCCGGATAACGGCGGGCTGTTCTTCGTGCCGGCCTTCACCGGCCTGGGGGCGCCCCACTACAACACCGGCGCCCGGGGGATGATCATCGGCATCACCGCGGCCACCACCAAGGAACAGATGGCCCGGGCGGCCCTGGAATCCATGGCCTACCAGACCCGGGACCTGCTGGAGGACATGGCCAAAAACTCCGGCGTCACCCTGAAGGAGCTCAAGGTGGACGGCGGGGCCTCCCAGAACGACTGGCTCATGCAGTTCCAGGCGGACATCCTCAACTGCAACGTCATCCGGCCCAAGGACATCGAAACCACGGCTCTGGGCGCCTGCTACCTGGCGGGGCTGGGCTGCGGCATCTGGAAGAGCCAGGATGAGCTCAAGGGCCTGTGGGAAGCGGACAAGGTCTTCACCCCCCAGATGGACGACGCCACCCGGGAAGCCCTGTACAGCCAGTGGCTCAAGGCGGTGGACAAGTGCAAGGACTGGATCTGATGCCCCTGCTCCTTTTGCGGTAAACCCAACCGGCCCTCTGTCAGCAGGGGGCCGGATTTTGTGTGTTTTCGTATTATTTAATAATGAAAATAGTATAAAATAACAACCTAATTTTTGCACACATCCGTCAAAATTACGTCTCGGCTTTTGATGAAAAGGTGTTATGATTAACTTGGGACAGGAGGCCGGTACTTTGACATTCTTTCTGCAAAAGCCGCTTCTATAATTAAGTAAATTCGTGTATCATAAACAAAGAAAGACTCATAGGAGGTAAACATGGCATCCACAGGCATCATCATCGTATCCCACAGTGAAAAATTGGCGGAGGGGGTCGCGGAGCTCATTTCGGAAATGGGCAGCGACGAGGTCGTCGTCAAAGCGGCCGGAGGCACCGGCGACGGACGGCTGGGCACCAACTCCCTGCGCATCCAGAGAACCATTGAATCCATGGCGGACCGTGACCATATCCTGGTCTACTGCGATATGGGCAGCTCCATCATCAGCACGGACACGGCCATCGACATGCTGGAGGAGGACGAGGAGATGGAGGATGTCCGGGAGCGGGTCCGCATCGTGGACTGCCCCCTGGTGGAGGGCGCCTTTGCCGGCGTGGTCCAGGCCAGTGTGGACGGTGATGTGGCAAAAATCATCCGTGCGTCCGAAAGGGCCCGGGAACTGCACAAGTGTTAATTGACGGGAAACCCCGTTAACAATAAAGGAGGAATATATTATGGTTATGAAACGTTTGATCAACGATCCCTATGACGTGGTTGAAGAAATGCTGGAAGGCTACTGCGCCGCCCACGCTTCCTACGTGAAGATGGACGACAGCGATGAAGCCCAGGGCCGGGTCATCCTGGCCAAGGACGCGGGGACCAAGGACAAGGTCGGCGTCGTCATCGGCGGCGGCTCGGGCCATGAACCCCTGTTCCTCGGCTATGTGGGCGATGGCTTTGCCGACGGCGCCGTCATCGGGAACATCAATACATCCCCCTCGCCGGATCCCTGCTACGCCGCGGCCCGGGCCGTGGACAACGGCAAGGGCGTCATCTTCATGTACGGCAACTACGCCGGTGACGTGATGAACTTCGACATGGGCGCTGAAAAGGCCGATGAAGAAGACGACATCCAGGTGGAAACGGTGCTGGTCACTGACGACGTGGTGTCATCGGAAAACATCGCCGACCGCCGGGGCATCGCCGGGGACTTCTTCGTCTTCAAGGCCGCCGCGGCCGCAGCCGCCATGGGCAAGGACCTGGACGACGTGGTGGCCGCAGCCAACAAATGCAACGACGTGACCCGCAGCATGGGCGTGGCCATGAGCTCCGCCACCCTGCCGGCCAAGGGCGGCCCCATCTTTGAAATGGAAGACGGCGACATGGAAATCGGCATGGGCATCCACGGTGAACCCGGTGTACGGCGCGGCAAGATCGAACCCGCCGACGCGGTCATCGATGAAATCATGGATCCCATCCTGAAGGACCTGCCCTACGAAAAGGGCGATGAAGTGTACGTCCTGGTCAACAGCCTGGGGGCCACACCCCTTCTGGACCTGCACATCTGCTTCCGCCGGGTGGCCCAGATCCTGGAAGAAAAGGGCATCAAGGTCTACAAGGGCCTGGTCGGTCCCTTTGCGGCCTCCATGGATATGGCCGGCATGTCTGTCACCCTGGTGAAGCTTGACGACGAGCTCAAGGAACTGCTTGACTATCCTTGTGATGCTCCTTACTTCACTCAGATCGCCAAATAAGGACGGCCATAATGAGCGACTACATATTGGATAAGGACTATTTTGTCCGGGTGATCAAGGACCTGATTCCCTGGGCGGAAGAACGGAAGGACTATTTTACGGAGCTGGACTCCGCCATCGGTGACGGGGACCACGGCATGAACCTCTCCATCGGTTTCCGGGAAGTGGGGAAGCACGTGGATGAATGGCAGGAAGAAAGTGTGTTCAACTTCTACAAGAAGGTGGGCACGGCCCTGCTGGACAAGGTGGGCGGCTCGGCCGGACCCCTGTACGGCAGCTTCTTCATGAAGTTCGGCCTGCCGGTGAAGAAGAAGGAAGCGGACGAAGGGGTGACCTTTGACGAGTTCATCGACATGATGGACAAGGGCATCGCCATCATCCAGAAGCGCGGGAAATCCACCATCGGTGAAAAGACCATGAACGACACCCTGATGCCGGCCCTGGACGCCCTGAAGGCGGCCAATGCCGCCGGGGACGCCCCCAAGGACGCCATGGGCAAGGCCGTGGAAGCCGGCAAGGCCGGATTGGAATCCACCCGGAACATGATCGCCACCAAAGGCCGGGCCATGCGCCTGGGCGAACGGGCCGTGGGCCATCTGGACCCCGGGGCCGCGTCGACGGCGGAGATGCTGGAGATATTTTATAAGGAAATGCCGTAATAGATGGGCGTGCTGTAAGACGGTTAAACAAGCTGGGATGGGACGATCGGGTTCCGTCCCAGCCGTTTTTTTTGTATGGGAAAAAAGATCATCCTTTTGTCAAAATAAAACATGATAAAGGTTGCAATAACAAAGAAAAATGTTTATAATGTAATGCATATTCGACTCGATTCACCATCGAACAAACACATAAGGAGCAGCAATGAAAATAACCATCACATTCAAGGCAAAGGACTCGGATTCTTTGACACTACCCATGGCATACAATGAAATCCTCCAGGGATTCATTTATCATAATCTCGATGGGGCTTTGGCGACTTTTCTCCACGACCAGGGATTTTCCTACGAAAAGCGTCATTTCCGGATGTTTGCCTTTTCCAGGATCTTTGGCCGGTATCACCGGGAACCTGCCAGGAAGGCCATACGCTTTGAAGGTCCCGCTCATTTTTATATCACAACGGCTTATGAAATGTTGTCACAGGATTTGGCGAACCAGATGCTGCTGGGGGAGGGCTTTAATCTCAATGGGATTTCAATCGATGTTCAAAGCGTCAATATTGAGAAAACCGTCGTGCCGGAGGGCCGATGCATCGTAAAAACCCTGTCGCCCATTACCGTGTACAGCACCATCGTCAGACCCGACGGCCGGAAATTCCAATACTTTTTCAAACCCGGGGATTCGGATTACGATGAAATGATCACGGCGAATCTGATTAAGAAATACACGTCGTTTTATGGAAAACCGATTGAAGGACAGGTCCACGCGCGCCCAATCGGTCCGATGAAGGCCCGGAAGGTCTATTATAAAAATATCGGAGCGGAAGCCTACGATGGACGGATTGAAATGAGCGGTTCAGGGGAACTGATCAAAATGGGACTGGAGGCAGGATTGGGGTCGAAAAATGCCCAGGGATACGGGTGTGTGATGATTGACGAAAATTGGAAGGGAGATGACAGACTTGCTGGAAAGCATGGTTGAACTGGGAAAGAAAATCCTGGAATCACAGGATAAGCGGGAAAGCATGATCGTGCCGGTAAGCCCGTGGACCAATGAGAAGGAGCCCAGGCAGCGGCAATTGGTGAAAATCAATTTCCAGCTGGACGATGGCACACTGGTCCTTGACTGCAAAGAGCAGATCAGCGGGGAAACAGCCGGAAAATACGATCATTTTGGACGGGACGGCGGACCGAATTCATCCCAATGGTATGTGACCACGGTGTCCAGCCCCTATTTGCTCTCCGAAGTGGTCCACCAACTGGCTGAAAAACTGCCTGACGGGGAACTGAAGGAGCGGCTGACGGATATCCAGAGGGATTATTTTCTGGATTTTGGCGATGGTGCGCCATTAAAGTACCGCTATCTGTTGAATCTGCCCCACTATGGGTACATGGAAGAGGAGCTGGAAGAACGGCTCGCCGCACTTAAAATGGATGGGTCGGTTGACAAGCCCTACAAGAAATTGCTGGCTGAGCTGGACCGGGATTTTAAAAAAGCGGTCCAGACCCAAACGGGCTGCAGCAAGAAGCAGCAGGGATTGTACACATTGTGTGTGAACGGGCAGCCGATAACGGAATACCCGGACTATCACCGATTGATCGAAGACCATTTTTCAAGTCAGGCACCGGCAGCACCGGCAAAAAAGAAATCGAAGAATAAACAGCACCTCCAATGTTCTTACTGCGGCAGCACCGACAGCGGGGAATACCTGTCTAAAGCCATTGATTTCAGCATCAAGTATTACAACACGGGACAGCTGATCTTCGCTTCACAAATGAATAAGAAGCATTTTGACAACAACATGGTATTGTGCAGGGAATGCCATGATGCGATGCGCACAGCAGAAAACTACATCAAGAGTAATTTGAGCATGCGCTTGGGTGGCTTTGAAGTTTATCTGGTGCCCCATTATATTTTTGGCGACACGGGCATGGAGGAACTGGACGTGCTTTTCGGCAAGATCATCCACACCTTCAATTCGGCCAAGGCCATCGTGAATTATGACGCGTACCGTGGGGAACTGGACGATTTGAAAGAGGAAAGCGGCGATCTTTTGTATCTGATCAACCTGATCTTTTACAAGCGGTCCAACCAATCGACGAAAATCCTCAAGATGGTTGCGGATGTATCGGCGGATGTTTTTGAAAAGACGGATACGGCGCTGATGGAAATGGAAAGCTGGCGCCAGCGGTTTTTTGAACGCGCCCGGTTAAAGGGCATCGGGTTCAATTCATTTTATGAAAACGCACCGGTCAAGCTCAACGAAAAGGACAAGAAACCGGTGAGTTACCGCCATGTATTGAATCTCTATGAAATCTTCTTTAATGAAAAACACATCGACCGGAAGATCATCATTGGCGATCTGTGCGAATGCATCCGGATCAAATGGTTTGAACAGCCGGGATACAATGCCTCTGAAAAGGATGGACTGAAATTTTTTGAATACAAGATTTTGAGGATGCTGGCGTACATGCGGTTTTTGGAAGCCTACGGCATGTTGGAAAGGAGTGAAGGTATGGATGTTTCTGAATTAATGATTCCCGAGGATATGAAGGAATACGTGTCGGCCATGGGGTACGATGAGGACGAGACCTGTCTATTTTTGCTGGGGACGATGATTGGCTCAATCGGCAGGGCGCAAAAAAGGGAATCGGGGGAAGAGGGGACCTATAAGCCCATCCTGAACAAGCTTAATTTTAACGGAATGGACCGGGCCAAGGTGAAAAGGCTGTCCTCGGAAATCTTCAATAAGATGCGGCAGACAAAGGTGCTCCGTTATAATGAAAAAATATACGCGGCCCACAAGACCCTGCTGGACAAGGGCATGCAGGGAAGCTGGCCATTGAATAAGGACGAAAATCTGTTCTATATCCTGTCAGGCTACAGCTATCAAACCGTCCACTACAATGAACCAAATGAACCAAATGAACCAAATGAACAAAATGAAAATGAGGAGAATCAAGATGAATAACGGACAAATACTTTACCTGTACGATGCGAAAATGTGCAACCCCAACGGCGATCCCGACGAAGAAAACCGTCCGCGCATGGACTATGAACGGGACCTGAACCTGGTATCGGATTTGAGGCTGAAGCGTTATATCCGGGATTACTGCCTGCTTCAGAACATGGGCTTGTACGTCCAAAAGATCGATGATAAGCCCGTCACCTCGGAAGACCGGCTGGCGGATTTTTGGAAGGATGAAAAACACCTGGACTTCGATAAAATACTGGATGCCTTTATCGATATCCGGATGTTTGGGGCGACGGTGACGGCCAAAGACAACAATCAATCCTTCACAGGCCCCATCCAATTTAATTGGGGCTATTCCCTCAACAAGGTCGCCCTCCAGGAAAGCAGCATCACCTCCCATTTTGCTTCCAAGTCGGGGAACCAGCAGGGAGCCATAGGCAAGGATTACCGGGTGAGGTATTCCCTCATCGCCTTTTCAGGGGTCATCAGCGGACACAGGGCCGGAAAGACCCATCTGAAGGACGGGGATATCGACGTCCTGGACCAGGCCATGGTCAATGCCATCCCCCTGCTGGCGACCCGGAGCAAGATCGGGCAGTATCCGCGCTTTTACCTCCGGGTGGAACTCAAGGACGATCAAAGCGTCCTGCGGGATCTGCGCAGCTATATCAAGCTGGAAGATGACAGCGACGGCCTGCGGGATATCAGTGAATGCGTGTTGGATGTAACCGCGCTGGATGCCTATCTCCATCAGAAAAAGGACATCATCCAAAGCATCCATTATTACACCGACGATGCCCTGAAGCTTAAGAGCGGGGGTCAGGAAACAACGGCTGAAGCGCTGCTGGCGGGTTTCCAGACAGTCCGCCTGTCCTAGGTGCCGCTATGAAAGGCGTGATCTTCGATATCGAAGGCACCTTCGCCCATTTCCGGAAATTTTACACCAATTCATCCGCACTGACCCACACCGTGCCGCCGCGGACCACGCTGATGGGCCTGATCGCCGGGATGATTGGGGAAGAGCGCGGCAGCTATTATGAGGCCCTGGCATCGGATAAGCTGCTTTTTGCCGTGAAGAAAAACCGGGGGACCCATTCCCTGACCCAGACCCTGAATTATTGGAAAGTGGATTCCTCCGGGGAACTGATGAATCCCAAGATGCACACCCAAATCCCCTTTGAAATATTGGTGGGGGATGACGGCCCGGTTTCCTATCGGGTTGTGGCGGCGTCGGAAGATGGGGCGCTCATGGATGAGTTGGGCAGACGGATCCGGATGAACCGGTTCGTTTACCCGCCGTCCCTGGGAACTGCCTTCTTCCAGGCGGATGTGGCGTATGTGGCGGAACACGAGGTGACGGCGGTAGAGGCCGAAGGAAAGGTCATCATCGACAGCATCGTTCCCGTGGAAGCGGTGGAAGCCCTGGACCTGGACTGCAACCGGATCATCCGGGAGAAGATGCCCAGGGATTTTGAACCGGACCGGACAGTCCGCCAGGCCATTCCCTATCTGGTAGATGAAAGGGGACAAGCCATCCGCCTGCTGTTAAAAAAAGGCGGCTCCTATCAGAGAATCGGGGACATGAACGTCCTCTTCATGTAGGACCGGTGGTGGAAAAATGAGGTTCAAGTCCCATCCGGATAAATATTTGCGCGATCACCTGGCCGAAGTCCGGGCCATCGCCCTGGAAAACAACCACGGGCTGGATGACCGGCTTGTGGATATAACGGCAAGCGGCCATGATTTTGGAAAATTCACCACCTATTTCCAGCACCGCCTGGAAGGCACCCCAGGGGGTGGAGGCCCCCTGGGGGATCACAGCTATATCTCCGCGGTTTTTGCGGCTTACACCGCCTTCCGCCTGGGGCGTTCCGATTCGGAGGCCCTGCTGGTCTTCAGCGCAGTCAATTCACACCACAGCCGGATCAAGGACCGGGACGCCTATCTGCCCCGGCGCATTGCCGTCTTCCGAAAAGAAGGGGTCCGGGAGCAGGAAACCCTGAGACGCCTGGAAATGATGGAAAAGCAGCTGGAGGACATGCAAAAAAATAAAGAGGCGATCCGTGCTGATTTAAGTGGATTGGAAACCCTGCATCATCTGGATTACACCGGCTGCTTTGAAGCTTTTTTATCGGACCGGGAGGGCATCAAGGAGACCCTGTGTGCCTTGAAAAGGACAGCCAGGGCTTTGGAAAAAAAGGGGATGGATGGTCTGTTTTACGATCATCAGCTGTTATTTTCCCTGCTTGTTTCCGCAGATAAGCTCAGCGCCTCCAACACGGCACCCTTATCGCCGGAAAGTTTTCCGCTGGAGAGGCTGGAAGAAAGCCGCATCCGGTATCTGGAGGATTTGAGTCGGATAACAGCCCTTCCGGAGGCCGGGCCGTCTCCGATGGATCCCATGCGCGGGGAAATATACGCCCAGGTGCAAAGGGCGGTGGAGGCCGTGGCGGAAGATGAACGGATCCTGTCCATCACAGCGCCAACGGGAACGGGAAAGACCCTGACCGGTTTTTACGCGGCGCAAAAACTCAAAGCCCGGTATCCCGAAATCGAGCGGATCATCTACGTGCTGCCCTTCACATCGATCATCGACCAGAATTATAAGGTGATCAACCGACTGTACGAGCTGTCGGGCATGACCGGGGAGACGGCAGACGCCTGCTTGATGAAGCATCATTATCTGACGACCAACGAGCGGGAAGACCCCGGGGAAAGATACAGCGATTCCCAGTTTCAGATGATCCTGGAGGATTGGGAAGCCGGGACGATTGTGACGACCTTCATCCAATTTCTTGAAAGCGTGATCGGCGCGGGCAACCGCATGGCCAAGAAGATCCACGCCTATCAAAACGCGGTCGTCCTGATGGACGAAATCCAGGCGATTAACTGCGCCTACCTTCCGCTGATTGACGGGGTAATCCACGGGATGGCCCAGCGGTACAACATGCGCATCATCATCATGACCGCGACCCGGCCCCTGTTCTTTAGCCATATCAAGGAGCTGCTCCCGGATTACCGGCGGTTTTTTTCCGCCGTCAACCGGACGCAGCTGACTGCCAGCCTCCAGCCCACCGCTGTCGCGGATTTCTGCGATGGGTTCATCGCCGGGCTGGGGGATGAATCGGTCATGATCGTCGTCAACACCATCGCCGAATCCCTCGCCATTTATGGCATCCTGTCACAAGCCTTGGGAGAAGGAAAGGTGCTTTATCTGTCGACCAACATCATCCCCAAAGCCCGGAAGGAACGCATTGAAGCGGTCAGTAAGCTTCTGGGCAGGGAGAAGCCCATCCTTGTGACGACCCAGGTGGTGGAGGCCGGGGTCAATCTGGATTTTGACCGGGTCATCCGGGATCTGGCGCCGATGGATTCCATCATCCAGTGCGCCGGGCGGTGCAACCGCAATGGGGCGCAGGGCCGGGGAACCATCGAGGTCCGGAAGCTGGTCGATGGCCCGGGCAGGGCCTTCGGCGGTTTCATCTACGATGCAACATCCATGCAGATTACGGAAGCGCTGCTGGAAGGCTGCGGCGTCATCCAGGAGAAGGATTTCCTGACCCTGATCGACGGCTATTATGAACAAATCAAGCAAAACATCAACCCGGATCTTTCTAGGGCATACCTGGAGGGAATCCATACCCTCGATTTCAACAGGGAACACGACCGGCCAGGGGCCTTTCCGTCTTTGGAGGTCGGCAGTTTTTCACTGATAAAGGAAAAAGACGCATACGTGGATGTCTACGTGATGACCGATGCCGAGGCGGAGGTCTGCTTTGAGGAATTGAAACAATCTTACCGGAAAAAGTCAAGGGATCAGGCCTTCCTTTCAAAATTAAAAAAGAAAATGCGGCAATACACCCTGTCCGTACCCCAGCGATTGGTCAAAAATGAAGTGGAGCTCGCCCCAATCACACCAACCTTTGCCATGTACATCATCCGCCGGGAGGATCTGGAGCGGATGTACGATTTGCTGACGGGGTTAAAACGCAGTTTGGCGGAGGAAGCGTATTTGATGTTTTAAGATGTGAGGGAAAAATGGAAAAGTGGGATGGGATTAATGGGACGATGATTGGTTATGCGATGATATGTGATCGGGAGGTGTGGCTCATGGCCCGACATATCACGGCAGATCAAGATGATGATAACATGACAATCGGACGTTTCATACATGAGCAGCATTATAAGCGCGATGAAAAAGAAATTGCTTTAGAACATGGTAAGATGGATTTTGTACGAAATACCAATGGACAGATCGTCGTTTCTGAAATAAAGAAAACCAGCCATTTTCTTGAAAGTTCCAGGATGCAGCTGGCGTTTTATCTGCTCACACTAAAAAATCATGGGATTGAGGCAGTTGGTGAGATTCATATACCCGAAGAAAGAAAAGTCATTAAAGTCATATTAAATGAGAAGACCAAAATGGAATTGGATAATGTTATTTGTGAGGTTTCAAGAATAATCAATGGTGTGAAGCCACCTGTTGTGAAAAAATGTCAATATTGTAGAAAATGCGCATACAGTGAGATGTGCTGGAGCTGATTATGAAAAAAAGTATTTATATTTTTTCAGATGGTGATTTAATTCGTAAAGATAATACACTTCGGTTTTTGTGTGAAGAGCGTCAGCAATATTTGCCTGTTGAAGATATTGCTGAAATATATGCATTTGGTGAAATAAACATTACCAAGAAATTGTTAGAGTTATTATCTCAAAAAGAAATCATTCTCCATTACTTTAATTATTATGGATATTATATGGGAACCTTTTACCCCAGAGAACATTATAATTCTGGATACATGATTTTAAAACAGGCTCAATGCTATTCTGATATGGATAGGCGTTTGATTCTGGCAAAACAATTTATCAAAGGCAGTTTGGAAAATATCCGGATTGTTTTAAAATATTATGAAAACCGAGGGAAAGAAATTGATAGTTATCGCAAAGCTGTGGAATTGGATTTAGAAAGAATTGAGGAACAACCAGATATTGAGAGACTAATGGCTGTTGAAGGCCATGCTCGTGAGAGCTATTATAAAAGCTTTGACGAAATTTTAGGAGTACCAGCATTTGAGTTTGATCACCGAACGCGTCGGCCACCTCAAAATTATTTAAACACATTGATTAGTTTTGGTAATTCCGTTATGTATACAGTGGTTCTCAGCGAGATTTATAAAACTCATTTAGACCCGAGAATTGGTTTTTTGCACTCGACAAATTTCCGACGGTTTTCTTTAAATTTGGATGTAGCAGAAATCTTTAAGCCAATTATCATTGATCGGGCCATATTATCATGTGTTGGTAAACGACAAATTAAAGAGTCTGACTTTAAAAAAGATTATGAGGGCATTCTGTTGAAGGATTCAGGAAAACAGGTCTTTTTACAAGAAATGGAAAAGAGATTGGAAAACACCATCGAAATTAAAGCATTAAAGCGAAATGTTTCTTACCGTAGACTAATACGAATGGAATTATATAAATTGGAGAAGGATTTAATGGGAGAAGTGCCATATGAACCCTTTTTAAGCAGGTGGTGAAATGTTCATTATCTTAGTTTACGATATTGGAGAAAAACGTGTTGGCAAAGTGTTGAAAATATGTCGAAAATATTTAACACGGGTTCAAAATTCTGTTTTTGAGGGTGACATTTCTAAACCGAATATGGTAAAATTATTAGCAGAGATTAATGGAGTCATTGATCCGGCATACGACTCGGTTGTATATTACGAATTTCGGTCTAAGCAATATCTTGATCGAAAGAACATTGGACAGGATGGCGGTGGATTTAAACAGTTCTTATAAATATTCCCTTTTATGAATTCTTTGTTTCGTCGATGGCCAAAGTGGTAAAAAAGAAGGGACATCGACGAAGCGTTTTGATTATCTTTTATTGAAAAATAGAACTTCTGAAGAAATATTTATTAATTTTATAAAAAAATTAATATTAATGCAGTTTTTTTGCATTAAAATGGGATTTTAGATAACCTATGAGGAATTAAAACCCGGCCAACTGCACTTCCTTCAGTCCCTGCTTCATCGATTTTAGATAACCTATGAGGAATTAAAACAAATTAAAACCCATAAATTTCTAAAAATTCACTTAATGATTTTAGATAACCTATGAGGAATTAAAACTTTGCTTCCGGTATTCAGCCTCACCGTCGATACCGAGATTTTAGATAACCTATGAGGAATTAAAACACATGACAAGGGAGGAAATCATGAGGACGCGCGTCGGATTTTAGATAACCTATGAGGAATTAAAACTCGTGAATCATGACTATCACCTCCCTTCGATTCGGGATTTTAGATAACCTATGAGGAATTAAAACTTGACGGACTGCTGCCATCTTTGCGTCTTGGTCGAGATTTTAGATAACCTATGAGGAATTAAAACCTGTCAATAATACAATGAAATAAGTGTATCCATTCTGATTTTAGATAACCTATGAGGAATTAAAACACTTTTTCTTGACTATTTTTTCTTATCCTTCCTGTGATTTTAGATAACCTATGAGGAATTAAAACTCCTTCCTGTGTTCCCCCTTTCCCCGTGTAGCCGGTGATTTTAGATAACCTATGAGGAATTAAAACATGCCAATTCCAAGTCCGCCAACTTGACCTTTTTTCGATTTTAGATAACCTATGAGGAATTAAAACTACACAGCAAGGCAGGAAATCATATCGTGCATCTCGGATTTTAGATAACCTATGAGGAATTAAAACCGCGGACAATGGTGACGCGGAAACCGTCGAAGGGAAGATTTTAGATAACCTATGAGGAATTAAAACCGCGGACAATGGTGACGCGGAAACCGTCGAAGGGAAATTGATTTTAGATAACCTATGAGGAATTAAAACCTCCATGCAGGCCTTTTCCGACGTGTCCGAAATCTGGATTTTAGATAACCTATGAGGAATTAAAACCATCAAAAATCTATGCGACGGGCGGCGAGTTCAAGGATTTTAGATAACCTATGAGGAATTAAAACTACTGATAGATTTTCGACGACTTGAGCGCATCGTATGATTTTAGATAACCTATGAGGAATTAAAACATACCGTTAATACTGCGTCCTGTTTTGATGTTTTTATGATTTTAGATAACCTATGAGGAATTAAAACCGAGTGAAGATGGGCAGGGTGTCGACCTGTACTCAGATTTTAGATAACCTATGAGGAATTAAAACGTGTTGCTGGCGCTCGGAGAACGCAACCGCCAGTACGATTTTAGATAACCTATGAGGAATTAAAACCGCCGCTACTGAATTGGCAGCCGGAACATACAACTAGATTTTAGATAACCTATGAGGAATTAAAACGTATCCGATCCGGTATTTTGCGAAAACTCCAGAAACGATTTTAGATAACCTATGAGGAATTAAAACCGGCCGCTGTCTCGATTGCGGTTGTTGATGTCCGGGATTTTAGATAACCTATGAGGAATTAAAACCAATCAAAACTGAGCGGTATCGCAGCAAACTGCAAAGGATTTTAGATAACCTATGAGGAATTAAAACTTGCAAATTGTATTCCCGAGGCCGCTACAGATCCCCGATTTTAGATAACCTATGAGGAATTAAAACCATCATCGAGTATGAGGGCACCGGGACGCCGGCAGCCGATTTTAGATAACCTATGAGGAATTAAAACTGCGAGCGCTGGGGCTGCTGTACGGACTCAAGTCAGTGATTTTAGATAACCTATGAGGAATTAAAACCGAGTGAAGATGGGCAGGGTGTCGACCTGTACTCAAGATTTTAGATAACCTATGAGGAATTAAAACCACCTATAATGGCACGGCATACGACCGGCAGGCGTTGATTTTAGATAACCTATGAGGAATTAAAACACTTTTCCAATAACAGCCAAAAAATCAGCGTCCATCGATTTTAGATAACCTATGAGGAATTAAAACTTTTAAAGATTTAGCGTGATCGACATCCAATCTTCGGATTTTAGATAACCTATGAGGAATTAAAACATCAACTAAATGAGACGATAACGGACATTGAGCGAAGGATTTTAGATAACCTATGAGGAATTAAAACGAGTTAATGGTGATGCAACGACAGATACATCAACCGGATTTTAGATAACCTATGAGGAATTAAAACATGAGGATTGCAGAAAAAAGAGGCGATGTCGAAATGGATTTTAGATAACCTATGAGGAATTAAAACTCCCTTATTCCTTTTTTAGAGTGCCTAAGGTGCACTGATTTTAGATAACCTATGAGGAATTAAAACTAAACCCTCACATTACTTGGATAAACAGACCGCCAGGATTTTAGATAACCTATGAGGAATTAAAACCATACTCACCACAATCTTCACATTCTACGTATAATTCGATTTTAGATAACCTATGAGGAATTAAAACCTGTGCATAAAAGCAAGCACAGTTCAAATCTTTAACGATTTTAGATAACCTATGAGGAATTAAAACTCATGAAAATCAGTGGTGTAAAAAAGGCCATGCACACCGATTTTAGATAACCTATGAGGAATTAAAACAAATTTTTTCGAACGCTTTTTTTGCCGTCGTAATGGATTTTAGATAACCTATGAGGAATTAAAACCAAATTTCATGATATCCTCCATTTCTAAATATATCCATGATTTTAGATAACCTATGAGGAATTAAAACTCCTTCAAGTGTTCCGTGTCCTGCCTCCTGTTCCGGATTTTAGATAACCTATGAGGAATTAAAACCTTCGTCCTTGCTTGATTTAATTTTGATTCCTGTTTGATTTTAGATAACCTATGAGGAATTAAAACCCGTCTAAAATACTTTGACCAACCATTTTCAAATTGGATTTTAGATAACCTATGAGGAATTAAAACTGAAAACTCTTATCTAAGTTTTGAAAAAGATACACCGATTTTAGATAACCTATGAGGAATTAAAACCAGGACACGTTACTTTATTGTAAATAATCCACGTATTGATTTTAGATAACCTATGAGGAATTAAAACTAGAATAAAGTGTTGAATAACATTTGATATTATAAGATTTTAGATAACCTATGAGGAATTAAAACACAGTGAAACAAGCAAATACGAACTGAAGAAGGTTGGGATTTTAGATAACCTATGAGGAATTAAAACTGGTCACTGAAAATTATGGGAAAACCGACGGTAAGGGATTTTAGATAACCTATGAGGAATTAAAACAATTCGTACAGCTCCCGGATGTCTTCCAGCGTCATTGATTTTAGATAACCTATGAGGAATTAAAACCCAAGATATCCCTGGATGTTGTCTACAAAAAAGTCAGCGATTTTAGATAACCTATGAGGAATTAAAACATGAAGATATGTCGATAAGTGAGTTCTTGACTGCAGGATTTTAGATAACCTATGAGGAATTAAAACCGTAGATTTTTATTCATAGTGTCATATGCAAATTCCGATTTTAGATAACCTATGAGGAATTAAAACCGAGTACCGATTGAAGCAGGATGTAAAAAGGGGAATAGATTTTAGATAACCTATGAGGAATTAAAACCGGAGACACGAACGCATGGCTGGCTTACGCTGGCGCAGATTTTAGATAACCTATGAGGAATTAAAACTCGACAGGAATCCCCGTCCGCCTACTGATGTCCTCGATGATTTTAGATAACCTATGAGGAATTAAAACAATAGAATTTGGATTTCCTTTAAGATTGCGCTATGCGATTTTAGATAACCTATGAGGAATTAAAACTCGTCCTCGTCAACGTGTCTTCCGATAGCATTTCTCTGATTTTAGATAACCTATGAGGAATTAAAACTTCGAAAAAGATTCATTCTTATTCTACGATTAGTCAGATTTTAGATAACCTATGAGGAATTAAAACGCATCCCAGTTTCATAGCAATCGAACCAATAAGGGGGATTTTAGATAACCTATGAGGAATTAAAACCTGTCTGTATAAGAGTCATCCTCACAGATGACCTCACCGATTTTAGATAACCTATGAGGAATTAAAACAATGAAAAAGAGAATATTAAGTATGGTGAGTCAAAAAGATTTTAGATAACCTATGAGGAATTAAAACTCATTATAAAGAATATTTGTTTTTGGAGAATGTGTAAGATTATAGATAACCTATGAGGAATTAAAACAATGGAACCTCCGCATATTCTCCGCCCCAATAAAGCCGATTTTAGATAACCTATGAGGAATTAAAACGTCCCCAATATCGTTTTATATGCCGCTTTCATTTCCGATTTTAGATAACCTATGAGGAATTAAAACCCGGCCGAACAAGAAAAAGCCGATGAAATTTGGATTGAGATTTTAGATAACCTATGAGGAATTAAAACTTGCAAATAAAGCAAGCTCATGGGCGGCCACTGTATCGATTTTAGATAACCTATGAGGAATTAAAACCAATGACCACGAGGGGGCCATGGCCGATTTTGAAGAAGATTTTAGATAACCTATGAGGAATTAAAACTACATTTCGTCGGTTGTATCCATGCCGACGTAACTTGATTTTAGATAACCTATGAGGAATTAAAACCACCGCCCATTTTTTAATTGTAGCATGGTAAAGGAATGATTTTAGATAACCTATGAGGAATTAAAACCTAGAATCATTTCACCGTTTTCCAGTGAATCGACAGATTTTAGATAACCTATGAGGAATTAAAACTGGACAAAATAAAAAATATTTACAAAGACATTGCGAGGATTTTAGATAACCTATGAGGAATTAAAACAGATTTTGATAATCCTCCCGGTCGAATCGACTCTTTGATTTTAGATAACCTATGAGGAATTAAAACTGCCAAGGTATTGGGCACAGCTAAACACTGTGCCCGATTTTAGATAACCTATGAGGAATTAAAACTGATGAAGACTTCACCTGGCGGGCTCTTGATGCCAGATTTTAGATAACCTATGAGGAATTAAAACTGAAAAAGCGACCAGACCCTCCAGAAAATTTGTACCGATTTTAGATAACCTATGAGGAATTAAAACGAAAGCTCATGAATTTTTAGGGAACGTGTGGGAACGATTTTAGATAACCTATGAGGAATTAAAACATGAACAAAATCACGTCGCAGTTTGTGTGGACGAAGGAGATTTTAGATAACCTATGAGGAATTAAAACTACATTTCTGTTTCAAGATAACCCCTAACATCATACGATTTTAGATAACCTATGAGGAATTAAAACCGCAAAACTACAATGGTGAAACGTACACTCGCATTACGATTTTAGATAACCTATGAGGAATTAAAACTTCATCATCCTTCCATCTCCTCGTTCCAGCAAGTCTGATTTTAGATAACCTATGAGGAATTAAAACCTTTTACTGTTGCGGCTACTGTTTGATTAGTTCCGTGGATTTTAGATAACCTATGAGGAATTAAAACTAAAAAAGCCACTAATCATCGTACTGGCCAGTATCGAGATTTTAGATAACCTATGAGGAATTAAAACCGTTAGCCATGATTTTGATGATGGCTTTGGGGATAGAGATTTTAGATAACCTATGAGGAATTAAAACTAAGGCTGGAAAAAACCACCAAAACCGGCGATTCTGGATTTTAGATAACCTATGAGGAATTAAAACTTGACAATGAAGCCACACTGAAAAGAGTCAATAAAGATTTTAGATAACCTATGAGGAATTAAAACCATGTTGAATCACATTCCCACATTCGCAGATGCATGATTTTAGATAACCTATGAGGAATTAAAACTCATAACCAGAACCGCACAGGCCGTCGTATACAACAAGATTTTAGATAACCTATGAGGAATTAAAACACGCCTTTTCCGCCGCTTTACATGGCTGGTTGTCGGATTTTAGATAACCTATGAGGAATTAAAACACGTCGATGGATCGTGAAGGTTGGAGCGCGGCGGACGATTTTAGATAACCTATGAGGAATTAAAACTGTTCAAAATTTTTGCCGGTTGTTTTTCTTTTTGGGATTTTAGATAACCTATGAGGAATTAAAACACGCCTTTTCCGCCGTTTTACATGGTTGGTTGTCGGGATTTTAGATAACCTATGAGGAATTAAAACAAAGACTTTCTACAAAGGAACGGCTCATAGCAGCCGAGATTTTAGATAACCTATGAGGAATTAAAACCATCCATTTGCGACCGTCCAGCGTTCCGGCCTTCCGATTTTAGATAACCTATGAGGAATTAAAACTACCACGCCGTGCGTGGTTTTTCAAGGGTAAATTCGATTTTAGATAACCTATGAGGAATTAAAACTAACACGTTTCGTGTAGAAAATAAAGTAAAAAATCACACGATTTTAGATAACCTATGAGGAATTAAAACCCACCAGTAAAAGGCTGTGCCAAAAATTGTAAATATTGATTTTAGATAACCTATGAGGAATTAAAACAATAATCACATATCTCTTTGAATTCTCACGACATATCGATTTTAGATAACCTATGAGGAATTAAAACGCTGTTCACCGGATAACCCGTTGATGACGCCCTTTCCGATTTTAGATAACCTATGAGGAATTAAAACATCATTTGTTTACCTCCTTCGTGGTAACTCCTTAAGATTTTAGATAACCTATGAGGAATTAAAACTTGGCCGATTTGCGCGAGGTTTGGGCAATAGCCGACGGATTTTAGATAACCTATGAGGAATTAAAACGTATTATTGTAGCCCATTGCGGGGTGTTCGCGCCGCGATTTTAGATAACCTATGAGGAATTAAAACTCATAACCAGCACTGACCACTTCGCCATAATCCACAAGATTTTAGATAACCTATGAGGAATTAAAACCAATCAGAAGTCCTTTTATAATAAAGCCACGGTTACGATTTTAGATAACCTATGAGGAATTAAAACTTTACATAAGCATAATAACCGCGAATTTTTGAGTCTTTGATTTTAGATAACCTATAAGGAATTAAAACTAAGCTTCCCTGTTGCGTCTACTCTTTCCGCAATGAGATTTTAGATAACCTATGAGGAATTAAAACTGCATCCGGCGTCCAGATGATGGCCGACCTCAACGGATTTTAGATAACCTATGAGGAATTAAAACGTCGTTCCTGCACGATTTCCCGGTATACGCCGGTATGATTTTAGATAACCTATGAGGAATTAAAACATGTCGGGATGCCGATCGGGATCTCACAAGCCAATGATTTTAGATAACCTATGAGGAATTAAAACACGTATTTCATATCATCCGCATAAATTGGAGAAACTTCGATTTTAGATAACCTATAAGGAATCAAAACCCATCCACCCAAATCGACGCGTAGAGGATCACCGCTGATTGGGACAACTGGTAGGGAATTCTACGCAATTTGTTAATTCGCAGAATTTTTACAAGGAAATGCCTTGACGAACCTCCCCTGGAGGGCTATACTGGAAGCAACAATTTAAAACTATTCAAAGGTGCCTTTTTATAGGAGAATAGGGGAAACCGGTGGGAATCCGGTGCGAACCCATCACTGTGACGGAGACACGCCATCGGATGCCACTGGCCCCAGGGCCGGGAAGGCGATGGTTGTGGAGGACCCGCAAGCCAGGAGACCTGCCTTTGAGCAACGCAAAAGCGATGGGGGTTTCATCGGGCGCGGAAGAATGGGTAAAATGGGAACCTGTTGGCAATGGCCGGCAGGTTCTTTTTTAATGGGAATCGGGAAAAAGCCTTGACGGCGGGGCCAAAAGCCGATATACTAATCACAAGAGAATATATGAACAAATGTTCATATATAAATATATGGAGGAAACCAACATGAGCGAAAAAATCAAAGCAGACGAAGTGGAAGTAGAAGTGAAGGAAGTCAAGGAAGTCAAGGGAGAAAAGAAATCCGGCAAGGGCGCCCACTGCGGGTGGTTCTTCGGCGGCCTGGCGGCGGGTGTGGCCGTGGTGAAGGCCCTGGAAGGGGGCAGCGGCAAGAACGGCCTGGCCCACGTGGTGGCGGCGGTGATCCGCGCCAAGGACGCCACCCTGGAAGGGGCCACCGGCGTCCAGGAATACGCCGGGGACCTGGTGGCCGAGGCGGAAAACATCAACGAGGAACGGGCGGCGAAGAAGGCCGCCGCGGGGGACAAGACCGGGGAAGACGCCTAGGGCGGCGGTGGGATCATGAAGTACACGATTGCCCACGAGATCAAGGGGCGCATCCGGTTTGACTGTGACCACGGCCGGTATTCCATGGAGGAATTCGACCACCTGGATTACTATTTCAGCCAGCACCCTTTCATCACGTCCTACAAGATTTACGAACGCACGGGGAACGTGGCCCTGGTCTTCGAGCCCGGGGACCGCAGCCGCGTGACCGGGGCGATGGACGACCTGGACCTGGCCCGGGAAACGGCTCTGGCCATCCCCTCGGCCTACCCCACCAACGCCATCAACTTCGAGTACCGCCACGATCTGGAGGACATGGTGCTGCGGCGCATCGCCTACCGGGTGCTTCTGCCCTATCCGGTGCGCACGGCCATCACCCTGGTGAAGTCCCTGAAGTACTTCAAGGAGCTGCTGGTGTGGGTGTTCAAGCACGACACGGAAATCCAGGTGCTGGACATCGCCGCGGTCATCGCGTCCATCGCCACCCGGCAGTTTGACGCCGCCGGGGACATCATCTTCCTGCTGGGCCTGGGCGAGCTGCTGGAGGACTGGACCCACAAGCGCTCGGTGAACGACCTGGCCCGGAGCATGTCCCTGAACATCGACAAGGCCTGGGTCAAGGACGGCGATATCGAAATCCAGAAGCCCCTGTCCATGGTGACGGTGGGCGAACGGGTGGTGGTCCACATGGGGAGTGTCATCCCCGTTGACGGTGAGGTTGAAAGCGGGGAGGCCATGGTCAACCAGGCGTCCCTTACCGGCGAGCCCCTGGCGGTGCGCCGGGAAGCCGGGGACACGGTGTTCGCCGGTACGGTGGTGGAGGAAGGGACCCTGGTGGTCCGCACCACCTGCGTGGAGGGCAGGAGCCGCATGGACCGCATCGTGAAGCTCATCGAGGACTCCCAGATCCTCAAGTCCGACATGCAGAAGCGCAGCGAGAAGATCGGCAACAACCTGATCATCCCCACCTTTACGGCGTCGGCGCTGATTTATCTGTTCACCCGCAATGTGACCAAGGCGGTGTCGGTGCTCATGGCGGACTATTCCTGCACCCTGCACCTGTGCATGCCCATCGCGGAGCTGTCCGCCATGCGGGAATGCACGGACTACGGCGTGCTGGTCAAGGGCGGCAAGTTCCTGGAAAGCGTGGCGGAGGCGGATACCATCATCTTCGACAAGACGGGGACCCTGACCCTGGCCCAGCCAAGGGTGGCCCGGACCGTGGCCTTCGGGCGGCGGGATGAGGCGGAGGTGCTGCGCATCGCCGCCTGTCTGGAGGAACACTTCCATCACTCCCTGGGGACGGCCATCGTCCAGGCGGCCCGGGAACGGGGAGTGGACCACATCGAGGAGGTCCACGGCGAGGTGGAATACCAGGTGGCCCGGGGCATCGTCAGCACCATGGACGGCCGCCGGGTGGCCATCGGCTCCGCCCGGTTCATCCTGGAGGATGAGGGGGTGGTGCCCAGCAAGGCGGCCCAGGCGGCTTTGGATGGCCTGCCCCTCCAGTATTCCCGGACCTATCTGGCCATCGGCGGCCACCTGGCCGGGGTGATCTGCATCGAGGATCCCCTGCGCCCGGGGGTGGCGGAGATCTTCACCCGGCTGCGCCACCAAGGCATCACCAAGATCGTCATGCTCACCGGGGATATGGAGCGGACGGCCAGCGCCATCGCGGAAAGCGCCGGCATCGACCACTACATCGCCGAGTGCCTGCCTGAGGACAAGTCGGCCTTCATTGAGGCGGAACGGGCGGCGGGCCGCAAGGTGATCATGGTGGGGGACGGCATCAACGATACCCCGGCCCTGTCGGCGTCGGATGTGGGCATCGCCATGAGCGAGGGGGCCCAGATCGCCAACGAGATCGCGGATATCACCGTGTCCGGCGAGGCCCTGGAAAACGTGGTGATCCTGCGGGAAATCAGCTCCCGGCTCATGGGCCGCATCGACAAGAGCTACCGCTTTGTGATCTTCTTCAATACCCTGCTCATCGCCAGCAGCCTGGCGGGGTTCCTGACCCCGAGCACCACGGCGGTGCTCCACAATGTGTCGGCGATTTCCACCGGCTTCAAGTGCATGGGCAACCTGGTGGGGGAAGATGAGTCCATCGGGGTGTGAGCCCCGGCAGATTGTGACCCGGGTTGACGATACGGCCGGCCCGGGTCACCCGATGGATGTTTTTGGCTTTTGAAATGAAGAAACCCCGGAGGCGGAGACGCTTTCCGGGGTTTTTGGGATTCAGGTGTTTTAATTGTTATAATCGTTAATAGTGGTCGTGTTAGTGGTGGGGTCGAGGGTGATGAGATAGCCTCCCTTATATAAATTTACTTGTGTGACTTTGTTGGAAGCGGGATCAACAGACATATTAATCCACTCGTCGTTATTTAATTTAATATCGGATGACATCAGGCTCCAGGCCTTTTGAAGTAATGCATTTGATGTTGGGTTTTGTGTCACATTATTTCGGTTTTGTAAAGATAAAATTGAAGCATTTAACGTTAATTTGTCACCAACCTTGGAAATATAATATGTATCCGCATCCGGTGCCGGCGTCTGCGTCCCATACTCCGCCAATGCGGCCTGCATGGCCGTATAGGCCTCCCGGGCCTCGACCAGGTAGGCCTTGCCCCGGGCCTCCTTGACAAATCCCAGCATGGCCGGGATGGTAAAGGCCGCCAGGATGGCCAGGATGACCAGGACCACGATGATCTCCACCAGGGTGAACCCCCGGCGGCCATCCCCCTTCATTATTTGTTTCCTTTTCATATTAAAACCCCTCCTTCGCCTTGCTTCATAACTTCGTTCTAAATTGTATTAAAATCAGTACAATGTAGGTGTATATGTAGAATACAAGGTTTTGGCTGGGTTGTAAAGGTATTATTTTAATGGGAATGAGAATTTTCTTGCAGAATAACAACGAATATTATCATTGCGTTATGTGACCACGGGCGTTATGGGGCTCATCCCATCGGAAATGGGCTATTATTCCCGCTTTCCAGCGCTTTTTTTACGCCGGGAAGTCAGCTCAAAGCTCATATCCAGCAGGGTGTGAATCTGGTTTTCCGCCACGGTGCCGTCCAGGAGGAGGGTGATCCAGTGGCCCTTTTGCATGTGGTAGCCGGGGAAGATGCCCTTTCCGTCGGGGAGGGAGCCGGTGAGGAGGGGGTCGACCTTCACGTCCAGGACATCGACGATTTCTTCGCCGGGAAGCCCCAGCTTGTTTCTGGGGATGTCCATGATGATCCCGTACCATTTGCGGTTGTCCCCGTGGCGGAGCACGCAGTCATTGGGCGCCGAGGACCAGAGGTACTCCGGATCGGTCCCGTATTGGGTCTTGGCCCAGGCCAGCACGTCGGCGCGGGTGGATTTGTGGTTCATGGTCTTCATGGGGAAAACTCCGTTTCGTAATCTCATAAAAAATCGGCATCAGAACCTCACCTTTCTGTGTAAAGGCGTATGCCACACCCGTCTTTTGGAAGGGGTGGCTGGTTGTGGTGGGGGAGGTGATGGGGGGGACTGCCGGCTACACAGATGCTTTTTCGATGGGGTACTGCCCGTAAACATCATCCCGGTTCCATTCGTCGATGGACAGCACCTTGAGCCCGTCCAAAAGGGGTCTCCCGGTACCGAAGGACGCCTGCAGCCTGAAGGGCATCTGCTGATGGATCCGGTCCTCCAGGCGCCGTCGGGTGACGGCATCGCTGTGGGGGTACTCGATGACGATGATGTACTGCCGGGGCTTGGTCTTGTTTAACAGGGCCAGGTAAGGCAAGGAATCGTAGAACTTGTGCACAAGGCTGTTGACCATCCGCTCCCTCATGGGGTCGAAGGCTTCCGGATGGGCGGCTCCGGGGATGCTGGCGTTCTTGTACTCCACCATGAGGAGGGCCTGGTCGCTTTCAATGAGGAAATCCACGTCCTTCAGGCTGTGGAGGCCGGCGGCGTGATAGGCCTGGTGGAGGGCGTCGGTGGCCCACAGGGCTTTCTGGCAGTTGAAGGCATACTGCCCGTTTTCTTCAATCAATTGTGCTGTCATCGCCGCCTCACAACGCGTAGACTTCATCCAGCAGCTTGAGGTCCGCGTCCATGATGGGGTTGGGCATGAGCCCTTCCAGGGTATCGGCGGAGGCACTGCGGATGACGGCACCGGGGTGATCCGGGTCCGGTCCCGGGGCGGCAGGGGCCCCAGCGGGGACGGGCTCCCGGTACAGATTGTGGAATTGGACCTGGGCCTTGTTCCGGCGGCGGATTTCCAGGTATTTGGCGAAGTTGTAGCTGTGGGTGGCTGCGAAAATCTGGACGCCCTCTGCCTCCAGCCCAACCAGGATGTCCGCCACCAGGGGGAACAGTTCGGGGTTGAGATTGGCTTCGGGTTCGTCCCAGAGGAGCACGGTCCCCGGTTCCAGCAGGCCGTTGCGGATCAGCTTCCAGAGCAGGCCCAGCTTCCGCAGGCCCTCGGCTTCCAGGGAGAATTCGAGCTTCCGGCCGTCGCTTTTGATGACGTAGAAGGCATCGTCCTCCTGGACGACCTTGCCGTCGATGACCGGGCTGATTTTGTCCAAGATCCCCTTCATGGCGGGGGAGACCTCCCGGGTTTCGGGCAGGGAGGCGTTGACGATGATGTCCACCTGGGTGTCGTCGAAGGGTATGTGGTACTTCTGGTTCAGGGCGAGGAAGCCTTTGGCGTGGGAGAGCATCTCCGTGGTGGGGATGAACACCGAGGGGATGGTCTGGTCCTGCCACTGGTGTACTTCCCGGGACCACTGGGGGGAGAAGTTTTCCCGGAAGAAGGCGGTGCCCTGGGATACCTCGTAATAGGAGGGGGCGTCGGGATGGCGGGGGTTCCTCAGAAAGGCGGCGTCGTTTGACTGGCTGGAGAACAGCTTGAGCAGGCGTTCGGGGTCCCGGGCGCCTGCTTTTTCGGCGGAGCATTGGGCCGCGGCGTATATCATCTTGAGCAGGGTGGTCTTGCCCATGCCGTTTTCACCGATCAGCACGTTGATCCCCGGGGAAAAGGCCAGATGAAAGGGCTCTCCCTCCGGCTGGGGCTGCTGGAACGCCATCACATTTGCGATTTTTATGGATTGGATTGCCATGTTCGGTCCTCCTGGATTGGGTTTTAATTTCTGTCAGGTTGGTTTTTTCTTTTCTATATATATAATAGGCCAACTCGGAACTCGGCGTATAATAGATCTTACCTCAATTATACTATGAAAAGCGGCGGCGGTGCAATGGGGGGCCGTTTTTCTTCCTTATATTATAGAGGGAGGCGATCTGTCGTATAGAAGGGACGGGCGGCAGAAGAGGCAGCGGTGGAGAATCCGCTGCCTCTTTTGGGTGGAGGTGAAAGATGGAGCAGGCCAGTTTTTTTCGCGTCCGGTCCCACTACGCCGGTACCAGGGTGATCTGCACCCGGTCCACGGGGTTGACCCCATCCCCGGCGTAGCCGTCCATGGCGGGGCCGGTGATATCGTCGTCCTGCCAGGGGTAGTAGTCCCGGTTCAGGGGGGCCGTCCGGTAGTGGGCGGCCCAGTAGCCGGTGGCGGCGGGGTCGGGGGTCTCGTAGTAGGCCCGGAAGGCCAGGATGGGGGAACCGTCCCCGGCGGCGCCATTCGCCAGGTCGCAGGGATCACAGGCGGTGATGGGGGGCAGCCAGCCCCCGGCCTGGGTGCAGGCCTGGATCCAGCCGTGACCCTGGAGGTCCACAGCCAGGTAAAGGATGGGCTCGCCGGGGATACCGGCATAATCGGCGAGGTCCGTCACCGGGGGCAGCCAGCCCTGGGCGGCGGTGCAGGCCTGGTAGGTGATGGCCTGGGGGGCGCCGCCCTCCGCCGGGGAGGGGCCGTCGGAAGGGCCGTCGGCGGCACCGTCGCCGGAGCCGGCCAGGGTGCAGCGCAGCACCGCGTCCCAGGGGTAGTCGTAATAGGGGTGGGCATAGGCCTCCCGGCCGGTCTGGTCCCCGGGGGCGCCGTCGATGCCCCCGTCCTCGGCGCAGGAAAACTCGCCCAGGGAGCCGCCGCCCAGGTACAGGGCCACGTGGCAGGCGTCATTGAGGAGGATGTCCCCCCGGAGGAGGTCCGTGTCCGGGGGCAGGCGCTGCCATCCCCGGGAGGTGAGCGCATCGCTCAGGTTGCCGGTCCAGGAGGCGCCGCCGGTGTCAAAGCCGGCGGAGGCCAGGGCGGCGACGATGGCCGAGGAGCAGTCGTAGTCCCCGGCCTCCCCCCAGCGGCGCACCTGACTGTAGCCGTGGGCGTCGTCCAGGAGCAGGGATTCAAAGGCGGTGACGAAATCTTCGATTAAAGGGGTGGGGGATGGGGCGGGCATTTCAGGGGGTCCTTTCTGCCGGAGCGGCCCCGGGGGCGGGGTCGGCCAGGCCTTTGGTGGTGGGGTCCACGGTGAGGGACAGGAGGTACAGGGCGGCGGTGGCCAGCTCGTAGGGGTTGGCGGCGAAGGCGGCCAGGGCGCCCAGGAGGGTGGGCCAGTCGGTGAGGTCCGCCGGGGCCAGGCCCCGGGCCGCCAAAATGCGGGTGATCAGGCCCGTGGCCAGCAGCACCCAGAAGGCGGGGTTCTTCAGCCGGGCCCGCCAGTTCAGGCCCGGGGTATCAGCAGGGGTGGCGGTCGGGATCGGGGTCATGGCGGGCCTCCAGGAGTTTGATTTTGGTGGTGCAGCGCTCCAGCCGGGTCTCAGCGGCGCCCAGGCGGCGGAGCACGTCCAGCTGGTCGTTGTGGTGGTCGGTCTGGATGCGCTCCAGGGTCTTTTCCAGCTGGCCGATGGTGATGTCCAGCCGGGTGATGGCGGCGGTGGTCTTGGTCCCCGAGGCGGCGACGAAGCGGATGAGGGTGGCCAGGCCCACCACCGCGGTGATGAGCACGGCCAGGTCGTCAAAGAAGGCGGTCATGCCGGGGTCAGGCGATGGCCATGTCCACGTCGGTGGTGGTGGTGTCGACCTTGCGCACCGAGGCGATGGAGGTGAAGGCCTTGCCGCCGGTGCCCAGGGCCCCCTGGGCCAGGATGGCGTTCACCTGGGTTTTGATGACCGTGTCGGCCACCGCGGGGTCGTAGTCGGGGATGGCGAAGGCGGAGGTGGTGCCGTCGTCGCAGGCGAAGGTGATGTTCAGGACTTTTGTGGTTGTTGCCATGGGTAATTCTCCTTTTTTCTGATATTTGAATTTTAATTGGCGGACAGACGCGGGAGGTGGGCTGGTCCAGTGTCCGTGGTGTTCATACAGTCAATGCCGTCATCATCACGTAGGTGCCGTTAAGAAAATGCAAACTGCTTTGCATTTTTAGGCACCGGTGTTAGGCCCTCTGGGCCGTAACACACTGAGCGGAGCGAAGCAGGAAAGCACTGTTCGTGATGGTTCCTCTTGACTGTATTGAACACCCCGGACACTGGACGCGGTACGCTGCTGGTCTGTCTTTGGTGCAATTACTGACTGGGGTGGTTTCCCAACCCCAGCCGTCCGGGATGGGATGGTGGGGACTAGGCGGTCTCGATGAGGGCGTAGGTATCCACGACGTAGGTGTCTTCCATGGTGGGGACGGTGAGGGCGTCGATGGCGGTGGCGACGGCCATGACTTTTTCGTCGGTGGCCTCCACCAGGAAGGACCCGTAGGTCTTGCTCTTGGTGACGACCTTGCCGTCCACCGCGCCGTAGTTGTTCACAACCTTCAAGCTTTTGCCGGTAATCTGTTTTTGTAATGCCATGTGTTTCTCCTTTCTATCCGGGGTCTCTTGCCCCTCTGCCCTGTAATATGTTTTGAGAAGGCAAAAATCGTAATTTTTTTTAAAAAAAGTTATAAAATAAATAATTACTTAAGTTTTCCAGGCTCTTGCCTCGTTTATTTTCAGACGCCTGCTCATTCCAGATAAAAAACTCCCCGCGTTGGATTGATTTCCAATGCGGGGAGTTTTGTTACGGCCTGTTTTTGTCAATTAAATAACTTGTGTCCTTATCCAACTCCAGCTTGATGGCCAGCACCTGCTTCTGAGTGAGGCCGGTGGCCTGGTGGATTTGGGAAAGGGGCATGCCCAGCTTCAGTAAATTGGCGGCAATGGACTGAGCTTTTGCTTGTTCCCCTTCTAATTTGCCTTCCAATTTGCCCTCCAATTTGCCTTCCAATTTGCCTTCCTGGAAAAACTCTTTTTTAAAGAGGTCCATGGTTTTATCTTCGTTGTATTCATTCATTAACATTTCGGTTACCTCCGCGCGGTGCGCTTCCAAAATATTGGCCATAACATTGGTTTCAATACACTTTTTGACAGCCATGTCGATGGCTTCCTCGATGGGATGGCTTTGATTGAACTGCTTGACCCGATCCACAAAGAAGGCGTATTCCCAAAGAGGACGGCATTTTTCCATGATGGCTGCATTGTGGGGCAGGTTGATGTTGAGCAGGGTGGCCGTCCACTCGTAGCAGCCGCCGTCCTTGGATGGGGCGGTGAACAAGTCGGACAATTTCAATATCTCCCGGTCCGGAGCTGCCTTATTGCCATTATAGAACACCACATACTGCGGTGTCGGGATGGTCAAGCGTTTGCTGCTGTAGATGTTGAGCTCATGGGTGTCGACGTAGCGCTCGTACATGGATGCGTAATAGAACAGGCCGCGAAGCGGCATATTCGGATTAAACGTGCTTTGATGTTCATATAGATTTAAAGAATCTTCCACAATGAAAGAAACATCGTTCTTAAATCCCATATAGATGAAATCCTCGATTGTGGCAAATTCCAACCCATTGACATCTGTATAATCCGATCCGTTCAGGGCATTGTAAAGCGATAAAAGATTTTCCTTGCGCTCCTCCGCCCCAAAGATGAAACGAAACAATCTGTCTTTATACTGCGCGTTGACCTTCTGCTCCATAGAATCCCTTCCCCTGTCCATGATGTATCCTCATTATAGCAGGTTTCCCTAAAAAATTCCACCGATTTCCCACTGCAGATCCAGGGAACGGCCCCAGTGGCGGGCCCGGCAGGCGGGGCCGGCGGCGGGTCTTACAGCATGTCCTATAACAGGCTCTCGTCCAAGTCGCCCGCCTCCAGGTGCCGCCGGAGCTTCCTCAGGGCGATTTTCCGCAGGTAATCGATCCGGGTCTCATTGATGCCCATGATCTGAGCCGTCTGGGTATAGCTCAGATCCCGGTCATAAAGGAAATGGATGCAGGCGGCCTCGTCGGGGGTCAGGGCATCCCGGGCGGCGTCCAGGGCCCGGCGGCGGACCACGCCCTCGAAGTCATTCCGGAGGTCGGGGAAGTTGTCGATCTCCGCGTTGGGGGAGGTGATTTCGGTGCGGGTCTGGGTCCGCCGCAGGGAATTGCGGAAGTGGCGGCGGAGCTCCAGGGACAGGTAGCCCGTCAGGTCCATGCCGTAGGCCGGGTCGTAGCGGCGCAGGGCCTGGATCAGGGCCAGGTGGCAGTCCGCCTGGGCGTCGGGCCGGTCCTGGAGGGGCACGTAGCGGATGATCCGGCGGATCAGCGGGGTGTAGAGGGCGATGAGCCGCCCGGTGGCGGCCTTGTCCCCCTGCCGGGCCAGAGCCGCCAGGGCGGCGGCCTCGGCCTGGGGGAGGGTGGGGCAGGATGCGCTGTACTGGGAAGGGGCTGGCCGGGGAGCCCTGGGCCGGGCAGGGGCATCCATCCCCGTTGGGGCCTTGGGGAGGAGGCGCAGGGCAAGGGGCGTCAGGCCGGCGGTACCGGGGGCCAGGTCAGGAGGGTCAGGGGGTGTTCGGTCAGTCATGGTAAACTCCTTTGGGAAAGTGACGTTATGCTTGTTGGCAGGCAACTTTGGTGCTGGTCCAGTGTCCCCGGGTCCTAATACTGCCCAATAGTCAGCACCGCGTAAAGGCCGTTAAAAAAGTACAAACTGCTTTGTACTTTTAGGCCTTGGTGTCAGGCCCTCTGGGGCGCAACACACTGAGCGCAAGCGAAGCAGGAAAGCACTGTTCGCGGTGATTCCTCAGCAGTGGCCAGTTGCCAATCGGCTTTCAGCCTCTTGGACTGGCTTTGCATGGGTGCTGTTTTCCAATCAAGAGCTTCGCTCTTTCTTGGACAGCACCGTTTGATGCAGTATTAGGACCCAAGGACACTGGACGCGGAAGGTGGACAGGCCTGCACGGGTAGGATAGGTTATATATAATATATCTGTTTATAGGTTACTGGTTTACTGTTTAATAGAGTAAGAAGAAACCCGGGTTTGTGGGGCGGATTGGACCGTGTCCTGGGGCGGATCGGACCGGGTCCGGGGCCGGAATGGACCGGGGACCGGGTCAAATCAGCTGGAGGGGCAAAAACGGGGTTATCCACAGGGTTATGCACAGGGTTGTCAATAACTGGGCCGGAAAAGGGCCTGGGGCGGGGCTTTGCACGGGGTCGGTGTGGATTGGCGGGGCATCTGCACGGCGGCGGCCGTCCCTTGGGACGGAGGGCTATTCCGGGCTGGTGAGGCGCCGGAGGGTCTTGCGGTCGGCGCCGGTGTAATAGCGGTAGCCCTCGGGGCAGAACTCCATGCGCTTGAGCAGGCTGACGCAGCCGGAGAGGATCACCCACTGGTGATGGGTGTTGGTCAGGCTGGCGTGGACCAGGCCGATTTCCCCCAGCTCATCCAGGGCCCGGCGGATCCGGCGCACGGGGATTTCCATGCGGGCGCTGTACTCACGGGCGTGCCAGGGCAGCTCCTCGGGCCAGAAGGCGGCGTTGGCGTCCAGGAAGAGCTGGACGTACAGGAGCTGGGCGTCGGCGGAGAGGCGGCAGTTGATGCACACCTCCCGGTAAGCCCGCATCTCGTGGATGAAATCAGAGGGCATGGCAGGTCACCACCTCTCCCTCCGCCGCGTACCAGCAGGCCAGGCACAGGGTGGCGCAGATGTCGCACCCCGCCACATCGCCGTCCACCAGCACGTAGACCTCGGCCTCAGCGCCGCACACCGGGCACCGGGGGGATTCCGCCACCGGGGCCACGGCCTCGGGGTAGCCCGTGCGCAGGGTCCGGGCGATGTCCGGCGGGTCCGGCAGGTCCTGCCAGCGCCGGCGGAAAGGGTCCCGGCCCGTCATGGGCAGATCCCTTCGGGGTAGGGCGCACCCGAGGGCAGGGTGTACCGGGCGATGGACGGAGCCGGGGGTTCCGCCGGCGAGGCTTCCGGCGGGAGGACCGCCCCCGCCGTTCCTTCGGCCGTCCCTTCCACCGTCCCGGTGGGGTGGATCCCCCGCTTCGCCAGCAAATCCCCCAGGAAGGCCCGGCCCCGGAGGGTCCACTTGGTGAGGAGGAGCACGCTGTGGGAGCCGTTGTGGTGGCGGATGGGGCTGTACACCGTCCGGGTGTAGCCCTTCCCGGCGTACCGGGCGTAGAGGAGCCACTGGTTCCCCATCTTGTACTGGACCCCCAGCTCCTTGAGCAGGGCGTTGAACCGCATCCCGGACAGGCCGTACTCCTTGGCAATCTGGGTGACCGCCAGGAGGCCCTCCGCCTCCCGCACCGTCTGACCGAAGGCCGCGTCCCGGGCGAAGGTGCCGATCCGGTCCGTCAGGGCCGTCAGGGTTTCAAGGCTCTGGGACAGGTCGGCCGGCGCGGACCGCGATTCCAGGTCCGTCCGGGATCCGGGGCGCCGGTTTCCGGAGGCGTCCACCGGCGCCAGGGCCATTGGGGGGAATGGGGTCCGGTCCCCCGGGGCCCGCAAGGCGTCCGGGGTGGCCGGCTGGGCCCACCGGGGATCAGGGCAGCGGCTGGGGCGGCTCCGGCGGATCCGGCGCACGCCCGGGGGCAGGACGCCGTCTTCCCAGAGACGGCTGGCGCGGCAGGCGGCCCGGCGCCGGCGGAAGGGGGATTCAGGGAAATAGTCACACATGGGGGGACTCCTTTCTTTGCTTGTTGGCCGATTCCAATTCGAGGGCGATCAATCCGTGGCTGATCAGCCGCCTCAGGGTGGCAGAATAGCTCTCTTCCAGACGGGCCGCCTGGCGCACGCGCACCAGCCGGCCCTCCAAATCGGGCTCCAGTAAGATGGACACTTTTTTCTTCTTGGTTTTCAACACATTACCATCCTTTCAAAAAAAGTATTTTCGCATTGGGAATCAGTGATGCACTGCTTCCCTACATCGACGATGGTCTTTATTATACGGGAGGGTGCAAGCCGTTGTCAATGATAAATTTTGTTGTTATTTCTAAATGGCATAGTTTACATGGGCGAAAAGACACACTATGTGTTCAAAACAATCATTTTAGCGTTTAAATTCAAGCCTTTTCACACAATCTGTGTGAAAACGACGAAAAAAAGTCTTTTCATCAGTGATGTACTGATGTATAATATAATCAAAAGAGGTGATGCACTGATGTATAATAAAATCAAGAGAGGTGATGACCATGACAACTAAAAAACCAAGGTATTCCATTTCAGTGGATGATGAAATGTTTGAACGCATCGAGGATTATCGTTTCCTGAACCGCTTTCCCAACCGGTCCGAGGCCACCGTGGACCTGATCCGCCGGGGGCTGGAGTCCCTGGAGCGGGAAGAAGAGGAAAGGGAGCAGAAAGAGGAACCAATCCAGGCAGAGCAATAGCGGATGGAATGGAAAGGAAAGGCAATGAACGAACAGACCTTTGAAACCGAATTGATCCGCCACATCGAGCACGTGGCGGGGTCCAAGCAGTGGCAGTACGAAAAGGGCATCCGGACCACCGAAGCCCTGTGGCAGAATTTCAAGGCCATCCTGGAGGGGCACAACCAATACGCCCTGGAGGGGCCCCTGAGCGTCACGGAATTCGCCCAGGTCAAGGCGGTCATCTCCGGCCTGGCCACGCCCTATCAGGCGGGGCAGTTTCTCTACGGCCTGAATGGCGTCTCCCAGGTGGAGGTGGACCTGGACGACGGCCGCCACGTCTTCCTCACCGTCTTCGACCAGAAGCAGGTGGGGGCGGGGGACACGGTGTACCAGGTGGTCAACCAGATCGAGCGCCCCGCCGTCATCACCGGCAAGCAGAACCGGCGCTTCGACATCACCCTGCTCATCAACGGCCTCCCCGTCATCCAGATCGAGGAAAAATGCGACACCCACGACGTGGACGAGGCCCTGAACCAGATGCACCAGTACATCGACGAGGGCCAGTACGGGGACATCTTCTCCACCCTGCAGATCCTGGTGGCCATGACCCCCCACAACGTCAAATACATGGCGGCCACCACCGCCGAGCGCTTCAACAAGGACTTCGCCTTCAACTGGCAGCGCCCCGGGGACAACACCATCGTCCGTAACTGGCGGGAATTTGCCGACGCCATGCTCAACATCCCCATGGCCCACCAGATGGCCACCAACTACATGATCCTCGACGGCACCCGGAACAAGCAGAGCCTCAAGGTCATGCGCCCCTACCAGGTCTACGCCACCCAGAGGGTCATCGACGGCATCAAGAAGGCCGACTTTGAGTGGGGCAGCAACAAAGTGGGCTACATCTGGCACACCACCGGCTCGGGGAAGACCATCACCAGCTTCAAGACCGCCTGGCTGGCCAGCCGCCTCCCCGGGGTGGACAAGGTGGTCTTCGTGGTGGACCGCATCGCCCTCACCCGCCAGACCAGCGAGAGCTACAGGGCCTACGACCCCGACGGCGACGGCGACGACGAAGCCCGCAGGGGCACCGTGGAAGGCACCCGCAGCACCTCAGACCTGAGCCGCAAGCTCAAGCGCAAGGGCGGCGGCATCATCGTCACCTCCGTCCAGAAGCTGGGGACCCTGGTGGGGCGGGGGAGCTTCACCGCGCCGGACAAAAACATTGTTTTCATCGTCGACGAGGCCCACCGCAGCACCGCCGGGGACAACTTCGCCGCCATCCAGCAGGCCTTCCGGCGCTCCGCCTGGGTGGGCTACACCGGCACCCCCATGTTCGACGAAACCACCCGGGGCCTGCGCACCGAGGACATCTTCGGCCCCCTGCTCCACGCCTACACCATCCGGGAAGCCATCGCCGACCGCAACGTCCTGGGCTTCAAGGTGGACTTTGAGACCACCATCGACGACGGGGCGATGAAGAACGATTACCTGCCCCGGTTTTACCGGGAACGCCACCCCGACTGGACCGACGATGCCATCCGCCACAAGATCGATCACCTCACCGACGACGACATCGACGACGCCATCGAGCCCAGCTTTTACGACGAAAACCCCGACCACGTGCGCCTGGTGGTGGCCGACGTGTTCAAAAACTGGCGGGGCCGCTCCTGCGAGGGCAAATACAACGCCCTGTTCACCACCCACGTGGGCGGCGGCCGGGCCAGCACCCCCATGGCCATGATGTTCTACCGGGAATTCGCCCGGGTCAACGCAGAAAACGCCGCCGCCGGAAAGCCCACCCTCAAGGTCGCCATCACCTTCAGCCTCAACACCACCAACAGCGACGGCCAGCTGGAAAGCAACAAGGGCCTGTTCGAGGCCATGCAGGCCTACAACCGCCAGTTCGGCACCAGCTTCGGCATGGACGACGTCTCCGGCTACACCCAGGACGTGGTCAGCCGCCTGAACCGCACCGCCACCGACCACCGCTACCTGGACATCGTCATCGTCGTGGACCAGCTCCTCACCGGCTTTGACGCGCCGGAACTCAACACCCTGTACGTGGACCGCACCCTCAAGGGCGCCGCCCTGATCCAGGCCTACTCCCGCACCAACCGCATCGCCGACATGCAGGACAAGCCCTGGGGGCGCATCATCAACTACCGCTGGCCCGCCCAGAACGAGCGGCTCATGAACACCGCCCTGGCCATCTACGCCAACAAGGACTCCGCCAACCTCTCTGACGACGAGCGGGAGCAGACCAACAGGAAAGACGGCATCCTCGCCGGGGAATTTGACGAGGTGTTTAAAGAAGTGCGGGCCATCGTGGAGGACCTGCGGGACCTGACCGGCGGCTTCACCGCCCTGCCCCCGGGAGAAGCGGGCAAGGACAAGATGCTGGAGAAGCTGCGCCAGTACAACACCGGCATGGCCAAGCTCAAGCAGTACGACCCCGCCACCGAAGACGGCCGCCGGGTGGGCTTTGACTACGACGACCCCGACGCCCTGGTGGCCGCCCTGGGCATGACCCCCGACGAGGAGGTCATCCTGACCACGGTGCTGAGCAACGAGCTGCGCCAGCACATCGCCAAAAAGAAGAAGGTGCCCTATTACCAGATCTCCCTGCGGATGATCCACGTCAAGGACGTCAAAGTGGATTACGACTACCTCACCGAGCTCCTGGAGCAATTGCTTAACCAGGTTCACAATCAGGACACCCCCGGTGCCGACGCCACCCGGGACAAGATCCACCAGTTTGCCAATGGCCTGGACGACCGGGCCTACGCCGGGCGCATCGTCAGCGCCGCCAAGGCCATCTACACCGGCCAGTACACCCTGGACCACTACCCCGCCGAGCTCACCGAAAGCGAAACCGTCATCCAGGATGCCAATGCCGTGACCCTGGACCGGCTCTTCCAGGACTTCCGGATCAAGTGGGGCCTCGTGGACCTGATCACCAGCGCCGACATGGGGGAACGCTTTGCCCGCCACCGCTACGGCCTCCAGGACCTGGACGACACCGGCTGGATCCGGGACATCCTGACCCGGTCCACCAATACCTACCAAACCCTGGCCCACGACCCCGCCGTCCAGTCCCTGAGCCGGATCAAATACCGCAACAGCCTGCGGGAAGCCATCTACAAGCTGGCCGACGAGCTGGCGGAACAATAGGAGGAAGCTATGACAGAAGGAAAGAAGAAGGTGCCGGAGGTGCGGTTTCCGGGGTTTGTGGAGCCGTGGGTGGAGAGGAAGTTGGGGGAGGTATGTGATATTTCATCAGGAATAATGGGTGATACAAGTCTTTCCGATGGAAACTATAAAATAACAAGAATAGAAACTATTTCTGATGGAGAAATTAATAAAAATCGAATAGGATATTGTAATAAAAAGCCAGATTCTTGTTATTTATTACATAAAGGCGATATTTTATACAGTAATATTAATTCACTTAAACACATTGGAAAAGTTGCAATTTTTGGAGAAGAGGACAAGCTTTATCATGGAATCAACTTATTGAGGTTAGTAGTAAAAAATAATTTATACGTATCTGATTTTATTTATCAACAACTAAATACTGAAAAGAAAAAAAATTGGGCAAAAGCACATGCAAATAAAGCAGTTAATCAAGTAAGTATTAATCAATCAAATTTGGCAAAACAGATATTATATCTTTGTGAGTATGAGGAACAAAAAAAGATTGCTCATTTTTTGATTCAATTTGATAACCTCATCACCCTCCAACAACGCAAACTCGACCACCTCCAGCTTAAAAAGAAGGGCCTCCTGCAAAAGCTCTTTCCCCGGGACGGCGCCACCGTCCCCGAGCTGCGGTTTGCCGGGTTTAGCGGGGATTGGGAGCAGCGGAAGCTGGGAGAGATAGCAACATTTATTAATGGGCGTGCGTATTCACAAAAAGAATTATTGGATAATGGGAAATATCGAGTATTAAGAGTTGGAAATTTTTATACGAATGATTCTTGGTATTTTTCAGATATGGAATTAGATGAAAAATATTATGCGAATTATGGGGATTTGCTTTATACATGGTCAGCGACATTTGGACCACATATATGGACAGGCGAAAAAGTAATATTCCATTATCATATTTGGAAAGTTGAGCTGTCTTCTCAATTAGAAAAAAACTTTACAGTTCAGTTATTAGAACGAGATAAAAACGAAATAATTTCTGATAAGAATGGTTCGACAATGGTGCATATTACAAAAAATGGAATGGAAAAAAAAGAGGTTATTATTCCCAAAAATGTTGAAGAGCAAAAAAAAATAGGTGAGTTTTTCGATCAATTAGACGATCTCATTACCTTAAACCAACGTAAAGTGGACCACCTTCAAACTCAGAAAAAAGCTATGCTCCAAAAGATGTTCGTATAACAATCAGTTAGCCATCGCCAGCATCATCGGCTCCGCATTGCCTGTCCGTCCCAGTACTTTCCTGCTTCGCTTGCGCTCAGTGTGTCGCGGCCCAGAGAGCCGCGACACCGGAGCCTGAAAATGCAAACAGATTTGCATTTTCTTGACGGCTCCTACACGGTGATGACGGCATGGATTGTATTAGCACCACGCACAGCGGACCAGTAACCACCCACGCCTGTCCGTCACTAACGCTTCGCTGCTTTCGCTTGCGCTCAGTGTGTCGCGGCCCAGAGGACCGCGACACCGGAGCCTAAAAATGCAAACAGATTTGCATTTTCTTGACGGCTCCTACAGAGCGGAGACGGGAATGTCTTTACATGCCGAACAGCGACCAGCAACCATTCGTGCCTGTCCGTCCCCCCATTATCAGAAAGGACCCATCATGTCAGAATCTCAAACCACCATCAACACCATCACCTCCCAGCTCTGGGCCATGGCCAACGAGCTCCGGGGTAACATGGACGCCGGGGAATTCAAGAACTACATCCTCGCCTTCATGTTCTACCGCTATCTCTCCGAACACCAGGAAGCCTACCTGGTCGAAAGCAACGCCATCGAAGTCGCCGAAAACCAGAACCCCTACACCGCCTACCGGGAACAGGCCGGGGGCGACGAGCTCGCCGACTACCTGGAAGACATCGCCTCCGCCCTGGGTTACGCCATCGAGCCCGAAGACACCTGGACCGCCCTGGTCCACCGCATCGACAGCGGCACCGTCATCCCCAGCGATTACCAGACCCTCTTCGACCACTTCAACGCCCACGCCGCCCTGAACCAGGACGCCGTCCGGGACTTCAGCGGCGTCTTTAACGACATCAACCTGGGGGATTCCCGGCTGGGCAGCTCCACCACCGCCCGGGCCAAATCCCTCAACAGCATCGTCAAGCTGGTGGACCAGATCGAGTACAAGGACGCCTCGGGCCGGGACATCCTCGGGGTCATCTACGAATACCTCATCGGCCAGTTTGCCGCCACCGCCGGCAAGAAGGGCGGGGAGTTCTACACCCCCCATCAGGTCAGCAAGGTGCTGGCCAAAATCGTCACCGACGGCGCCGGGGCCGGCCATGGGGCCTTCTCCGTCTACGACCCCACCATGGGCTCCGGGTCCCTGCTCCTCACCGTGCGGGATGAGCTGGCTGGGGGCTACCGCACCGGCGCCGTCCAGTTTTACGGCCAGGAGCTCAATACCACCACCTACAACCTGGCCCGCATGAACCTCATGATGCACGGGGTGGGGTACAACAACATGACCCTGAGCAACGCCGACACCCTGGAGCGGGACTGGCCCGACGGCCCCGACGAGCGGGGCATCGACCGGCCCCGGCGCTTCGACGCCGTGGTGGCCAACCCACCGTACTCGGCCAAATGGGACAATGCGGAGACCAAGCTCAAGGATCCCCGGTTCACGGATTACGGCAAGCTGGCGCCGGCCTCCAAGGCGGACTTCGCCTTCGTGCTCCACAGCTACTACCACCTGAACCCCACGGGGACCATGGCCATCGTCCTGCCCCACGGGGTGCTGTTCCGGGGGGCGGCGGAGGCCAAGATCCGCCAGACCCTCATCGAGAAGAAGAACGCCCTGGACACGGTCATCGGCCTGCCCCCCAATCTGTTCTACGGCACCAGCATCCCCACCACCATCCTGGTGCTGAAGCGGGGACGCAAGAACCGGGACATCCTGTTCATCGACGCCAGCCAGGAATTTGAGAAAGGCAAGAACCAGAACTTCCTGCCCGACGCCTGCATCGACAAGATCATCGCCACCTGCCGGGCCCGTCACGATGTGGACAAGTACGCCCACCTGGCCACCCCCAAGGAGATCGCCGACAATGACTACAACCTGAACATCCCCCGGTACGTGGACACCTTTGAGGAGGAAGCCCCCATCGACTTGGCAGAGGTGAACCGCCTGCTGGCCCAGGACGACGCGGACATCGCCGCCCTGGAGGCGGAGATTGCAGGGCAGCTTAAGCTGCTGGGGGTGGAGTAAAGGACAGCACCCATTGGACAAAAGAAAAAAACGAAATTTACACTTCATGAATAAAAGCAGCGGATATGCCCGCTGCTTTTATTCATGAAGTAACCTTTCACTTTGATAAAATAAAATTTGTCCCAAATATATAGACTTTTGTCCCACGATATGGTATAATGAAAACATATTTGGAGGTATGAAATTATGAAAAAGCAAAATATTTTAAACCTGATTAAATATCATGTTGAAAAAAACGAAAATGCTTTTAGGAATGAAGCTATTAATATCGCAAGAGACTTTGATAGTATTGGGGATGACCAATTGGCTGAGTATGTTATGGGTTTAATTGCAGAATCAAATTTATATACTCCACAAAGTAGTGATTTTGAAAGTGAATTTTTGAAGCAGACGGATACCATGGGAATGGAGCCACTAAATCTTCCTGTGGGAATTTCTGATGATATAAAAGGGATTATTAATGCAGTGAACCATAATATTGGTATTAATAAATTCTTATTTGAAGGTTTGCCTGGTAGTGGAAAAACGGAAGCAGCCAAGCATGTCGCACGTTTGCTAAAACGAACATTGTATTATGTTGATTTTGATTATTTGATTGATAGTAAATTAGGACAAACTAATAAAAATATAGCTTGCGTATTCAATGATATTAACTCGATTCCGCACCAAGATAAGGTTGTTGTTTTATTTGATGAAATAGATGTGATTGCTTTAGATAGAGTTAACTCTAATGATGTACGTGAAATGGGAAGGGTAACTTCAACTATTTTAAGAGAACTTGATAGAATAACTGATTTAAATCAAGAAATAATCATTATTGCAACGACAAATTTATTTCCACATTTTGATAAAGCGCTAATAAGACGGTTTGATGCAGTTATAGATTTTGATCGTTATACAAAAGACGATTTAATTGAAGTTGCCGAGTGTTTTTTTTCATCTTACATTAAAAACTTCAAGGGAATTCCAAAAGATACAAGGTTATTTAAAAAAATATTGAAAACAGCAGATAGTCTTCCTTATCCGGGAGAACTAAAAAATATAATAAGAACTTCGTTGGCATTTAGCGATTTGAATTATGAACATGATTACTTAAGGCGGCTTTATAACAAATTGATTGGAAATCTTGAACAAACTGATATTAGTCAACTGCATACCAAAGGCTTTACAGTGAGGGAAATTGAAAAGCTCAAGGGTGAGTCCAAAAGTACAGTTTCAAGAAAATTGAATAAGGAGGACGAATCAAGATGAATAATGTTCTGGAATTGAAAGGCAAACGGTTTGTTCAAGCATCTAAAATTGGCGGTGGCGGTAATTGTGCAATGAATGGGAAAAAAAAGGTAACAAAAGAACAACTGCTTTCATTAATAGATGAGTTGCATCAAATAAAAAAATTTTGGCTACATGAAGACAAGCCATTTGAAGGTATATTTATTAGTGTTTATTACAATAAAATCGTTGCCAAATCCAATCGAATTTCTGGTTTACTAAAAGGAAAGAATTCTAATTCTGCTATTGTTGGGGCAAAATTTAATACTGAAAAAAATAAACATATTATAACATATTACATTGATGTTAAGGATTTGGATAAGAGCATTAATTTATTATCTAATACTTGTAATGTGTTAAATGAAAAATTCAAAGATGGTATCACACAATCCATTTTAAAGGATGATATAATATTTAATAAAATTGAATTTACTAAATATGGATTATCTAAAACAGGTTTTAAACAAGTAATTGCGGATGCTTCATATATTGATGATTTTGAAATAGAGATGGCGACACCACAATTGAAACAAAGTATAATTACGCTATTTAACACAAATATGAACACAAAAATTTTGTTGAAAAAAATCGGTATTAATATTATGTCAAATAGAATATTAGATGATCAAACTGTTTTTTTAGATGAAGAGCAAGTAAAACTTTTGTTTGAAAAAGCTCCTTATCTTGTGTCAATGGCAACAGTTGATTTGGCTGAATTATCTCCTGAGGATTTTCTTCAAGAATATAGTAGTGGTATGATTCATATTCCATCTCCGAGTATTGAACCAACGATTGGTGTTATTGATACTTTGTTTGATTCTAGTGTGTATTTTAGCGAATGGGTTGATTATCATGATATGGTAGATAAAAACATTCCAAAGGATCCAAAAGATTATCAACATGGAACTGCTGTTACATCGATTATTGTGGATGGCGTTCGACTAAATCCATGGCTGGATGATGGTTGTGGTAGATTTAAGGTGCGCCATTTTGGAGTTGCTGTAGGATCTCGATTCTCATCTTTTACTATTGTAAAACAAATAAAGAGAATAATCACAAAGAATAGAGATATAAAAGTATGGAATATTTCGCTTGGTAGTCAACAAGAAATAAATGATAATTTTATTTCGGCAGAAGCTGCTGTTTTAGATCAGATTCAGTATGAAAATGATGTCATATTTGTTGTTGCGGGAACGAATAAACCTAATGAAAATATTGTGAAAATTGGGTCGCCTGCGGATTCAATAAATAGTATGGTAGTTAACGCAGTTACAAAAGAAGGTCTTTCAACAAAATATTCAAGAAAGGGACTTGCACTTTCGTTTTTTTCCAAGCCAGATGTCAGTTATTACGGCGGAAGTAAAGAAGAATATATTAAAGTTTGTGAACCACTTGGAGAGGCATCTGTTGCTGGAACTTCATATGCAGCCCCATGGATAGCTCGCAAATTATCTTATTTAATTGATGTGTTAGGATTGAGAAGAGAAGTTGCGAAGGCATTGATAATTGATGCCGCGCGTGGCTGGAAGGGATGTCCAACTCCAGAGGAAATTGCTCTTTATGGACATGGTGTAGTTCCTATTAGAATAGAAGATATCGTTCAAACTAAAAATGATGAAATTAAGTTTTTAGTATCGGATGTGAGTGAAAAATGGAATACATACAACTATAGTTTCCCAATCCCTCTTGAAAATGATCAATACCCTTATCTTGCAAGAGCTACAATGTGTTATTTCCCGAAGTGTAATAGGGCGCAAGGGGTGGATTATACTAATACAGAGTTAAATCTTCATTTTGGTAGAATTAAAGATAATCAAAAGCTGAACGAAATAAATAATGATAAACAGAATCAAAATGACGTATATGATGAAAAGAAGAATTATTTATATGAAGGTGAGGCGAGAGATAAATTTAGAAAATGGGATAATGTAAAATATATTGCAGAAGTACCTAAACGGACAAACGTACCAAGAAAATCATATGGAAATAAAAACTGGGGAATGGAAATTAAAACGAACAATAGATTAGATCCTAAGGATGGGGAAGGAATTCGTTTTGGTGTTGTTGTAACCATGAAAGAAATGAATGGAGTTAATAGAATAGACGACTTTATTAAAAATTGTAATTTGAGTGGGTGGCTTGTTAATGAAATTAATATTAAAAATAGAATTGACATTCATGAAAAGTTGAATGAAGATGTTGAATTATATTAATTTTGTTTATTTATATTCATAGTTATTGAAGGTGAAAAAAAGAATATTTGGCACAAGGAAAATAAGATGCAAATTATACGAAGATGAGTATGGTTGATTTAATAATTCAGTCGATTATCAAAATTCTCTATCAAGATTAAATTGGGGCTCAATCAAAATATCAAATTAAAACTGAGGTGAAATGAAATGAAAAAACAAAGTGTCTGGAGTAAGGTCGGTGCCATTGCGCTGACGGTTTTGGGCGGCTTTTACGGCCTCCTCGGCCTGGTCTCCTACTTCATCCGGACCTGGGATTTTGGGATCGACACCTTCTTCCTGCTGACGGGACTGCTCATCGGTTACTACGGCGTCAAGGCGATCAAAGAAGCCTTTGCCCAGGGCGATGGCCGGGAGGAACCCCGCCGGCCGGTGCCGGCGGCAGCGCCGAAGGTCAAAGCCAAAAGGGAGGAAGCCTCCCCGTCGCCGGTCCAGCTGGAAAAGGTGGCCGACAGCATCCAGAATCCCAGGCTCCAGGGGGAATTCCTGCTGGTGGACCGCCTGCTGGAAAGGGACGGCCTGTACCAGGTGTCCCCCTACCGGGGGTGCCTGCCCACCCTGGAAAAGCTGGGCCAGGATTACGCCCGGCTGGAACAAAAGGGCCAGGCCAGCCCCGAGGCGGAAAAGGCCGTGGACGATATCCTGAACACCTGGATCCGCTCCATCCGCAATGAGGACACCGGGAAACAGGACGCCCTGTCCCAGGATATCGTGTTCACCGCCAAGGCCTTGGAACAGAAGATGGTCATGGCAGGGGAAGGGGAGAGCCCTTTCAGGGTACCCCACAATCCGTCATAGTTGCGGGCAGGGTTGCTGACATGGACGCCGGACACTTAAATCGGCGTCCATGATGGGTGGATAAATCATTTTCAATAAGAGGATTACATGAAAGATATGGTATAATAAAAAATAAAAGATCAGGGGCATTTCCCGATGCCCCACGGGCAAAACGGAACCAAAAATAAATCATCGACCGGCCGAATGCCGGATTTACGGGGGAGAAAAACGAGGCAACATCCATGGAAAATCCAAAGATTGAATCAAACCCTCTGATGGAGGAGCTCCAACAACCTGTTTACGTGGCAGACATGGACACCCATGAGCTTCTGTACATGAACAGGGCCTGCCGGCAGATGATGCACTGCGACGACTACGCGGGAAAGAGATGCCATGAGGTCATCCAGGGCCTGGACGCCCCATGCCCCTTCTGCCCCAACGGGAAGCTGAAAAAGGACGAGGTGTACCGCTGGGAGCATTACAACGAAAAGCTGGGCCTGACCTACCAGCTCCACGACAACCAGATCGATTACCACGGCCACCGCGCCCGGATCGAAATCATCTTTGACGTCAGCGACCACGTCTCCAGGGAGCAGGAGCTTCAGAACATCCTGGAAACCCAGCGGGAGCTGGCTGCCGCCATCCAGATCATCAACGGAAGCGGCACCATCGATGAACGCCTGATGGGCGCCCTGGAAAACGGCGGGGCGCATTTCCAGGCCGACCGGTCCTACATCTTCCTGATCAACAGGCAGGGGTCCCTGGACAACGTCTACGAATGGTGCCGGGAAGGGGTCGCGCCCAAGCTCAAGGCCATGCAGGGGGTGGACATCCGCATGATCGACCCCTGGATGCCCGCGTTCAAGCAAAACAAAGCAGCCATCACCCCGGACGCCGAGGCCATCCGGGACAGCCGGCCGGTGGAATACCGGATCATGAAGGAACAGGCCGTCACCAGCACCGTGGAGGTCCCCCTGTACAATGGGGACCAGCTCATCGGCTTTACCGGCCTGGACAACCCCTCCCCGGAAAAGATCGAAAACGCCGGGGAGCTCCTCATCCCCCTGGCCTATGCCATCGCCAACGCCTACACCCGGTGGGTCGGTGAACAGGAGCAGCAGGAGATGTTCCGGCAGACCATCCAGTCCCTTTTCGCGGCCAATCCCGAATCCCTGTGCACCGTCCGGGTCAACCTGAGCCGGAATAGCTGTCACGAGCCCCACGGCCAGTCCCAGTTCATCCGGGACGCCCTGCGGGCCGGCACCGTGGACGGCATGATTGAAAAGGCCGCGGCCATGATCCCCATCCCCGTGGAACGGAGGGCCTTCCGCCACGACCTCAGCCGGAACAAGCTTCTGGCCCTTTATCACCAGGGAAGGACGGATTTCGCCCTGGACTACCGCCGGAGGACGGAGGGCGGAAGGCTGATCTGGGTGCGGATCTTCGTCCGGATGCTCAGGAATCCCGAAACCGGGGACATCGAGGGCATCGTCTACTCCCTCAATGTCACCAGGGACAAATACCGCGACCTCGCCTTCAGCATCCTCACCGACCGGGAATACGACTGCGAAGCCCTCCTGGACACCCGGGACGACACCGTCCGCTTCTTGAACCTGAGCACCCGGCTTCCGGTCCGGTACCGGAAAAGCTTCGGGCGGCCGGACGCCGTATTTCCCTATGGGCAGGTCACCGGGTTCGCGGCGGACACCTTCGTCGTCGCCGAGGACCGGTCCGCCTATCTGGAAAACTGCCGGCTGGATGTGATCAAGGGGCATCTGGATGAAGACGGCTGTTACGAATACCAGGTGCGCGGCCGGGATGCCGGGAATCCCGGGGAATACCTGTACCGGCGGCTCCAGTACTACTATCTGGACGACACCCGGGACACCATCCTCATCGTCCAGTCCGATGTGACGGCGGCGGTCCGCCGGCAGAAGAAGGAGAATGAGTACGTCGAGGACATCATCGACTCCGTCAGCACCGGCATCGTCTCCTTCCGCATGCCCGACGCCGACCACCTGGAGGGGATGTTCGTCAACCTGCAGATGTTCCGCATCCTGGGCATGGACAGGGGCCGGGGCCCGGAAGCCCGGAAGAAGCTGATGGCCGACCCCCTCATCGCGGACTACATGAAGGACGCCTTCACCGCCGTCCATCCCGACGACCTGGAACGGGTCAAAAAGGTCTACCACGACGGCTACGACAAGGAATATTTCAACGCGGGGAATTACCGCATCATCCGGGGGGACGGCCGCCCGGTCTGGGTCAGCCAGGAGGCGATCCGGCGGGAAGTCCGGCCCGACGGCCACATCTTTTACGCGAGCTACCGGGTGGCCGAGCGGGAGGTGGCCCTCCAGGCGGAGCTTGAAAAGCAGCTGGAAACCGAAAAGCTGCTGCGGGATGAGGCGGACAGCGCCAACAGCGCCAAGTCCGAGTTCCTGTCCCAGATGAGCCACGACATGCGCACGCCCCTCAACGGGATCATCGGCATGACCTATCTGACCCAGGAGATGGCGCTGCCGGAACAGGCCAGGGAAAATCTGGAAAAGATCGACACCTCGTCCAAATTCCTGCTGTCCCTGATCAATGACGTGCTGGACATGGCCAAGGCCGAAAGCGGGGAGATCGAGCTCCACCCCGAGCCCTATCCCGTCGGCGCCCTCAACCAGTACCTGGACGCCGTCATCCGGCCCCTGTGCCGGGAAAAGGGTCAGGCCTTCGTGCTGGACGAAGACCTGGCCGTCACCGAGGTGGTCCCGGTGGCGGACAAGCTGCGGTCCAACCAGATCGTCTTCAACCTCCTGTCCAACGCCGTGAAGTACACGCCCGAGGGCGGGACGGTCACCTACAGGATCCGCAACCGCCTCCTTGCATCGGGGAAGATGCAGGTGGAGCACGAAATCACCGACACGGGGATCGGCATGAGCGCCGATTTCCAGAAGGTGCTGTTCCAGCCCTTTACCCAGGAAAATCAAAAATACGACACGGAAAGGCGGGGCACCGGCCTGGGCCTGGCCATCGTGAAAAAGCTGGTGGACCAGATGGGCGGCACCATCACGGTGAACAGCGTCCTGGGCCGGGGCACCACCTTCCGCGTCCGGCTCCGGTTTGATACGGCGCCGGCGGAGGCCCCCGGGCCGGCTCCCGGAGAGGGCGCCCCGGCGGCGGACCGGATGGCGCTGCTGGCGGGGAAGCACATCCTCCTGTGCGAGGATCATCCCCTGAATCAGGAGATCGCCCGGGCCATTCTGGAAAGAGCGCACATGGTGGTGACCGTCGCCGACGACGGGGAAGCCGGGGTCAGGACCTTCGCGGCCTCGGCCGCCGGGACCTTCGACGGCATCCTCATGGACATCCACATGCCGGTCATGGACGGCTACGGGGCGACCCGGGCCATCCGCGCCCTGGACCGCCCCGATGCCCGGTCGGTGCCCATCATCGCCATGACGGCGGACGCCTTTACCGACGACATCCGGAAATGCCTCCAGTCCGGCATGGACGGCCATATCGCCAAGCCCGTGGATCCGGGGCTTATGAAGGAAGAATTGTTAAAAGCCATCACAAAAAAATCCTGAAAGAGGTGACGACCATGTCAGAGATTGACGAAAGGACACTTCATCAAATAGAAAAACTGAATCCCGGGGATTACGCGGTTTACTGCGTCCGGGACGACCACCTGGTCACCCTGTCGTTTTCCGAGGGGCTGCCGGGATTATCCGGCCTCACCCGGGACGAATACATGGCGCTGACCGGGGAAAGGGCGGAAGCCATCGTCCTGGAATCGGACCGGCGCCTGGTGGCGGAAAAGATCCGCGGGATCGCCCGGGACCGGGATGGGTCAAAGGTGGTTTCGGTGACCTACCGCATCTTCCACAAGGACCTGGGGTTCGTCTGGGTGCGCGCCCGGGCCAAGACCATCGGGACCCGCCAGGGCGATCCGGTGATCCTCGTCTCCTTTGCCACCATGGCGGCCGGCTCCCGGGAATACGTGACCCTGCTCAACGAGAACCAGTCCAGCATCTATGTGGTGGATAAAAAGACCTATGAGCTGCTTTTCGTCAATGAGCCGGCCCTCCGGCACTGCGGCAAGCAGAAGTATCAGAATGAAAAATGCTACAGTTTCTTCAACGGCCTGGAGGCCCCATGCCCCTGGTGCTCCCTGCCGGCCATGAAGGATGGTTATGGCCACCTCGATGAAAACTATGTCCCGCCGCTGAAAAAATGGTTTCGCCACGATGTCCGCGACATCCACTGGTACGGCCACGACGCGGCGGCGTTCTACATTGCGGACATCACCGGCCAGAAGAAACGGCAGGAGGATTACGAGGAGCGTTTCAACAATCTGTACAAGGAGATCGCCTCGGCCAATCCCAACGCCATGGCCATGTTCCGCCTGAATCTCACGAAGAACATCTGCTCGGATGTCCAGACCAAATTTGACGCGGCCCGGCGGCAGCAGGCATCGGGCACGGTGGAGGGGTATCTCGCCGCCTGCGCCGAGATCATCATCGACGACGGGATCCAGGAGGATTGCCGGAAACGCTTCAACCTCCCCAACCTGATCCGTGAATTCCACAATGGGGTCACGGAAATGGCGATCGAATACCCCATCCGCAGCCAGGCCGGCCAGACGATCTGGATCAACGGCGTCATCGTCATGCTCCAGAATTCCATCACCGATGACATCGAGGGCATCGCCTATGCCCTGAATATCACGGATCAGCGGATCAGCGGGATGATCCTGGAGCGGATCGCCGAAGAGAAGTACGACCACATCGGCCTGATCAGCCCCGTCCGGCACAGCTATGAACTGTGGAAGAAGGACGATGCCCTGGATCTGGCGCCCCATGAGACCGTGGATTACGATGGGCTGTTTAACGACATCCACGATCATTACATCCTGGCGGAGGACCGCGACCTTTATAAGGACCACGGCCAGCTCGAGCAGATCACCGCCCATCTCGACGAGAATGGGGAGGATCACTTTGTCTACCGCTACATCGACCCAAGGGGCCGGTGCGTCTACAAGCAGGTGACCTATGGGTGGCTGGATTCCCAGAAGGACCTCATCCTGGAAACCCAGACGGATCTGACGGAGCTCTACGAAAAGCAGATCGAGCTCGTCCGGCAGCAGCACGAGGCGGAGCTCGCCCGGGAACGGGCCCTGAGCGTGGAATCCATCCCCTCGGGGGTGGGGGTCTTCGATGTGACGGAGGGGAACATCGCGCTGAATTACATCAACAGCGGATTTTTTCAGATGCTGGGGATCCCGCCGGAAGAAAAGGACCGTTATTTCAGCAAGGCGGTGGTCAACAATGTCCTGGCGGACGACCGGAAGGTCTTTTACGACGCCGTCCATGAGGCGATGGGGAAGAACCGGCAGCTGAACTGCCGGCTCCGGCTGTCCATCGGGGAGAAAGAGCCCCACTGGGTGGAGATCGTGGCCAACCATGTGCCCCTGGACGGGACCACCGAGCGGTTCTACGTGTCCTATTACGATGTGGACCATTTGATCCGCGTGCAGAATGAACTCCGGGAGAAGGAGCTGACCTACCGGGATATCCTGTCCTATTCGGAAATCATCCACTTCACCTATTACCTTGCCGAGCACCGGTACAAGGTGGAGGTGCAGCCGGAAAAATACCACATGCTTCCCGGGACGGTGGAGGACTATCCGGCCTCCCTTATCCGCCTGCTCCACTTGAATGAAAAAGACGCGGCGGTTTATAAGGACATGATCGCGGCCATCGATGCCGGTGAGAAGGAGGCCGAATGCACCGTGTACGTGAACCAGCCGGGCATCGCAGGCTGGTACCGCACACACCTGATGAGCGTCGTCGATGAGAAGGGGAAGCCCTGCAAGGCCATCGGCAACGTGTTCGATGTGGACCGCACGGTTGAGGCTGAAAAAGCCATCTCGGATGAACGCTTCCGGATGGAATCCCTGGGGGGCATCTACCTGGCGACGGCCTGCTTCAGCGTGAAGAGTGATCTTGAAATCACCTTCAACCGCACCGGGGACCTGGCGGCGATAGAGGCCGGCGACCCGGATGCGCTGGCAGAGGCACGGGCCGTCGAACCGACCATCGGCCGGCAGCGTCCGGAAACCCTCCGGTCCCTCCTTGCGGCCGCCGGGCAGATTCCCGACCCACAGCAGAGGCAGGCCTTCATCCGCGCCTGCAGCCACGCCGGCATGCTCAGGGCCTTCCGTGAGGGAAACCGGGATGTCACCCTTGAGTACCGCCGGTTCGTGGGGAAAAAGCTCATCTGGGTGTCCACCCGCATCATTTTGATGGAGGAACCCTCCACCGGGGATATCCTGTCCTTTTTCTACACCCGGGACATCCATCAGATGAAACAGAATGAACAGATCCGGAAGCTGGTCCTGGAAAACCGATGTGATTATTTCGCCCTCCTCAATGTGAAGAGCCGGACCCTGGCCTTCAATGGTTCGGCGCACATTGAGCGGACCCTCTGCTGCGCCTTCGATGCCGGGGCGGAAAATCCCTACGACGAAGGGGTCCGGCAGGCCGTCCGGCGCTTCTTTGACCCCGCCAGGGGGGAGGCCCTGCTGGCCGGCATCGGCGTGGAAAAGATCACCGCCAGCCTCCAGGACAGCCCCGCCTATTCGGTGGTGTACGACTGGAAGGCCGAAGACGGGACCCGTCTGCGCAAACAGATCCTGTACCAGTGGCTGGACGGGACGAAGGAGGATATCCTCGTCGTCGAATCGGACATCACCGGCGCCTTCCGGCAGGAGCAGCAGAGGGAACGGCAGCTCCAGGACGCCCTGGAGGCGGCGGAAAGGGCCAATCAGGCCAAGACGGAATTCATATCGCGCATCAGCCACGATGTCCGGACGCCCATCGGGGCCATCCAGAACATGACCGCCTTTGCCAGGGAGGACCTGGACGACCGCCAGAAGCTGCTGGGCGATCTGGACAAGATCGAGGTGTCCAATACCCTGCTGCTGAGCCTGATCAACGACGTGCTGGATATTTCCAAGATCGACAGCGGCAAGATCGAGCTCCACCCGGAACCCTATCTGTACGATGACTACATCGAGACGATCCGCAACCTGTTTGAGCCCCTCTGCCAGCAGAAGGGCCTGACCCTGTCCATCCAGGAGAGCCGGACGGGCCGGGGCCACGGGGTGCTGGTCGACCACGTGCGGTACAATCAGATTTCCCTCAACCTTCTCTCCAACGCGGTCAAATATACGCCGGCGGGAGGGACCATCACCTACACCTCCCACAGTGAGAAACGGGGGGACGGCCTCGTCGCCCTGGGCTTCGAGGTGGGGGATACGGGCATCGGCATGAGCGAGGCGTTCCAGGCGAAGATGTTTGAACCCTTCAGCCAGGAGCTGGACAATCCGGCCAGGAACAAGCAGGTCGGCGGCACCGGCCTGGGCCTGTCCATCGTGAAAAAGCTCGTGGATCTCATGGGCGGCCGGATGACCGTGGAAAGTGAATTGGGAAGGGGGACGAAGATCGCTGTCTCCTTCGTACTGCCGGCCGCGGCCGCGGCGCAAGGGGAGCCCGGGGAAGCGCCAGGGGCCCCGGCCAATGAGCATCTGGATGGCCGGATCCTTCTGGTTGAAGACAATGCCATCAACACGGAAATCGCCACCCGCATCCTGAAAGCCTTCGGTCTGGAAATCACCCATGCCGGGGATGGGAAGCAGGCGGTGGACCGCTTTGAACAATCCGCCCCGGGGGAATTTGCGGGCATCCTCATGGATATCCAGATGCCCGTCATGAACGGCTATGAGGCGACCCGGGCCATCCGCGCCCTGGACCGCCCCGATGCCCGCCGGGTGCCCATCATCGCCATGACCGCCGATGCCTTCGAGGAAAGCGTCCGGACCGCCCAAAAGGCCGGCATGGATGATTACGTGACCAAACCCATCGACCCCCAGGGGCTTTATGGGATCCTGGAAAAAGCGATTGGCGGGGGGAAGGGGTAGGGTGGGCGGTTCATCGGCCGTCCGCCAGTGAGGGAGTGAGTAAGCCCGGGGAGCGTCCGGTTATGGTGAACCATGATCCGTCATGGATGCGGACATGGACGCCATCATGGACGCTATCATGGACGCTGAGCGCTTATGTCAGCGTCTATGATAGGTGCATCCCAGCACTTTCAGGCCCACAATCTCCTATAATCCGGAACAAACCGGCCGAATCCGGAAAAAACTGGCGGAAACCGGAATGGAATCCGGAATAAACCGGAATGGAATCCGGAACAAACCAGCCGAATCCGGAACAAGATCCGGAATAGCTCGTCACCCCAGCACCTTCAGCCCCACGATTCCGCCCACGATCATCCCGACGCACACCATCTGGGGCAGGCTCAGGGTTTCTTTGAAAAGGAAGACCCCGAGAAGGGTGGTGCCCAGGATGCCGAACCCCGTCCACATGGCGTAGGCGGTGCCCAGGGGAAGCTTCTTCAGGGCCGCGGCCAGGAAGACGGCGCTGACGATGTAAAACACGATGGTGATCAGGCTGGGGATGGGCCGGGTGAAGCCATCGGCGTATTTCATGGCCACCGCCCAGGTGATTTCAGACAAACCGGCGAACAACAATAAGATCCACTGCATGGGGATACCTCCAAAAAGAAAACTCCGGCCAACCATGCCTTCAAAGGCCTAACGGCATGGTTCCCGAAGTGTTGACAGCCTGCCCGGCGGCAGGGATATGATGTTGTGATTGATTGTAGCAAGGCAGCGGCTAAAGACAATGGGTGCCGCTGCCTTTTAATTTGGTAGGCCATTCAAGATTGATCCATTTTTGCGGTTTCATGGGTCAAACCGCGTTTTAATTCCTCAATGCGGGGGACAGGCAGCTTGGTCACCTGCTGGACAATGGCAACCTCCATGCCCAATTTGAGCATTTCAAGGGCTGTTTGTTCTTTGTTTTTTTGTTCAGCTTTTTCAGCAGCCTTCCGTGCAGCAATCCGCTCCCTGTCTCGTATTTTCATCTCCAAGGTCATCATTCCATGCGATTCCCTTCTATGCGACACTGTTTTTCAGGCTCGTTCTCAATTCTTCAATGCGGGAAAAGGGCAATTCGGTGAGTTCGTGGATCAATTCATTGTCCATTCCCTTTTTGATCATTTTGATGGCTGTTTGTTCTTTGTTTTTTTGTTCAGCTTTTTCGGCAGCCTTCCGTGCAGCAATCCGCTCCCGATCCCGCATCTTCATTTCAAGGGTCATCATTTCGCGCCTCCAATCTTTGTCTTTATTTGCCGTCTCCACTTCATTCTCAATGGCTTCAATCAATTCCGTCCGCTCCCCGGTCTGCCGGTTATTGAAATAGGTGAGAAGCCGCTTCATGTTGTCGCTGACTTCCCCGGTTCGTCCCTTTGTATTCAGGAAGACCTTGATCGCGCCGTCGTCCAGGTCAAGGGCCTCCGATTCACTGCACCGGTTTTTGAAGGTGTAGCGGTAGCGCTTTTCCCCGAAGGGATCAAAGGTGCAGACAAAAATGACGTAGCAGTCCCGGAGGGTGTCGTAGTCTTCCCCCTTGTCGAGGATGTCGGCATCGATCTGGCTCTGATAATACCGCGCCCGCTTGGGCAGATTATAGGGATTTTCCCGCTGGATTTCAATGTTGTAGGCGATGGTGCCGTCGTCAGCGTAGATATCGAGGCGGACGCCGTGGGCCGTCACCGTCGGGTCCATGGTCTTCTGGTGATCCAGAAACTGGATCGGGCCGATTTCGATTTCCGGGAGGACCTCGTGGAGGAACCCGCGGCAGATTTTTTCATTGCGCATCACCCGGCCAAACATATAGTCATTGGCGATGGTCAGATCCTGGGAAAAATCCAGTTCAGCTTCGTTCCGTTCATCCATGGGCAGCACCCCCTCCGAGAGAAAATGTTTTCTTGCCTGCATTATAGCACGGATTGGGGGTGTCGTCAAACCCATCATGGGAGCTGGTCGCTTAAACGCGCGCCATTGAAACATCTGTTGATTTTTGTTCATTTCAATGGTAAAATGAAAATGAATAACAAAGGAACGAATCGGACGAATACCAGGGGAATTTGAGGAGATGCCAAGGACCTGAAAAAGTTGGTGAAAAGGGGATAAACACCTGTTGATAAAGGCTAAGGAGGAATAATAATGGCAGCTTTTGAATATGACCATTGTTCCCATGATGCAGAATATTATGAGTTGCTTGATCGCTTGATAGAGCGATGGGAATATGAAATCGTAGAGTTTAAAGAAGCAAAAGGCCAATATTCTGAAAGTAAAATCGGACAATATTTTTCTGCAATCAGTAATGAGGCCAACCTGAAGCAGCAGCAATATGGCTGGTTTATCATGGGGGTCAGTGAAGGAAAGGAAAAATATCCGGTAGGCACAGCTTTCAAAGAAGGGAATCTTACGCTTTTGGAAAAATTCAAATATGACATTGCTAAGAATGTGACAGATGGATTGACATTTTTGGATATCATTGAATTGTATCCCGTTGTGTCGGGCACAATGAAAAGGGTGCTGATGTTTAAAGTACCGGCAGCGGCAACGGGAATGCCGACGGCGTGGAACACGCGGTATTATGGCCGCTCAGGCGAAAGCCTTGTAGCGCTTTCGCAGGCTGAGATAGATACCATTAGAAGTCAGGAGCGGCGGGATTGGTCAAAGCAGATTTTAAATGGCGCTGAGATCGGGCATTTGGACAAACAGGCCATTCAATTTGCCAGAATCCAATACAAGGAAAAAATGAAGCGTCCGCACATCTCCGAAGAGGTGGATGTCATGTCAGATGAGGAGTTCCTTACAAAGATCAAACTGATGCGCAATCATAAAGTCACAAATGCTGCGATGATTCTTTTGGGAAATCCGGATTTTGACTCGTTGTTTGAAAATCCGCCGGTGATGATGTGGCGTTTATACGGAACGGATGACGCGATGAAAGACTACGCTATTTTTTCCATTCCTTTTATTTTGGTGGCAGATCAGATTTTCGGAAAGATCAGAAACCTGTCATATCGATATATGCCCAACCAGCTGTCACTTTTTCCGAAGGAGACGCAGCAATACGATACATGGCTTCTGCGAGAGCTTTTGAATAATTGCATTGCACATTCCAATTATCAATTGGGTGGGCGTATTTATTTAAATGAGTGTGAAGATAGCATTAATATAGTAAACCCGGGAGATTTTCTCCCACAGACGATAGAAACAGTGCTGCAAACCACTTATAATCCTCCATTCTACCGTAACCAGTTGCTATCGGATGCGATGGTAAAGTTCCACATGATAGATACGGCGACCAGTGGGATAAAGAAGGTGTTTCGGATACAAAAGGATAAATACTTTCCAATGCCTGATTATGATTTTTCAGTTGGCAATCAGGTTTCCGTAACGGTATATGGTAAAACCCTGGATGAGAAGTACACGCATATCTTGTTTAATCACCCGGAATTAGATTTGGAGGATGTGTATCTTCTGGATAGAATTCAGAAGGGCAAACCAATCTCTAAAAAGGATACGCAACGTTTGCGCAAATACAATTTGGTTGAAGGGCGTGCCAACAATCTTTTTCTTTCTGCTGAAGTTGCACAAAGCATCGATAAGGAAGCAGAGTATATCCGGAATAAAGGCTTCAAGGATCAGTATTATCGGGATATGATCGTCAACTATATCCGTCAATATGGAAAAGCACAAAAAAAAGATATAAAGAAACTTCTCTGGGAAATGCTTCCAGATGTCCTTGATGATGGGCAAAAAGAAGGTAAGGTTCGTACGCTTTTGACTTCACTCAGAAAGCAGGGCAGGATTCAACAGGATTCCAGTAATCATCAAAAAGCCAATTGGGTGTTAACGGAAAAAGAACAGAATGACGTAATATAATCAAAAACAAGCTAAGTTTCCATTGAAAGTGTATAGATTGGAAACAATCACACCAGGTGCTTGGTTGAAGAAGTTGATATTCTGTCAAGCTTCAACCAAGCTTCACCAAAATTCAACCAACCTTCTGTCAAGCTTCAACCGGAAAAACCTTCAGACCATGCCCATTGCCCCACCCCGGAAAGCGCGGATACTGCACCCGGAACACGCATCACCGGCGAAGCTCCACCGGCCTGGCATTTCCAAAGCTCGACCAACCGTCTGTCAATTTTCAACCAAGCTTCTGTCAAAAATCAACCAACCTTCTGTCAAGCGTCAACCAAGGCTCAACCAAAATCGGCCGGGAAAAAACTTCGGGCGATTCCCCCCCACCCGTTGCCTCCACCCCCAAAATCACGTATACTATACCCAAGCATCACCCACAAACCCCAAAGGAGGCACACATGCGCACCTACTGCCTGATCATCTTCAAGCCCGACGCCGTCGAGGAAGGCCGCGTCGGGGAAATCGTCCGGGACTTCCGGGAACAGGGCTTCGACCTGGAGCTCTTCGACGTGAGAACCGTCACCCGGGAGCTCATCCTGGCACACTACGCCGAAATCATCGCCAAGCTGGGAGAGGGCTTCCAGAAGCGGGTGGAGGCCTACTTCGTGGGCCGGACCATGATCCCCGCCATCGTCAGCCTGGAGGGCCCCGACGCCATCGCCGCCGCCCGGGCCCTCACCGGGGCCACCGACCCCGTCAAAGCCGCGGCCGGCACCATCCGGGGCCGCTACGGCCACGACTCCCTGGCCCAGGCCGACGCCGAGGACCGCATCGCCCGCAACGTCCTCCACTGCAGCGACTCCCCCGAAGCCGTCCGCCGGGAGGCCCGGCTGTGGTTCGCCCCCGGGGTGCTGGATCGCCGGTGGGCCGGTGAAGCCTGACCCCGCCGGAGGGGGCGGGGCCAATCCATTCCCGGGATATTTCTTGTGAAAACCGGCCTTTTATGTTAAGATTGAAGCACATTTTCCCCGGGCCGCTGCACGGCGGTCCGGGGCGGTTTTTGTCGTGAATTAAGGAGGAGTCAAAATGGCTAATATCATCATCAACAACGAGTCCCCGGTCTGCGTCGTGGGCATCGGCGCTTCCGCCGGCGGGCTGGAAGCCATCGGGGAGCTGCTGAGCAAGCTGCCGGACAATACAGGGATGGCCTTTGTCATCATCCAGCATCTGTCCCCGGACTACAAGAGCATGCTGTCGGAGATTCTGTGCAAGTACACCATGATGGCCGTGGTTCAGGCCGAAAACGGCCAGCGGCTGGAACGCAACACCGTGTACCTGATCCCGCCCAAGTACAACATGGAGGTGCGCCACGGCAGCCTCATGCTCCACGAGTACGTCCAGAGCCACGTGATCAACCACCCCATCGACATCTTCCTGCGCTCCCTGGCCCGGGAATACCAGACCAAGGCCATCGCGGTGATCCTGTCCGGCACGGGCAGCGACGGCACCAACGGCATCCGTACCATCAAGGAGCAGGGGGGGATGATCCTGGTCCAGAGCCCGGAATCCGCCAAGTTCGACGGCATGCCCCGCAGCGCCCTGCAAACGGGCTTCGCCGACATGTGCATCCCGCCGGAGGCCATCGCCGGGGAGCTGACCCACATCGCCGTATCCCTGACCGCCACGGTGACGGGTATGTCCAACGAGGAGCTCCTCAACAAAATCTACTCCATCCTGAAAAAAGTCTCCAACATCAACTACACCTATTACAAGCAGACCACCATCTCCCGGCGCATCGAGCGGCGCATGGTGGTGACCCACCAGGAAAACCTGTACGACTACGTCAACCTCCTGCGCAACAACACTGAGGAGGCGGCGATCCTGGCCAAGGAGGTCCTCATCGGGGTGACCAGCTTTTTCCGGGACGCCGAGTGCTTTGAGGCCCTGAAGAAGCGGGTGGTCATCCCCCTGATTCAGAACTGCCCGGAATCCAAATCCCTGCGGGTGTGGGTGGCGGGGTGCTCCACCGGGGAAGAGGCCTATTCCGTGGGCATCCTGTTCCTGGAGGCCATGGATGAGCTGGACTGCAGGCGGGATGTGAAAATCTTCGCCACGGACCTGGAAAAGGAATCGGTGATCACCGGCGGCCGGGGCCAGTACGGGGAAAACATCATCGAGGACGTGAGCGCCCGGCGGCTGGGCCGCTACTTCACCAAGAAGGGCAGCAGCTACATCGTCTCCCGGGACCTGCGCAAGCTCATCGTCTTCGCCCCCCAGAACGTGTTCCAGGACCCGCCCTTCGGCCGCCTGGACCTGATCTGCTGCCGCAACATGCTCATCTACTTCCAGAACGTCCTCCAGAAGGACCTCTTCGCCATCTTCCACATCGCCCTCAACGACAACGGCTACCTGTTCCTGGGTAAGTCCGAGACGGTGGGGGGCTGCGGGGACATCTTCACCCCCATCTGCCCCAACGAGAAGATATTCATGCACAACGCCGGGGCCGACGCGCCGGTGAGCATGAAGCTGCACTACAGCCAGCCTCCCATCGACGGGGACATCATGCCCCAGTCCATCCAGGGGAGCCGTGCCTACGAGACCGAGGACAAGGCCGGCAGCCTGGAAATGGGCATTCTGGAGGAATTCCTGCCCCCCTGTGTGCTGGTGGACGACCGCAACGTGGTGTGCCACATCTTCGGGGACTGCAACAACTTCCTGCGCTTTCCCCGGGGCAAGGCGGAGCTGGAGCTCTACGGCCTGCTGACCCCGGACCTGCGCATCGCCGTGTCCACGGCCTTAAAGGACGCCCGGAGCAGCCAGCGGCAGGAGAGCTACGGCGGCATCGCCCTGAAGGGGGAAAGCCACCCCTGCGTCATCACCCTGGTGGTGGCCCCGGTGAGCACCCGGACCGGCGAAAACTCCAACTACACGGCGGTGCTGTTCATGGAAGGCGGCACCGGCCGGACCCCGGTGGACGCCGTGCCCTACGACGTGGACGCCGCGGCCTCCCAGCGCATCAGCGACCTGGAGAAGGAGCTGACCAAGTCCCAGATGGAGCTGAAGCACACGGTCAGCGAGCTGGAGACGGTCAATGAAGAGCTCCAGGCCACCAACGAGGAGCTGCTCACCGCCAACGAGGAGCTCCAGAGCTCCAACGAAGAGCTCCAGTCGGTGAACGAGGAGCTGTACACGGTCAACGCGGAATTCCAGGAAAAGCTGGGGGAGGTGACCTCCCTCAACGACGATATCTCCAACTTCCTGTCCTCCACCCTGGTGGGGATCATCTTCCTGGACGAGGCCTTCCAGATCCGCCGGTTCACCACCTACGTGTCCCAGGAATTCTCCATCATGGCCCACGACATCGGGCGGTCGGTGCAGTTCATGGCCTACCACTTCATCAACATCGACCTCATGAGCCTGTGCGAGCAGGTGAGCCAGAGCCTGACCCCCATTGAGACCGACGCGGCCTCGGCCTCGGGCAAGTCCTACTTCATGCGCATCGCCCCCTACCAGACCGAGGGCCACCGCATCCTGGGGCTGGTGATCACCTTCGTGGACACCACCATCCAGTCCGTGGGGGACCGGGACCTGGGCAGCATGCAGACGGCCCTGTACAAGGCCCGCCAGGCCAACCGGGAGAAGGACAACTTCCTGTCCCGGATGAGCCACGACATGCGCACGCCCCTCAACGCCATCATCGGCATCGCCCAGCTCATCGCCGTGCGGGAGGACCTGCCCGACGACCTGGCCGAGGAGGTCCGCACCATCCAGGAGAACGGCGAGTACCTCCAGAGCATCATCGGGGAGATCCTGCGGGGGAGCCGCATCGGCGCCGGCAAGCTGTCCATCCTGCCCCGGCCCACCCGGGAGGACCTCTTTGTGGGCAGCATCCTGCCCATCCTCCAGAACGAGGCCACCCTGCGGGACATCGCCCTGACCACCACGGCGGAGGGGGTGACGGACCGCCGGCTCATGGTGGACCGGGACCACGTGAAGCAGGTGCTGGTCAACCTCCTGTCCAACGCTGTCAAGTACACCGGCCAGGGCGGCCGGGTGGAATTTTCCACGATGTCTGAGGAAGGGGACGGGGGTTTGGTGCGCCATACCTACACCATCACCGACAACGGCCGGGGGATGAGTGAGGCCTTCCAGAAGCGCATGTATCACCCCTTCGAGCAGGAGGCGGGGGAGGACGCGGAGCTGGGAAACCACCGGGGCACCGGCCTGGGCCTTTACATCGTCAAGGAGATCGTGGACGCCATGGCGGGCACCATCACCTGCCAGAGCACCCCGAACCACGGCACCACCTTCACCGTGGTCCTGACCTACGCCCCGGCGAACCCCGACGGTGACGGCGAAGGGGAGGTCCTCTCCGAGGAGGGGGCCCAGGAGATCCTCGCCGGCCGGCGGGTGATGATCTGCGAGGACCAGGCCATCAACTCGGACATCGCCGCCGGGATGCTCAGGCGCATCGGCGTGGAAACCGAGGTGGCCGTCAACGGCCGGGAGGCGGTGGAGAAATTCATGAAGTCCGGGGTGGGCCACTACCAGGCCATCCTCATGGACATCCGCATGCCCGAGCTCAACGGCCTGGAGGCCACGGTGGCCATCCGCTCCAGCGGCCGGGAGGACGCGGCCAAGGTGCCCATCATCGCCATGACGGCGGATATGCTGGTGGGGGACCGCAACGTCTGCGTCAACGCCGGCATGGACGACTGCATCTACAAGCCCGTGGACATGAAGGCCCTGTACAGCACCCTGGCCAAATGCGTCAGGGCGGCCCACTGATACACCCAATAAGGACACCCGATAAGAACAGACCATAAGGAAGCACCCGCTGCATGGGACAGCGGGTGCTTCTTTTTTACAGGTCTTTTTTTCATCGGTTTTTCCCATTCCAGCCGGCTTGCCCCGGCCTCACCCCTTGCTGGTGGTGTAGAAGGGCTGGAGCACCGCGGCCACATTGCTGATGGGCATGGTCTGGAGGATGACCCGCCCCGGCCCCTTGACCAGGGTGTTGAAGACCCCCTCGCCGCCCAGGAGCATGTTCTTGACCCCGGGGACCTTGACGATGTCCATGGTGCAGGTTTCCTCCATGGCGGCCAGGTAACCCGTGTCCACCACGATCTCCTGGCCCTCGGCCAGGGTGTACTCCACGCCGTGGCCGTCGATTTCGATGAAGGCCGTCCCCTGGCCGGTGAGCTTCTGCATGATGAAGCCCTCCCCGCCGAAGAGGCCCCGGCCCAGCTTCTTCTGGATGTGGACCGTCAGCTGGACCGTGGATTCCGACGCCAGGAAGGCGCTCTTCTGGACGATCATGGCGGCCCCGGGCCCGATGGACAGGGCGCGGATGGCCCCGGGGAAGCTGGAAGCGAAGGCGATCATCCCCGGGCCGCCCTGGGCGGTGTAGCGGTTCTGGAAGATGGAGTCGCCAGTGACCACCCGGCCGAAGACCTTGCCCAGGCCGCCGCCGGAGACGGTTTCCATCTTCATGTTCCGGGTCATCCAGCTCATGCTTCCGCCTTCGCTGATCATGTACTCCCCGGATTCCAAATTGCAGATGACGACGGGCAGATTGCCGCCCTTGATTTCATATTTCATGGTTGTCCTCCCTCAGGCACGGTGGCCTGAAATGAATGGTCCGGGCAGAGCCCCTGGGGCCCGCCCCTTCCGCCGGCGGGGCCGGGGGATGGCCCGAGGGCCGGGATTGCCAGGCGCCCGGTCATTCCGTCGTCGGGGCCTCGGCTGCGGTCCCCGGGTCCGTGACCGGCGCCACGGTGGTGGTCTGGAACTGGCTCATGTCCACGCTGGCCCCTTCCTTCACAAAATAAATCTTCATCCCCATGCCCATGAAGTCGTCAAAGGTCAGGATGGCGTCGTCCTTGGCCGTGGCGGTCAGGGTTTCCCCGCTGATTTCCAGGGTGACCTTGTCCCCCTCGTGCTTCCAGGTCAGGTCCCCGGTGCTGCCGTTGACGGTGGCCGTGCCCTTGCCCCCGTTTTTGAGGTCCAGGCTGAACCCTCCGATGTCGTCCCCGCCCAGGATGACGCCCATCATCTCCCCGGCGGCCACATTCCACTTGCCCTCCAGGGCATCCTTGGAGGAGGGGCCGCAGCCCCCCAGGGCCAGGGCGGAAAGCAACAGGAGCAGCCCCAGCGCGGCAGACAGATACTTTTTCATGGTTTTACCCTCCCATTCGTCCGATTCTCGGGCGGTGACCTTTCCATGGCACCGGCCCACCATCATTATAGCAGGGTCCCGCGCCCCGCGCCCTGTCCGCCGCGACCAGTTTTAAAGGGTGCATCCAAAAAAAACATGGGACGACCGGGGAATCCTTCCCCGTTTGTGCTACAATGAACAAAATAACATTTGAAGGGGCCAAATATGAGACAAGCCAATATCCTTTTATCCTGCCTGTGCGCCCTCCTCCTCCTCCTCCACACCATCCCCGTGGGGCTGGTGCTGCTGGGGGTCATGGATTTTGCGCCGTGGATCGGCGTCATCAACATGGTGCTGCTGATCGTGATGATGATCCACGCGGTGCTGAGCCTGATCCTGGTGATCCCCAAGCTCAAGGCTTCGGGGCGCTACGTCAGGGAGAACGCCGGGGTCTGGATCCAGCGGCTCCTGGGCCTGGGGGCCCTGATCTTTTCCATGTTCCACCGGGGGGCCTTCGGCCACACCGACGCCGCCACGGGGCAGTACATCCAGGCGGCACCCACCCTGGGGGCCTTCGCCCTGCAGCTGCTGCTGGCCTGGGCCCTGGCCATCCATCTGGCCATCGGGGCCCCCAAGGCGGCCCTGGCCCTGGGCCTCATCGCCGGGGAAGGAGATATGGACCGGGCCAGGCGGATTTCCTGGACGGTCTGCGGCCTGCTCCTGGGGTACATGACCCTGGCCTTTTTCATCTATTTCCTGGGAGGTGGCGCCGCATGACCGCAATCAAGAGAAACGGGAAGCCGGACGTGAAGAACAACGTGAATGGAAGCGTCAATACTAATAAGAAGGAAATCATCGTGGTGGGCTCGGGCCTGGCGGGGATGTCCGCCGCCATCGCCGCGGTGGAGGAGGGCTGCCACGTGACCCTGCTGTCCCGGACCCTGCCCGAGCGGGCCCAGTCGGTGATGGCCGCCGGCGGCATCAACGCGGCCATGGACACCAAGGGCCAGGACGACGGCCCGGACCAGCACGCCGCGGACACCCTGGCGGCGGGCCAGTACCTGGCGGATCCCCAGGCCGTGGCGGACCTGGCGGCGGGCGCCCCGGACATCATCCGCTGGATGGAACGGCTGGGGGTGCTGTTCTCCCGGGACGCCCAGGGCCGGGTGGACCTGCGGTATTTCGGCGGCCAGAAGAAGATGCGCACGGCCTACGCCCGGTCGGGCATCGGCCGCCAGCTGGTCACCGGCCTGTCCCAGCGCCTGCACCAGCTGGAAGCCGCCGGCTGCGTCACCTTCATCCCCGACGCGGATTTCCTGGCCGGGGTCTTTGACGATGGGGGCCGCTGCGGCGGCTGCGTCTTCCGCCGGGGGCCTTGGGGCGCGCCGGAGGTGCTGCCGGCCCAGGGGGTGATCCTGGCCGCCGGCGCCCCGGGACAGCTCTTCCCCAAGACCACCGGGGCGGTGACCTCCTCGGGCCAGGCCGCCGCGGCCCTGTTCCGCCAGGGGGTGGCCATGGCCAACCTGGAGATGATCCAGTACCACCCCACCACCGTGGACATCCCCGCCAAGCGCCTGCTCATCTCCGAATCCGCCCGGGGTGAGGGCGGCCGGCTCTGGGTTCCCCGGAACGGCGAGCCCTGGTACTTCATGGAGGACTGGTACCCCGAACGGGGCAACCTCATGCCCCGGGACGTGGTCAGCCAGAGCATCTGGAAGGTCTGCCACCAGTACGGCCTGGGCCTGGACGGCGGGGAACAGGTGAACCTGGACGTGTCCTTCCTCCCCGACGCCATCCTCGAGGACAACCTGGCGGAGATCCTGGACCTGTCCCGGACCTACCTGAACATCGACCCCAAGACCCGGCCCATCCCGGTGTACCCGGGGATCCACTACTTCATGGGGGGCATCTGGGTGGACGCCTGCCACCGGACGGACCGGGAGAATCTCTACGCCGCCGGGGAATGTGCCTGCCAGTACCACGGCGCCAACCGCCTGGGGGGCAATTCCACCCTGGGGGCCATCTACGGCGGCCGGGTGGCGGGGACCCACGCCGCCCGGTACGCTGGCAGCGGCGATCCGGCCGCAGCGGCCCAGGCCGCGGCCCGCTGGCTGAAGAAGGAAGCCACCTCCGGCCGGCCGGCCGCCGCGCCCGGCGCCCCGGATACCCGGGCCAGGGTCCACGCCGTCATGGACCGGGTCATGGGCATCTACCGGGAAGGGCCGGAGCTGGAACAGGGCCTGGCGGAGCTCATGAAGCTCACGGAGCGCCTGGGACAGCCGCTGGACGGCCCCTTTGGCGGCCCCATCAGCGGCCCCACTGGCCCGGGCTGGGACGCCCGGAGCTGGGAGGACGGCACCATGGCCCTGCTGGCCCAGGGCTTCGTGGCCTCGGCCCTCAACCGCCAGGAAAGCCGGGGGGCCCACCAGCGGAGGGACTACCCGGACAAGGATCCCCAGTGGCAGGCCGCCAACGTGGTCCGGTGCAATGGCCGGGATCTGCTGTTTGAAAGGATGCCCGTGGACGGGAAAAGGGCGGGGGTGGAAATCCCCGGCTCCGGCGCGGCATTAAAAGAAGAGGTGAAGGTCCAATGAAAATCACACTGAAAATCGCCCGGTGCCCCGGGCCGGGACAGCCCCGCCATGACGAATGCTACACCCTGGACGCCCGGGAAAAGGACTCGGTGTCCAGCCTGCTAAGGACCCTGGACGCCCGGACGGACCTGCGGGACGACGACGGCCGCCTGGCCTCGCCCATCCTCTGGGACCAGAACTGCAACCAGAAGGCCTGCGGCGCCTGCGCCATGCGCATCGCCGGGGTGCCCCGGCTGGCCTGCAGCACCTTCGCCGGGGACCTGCTGGCCGAAGGAAAGGGCGCCCCGGTGACCCTGGAGCCCCTGAGCGTCTTCCCCCTGGTGGCGGACCTGAAGGTGGACCGCGGCATCCTCTCAGCCTACCAGAAGGAGCTGGCCCTGTGGCTGGAGGGCAACGCCAGGGTCAGCGCCGAAGAGTGGGTCACCCAGTTCGACTCCGCCACCTGCATGCTCTGCGGCTGCTGCCTGGAGGTCTGCCCCAATTACAGCGGCAGCGGGAAGTTCCGCGGCCCCGCCATGATGAACGCCATGTACCGCCTGGAAAGCCAGATGGAAAAGGGCAGCGGCCGCCGGGCCATGCTCCGGCGCTTCGGGAAGTACGGCATCGGCGGCTGCTCCCGGTCCCTGGCCTGCGAGAACATCTGCCCGGCGGGCATCCCCCTGTCGGTGACCATCTCCCGGGCCTGCGGCGCCATGTGGCGCAGCCGCCTGCACCTGGAGAAATGACGGCCTGACGGGACAGACGGCCGGCAGCCGGCCGGCGGTGCCCGGCCCGGACGCGGGCCAGACCCCAGGCTCACGCCCAAACCCCAGGTTCACGCCCAAACCCCAGGTTCACGCCCAAACCCCAGGTTCACGCCCAAACAATGATCGAAACAGAACCGGCCCGGCGCCTCCGCAACAGCGGGAGGCGCCGGGCCGGTTTTTCAGTACAGGGGGTTGATCCACCCGTTGGTGATCATGTAGAAGGCCAGGTCCACGATGCGCTCGAAGCCGGTCTTGGCCAGCATGTTCTCCCGGTGGAATTTGACCGTGCGCTCGCTGATGAACAGGGCGTCGGCGATCTCCTTGTTGGTCATGCGCTTGCAGATCAGCCGCAGGATCTCCATCTCCCGGGGGGTCAGGGGCGTCTCCCCCTGGGGCAGGGGGATGGTCCGGGGCTCGGGAAACCGGGTCTCCCCGGCCATCACCGCGGTGATGACCTCCCACAGCTCGGCCAGGCTCTGGCTCTTGTACACGAAGCCCTGGGCCCCCGAGGCCTTGGCCCGGGGGATGTAGGACACCTCGTCGAAGCCGGTCATGATGATGATGCGGATGTCCGGACAGGCGTCGGCAATCTCCCGGGCGGCGTCCAGCCCCGAGGCGTTGTTTTCGGTGCACACGTCCATGAGGACCAGGTCGGGGCGTTCCCGGCGGCAGCAGGCCAGGGCGAGGCGGGCGTCGGAAAGGCCGCCGGCCACCGTGGTTTCCGGGTTCTGGCTGAAGGCCGCGCACAGGGCCTCCCGCATGGACTGCTGGTCCTCGACGATGAGGAGTTTAATCATGGTTCCCACCTCCTGGGATGAATGCGATGAGGGTGAAGGGCGGGCCGGGGATCACGGTGAGGCGGCCCTCCAGGGTCAGGAGCCGCCGGCGCATGCCGGGGATGCCGCCCCCTTCCTTGTAGGGCCCCGCCGGCGCCGTGCCGTCGTCCCGGATGGTCAGGCGGATGCCGGCCTCCGGCGATGGCGGCGGGCCTTGGGATGCCGGGCCGGCCGGGTCTTCCGTCCCGCTTTGGGTGCCCGGCTCCTCCGCGAATTCCAGCTCGATGCGGGTGGCCAGGCCGTGGCGCACGGCGTTGGTGGCCGCCTCCTGGATGATGTCCTCGAACACGGCAATGGTCCGGGGGTCCCGGGGCAGGGCGCCGCGGGTGGTGATGGTGACGCCGATATCCGCCAGGTTGTCCCGCAGCCGGTCCAGGCGCTGCCAGGGAGGCGGCGGGGCCGGGGAGCGGATCTCCTCCCGGATCTCTTCAATCAGGTGGCTGAGCTTTTCCGCATCGTAGCGCCGGTGCTCCCGCAGGCTGGCCAGGAGCAGGGCGACGCGGTGGCCGAAGATGTCGTGGATGGCCGACCTCAGGGCCGACGTCTGCTCGGCGGCCGTAAAGGCCGGCATGTCCCGGAGGGCGTCGGCCAGCTCGTCCCCCCGCCGGGCCAGCAGGGCGTTCTCCCGCTCCAGGTCCCGGGCGGTGTGCCACAGCTGGGTGACATCGGTGGCGGTGAGCTGGATGTAGGTCCCCCGGCGGGCGGGAAACCGCTCCCGCAGGAACTGCCACACCCGGCCATTGGCCAGCTCGAAGATCAGCCGGTCGTCGTCGGCAAAGACCCGCCAGGGCCCCAGCCCCGGGTCATCGGCCAGGAACCGGAAGAAGGCGTCGCCTCCCAGGTCCAGGGTGCCGGCCAGGCCGGCCATCAGGGTCTGCATGGGGTGGTTCATGATCAGGATCCCCCCGCCCTCGGGGCCGAAGAGGATCCCCGTGGCCATCCGGTCCAGGGCCTCGTGGATGGACGCCGGCGAAAGGCGCCGGCGGCGGTTCCGGGCCAGCGCCAGGAAGCCCGCCAGCCCCCGGGCGGCCCAGCCCAGGCAGGCGCCAGCCAGCAGCGGGGCCAGCGCAGCCCCGGCCCGGTCCCCGAGGACAGGCAGGGAGGCGGCGGTGAGGGCCAGGCTGATGGGGCCGTCGGCCCGGTGCCCCTTGAAGAACCGCAGCACCGACAGCCCGGCGATGAGGGCAGCGACGGCCCACCGCAGGCCGGCCAGGTCCATGGGGTAGATGACCCCGGTGTAATAGCCGTCCTGGACCAGGGCGACGAGGACCACCTGGACAAAGGCCTGGACCAGCACAGCGGTCTCCAGCGCCGCGCCCAGGCGCTGGCCCGGAGTCTCCAGGCCCGTGCGCAGGACCTCGCTGAGGAGGAGGCCCTGGCAGACCACCGCCGATACGGCAGCCAGGTCCAGGAGGAACAGGACGGCGCCGCCGGCCAGATAGAGCTCAGTCATGGGGTCCACCTCCTTCAACGGTGAGGGTCAGGGATTCCAGGCCCTCCAGAGGCTGGCGGCGGAACCGGGCCCCCGCCGCCTCCAGGCTCGTGGTCAGGTCCGCCGGCGGGAAATCCTGAGGGACCGCCCCCGGGGCGAGGAGCAGGGTCAGGGTGAAGCCCGAAGCATCGCAAGGCCTTTCCAAATCATTTCCCGGGTTATCCCCAGGGGCCTTCTCCGGATCCCTTTCCAGATCCTTTTCCAGGGTCGTGCAGTCCCTTTCGAGGTTTTCCCCTGGCCCCGCCTGGACCAGCTGGAGCAGGATGGGGGAGGCGCTGCCCATGGCGGCGTCCAGCACGGCGTGGTAAAAATCGTAGAGGTCCGCCATCCCCTGGACCGGCAGGTCCCCGGTGAAGGCGAAGGAGGGGGCCACGGGGATTTGGCAGAAGGCCGCCAGGTCGCCGAGCTCGGTGAAGAGCTGCCGGGCCTCCCCGGCGGGGACGGCTTCCCCGGTCTGGGCCCGGAAGAACAGGCTGCATTTCCGCTTGATGAAGCACAGGTCCAGGGTGATGGCCGCCATCTCCAGGGAGGGGCTGGGGGCCTCCGCCATGCCGGCGATGCGCCGGGCCACGGCGTCCATGGACCGGCCCAGGGCCTGCTCCAGCCGGGTCAGGATGGCGGCCTTGGCCCGGGGGGCCTCCTGGGCATAGCCCGCGGCGTACCGCCGGGCCAGCAGGGCGTTGGTGGCGTCCAGGCGCTGCCGGGCGGCCTGGAGCTGGGCCTCCAGGTGGCGGATGGGCCAGATGTCCTCCTGCCACACCGCCATGCCCCCGGGGATGGCCATGGATTCCAGCAGGGTGTCCGGGTCGGCCATCACCGGGGAGGCCTTGGCCAGGGCCTCCAGGACCGACCGGTCCAGGGGCTCGGCGGCGGCGGTGGCCATCCGGGGGACCAGGTCCCCGTCCACCAGCTGGAGCTTCAGGGGGGCGCAGGCCAGGAAATCCGCGTAATGGCGGTTGGTGGGGATCAGGCCGCTGTGGATGGCGGTTTCAAAGTACAGCAGGATGAAGATCCCGAAGGTCATGGTGATGTCGCTGTCCTGGGCCAGGGGCACCCGGAGGATGTAAGCCGCCGTGTAAAGGGCCAGCAGGCCGGAGAACACCAGGGTGGAGGCGGCGCCGGCGGGACGGCCGCCCCTCAGGGACTTGCGGACGAGGATGGCCACGGCGGCAGCGGCGGCCAGGGCCAGGGTCCCCAGCACCAGGGGGTACAGGGGGCCGTAGGTGTAGTGGGTGCCCCATCCCCCCACGGGGTAGAAGGCGTAGATCAGCTGGTGGCGGTCGTTGGTCATCACCAGGGCCCCCAGGGCGGCCAGGAAGGCCAGGCCCACCCACAGCCACCGGGGCCGGGTTTCGAAGGCCGTGGGCCGGCCCAGGGACAGGGCGGAGAGGAGCACCAGCCCGGCCAGACCCAGCTGGAAGACCGTGTAGCTGTACCAGAGCAGCCGGGTGGCCAGCTCGTCGGTGAAGAGCTGGTACTTGAACAGGCGAACCAGGACCCACCCCGCCATGAGCCCGGCGGTGGGGACCAGGAGCTGGCGGATGTTCTTCTGGCGGATGCGCCGGCCCTCGAACTGGGTCCAGAGGATGATCAGGACGACGAAGGTCAGGGGGGCCAGCTGGTGCTCCACGTTGTCCGCGGTGCGGAAGAGCCCGGTGTGGAGGACCTGGCGGCGGAAGACCCGGACGTAGCTCTGGGCCAGGGCGTTGTAGTGGCTGGGGTCCGCCAGGGTCCGGGCCCGGGCGTAGTCCGCCGCCGGCGGGTACAGGGCCGGGTCGCACCGGCCGTCGGGGAGGCGGCACCCCTGGGCCAGGAGCCGGTCCGGCAGGTCCGCCGGAAAGGCCAGGGGGGTCCGGCAGGCGATGCCCCGGGTCAGGGTCAGGGTGCCCTCCCGGGGAAGGATGACCTCCAGGTTCCGGCCGGACAATTTCAGAGCCGCCGCCTGGTAGTCCAGGCAGACCAGTACCGGCGCCTCCCAATCCCGGGGGATCAGGCGGCCGGCCCCGGCCAGGGCGGCCAGGCGCTCCGCCGCCCCGTCCAGGGAGTAATCGTCACCATCCAAGGCGATGGCCATGGCCGCCATGGCGGGGTAGCCCCCGTTCCAGCCGACCGTCTCCCCGCAGGTTTCCAGGGAGCGCCAGCCGTCGATGGCAGCGGCGCTGCGGTCCCGGTCCACGGCGATCACCGCCGTGGCCAGGAACTGGGGGTACCAGCAGGGGATGGCCCCGCTGGCCACCCCCGGGGCAATCTGCTCGCCGGTGGCCTCGGTGGCGGCCCCCTGGTCCAGCGCCATGAGCCCGGGATTGGCCAGGGCCTCGGCCCTGCGGTCCGGGAAGATGACCGGAGCCAGACGGGCGTAGGGATCCAGGGGATCGTCGCTGGTCACAAAGCGGTCCCGGGCGTCCTGGGCGCAGCCCGAAAGCAGGGCGCAGCAAACAAGCAGGACGGCGATGGCGGTTTTTCTGATCATGGCGGTTTCCTCCAAAATCAAATAAAATCGGAGAGGGCCGGAGCAGGCCGGGTTACTTCAGATAAGGCAGGAACAAGGTCGCCAGCCCCAGGAAGATGAAGAAGCCCAGGGTATCGGTGGCAGTGGTCAAAAACACCGAGGAGCCCAGGGCCGGGTCCTGGTGGAAGGCCTTGAGGACCACAGGCACCAGGAAGCCGAAGATGCCGGCGACGATGAGGTTGCCGATCATGGCCAGCAGGGTGATGATCCCCAGGAAATAATTGCCGTAGGTCAGGTAGCTGACGACGCCGGTGATCAGCCCCGTCACCGCGCCGTTGATGATGCCCAGGAAGATCTCCTTGAACAGCACCTTCCAGCAGTCCTTCCACTCCATTTCCCCCAGGGCCAGGGAGCGGACCATGATGGACAGGGTCTGGGTGCCGGCGTTGCCCCCCATGCCGGAGATGATGGTCATCATGGCCGACAGGGCCACCACCTGTTCGATGGTGTTTTCAAAGGCCCGGATGGTGAAGGCCGCCAGGTAGGCCGTCAGCAGGTTGACGATGAGCCAGGGCAGGCGCATGCCCACCGATTCCCACAGGGAGGTGTCGATGCTTTCTTCCTTGCTCACCCCGGCCATGGCGTACATATCTTCCGTGTGTTCCTCGTAGATGACATCGATGATATCATCGGGGGTGATGATCCCCAGCATGCCGCCCCGCTTGTTGATGACGGGCATGGCCTGGAGGTCGTACTTGGCGAAAATCCGGGAGACCTCTTCCTGGTCCACCCCGGGTTCCACGGAAATGGGGTCGTCCTCCATGATATCCGTGAGCTTGGTATCGTCGTCGGCCACCAGGATGTCCCGGAGGTCGGCGGTGCCGATGAGCTGGCGCGCCGCGTTGAGGATGAAGATGGTTTCGATGACCTCCGTCCGTGGGGCGATCTGCTTGATCTTGCGGATGGCCTCGCCCACAGTCAGGTTCTCGTGGAGGGCGATGTAGGCGGTGGTCATGATGCCGCCGGCGGTGTCCTCGGAGTAGCCCAGGAGCTCGTGGATGGTGCGCTTGTCGCCGCCGCTCATGAGGGCGAAGATCTGCTTCCTCCGGTCGATGGGGATGTCCCCCAGGAAATCGGCTACGTTATCCTTCTGCATGTACTTGAAGATCTTCAGGATCCGGCCGTTGTCGATGAAGCGGATGACCGTGTTCTGGAGCTTTTCGTCTGCCTGCTCAAGGATTTCACCCAATTCCTCATCGTCCAGCAAGGCACAGGTCTGGGCGATCTCCTCGTCTTCAAAATCCTCCATTTCCTGGGCGAAGTCGATGGGCTGGTACTGTTCGTAGATTTCTTCCAGCTTGTTGTGGTCGGACCGGGCCAGGGCCTCTTTAAATTGCTCCAGCCCTTCTTCGTCCAGCTCGGTCAGATGGATGACCTCGTCATTCTGATGGATTTCCGGATCGTTGTTTTCATTGTCCTTGAATGCCATAAATGACCCTCCTTTCCACGGAAAAATATAATCTCAATAATTTATCATTTTATCATACTCTTATGAAGAAACGGTAAATAATTTGATAAATTCAGACTATTTCACCCTGGGGCAGGCCCGGCTGGACGGGGGGATCAGGTGTGATATAATAGGGGCAGAGATGATCGAGAAAGAGTAGGTTTTAATATGAATGAATGTGCATTGAAAAACGCCCACCGCATCACAGCCGTGGCGCCGGGCTCCATCGGCGAGGAAATGGGCATCGAGGCCGGGGACGCCCTGCTGGCCATCAACGACCAGGAGGTGACGGACATCTTCGACTACCGCTTCCTGATCCAGGACGACTACATCGAGGCCCTGGTGCGCCGGGCCGACGGCGAGGAATGGGTGCTGGAAATCGAGAAGGATTTCGACGAGGACCTGGGCCTGACCTTCGAGAACGGCCTCATGAGCGATTACCGCTCCTGCAGCAACCGCTGCCTGTTCTGCTTCATCGACCAGATGCCCCCGGGCATGCGGGACACCCTGTATTTCAAGGACGACGACTCCCGGCTGTCCTTCCTCCAGGGCAATTACATCACCCTGACCAACATGGGGGACCGGGACATCGACCGCATCGTGCGCCTGCAGATGGCCCCCATCAACATCTCCGTCCACACCACCAACCCGGCCCTGCGGTGCCGCATGCTGGGCAACCGCTTCGCCGGGGAGAAGCTCAGGTACCTGAAGACCCTGTACAGCCACCAGGTGCCCATGAACGGCCAGATCGTCTGCTGCAAGGGCCTCAACGACGGGGAAGAGCTGCGCCGCACCATCGCCGACCTGGCCGCCCTCCAGCCCTGGATGGCCAGCCTGTCCGTGGTTCCCGCCGGGATCACCCGGTTCCGGGAGGGGCTCCCTGAGCTTACAGCCTTCACCGCCGAGGAAGCCGGCGCCGTCATCGACCTGGCGGAGGGCTTCCAGGAGGAAAGCATGGCCCGGTACGGCCGCCACTTCGTCCACGCCAGCGACGAGTGGTACATCCAGGCCGGCCGGCCCTTCCCCGAGGCGGCCCGCTACGACGGCTACATCCAGCTGGAAAACGGCGTGGGCATGATGCGCCTGCTCATGGACAGCTTCGATGAGGCCCTGGCCGCCCGGGGCGAGCTGGGGGCCCCGGACCGGGCCGTCGCCATCGCCACCGGGGAGCTGGCCTATCCCACCCTGAAGGCCCTGGCCCGCCGGATGATGGACCGCTGGCCCGGCCTCACCGTGGAGGCGGCCTGCATCCGCAACGCCTTCTTCGGCGAGACCATTACCGTGTCCGGCCTGATCACCGGCCAGGACCTGGTCAACCAGATCCGGGACCGCCGGGCCCGGGGCGAGGTCACCGCCAGAACCCTGCTGATCCCCACCAACATGCTGCGCACCGGCGAGCAGGTCTTCCTGGACGACATGACCGTGGACCAGGTGGAAGCCGCCCTGGAAATGGACCTGGTGGCCGTGGCGCCCGAAGGCGGCCCCCTGGTGGACGCCGTGCTGGGCATCCCCGGCACCCCGCCGGAGGCCAATGACCGGGTGGGGTATATCCAGGCCTATTGACGGACCGGGCCCTCCACGGATCGGAAGGGCCCCGCGAAAAAAAGACTTTGCCGGGAGCGCACGCTCCAGGGCAAAGTCTTTTTTCATTTCCGGCTGCTTCGGCCCTACTGCACCGGCACCACCGCAAAAAACACCAGATCCTCCGTCCCGTCGTTGACCAGGTCGTGGCCGTGGCCCTCGGGGCAGTACAGGCAGTCCCCGGGGTTCAGGGATTCCGTCGTCTTCTGGTCGAAGAGGGCTTTGCCGCTGCCGCTCAGGATGTAGATGATCTCGCAGTTGCCCTGGTGCACGTGGTAGCCGATGGACGCCCCAGGCACCAGCCGGCCGTGCATGATCTTGTTCTTTTCGTCGGAAAACATCTTGACATTGAAGGCCTTTTCGCCGCCCTTGAAGGCCGCCAGGCACTGTTCTTCCATGGTGGGATAACTCAGTTTCATTGTGGATTCTCCTTGATAAAATTTGGTCCTTCCATTTAAGCCGCCATCAGCCGCCAAAAGGATCAGACCCGCCGGGCCGCAGCCCTTGGGCGGATCAAAAGCTGGTTCAACCATAACACAAAAGCCGGCACTTTTCAATGCCGGGATCCCTTTCAATCCCAGCCGCCCCTCCAACCTCCGCCGGGTGGGGAGGGTATTTGAACTTTCGCTTGAAATCGTCATCAAATGTGCTATAATGGATTCAGGTTCATTGCGCCCGTGGCCAAATAAACGAACAGCCCAATGGCATCCAGGAAGACCTGGCGGTATAACGCCGGGTCTTTCTTTGGAAAACAATTTATTCAGGAAAGAGGATCCACCATGACCAACACCCGCATTTCCCATCTGTTCCAATGGCTTTTCACCGCCGCCTTCCTGCTGTGCGCCGCGCTCTCCGGGTCCGCCCCGGTCCGTGCGGCGGACCCGGCCATCACCTTCACCCAGCCCGGCACCAACACCACCATCGCCTCGGACCGGTCTTTCTACGTCTTCGGGACCTTTGACGGCTTCACGCCGCCGGCGGGTTCGGTGCTCACCATCACGGTGCGGGATGGCGCCGGCCAGACGGTGCGCACGGTGTCCACGGCGGTGAAGGACAACACCAGCCTGGACGCCTACAACAGCGCCCTGTCCTACTACGTCAGCGAGACCGCGGACCCGGGCCGGGCCGCCCTCATCGCCTCGGGGATGCCGGACCTGGTGCTTTCCCCGTCGGGGTCGGTGACCGACGGCAGCGTCAAGGCCACCTACAATGACAGCAGCTTCCACGCCCTGATCGTCGGCTCCACCAAGGGGAAGATCGACGACCAGATGCATTTCACCGCGGCGGATGGCAGCGCCTACACCGCCCTGCCCGAGGGCAGCTACACGGTCCGGGCCACCCTGGCCGAGCCCGGGGGCACGGTGGTAACGGCAGATAAGGCCATCACCATCGGCGACTCCGCCGACAAGGTCCTGGGCCGCTTCAGCCCCGCGGCCAGCAAGGCCAAGCTGGACGCCTTCGCCCAGGCCAGGGGCTACACGGTGTACAACGACGCCTTCCCGGGGTACTGGGACCAGAGCGTCTTCGCGGAAATCAAGACCCTGTGGCGGGCGGCGGACATCACCGAATACCAGGCCGGCCACGTCCACTGCGTCCTGTATAATTTCAAGGGCACAAGCACCAGCTATGCCGTGGAGCTGGGTTCCCTGGAGGCCCAGGGGGTCATCGATGACAGCGGCCGCCTGACCTTTTACTATTACGACAGCGGCGAACCCACCCTCACCGACCCCGCCAGCGGCGTCAGCCTGGACGGGCAGATCACCGCCCTGGCCGCCGGGGACAAGCTGGCCTTCACCCGGTGCGATACCGAGTCGGCGGTGACGGCGGACAACACCCTGAACACCGCCAGTCCCGGCATCGCCGCCGCGGATACCGACCTGGGGGACGGCATTGAGGGCCGGGCCGGGGACACCCTCGCCCTGAACGGCGTCATCGCCCCGATCCAGAACACGGCGTCGGACATCAAGGACAACGGCGACAACAGCTATGCCCTGGGCAACAAGATCACGACCCTGCGCTACCACATCACCGGCGACGGGGTGGACACCACGGTGGACAAGGCCACGGACAAGCTGGTGCGCACCGATGCCGCCGGCGGCACCAGTCCCTCGGAGGTGGAATTCCGCCACGTCTTCACCCTGGACGGCGCCTGGGCGGGCAAGACCCTGACCCTGGCGGTCACCGGCTACGACGCCCACGGCGCCCTGGTGGCCGGCACCGGGGAAACCCTGACCCTGAAGGTGGACGGCGCCTCGCCCACCGCCAGCCCGACGGCCGGTCCCACGGCCACAGGAGCCACGGTGACCGCCCCAGGGGCCTCGGCCACGGTCACCGCTGCCGCTTCCCGCACCTCAGCCGCTCCGGCCACCGGCGTGGAAGGGGACGCCGCGGCGGTTCTGGCGGTCAGCGCCCTGCTGGTCATCCTGGCCTGGGGCCTCGCCGCCCGGAAGGGGACGCGGTAAAACGCGCCCCTCCGGCGCCTGCCGGAAAGAAAGGTTTGAAAATTACTTGAAAATAATTTTGTCAAAGTATTGACAAAATGGGTTAGCGATGCTAAACTTGGGTTATCAAAAAGGGTTAGCTCTGCTAATCCATTTTCTATTTCAGGGGTCGGTTAGGAAAACTAACTTATCCCCGGGACAGTGGGACAAACATTTTGCAAAGGAGGCAGATTTATGCCGATTACGATGGTGAACCCCGGCGAGTCCGTGACCATCCGCCGCATCACGGGGAAGGACGATGTCCGCCAGCACCTGGCGGAGCTGGGCTTCGTGGTGGAGGGCCAGGTGACGGTGGTCAGCCGCAATGGGGGCAGCCTCATCGTCCAGGTCAAGGACAGCCGCATCGCCCTGGACGAAAGCATGGCCAGAAGGATCCTGATATGAGGGCGGCGGCTTTGGAAACGGACGGATTGAATGAATGTGAATGGAACGAGGTGACAGGTATGTCGACATTAAAGGATGTGGCCGTGGGACAAACGGCCGTTGTAAAGAAGCTCCACGGCGAGGGTCCAACCAAACGGCGGATCATGGATATGGGCATCACCAAGGGCGTGGAGCTCTACGTGCGCAAGGTCGCGCCCCTGGGAGACCCGGTGGAGCTGACGGTCCGGGGCTACGAGCTGTCCCTGCGCAAGGCCGATGCGGAAAAGATCGAGGTGGTGTGATCCCCCGGCGGTGATTCCTTATCCCATACGGTTAGCGAGACTAAGCAAAGGAGAATACCATGGAAATTAAAATCGCGTTGGCGGGCAATCCCAACTGCGGCAAGACGACATTGTTCAACGACCTGACGGGCAGCACCCAGTATGTGGGCAACTGGCCGGGGGTCACGGTGGAAAAGAAGGAAGGGCGCCTCAAGGGCCACCGGGATGTGATCATCCAGGACCTGCCGGGGATTTACTCCCTTTCCCCCTACACCCTGGAAGAGGTGGTGGCCCGGAATTACCTGGTGAACGAGCAGCCCGACGCTATCCTGAACATCGTGGACGGCACCAACATCGAGCGCAACCTGTACCTGACCACCCAGCTCCTGGAGCTGGGCATCCCCACGGTCATCGGCCTCAACATGATGGACCTGGTGAAGAAGAACGGCGATGCCATCGATCTGGACCGGCTGGGCCGGGCCCTGGGGTGCAAGGTCATGACCATGAGCGCCCTCAAGGGCCAGGGCGGCCGGGAGGTGGCGGAGGAAGCCATGGCCCTGGCCAGGGGAAAGAAGGCCGGGGAGCTGCCCCACGTGTTCACCGGCAGCGTGGAGCATGCCATCGCCCACATCGAGGAGTCCATCGGCGACAGGGTGGAGCCCTCGATGTTAAGGTGGTTCGCCATCAAGCTGTTCGAGCGGGATGAAAAGGTCCAGGAAAACCTCAAGCTGGACAAGGAGCTCAAGGCCCACCTGGAGATCCACATCGCGGACTGCGAACAGGAAATGGACGACGACGCGGAGAGCATCATCACCGGCCAGCGCTACGCCTTCATCCAGAAGGTGGTGGCCAGGGCCATCGTGAAAAAGGCCCCGGCAGGGAGCCTGAGCGCCTCGGACAAGATCGACCGGATCGTCACCAACCGGATCCTGGCCCTGCCCATCTTCGCGGCGGTGATGACCCTGATGTACTACATCTCCGTGACCACCCTGGGGGCCATGGCCACCGACTGGGTCAACGACACCCTCTTCGGCGACTGGATCACCGGCGCCGCCACGGCGGGGCTGACGGCGGTGGGGGCGGCGGACTGGCTCCAGAGCCTCATCGTCGACGGCCTCATCGGCGGTGTGGGCACGGTCCTGGGTTTCGTGCCCCAGATGCTGCTCATCTTCTTCTTCCTCTCCATCCTGGAGGATTCGGGCTACATGGCCCGGGTGGCCTTCATCATGGACCGGATCTTCCGCAAGTTCGGCCTGTCGGGGAAATCCTTCATCCCCATCTTAATCGGCACGGGCTGCGGGGTGCCGGCGGTCATGGCGGCGCGGACCATCGAAAATGAGAAGGACCGCCGCATGACCATCATGCTGTGCACCTTCATGCCCTGTACGGCCAAGACGGTGATCATCGCCATGATCACGGCGACCTTCTTCCCGGGGTCGGTGTTCATCGCCCCGGCCATGTATTTCCTGAGCATCGCGGTGATCGTCCTTTCGGGCATCGCCCTGAAGAAGACCCGGGCCTTCGGCGGGGACGCGGCGCCCTTCGTCATGGAGCTGCCGGCCTACCACGTGCCGTCCTTCAAGGGGGTCCTCATCCACATGTGGGAACGGGCTCGGGCCTTCATCGTCAAGGCGGGGACCATCATCTTTACGGCCTGCGTCATCATCTGGTTCCTGTCCAACTTCAGCTGGACCCTGCAGATGGTGGCCATTGACAGCAGCATGCTGGCCGGCATCGGCGGCGCCATCGCCTGGTTCTTCGCTCCACTGGGCTTCGGAAGCTGGCAGGGCGCCGTGGCGGTAATCAGCGCTGAAATGGCCAAGGAACAGGCCATCGGCACCCTGGCCGTCCTGGGCGGCGTGGCGGACACGGGCAGCGACACCGCGGTGATGGCGGGCATCGCCGGCATGTTCACCACCATGGGGGCCTTCTCCTTCATGATCCTCAACCTCTTCGATCCCCCCTGCGTGGTGGCCATGGCGACCATTGCCCGGGAAATGGGGGACCGGAAATGGGCGGCCATCGCCATCGGCTATCAGGTGGCCATGGGCTATTTCCTGGCCTTCGTGTGCTACCAGATGGGCAGCTTCCTGTTCTTCGGGGCGGCCTTTGGAGCGGGACAGGCCATCGCCCTCCTGCTGGCAGCGGCGGCCCTGTGGGCCGTCGTCCGCCCGGCCAGCCGGGAAGCGGCGGTGCCAGCCGGCGCCCAGGCCCATGTGGGCTGACGGCCCGCGGATTGATACTTAACAGGAGGTTGACATGAATATCGCAACGTTTCTCATTTCCGCCATCATTGTGGGACTGCTCTTTCTGGCAGTCCGCCACATCAAAAAACATGGCAGCTGCGCCAACTGCGAGCAATGCCGGAGCCGCACAGGCGCCGGCGGAAGCCGCAGCGGCTGCTCCGGAAGCAGCGGCGGCTGCTCCGGATGCTGCGGCTGCGGCAGTAAAAGCTGCGGCGGCACCCGGGATGGCGATCAATAATGGACACTGGTGATGTGGAAGAACCCCGGGAGGCAAAAGCGCCAAATTCCCCGGGGAAAAGCGGCCGGCTGTCCTGCACCCAGCGGCGGTATCTGCTGGCCATCTACCGGATTTCCCAGAAGACCGGTGAGATCCACGCCATCCAGGTGGCCAGGGCCCTGGGGGTGAGCAAGCCCTCGGTGGCGGCCATGCTGGATACCCTGATGGCCAAGGGGCTGGTTGAAAAGAAGCCCTACAGCAAGATCAGCCTGACCGCCCCGGGGATGGCGGCGGCCCAAAAAGACGGGGCCCGGATCGCCTGGCTGATGAATCGGATGGCGGCCATGGAATTGGTGCTGTCAGAAGATGAGGCCTTTTATGTCGCCTGCGCCTTGGCGCAGGCGCTTCCCGAGCGGATTTGGGAGGACTTCCCCGAAAGATGAAAAACAGAAAAAGAAAATATCGCTAAATGATGGAATTGGCTGCCCGTCCTGGTGATGGGCAGCTAAAAAATGAGCTGGAGGTTAGCATAACTAATTGCCATGGGAGATGAAAAATGTCAGAAGAAATCATCATAAAAAATTGTTCGCCGACCTTGGCGGGCATCAAAACCGGGAATATCTTCCTCTATCGCCAGGGCAGCCGGAAGGGAATCGAAGGGGAAATCCAAAGCCTGAGTGATCAGTTGGCACCCTATGGCGTCCAGGCCCGCCTCCTCCGGCGGACGGAAAGGGGGAGCCTGGTTTACGTGTTCCGGCCGGAGCGATTGACAGGCGTCCTCGCGGGAGACAAGGTCCGGGGTTTTTTAAAGGGCTACGGCTATAGATCCTTCGATGCTGAAGATTGCATCCAGTGGCTTTCCCACAGGCTCCGGCAGGGGGAAGATTTCCCCCACGAAATCGGCGTCTTCCTCGACTACCCTTTGGAGGATATCCGGGGCTTTATCGCCAACGGCGGCCGGGGCTCCAAGTGCGTGGGGTGCTGGAAGGTTTACGGCGATGCCCAAAAGGCTCAAGCCACCTTCCGGGTCTACAAAAGCTGTACCCGGAAATGCCTGTATAAAAAAGGTCTGGGCATGGATTTGGAAGAAATTGCGGCTCATTATCAGCGCCAAAGTGCTTGTGTTTAATTGAACGAAAGAGGTAAAAAATGAGTAAGGTAGCAGTGGTTTACTGGAGTGGAACGGGGAATACGGAGCAAATGGCCATGGCAGTGGGGGACGGCGCCCGGGAAAAAGGCGCTGAGGTCACCGTGATGAAGGCGTCGGAATTCGGCGCCGACAGGATGGATGATTTTGATGCCATCGGCTTCGGCTGCCCCGCCATGGGGGACGAGGTTTTGGAGGAAGCGGAGTTCGAGCCCATGTTTTCGGAATGTGAAACCAAGTTGAAGGGAAAAAAGATAGCCCTGTTCGGCTCCTATGGATGGGGCGACGGCGAGTGGATGGAAAATTGGGAAGAGCAATGTGCGGCGGACGGCGCCTGTTTTGCCGCCGACTGCGTCATGTGCAATAACGATCCCGACGAAGAGGGACTGGAATCCTGCAGGGACCTGGGCGCAGCCCTGGCCGTCTGATCAGGCAGCAGGATCCAGCACGGTTCCCAGGGAATCGTGCTGGATTCAGGACAGGACGTTCTCATATAAATATTCTCCAAATTACTAATAACTTTAATATTCCATTTGATAGTCTGCCAAAAACGTAACCCTGTCTTGAATCCAGCGCGAAGACCGCAAGGGAAAAACAAAAAATGAAAGGAGCAGGAAAATGAAAAAGGAAAACGGAAAAAGAATCGGATTTTTAGCGGGAGGGATCCTGTTGGGGACCGCCGGCATCAGCGTGCTCAAGTCCCAGGAGGCCCGAAAGGCCTATACCTGCGTCACAGCGGCCTTCCTCCGGGCAAAGGACGGCGTTATGGACTGTGTGAGCGATATTCAGGAAGGGGTCATGGATGTCTACATGGACGCCATCGGAAAAAACAACGCCCGGATCAGAAAAGCTGAAGCGGCTAAAATTGAAGATGAAGCATGAAGGGACCGGTGATTGACGGGGAGGTAGCGGCATGAAAGGAACCATCGTCCATGAGGGGCCGGGAAGCCTCCACATCAAAACCCGGTATCGCCGCCATCTGAGCATCGGGGAGGCAGACCAGCTCCAGTATGCCCTGCTGGCCGTCGACGGCGTCCAGGACGTGAAGGTCTTCGACCGGTCGGGAAGCGTCCTCATCCGGTACACTGGTGAACGGGAGGCCGTCATCTGCGGCTACGCGGCTTTCTCCTTTGAAAGGGTACCAGCCGGCCTGGTGCCGGCCCATACCGGCCGGGAGCTGGAGCGGAAGTACTGGGAAAGGATGGTGAATAAACTGGCTGGCCGGGTCCTGCGCCGGTTCCTCCTGCCCGGGATTGTGCGCCGGGTCATCACCCTGGTCCGGGCTGTCCCCTATGTGGGGAAGGGGCTGAAAGCACTTTGGCAACGGAGGCTGGATGTGGGCGTCCTGGACGCTGTGTCCATTTCAGCGGCCCTCTGGATGGGGGATTACAGCACCGCCAGCGCAGTCATCTTCCTGCTGGATATCGGCGGGATCCTGGAAGAGTGGACCTATAAGAAATCCGTGGATGACCTGGCCCGGTCCATGTCCCTGAATGTGTCCAAGGTGTGGCGGCTGAAGGACGGTCGCGAGGAATGGACGCCCATCGGTCAAATCGCCGCCGGCGACAGGGTCCGCGTGGACATGGGGTCCACCATCCCTCTGGATGGCACGGTGGCGGAGGGAGAAGCCATGGTTAATCAGGCTGCCCTCACCGGGGAGGCCGTGCCGGTGCGCAAGGGTGAGGGAGCGACGGTATTCGCGGGGACCGTGGTCACTGAAGGCAGCTTGGTCATCCGGGTCAGGGAGGTCCTGGGGAATACCAAATACGATCAGATCATCCACATGATAGAGTCCTCCCAGAAGATGAAATCCTCCCTCCAGGAGAAGGCGGATCACCTGGCGGACAAGCTGGTGCCCTACACCCTGGCGGCCTTTCCCCTCACCTGGGCCTTGACCGGCAGTCTGACCAAGGCCATGTCTGTGCTCATGGTGGATTTCTCCTGTGCCCTCAAGCTGTCCACCCCCATCGCGGTGCTGTCGGCCATGCGGGAGGCGAGGAGCTACCAGCTGACGGTGAAAGGCGGCCGGTTCATGGAAAACTTTGCCAGGGCGGACACCATCGTCTTCGATAAAACCGGGACCATCACCAGGGCCATGCCCTCGGTGGCGGCGGTCATCCCCTTTGAGGATTACGAAGCTGACGAGATGCTGCGCATGGCGGCCTGCCTGGAAGAGCATTTCCCCCATTCCATGGCCAACGCCGTGGTGCAGCGGGCGGAGGAAAAGCAGCTTTTGCACGAGGAGATGCACGCCAAGGTCCATTACATCGTGGCCCACGGCATCGCCTCGGAGGTGAATGGCCAGCCTGTGGTCATCGGCAGCTGGCATTTCGTGTTTGAGGATGAGGGCGTTGCCATCCGGGACGGAGACCGGGAGAAGGTAGAGGGCCTGGCACCGGAATACTCTTACCTGTACCTGGGCATCGGCGGAAGACTGGCCGCCGCCATCGCCATCGCCGATCCCATCCGCGCCGGGGTGCCGGCCCTGATCCAGGGCCTCCGCAGCCACGGGTTCAGGCAGGTGGTGATGATGACAGGGGACAGCGAGAAGACAGCCCGGGCGATTGCCGCTGCGGCGGGGATCGACGCGTATCACTCGGAGGTGCTGCCAGAGCACAAGGCGGATTTCATTATGGAGGAAAAAGCCAAGGGGCGGATCGTCGTCATGGTGGGCGACGGCATCAATGATTCGCCGGCCCTGTCCGAGGCTGATGTGGGCGTCGCCATCCGGGAAGGGGCAGACATCGCCTGTGAGGTGGCGGATATCACCCTTTCCCAGAATAACCTGGAGTCCCTCATTACTCTGAAAGAGATCAGCGACGGCCTTCTCCGGCGGACGCAATCCAATTACCATTTCATCGTAGGGTGGAATTCGGCCGTGGTCATCGGCGGCGTCCTGGGGATTTTTGCCCCGGGAACCGCCGCCCTGCTCCACAACCTGTCGACCATCTACATCGGCGTCCATTCAATGGAAAATTTATTGGAGAAATGATATGAAAAACAATCCGATCGCGCGTTTTCACGATATGCGGGGTCCACCCATTCCTCTGTGTTTGTGGACCAAAATGGCTGTGCTCATACAGCAGCCACCTAATGCGAATCACACATAAAACGCAAACTCCCAGATGCCAGCAGCCTTGCTGGCATCTGGAATATTCTGATTATGCCAGAAGGAGACGCCAGTGGATTATCATTATTTTGCAAAACGCCGGCAAGCCGGAAGCTCTGTTGGGACGGGTGATGCTCAAAAGCATGAATGTCGGACATCAACCGGTTTTAGCTGATTTCCGACTGGGCATAAAACGCCACCACGGCGTTGCGGATGAACGCCGAGGTGAAGTCCGCCATGGCGGAGGGGCTTTTCTGCAGGCCGGAATTGAGCCAGCTCTGGACGATGCCGATGAACCCGAAGATCAGGAATGAGTTGAAATACTCGTACTCGATGGGGGAGCCGCTGTGGCTGGTATCCATGAGGACGGCCGTCAGATTATTGGCGGCCAGCTTCCGGATCTTCTCGATGAAGGAGATGTGCCCCTCCTTGGTCAGGAAGATCTGGGCGAAATTCACATTGTCCTGGAGCATGAGGAAGATGTTCTGGATGATGCGGTGGGTGTCCCGCTGGGGGATTTCGTCCAGGATCACCTGGAGCTGGTCGAGGATCTCATTTTCCAGCTGGTTGGAAAGATCGTAGATGTCCTCGTAGTGGGCGTAAAAGGTCCCCCGGCTGATGTCGATGGCGGCGGTGAGCTCGCTGATGGAAATCTTGTTGATGGGCTTGGTTTCAAGCAATTTGAGGAATCCTTCGCGGATTCTTTTTTTGGTGTTGCGCACGCTGCTGTTCTGGTCGCCTTTATTCGCCATGGGGGCCTCCTCCTGCCTGTCCGGACAATATCCGGGAAAATGTACAAATATGACCAAGGGTTAAAAAACTGAATATTGAAAAAATCGCGGGATGGATTTACCATATAGTAGTCCAAATTCGGACAACTGTCAATTGAAAACAGAGGTTTGATGGAGGGGATTTCATGGAAAGATTATTCAGCGGGATACTGAAGCACCGCCGGTGGGTCATCGCCGCGTACCTGGTCCTGGCGGTGGTGGCGGCCATGGCCGCCCAGAGGGTCCGGGTGGATTCCAACCTGGCCAATTACCTGCCGGCGGACTCGGCCTCCACCGTATCCCTGGACGTGATGGCCCAGGAATTCGGAGGGGAGATCCCCAACTGCGAGCTCATGGTGAAGGACATCACCGCCGGGGATGCCATCGCCCTGGAGGACCGGCTGCGGGCCATCGACGGGGTCAAGGCGGTCACCGGCCTGGGGGACAGGGCCAGCGCCCTGATCCCCTTTGACATGATCCCCGAGGACCTGGTGAAGCCCTACTACCGCGACGGCCATGCCCTGTACTACCTGACCCTGGACGAGGAAAAGGACAGCCGCCTCCTGGATGAGATCCGCCAGACGGCAGGGGGTGACTGCGCCCTGGCGGGGAGCAATGTCAACGCCAAGATCCTGCTGGCCACCTCCAGCCGGGAGATCGGGGTGACGGTGGCCGTGGCCATCCTCTTCGCCGTGGTCATCCTGTCCCTGACCATGGATTCCTGGGCGGAGACCTTCGCCCTGCTGGGCTGCCTGGGAGTGGCCATCCTGATCAACAGCGGCACCAACCTGCTCTTCGGCACCGTGTCCTCGGTGACCCGGACGGCGGCCAGCGTGCTCCAGCTGGGGGTGTCGGCGGATTATTCCATCTTCCTGCTCCACCGGTACAAGGAAAACAAGCGGGAAGAGGGGGATCCCCAAAGGGCCATGGCCTCGGCCATGACCACCTCTCTGGCCTCGGTGGCCTCCAGCGCCCTGACCACGGTGGTGGGCTTCTTCGCCCTGGTGTTCATGCGCTACCGCATCGGCCAGGACATGGGCCTGGTCATGGCCAAGGGCGTGTTCATCAGCCTGATCGTGGTCTTCACCCTGTACCCCTGCGTGCTGTTGTCCCTGCGGCGCCTCAGCGCCAGGACCGCCCACCGGGAGCTGGTGACCGGGGTGGGCCGGCTGCCGGAGATCATCCGGGCCTGGCGGTGGCCGACGGTCCTGGCCTTCGCCGCCCTGGCGGTGGTCTGCCTGTTGGTCCAGGGAAACAACCAGTTTTACTACGGCTCCTCCCATCAATTCAAGGACGATTCCCAGGTCGCCCAGGAGCGCCAGAGCATCGAGGCCGTCTTCGGCAGGACCAACACCATGGTCCTGCTGGTGCCCGAGGGCGAGGCGGCCAAGGAGAGCCAGCTTTACGATGCGCTCAGGGCGATGCCCGACGTGGGGAGCGTGACCGCCCGGGTGGGCATCCTGGGCTACGGCGTCCCCTCGTCCATGGTGCCCGACGCCCTTATCAGCCAGCTGGAAAGCGGTAAGTACAGCCGCTACGTGCTGACCCTGTCCTGCGACGACGAAAGCGAGGCCACCTTCGCCCGCATCGACCAGATCAAGGAGGCGGCGGCCAAATACTACGATAATTATTACCTGGCGGGGAACAGCGTGTCCACCTACGACCTCAAGACCGTCATTTCCGCGGACAACCTGAAGGTCAACGCCATCGCCGTGGCCGCTATCTTTGTGATCCTGCTGCTGACCTTCCAGTCCCTGGCCATCGCCGCCATCCTGGTGCTGACCATCGAGGGGGCCATCTGGATCAACATGGGCATCCCCTATTTCATGGGGGTCCATCTGTTTTACATCGGCTACCTCATCGTCAGCTCCGTCCTCATCGGCGCCACGGTGGACTACGCCATCCTGCTGACAAGCCGGTATATCGAGTTCCGGGGCACCCTGGACAAGGGGGCGGCCCGGAGGGAGGCCATCGCCAAGTCGGCCCTGTCCATCATGACCTCGGCCACCATCCTGGCCGCGGCGGGGATCCTCCTGGGCCTCTTCTGCACCAACCAGCTCATCGGCCAGCTGGGCACCCTGCTGGCCCGGGGCACCCTTCTGGCCGCGGTGATCGTGCTCTTCGTCCTGCCCAACCTGCTGTGCTGGTGCGATACCCTGTTCATGGCGCGGAAGCTGGGGCGGGTGAAGGGGAAGGATGGACCAGGGGACTGACCCCAGGGCCCCTGGCACAGCGCACCGCCACCTCCCGAAACCGCCCCATCCCAATCCATGCTTGCACGACAAAAGGCAGGAACGGCTTTTCGCCATTCCTGCCTTTTGTCATGGGGTGTCAGTCCTCACCGCGGACCAGGGTCCCAATCCGCGTCACCGGAAAATCCCGTTCCAATGCCGCCCAGGCCCCGGGATCCGCAGCCACCACCACACAGGTGGAGGGCCCGCCGGATTGTTCCAGATCCAGGGGGCAGCGGGGGTCGAACTCCACGGCCAGCCAGTGGAGCCGGGCCAGATTGGCGGCCTCCCAGGCCACCCCTTTGGAACCCACCGGCACCAGTTCCCGCACGTCCGGGCGGGCACCCAGCCGGGTCAGGTGGTCGTAGGTGGCGATGGGCTGGCCTTCAGCGTGGAGGAATGCCATCCCCACCAGGGGCGTCCCCAGGCAGGCCAGGATGTCGCCGGGATGGCACGCCGGCGGGGTGAAATCCCCGGCCAGGTAGCCCACGGCGGCGGTGCCCACGCCGGTCATGGTCGTGGGGAAGTTTTCCTCGGTGGAGCCGGTGAGGCAGTCCCCGGACAGCCCCGCCAGGGCCAGCTCGTCGGTGTAGCCCCGGATGATCTCCCGTCCCGTGGGCTCCATTTCAGCGCAGATGCCGTCGGCCACCACCAAAACCCGGGCGCCGATGCAAAGCAGCTCGAAGAGCACCACCCGGGCGGACACCCGGCCCACGTGGTAGGCCGGGCACTGGAGATGGTCGGCGGGCTTGCTCCCCGCCGAGGCGCAGCTGTCCGCGGCGATGACCACCGTGCCGCCGGGCACCGGGGCCAGGGTCAGGTCCCGGTACTTACGCGCGGCCTTCATCTTTTTTGAGGCGGCGCACCGGCGCGGGGAGCAGGCCGTGGAAGCGGGACGGCAGCAGGCCGTACACCACCACCGCCAGCACCACGTTGAGGATGGCGGCGGGCAGCAGGGCCGGAATCAGAGCCATGGCAGTGGCCATGCCGAAGATCGGCACCACGGCCAGCAGCGCCACCGGCACGTTGAAGATGACGGCCACCACGCAGCCCAGGACGTAGGCCGCCACCGTGTTCATGTTCCTATCCACGCAGAAGCGGACGGTGAAGTAGAAGGCGGTCATGGTGACGGCCATCATGATGGCTGTGATGATGTGGGCCGGCAGGGTCAGGGGGAAGCCCGACAGGGCCGCCGTGAGCATGTGGGCGATGAAGCCGATGGCGGCGCCCCAGCCCCAGCCCAAAATCAGGGTGGCCAGGAAGGCCGGCAGGGAATCAAAGGCGATGGAGCCCATGATCTTCAGGTTGGCCCCCACAAAGCACAGGGCGATGAAAAGAGCCGCGTAAACCAGTTGTCTTGTCTTGTTGTTCATAAAAAGGTCACTCCTTGGTGTAAGATAATTGCCCTGCTATCTTACCATAAGCGGGCCGGCGGCACAAATCCGATACAGGGAAAAATTCGCCTGAAAAGGAGCGATATTTTGTTCTCGAATTCGTGCGAAAAAGCTTGAATAGGATGGGATGTCGGGTTACAATTTGATTGCGGAAGATGGGAGATGTTTATAAAGGAAGCAGACATTCGAACAACAGAGGGGGATCGTATGGCAGGGAAATCAAAACTCAATGACCAGAGGAAGCTGTGGGTGCTGTTCACAGGCATCCTCATTTCTGCGCTGATTGCCTACCTCTATTACGGGTTCGTCCAGCGCCAGGAAAGGACCGATATCGAGCGGATCCAAACCATTTACGCGGAGCGGACGGAAAATCTGATCAACAGCATTTTCCACAAGACGGATGTGCTGGCCGCCACCGTCAAGCTGGCCAACGGGGATATTTCAGAAGACACCTTCAATACAGTCGCCCAGCTCGTCTACCAGAAGGACAGCGGCATCCGCGGCATCCAGTCCATGCCCGGCGCCGTCGTCACCTACTCCTACCCCATCGAGGGCAATGAGGAGGTCATAGGCAAAAACTTTTTTGAGATACCCTCACGCCGGAAGGACGTGATGCTGGCCATCGACACAAAGAGCATCGCCCTTTCAGGCCCCTACAACCTGATCCAGGGGGGGCTCGGCGTCGTGGCGAGGAACCCGATCTTCCTGACCGACGATTCCGGCAGCGAGTATTTCTGGGGCTTTTCCGCCATCATCCTCAATCTGCCCGATGCCCTGGCCGGCGCGGGCCTGAGCCAGCTTTCGGAGGAGGGCTACGATTACCAGCTTTTCTGCGTCAACGAAAACAATGAGCGCCTGGTCATCGACGGCAATCCCAATCTGGATACCTCCCGGGCGGTGTCCGGGGCCATCCAGGTCCCCAATCACCAGTGGACCCTGGCCATCGCCAGCCTGCATCCCCGGCTGAACCTGTTGAAGGCGCTGGTCGTGTTCGGCATCAGCCTCCTTTTGACCCTGATCCTGTGGCGACTCTCCTGTGCCGTCGCCCGGGAAAAGGAAGCCGTCCGCGCCAAGGACCGGTTCTTTTCCAACATCAGCCACGACATGCGCACGCCGCTGAACGCCGTCCTCGGCTTTACGGCACTGGCCCAGGCGCCGGAGATCACAGAGGCGGAAAAGAACGACTATCTGAAAAAAATCGAATCCTCGGGAAGGCTGCTCCTGGCCCTGGTCAACGACACGCTGACCCTGTCGAAGGTGAGCAACGGCAAAATCCAGCTCCACCCGGAGCCCTACTCGACGGAGGAGCTTGGGAATGATTTCCTGCCCACGGCCATGGAGCTGGCGGAGCAAAAGAACATCCAGATCCAAGTGGACGCTTCAGGGTGCCGCAGGCGGACCATCCTGATTGACCGCCTCAATGGGGAAAAGATCTTCCTCAACCTCCTCACCAACGCCATCAAATACACCCCTGCCGGGGGCCATGTGTGGCTGTCGGTGCGGGACGAGCCGGCGGACGCCAAAGATCCCGACCTGGTCTTCACCATCCGGGATGACGGCATCGGCATGGACAAGGACTTTCTCAAGCATGTCTACGAGCCCTTTGTCCAGGAGAACCGCCCCGGCTACGAAAGCGGCGGCACGGGCCTGGGCTTCGCCATCGTCAAGCAGCTGGTGGAGCTCATGGGCGGGACCATCCACATCGAAAGTGAGAAGGATGTGGGGACGGAGATCACCGTGCGCCTCCACTTCCCCGAAGTCAAAGCGGCGGCGCCCCTCAAAAAAGAGAAGCCGGAGCTGCAGCCCGATGACGAGGTGCTTTCCGGCAGACGGGTCCTCCTCTGCGAGGACAATGCCCTGAACCGGGAAATCGCCGTCGCCCTTTTGAAGAGCAAGGGCATGGAGGTCCGCACCGTGGAAAACGGCAAAGCGGGGCTGGAAGTCTTCCGGGACAGCGCGGCTTACGAATGGGACGCGGTCCTCATGGATTTGCGCATGCCGGTGATGGGCGGGCTGGAAGCCACGGAGCGGATCCGGGCCCTGGACCGGGAGGATGCCCGGTCGGTTCCCATCATTGCCATGACGGCGGATGCCTTTGCGGAAGACGTCCAGAAGTGCGTGGACGCCGGGATGGACGGCCATCTGGCCAAGCCGGTCATCCCGGAAAAAATGTTCAAGCTGCTGGCAGAGGCCATCGCCGGCAGGCAGCCGCCTGTAAAATGAACCCGTGGCGGTGATGAAAAAAATACGTAAAAAGTGGGATCCGGCCCAAGCCGAATCCCACTTTTTTAATGACAAAAATGACTGACCGGACGGGGGCCGTCTGGACTGGCAGCCGGCTCCCGGCTGGCTACAGCTTCCCGGCCAGGGCCCTGGCCTGCTCCGCCGTCCGGCTGAGGATGCCGTCCACGTCGGCGCCCTCGACATCCAGCCCTTCCGCGGCGATGCAGTGGAAGGCGGGAATGCCCAGGATCCGGGTCAGGGCGTGGAGGTACCGGGCCCCCTGCTCCATGGAGTCGAAATCCCCGGTGGCGTAGCCTCCCCGGGTGGTGATGTGGATCCAGTGCCGGGCCTTGCACCGGCCCACGCTGCCGGTCTCCGTGTAGTCAAAGGCGATGCCGGCCACGCAGATCTGTTCCAGGTAGGCCTTGAGCACCGCGGGAAAATTCAGGTCCCAAAAGGGCGCGGCGGTGATGATGGCGCTGGCTGCGGCAAATTCCCGGGCATCGGCGAACTCCGGCGCGTCCAGGGCGTCCTCTTCGATGAGGTGCTCCCGCAGGGCCAGGGACTCCGGCGTCAGGCCGGCGGCGGGATGGCGGGTCAGGTCCCGCACCGCCAGCTGGGTCTTGGGGTGGCTTTTCTTGAAGCTGTCGCAGAAGGCCTGGGCGATGATGGCCGTCCGGGAACGCTCCTGGCGCAGGCAGGCGTCGACGAATAGGGCTGTGGGCTGTCCGCTCATGATAATCTCCCGTCGACGATGCTCGTGAATTCCTCTTCCAGGATCTCCAGGGTGGGCACCACCTTTTCATTGTCCCCCGAGCGCACGATGCCGCCGTTGGACTGGCGGGAGTAGAACCCGGCGAAGCGCCCGTCGAACACGTAGAGGCCGGTCATGTTGATGTACTCCTCGATCCGGGGGGACCGGCTGGAAAAGTCGATGTTGGCGCTGCGGTAGGGGGTGACGTATTCCTGGATGATGGTGGGGGCTTCGGCGTATTCCGTCAGGATGTCCCGCCACTGCTCGTCGGAGCAGTCCACCCCGGCGTAGACCCCGTGGCAGGCGTAGCCGTCCATGGGCTTGACGATCCACCGGTCCTTGGTGGCCAGGGCGTCCAGGTCCCGGATGGCGTCCTCCGTCAGATCCCGGGTCATGGGGAAGTGAAGGGCGACGAACTCATTTTCCGCCGGACTCAGGAAGGCCTTGGTGGCGTCGTTGTGGATCACGGCGAACAGCCACTTGTTGTGGATGACCTGGGTGCACATGGGCCCGAACAGGGTGACGGCCTGGTCCTTGACCGCGGCGATGAAGCCCTGAACCTCGTCGTAGTGCTCCAGGATGTCCGCGGTGACGGCCCGGCGGTAGATCACGTGGACCGGGTCGCCCTCCGCGGTGCGCAGCACCCCGTCGGTGTAGGTCAGGCTGCGGATGTCGGCGATGACGGCGTGGACACCCTTCTTTTCAAAATGGCGCTGGAAGACCCGGAACTCCGCCAGGGAATCCTGCTTGGAGGGGGTGTCGTCGATGAAGTCCACAATGGCCACCGTGGGGTCCTGGATCGGGGCGTCGCCGTGGCGGTACAGGTTCATCATGCGGTCGATCCACGTGTCAAAGAGCTTGAAGGACTTGAAGTCGTGGTATTTGGTCAGCTTCCGGAAGCCCAGGTTGTAGTGGAGGGCGTTGTTGAGCTCCCGCACCTCGTTCATGGCGCTGGTGCCGTCGGTGTTGATTTCGCAAAATTTGAAATCCTGAGTGGCTTCGTCGTAAAAGATGTCGAAACGGGCCATGGGCAGCACCGAATCGTAGCCCGAGGGAATGGCGATGAGCTCAGCCAGCTCGTCGGAAAAGGGAAACAGCTTCCGGTAATCGGCGTCGCATTGGTAGCGGCGGATGATCTTTTCAAAAATGGTGTGGGTGATGACGATGAGGTTCTTGAAAATCGCCAGGTCCTCCGGGGTAAAGACCTTGGGGAAATACAGGGCGTTAAGATGGCGGCCATCATGGCAAAAGGTGGTGTGGTCCAGATAGTCCTTCATTTTCAGGCCGGAAGCCTGATGGGCGTCAAACTGGGCCTGAAGCATGGCCTGACAGTCTTGATTTAGTTCTTTCGTAAGCGCAAAATAAAACAGTAACTATCAATTCACCTCAAAAACTGAGATAATACTTCCAGAAGAAAATTAAGTGATTCAAACACTTGAAAAACTTGAAATGGAGGTATCATGGATCCAATCACACAGACCAAAAACCAATATCGTCTGGAGGAATGGCAGGCTATCATTAAAGGGCAGCGTGCCAGCGGAGAAAGTATCCGGACCTACTGTCAGAACAACGGCATCAAGGAAGCCAGTTACTACTATTGGCTCAAGAAAATCCGGAGGGCAGCCATGGGAGAAAAAGGCGGGGCCACCACCTTCGTTCCTGTCACCTTGGACAACGCCAATGAAACGGTGTCGCACCCGGCTGCGTCTACCGCTGGCATCCTCATCCAGACGCGGGAAGCCACCATTACGATCCGGGACGGCGCCTCCCCGGAAACCATCCAGGCCGTCCTGAAGGTTATGACCGCGTCATGTTAGGGGATATCACCCAGGCGGACAAGATCTACATCGCCTGTGGATATACCGACATGCGCAAGGCCATCGACGGGCTTGCCGCCATCGTCCGGGAAAACTTCCACATGAACCCCATGGAAAACAACCTTTTCCTCTTTTGTGGGAAAAGGCGGGATCGCCTCAAGGCCTTGTACTGGGAAGGAGACGGTTTTATCCTGCTCTATAAGAGGTTGGAAGATGGTCGGTTCCAATGGCCCATGGAAGCCGACGACGTGAAAGACATCACCCCCCAGGAATTCCGGTGGCTGATGGAAGGCCTCTCCATCCACCAGCCCAGGGCCGTGCGAAAGTTAAATCCGAATCGGAAGAACCTTCAATAAAAAAACAAACATGAAATGCCAGAAACAAAGGCGTCCGGACTACCCAACCCCTGTGTCAAATGGTATAATAAGGCCATCAAACACACAGGGGATTTTTTAATGACAGACGCAAACCGGAATGTCCGGCTTAAGAAAGAAAATGAACAACTGATGGCTGATAACGAACGCCTGATCCAGGAAAACAAGGCCCTCCAGAAAGAACTTAAAAAACTGGGAGCGGAACTGATGCGCCTGTCCGACCAGATCGCCACCCTGACCCGGAAGCTTTACGGGAGGCAGACCGAAAGGACGGAAGCCGTCATCGATAAGGACCAGGTCACCTTCCTTTTCGACGAAGCCGAGACAGAGGGAGACCCCAAAGTCAAGGAACCCGCCCTGGATGAAGCCATCGCCGGCTATACCCGCAGGAAGAAGCAGAAGGGCAGGCGGGAAGCCGACCTGTCCGCCTTCCCCCATCAGAAGGTCATCCACCAGCTCGCCGACAGCGACCGTTTTTGCAACCGGTGTGGCACCCTGATGCAGCGTATCGGGGAGACCTTCGTCCGCAGCGAGCTCGTCTACGTCCCGCCCCGGCTCTACGTCAAGGATCATTATCAGGAAAGCTACGAATGCCTGGCCTGCCGGAAGCTGGAGAGACCCCATATCGAGAAGTCCCCGCTGCCGGATCCCGTCATCAGCCATTCCTTCGCTGCCCCATCCACCGTTGCCTGGGCCATGTACCAGAAATACGTCAACGCCATGCCCCTGTACCGTCAGGAAAAGGAATGGGAAGCCCTGGGCATCCCAATATCCAGGGCCACCCTGGCCAACTGGATGATCCTCACGGCCAGGGACCACCTCATCCCCCTGAAGGACCGTATGGCCCGGACCATGAAGCAGGAAGAGGTCCTTCATGCCGATGAGACCCCGGTACAGGTCATGGGGGAAGACGGCCGGAGCAACACCGCCACCTCTTACATGTGGCTGTACGCCACCGGGGAGCACAGTGACCATCCCATCCGGATCTTCGATTACCGGCCCGGACGGGGCGGGAAGTACCCGAGGGCCTTCCTCAAAGGCTTCAAGGGTTACCTCCACACCGATGCCTACGCCGGCTACGACCAGGTTCCGGACATCACCCGCTGCCTGTGCTTCGCCCATCTGAGGCGGAACTTCATCGACGCCCTGCCGAAGGACAAGGCCAAGCGGAAGGGAACCCTCAGCGAACAGGCCATCACCTACTGCAATGCCTTGTTCGCCGCAGAACGGGAGATGAAGGAACTGTCCGATGAGGAACGCCGCCGGAAACGGCTGGAACAGGAAAAACCCATCCTGGAAGAATTCTGGGGCTGGCTTGAAAAAACAGAACCAACCGTCCTGCCCAAAAGTGCCCTTGGACAGGCTGTTTCCTATGCCCTGAAGTACAAGGAAGGGTTCATGGCCTATCTGGAAGACGGGAAGTGCTCCCTGTCCAATAACCTGGCGGAGAACGCCATCCGGCCCTTCACCATCGGCCGGAAGAACTGGTTGTTCAGTGCGTCCCCCAAGGGGGCCGAGGCCAGTGCGGCAATTTATTCCATCATCGAAACGGCGAAGGCTAATGGCCTGGACCCGTATCTCTATCTGGAATACCTTTTTGAACATCTTCCAGGCCTGCCGGTTAACCGGCGGCCGGAACTGCTGGACCGGCTGATGCCATGGATGCCGAAGATTCAGGAAGCGTGTGGCAAAGGAAAAAGCAGGAACTCGATTTGCGAATGAGGCAATCGGGATCCTGCTTTTTTATTGGCTACTGTTTTATTTTGCGCTTACGTAAGGATGCCGGCTTTATCCATGTTTTATGGAATTATCATCTATATGTACCGGGAGGATGGCGGCCAACATAATATGCCGCATCTCCATGCCATTTATGGGGATGATGAAATTGTCGTCGCATTGACAGGGGAAACATTGGAGGGGAAAATCCCACGAAACAAAAAGAAGTTGCTTGATGCTTGGATCATCATCCACCAGGAAGAACTGGAAGCCAATTGGAAATTATTGTCAAGCGGAGAAACTGCATTTAAGATTAAGCCATTACGATAAAGGAGATTGTGCCATGTTAAGACCAAGAGCCATTGCCGTCAAACCGGCAGAAGATTATACCATCCTTGTGAGCTTTGATAATGGTGAGGAAAAATTATTTGATGTCAAACCCTACATCAGCGGAAGCTGGTATGGACAGCTGGAAAAGCCGTCGGTCTTCAACCGCGTGCGCATCGGCGGGATCAGTGTGGAATGGCCGGACGGCCAGGACATCGCCCCGGATGAATTGTATGATAAGAGCATACGGAAATGAAAATGCAAATTGTTTGTACTTACCCCTTGAAGCTTTCCCCAAAATCCGGTAAAATAGACTTAAGAATTTAAACAGGCATCACTGCAAAAAAAAAACCACTTTTGCAGTGATTTTTTTATTTTTTATGGAGGCATAATGAAAACTAAGTACATATTTGTAACCGGCGGCGTGGTCTCATCCCTGGGCAAGGGCATCACCAGTGCGTCCCTGGGGCGGCTGCTCAAGGCCCGGGGCATAAAGGTATCCATCCAGAAGTTTGACCCCTACATCAATTACGATCCTGGCACCATGAGTCCTTACCAGCACGGCGAGGTCTTTGTGACCGACGACGGGGCGGAAACGGATTTGGATCTGGGCCATTACGAACGATTCACCGATGAAAGCCTGGGCAAGTACAGCAACGTGACCACGGGCAAGGTGTACTGGAACGTCATCACCAAGGAACGCCGGGGGGATTACCTGGGCGGGACGGTGCAGGTCATCCCGCACATCACCAATGAAATCAAGGAAGGGGTTCAGCGGGTGGCGGAAAGCCCGGCCAACCCGGATGTGGTCATCACGGAAATCGGCGGGACCGTGGGGGATATTGAAAGCCAGCCCTTCCTGGAAGCCATCCGCCAGTGCCGCAGCGATTTGGGGCCGGAAAACACCCTGTACATCCACGTGACCCTGCTGCCCTATCTGGGCATGGCCGGGGAGCTGAAGACAAAGCCGACCCAGCACTCGGTCAAGGAGCTGCGCTCCATCGGGATCCAGCCGGACATCATCGTGCTGCGCTCGGAAAAGGAAGTGGAGGAGGGCCTCAAGGACAAGATCGCCCTGTTCTGCAACGTGGATAAGGAGTCGGTGGTCAGCAACCTGGATGCCCCGGAATTGTACGAGGTTCCCCTCATGCTGGAAAAGGAAGGCCTGGCCCAGCTGGTGGTGGACAAGCTGGGTCTGCCCGATGTCAAGCCGGATTTGACCGAATGGCGCAATCTGGTGTCCCGGGCCAAGAATCTGGAAAACCGGGTATCGGTGGCCATCGTGGGCAAGTACGTGGAGCTTCACGACGCGTACCTTTCGGTGGCGGAAGCCCTGCGCCACGGCGGCATCGCCAACGACGCGGAGGTGGACATCAAATGGGTCCATTCCGAGGACCTGAACAGTGAAAATGTGGACCGGCTGCTGGGCAACGTCCAGGGCATCATCGTCCCCGGCGGCTTCGGCAACCGGGGCATCGAGGGCAAGGTGGAAGCTATCCGCTACGCCCGGGAAAACAAGGTCCCCTTCCTGGGACTGTGCCTGGGGCTCCAGCTCACGGTGATCGAGTACGCCCGCAATGTGGCGGGGCTGGCGGGGGCCAATTCCAGTGAGCTGGATGAAAACACCCCCTACCCGGTGATCAGCCTCATGGAGGAACAGAAGAAGATCAAGAAGATGGGCGGCACCATGCGTCTTGGCGCTTATCCCTGCGATTTGAAGGAAGGCACCCTGGCCCGGAAGGTTTACGGCGCCAAGCACATCGAGGAACGCCACCGCCACCGGTATGAGGTCAACGACGCCTTCGTGCCCCAGCTGGAAGAAGCGGGACTGATCTTCTCCGGCCTGTCCCCCGACGGCGTGCTGGTGGAAATGGTGGAGCTCAAGGATCATCCCTATTTCATCGCCACCCAGGCCCACCCGGAATTCAAATCCCGGCCCAACCGGCCCCATCCGCTGTTCGATCATCTGATCCGGGCGGCGCTGAAGTATAAATAAGTACGTGCAAGGCTGTCCTCGGGCAGCCTTTTTTCACAGGGCTGGATCATTGTGCGCCCAGCGGGTACAGGTGATTTTTGTTAAGATTTTTTTAAAAAAGCCCTTGACACAAGATGTGGGCGGCTGTGGAAAATGTGGATAACTATTTGAAAATGTCCTCAAAAACGGTTGAAAACCCTGGGAATTGTGGATAAAATTATGGATAACTGTGAGAAATGTGGAAAACTTTCGAGAATTCCGGTAAAAAGGCCGTTTTTCAACAACGAAACCTGTGCATGAATTTCGGCAGAAGTTATGCACACTTTGTTGATAAAATGGGGTGTAAATTTGGACAAAGGAACGATTTTTTTTATAAAAAGACCTTGACACAAGATGTAGGTTGGCAGAAATGACAGACAGGATGGAGGATAAATATGAAGCGATTTGGCATGGTGAGAACGGCCTGCGGGATCCCGACTGTGAAGGTGGGGGACCCGGCGGCCAACGGGCAGGCAATCCGGCTGCTGGCGGAAAAGGCGGCGGCGTCCGCGGTGGACGTGCTGGTTTTTCCGGAGCTGGCGGTGACGGGGTACACCTGCGGTGATTTATTCGCCCAGTCCCTGCTCCTCAAGGGAGCGGAGGAAGCGGTGGCGGAGCTGGCGGCCTGGAGCGCCGGCCACGCCCTGATGTTTGCGGTGGGGGCGCCCATCCCAGTGGACGGGGCCCTGTACAACACGGCGGTGGTGATCCAGAACGGGCGGATCCTGGGGGCGGTGCCCAAGACCTACTTGCCCAACACCCACGAATTTTACGAAAAACGGTGGTTCCAGCCGTCGACCTGTTTAAAACGGGACACGGTGACCTGGGCGGGGCAGACCTTCCCCATCGGGGCGGATCTGCTGTTTGAAGACACAGCGGCGGCGGATCTGACGGTGGGCATTGAAATCTGCGAGGACATGTGGGCGCCGGTGCCCCCCTCGGGGTACCTGGCCACGGCGGGGGCGACGGTGATCTTGAACCCCTCGGCCAGCAATGAGCTCATCGGCAAGAGCGATTACCGGCGGGAGCTGGTCAAACAGCAGTCGGCCCGGTGCAACGCCGGGTACCTGTACTGCTCCTGCGGCATGGGGGAATCCACGACGGACCTGGTTTTCGGCGGGGACGCCTTGATTTACGAAAAGGGCGAGGCCCTGGTCTGTGCCAGCCGTTTTTCCCAGGAACCGGCCCTGGTTGTGGCGGACGTGGACCTGGAGGTCCTGTGCCACGATAGACGCACCCAGATGAGCTTCAGCGACGGTGAGGGCTGGATGGCGCCCGATGTGCGGCGCATCGGCTACGACGGCGGAGCGGCGGAAGAAAAGCCTTCCGGGGCGGACGCGGCGGCCTGGCTGCGCCCGGTGAACCCGGCGCCCTTCGTGCCCGGGGACGTCCGCAAGCGGGAGGAACGGTGCGCGGAAATCTTCGCCATCCAGTCCATGGGGCTCATGAGCCGCCTGGCCCACATCGGCAAGCCGCCCATGGTGGTGGGCATCTCCGGGGGCCTGGACTCCACCCTGGCGCTTTTGGTCTGCGTCAGCGCCTGTGACCGGCTGGGCATGGGCCGGGACCGCATCCACGCGGTGACTATGCCGGGGTTCGGCACCACGGACCGGACCTACGACAACGCCGTGGCCCTGATCAAGGGCCTGGGAGCCACCTTCCACGAAATCAGCATCAGCCAGGCGGCCACGGACCACCTGAACGCCATCGGCCACAGCCTGGACGACCACGATGTGACCTACGAAAACGCCCAGGCCCGGGAGCGGACCCAGATCCTCATGGACCTGGCCAACCATTACGGCGGCATCGTGGTGGGCACAGGGGACCTGTCCGAGCTGGCCCTGGGCTGGGCCACCTACAACGGGGACCACATGTCCATGTACGGCGTCAACGCCAGCATCCCCAAGACCCTGGTGCGCTACCTGGTGCGCTACGTGGCAGACCTGGGGGACCATGAATCCATCCGGGACATCCTGTACGACGTGCTGGACACCCCGGTGTCACCGGAGCTGCTGCCCCCGGATGAGGGGGGGCAGATCGCCCAGAAGACCGAGGACCTGGTGGGGCCCTACGAGCTCCACGATTTCTTCCTGTACCATGTGGTGCGCAACGGCTTTGGGCCGGACAAGGTGTACGCCCTGGCGGTGCGGGCCTTTGACGGGACCTACGACGGCGGGACGATCCTCAAATGGCTCAGGAATTTTTACCGCCGGTTCTTCAGCCAGCAGTTCAAGCGGTCCTGCCTGCCCGATGGCCCCAAGGTGGGGTCGGTGGCCCTGTCTCCCCGGGGGGACTGGCGCATGCCTTCGGACGCCAAAGTCCGGCTGTGGATGGACGCGGTGGATAAAATCCCTGGGGAAAAATAATAAGAAAAAAATCGGAAAAAAACGCGGATATAAAGAAAATCCGGAACGCGGGAAAGCGTTCCGGATTTTTTTGAAAAACCAATTTTAATTGAACCGGGAAGACCTTAGAGTGAGGATGAGTTGGAGCCGCCCACGTTGCTCAGGTATTCCACCGGCGTATTGTTGCGGATGGCGAACATGAAGAACGGTCCAGTAACCGCAAAGATGATGGACAGGACGGTGTAAACCACACAGTGGTCTGCGTCGTACAGCTTGTACAGACGGTACAAGGCCAGGTAGTAATAAACAGCGTAGACCACTGCGAGGATAGTCCCCAGATATTGCACCTGGGACACGCAGATCACAAGAATGGCTCCGCCAAGCAAAATCCATTTTGCATAGGGAATCAGGGTGTTCGGGCTGAAGAATGGCACGACATCGTCAATCAGTTCCCCTTGAAGATAATTTTGCAGAACAGGGATCCATGCGAACCAGGCGTGGTCGACGCCTTTATTCTTGGCCATGGTAAAGAGTGCCAATGCTGTAAAGACGTACAGGATGACAAAGACGATGACGATGACGACCAAAAACGCCGACAGGGCCACCAATAAACCGGATAAAGAGTCCATAGTAAATCCTCCTTTAAAAAATAAAAATTAGGAAATTAATATAATTCCAAAACCATTATATCAGAGAAAGATGCAAATAGCTAATAAACTTTTTGTAACAAAACGTCATTAAGTGTTGGAATTACAATGGTATTTTTTATAATGAACGGATAAAATTTATAAAATCCTGTAGAAAACATTAATGCCCTTAATGGGAATTTCAAATTCATCTGGTATCCTCACATCATTCGAATTGTTTGGAGGCTAACAATCATATGAAGAAAATCATCGGAATCGACCTGGGAACCACCAATTCCTGCGTTTCCGTCATGGAAGGCGGCGAAGCCGTCATCATCCCCACCCGGGAGGGCAAACGGACCATGCCGTCCATCGTGGCCTTTACCAAGGATGGGGAACGACTGGTGGGGGAAACGGCCAAGCGCCAGATGCTCACCAATGGGGGTGGGACGGTCCGCTCCATCAAGCGGGAGATGGGCACGGCCACAAAGCACATGCTGGGGGGCAAGGCCTACACGCCGCCGGAGATTTCCGCCATGATCCTGGGGGCCCTCAAGGAAACAGCGGAGGACTACCTGGGGGAAGCGGTGACGGACGCGGTGATCACGGTGCCGGCCTACTTCACCGACGCCCAGCGCCAGGCCACCAAGGACGCCGGGCGCATCGCGGGGTTGACGGTCAAGCGGATCATCAACGAGCCCACAGCGGCGGCCCTGGCCTACGGCATGGACAAGGAGCACAACCACAAGGTGGTGGTCTACGACCTGGGGGGCGGCACCTTTGACGTGTCGGTGCTGCAGATCGGCGACGGGGTCATCGAGGTGATGGCCACCGCCGGGGACAACCATCTGGGGGGCGACGACTTTGACGAGCGGGTGGTTGCGGAGCTGGTCCAGCGGTTCAAGGAGGATTCGGGCATCGACGTGTCCCGGGACACGGTGGTCATGCAGCGGCTGCGGGAGGCGGCGGAGGCTGCCAAGATTGAGCTGTCCAGCACGGTGAGCACCCAGGTGATGCTGCCCTTCCTGACGGCGGACGCCTCGGGGCCCAAGAATCTGGACCTGTCCCTGACCCGGGCGCGGTTTGACGCCCTGACGGCAGACCTGGTGGAACGGACCATGGGCCCCTTCCGCCAGGCGGTGGCCGACGCCCACATCGGGATGAACGAGATCGACCACATCATCCTGGTGGGGGGCTCCACCCGGATCCCCGCTGTGCAGAAGGCGGTGCGGGACCTGACGGGGAAGGATCCCTTCAAGGGCATCAACCCCGACGAATGTGTGGCCATGGGGGCGGCCATCCAGGGCGGCGTGCTGGGCGGCGAGGTCGGCGGCCTGCTGCTCCTGGATGTGACCCCCCTGTCCCTGGGCATTGAAACCCTGGGAGGCGTCTGCACCCGGCTCATCGACCGGAACACCACCATCCCCATCGAAAAAAGCCAGATCTTTTCCACGGCCCAGAATTTCCAGACCAAGGTGGAGATCAACGTGCTCCAGGGCGAGCGCCAGATGGCCAGGGACAATAAGTCTCTTGGAAAATTCGCCCTTAAAGGCATCCGCCGGGCGCCCAGAGGGGTGCCCCAGATCGAGGTGACCTTCAGCATCGACGCCAACGGCATCGTCCACGTGGCGGCCAAAGATCTGGATACGGGGAAGGCCCAGACCATCACCATCACCAGCGCCCAGGGCCTTTCCGACGACGCCATCAACGCGGCCATCAACGACGCGGAAAAGTACAAGGCCGAGGATGACCAGATCCGGGAAACGGCGGAGGTCAAGACCCGGGCCCAGACCATGCTGCGCCGGGCGGACCTGGCCCTGAAGAATCTGGACAAGACCCGCAAGGCGGACAAGGCCCAGGTGAAGGAGGCCCGCAAGGCCCTGAAGAAGGCCATGCTGAAAAAGGACACCGATGCCCTGTCCCAGGCCTGCGACGAGATGGAAAGCCTGCTGGAAGCCCTGGGAATGAACGGCTATGAATAAAACGGCTATGAATAAAGGGTCACAAATCACCGGAAAGGGATAAGGAGGTTACAGTGTTCGGCATCGTCATCGCCAACCGGGAAGGGCTGTCGGAAGAGGACCAGAAGGTGTACCAGCGGTTTTACTGCGGGGTGTGCCACAGCCTGGGGGCGGACTACGGCGACTACTGCCGGTCCACCCTGTCCTACGACATGACCTTCCTGGCCATCTTCCTCCAGGGGCTGGAGGAAGACGGACCCGAAGCCGGGGAGGAGCGCTGCGTCATGCGGCCCGCCCATCCCCACGGCTTTTACCGCAGCGCCGCCACGGATTACGCGGCGGCCATGAACGTGATCCTGACCTGGTACAAGTGCCGGGACGACTGGGAGGACGACCGCAACCTGATCCGATACGGCGGCATGAAGGTCTTCGGCCGGGCCAGAAGCCAGGTGGAGGCCGCCTGGCCCCGGCAGTGCGAGGCCGTGGCAGAGGGACTCGGGGCCATCGGCGCCATGGAGCGCCGGGGGGAGACCAACCCGGACCGGCCGGCGGCAGCCTTCGGGAAGATCATGGGCGAGCTCTTCGTCATGGATGAGGCCCATCCCCGGGCCCGGGAAATCCGGGCCTTCGGCGACGCTTTGGGGCGGTTCATCTATATCATGGACGCGGTGGTGGATTTAAAGGAAGACCTAAAGAAAGAGCGTTATAATCCCCTTATCGCCATGGAGCACCTGGAACCGGTGGATCTCCTCAGCACCCTGCTGGGGCGGTGTACCGACGCCCTGGCTGCCCTGCCGGAAAACCGGTATCAGGCGATCATTGAAAATGTGCTGTATTCGGGTGTGTGGATACCCTACGCGGCAAGGAAAGAGTAGCAAATTGAACAGAGATCCCTATGACGTCCTGGGCATCCCCCATGGGGCGTCGGAAGAAGAGGCGGCCAAGGCGTACCGCAAATTGGCCAAACAGTATCACCCGGATCTGAACCCCGACGATCCCGAGGCGGCCCGGAAGATGAGCGAGGTCAACGCGGCCTTCGATCAGATCAAGAACGGCACCGCCGGCACAGGACCCCAGTCTGCCCGTTATTCCCAGAGCAGTGAAGGGACCACTGGCCGGTCCTATCAGGAATACGGCGGTCCGTCCGGCCAAAGCGGCCATTACGGCGGATACGGCGGGTATGGGGGCTACGGCCATTACGGCGGCTTCGAAGAGGCGGATCCCCTGGCCATGGCCCAGGTCTGCATCCAGATGCGGCAGTACGGCCAGGCCCTCCAGTGGCTGGACCGCTGCGACAGCAAGACGGCCCAGTGGTATTATCTCAGCGCCCTGGCCAATTATTCCTTGGGCAATTCCGTCATGGCCCTGGAAAGCGCCAGGAAGGCCACAGAAATGGATCCGGGAAACGCCGAGTACCGCCGGGTGTACGACGCCGTCCAGCACGGCGGCCAGATGTACCGCCAGCAGGCCCAGGGCTTCGGCTCTTCCATGACGGCCATGAACGTCTGCTGCTGGGGAATGTTCCTGGGCCAGATGTGCATGCCCCTGTGCTGCATGCGCCCTTTTTAATGGTTTTGTCACAACTTTATAAAATAGATGAAATCATGAGCCCGCAAGGGCTTTTTTTGTTCCCCTTACGCGGATACCTGTGATATAATGAAAACAGAGTTTTTGAAGTAAAGGCGGAAAGACCGGATTGAGCGGAGGATGAAAAAATCGTGATGCAAACGATGGACGAATTGATGGAATTTAATCTGTATGAAAATCTGCCGGTGGGCATGGCCGTATTTCTTTACGATTTCAAGGGCTACCACGCCCTTTTTACCAACCAGGTCCTGGAGGAGGAAATGGGCGTCAGCGGTGAGGAGATCGCGGAGGCCTTCCAGGGGGATCTGACGGCCATCGTCCATCCCGACGATGCAGAGGATATGCGGATCATGCTGTACAAGGGCAGTGTCACCGGTGGACGCTTCGGAAAGACCGGGCGGATCCGCCTGAAGGACGGCAGCTACAGCTGGATGGACATCCGGGTCAATGCCGTGCTGGATGCAGGCGGCACCTGCCGGTATTATTTCATCCTGACGGACGTCAACAGCCAGCGGGAGAACGAGCTGCGCCTGGAACGCACCTACGAGCGCCTGCTGGGCATCATGAACAACACGCCGGGGGGCATCATCGTCTTCGACGCCCGGGATAACCGGATCCCCGTCCCCTCCTTCATCAGCCCGGGGATGTACCGCCTCATCGAGGGGACGCCGGAGGAAGCGGCCCGGCGCTTCCAGGGCCGTTACAACGAAATCGTCCACCCCGACGACCTGGAGCAGGTCATCCGGGCCATGGAGGACGCCATGCGCAACCTGTCCCCCTTCCAGCTCACCGTCCGCCTCCTGACCCTGAAGGGCGACTATATCTGGGTGGATATCAATGGGAGTGTGGGCAATTTCCAGGGGCGGCGCAGCCTGTGCATGTCCTACGCCAATACCTCGGCGGACAGAAAGGCCCAGCAGCTCCTTCGCAAGGTGCTGGATCTTTTTGTGCGCCGCCAGTACGACAACATCGCCGTCATCGACTGCCGGGACAGGACCTACCACATCTTGAGTGACAATTACCAGACGAAGAGCGGCAAAGTGCCCGAGGGAGGAATGGACTACGATGTGGCCATAGGCGCCGTCATCAAGCATTTCATTACGGAGGATGAGCAGGAAAGGATCAGGGCGGCCCTGGAGCTGGATCATTTGGTGACCCAGCTTCAGACACAGGATGAGGTGGAGATCTACACCACCGTCCGCATGCCCAACGGCAAGCTCCGCTATAAAAAGATGTGGCTGAGCTGGATCGACGAGCCCAACGGCCAGATGGCCTTCGTCATCGACGACTACACAGAGCTGCGCAAGCAGGAGATGGAACGGCAGCAGACCCTGGCCGACGCCCTGAAGGCGGCGGAGCAGGCCAACGTGGCCAAGAGCGAGTTTTTATCCCGCATGAGCCACGACATCCGGACGCCCCTCAACGCCATCATGGGCTTCACCCAGATCAGCCTGGCGGACGGGCAGGTGGGGCCGGAAACCCACGAGCGCCTGGAGAAGATCCAGTCCGCCTCGGGCTTCCTGCTCTCCCTGATCAACGACGTGCTGGATATGTCCCGGATTGAAAGCGGGAAGACCGTGCTGAAGAAGGAAGTCTTCACCGTCCAATCCCTGCTGGCGGGGGTCCACTCCATCATCTATTCCCAGTGTGAGGAAAAGGCCCTGGATTACCAGTGCCGGGTCGATGGCAGCCTCCAGCCAGCTTATCGCGGGGACCGGCTCAAGCTTCAGCAGGTCCTGGTCAATCTTTTGGGCAATGCTGTCAAATTCACGCCCCGGGGCGGCTCGGTGTCCCTGGCCGTCTCAGAAAGGGAAGTGACGGACCGGCACGCCGTGGTCTGCTTCGAGGTGGCGGACACGGGCATCGGCATTTCCGAGGCCTTCCTGCCCCAGCTCTTTGAGGTGTTCACCCAGGAGGGGGACGGCAAAACCGCCCAGCCCGGCACCGGCCTGGGTCTGGCCATCTGCAAGAACATCGTGGCGATGATGCACGGCAGCCTGAAGGTCCGGTCGAAAAAAGGGGAAGGTTCGGTCTTCACGGCAGAGGTCCAGCTGGAACGGGCCGGAGAAAGGGAGGACGGCCTTTCATCGCCGGCGGAAAAAAAGACGGCCCCGACGGAGCCGCTGGAAAAAGACGCGTTTAAAGGAAGGCGGGCCCTCCTGGCGGAGGACCATCCCATGAATCAGGAAATCGCCGTCCACCTGCTGAAGAAGATCGGCCTCCAGGTGGATGTGGCGGAAAACGGGAAGATCGCCTGTGACAAGTACGCCGTGTCGCCGGAGGGGTATTACGATGTCATCATCCTGGATATCCGCATGCCGGTGATGGACGGCCTGGAGGCCGCCACGGTCATGCGGGGCTCAGGCCGGGAGGACAGCGCCGCCGTCCCCATCATCGCCATGAGCGCCGATGCCTTTGACGAGGATATCAGCAAATCCCTGGAAAGCGGCTTCGACGCCCATTTGATCAAGCCCGTGAATCCGGACCTGCTGTACCAGACCCTGGCCCGTTTCTTTCATAGGGGAGAAGGAAAGGACCCGGCTGAGTCATAATTGTTTAAAATAAGGGGTGTTGCATGGCGCCTTCCACAGCCGCAGCCGTTCGTCGTCCATCCGGGCGAGGAACATCTGGAAACCGGCGGCTTCCTGGACGGTGAGCAATTCCCCTATTTTATTGGCCGTAATTTCAATATCCTGGCTGTCCAGGAAGCTCACGCACCGGCGGTAGACGATGAAGAGCTCCATCAGGGTGGTGGCCCCGGTGCCGTCCAGGATCAGCATGACCTTTTCGCCGCTGCGGATACCCAGGTCCCGGAGCAGGGACTTGACCATGATCAAAGCAGTTTCGTCGGCGGTCAGGAGCTTCTGGCGGCCGCCCCCTTCCTCGCCGTGCTGGCCCATGCCGATTTCCATGTCGTCCCCGGAAAAATCCGCCAGGCGCACGCCGGTGATGGGGTGGGTGGCCCCGCTGAGGCCCACGGCCAGGGTGGCCATCTGGTCCGCGAAGCCCTGGGCGATGGCGGCTACTTCATCCAGGGATTTCCCTTCGGCAGCGGCCGCCCCGGCAATTTTGTACAGGGGGATGCAGCCCACCAGCCCTCGGCGGGCGTCGGCCTGGAAGCGGGGTGCCCCGGAGATGTCGTCCCGGGTGACGACCATGCGCACGTCCATGCCCTCCCGGGCGCAGGCCTCCATGGCCAGATTGCCGGTGAGCCGGTCCCCGGTGTGGTTGAGGACGATGAAAAGGACGCCGTGGCCCCGGTCCGCCAGGCGGATGCCCTGGAGGGCGGCGTCGGCGCCGGGAGCGGTGAAGATGTCCCCCGCCACGGCCACGTCGATCATGCCCTCGCCCACGAAGCCGATCAGCGCCGGCTCGTGGCCCGACCCGCCGATGGTGACGATGGTCACCCGGTCACACGAATCCAGGCGCCGGCTGACGACGATGTTGGCGCCTTCCAGCCGCACCAGGTCGTCGTTGGCCAGGGCGAAGCCCTCCAGCAATTCGGTGGTCACATCCTTGGGATTATTGATGAATTTTTTCATTTCCAGCCTCTCTTTATTTCCATAACACAATTACTTTAAAGTCATTATACACTTATGAGGCATCCTTTGCAATGATAAAAAAGCCAACTCCTGTTATTTTGGAGTTGGCTTTTTTTCCGTGGGGTTTTATTCCAATTCAAAGGCACCGGTGTACAGCTGGTAGTACTCGCCGCGCTGGGCGATGAGTTCCTCGTGGGTGCCGCGTTCAATGATGCGCCCCTGGTCCATGACCATGATGGCGTCGGAGTTGCGGACCGTGGACAGGCGGTGGGCGATGACGAAGACCGTGCGGCCGATCATCAGCCGGTCCATGCCCGTCTGGACCAGGGCCTCGGTATGGGTGTCGATGCTGGAGGTGGCTTCGTCCAGGATCATGGCCGGCGGATCCGCCACCGCTGCCCGGGCGATGGACAGGAGCTGGCACTGGCCCTGGGAAAGGCTGCCGCCGTCGCTGTCCAGCAAAGTCTGGTAGCCCTCGGGCAGCCGCTGGATGAAGCCGTCGGCGTTGGCCAGCTTGGCCGCGGCGATGACCTCCTCGTCGGTGGCGTCCAGGTTGCCGTAGCGGATATTCTCCATGACCGTGCCGGTGAACAAATGGGTGTCCTGGAGGACCATGCCCAGGGAGCGGCGCAGGTCCGGCTTTTTGATCTTGTTGATGTTGATGCCGTCGTAGCGGATCTTGCCGTCGGCGATGTCATAAAACCGGTTGATCAGGTTGGTGATGGTGGTCTTGCCGGCGCCGGTGGCCCCCACCAGGGCGATCTTCTGGCCCGGCTCGGCGGTGAGGGTGATGTCGTGGAGGACGGGCTTGTTGAGCTCGTACTCAAAGTCCACGTGATCCAGCTCCACATGGCCGCTCAGGGGCACGTAGGTGACGGTGCCGTCGGCCTTGTGGGGGTGCTTCCACGCCCACTGGCTGGTGCGGTGGTCCGCTTCCACCAGCTCGCCCTTCTGCACCTTGGCGTTGACCAGGGTGACGTAGCCGTCGTCTTCCTCCGGCTCCTCGTCCATCAGGGCGAAGATGCGGCCGGCTCCGGCCAGGGCCATGATGATGGCGTTGATCTGCTGGGCAATCTGATTGACCGGGGTGGAAAAGCTCTTGGTCAGGCTCAGGAAGGCCACCAGGCCCCCCAGGGTCAGCCCGGTTTTGCCGCTGAGCATGAGCACGGCTCCCAGGATGGCCACCAGCACGTATTCCAGGTTGCCGATATTGCCCATGACGGGCATGAGGATGTTGGCGAAGGTGTTGGCCTTGTCCGCGTTTTCGAAGAGCTCGTCGTTGAGAACGTCAAAATCTTTTTTGGCGGCGTCCTCGTGGCAGAAGACCTTGACCACCTTCTGGCCGTTCATCATTTCTTCAATATAACCGTTGACCTTGCCGATGGAGGCCTGCTGCTGGACGAAGTACTTGGCGCTGGCGCCGGTGATCTTGCCGCTGACCTTGACCATCAGGAACACGCAGACCACGATGAGGCCCGTCAGGGGTACGCTGGTGGCCACCATGGCGCAGAACACGGAGACGATGGTGATCAGCGAGCTGAAGGCCTGGGGGATGCTCATGGAGATCATCTGGCGCAGGGTATCGGTGTCGTTGGTGTAGCGGCTCATGATGTCGCCGTGGGAATGGGTGTCGAAGTATTTGATGGGCAGTTCTTCCATGCCGGCGAACATCTCATCCCGGATGTTTTTCAGGACGCCCTGGGCGATGGTGACCATGACCCGGTTGTAAAACAGGGTGGCGCACACGCCGATGACGTAGATCACGGCCATGATGGCGATGATCTTGAGCAGGGGCGCGAAATCCGCGACCCCGCTGGTGAGCATGGGGGTGATGTAGTCGTCGATGACGTTGCCGATGAACAGGGAGCTGGCCACGGAGACCAGGGCGCTGATCACGATGAGGACGAGGACCAGGAAGAACCGGCGCTTGTACTTGCCGTTGATGTAGCCCATGAGCCGGCGCACGGTGGCGCCGTTCACCCGGTCAGTCGGCCGGGATGGGCTGGACTTCTTTTTGGTTGATTTCAATGGGTTCCCCTCCTTTCGATGCGTTTTGGGATTCGTACACTTCCTTATAAATGGGGGAAGCGGCCAGCAGCTCGTCGTGGGTGCCCACGGCGCTGACGGCGCCGCCGTCCATGACGATGATGCGGTCGGCGTCTTCAATGGAAGACACCCGCTGGGCGATGATGAACTTGGTGGTGGCGGGAATGTATTCCCGGAAGGCCTGGCGGATCTTGGCGTCGGTGGCCGTATCCACGGCGGAGGTGGAGTCGTCCAGAATCAGGACCTTGGGCTTCTTCAGCAGGGCCCTTGCGATGCACAGCCGCTGCTTCTGGCCGCCGGACACGTTGGAGCCGCCCTGTTCGATGTGGGTGGCGTAGCCGTCGGGGAAGCGGTTGATGAACTCGTCGGCACAGGCCAGGCGGCACACCTCCTCGATTTCGGCGTCGGTGGCGTCGGCCTTGCCCCAGCGCAGGTTGTCGGCGATGGTTCCGGCGAAGAGCACGTTCTTCTGGAGGACCATGGCCACTTCCTCACGGAGGGCTTCGATGTCGTAGTCCCGGACGTCGTGGCCCCCCACCAGCACCCGGCCCTCGGTGGCGTCGTACAGCCGGGGGATGAGCTGGACCAGGGTGGATTTGGCGCTGCCGGTGCCCCCCAGGATGCCGATGGTCTCCCCGGAGGCGATGGACAGGTCCACGTCCTTCAGGCTCAGCTTGCATTCCGCGCCGCCGTAGCCGAAGCCCACGTGTTCGAAGGTCACGCTGCCGTCGGGCACGTCGGTGAGGGGATGGCTGCCGTTGGTCAGGTCGCTTTTTTCGTCCAGGACCTGGACGATCCGTTCGGCGGAGGCCTGGGAGATGGTGATCATGACGAAGACCATGGACAGCATCATCAGGCTCATGAGGATCATCATGGTGTAGGTGATCATGCTGGCCAGCTCCCCGGTGGTCATGGCCCCGGACACGATGAACCGGGCGCCGAACCAGGCGATGGCCAGCATGCAGCCGTACATGGCGGTCTGCATCAGGGGCATGTTGAAGGCCAGGATGCGTTCGGCGTGGGAGAAGTCATCGTATATTTCCTGGGAAATACCCCCGAATTTTTTGATCTCGTGGTCCTCCCGGACGAAGGACTTGACCACCCGGATGCCCCGCAGGTTTTCCTGGACCACGTTGTTCAGGCGGTCGTAGGTGCGGAAGACCCGTTCGAAGATGGGATGGGCGTGGGAGATGATCAGGTACAGGCCCACAGCCATCACCGGGATGGCGATCAGGAAGGTGGTGGCCAGCCGGGCGTTGAGGGACAGGCTCATGACCAGGGCGGCGATGAGCATGAGGGGTGCCCGGATCGCCACCCGGACGATCATCATGTAGGCGTTTTGCACGTTGGTCACGTCGGTGGTCATCCGGGTGACCAGGCCGGCGGTGGAAAAGCGGTCGATGTTGGAGAAGGAAAAATCCTGGACCGCGTAGTACAGGTCGTGGCGCAGGTTCCGGGCCAGACCGGCGGAGGCGCTGGCGGCGTAGCGTCCGGCCAGGGCGCCGAAGGCCAGGGAGACCATGGCGGCCACCACCATGATGCCGCCGACCATCAGGGTCACATTCATGTTGGAAGCGTTGAGCCCCTGGTCGATGAGCCGGGCCATGAGCAGGGGGATGATGACTTCCAGAAGGACTTCCCCCGAAACGAAGAGGGGGGAGAGCAGGGAATCTTTCTTGTATTCCCGCACGCTTTGGGCAAGTTTTTTAATCACTTTGGGTTTCACCTCGTTTTAAATTTTCAATCATCTTATCCATTGTCCGAAGGAAGACCGTCAGATCTTCAGGGGGGATATCCTGGCACAGCCGCTCTTCAATGTGTTTGAGAGCGTCCATGACCAGCTCGTTGTGCTCGATCCCCCGTTGGGTCAGGGCCAGCTTTTTCAGCCGGGCGTCGCTTTCCACAGCCTGTCGGGTGATCAGCCCCTTCTTTTCCATGAGCTTTAAGATGCCCGTCACCGTGGAACGGCTGATCTGGCAGGCTTTTTCGATGTCCCGCTGGAACACGTCCTCGTTCTGGTGGCCGTACAGGTAGTGGATGATGAAGCCCTGGACGCTGGTGATCGGATCGCAGTCCGATTGGTGGCATTCAATTTCTTTTTCAATGGTGCGCTTAATCAAAAGGTTCAGATTTTTTACCTTGGGGCCGATGGCCTTTTCTGAAAACATGATGACCTCCTGTTCCTCATCATTTTGTGGGTTTGCCCCTCGGACAAGTTACCTCCCGAACTGTTAGGGCACGAACAATTATGAACCTGTTGGGATGTTATGTCAATGTTTTTTTATAAAAATATTTTTGGGCAGGGTATTTCCCTGGATTTTACCGGCCTTTTACCGCGATTTTATTGGATTACGGAAAAGGTAAAGATTTAACTTAAATTTTTCCGGGCAGGGAAATTTGTTTTTACAGGGAGACGGTATAGTATGTTTTGTCAAGCGAAAATGACAAAGGAGGATTTTGATCACTATGAAAAAAATGATTGCGGTTATAGCGACGGCGCTTCTGGTTGTGGGTCTGGTGGCGGGATGCGGCAGTTCCAGCTCGACGGCGAAGGTCAGCGGGACCATCACGGCGGCGGGCTCATCGGCACTCAAGCCCCTGGTGGATGACGCGGCCAAGAGCTTCAATGAAAAGAACCCCGACGTGTCCATCACCGTGGATGCCGGCGGTTCCGGCGAAGGGCTGAAGCAGGTGTCGGAAGGCACGGTCACCATTGGGAACTCCGACGTGGCGGCGGACAGCAAGCTGGATGCCGGCAAGGCCAAGGAGCTGGTGGACCATCAGGTCTGTACGATCACCATGGCCCCCATCGTCAATAATGACGTGAAGGACGGCGGCGTCACCAACCTGACCAAGGCCCAGCTCATCGCCATCTTCACCGGTCAGACGACCAACTGGAAGGATGTGGGTGGCCCGGATGAATCCATCGTCCTGGTGACCCGGCCATCGTCCTCAGGGACCCGGGCGACCTTTGAAAAATACGCCCTGGACGGCAACAAGGAAGCGTCCAATACTTCCATGGAAACCGATGATTCCGGGGTCCTGCTCCAGAACGTGAAGAGCACCAAGGGTGCCATCGGCTACGTGGCCCTGTCCTACCTCACCAACAACCCGGGGGTGGCCACCGTCGCCCTGGACGGCGTGGAACCGACCCTGGAAAACACCTACTCGGGCAAATACCCGGTGTGGACCTTCGAACACATGTACACCAAGGGCCAGCCGGACGAAGCCAACAACGCCTTCCTGAACTACATCATGTCCAGCGACTACGGTTCACAGATGGAAAAACTGGGGTACGGCGTGTCGTCCAAGATGACGAGTACCAGCAACCACTAGGAAGAGGTGTCTGAACGCAGATGATTGAGAAAACGACAAAGGGAATGTTCAAAAAGGAGTATGGATGGCGGTCGCTGTCCACACTCCTTGGCTTTTACGTCATCGTGCTGACGGTGGTCATCGGGGCGTTCCTGATCTTCAAGGGCTCCGATACCTTTGTGAAGTTCGGCCACTCCATCGGGGAATTCCTGGGATCGACCCTGTGGGAGCCCATGGACAACGCGGCGGGAGGCGGCAGCACCGGCGCGCTGATCTTCATCGCCGGGTCCTTCATGACCTGTGGCATCGCCCTGCTCATCGCGACGCCCTTCTCCGTGGGATCGGCCATTTTTATTACGGAAATCTCCAAGAAATTTGGAGAGAAATTCTACCGTCCCGTGGTGGAGATTTTCGCGGGGATCCCCTCGGTGGTTTACGGCTGGGTGGGGCTGACGGTGCTGGTGCCGCTGATCACCACGGTGTTCCACCGGCAGGTGGGGCAGTCGGTGCTGGCGGCCAGCCTGGTTCTGGCGGTAATGATCTTCCCGACCATCACCAGCGTGTCGGCGGACGCCATCGGCGCCGTGCCCGAGGATTGCAAGAACGCGGCCTACGGCCTGGGATCCACCCGGTGGCAGACCATTTACCGGGTCATCGTGCCGGCGGCTTCGTCGGGCATCGTCTCCGGCATCATCCTGGGCCTGGCCCGGGCCTTCGGGGAAGCCCTGGCGGTGGCCATGGTCATCGGCCAGACGACGGCCCTGCCCACCGGCCTCTTTTCCACGACCAAGACCCTGACGACGGAAATCGCCGCCCAGATGGGCAACGCCATGGAAGGGGGCGAGCTCAAGGCTGCCCTGTGGACCATGGCCCTGCTGCTGTTCGTGATCTCCCTGGTCCTGATCACGCTGATCCATTATTTCGCCAACCGGGATCCGGAATCCGTGAAGGGAGGGAAATAAAATGACAGAAAGAATCAAACGGGCCAAGCAGGCGGATAAGGCTGCGACGGTGATTTTCTACGCCATCGCCATCTTCTTCCTCTGCCTGCTGGTGGGATTTGCGGGGAAGGTCATCATCGGCGGGCTCATCGGGGCCACGCCGGCCATGTTCGCCTTCGCCCGGCAGGGTGCCATCGGCAACCAGTTCTTCAACACCGTTTACCTGGTGTTCGTGGCCCTGGTCTGCTCGGTGCCCATCGGGGTTTTCGCCGGGATTTACCTGGCGATGTACGCCAAGCAGGGGCCGCTGACCCGGTTCCTGCGGATCTGCATCGAGACCCTTTCATCCCTGCCGTCCATCGTGGTGGGCCTCTTCGGCTACCTGATCTTCCTGGTGGTCATGGGCATGGGCAAGAGCCTGCTGGCGGGGGCCCTGTCGGTTTCCATCCTGACCCTGCCCCTCCTGACGACGACCACGGAGGACGCCATCAAGGGCCTGCCAGATGGCTACCTCCAGGGCAGCCTGGGCATGGGGGCCACCAAATGGCAGTCGGTGTTCCACGTGCTGCTGCCTGCCTGCGTCCCGCGGATCATGACCGGGGTCATCCTGGCGGCGGGCCGGGGTTTCGGTGAAGCGGCGGCCCTGCTGTACACCACCGGGTCGGGCAGCACCCTGCGCTGGAGCAACTGGGACATCACCTCCCCCACCAGTCCCCTCAATTTATTCCGGCCGGCGGAAACCCTGTCCACCCAGATCTGGAACCTCCAGGTCAACGGACAGAATCCGGCCCTGGCCAATCTGGCGGCGGCGGTGCTCATGGTCCTGGTGCTGGCCTTCAGCATCGGCGCCAACGCGTGGAGCCGGAGGATTCAGTCCAAAAATTCCGGCCAGACCAGTTAAAATAAGAAAAAGTGAGGTAAGACAGACAGATGAGTGAATCTGCGATTAAATTCGATATCCGGGACATCAATCTCCATTACGGGGCGTTCCACGCCCTCAAGGACATCAACATGGATATCTATGAAAATGAGATCACGGCATTTATCGGGCCCTCTGGCTGCGGTAAATCGACCTTTTTAAAGACCCTGAACCGGATGAATGATTTTGTGGAGGGGGTGACCATCGACGGTACGATCTGTATGGATGGTCAGGATATTTACCGGGAAATGGACGGCATCGCCCTCCGCTACAAGGTGGGAATGGTCTTCCAGCAGCCCAACCCCTTTCCCAAGAGCGTCTACGACAACGTGGCCTACGGGCCGCGGATCTTCGGCATCAAGAAGAAGACCAAATTGGACGAGATCGTGGAACGGAGCCTGCGCCAGGCGGCCATCTGGGATGAGCTCAAGGACCGCCTTCACCGCAGCGCCCTGGGGCTTTCCGGCGGCCAGCAGCAGCGGCTGTGCATCGCGAGAACCTTGGCGGTGGAGCCGGAGGTCATCCTGATGGATGAACCTACCTCGGCATTGGACCCTATTTCAACCTCTAAAATAGAGGAGCTGGCCACGGAGCTGAAGAAGAAGTACACCATCATCATGGTGACCCACAACATGCAGCAGGCGGCCCGGATTTCCGACCGCACGGCCTTCTTCCTTTTGGGAGACATGGTGGAATACGGCATGACGCCGGAAATCTTCGCCCGGCCCAAGAACAAACAGACAGAAAAATACATTACAGGGAGGTTCGGATGATATGCGTACCCAATACGATTTGGAATTGAACGCCCTCCACGGCAGGCTCATCGAGATGGGCAATTTGTGCGAGCAGGCCATCGAGATGACCAACGAGGCCCTGCAGGGCCAAAATGACGGGGTTCTGGACAAGGCGGCGGCCAAGGAAAAGGCCATCGACAAGATGGAGCGGGACATCGAGAACCGGTGTACGGGGCTCATCCTGCTGCAGCAGCCGGTGGCCACGGACCTGCGCAACATCGCCGCGGCCCTGAAGATGATTACGGACATGGAACGCATCGGGGATCAGGCCTTCGACATCGCGGATATCCTCAAGTCCCGGGACCTGAGCGAATCCCTCCACCGGACCCATCTGGAAGAGATGGCGAAGGACACCATCGAGATGGTCCGGAACAGCGTGGAGGCCTACGTCCGCAGCGATTTGAAGATGGCTCAGGCTGTGGTGGACATGGACGACCAGGTGGACGCCCTGTTCATCAAGGTGCGGGAGGAATTGTCCCGGGAGGTGCCCCGGGTGGCGGCGACGGACGAGGCCCTGCTGGACCTGCTGCTCATCGCCAAGTACTACGAGCGCATCGGGGACCACGCGGTGAACATCGCCCAGTGGGTGGTGTACGCCATCACGGGGTTCCATCAGGAGGATTAGTTACGCTTGTTTTTTAATGAGGCCAGGATGTCTTCCACATTGGATTCTTTGGTGACGTTTGGGTAATCCTCTTCGAACTGTATGAGCAGGTCCTTGGCCTGTTTTTCTTCGCTGGTGATGGAAGCGTATATTTCGGCGTAATTTCCATTTTGAAGGACATCCTCGATAAACTGCCTGGAATCATCCGCCACTTCGTGCCAGCCGCCGTAAAGTTTTTGCACGGCGCGTTCGATGCGCTCAAGGGAAATGGGCAGTCCCCGCTTTTCGTGCTCGGCCAGAATGCCGATGATATCCGAGAGATCGTTCTTATATTTCCGTCCGGAGCGCAGCTTCATGGCAATCAGGTATTCAGCGGATACGGTGCGGATTTCCAGGACGTTGGAAAATGTTCTGTAATGAATTGAAATTTCCGGCAGCTTTGGCGAATAGGAGCCCGTCCGCATAAAATCCGCATTGAGCCAGCCGTTGGGGAGGCCGTATTGATCCCCCACACGGTTGATGGCGTCCTTCATGGAGGAGGCGGCCTGGATGACGGCGTCAATGTCGGCAGTCATTTCGCGGAATCCATAATTGGCAAGGACGGCCGCGCCGCCGATCAGGATGATTTCAGCGGGCATCGTTTTGCCGTTTAACCGTCGGAATTCCTTGGCGAGGGCTTTTAAATAGGTGTCGAGATTATCCTTTGTAAAGACGGCGCTTGTTTCAGATGACATTCCGAATCTCGCTTTCCACGATGTTGAACCGCATGAATTCCGGGATGGCGTCAGTCAGGGCCTGTTCCTTTGCCGCGTCGGTTCTGGAAGCGGCGGCGATGGCCAGGACGCCGGCTGGAAAAACGACCTCCGACAACCGGCAGCGGCGGAGATCGTCGTACCGGGTACAGAGGGGGATGCGGTTCAGCCGGCTGAGATAATCCAGCATGGCCAGCAGATAGAGGCTTTCGGCATACCAGTCCCACTCATAATATTTACGGATCCAGTCCTCTTCCAGCGTCTGGACGATGAAGCCGGTGTCGCCAAGCGCTTTGACCCGATGGCAGATGCTGCTTTTGAATAATTCAAAATCCACACGTTTGGTCAGATAGGGTTCCAGCAGGGATTCCATGGAAACGTCCAGATTTTTTGCCAGCTTATAGACGGTGTCAGCCGAGCATTTGGAAAGCTGGGTTTTGCCGCTGCAGATATCGGTGACGGTTGTGTAGGGGATGCCGCTTTCCTTGGCCAGTTGGTATTTGGTTATTTTTTTTTGTTCCATCAGTTTTTTAACAGTCATGGCGCTTCACCTGCCTTTGCCATCATTATAACGGCTGACCGTTATAATGTCAATGAAGGAGTGTCATTTGCCGGTTTGGTTTATGGCGGGTTAAATACGGGAAAATAATCCATCCTCAGCAGCGCGGGCATGGCCCGTTTTTTTGATTTTACACAAATTTAACATTCACACCATTTTGAATTTTACACGGCTCCCGTACAATGGGAACATCCTGACGACTGGAAAAGCATGGACGCATAAATAATTCAGGAAGAAAGAGGAAACAGTGTGAAAAAAATGTTCGCGATTATCGCCATCACCCTGGTGGCCGCGGCGTTGCTGGCGGGCTGTGCCAGCCAATACGACGGCATCGACGTGATTTCCCGGGAGGACGGATCGGGTACCCGGGGCGCCTTCATCGAGCTCTTCAAGATCGAGGTGACGGAAAACGGCCAGAAGGTGGACAAGACCACTGACGCGGCCACCATCTCCAACTCCACCGCCGTGGTCATGTCCACGGTGAAGGACGACAAGACGGCCATGGGCTATATTTCCCTGGGCTCCCTGAACGATACGGTGAAGGCCCTGAAAATCGACGGCGCCGAGCCCACCGCGGAAAATGTGAAGAACGGGACCTACAAGGTGGCCCGGCCCTTCAATATCGCCACCAAGGACAACCTGTCCGCCGTGGCCAGGGATTTTGTGAGTTACATCCTGTCCGCCGACGGCCAGAAGGTCGTGGAGCAGACGGGCTACATCACCGTGGGGGACAACCCCGCCTATTCGGGGAGCAAGCCCTCGGGGAAGGTGACGGTGGCCGGGTCCTCCTCGGTGACGCCGGTCATGGAAAAGCTCAAGGAGGCCTATCTGAAGGTCAACCCCAACGCCCAGATCGAGGTGCAGGAATCGGATTCCACCACGGGGGTGACGGCGGCGGCTTCGGGGACCTGTGACATCGGCATGTCCTCCCGGACCCTGAAGGATTCGGAAAAGGCCAAGGGCCTGACGGAAACCAAGATCGCCATGGACGGCATCGTGGTGATCATCAACAAGGACAATCCCATCGACAATCTGACCAGCGCCCAGGTCAACGCGATTTACACGGGGCAGGTCACCACCTGGAAGGATGTGAAGTAAGATGGCTCCTACGCAAAACAAAAAGGACGGCCAGGACGCGGCGAGCCGCGACGGCCGGGAGCGCATGATGAAGGGTGTGTTCACCCTGTGCGCCTGTATCTCCATCTTCGCCGTGGCGCTGATCTGCATCTTCCTCTTCGTCAACGGCATCCCCGCCATGGCCAAGATCGGCTTCCTCAATTTCCTGGGAGGCACGGTGTGGCGGCCCAGCAACAATCTCTACGGCATCCTGCCCATGATCCTGGCCAGCATCTACGTGACGGCCGGGGCCATCGTCATCGGGGTGCCGGTGGGGCTGATGACGGCCATCTTCATGGCGCGGTTCTGCCCCGAAGGGCTGTACCGGGTCCTGAAGCCCGGCGTGGACCTGCTGGCGGGGATTCCCTCGGTGGTTTACGGCTTCTTCGGGCTCATGGTGGTGGTTCCGGCCATCCGGGCCGCCTTCGGCGGCACGGGCAGCAGCATGCTGGCGGCTTGCATCATTCTGGGGATCATGATCCTCCCGACGATTATCTCCGTGAGCGAGACCGCCATCCGGGCCGTGCCCGAAAGCTATTACGAAGGGGCCCTGGCCCTGGGAGCCACCCACGAGCGGTCGGTGTTCACCACGGTGGTGCCGGCGGCCAAATCGGGAATCCTGGCCGGGGTGATCCTGGGCGTGGGCCGGGCCATCGGGGAAACCATGGCGGTGATCATGATCGCCGGCAACCAGCCCATCCTGCCCCGGGGACTCTTCCTGGGACTGCGGACCATGACGGCCAACATCGTGCTGGAAATGGGCTACGCCACGGATCTCCACCGGGAGGCCCTCATCGCTACGGCGGTGGTCCTCTTCGTCTTCATCCTGCTCATCAACCTGTGCTTTTCACTGCTTAAGAAGGGAGAGAATCAATGATGAAATCATCCTCTCCGGCGAAGGCCGGCGCCGGCGGCAAGCGGGCGGCGGAAGCTAAAGTGCTCCGCGGCCTGGTGTGGTTCTGCGCCATGCTGACCCTGGCGGTGCTGGTGTTCCTGATCGGGTACATCCTGGTCAACGGCGTCCCCAACCTGCGGCCCAGCCTCTTCGCCCTTAAATACACTACGGAAAATGTGTCCCTGTTCCCGGCCTTGATCAACACGATCATCATGACGGCCCTGTCCCTGCTCATCGCGGCGCCCCTGGGCATCTTCTCGGCCATCTATCTGGTGGAGTACGCCAAGAAGGGCAATAAACTGGTGGGCATCGTCCGGATCACGGCGGAAACCCTGACGGGGATCCCCTCCATCGTCTACGGCATCTTCGGGATGCTCATGTTCGTGACGACCCTGGGCTGGGGCTACTCCATGATCGCCGGGGCCTGTACCCTGGCCATCATGATCCTGCCTGTGATCATGCGGACCACGGAGGAGGCCCTGAAATCCGTGCCGGACAGCTACCGGGAAGGCAGCTACGGCCTGGGGGCCGGCAAGCTGCGGACGGTGTTCCGGGTGGTGCTGCCCTCGGCGGCGCCGGGCATCTTCTCGGGGATCGTCCTGGGGGTGGGGCGCATCGTCGGTGAAACGGCGGCCCTGATCTACACGGCGGGCACGGTGGCCCAGATTCCGGATAACCTTCTGGGCAGCGGCCGGACCCTGGCCATCCACATGTACGCCCTCTGGACGGAGGGCATGAATGTGGAATCGTCCTACGCCACGGCGGTGGTCCTGCTGGTCATCGTCGTCGCGCTCAACGCGCTGTCGGCGGCCATCGCCCGGCGCATTACCAAAAACATGTAGGAGAAGCTCTTTATGACCAATCAAAATAACACGGATAAGCTTGTCGCCCGGGATCTGGACCTTTTTTACGGGGATTTCCAGGCGCTTAAAAAAATCAACCTGGCCATGCCGGCGGGGCAGATCACATCCTTCATCGGACCCTCGGGCTGCGGCAAGTCCACCTTTTTAAAGACCCTGAACCGCATGAATGATCTGGTGGAGGGCTGCCGCATCACGGGGCAGGTGACCCTGGACGGCGTGGACATTTACAACGACATCGACGTGAACCACCTGCGCAAGCGGGTGGGCATGGTGTTCCAGAAGCCCAACCCCTTTCCCATGAGCATTTACGACAACATCGCCTACGGCCCCCGGACCCATGGGGTGCGCAACAAGGCCCAGCTCGACGAGATCGTGGAGCGCTCCCTGACCGGGGCGGCCATCTGGAACGAGCTCAAGGACCGGCTGAACAAAAGCGCCCTGGGGCTGTCCGGCGGCCAGCAGCAGCGGCTGTGCATCGCCCGGGCCCTGGCGGTGGAGCCGGAGGTGCTCCTCATGGACGAACCCACCTCAGCTTTGGACCCAATTTCCACTGCCAAGGTAGAAGACCTTGCCATCGAGCTCAGAAAAAAGTATACTATTGTCATCGTGACCCACAGCATGCAGCAGGCCACCCGGATTTCCGACCAGACGGCCTTCTTCCTGCTGGGTGAGGTCATCGAGTTCGGCGATACGGAAGAGATGTTCGCCAATCCCAGGGATCAGCGGACAGAGGATTATATCACAGGAAGGTTTGGATAATGCGCAACCGATTTGATAAGCAACTGGAACAACTCAACAACGACATGATCATGATGGGCGCCCTGTGCGAAAGCGCCATCGCCCAGGCCATCAAGGCCCTGTACGAGAACGACGTGGCCAACGCCAAGCAGGCCATCGAAAACGACAGCGAGATCGACCAGATGGAACGGGACATCGAAAACATGTGCCTCAAGCTGCTCCTCCAGCAGCAGCCGGTGGCCCGGGACCTGCGGCTGATTTCCTCGGCCCTGAAGATGATCACGGACATGGAACGGATCGGGGACCAGGCGGCGGACATCGCGGAGATCGTCAAGACCAGCCACTTCGATCTGGAGGGGGGCAACACCCATATCACTAGGATGGCGGAGGCCACCATCACCATGGTGACCAACGCCATCGACGCCTACGTGAAGAAGGATCTGGTCCTGGCCCAGGGGGTCTTCGCCATGGACGACACGGTGGACGAGCTCTTCATCAAGGTCCGCAACGATCTGATCGACATGATTTCCCGGGACGCCACCTGCGGGGAACAGGCCATCGACGTGCTGATGATCGCCAAATACCTGGAACGCATCGGGGATCACGCCACCAACATCGCGGGGTGGGTGGTCTTCGCCATCACGGGCAAACACGGCGAGGAAGACTGATATGATCTATTGCGTGGAGGACGACGACAGCATCCGGGAACTGGTGGTCTACACCCTGCAGAATTCCGGCTACGAGGCCGAAGGCTTTGACCGGGGAGAACCCTTTTTCGAGGCCCTGGACCAATGCGTGCCGGAGCTGGTCCTTTTGGATATCATGCTCCCCGGGGAGGATGGCATCCAGATTTTGAAGCGCCTGCGCACGGATCTGCGCACGGCGGAGATTCCGGTGATGATGCTCACGGCCAAGAGCGCGGAGTACGATAAAGTGGTGGGCCTGGACAACGGCGCCGACGACTACATCACCAAGCCCTTCGGCATGATGGAGCTCATGGCCCGGATCAAGGCGGTGCTGCGGCGCTCCCAGGTCCACGACCGGAGCGTGTACCAGTACGGCCCGGTCGTCGTCGACGACAAGGCCCATTCCGTCATGGCGGAGGGCCACGGGGTGGAGCTGACCCTGAAGGAGTACAACCTGCTGCTGATCCTGCTTAAAAACGTGGGGACGGTGCTGACCCGGGACATGCTCCTCACCAAGATCTGGGGCTACGATTTTGACGGCGAGACCCGGACGGTGGACGTCCACGTGCGGACCCTGCGGCACAAGCTGGGAGAAGCGGGAACCATCATCGATACGGTGCGGGGCGTCGGCTACCGCATAGGAGGCTGATCTTGAAAAAGCGATTGTTTCACAGCATATTCTTAACGGCCCTGGTGACCCTGATCCTGTCCGTGGCGCTGATCATCCCCGTGCTCTACCAGAGCTTCGTGGAGGAAAAACACAGCTTCCTGGAAAGCGAGGCGGGCACCATCGCCGAGGCCATGAAGAACGTGGATGATGTGTCCTATCTGAAGGCCATCACCGCCAACAACAGCACCACCCGCTTCACCCTCATCGACCCGGCGGGGAAGGTGCTTTACGACAGCAACGCCGACGCGTCCCAGATGGAAAACCACTCGGGGCGGCCCGAGGTCAAATCGGCCCTGGAAACCGGCAGCGGTTCGGTGTCCCGCCTGTCCAAAACCCTGGATGAGACCACTTATTATTACGCCCTCAAGCTGGCCGACGGCAACGTGCTGCGCCTGGCGGACACCAGCCGGAGCACCCTGGGGGTCTTCGGCAGCACGGCGTCCCTGCTGGCCTTTCTGCTGGTGGTGGTGATGCTCGTGGCCTTCTGGGCGTCCAACACCCAGGCCCGGGCCATCCTGACGCCCCTGAACAATTTGGATCTGGACAAGCCCATGACCAACGACACCTACGAGGAATTGTCCCCCCTGCTCCTGCGTCTGGAGCATCAGCGCAAGCAGATCCGCGGACAGATGGCGGAGCTGGATGCCCAGAAGCACGAGTTCGAGCAGATTATCGACAGCATGGACGAGGGCATGGTCATCTTTGACCACGACGGCCGGATCCTGACCATCAACCAGAGCGCCCAGCGGTTCTTCCACGACGGCCGGACCGACGGCAATTACCTGGAGCTGTGCTGGGACCACCAGTACATCCAGACGGTGGAAGGGGCCCTGAAGGGGCAGTCCCGGGAAATCCGCGTGGACCGGGACGACCACATCTGGCAGCTCATGGCCAACCCGGTTTCCGTGGACGCCGGCACCTTTGCGGCGGTGCTCTTTGTGGTGGACATCACGGAGAAGGCCAACACCGAGGCCATGCGCCGGGAATTTTCCGCCAACGTGTCCCACGAGCTCAAGACCCCCCTGACCTCCATTATGGGGTACACGGAAATCATCAGCCAGGGCATCGCCAAGGAAGAGGACGTGCCCCGGTTCATCGACAAGATCCACGACGAGGCCGCCCGGCTGCTGACCCTGATCCAGGACATCATCCGCCTGTCCAAGTTGGATGAGACGGACCAGACGGCGATTTTTGAACCGGTGGATCTCAAGCCCCTGTGCGGCCAGGTCCAGGGCGACCTGGCGAAAAAAGCCGGCAAGCGCGGGGTGACCATCAATCTCTCCGGCGGGGATGTGACCGTGGACGGCCTGAAGCCCACCCTGTACGAGGTGGTCTTCAACCTGGTGGACAACGCCATCGCTTACAACGTGGACGGCGGCACCGTGGACCTGACCCTGGACAGGGAAGGGAACGAGGCGGTATTGAAAGTGAAGGATACGGGCATCGGCATCGCCCCGGAAAACGTGGACCGGATTTTCGAGCGGTTCTACCGCGTGGACAAGAGCCATTCCCGGGAAACCGGCGGCACCGGCCTGGGCCTGTCCATCGTCAAGCACGGCACCCTGATCCACAAGGGCACCGTCACCGTGGACAGCGTCCCCGGCGGGGGCAGCACCTTCACGCTAAGATTTCCCCTTCATAAAGCTTGACAAACGGCGCAGGAATGCGTAAAATAATGACGTTAAAAGGGAGTAGTTAACATTCAAAGTCAACATACTGGCCGACGGCCTGGCTTTGGAGCCCCAAAAAACTTTGAGGTAATGAGACTTTTGACGCAGCTTTAATTTGCTGCGTCAAAGGTCTATTTTTATGCCATCGCGGTTGCCTTTGCCCGAGCCGCAATCATATATAAAGGAGTGTCTATGCAACCCTATTTGGAAACTGCAGAGCAAACCCTGGACCGCCTCGGCGTGGACGGCCAGAATGGACTGGACGAAGCCGCCGTGGCGGCCAGCCGGGAGAAATCCGGCGCCAACACCCTCACCCGGAAGAAGCCCAAGTCCCTCTGGAAGAAGATCTGGGACGCCCTGACCGAGCCCATGATCCTCATGCTGCTGTCCGCGGCGGCCATCACCCTGGGCGTCAACTTCATCCGGTTGTTCACCGGCCGGGAGACGGAATTCGTGGAGGCCATCGGCGTGTTCGCCGCCATCCTGCTGTCCGTGGGGGTCACGGTGATCATGGAGGGACGGTCGGAGAAGGCCTTTGATGCCCTGAGCAAGATCAACGAGGATATCCGCCTCAAGGTCATCCGGGGCGGCACCGCCACCCTGATCCCCCAGCAGGAGCTGGTGGTGGGGGACATCCTGGAGCTGGCCACCGGGGACATGATTGCCGCCGACGGCCGGGTTATGGAATCCCTGGGCCTCCAGGTGGACGAGTCCGCCCTCACCGGGGAAAGCGTGCCGGTGAAGAAGGACGGGGACCTGGTGTTCGAGAACGTCAAGACCCCGGTGGCCGAGCGCTACAACATGGTGTACTCCGGCTGCTTCGTCACCGGCGGCACGGCCACGGTGGTGGTCACCGCCGTGGGGGACCAGACCGAATTCGGCCACATCGCCCAGGAGCTGTCCATCAGCGACGACACCAGGACGCCCCTCCAGGAACGGATGACCCGGCTGGGGAAATTCATCACCATCCTGGGGACCACGGCGGCGGCCATCGTCTTCACCATCCAGTGCGTGATCTTCGCCTCCACCGGGACCTTCAACCTGGACACGGTTTCCAACGCCTTTGTGACCAGCATCGTCCTCATCGTGGCGGCGGTGCCTGAAGGACTGCCCACCATCGTGGCGGTGTCCCTGTCCCTGAACATCATCAAGATGGCCCGGCAGAACGCCCTGGTCAAGAAGCTCATCGCCTGCGAGACCATCGGCTGCATCAACGTGATCTGCTCGGACAAGACCGGGACCCTGACGGAAAACCGCATGACGGTGACGGATATGGTGATCCCCGGGCTGGACGACGTGACCCGGAACCTGTGCCAGATGCCCCTGCCGGTGTCGGAGATCGACGATACCCACCTCATTGAAAACTTCGTCCTCAACAGCACGGCGGACATCGAGGCCACCGACGAGGGGAAATACCGCTACATCGGCAACCCCACCGAGTGCGCCCTGATCACCGCCTACGAAAAATACCGGGATTCGGCCATCCATTACGACGACATCCGCCGGGACACGGTGGTCAATTTCGTCTTCCCCTTCTCGTCGGACACCAAGAACATGACCACCATCATCCAGAAGGGCTCCATCCTCATGGCCTATACCAAGGGCAGCCCGGAAAAAATCCTGAGCCAGTGCGCCTGGATCGAGGTGGAGGGGGAAAACCGCCCCATGACGGCCGCCTGCCGGGAGCAGATCGACGGGGCCATGGCGGGCTTTGAAAAGCAGGCCCGCCGGGTGCTGGCCTTCTGCCACAAGCCCCTGATCAACCCTCAGAGGATTGTGAATTTTGAAGCCAGCCGGGCGGCCATCGAGTCGGAAATGATCTTTGATGGCTTCGTGGCCATCGCCGACCCATTGCGGGCCGACGTCTACGAGGCGGTACGCCGCTGCGCCAAGGCGGGCATCGAGCTGAAGATGCTCACCGGGGACAACCGGCTGACGGCGGAAGCCATCGCCGGGGAGCTGGGCATCGTGGATTCACCAGACGCCGTGGTGGAAGCCAGGGATCTGGAGGACCTGAGCGACGACGAGCTCCGGGCGCGGCTGCCGGGGATCAAGACCATCGCCCGGAGCACCCCGGGAATCAAGATGCGGGTGGTGGCTATGCTCAAGGACATGGGCAACGTGGTGGCCGTCACCGGCGACGGCATCAACGACGCCCCGGCCATCAAGCGGGCGGACGTGGGCATCGCCATGGGCATCACCGGCACCGAGGTGTCCAAGGAAGCCAGCGACATCGTGCTCCTGGACGACTCCTTCTCCACCATCTTAAAGGCGGTGCAGTGGGGCCGGGGGATCTTCTCCAACTTCCAGCGGTTCATCCAGTTTCAGCTCACCGTCAACATGTCATCGGTCATGGTGGTGCTGGCCTGCATCCTGCTGGGACTCAAGTCTCCTTTCTCGGCGCTGCAGCTTTTGTGGATCAACATCATCATGGACGGCCCGCCGGCCCTGACCCTGGGGCTGGAACCCATCCGGGAGGATCTGCTGGACCGGGATCCCATCCCCCGGACGGCCAACATCGTCAACAAGAGCATGCTCAGCCGCATCACCGTCACGGCCATCTACGTGTCGGTCATCGTCATGTGGCAGGCCCTGGGCAATTTCCTGGGGAGCACCGGCGGCGAGGCGGAGCATTACTCCATCCTGTTCACCATGTTCGTGATCATGCATTTGTTCAACGCCATCAACAGCCGGGAGCTGACGGACACCAGCGTGTTCAAGAATTTCTGGAACAACCGGCTCATGCTGCTGATCTTCGCCTTCACCTTCTGCCTGCAGATCGTCATCACCCAGTGGGGCGGTATCTTCTACGGCACCGTGCCCCTGTCATTGACCATGTGGCTTAAGATCGTGGGCCTGGGCTTCTCGGTGGTGGCTGTGGCGGAAATCGTCAAGGTTTTGCGCCGGGCCATTTATAAAAGTGAATAATTAATTGGAAATAAAAAAACAGGGCTGCCGTATAAGCGTAAGGTACTTGTCGCCGTCCGTCACATAAAGACATTCCAGTCTCCGCTCCGCATAGGCACCGTAAAAAATGCAAACTGCTTTGCATTTTTAGGCGCCGGTGTCCGGCCCTCTGGGCCGTGACACACTGAGCGCAAGCGAAGCAGCAAAGTGCTGTTCGCGTCGAGTCGACCTTGAATGTGATTTATGTGCCGGACAGCTGCACGTCACTTTGCTTCATGGGGCAGCCCCGTTTTTTTTATTGCAGTAAATCTGGGCAAATCTGGGCGAGGGAAGGATCACGTCCTGTCCGGAGCCTGGTCTGACTGGATGACACCGGCCAGGGTCGTGTACAGATTGTCCGGATCGATGGGCTTGGGGATGTGGCCGTTCATGCCGGCGTCCAGGCATTTCTTCACGTCGTCGGCAAAGGCGTCGGCGGTCATGGCGATGATGGGGACGGTGGCGGCGTCGGGGCGGTCCAGGGCGCGGATGGCCCGGGCGGCGGTGTAGCCGTCCATGACGGGCATGCGGATATCCATGAGGACGGCGCTGTAATAGCCGCTGACGGATTCGCTGAACAGGGCGACGCCCCGTTCGCCGTTTTCGGCGATTTCCACGACCATACCCTTTTTCTCCAGCAGGCTCTTGGCGACTTTCTGGTTCAGGGGGTGGTCTTCACAGAGGAGCACGTGCTTGAGCCGGAGGATCTGCTCCTGGTCGGGGTCGGCGGCCGGGGCCGGGGTTTTGGCGACCTGGCCGCCGTCGATGTAGTCGAAGTCGATGGTTACGGTGAAGGTGCTGCCCCGGCCCAGCGCGCTGTCCACGGTGATGGTGCCGCCCATGAGGTCCACCAGCTTCTTGACGATGGCCAGTCCCAGACCACTGCCCCGGTTTTGGGCGGTGTCGCTGCGGGTTTCCTGGGTGAAGGGATCGAAGAGGGTCTTCTGGAATTCATCGCTGATGCCGATGCCGCTGTCCGCCACGGTAACGATGATCCGCTCCTTATGATCGGGCAGGGCCTTGTTTTTCACATCCAGGGTAATGGCGCCGCCCTCGGGGGTGTACTTGACGGCGTTGGACAGCAGGTTGAACACGATCTGGTTGAAGTGCAGGGAGTCGATGAGGGGCACTACGGTGTCGACGGGCTCCAGGGTGACGGTGAGCGTCTGATTTTTTTCCACGCACAGGGGCCGGATGACCGAGTCGACGTACTCGCTGAAGCCGGACATGCGGTAGGGCTCGGGGTGGAGCTCCAGCTTGTTCTTTTCCACCTTGGTCATATCCAGGATATCGTTGACCAGGCCCAGCAGGAACTTGGATGAGGTTTCAATCTTGTCCAGGCAGTCGTCGGTCTTCGGCGGGTTATCCTCTTCCCGGGCCAGGTAGGTCATGCCGATGATCCCGTTCATGGGGGTGCGGATATCGTGGCTCATGCGGGAGAGGAAGTCCGTCTTGGCCTGGTTGGCCTGGCGGCTTTCGGCCATGGCCTGTTCGAGGGCGGCCAGATGGCTGCGCTTGGACTTGGTGTAGTAGGCCAGGACGGTGGCGATGACGGCGGCCAGGATGCAGATGACGGCCAGGCCGGGACCGTAGGTCACCAGGAAATCCTGGGGGGTCATGGTGTAGGAGGTGCCGGTGGTGTACTTGATGTGGATGGCTTCGGTCTCGTTTTCGTTGAGGGAGCGGATCCCCTTGTTGATGATGGAGATGAGGCAGGGGTCGGCGTCGGAGCGGCTGGCCATGCAGTAGTCGTACTCGCCTTCATTGCTGAAGGTGTACCACAGGGCCAGGTTTTGGTATTCGGGGTGCTGGAGCATGGCGGCCAGGATGTCGGCGTTCTGCATGACGGCGTCCACCTTGCCCTCCTTGACTGCCCGCAGGCAGGTCTCAATGGAGGGGTAGGTGATGATCTTGTACTTGGGATGGTACTCCTTCACGTGCTCGATGGTGCCGGTGGCGCTGCTGGGCATGGCCACGGTGTAGGCCTTGTCGATGTCGAAGACCGCCTTCTTGTTGCCGACGATGCCGGTGAGGTTGCTTAAAATGCCGATGGACAGGCGCAGGCTGGTGTTGTCGCGGTTGCCCGGGGTACGGATCACCCCGGCGGCCAGGTCGACCTTGGCGTCCTTGAGGCTGTTGGCGATGGGAGAGGTGGAAGAGGCCAGGGAGTAGGTGAACTTCAGCCCGGTATTGGCGGAAATCTTGTCCAGCAGGTCCTTGAGGATTCCGGCGGCCTGACCGGTCTTGGGATCCTTGTAGGAAATGGGGTAGCGGTCATTGAGGGCGAACACCGTGGCGGTGGGATGGGCCTGGATATAGGCCGCCTCCTGACGGGTGAGGTTTTCCGACTGGGAAAAATCCGTCTCCGTCAGGTATTTTTTGTGGAGGTTGGAGGCCAGGCTGGGCTGCTCGACGTTGATCCGGTTGATGGCATCATCCAGCTCATCGTACAGGGAGCCCGAGGAATCGGCCCTGGATACGATGTAAAAGGGCACGGTTTCCGTGGTGGCCACCAGGTGATAATCATCGGGAATGTCCCCCAGACCGCTGCGGGAGACGGCATCCACCTCGCCCTTTTCCAGAGCCTGGTGCAGGGAAGCCAGATCGGGGAAGGTGACCTCCTGGTAGGTGATGCCGTGGTCACCGGCGTATTTTTTCAGGGAGGTCGCGGGGTAGGTGTTTTCGACCACGCCGATTTTCATGTGGTTGAAGGTCTGGTAATCGTCGTAGTACACGTCACTGCGGCTCTTTAAAACGTAGAGGCCGTTGATGGCCTCGCCGATGGGGTAGCTGGTGAAGGCGTAGCTGTCCAGCCGGTCGCTGCTGAAGGACACGGGCATGAGGAAATCGATGGTGCCGTCGGCCAGCATCTGGCTCAGGTCGTTGTTGCCCGCCATGACGATTTGGTATTTCCAGCCCGTGTAATTGCAGAGGGCGTCCAGGTAGTCCGTGCCGTAGCCCGAGTAGGTGCCGTCGGCGTTCTGGCTGATGAAATTTTTTAAATCGTAGCATCCGATGCGCACGGTCTTCTGTTCATCGGCCCGGACGGGGACAGTGCAAAAAGGAATGACGGTTCCCAAAATGACCAGGGAGAAAACCAGGACGGCGATTTTTGGAACGATATTGTGTTTTGAAAGAAACCCGGAAATTGACATTACGCACACTCTCACGAAGGATTGCTGACGTTTTACCTTCATTTTTTAAATGAAATACATTAAATAAAATTGGAATCATTTGAATGTTATCACAGCTGCGCTGTATTTTCAACCGGATTCACGATAAAAATCGGTGATAAATGAAATCTGTCTTTCCCCGGCCGGTCAGACCTGATATAATAGAGGAAGACTGAATCACTGAAATGGGGAGGCTTTCCATGAAAAAACACACGATAATGCGGGGGTTCATCCTTCTGGCCATCTGTCTGGCCGTCCTGCTCCCGTGCACCATCTTTTCCTCAGGGGGTGCCGCGGCGGCGGACACCAGTCAGGATCCGACGCTGCGCATCCTGTTCACCCACGATTTACATTCCAACGAGCTGCCCTACAAGCAGCTGGCCGCGGACAAGCAGATCAAGCAGGTGGGCGGCTTCGCCAGGCTGAAGACCGCCATCGACGCCAACAGGACGGATACCAGCGTGCTGCTGGATGGCGGGGATTTTTCCCAGGGGTCGTATTTCAACGGGATCTTCGCCAGTGAGAGTTCGGAACTGTCCCTGCTGGGGGCCATGGGCTACGACGCCACCACCCTGGGCAACCACGAGTTCGACCAGGGGGTATCGGCCCTGGCCAAATCCCTGTCGGCAGCGTCCCAATCCGGCACCATCCCTGCCCTGCTGTCGTCCAACATCCAGTTTGGGGACAGCCAGAGCTCCAAGGAGCTGCGCTCCATTTATGAGATGATCGGGGCCTCCACCAAGATCGTGGAAAAGAATGGCGTGAAGATCGGGGTGTTCGGCCTCATGGGGAAGGTCGCTGAGAAGGATATGGTCAACGCGGGGGATGTGACCTTTGCCGACCAGAAGGCCACGGCCACCCAGTGCGTCAAGACCCTGAAGGATCAGGGGGCGGACATCATCATCTGCCTGTCCCACGGCGGGACGAGCAGCAATGCTAAAAAATCTGAAGACCAGCAGCTGGCCAGGGAGGTGGACGGCATCGATGTGATCATCAGCGGCCACACCCACACCACGCTGGAGAAACCCATCACGGAAAACGGCACGGTCATCGTGTCCTGCGGCAGCTACGGCCAGGACCTGGGGAGCCTGGACATCGACACCAAGACCAAGGAGGTCAAGGGGTACAAGCTCATCCCCATCGATGACAGCCTGGCGGAAAACGCCGATATCGCCGGGCGGGTGGCGGCCTTCAAAGCCGATGTCCAGACCAAATACCTGACCCAGTACGGGGCCCTTACCGATGAGGTGGTGGCCTGGAGCAACAAGAATTTTGCCACGGTGGACGATCTCTACAGCCAGTACAACAACTTTGACATCGGGGACCTGTTGACCGACGCCCTGCGCTGGAAGGGGGCCCAGATGGGCGGCGCCGGAGAGGACAAGCCCATCGGCATCGTGGCCAGCGGCATCGTCCGGGGCTCCATCGTCAAGGGCAATGTGACCATGGCCGACGTGTACGGCCTGGCCAGCATCGGCTCCGGTGTGGACGGCACCGTGGGGTCGCCCCTGGTCAAGGCCTACGTGTCCGGTAAGGAGCTCCGGGACATCTGCCAGCTCGACACCTTTGAAGGGCGCAAGCCGTCCGACGGCGCCCAGCTTTTCTTCTCAGGCATGCGCTACACCTACAATGACAGCCGCCTGCCCCTGAACCGGGTGGTGGATGTGGAGGTCCAGGACAACAACGGCCAATGGGCCTCGGTGGATGACGGCAAGCTCTACCCGGTGGTGACGGACCTGTACCTGGCGAAAATGATGCCTACGGTGGTCTCCTCCTCCTACGGCCTGCTGTCGGTCACCCTCAAGGACAAGAACGGCGCCGCCATTTCCGACGTGAGCACCACGGTGCTCCACGACGCCTCGGGCCAGGAGGTCAAGCTGTGGAAGACCTATTACGACTATTTCAAGAGCTTCGGCAAAGACGCCAACGGCGTCTGTGTGATTCCCGCCAGCTACAACACCACCCGGGATACCAAAACCCCGGTGGCCAATAATTTCCAGAATTTCTTCAACCACACCTCCAAGGCGGGGTACATCGCCTACGGCGCGGGGGCGGTGCTTCTGGTGATCATCATCGTCATCATCGCCGTGGCGGTCCACCATTCCAAGGCGGCCAAGGCCACACCGCGGCGCAGCAAGAAGAGCAAGGGGGACGGCCGGTTTTAAAACGGGCGGCCCCGCTTGTCCGGACCTTTGGGGCCTCATCAGCGGGCCCCGGCAACATGACCAAAACGTAAAAAAGCCGTCATCCTTGAGATTCGTCAAGGGTGACGGCTTTCGTCGTTGTGGGGCTGCGGTGAAGCGTCAGTGGATCGGGGCCGGTTCATGGATGGTTTTGGCGTCGGGGGACAGGGACACCCAGCGCTTGAGGGCCATGACGATGGACGGGTCGAACCAGGTGCCGGATTTTTGGAACATCTTGTCAATGGCCGCTTCCGGGGCCCTGGGGGCGAAGATGCCGAAGCCGTTGCGCAGGCCGTCATAGGCGTTGGCAACGGCGCAGACCCTGGCGTAGAAGGGGATGGCTTCCCCCTTGAGGCCGTCGGGATAGCCCGTCCCGTCAAAGTTCTCATGGTGGAACATGGCGATCTGCCAGGCCGTGGCGAAGAACGCCTTGTTGGCATCCTCCCCGGCCTCTGCTTCCAGGGTGTCGAAGATCTGTCCGCCGTAGTCCACGTGGGCCATGGCCCGGAGCTGTTCCTCATGGGAATAGAGCCATCGCTGCTGGAGGAGAGAAGGGGGCAGCTTGATCTTACCGATGTCGTGGTAATCAAAGGGCGAGGCGTCGCCCCAGAGCATGTCCTCTTCCAGCTGATCGAACCCCATCTGCCGTAAAATGATGCGCATGTACTGTCCCGTCCGGCGGGAATGCCGACGGGAATTTTCCGGCAAGCTGGCGAACAATTCGTCCAGATGCTGTAAAGCACTTTCTTCCATGGTGGAACCTCTTTTCGTAATTATTCGCCGTCGGCCGTGCTGGGACCATCGGAAACGGCCGGGCCGTCGCTGTGGACCTTTTCGTCGATGCGGTCGATGATGGCGGCGATGGCCTGGTCACCGGTGATGTTGCAGGCTGTGCCAAAGCTGTCCTGGGACAGGTGCAGGGCGATGATGAGCTCGGCCATGCCGTCGGTGAAGCCAAGCATGGACTTGATGATGCCCAAGGCCGCCATGACGCCGCCCCCCGGCACGCCGGGAGCTGCCACCATGGTGACGCCCAGCATCAGGATGTAGGGGAAGAACAGGTTCAGAGACGGGGTCATGCCCGAGGCGATCATGATGCCCATGGTCCCCAGGGTCAGGCACACCGTATCCCCGGCCAGATGGATGGTGGCGCACAGCGGGATGACGAAGTTGCGCACGTCCGTTGAGATACCGTTGTTTTCCGCACAGTTCAGGTTGATGGGGATGGTCGCCGCCGAGGACTGGGTCCCCAGGGCCGTCAGATAGGCCGGCAGGATGTTCTTTAAATCCTTCATGCGGTTTTCCTTCCGGTAAAGGCTGGTGACCGCGAACTGGAAGGCGATGTAGACCCACTGGAAGATCAGGATCATGACGTAGAGCTTGGCGAACATGGTGATGGTGGGCACCAGCTCCCCGGAAGCGGCGATCTTGCAGAAGCTCCCGGCGATGTAGTAAGGGATCATGGGGATGATGACCTTTTCCAGCACCTTGGTGATGACGTCCTTCAGGTCGTTTAACATGTCGAACAGGGTGTGACCTTCAGAATTGGCCAGGCCCAGGCCCAGGATGAAGGCCAGGAGCAGGGCGGACATGACGCTGAAGATCGGGTTGGCCTCGATCTTGAAGATGGGATCGAAGGACGTGCCCTGCACCGCGCCGCCGGCGATCTTGGACAGCAGGCTGGGCAGGGTGGCGCTGCCCAGGGCGTAGGCCGAGAACCCCGCGATGATGGTGGAGACGTAGGCCAGCAGCAAGGTGGCGCCGAAGAGTTTGTTGGCCTTCTTGCCCAGCTCAGCCAGGCCGACGGCGACGAAGGCCAGGATGAGCAAGGGGATGATGAAGCTCAGGAAGGTGGAGAACAGGCTGGTGAAGGTGGCGACGCACCGGACGAATCCGGTGAAGCCGATGGTGTCCTTGATGCCCAGCCAGTCACCGGCGCTGCCGATGACGATACCGATGACGATGCCGGCCAGCAGGCGCGGCAGTAAACTCAATTTCTTCTTTTTCAAAGTAACTCCCTCTTTCTTTAAATTTTCCTAAAATCATTATAACCCAAAAAAGAGCGCGGCACAATACCATTGCCGCGCAATGCGCCGATTGGATTTATTGGGGAGCCCTGGCCACCAGCACCACGGCGGTGCGGGAGTCGATGGTCAGCTGGCCGGGCACCGCTTCTGCCGAAGCCTCGTCGGTGAATTTGGGCGACTCGCTGGTGTCCACCACCTTGGTCCACTGGGCGTGGCCCAGGAGCAGGGGCAGGCTCACCTCCAGGGGCTCCCAGTAGGCGTTGATGGCCACGTAGACGATGTCGTCGGCCTTGCCGTCGGCGGTTCGGCCGGCGTACATGACGGCGATGAGCTTATCCTCCCAGTCGTAGCTGTTCCTCCAGGGATGGACGCCGTGGAAGCTGATGGCGGGGAAGCCCGAAGCCGAGGCGGGCATGGCCCGGGTGATCACCGGGTGATCCTTGCGGAAGCGGATCATGAAGGTGGCGAAGGCCAGGATGTCCAGGTTGGTTTCCAGCAGGGTCCAGTCCAGCCAGGAGATCTTGTTGTCCTGGCAGTAGGGGTTGTTGTTGCCGAACTGGGTGTTGCCGAATTCGTCCCCGGCCAGGAACATGGGAGTCCCCCGGCTGCACATGAGGGCGGTCCAGGCGTTGGCGATCATGCGGTGGCGCAGGCGGTTGACGCTGGGGTCGTCGGTCTCACCTTCGGCTCCGCAGTTCCAGGACAGGCCGTTGTTGTCGCCGTCGGTGTTGTCCCAGCCGTTGGCCTCGTTGTGCTTGCCGTTGTAGGCGTAGAGGTCGTACAGGGTGAAGCCGTCGTGGCAGTTGATGAAGTTCACCGAGGCGTTCTGGCGCAGCTCGGGGTGGTACAGGTCCGGCGAGCCGATCATGCGCATGGCCGCGGCCTGGGCTACGCCGTCGTCACCCTTTAAAAAGCTGCGCAGGTCGTCCCGGTATTTGCCGTTCCACTCGGCGAAGCGGTTGAAGGAGGGGAAGCTGCCCACCTGGTACAGGCCGCCGGCGTCCCAGGCCTCAGCGATGAGTTTGACCTTGCCCAGGATGGGGTCGTAGGCCAGGCTTTCCAGCAGGGGCGGGGCGCTGTTGGGGGAGCCGTCCTCATTGCGGCCCAGGATGGAGGCCAGGTCGAAGCGGAAGCCGTCCACCCGGTAGTGGATGACCCAGTAGCGCAGGCAGGTCAGGATCATGTTGCGCACCACGGGGTGGTTGCAGTTCAGGGTATTGCCGCAGCCGGAGAAGTTGTAGTAGTGGCCGTCGGGGGTGAGCATGTAGTACACGTTGTTATCGAAGCCCTTGAAGGTGACGAAGGGGCCGCCTTCCCCGCCCTCGGCGGTGTGGTTGAAGACCACGTCCAGGATGACCTCGATGCCGTTCTGGTTGAAGGTCTTAATGAGGTCCTTGAGCTCATCGCCCTCGTGGCCTGGGGCGTCGTCGTCGGCGTAGCTGGTGTTGGGGGTCATGAAGGACAGGGTATTGTAGCCCCAGTAATCCAGGAGGCGTCCCTCTTCGGTGTCCCGGCCGCTGCCGTATTCGTCAAATTCAAAGATGGGCATGAGCTCCACGGCATTGACCCCCAGGTCCTTTAAATAAGGAAGCTTTTCCTTGAGGCCGGCGAAGGTGCCGGGGCACTTGACGCCGGAGGTGGGGTCGATGGTGAAGCCCCGGACGTGGAGCTCGTAGATGATCAGGTCTTCCATGGGGATTTCCGGCTGGTAGGCCTGGCCCCAGTCAAAGGCGTCCCGGACGACCCGGGCCTTGTAAAACCGTCCCTTGTCCGCCCCCCAGTCCGACTGGCCGGTGACGGCCCGGGCCCAGGGGTCCAGCAGGAATTTGGCCTTGTCGAAGATGAGGCCGCGGGCGGCGTCCTGGGGACCGTCTACCTGGTAGGCGTATTCGAAGGCGGCGATGTCCAGGCCGAAGACGATCATGGACCAGACGTGGCCGATGCGGTAGTGATCGGGGAAGGGGATGGCGGCGAAGGGTTCTTCCTCGCCGGGGTGGAAAAGCACCAGGGTGATGGCCGTGGCGTGGAGGGACTGGACGGTGAAGTTGACCGCGTCCGGCAGGGCTGTGGCGCCATTGAGGTCGAAGAGGCCGGATCGGACGGGGTAACCGCCGCTTTCATCCATGGGAGTCAGTTTATTCAGTAAAGGGGTTTGCGGCTTATCTTTCATTCAAAGGTCCTCCTGTAAATTTAAAACATTTACACAATTATACCACAAGTGGCGGCACAGCGGAGGATTTTTTGAGATGGGAGGGGATTTCTATTGGGATTGCTCCCGGTTGACCACGGTGATGCCGGCGCAGACCAGGACCAGGGCGCCCAGCCCCGCCAGACTGAAGGCCTGGCTGGTTTCCCCCAGGAGGAGGGCGGAGAGCAGGACCCCGGCGATGGGGTTCATGAAGCCGTACACCAGCACGGTGGACACCGAGTTGTATTTGAGGAGCACGCTCCACAGGGTGTAGGCGGTGGCGGAGAGGAAGCCCAGGTAGAGGAGCATCCTCAGGGCGGCGGGGGAGGGCAGGGCCAGGCGGCCGCCGAGGACCAGGCCGGCCAGGATCATGACCAGCCCTCCGGCGACGAACTGCCAGCCGCTGAGGGTGACGGGGTCGTATTTCTGGGAGTAGCCCTTGATCAGGGAGGAGGAGACGGCCGCCGCGATGGCGGAGAACAGGATGAAGCCGTCGCCGGTGAGGGTGAAGCCTCCGGTGAGCCGGGCGCCGGCCAGGTTGACCATGACCACGCCGGAGAAGCCCAGGAGGCAGCCGATGATCTTGCGCACCGTCAGCTTTTCCTGGTGGAAGATCAGGGTGGCCACGAGGATGGCCCAGAAGACGTTGGTGGCGGTGATGATGGAGGCCTTGACCCCGCTGGTGCCGGCCAGCCCCATGTAAAAGAACAGGTACTGGAGGATGGTCTGGAACAGGGAGAGGGTCATGATGTCGCCAAAGGACTTTTGGGGCGGCAGGAGGGGGCGCCGGGCGATGAGGCTGCCGATGAGGAGGGTCAGGGTGCCGGCGAGGACGAAGCGGCAGCCGGCGAAGAGGATCTGGGTGGGCCGGTCCGTCCCGGCGATGGCGAACAGGCGGTAGCCGATTTTGATGCAGGGAAAGGCGCTGCCCCACAGCAGGCAGCAGACCATCGCCAGTAAACACACCACCAGGGGTTTTGTCAGAATCTTTTTTTTGTCTGGGGACATGGAATCCTCCTTCTATACAGATGGAAGCTATTATATCATAAAAATTAATGAAAAATTTATCGGGAATGATTATAATAGGAAATAGTTTGATCGAATTTTTACAGGAGGCGGGATGAGTATGGCTAAGTTATTGTATCAGGGACACGGGAGTTATCGGATCACCGCGGGTGACGGGACGACGGTCTACGTGGATCCCTACGCGGGGGAAGGGTACGACGAGCCGGCGGATCTGGTGCTCATCACCCACGAACACGTGGACCACACCAACGTGGACCTGGTGCACCAGAAGCCCGGGTGCCAGATCTGGCGGGAAGCCGACATGCTCACCGACGGCGAGTACCAGACCCGGGAACTGGACGGCATCGTCGTCCGGGCCGTCCCGGCTTATAATCTCAAGCACAAGCGGGACGACTGCGTGGGCTACGTGATCGTGGTGGACGGGGTGCGGATTTACGGCTCCGGGGATACCTCCACCACCAGCTGCATGATGGAGGTGCTCCCCGAGGAGGACCTGGACTACGCCCTGCTGTGCATCGACGGGGTCTTCAACATGAACCCCGAGGAAGCCACCCAGTGTGCGGAGATGATCAGCGCCCACCACGCCATCCCTATCCACATGAAGCCCGGCGCCCTCTTCGATGAGGCGATGGCCGCGCGGTTCACCCCGGCCAACCGGCTGATTCTGCGGCCGGGGGATGAGATGGAGCTGGAACACATTTAAACCAAGAGCTGCCGCACGCTGTTTTTGCAGCGCGGCAGCTCTTTTTCTTTTTTGCGGCGGACCTACCGGCCGGCGATCCGGTCGATCTCCCCGCAGGCCTGGGCGCTGAGGGCGCCGGCTTCTTCCAGCAGGCCGGGGGCCTCCAGTACGGCTTCAAAGGTCTGGCACAGGACGGCGTTGATGGCGCGGTATTGGCGCTGGATGTCGGGATCCCCGGCGGCGGACCGGGACCAGGTGTCCGCCATGCAGCCGAGGATGTGGTTGGTGACCTCCCGCATGAGGGCGGCGAAGGCGGCAATCTCCGGATGGAGGTAGTCCGTGTCCGCCTCGTACACCGAGTGGTCGGAGATGTTCAGCCGGCCGGCGGCCTGGAGGGCCCGGTAGCTTGCGCTGCCCGCCAGGATGATCTGGTGGTGGTAGAGGACGTTGACGGCGATTTCCAGGGTATCGAGGAGCTGGTTCCGCTTCAGAAAGGCGTAGTTGGCCCGCAGGTCCCCGAATTCGGAATCCGGCTCAAACATGATGAAGCCCACGTTGGGCCGGATGCCGTGGGCCCGCAAAATGGCCAGGGCCCGCTCGTTGTCTGCCACAGTGGTGTGCTTGTTCAGCCGGGCCAGGGTCTCGTCCCGGCCGGATTCCAGGCCCACCAGGATATCCCTAAGGCCCGCGGCCACCAGGGCGGCGGTGGTTTCATCGTCGATGTCGTTGGCCCGGGCCTCGATGCCGAAGGTGATGGGCCGTTCTTCCAGCAGGGCGGCCAGCTTGAGCACCCGGTCCCGGCCGGCCTTCCCCGGCCCGTAGAAATTGGGGTCGGTGAAATAGAAATACCGGTGGTCGGTCTGGGCGATGATACGGTCGATCTCCGCCACGATGTTTTCCGGGCTGCGGCCCCGCCACCGAGGACAGGAATGGGCCTCGCCGTAATAGGGATTGATGTAGCAGAAGGTACAGTTGTTGTAGCAGCCCCGGCTGCCGAAGATGTTGACCTCCCCGCCGGGGTAGGAGCTGGCCTTGCGGATGGGGAAGGGCAGGGTGTCCAGATCCGCCGTCAGCTCCCCGAAGGAGGCCTTGAATCCGGCGCCTTCCGGCGAGCGGAAGGCCAGGCCCCGTACCGATTGGTAATCGGCCGGATGGGCGGCCAGGGCCACCGCCGTCTTCTCGTTTTCCCCCAGCATGGCCGAGTCGATGGCCGGACAGCGGGTGAGGATTTCGGCGTAGGCAAAGGTGGGGTAATAGCCGTAAACCGTGACGTGGACGATGCTGCAGGCCGCTTTGATTTCCTGGATGAACCGGAAGAGGACGTGGTTATCCTCCCAGTTGTAAACCAGGTGGATGCCCAGGAGTTCGGGGCGGAAGGCGGCAATCCGGGCCTCGATGGCGGCGTAGTCCAGGCCTTCCATGTAGCCTTCCACCAGGTTCACGCAGTGCCCCGCCTCCAGCAGGCAGGCGGCCAGGTAGCCTGAATTCAGGCAGGAGGCCAGGGTGGTGTTGGCGATGTCGTTTTGCCGGTCGTCGGCCGGTTTTCTGGGATGTTCAAGTAAGAGGATTCGCATGGTGCTCCTTTCCCTTGGGATTTTTTTTATTTTCAGAGGACATGGGCCGGTTTATTTCAGGGCCCACATGGCGATGTTGCGCTTCTGGTGGTAGACCTCCAGCTCGTAGCGCAGGGTGCGCCAGGCCGGGGGATCGTGGTAAACGGGGTAGAGCAGGTCGGTGTCCGGGGTGATGACGCCGTCGGCCAGGGAGAAGCGCTCGATCTTGGTCCGGGGCATGATGCGGATCAGGTTGAGGACCAGGGTGCCGATGCTCTTGGAATGGCGGTGGATGTCGTAGATGGTGTCGATGAGCGCCTTGGATTCCCTTACCGTGGCTTCCGATTCGCCGGGGAGGTTCACCAGGAAGTGGTAAACCGTGGTCAGCCCCACGTCGGAGAGGATGCGGGCGGTGTCCAGGATCTGTCCGACCTTCAGGTTTTTGTCCAGGAAGTCCAGGTGCTGCTGGCACAGGCCGTCGGGGGACAGGGAGAAGCACTCGCACCCCGACTTCGCGTAGAGGGCGGCGTTTTCCGGGGTGAATAGGTCCTCCCGGAAGAAGCCGCTCCAGCCGATGGTGATGCCCCGGCGGAGGATCTCCTCGCAGATGGCGTCCAGGTGGTTGACCGGGAAGTTGACGATGGAATCGGTGAGGTGGATCCGGGTGACGCCGTAGGTGCGCTGGAGGAATTCAATCTCATCCACCACGTCCCGGGGATCCCGGCAGCGCATGCAGTGCCCCTGGAGCAGGGGATAGGAGCAGTAGCCGCAGTGGAAGCAGCAGCCCCGCTTGGTCTCCACCCCCACGCTTTCCACGTACCGGTTGACGGCCAGGTAGGGCCGGGGATCCAGCAGATCCCGGTCGGGCATGGTGTAGCCGCCCATGTCAAAATCCCCGGCGGGCGGGGTGAGGCGGAGGCCGCCGTCCTTCCGGCAGATGATTCCCGGCAGCGCCGGCGGGTCCTCCAGGTTTTCCAGCAGGGGCAGGATGTTGTTTTCCGCCTCCCCGGCGATGCCGCAGGTGATCTGGGGGTAGTCCGTCATGATGCGCTCGGGGAACAGGGAGAAGCCCGTGCCTCCGGCCAAAAGCGGCGTGTCCGGGGCGGCCCTGCGGATGAAGTCCAGGGTGATGGCGAAGGGCACCATCAGGGAGGTGGTGCGGTTGCCCAGGGGGTCCAGATTGCGCAGGGAGATCCCCAGAATATCCGGGGCGGCCTCCCGGATGCGGCGTGTCAGTTCGCCGTAGGGGTCCGGGGACATATTCATGTCGAAAAGGCTCACTTCGTACCCGCCGCTGCGGTGGATGATGGAAGCCAGGGTGACGATGCCGATGGGGTAAACCCGCTCGATATCCAGGCCCTCCATGGAGATGGCCTGGATCAGCAGAATCTTTTTCTTCTTGTTTCTTTCTTTTATCGCAATGCTCATTTTATTGTGTGATCGCTCCTTGGAAAATCATGCGCCGGCTCCGTGTCCGGGGATTTGAGTACACCCTCCGGGGAGGTGCCGCCGCAACTGAAGTCCTTACTCCAGCAGAAGCAGCCCAAAATATTTGACCACTTCCCCCTTGGCTTTCAGGGGCCGCAGGGCTTCCCCGGCGGCGGCCGCCGTGGCAAAGACATCCATCCCCGCACCCTCCATGGAAGGACGGTTGTGCTTGGGATTGGCACAGGGCTCGTCAGGATCGCAGTGGGGGCAGATGCTGCAGGGCCCCGCCCAGAACACGAAGGCCTTGTAAAACCCGTGCTTGAAGGCGGTGGCCTCGGCCTGGAGGCAGCGCCGCTGGAAATCCCCGGTGGGGGGCTCGCCCTGGAGGAGCAGGGCCGCGCGGTAGCCCTCCAGGGTCTCCCGGGCCGCGGCCACCGGCAGCTCCCGGTTGGCGTGGCAGGCCTTGGTGCCGGAAAAATCGCAGCCATAGGCGCACTTGTTTTTGGCGAAGGCGCCCAGCACCACCTTTTGGGGATCCAGAGGGGTCACCCCGTCAAAGCCCAGCTCCCGGATCAGGGGGATGATCTGGCGCCGGGGATCCAGGGCCAGGGCGTCCAGCACTGCGGAATCGGCCGAGGCAAAGACCAGGGCGGTGTCCGAGGGCAGGGGGACCAGCCCGGTGGATGCCAGGCCGTTTTGGGCCAGCTTCTGGCGGATCCAGGTGCTGGCGTAGGCCCGGCCGTTGTAGGTGTTGACCAGCATGTTGATGTCGGACAGCCGGGATTTGGTTTCCCAGTGGTCGGTGAAGAAATCGTGGAGGAGCATCAGGCCCTGGGGCGCCAGACAGCGGCAGGCCCCGGCCAGGACGGCGGCGGTTTCCTCCTCGCCGTAGGCGTGGACGATGTTGGACAGGACGATGAGGTCCCAGTCTCCCGCCACGGTCCAGGGCGTTTCCAGGATATTCTGGTCGAGATAATCGACCCGGGCGGCCATTTCTGCCGGCCACTGGGAAACAAGCTGCCGGGTGTGGGGCAGGATGGGGCCGATGTCCATGAGGGTGGCCCGGGCCCGGGGATATTTTTCCAGCAGGGCCCGGGAGAAGCCGCCGCTGCCCGCCCCCACGTCCAGGATGCGCAGGGGACGGTCTGTGGGGACGGCGTCGCCCAGCAGGGGCAGGATATCCGGCAGCTTGAGGCGGATGACCGCGTCCATGGCCCGCAGGTAATCCAGGCGCCGCGCCGCCATGTCGGCCTCCGGGGTGTCGGCGCTGGGGAAATGGGTCCGCGTGCCGGCTGCCAAAACCTGAGGCAGGGTGGCCCAGTCGGCCTTGAGCTGCCGCCGCCAGGCGATGGAGCCGCCCTGGTACAGGGGGCGGTCCTGGACCAGATAGGTGTCCGCCAGGGCGGTGTTGTACCACCGGCCCTCGTAGCAGTCCACCAGGTGGAGGGCGCGCAGGAGCTGTAAAAAGCGTTCCTGGCATTGTTCGTCCAGGGGCAGGGCAGCCGAAATGTCGGCAGGGGTAGCCGAGGGATGGCGGTCCAGAAATTCAAAGAGGCCCGCGTCCAGGGCGGTGAACAGGGAGTCGGAAAGCCAGCAGGCGGTGGCCAGATCTTCCAGATACTGGCCGCCGCCGGTTTGGGGGTCGAATTTAAGCCAGGCCATTGGTGACCGACGCTTCTTCAAAGGTGAGCATGTCGCTCATGCACCGGCAGGCGCACTCCGCCAGGTGCATGGCCACGGCGCCGCCGGTGCCTTCTCCCAGGCGCAGGCCCAGGTCCAGCAGGGGGCGCATGCCCAGGGTCTTCCACATCATGCGGTGGCCGGGCTCCCCGGATTGGTGGGAGGCGATCATGTAATCCCCGCAGGCGGGGCACAGATTATAGGCCACCAGGGCTCCGGCGGTGGAGATGAAGCCGTCCACCATGATGGGGGTGCGGTTGAGCGCAGCCCCCAGGATGGACCCGGCGATGCCGGCGATGTCGTAGCCGCCGATCTTGGCCAGCACGTCCAGGGCGTCGGCGGGGTCGGGGTTGTTGACGCGGATAGCGTCCTTGATCACCTGGATCTTGTTGCGCAGGGCGGCGTTGTCCAGGCCCGTGCCCCGGCCGGTGACGGCGGTGACGGGGTAATCCCCCAAAACGGCCAGGATGGCGGAGCTGGGGGTGGTGTTGCCGATGCCCAGGTCTCCGGTGCCCAGGAGTTTAACGCCGTCCTGACGGATGGCCTGATTCGCGGAGGCAATCCCCGCCTCCAGGGCGGCCACGGCCTGTTCCCGGCTCATGGCCGGACCCCGGCGCATGTTCCGGCTGCCGTGGGCGATCTTGCAGTCCACCACCGCGCCCGTTTCCACCAAGGCAGGCATGTCCGACGCCACGCCCATGTCCACCAGGCGCACGGTGGCCCCCGCCGCCTTGGCCAGCACGTTGACGCCGGCGCCCCCGGCGACGATGTTGTTCACCATTTCCAGGGTGACCTCCTGGGGGAAGGCGGAAACCCCTTCTTCCGCCACACCGTGGTCGGCGGCCATGGTGAGGATCATCTTCTTGTCCACCGAGGGATGGATGGTCCGCTGCATGCCGGCCAGGCGGACGCCGAGGATCAGAAGCTCGCCCAGGCTCCAGGGCGGGATGGCCAGCTCTTCCACGTGGGCGCTGGCCTTCCTTTCCCAGTCAGGATCGCTGGGCTCGATGTGGGCCAGCGTGTAATCGAGGGTTAATGTGTTCATTGTGCTCTCCTTTTAAAAGGCCATGGGCAATCGGTCCGGGCTTCCGCGTTCACGGATGCGCCCGATGCCAAAACAGAAGCATTCTGGAACCCGTGAAGGGTTTCCAGAATGTTTCCGGCAATTTTGCGCCCATGGCCGTCAGCTTACGCGAAAAAGTATTGGGCCGCGATATCCGCGGCGCATTCCCCGTGGCTGCAGGCGGCGCAGTGGTCGTGGACCAGTTCCGCGGCCATTTTTTTCCGGACCACCTCAGGCACCAGGCTGTTGGCGATTTGGGCTTCGGTATCCCGGGCCACCCGGGCCTTGGACATGGCCAGGGAGCGGTTCCAGGCCGGGCCCTTGCGGCGCAGCATGTTGGCGCAGTCCGCGGCGATGCGGGTGGAGCGCACGCCCATGCGCACGTCCTCCTCGTTGGGCAGGCCCAGGTGTTCCGCCGGGGTCAGGTAGCACAGGAAGTCGGCGCCGTGCATGCCGGCAAAGGCCCCGCCGATGGCACCGGTGATGTTGTCGTAGCCCGGGGCCACGTCGGTGGCCAGGAAGCCCAGGATGTAGTAGGGTACGCCGTGGCACAGCCGCTTCTGCATCTGCATGGTGGTGGCGATGTGGTTCAGGGGCACGTGGCCGGGGCCCTCGATCATGACCTGTACCCCGGCGTCCAGGGCCCGCTTGGCCAACTCACCGGCCACCATGAGGCCCTGCATCTGGGCCGCGTCCAGGGAATCGGCACCGCTGCCGGGACGGATGGCGTCGCCGATGGAGAGCACCGTGTCCGTGGCCTTGAGGATTTCCAGCAGCCGGTCGAATTCCTCGTACAGGGGGTTTTCCTTCTGGTTGTGGAACATCCAGGCGGTGAGGAAGGAGCCGCCCCGGCTGACCACGTCGGTGACCCGGCCGGTCTTGCGCAGGGTGTTTAAAACCTGCCAGTTCAGGGCGGAGTGGATCGCCATGAAATCCATGCCCTCCTGGGCCTGTTTTTCCAGGGTTTCAAAAAGCTCGTCGGAGGTCATGCCCACCATGCTGCCGTGCTTCTTGATGGCTTCCACGCTGGCCTGGTACACCGGCACGCAGCCGGCGGCGATGTTGGAGATGGCCAGGGACTGCTTGCGCATGCCGTCGATATCGTCGCCGGTGGACAGATCCATGAAGGCGTTGGCGCCGCATTCCTCCAGCAGGCGCAGCTTCCGGGCCTCCATGGCCATGTCGTTGCGGTCCGAGGAGGTCCCCATGAGGCCGTTGACCTTGACATCCAGCCCCGCGCCGATGCCGCAGATCTGGCTCCGGTCGCGGTTTTTGTTCTTGGGGATGACGATGCGGCCGGCGGCTACGCCTTCCCGCACGAATTCCGGGGTGACCCCTTCCATAAGGGCTACCTTTTCCATTTCTTCTGTGATCTTACCGGCCCGGGCGTCGAGCATTTGTGTTGACATGATTAAGCCTCCTTCTTGTTTTCATCGCTGCGCAGATACTTTTCGACGATGCGGATGGCGCAGTACTTGCCGCACATGGTGCATTCGGATGTGAAATTGGTGCTCCGTTCCCGCCACATCCGTTCGGCGGCTTCCGGGTCGATGGCCATCTTGAACTGTTTGGGGAAATTCATCTCCCGCCGGGCGATGGACATATCCCGGTCCCAGGCAATGGCCTGGGGATGGCCCTTGGCCACATCCCCGGCGTGGGCGGCGATGCGGGAGGCGATGACGCCCTGGTACACATCGTCGGCGCTGGGCATGCCGATGTGTTCGGCCGGGGTGACGTAGCACAGGAAATCCGCGCCGGCGTAGGCGGCCACGGCACCGCCGATGGCGGAGGTGATGTGGTCGAAGCCCGCCGCCGCATCGGTGGGCAGGCAGCCGAAGACGAAGTAGGGGGCGCCGTGGCACAGCTTCTTTTCCAGCTGGACCGTGCAGGCGATTTCGTCCAGGGCCACGTGGCCGGGTCCCTTGACCATGACCTGGACCCCGGCTTCCCGGGCCCGGCGGACCAGGGTGCCGATGAGGACCAGCTCTTCCACCTGGGCGGCGTCCAGGGAGTCGGCCACCGCGCCGGGGCGCATGCCGTCGGCGAAGCTCAGGACCACGTCGTATCGGTGGCAGATTTCAATTACCCGGTCAAAATCCGTGTACATCGGGTTTTCGCACTGGTGATGGATCATCCAGCCGATGAGATGGCTTCCGCCGTAGCTGACCAGGGGATCGATGCGGCCCTCTTCCTTGGCCCGGCGGATCACCTGGAGGGTGGTGGCCGGGTGCATGGCCAGGAAGCTCACGCCCTGGGCGGCCTGGCGCTCGATCATTTCAAACATGTCCTCCGCCGTCATGTCCAGGGAGGTGCCGTATTTGGCGTCAGCCTCGGCCAGGGTTTCGTACATGGGCAGGGTGCCTACAGGGCGGTCCACTGTGGCCAGGACCTGTTCCCGCATTTCCTCGATGGGGCCGCGGACGGACAAATCCATGATGGTGTCGGCGTGGGCCTTCACGGCGCTGGCGATTTTGGCCATTTCCCCTTCGATGGTGTCCGATTCCTCGTACATCCCCACGCTGGCGCTGACCTTGGTGAACAGGCCCTGGCCCACAGCCACGGGTTCGATGTTGGGCCGGGAGCTGTGGAGGACGACGATGGTGCCGTCTTCCATGCCCTGACGGATGAATTCAGGGGTGACGCCTTCCTTTTCGGCGACGATGCGCATTTCCCCGGTGATTTCACCGGCGCGTGCTTTTTCCAGTAATGTCATGAGATGACTCCTTTCACTATTGGATCCGGACCAGGACAAACAAAAAAGTCCATAGCCGAATCGAAATTCAGCTATGAACTTTGCCATCATTCATATTTTTGCCGCGTTTGCAGGCAGGTCTCCTGACTTGCGCACCGCCCAGTGCCTTCCCATGCCAGATTAGTTAGGCACAGTGACGTTGTACTGAGGGGGGGTAAACCATGCGCTTGTCGCGCTGCGCTCATTCGCTCCGGCCGCTTTGCGGCCTGCGCTCATGTCCGGCTGCGCCGTCCATGGCCCGCTTGCCGTTTCCCAGCTTACAAACGCGGGCGTTTGACGCTGGCAAGCGGCAAGCATGCCGCGCATGGTTTTATTTGCGCTCACAGTGGAGGGTCCGTCCAGGAATTGAACCTGGTTCCCTATTCTCCCTTTCGGGCACCTGAAACGTTAATTATGTTATGCATGTCATTATAAAACAAGACGGCGCTGTTGGAAAGAGGATATTTTTGTGGTGGAAGGGGAAAAATATTAATGATGGAACCGTTCCAGCATATGTGATATAATCGGATTCAACAGAAGAATATGCAAAAAAGGAGGCCTATTTATGAGCGGGCCACAGCAAAAGAATTTAAGGATTGGCGATATCCTCGTCAACGAAGGCATCATCACAGAAGATCAGTTGAAGGAAGCCCTGGCCTATCAGAAAGTGGACCGGAGCAAGCGGCTTGGGGCCATCCTCATCGAGTCCGGGTACGCCTCGGAGGACCAGATGTTAAACGCCCTGGCCAAGCGTCTGGACATGCGGGTGATCCGCATGATCGACATGAAGGTGGATATCGACGCGGCGTCGGAGATCCCCCGGAGCATCGCGGAAAAATACACGGTCATCCCCATCGCGGAAAAGCAGGGACACCTGCTGGTGGTGGTCAACGACCCCCTGAATTATTACGCCCTGGAGGATCTGCGGCTGATCACCGGTAAGGTCATCGACACGGTGCTGGCCACCCAGGCGGAGATCGTCCAAAGCATCGACAACGTGTACTCAGAGGTGGAAGCCAAGAAGGCGGCGGACAAGGCCAACATCGCCGTCAAGGATGAAGAGACGGTTTCCATGGTGGAGGAGCTGGACGCCGAGGGGGGCGACGCGCCGGTTGTCAACCTGATTAACACGATCCTTATCAAGGGTTACAATGCCGGGGCCAGCGATATCCACATCGAGCCCTTTGAAAATAAGACCATCGTCCGGATGCGGGTGGACGGCCTCATCGTCAAGTACCTGGAGCTGTCCCAGGCCCTGCATCAGAGCATCATCGCCCGGATCAAGATCATGTCCAGCCTGGACATCGCCGAACGGCGGATCCCCCAGGACGGCCACTTCCGGGTGCGGATCAAGGGCACGGAAATGAATATCCGTACCTCCCTGATCCCCACGGTGTACGGGGAAAAGGCGGTGCTCCGGTTCCTTTCCCTCAACACCCGTCTGGACCACTCCGGCACCTTCGGTATGGACGAGGTCAACTACAAGCGGATGCAGGAAATCCTCATGAGCCCCCACGGCATTGTCTATATGACGGGGCCCACCGGGAGCGGGAAGACCACCACCCTGTACATGATCCTGGAGATGCTGGCCCAGCGCAACGTGAACATCTCCACCATCGAGGACCCGGTGGAACGGAATCTGGAGGGGATCAACCAGACCCAGGTGAACACCCAGGCGGGCCTGACCTTCGAGGTGGGGCTGCGCTCCCTTTTGCGCCAGGATCCCGACATTATCATGGTCGGTGAAACCCGGGATAACGAAACCGCCGACATTGCCGTCCGGGCCGCCATCACCGGCCATCTGGTATTGTCAACCCTGCATACCAACGACGCCGTATCGTCCTACGTGCGGCTGGTGGATATGGGGGTGGAGCCCTACATGGTGGCCAATTCCCTGACCGGTCTGGTGGCCCAGCGCCTGGTCAAGAAGATCTGTCCCTACTGCAAGGAGGCCTACAAGGCCAGTCCGGCGGATATTGACATCCTGGGTCACGATGTGGATGCCCTGTACCGGGGCCGGGGCTGTCCCCAGTGCAACAACACGGGGTACAAGGGCCGGACCGCCGTCCACGAGATTTTGGCCATCGACAAACAGATCCGAAACATGATCTCCCGGAACGAACCGGTTGACGTGGTTTACGATTATGTGGAAAAATACGATAAGATCACGTACCTGCGCCAGAGCTTGATTAACCTGGTGCTCCAAGGGGTCACCACCATGGATGAGCTCCTCAAGGTGACCTACTACGTGCAATAGGGGAGGAAGAAATGCCAACTGTCAATGAACTCATCGATTTCGGCCGGGCCAACGACTGCTCGGATATCCACCTGACCGTGGATTTGAATCCGGTGTTCCGGAAAAACGGCGTGCTGTCCCAGGGCCCCTTCCAGATGGAGGGCCGGGAGATCGAGCACCTGATCATCGGCCTACTGGAGGAGCGGGACCGGGAAAAGCTGGAGCAGGGCCACGATGCCGACTTCTGCTACGTGACCCCGGCGGGCCTGCGCCAGCGTGTCAATGTGTTCCGCCAGCAGGGCCATCTGGCCGCGGCCATCCGCCTGCTCAACGATAAGATCCCCTCCTTTGAGGACCTCAAGCTGCCGCCGGTCATGCGCAAGCTTTCCAGCGAGCCCCGGGGGCTGATCCTCATCACCGGCCCCACGGGCAGCGGGAAATCCACCACCCTGGCGGCCATGCTGGATTACATCAATACCAATTTCCAGAAGCACATCCTGACCATCGAGGACCCGGTGGAATACCGGCACATCCACAAGAAGTGCATGGTCCACCAGCGGGAGGTGGAAGTGGACGTGGAGAGCTTCGCCGACGCCCTGCGCTCCGCCCTCCGGGAGGACCCCGACGTGATCCTCGTAGGCGAAATGCGTGACTTCGAAACCATCTCCGCCGCCGTCACCGCCGCCGAAACCGGCCATCTGGTGCTGTCCACCCTCCACACCATCGGAGCCGCCAACACCATCGACCGCATCATCGACGTCTTCCCCTCCCACAGCCAGCAGCAGATAAGGACCCAGCTGGCCGCAACCCTGAAAGCCGTCATCACCCAGCAGCTGGTGCCCCTGGCTACCGGCGAAGGCCGCATGGCCGCCCACGAAATCATGGTCGGCACCGACGCCGTCCTCAACATGATCCGGGAAAATAAAACCCATCAGCTATCCTCCGTCATGCAGACCGGCTCCAAAGAGGGCATGCATACCCTCAACGCCAACCTGGCCCAGCTGGTGCGGCAGAACCAGATCAGCTTTGATACCGGGTACGATTGGGCTTCGGATAAGGCTGAGTTTAATCAGTACTTTGGCTAAAGCTAACAGCCGCGCGCTGAGACAATGGAAAAGAGCTGGAAATGAATTTATTCATTTCCAGTTCTTTTTTATGTGCGCCCGGCATGGGCGATGACTAGGTGGTGAAAGTCCACTACGCGCTCGACAGCAGGAAGCGTTAGCCGAAGGCAAGGGTGTCCTTGGCGACAAGGAATCTAAAGGAAGCCGGATTGCGGAGCTGAGAAACGCTCCAATGGGCAAAATTCCGGGCCGACGAACAGAAACCTCATAGAAGGCCGAATTGGGATGGACGAGTCTGCATATCAAGACGAAATCCGATGCTGTCCGAATCCCATACGGTAAATGAGGCGGCCACATGGAAGGAAAGTCATCGACCTTACCCGGGGAGATCTCACAGACGCCAGTAAGGAAATCCGAAGGCGGAGTAAAGCTTGCTGTGAGAAGTCAGCCGAAGCCATAGTACCGGAATTTTTTTTTTCGGGAAGGGCTGAACAATCGCAAGTCTTTAGTAGACGGGGAAAGGAGAACGGCGTGAAGAAAGCAGAATACCGGAAGGGCTGCCCGCAAAAGGATAGCGTGGAACGCGAAGGATATGCGGGAGCGCGGAGCGCCGGACCTCGGGAAACCGGAGAAAGAGACGGTGCAGACCTGCTGGAAGTCATACTGGACAGAAATAATCTGAACCAGGCCTACAAGCAGGTCAAGAGGAACCATGGAGCGTCAGGAATCGACGGGATGTCCGTAGAAGAAGCGCTGCCATGGCTGAAGGAACACAAGGGGGAACTACTCAAAAGCATCCGGAATGGGAAATACAAACCCCAGCCGGTGCGGCGGGCGGAAATCCCCAAACCCGATGGGAAAGGCGTAAGGAAGCTGGGGATACCGACGGTCATCGACCGCATCATCCAGCAGGCCATCGCGCAGAAACT